>TARA_R110002094_G_scaffold146385_1_pt1 | contig 153020 bp, 130 predicted proteins | sample TARA_R110002094 | Tara Oceans TARA_R110002094 (sample SAMEA4397409) | marine metagenome | biome: Polar Biome; feature: [MIX] marine epipelagic wind mixed layer (ENVO:01000061); material: water (ENVO:00002006), including particulate matter (ENVO:01000060) such as... | depth...
TGGAACTGGATTTTGGACTCTGCGGGGCTTAAGTTGATGACGTTGTATCAGCACCAATTTCATTTCCACAGAGTCGAAAAATCTATCCCCTCCGAATGGCATCCTATACATCGAGTACTCCATTCCAGTTCTTTAAAACTAGTGTTTATGCCATTTTGTGATTTTGCGACTGATTAAAAATCGTCCATATTAATTATCATAAGCAACAGTTGTTATCTGCATATTAAGTGTGGCCTCCCGGAAGCCCAATCCCGAGAGCATGGAACAGCTTCTTAAAAGCATTTGTATTAGGACGATCTCAGCGGCAGATCGCAAGCCGCAACCTTTTTAAATCCACGGCATCTCTGTCAACAATCCCAGAACCACGATCAATAGAACAATGGAGGGAAAACTAATGGATTATGAAACGGACTATCTAGTGATTGGCAGTGGTGCCACAGCAATGGCTTTTGTGGACATGATGCTCACACAAACCGACGCCACCTTTTTAATGGTTGACCGCCGTCCAAAAGTGGGCGGGCACTGGAACGACGCGTACCCTTTTGTGCGATTACACCAGCCCTCAGGCTTTTATGGCGTTGCTTCGCGACCATTAGGGCGTCATAGACTGGATGAAACAGGATTTAACACTGGCTTTTTCGAATTAGCGACGGGTGTTGAAGTCCTAAACTACTTCCATTCACTCATGGACGAAGTATTTATTCCATCGAAGCGTGTCCAGTATCTGCCTTTATGTGAATACACAGATAACGGCACTATCGTCTCACTGATGTCAGGTGAGGAACACGAGGTCACAGTGAACAAAAAAGTGGTGAACGCCACTCTCATGACCACGGAAGTTCCGATGACTCACACACCGCGATTCGAGGTTGCAGAAGGGGTCAAGTGTGTTCCCCCCAACCATCTGTGTCGACTGGCGCCGCAGTACAAACACATCACCATACTCGGCGGCGGCAAGACTGGGATCGATAGCATCACCTGGTTACTGGCTAATGATTATCCGGCTGACAATATCACCTGGGTGATCCCCCGCGATTCATGGTTTTACAACCGTCGAAATTTCCAGCCTGACGAGGCCTTTTTGGGTCAGGCACTGGAGTTTTTTGCCAGTCAAACAGAAACCTTTGCCACAGCCAGAACCGTCGACGAAGTTTGCTTGGGCATGGAATCGGCAGGTAACTGGCTGCGCCTGGATAAGAGTATATGGCCCAGTATGTTTCATGCAGCCATCATCACCGAAACAGAGCTTGAGCAAATTCAACGCATTACCAATGTTGTCCGACTCGGTCACGTTGAAGCCATCAACGCAAATGGCATGCAGTTAACCCAGGGTGAAGTCAGCTGCGAGCCAGACACCTTATACATAGACTGTACCGCCAGCGGGGTTGGTAAACACTGGGAAGATCTCCCCCCTGTTTTTCAACATGATCGGATTAACCTACAGCCGATCAGCGTATGGCAAGCCTGTTTTAGCGGTGCATTAATCGCCTTTATAGAAGCCAACATTGAGGATGAGGCATTGCGGCAAGCAATGACTCACTCAAGCCCCTATACGGATACAGTGAGAGACTTCCTGACATCACAGGCAAACATGATGATGAATATCGCCCACTGGAAAGCGCACCCAGAGGTTGCACAGTTTCTAGTGGATTGCCGTCTCGATGGTTTTGCTCGTCTTATCGCCAACATCAGCCCCGATGACCAGGAAAAGCATAACCAGCTTCAACGTTTCGAGCAGAACTTCGAAGGCGCGGCGAAGAACCTTTTTCATTTGGCAGCGACTGCCTAAGCAACCGGATGCTTACTGATGGATACGCACATTCAATCGATAGAATCTGGTTTGCCAGCGCCTGATATTCAAATTTTAGAGATCAATGGGCTAACCATGAAGGTTGCTAGCATGGGCAGTGGGCCTCTGGTGGTGTTATGCCATGGCTTTCCTGAATTGGCGATTTCCTGGCGTAGTCAGATTGTTGCTCTGGCTGCCGCTGGGTACCGTGCAGTCGCACCTGACATGCGGGGCTACGGTGGAACAACGGCTCCATCCGAAGTCAGCGATTATACAATGCTGCACATTGTAGGAGACATGGTCGAGTTGGTCAGCGCCCTAGGCGAGAAACAGGCCGCTATTGTGGGACATGATTGGGGTGCACTTGTGGCCTGGAGTTGTGCCTTACTACGGCCCGACCTTTTTACCTCTGTCGCAGGAATGAGCGTACCTTTCGTGCCTGTTGCTTCCGTTGATATTTTGTCTGCTTTGCGCGATGCAGGCGTCGACCATTTCTATCTTCAATATTTTCAAGCCCCCGGTGTGGCTGAGGCCGAGTTGGAACAGGACGTTGCTGCGTCCATCCGCCGGATGCATTACAGCGCCTCTGGCGATGGGCCGGACACTGTCACCTTTGGCATGCTGAAAACGGGTAAAGGTATTCTGGATAACACGGTGGAGCCTGAAACACTGCCGGCTTGGCTAAGCGAGCGGGACGTTGAGGAGTACGCGTCAGAGTTTCAAAGAACGGGCTTTAGTGGCGGGCTTAACTGGTACCGCAACATCAGGCGATCATCGGAATTGATGGCGCCATGGCGCGGGCAAGCCATTCATCAGCCCTCACTGTTTATTGCCGGTGAGGCTGATGACGTACTCAAGTTCCCCAATGCTCAGGCTGATATCGATAATTTTCCGAACGCATTACTGGACATGCGTGGTTGCCACATTCTTCCCGACGCGGGGCATTGGATCCAGCGCGAGCGCGCGACAGCGGTGAATGAGCTATTGATTGAATTCCTGGACGGCCTCAAGAATTCCGGCTGAACACCAAGTTTTCAGCTGTTGAGGATATAGGGAGCCTGCCAAATTAACCCAACGAACGAATGTTCCGTCTAATTCCTGTTTGCTGTCGAATGCAGCCCACTTGCCGAGTTGGAAACCTATGAAAGTCCAAAAACTGAAGCTATATCATTTCCCCGCGACTCGCAGTGCCCGTGTGCGGTGGGCGTTGCACGAAACAATTGGAGATGAGTTTGAGGTCCAAGCTTTGGATCTGTATAGCGGAGACCAATACCGCGACGAGTATCTGCGGAAGAATCCGAACCACAATGTGCCGCTGCTTGAAATCACCATGGAGGATGGTTCTGTCCACCGAATGCTAGAAAGCGTAGCGATGGTGGAATGGTTAGTAGAGTCATTCCCGGAGAAGAAGCTCTCGCCCCCTGTTGGGCTATCACCTGAGCGAGCCGATTATCTGCAAATGATGCACTTTGGTGGCACCTGGATGGATATGATGCTTTGGCAAGTGCGGATACACGAGCACGTCCTACCTTCAGATCAGTCTGACCCACGAACGATCGATCGATATCGACAGAAGTTCGTAGAGGAAGTGGAGCCGCAACTTAAAGAAAGGTTGTGCCAGACTTCCTTTATATGCGGCGACGCATTTTCAGGAGCGGATATCGTGATTGGCCATAACGTGACTTGGGCGCGAGGCTACCACCTGTGCCAAGATGACATCTTCCATGAGTACCTTTCTCGGATTTCAAAACGTCCAGCATTTCTCAAGGCCTTTGAGGATGCTCGTAAATTTACACCTGAAGTCCCAAACAAAAACAAATTGGCGAAGTTTTCCGGTTGAGGCAGTGTGACGGGCACTGGAGAGTTAACGAGCAACAAATCATGGCAGGTCATGTTTGACCCTCCATCCACCCTTACTTTCACCAAAGCGAGTGTCGCCCCAAGCGCCCTCGATGTCAGGCGCTATCGCCGATCCTGAATGTTCGCTTTGCGACCGTAGCTTGTGTTTGTACCTCTGCCAATCGCTGGGGCGCCCACTCCATAGTTATGCTGCTTGAGTTCGACACGTTCTTTTAGCCCGGAAGCCAGCCGTAATTCCCGATGGTGTCAGTACTACCTAGCAAAAAGGTGGGCACTCTTCAGCACCAACGGCCGGCTAAACTATGAGCTCAAGAACACAGCAAGATATCGTCATCAAGCTAATGCGTATGTCGTGTCCTCATAACGACATTGATTAGCCCAAGGATCGGAAGACGTTATCGAAGAGAGCTTGGCTAAGCTGATGCAAGTGAATCCGGATCTTCTGGTTGGGACGTCGATGGGAAGATGGCTGGCGGGCATTCTGTGAGCCGAAGCCGGTATTCCGGTTGTCGCCATCAATCCTGTGACGGATTCTGCCCACACTTTCACGTCCTGGATAGGCCCGGATGTCGATCATCAGGGTAGGCCTATCAACTGACAGACGAAGTGGTTTCTGGCTACTATTCTTTCACCCGCTGGGGCAGCGGGCTGTTGCTGCTGGATCAGGGGATGAACTGCTTCCGTGGAATGACACCGTCGGGGCGCTTGGGGATTATTTTCCGGTTTATAGCTTTGAGGGTGGCAGCCACCGGGTTGAGCATATGGAAGAAGCGTTGAAGCTGATTTGGGAATATGTGAAGGATTGAAACCGAAAACCAGGACTGTATGAACGGATAGACCGAACCATGAATTATGACACTCTCAAGCAGTGCCACCGCGATGAGCGAGGCGGCTGCCCCGCCAATCTCAGCCTGCGGGTTCATCGGTCTATGAACTGGCTGCAGCGAGCAGGGCAACTTGAAGACCCCTGGATTGGAGCGGGCAAATAAGTTCCTTTGCTTGTGAGCGACTCTGACAGGTCGATTTGCAATTAATAAAAGCAAGAAGGCCTGAGGTCGTTCAGGCCTTTTTGCTATCTCAGAAGAGTAATTCCGGCAACCAGGTTGCGATCTCCGGGAAGATCATAATCAGTATGATCCCAACGATTTCTACCAGTACAAACGGAATGATCGACTTGTAGATATCGTTCATTGTGACCGACGGAGGCACTACACCTTTCAGGTAGAACAGGTTGAAACCAAAGGGTGGTGTCTTGTAACCGATCTCCATGTTGATCACGAACAGAATGCCGAACCAGATTGGGTCAAAGCCTAATGCCGTGATAATCGGAATAAATACCGGCAGAGTGATCATCATAATGCCGACAGGGTCCAGAACCATCCCCAGGAAGAAGATGATGACCATCATCGCAATAATGGTGCCCCAGGCTCCACCCGGGATCATGGCCATAATGCTTTCAATCAGGGCCTGGGCTCCCATGCTTTGATAAGCAGAGCTGAATGCGTGGGCCGAAAACAGGATCCACATCGTCAGGCCGGTCAGCTTGAGTGTACGGATCGCGGCTTCATTCAGTACCGACCATTTGAACTCGCCATAGACAGCTGCGGAAATCAGAGCACCGAGGACGCCCATGGCTGCGGCTTCTGTGGGTGTGGTGAGTCCGCCCATGATGGAACCCAGCACCATCCCGACAACACTGATCGGCAGGAGAACAGAGCGTAGGGCGCGGAACTTTTCAGGCCAGGATGCCCGGTCTTCTTTAGGAAGCGCCGGTGCCAGGTCCGGTTGCAGGGCGCAGCGGACAACAATATAGAGGGTGGTGAGTACCATCAGCATAATGCCGGGCATAACACCTGCAGCAAACATCTTGCCTACGGATACACCCGTAATCAGGGCATACAGAATCATCAGGATACTTGGCGGAATCAGAACGCCCCAGCCGCCACCGGTATTGATAACCCCGAGTGCCATCTGCTTGTCGTAACCCCGGGAGAGCATGGAGGGGAGTGCGATCGCACCCATAGCGACCACTGCCGCACCGCTGATGCCCACCATGGCTGCAAATACCGCACAAATACCCAGAGTACCGATGGCCAGGCCGCCCCGGAGGCCGCCGAACCAGAGATACATCATGCGGTACAAGTCTCGCGCAACACCTGTGCGTTCGAGAATCATCGCCATGAATACAAACAGTGGTATGGCCACCAATGTAAAGCTTTCCATGGTGCCCCAGATCTGGGAAACCACCATGTAGAAGGAGTCAAAGCCCCAGGTGAAATAAAGAAAAACAACAGACACACCACCCAGCACGAATGCCAGTGGCAGGCCAAGCAGCAGGAAAAACAGCAGCGAACCAAAGAAAAGAAGCGTCATGACTTCAATGCTCATTATGCTTCTCCTTCTTCAGAATGGCTTTTTCGCTCGGCGGGGTCGTAATAGCTCAGGTTAAATGCGATGGCGATATCCTCCAGCAACCTCACAATGCCTTGCAGCAGCATCAAAACAGAGGCAACAAAGATGGCTCCCTTGGCTGGCCAGATAGGCGGGTTCCAGGCAGAAAAGGAGGTTTCCCGGCTTTCGAATGACTCAGATGCCATGTCAAAGCTGAACCAGACCAGCGCCAGCATGAAAATGAAAAACAGAATGGAGGTGAAAATGTCGACAAAGCCCTGGGCTCTCAGCTTCAGCGTCGAGTGCAGCAGATCGACATTCACGTGCCCGCGGTGGGCCATGATGTATCCGCCAGACATTACTGCGTATACACCGAACAGCAGCTGTGTCAGTTCATTTGTCCACACCGAAGGTGAATTGAAAAAATAGCGCAGAGCTACTTCAAGTATCAGAAAGACAAACATGGGAAAGACGATCAGGGCTATACATCGGCCAACGTACTCGTTGAGCCTGGTGACGCCTTTCATGAATGCGCTGACTATGCTCATGGCACTCTCCGGGGGACTTGGGTGTGAACTGAGAAAACAGGCCCCGAGGGTTAATCGGGGCCTGTGGTGTTGCGTTTAAGATCAGAGGTAGCCAAGTTCGCCAAGGAACTGCTTGAGCAGGCTCAGAGCCTTCTTGGCCTCATCGCTGCGCTTGGCTTCTTCATCCCACATGCCCTGGGCGGTCTGGGCAAGCTTCTGCTGAACATCTTCAGGCATCACGTTTACTTCAACACCTTGATCAGCAACGGCTTTGGCCAGGGCGATACGCTCTTTGTACAGATACTGGTTGGTGCGGATCCAGAATTGCTCATCCAGGGCCTGTTTCACCACCTGCTGCAGGTCTTCCGGAAGTTTGTCCAAGGCCTTCTGGCTGACGATGATGACATCAGTGCCGGCGATGTTCAGCGCAGGCTGAACGTGGTATTTGGCAACATCATACAGGCCCATGCTCGCAGCACCCTGGGCAGCACCCCAGTGGGCGCCGTCTACAATGCCGGAATCCAGTGCGGTGTACAGTTCACTGCCCGGGATATAGGAAGCGGAAGCACCGGCTTCGGTCAGGAACTTCTGAAGCGCACCGGAGGAACGGATTTTCAGCCCCGTGAAGTCTTCCCAGCTGTTGATGGGTTTGCTGGTAACCATTTCGGTCGGGTAAACCTTGTCGGTTGCCCAGTAAACGCCAGACTTGGCGGCTTCATCCCGCAGCATTTGTTCGAAGCCCATGTTCTGGTGGAAGTAGGCGGCTTCCCAAACGTTTCGGAATGCGAAGGGCAGGCCAGAAGCAATGCCGGCCAGAGTCATCTTGTCCTGGGCATAACCGGGAGAAATCGTACCCATTTCCAGAATGCCACGACTCACGGCATTGAAGGTTTCTGTGGCCTTGAACATAGCGCCTGCTTCAAACAGCTGGAGCTTGATGCGGCCTTCAGAGCGTTCTTCGATCACATCCTTCAGTCGACCAAGGCTGTCCTGGTAGGAGCTGCTGGAGCCTGGCCAGTGGGACTGAACCTTCCAGGTGTAGGTTTTTTCAGCGTATACAGGTGCGCTGGCGATAACAGCGGATACACCCAGTGTTAACGCGGATGCATAGGTAGTAAGGTTTTTTCTGAATGTGGCAAGGAAGCTCATAAGTTTGCTCCAGTACTTGTTATAGTTGCATTGCTCTTGTTTCGCAGTGCAGAATATAAGACTGCACCGTGAACTGTTGTTGTTCGACTTTATCACAAGATTTGCCATTTGCAATAGGACGTTTTTCTCCTGTTTCAGAGGGGGAGGGCGACACCCAGGAGATGTACATGATTAAGAAATATAGCCAAGAAAAAGCGATCCATCTTGTCATAGATCGTCCGGATAAAAAGAACGCCCTGAACCGAAGCATGTATGAGCAGCTGGCAGGTTATGTGCGGGAGGCAAGTTCTGACCAGAACGTGCATGCCGTCGTCATCTCGGGTGCTGAAGGTGTGTTTACCGCCGGTAACGATCTTGATGATTTCCGGGCGCGGGCTACGGACGAAAACCCGAAACCCTCTGCCGGCCTTGCTTTCATTGAAGAATTGATGGCTTGTGATACTCCGGTGATAGCGGCGGTGGAAGGGTTGGCGATTGGTATTGGCACCACTATGTTGCTCCATTGCGACAGCGTGTTTGCGGGGCGCTCGGCCAGGTTCAAAACTGCCTTTGTCGATTTGGGATTGGTGCCGGAGGCTGCTTCAACTGTGACCATGCCATTGCACCTTGGCTCTCGTATGGCTGCTGAATTGCTGTTGCTTGGTGAAACCCTGGATGGCACCCAGGCCGGTGAGTGTGGCCTGGTAAGCCGGGTGGTAGATGATGGGCAGGCTGTGGATTCGGCCCTGGCCCTGGCGGGCAGGCTGGGAGAAAAGCCCCGAGAGGCATTGCGGGCCAGCAAGCGTTTAATGAAGGCGCCATGGCGCGACCAGGTGCAGCAGGCATTGGAGCGGGAGCGCGGTGTGTTCAGTGAGCGCTTGCGTTCCGATGACTGCCGTGATGCCCTGAATCGTATGCAGCGCCGTTAACCGGCGCTGTTTTCCCAGTAAGGCGTTCTTAGCTCCCGCTTCAAGACCTTGCCAATGGTAGAGCGAGGCAGTTCCTGTCGGAACTCTACGGCACTCAGACGCTGGGTCTTGCCCAGATGCTGGTTGGCCCAGTCCCGGATTTCCTCTTCTGTTTCCTGGCATCCGGATTTCTTTACCACCAGAGCGAGGGGAGTTTCGCCCCATTGGCTGCTGGGTATGCCGATAACCGCAGCATCGGTTACCGCAGGATGGCTGAGGACGACTTTTTCCAAGTCTACAGCGTAGATGTTGAAACCGCCGGAAATAATCATGTCTTTCCTGCGGTCGAGAATATGAACAAAGCCGTCTTCGTCAATGCGGCCCATATCGCCGCTGCGATAAAAGGCAAGTCCGTCGGGGCTTTGCCACAGCATCTCCCTGGTCTGCTCCGGGCGGTTTACGTAACCCCGCATCATGGAAATCGCGCGCCCGACAATCTCGCCGATCTCACCCTGGGGCAGCTCCTTGCCATCTTCGCTGACCACCCTTACTTCAGCCCCTTCGGTGGGCAGTCCGACGGTATCCCATTTGTCCGGGTAGGCAGCGCAGTCGAGGCTGGTGGAAATGCCGCCTTCTGTGAGGCCATAGACCTCCCGGATATTGCCTGGCCAGCGTTTCATGGTTTCGGCGATCACATGGGCCCGTAGCGGTGCACTGGTACAGAGCTTGAGCTTGAAGCTTGAAAGGTCAAACTGGTCGAAGTCCGGAACCGCCAATATGCGTTCAAACTGCACGGGCACCAGCATGGCGTGGGTGACTTTGTGCTGTTCTGCCAGTTCAAGGAAGCGACGGGCATCAAACTTGGCCATCAGCACGAGGGTGCCGCCATAGAAAATGGTCGGTAGCACCGATACCAGGGTGGTGTTGGAGTACATTGGTGTCGATACAAGGTTAATGGCTTCACCGTTGAGCCCGAACCGGCTCATCCTGACCATTTGCCGCTGGCGGAACCGGTAGTCGTGGAGTATGCCCTTGGGCGTTCCGGTCGTGCCTGAACTGTAAATGATGTTGAACGGATCGTTCAGCGTTAACGACGCCGGGTCTGGCTCGGCGGGAATCGAGCCCAGCCAGTCCTTTAAATGCTGTCCGGCATCATCGTTGTCCAGCCCGATCACCTCATCGTCATTCAGGCCGGCCCGGGGGCTGGCTTCGGCCCAGATATCGAGGTTTTTACGGGAAACGAACAGGAACCTGGAGCCGCAGTCACGAATCATCAGAGCCAGGGATTCGCCGCTGGCCATACCGGAAAGCGGTACCATGCAGCCACCCGCCACCAGGGTTCCCAGATAGAGGGCCACCATTTCCCTGCTGTTTTCCGACAAGGCCGCAACGCAGTCGCCTTTTTTAAGGCCGGCTTGTCGCAGCCTGTTGGCAATGCGGTTGACCTCATGCAGCAGGCCGGCCCAGCTGAGTGCTCCCTTTTCGTCGATGATTGCGGTCTTGTCGCCTTGTCCGCTGGCAAAGGCCTGAATACGAAAACCGATGGCCTCCATGGCTTCGCCGGAGTCAGTGGGAGCGTATACGGGCATTTCGTCAAATCGCGTTTTCATTTTGTCATCCTTTGATGTTGTAGTTTTGCTAGATGAAATTAACTTCCAATTATATTGACTCATAACCGTTGCGCGTGACAAATTATCTGGAAAGCAAAATAGAACACACAAAAATAAATCATGTTAGCGGGGAGAATTTCATGGGGCGATTTGATCAGCGAGTGGTAATCGTCACCGGGGCCGGAAGTGGTATCGGGCGGGCAACCGCACTCAGGCTGGGTCGCGAAGGGGCATCCGTTGTGCTTGTTGATGTCGCCGAGGGCGGCTTGCTCGAAACCGAGAATCAGATGGCTGATGGTGTATCTGTGCTGCGTCGGGTGGCAGATGTTGCTGATGAGGCTGCGGTAACTGCCCTGGTAGCCGAAACCATGAAGACCTTTGGCCAGATTGATGTGCTGTGCAATATCGCCGGTATCGCCAGTATTTCCGGAGCCCATCCGCCGGTCACCGAGAACAGTCGTGACGAGTGGGAGAAAGTGCTCGCTGTAAACCTGCTGGGAACGATGCTGACGATAAAGCACGTTGCACCTCACATGCAGGCCCGCAAGAAGGGCAGCATTGTCAATACTGCATCTGTTGCCGGTATTCGTTCGGGGGCTGGAGGCAATGCCTACAGCGCATCAAAGGCCGGCGTGATCAACCTGACCATGACCGCAGCCTGTGATCTGGGGCTGGACAACGTGCGGGTAAACGCAGTTTGTCCCGGGCTGGTTGAAACCGGTATGACCCAGAAAGTCTTTGACTATGCCCGGGCACACGAAAAGGCCCACAAGCTCGGCTCCCGTTGTGAGTTGCGCCGTTATGGCGATCCCGCGGAAATTGCTGCCGCCATCCTTTTTCTCGCCAGTGACGATGCCAGTTACATTACCGGCCAGGCCCTGGCCGTTGATGGCGGCAACACAGCGTCCCTCAATCTGCCAGGAATGAAAGTCTGATGAGCAACAGTAGTCTGCACATTACCGGTGGCAAAGACTTGCCGGGTTTTCACAACATGCTGGGCTACCGGCAGGTGTCGTGGGAAGAAAACGAGGCCGTGATCGAGCTGGAAATCCAGGCGGATCACCTGAATCTGGGTGGTGTTATCCATGGTGGAGTGCTGACCTCCCTGCTGGATATTGCCATGGCCGAAGCCGGCACCTACTGCCCCTACCCCGGGCGCATGCGCAAAGCCATTACGCTTTCGCTGACCACCACGTTTACCGGGCAGTGCACCGGGGGCCTAATCCGGGTGACCGGTCGTAAGCGCGCGGGTGGAAGCCGGATTTTTAACAGTACCGGTGAAGTTCACGACGAGCAGGGCAATCTGCTTGCAATCGGTGAGGGTACTTTCCGGATACGTTCTGGTAGTGAGAAACCTGAAGGCGTTCCCGTCTGAATGCCTGCTAACGCGATTGCCGGCGTTAGTGGCGGTCGCAAATAACTGAACAGAGAGGAAGCGGATATGTTCGAGCTGTCTGACAAGGCCAAGAAACTGCAGGCCGAATTAACCGAGTTCATGAATGCCTACATCTACCCGAATGAAGAGAAGCATCACCATCAGGTGGCAACCGCAGAAAACCGTTGGGCACCGGTTCCGATCATTGAAGAGCTGAAAGATAAGGCCAAGGCTGCCGGGCTGTGGAACCTGTTCCTGCCAGAAAGTGACCTGGGTGCCGGACTGACAAACTTCGAGTACGCACATCTGTGCGAGATTATGGGCCGATCCGAGATGGCTCCTGAAGTATTCAACTGCTCCGCGCCGGACACCGGCAACATGGAAACCATTGCACGTTACGGTAACGAGGAGCAGCAGGAACAGTGGCTGAAGCCGCTTCTGGATGGAAAAATCCGTTCCTGCTTTTCCATGACCGAGCCGGATGTGGCTTCCTCTGACGCAACCAACATTGCTTGCGAGATTCGTCGTGAAGGTGACGAGTACGTTATCAACGGTCGTAAGTGGTGGTCTTCAGGTGCCATGACCACCACCAGCAAGATTGCCATCGTTATGGGCAAAACCGATCCCAGCGCTCCCAAGCACCAGCAGCAGTCGATGATTCTGGTGCCACTGGATGCACCCGGGGTGAAAATGATTCGCCCGCTGACGGTATTCGGTTATGACCATGCGCCGCACGGCCACGCCGAGATTCACTACGACAACGTGCGGGTGCCGGTCAGCAATATCCTGCTGGGTGAAGGTCGCGGCTTTGAAATTGCTCAGGGTCGCCTCGGGCCGGGCCGTATCCACCATTGCATGCGCACCATCGGTGTCGCCGAGCGTGCCCTTGAACTTATGTGCAAGCGCGCGAATGCCCGTGAGGCCTTTGGTCGCCCGCTGTCCGAATTTGATTCCATCCGGAAAGACATTGCCCGCAGTCGCATCGACATCGAGCAGGCTCGCCTGATGACCCTCAAGGCGGCCCATATGATGGACACCGTTGGCAACAAAGTGGCCCGCCAGGAAATCGCCATGATCAAGGTGATTGCCCCGAGCATGGCCCTGAAAGTTATCGATCGTGCAATTCAGGTGCACGGTGGTGCCGGTGTTAGCCAGGACACCTTCCTGGCATCTGCCTGGGCCAAGGTCCGTACCCTGCGCCTGGCCGATGGCCCGGATGAGGTTCACCTGGATTCCGTAGCCAAGCTTGAACTGCGTCAATACCGCTGAAACAGCTGTTACCCAGAGTAATAAGGATTCGGAAATGACTAATCCATTATTTGATATGACCGGGAAAGTGGCGGTTATTACAGGCTCCACCAAGGGCATTGGCCGGGCCATTGCCGAAGAAATGGCCCGCTGTGGCGCCCGGGTTGTGATCTCCAGCCGCAAGGCTGAAGCCTGTGAGCAGGTTGCCAGTGAAATGCGGGCCCAGGGCTTTGATGCCATGGCTATCGCTTGCCACGTCGGCAAGAAGGAAGACCTGCAAAACCTGGTCGACAAAACTAATGAAGCCTGGGGCACCATCGATGTTCTGGTTTGCAACGCCGCGACTAACCCAGTGTATGGTCCGACCGCGGAAATGACTGACGATGCCTGGGACAAGATCATGGACACCAACGTCAAGGGAACCTTCTGGCTCACCAATATGGTGCTGCCACAGATGGCCGAAAAAGGCTCAGGTTCTGTGGTGCTGCTGTCCAGTATTGCCGGTATTCGCGGCAACACCACTATCGGCACTTACGGTGTGTCCAAGGCGGCAGAAGCTGCCCTGGCGCGCAACCTGGCCGTTGAGTGGGGGCCGAAGGGTATCCGTGTGAACAGCATTGCGCCGGGCCTGATCAAGACCGATTTTGCCAAAGCGCTTTGGGAAGACCCGGTTCGCGTAAAGCGGGCAGAAGACAAAACCCCGCTTCGGCGCATCGGTGATCCGATCGATATTGCCGGCCTGGCTGTTTTCCTGGCGACCCCGGCCAGTGCCTACATTACCGGGCAGGTGATTGTTGCCGACGGTGGTGAAACCATCTGCTGATACCGGGAAACCGGAACACCCCTGCCGCCGGGCCCTGTCTGGCGCCAGGGGTTATCAGAACATAACGACAAGAGATAATCATGAGCATGACTCCAGAGCTGGTAGCGGTTCTGCCAGCCCACAAATTCGATGAAGCCCGCCTGCTCAACTGGCTTCAGCAGGCATTGCCGGAATTCGGTAACCAGATGGACGTGAAGCAGTTTCAGGGCGGGCAATCCAATCCCACCTTTCTGCTGGATACCGGCAACAGGCGTTATGTACTGCGGAAGAAGCCCCCGGGAAAGACGCTGCCTTCGGCTCACATGGTGGAGCGGGAATACCGCGTTATGCGCGCGCTCGCTGAACACACGTCCGTTCCGGTACCCAATGCTCGCGTACTGTGTGAAGACAGTGAGGTCATTGGCACTCCCTTCTACGTGATGGATTTCCTGGAAGGCAGGATTTACTCCCATTCAGCACTCAAAGAGCTGGAGCGTGAAGAGCGAATGAGGGCTCATCACTCAGCCATCGACACGCTGGCAGCTTTGCACTCTGTGGATGTCAATGCTATTGGACTGGTAGATTACGGCCGTCCGGAGGGCTATGTGTCCCGTCAGGTGGCTCGCTGGAGCAAGCAATATCTCGCATCCCGGACGGATGACCTGCCGGCCATGGACAAGCTGATGTCCTGGCTGCCGGAGAACCTCCCGGCCAGGGATGAGACTTCGATTGCCCACGGTGACTACCGGTTTGGCAACCTGATGCTGGCACCGGACCGCCCGGACGTAATCGCGATTCTGGATTGGGAACTGTCGACTCTCGGGCATCCTTTGGCAGACCTCGCCTATTACTGCCTGCCATACCACCTGCCTGCTGACATGCCCGGTATGCGTGGCCTGAATGGCGAAGATCTGCAGGAGCTCGGTATACCAAGCGAGCAGGAAACGATTGCACGGTACTGCGCGCAAACCGGCCGGGACGGTATCGATGACTGGCACGTGTTCCTGTCGTTCTCATTATTCCGGCTGGCGGCCATTCTTCAGGGTGTGTACAAGCGGGCTCTGGATGGCAATGCTGCCAACGCCAATGCGCTGGAGGTTGGCAAGCGTGCCAGCCTGCTGGCGGATATCGGCTGGCAGATTGCTTGTGAAGGCCGGAAGCCATGAGCGGAGAAGCGATGATGCAGGGAAAGATTGCCAATCGAATTCTGATTACCAACGATGACGGCATCAATGCGCCGGGTATCGCTATCCTTGAAGCCATTGCCCGGCGGTTGGCCGATGAGGTCTGGGTTGTGGCTCCGGAACATGATCGCAGCGGAGCTGGCCAGAGTATATCCATTCACAGTCCGTTACGGGTTTATCAGGTTGGGGCTAATCGTTATTCGGTTTCAGGCACACCGGCCGATTGTGTGTTGTATTCCCTGGCCGAGTGGTTCGGGGAAACACCGCCAGACCTGGTGCTCTCCGGTGTGAATTGCGGAGCGAATATCAGTGATTCGGTTCAGTACTCGGGTACCGTTGGAGCGGTACTGAGTGCCCACCACATGAACATTCCGGCCATTGCGCTGAGCCAGGCTTACCTGAACCGGGACGACGTCCGCTGGTCGCCGGTGGAAACCTTTGCTGAAGCGGTCATTCGCAGGCTTTACCACCCCGGCCAGGTTCTGGCGTGGAATGTGAACTTTCCAGCCTGTGAAGCGGCCGATATTACCGCAGCCCGATGGTGTCGGCAGTCCAACGGCTCTATCCAGAAGCCAACACTGGTCGCTGGCCGTGATGCGCGCAGCCTGCCTTACTGGTGGCTTGGTTTTGACCGGAGCTCACGCCACATTGTGGCGCCGGATGCGGATGTGACCGTACTTCGTGAAAAAGCCGTTGCCATTTCACCGTTACGCCATGACGAGCCCTTGCCCGGGGCTGTTGATTATTTTGATTTGTCCGCTCAAGCGGTTGACTGAATTAACCCAGAGGGAGAACAAGAATATGTTTACACGCCACTACAAGGTTTGGCCAAAAGATCTGCCCAAAACCATGACCCTGCCGAAAACCAGTCTGTACACCAACCTGGAAGTCTCGGCACTGCGCTATCCGGACCACAATGCCATCGTTTTCTACGATGCGCCCATGACCTATGCCCGGCTTAAGCAAGAAGTCGATACTATGGCGGGTTACCTGCAGGCCCAGGGGGTCAAGAAGGGTGACCGGGTACTGCTTTATATGCAGAACTCCCCGCAGTATGTGATCTCCTACTATGCCATCCTGCGGGCCGATGCCGTGGTTATTCCTGTAAATCCCATGAACCGCGCGGCGGAGCTTGAGCACTATATTTCGGATACTGGCTCCACGGTGTGCATGGCGGGCCAGGAACTGGCAGGCTTCATCGCGCCGTTGATTGGTGAGACCAACCTGGAACAAGTGCTTGTTGCGTCTTACAACACCTACATTAACCCGGAAACCGACCTGACGTTGCCGGCTGAAGTTGCTGCGCCCGCGTGGTCCAGGGATATACCGGGAGTGGTTACCTGGGAGGCGGCCCTGGAAGCCGGACGCAAGCCCGGTGAACATACTGCCGGCCCGGATGACCTTGCCGTTATTCCGTACAGCTCCGGTACCACCGGGGCACCCAAGGGCTGCATGCACACTCACCGGTCGGTGATGGCGACAGCCGTGCACCGGGTATTCTGGAATCTGTCCACTCCGGATAGTGTTCAGCTATCCACGCTGCCGTTCTTCCACGTAACCGGCATGACTGGCTCCATGAACGGTCCCATATTCTGCGGTGCCACTTCTGTCATCATGACCCGTTGGGACAGAACCACAGCGGCACGTTTGATTGAGCGTTACAAGGTTACCGGCTGGACCAACATCGTCACCATGGCGGTGGACTTCCTGTCGAATCCGGAGCTGGGCAAGTACGACATCAGCAGCCTGAATATGATTGGTGGTGGTGGTGCCGCCATGCCGGTTGCGGTCGCCGAGAAGCTCAAAAAGCTGACGGGCCTTGATTACATTGAAGGCTACGGTCTGTCTGAAACCATGGCAGCGACCCATATCAATCCAACCAAAAGCCCCAAGCCCCAGTGTCTGGGGATCCCGGTGTTTGATGTCGACAGCCGGATTATCGACGTGGATACGCTTGAAGAGAAAGCTGTCGGAGAAACCGGAGAGATCGTGTCCTGCGGGCCTCAGGTCACGCTGGGCTACTGGAATCGCCCGGTGGATACCGAGGCTTCATTCGTCGAAATCGATGGCAAGCGTTTCTTCCGCACCGGCGATCTGGGTTACTACGATGAAGATGGTTACTTCTTCATGGTGGATCGGGTCAAACGCATGATCAACGCGTCTGGCTTTAAGGTCTGGCCGTCTGAGGTAGAAGGGTTGATGTACCGTCACCCATCCATCCACGAAGTCTGCATTATCTCTGCCCCGGACCCCAAGCGTGGTGAAACGGTCAAGGCTTGTATTGTACTAACGCCTGAGGCTGAAAGCACAACAACCAAGGATGACATCATCAGTTGGTGTAAGGAGCAAATGGCGGCCTACAAGGTGCCAACCATCATTGAATTTGTTGATGAGTTGCCAAAATCACCGACCGGAAAGCTGATGTGGCGGGCACTTCAGGAGCAGGAGTGGCAGAAGTAGCTTGCACAACACTGGAAGTTAGGAAGGCGGCTCCCCCCCCCACCCTCAGGGCTTGCCGCCTTTTTGCACTGACCGGAAAACTCAGACCACGTACATGGCCAGATTTTCCAGTACGCAGGCTGGCTTGTCTTCGTTCCTTATTTCCACCACGGTCTGGTAGGTGGCCAGTAGGCGGTGATCATCCACCTGCTTCAGGGATGCCAGCTCAACCCGGGACCGGATATCCGAGCCAGCCTTCACCGCCGCCGGAAAACGCAGCTTGTTCAGGCCATAGTTGATGGTGGCTGAAGTACCGGTCACCTTGATGACCTCGCTGTTGAGCTTGGGGATCAGTGATGCCGTCAGGTAGCCATGGGCTACCGGGCTCTTCCAGGGTGACTCCCGGCTGGCCCGGTCGACATCCACATGGATCCACTGATGGTCGCCGGTGGTTTCGGCAAAGGCGTTTATCATGGCCTGGCTCACGGTTACCCAGGGGCTGTGGCCAATCAGCATGCCCTGATAGGCTGCCAGTTCATTAATATCAACAGTAATCATAGGACCTTCCTGATAGTGGATTGATGAAGGGCTCAAACGTTGTAGCCAGGAGACCTGGCATCAAGCAGTCTCAGAAGGGCGGGCCAGGTAAGCTTTGCTGCCTTGCCGAGTGAGCCTGATTGATCCGCCGTGGTGTCGATAGCCTGTTGGGTGGGCATGTATACCGGGCCACAGCTCTGCGCTTTTACCTGTATCTCGCAGGCCTTCATCAGGAAGTAGAGGTAAGTGAAGGTTTCCGGCACATCGCGGCCCACGGTCAGAATGCCGTGATTTCGCAAGATCATCATGGATTTGCTACCCAGATCCCGGATCAGGCGCTCCCTCTCATCAAGGTTGAGCGCTACGCCTTCATATTCGTGGTAACTCAGGTGCTCAAGGCACAGCATGGCGGTCTGGCTCAGGGGCAGTAGGCCATCACGGTGGGCTGATACCGCAACACCATCTGCTGCATGCAGGTGCATGACGGCTCCGGCATCTTCACGCCCCATATGTACGGCACTGTGGATGGTAAACCCCGCCGGGTTAACCCTGCGCAGCCCGCCAGCCTCCACGACTTCGCCATTTTGGTCGACTTTCACCAGGGATGAGGCGGTCATTTCATGGAACAGCAATCCGTAGGGATTGATCAGAAAGTGATGATCAGGCCCGGGCACCCGGGCCGACAGATGGGTGAACACCAGGTCGTCCCAGCCAAAGAGGGCTACCAGTCTATAGGCAGCAGTCAGTTCGGTTCTTATTTTCCATTCGGCTTTTCTCAGATCAGCCTGCATTTCGTCCGGGTGGTTTTTTGTCATGATTGTTCCTCCGCAGAGAATGATTACTCAAGGTTATTCCGGGCATAAAAAAGGGGTGGCATAGGCCACCCCGAAAGAGGGTCCTGACTGAATGTGGAGACAGACCCAAGGTTCACTGATTTGGTATCAGTTGGCTTCCAGCAGAGCGGCATAGCGCTCAAGATGGAAGTCATCATCGCCCAGCTGGTGGTTGATCATCACCAGCCGCTTGGCGTAATGGGCAAAGTTGTATTCCCAGGTCATGCCAATACCGCCGTGGGACTGAACGCCCTTTTCCGAAATAAACTGGGCGCTGCGACTAATTACGTTTTTAGCGGCCGCAATTACCCGGCGGCGTTCGTCGCTCTGAGACTCATCAGCCACACTGGCGGCAAGGATGGCCATTGAACGAGCCTGCTCCAGTTCGGACATCATGTCGGCCATCCGGTGCTGAAGCACCTGGAACTTTCCGATGGGCACACCAAACTGCTTGCGCTGTTTGAGATAGTCCAGGGTCAGGTCACAGGCGACTTCCATAACGCCGACAGCTTCACCACAAAGAGCGGAAATGGCACGGCCAACCTGGTATTCAATAACATCGGCAGCCTCACCTTCGTTGCCCAGCAGAGCGTCTGCGCCGACTTTGACGTTGTTCAGGAATAGATCGCAGCCCTTCGCGCCGTCGATGGTCGGGTAGCTGCGACGCTCCAGGCCTTCAGCGTTGGCGTCGATGACAAACAAGCTGATGCCAGCGGCATCACGGCTGTTGCCGGCTGTGCGGGCAGAAACCACCAGCAGGTCGGCACTATGGCCACCGATTACGACCGCTTTGCGACCGTTAAGAACATAGTCGCTGCCGGCTTTCTCGGCGGTGGTTTCTACGTCATTTGTGTTGTAGAAGCTCTGGGGCTCCTGCAGGCCAACGGCTACCTGGGTTTCGCCTGTTGCAATGCCGGCCAGCCACTGTTCTTTCTGCTGTTCATTGCCGGCCTGGCTAATTAGCCCGCCACCAAGAACCACAGATTGAAGGTACGGCTCGATGCACAGGCCGCGGCCCAGCTCGGTCATCACGCTTTGAACTTCAACGCCGGTGCCGCCAAAGCCGCCGAGTTCCTCGGGGAATGGCACCGCCATCAGGCCCAGTTCGCCCAGTTGCTTCCAGAAACTTTCACTGAAGCCAAGCTCTGATTCGCTGTATTCCAGCCGTTTTTCGAAGCTGTACTCACCGCGAACCAGACGAGCCACGGTGTCCTGCAGCATTTGCTGCTCTTCGTTGAGTCGGAAATCCATGGTCGCCTCCTTAAAGTCCCAGAATCATTTTCGAAACGATGTTCTTCTGGATCTCGTTTGATCCACCGAAAATAGACAGCTTGCGGTTGTTGAAGTAATGGGCAGCCAGAGGCGCAGCATCCGGGTCAGACAGGAATTCGCCGTCATAGGCCTGGTCCATCTCTTCTTCAACAAACGGAATGGCGTAAGGTCCGATCGCCCGGCGTGCCAGGTCGTTGATAGCCTGGCGAATCTCGGTGCCGCGCACTTTCAGCATGGAGCTTTCCGCTCCCGGAACGCCGCCGCCTTCTACCGAGGCAACAATTCTCAGGTTGCTGATCGCTGCTGCCATCAGGTCGATTTCGACCTGCGCGATACGTTGGCTGAAGGTCGGATCCTGAATCAGGGGGTTGCCGCTCTTCACCCGACGGCTGGCCAGCTGCTTGAGGTGTGTCAGTGCTGCCTTGGACAGGCCGATGCCCGCCAGGCCGGTACGCTCGTAGGTGAGCAGGTACTTGGCGTAGGTCCAGCCTTTATCTTCTTCACCCACCAGGTTCTCGGCCGGAACCTTCACGTCTTCAAAGAAGACTTCGTTAACTTCATGCTCACCGTCCAGCGTGATGATCGGACGAACGGTAATACCCGGGGTATTCATGTCGATCAACAGGAATGAGATGCCTTCCTGCGCCTTCACTTCTGTGTTGGTGCGAACCAGGCAGAAGATCATGTTGGCGTGCTGGCCCAGCGTGGTCCAGGTCTTCTGGCCATTAACGATGTAATGGTCGCCTTCGCGTACAGCCCGTGTTTTCAGGGAAGCCAGGTCAGAGCCGGCGCCCGGCTCGGAATAACCCTGACACCACCAGTCTTCGCCGCTCAGAATCCGGGGCAGGTACTGCTGCTTCTGTTCTTCGGAGCCGAACTTGATGATGACCGGGGCCACCATATTTACGCCGAAGGGAATGGAGCGGGGCACACCGTAACGGCAGGACTCTTCATCCCAGATGTGCTTCTGGACCGGTGTCCAGCTGACACCCCCGTACTGTTCCGGCCAGTGCGTGGCGTACCAGCCTTGCTCGCTGAGAATTTTTTGCCACCGCTGGTGGTCTTCCTTGCTCAGCTTGCGAAAGCCTTTCACCTTGGCTGCGATGTCTTCAGGCAGCTTGGCATCCAGAAATGCGCGAACTTCATCGCGGAAAGCCAATTCCTCGGCTGTGTAATTCATGTTCATAGGTAACCCTCACCGTGCTCTTAGCGAAAATGTATACCGCATAGCAGAATTGTTCCATGATCCATCAACCAAACGGTGGATGTCAATGCTAACGGAATCAACTGTCAAAAAATGCATCGTTGTAGACATGCAAAAAGATAAATGGACTTGTTGATCTAAAATTCTTCATCTATATTCGTCGTCGCGGAATATGGTGCTGTATAATGAAATGCAAATAACCAGCAGTTCCGCTGTGCGGAATTGTTGCGCGAAGGTATGTGCCAGTCCCGTAGATTTAACAATAAAGACGCTAACCAACTCCGATGCGAGGTTTTTCAAGATGACAACAACAACAACCCGTTTTGCCACCCATCCGCTGGTCCGCGCCGTAGCCCTGGCGGGTGCACCTCTGCTGATGCTTGGCTCGGTAACTGCCCAGGCGCAGAGCAACACAGAGCTGGAAGAGCTGCGTGAGCGCATCCAGGTTCTGGAAAGTCATGTGTCGACTGCCCCTGAGGCGCGGGACGACAACCCATATCTGTTACGTGAAGGCAAGGGGATGAAGATTGGTGATACCACGATTACATTTGGCGGGTTCGTCAAGGCCGATGTGATTTTCGGATCCAACGGTAATGGAACCCCCAACGGTTACTCCATTGCTTTGCCCCGGACGCTTGCCAAGGCGGCCAATGAAGGTGAAAGCGACTGGAAAACAGGCTTCTCTATCCGTGAATCTCGTATCAGCATTGGTACCAAGACCGAGGATGTTGGCGGCCATGATTGGACCACGTACATCGAAATGGATTTCAACACCGCGGAGGATGCTCCCGGCAATGAAGTTGTCACAAACGGCTATAATGCGCGCGTTCGGCAGGCGTTTGGCTCCTGGAATGGTTGGGATTTTGGCCAGACCTACACAACCTTTGCCGATCTGTCTGCATTGCCAGAGATTCTGAACCAAGGTAAACAGGCTGCCTTTATCTATGCCCGACAGCCGATGCTCCGCTATAACATGTCCGCTCCGGGTGGCAAGTTGATGGTCGCCCTCGAAAACCCGGAAGATGGTTTTGGCTCTGAATCCTATGGCGATCAGTCCTATCCGGATCTCGTAGCGCGCTATCAGACTCGCGGCAACTACGGTTTCTACTCTGTTGCGGCCCTGCTGCGCTATCTGGAAGATGATGCTGCGGAGGACACCAAGGCAGCCGGTGCTGTATCTCTGAGTGCCCGTATTCCTACGTTTGGGCGTGATGACTTGCGTCTGCAATACAGCTATGGAGCGCTTGGCCGTTACATGGGGCTGTTCACCTACCCGGATGTGGATCGGGCTGAGCAGGCGGCCGGAAAGGTTGAGCCGCTGAATACCTACGGGGTCACTGCGGCCTACCGTCACTTCTGGAATTCAGTCTGGAGAAGTAACCTGTCGGTTTCCCATACCGAGATTGTGGACGATCTGGACTTCTCTCCTGCAGGGACTCTCAGCTATTTCGACTCCTCCACCTCAGTCCACGTTAACCTGCTGTGGGCCGCTCATGAGAACCTGGCTCTGGGTCTTGAGTATGCCTACTGGGACTTTGGCGAGATCGCCGGCAGCGGCAGTCAGCAGTATGAGCAGGTAATGGCTTCCGCCAAGTTGGCATTCTGATCAGCGATTTCCGTTGAGTTAAAACGAATATTAGGTATTTCATCGCTTGCCCCGGGTGCGCTGCACGCCGGGGCTTTTTTATGCCTGCGCGAAGCGCAGGCCTCGGACGCCGGGCACAAAAAACCCCTCCGTAGAGGGGTTCAGGGGTGCTGTTCCGAAGGGATCAGCTGAAGGCTTGAATGCCGGTCTGGCCACGGCCCAGAATCAGGGCGTGGACGTCGTGGGTGCCTTCGTAAGTGTTAACCGCTTCCAGGTTCATGACGTGGCGGATAACGTGGTATTCATCTGCAATACCGTTGCCACCGTGCATGTCGCGGGCTACCCGGGCGATGTCCAGGGCCTTGCCACAGTTGTTACGCTTCAGAAGGGAAACGGAATCCGGGGTGGCAATGCCGGCATCCATCATGCGGCCCAGCTGCAGTACTGCCTGCAGGCCGAGGGTGATTTCAGTCTGCATGTCTACCAGCTTCTTCTGGATCAGCTGATTGGCGGCCAGGGGCTTGCCAAACTGCTTACGCTCCAGGGTGTAGTTGCGGGCTGCATGCCAGCAGAATTCCGCGGCACCCAGGGCGCCCCAGCTGATACCGTAGCGAGCCTTGGTAAGGCAGCTCAGGGGGCCTTTCAGGCCTTCAACTTCCAGGCGGTTTTCTTCAGGAACGAAGACTTCGTCCATAAAGATAGAACCGGTGTCGGAGGCGCGCAGCGAGAACTTGCCCTCAATCTTCGTGGTTTCCAGGCCCGTGGCGCCTTCGCGCTCGATCACAAAGCCGTTTACCACGCCGTCCAGCTTGGCCCAGACCACACAAACGTCGGCAATCGGGGAGTTGGTGATCCAGGTCTTGGAGCCGCTCAGCAGGTAGCCGCCGTCAACTTTCTTGGCGCGGGTTTCCATACCACCGGGGTCAGAGCCGTGGTTGGGTTCGGTCAGGCCGAAACAGCCAACAAACTCGCCGGAGGCCAGTTTCGGCAGAATGCGCTTTTTCAGTTCTTCTTTGCCGTAAGAGAAGATCGGGTACATCACCAGTGAAGACTGTACGCTCAGGGCCGAGCGGTAGGCAGAGTCTACCCGTTCAACTTCCCGTGCGATCAGGCCGTAGCATACGTGGTTCAGGCCGGGGCCGCCGTACTCTTCCGGCAGGGTGGCACCCAGCATGCCCAGTTCACCCATTTCGGTGAAGATGCTGCGGTCGAATTTTTCGTGGCGGTTTGCCTCGACGATGCCGGGCATCAGACGGTTATCGCAGAAGCTGCGAATGCTGTCGCGTACCTGACGCTCGGTTTCGTCCAGTTGTGATTCAAAGTTCAGCAGGTCGTCCCAAGGTGCGGAAGCCATTGTTGTTCTCCTGAAAAGTTAGTTGGAAACCCGTTCAATTACAGCAGCAATGCCCTGGCCTACACCAATGCACATGCTGATCAGAGCGTAACGGCCACCGGTACGTTCGAGTTGGCGTACCGCCGTCAGGGCAATCCGGGCGCCGGAAGCGCCAAGAGGGTGCCCCACGGCGATGGCACCGCCGTTCGGGTTGAGTCTGGAATCGGAAGGATCGATTCCCAGTTTGGTGGTGCAACCGAGAACCTGGGCGGCGAACGCCTCGTTGATCTCGATTACATCCATGTCTTTTAGTGTCAGGCCTGCCCGGGCAAGGGCTTTCTGGCTTGCCGGAACCGGGCCGTACCCCATTACATTGGGCGCAACGCCGGCGATGGCAGCCGATACGATACGTGCGCGGGGCTGAATGCCAGCCCGCTTGCCGGCTTCTTCGGAGCCGATAATCAGGGCGGCAGCGCCATCGTTCACGCCGGAGGCGTTGCCGGCAGTAACCACGCCATCTTCAGCCAGCGAGCGAAGATTGGAAAGCGCCTCGAGGTTGGATGTAGGCCTTGGATGCTCGTCGTCCTGTACGGTCAGTGGCGGTTGTTTGCGGCCCTGAGGTACAGAAATGGGCAGGATCTCGTCTTTGAAAAAACCGTCCTGGCGGGCGGCTTCATAGCGGGCCTGGCTTTGTGCGGCAAAGCGATCCACTTCCAGTCGGCACAGATTCAGCTCGCGTGCGATGTTGTCTGCGGTTTCCGGCATGGTGTCCGAGCCGAACTGACGTTCGATCAGTGGGTTCGGGAAGCGCGCGCCAATGGTGCTGTCAAAGGCCCGGAATTCACGACTGTAAGGTGATTCGGACTTGGCCAGCACAAACGGCGCGCGGCTCATGCTCTCGGCACCGCCGGCTACGAACAGGTCGCCTTCGCCACAACGGATAGCGCGGGCAGCATCGATGATGGCGGCAAGGCCTGAGCCGCACAGCCTGTTAACGGTCTGGCCACCGGTTTCAACCGGCAAGCCTGCCAGCAGTCCGGCGTGCCGCGCCAGGTTGCGGGCATCTTCACCGGCCTGGTTGGTGCAGCCGGCAATCACGTCTTCATAATTCTCCGGAGCAAAGGCGTTGCGCTCAATGAGTGCGCGAATGACCTCGGCCAGCAGGTCGTCGGGGCGAACCTTGGCCAGGGCGCCTGCATGCCGCCCAAATGGTGTTCTCAAGCCATCATAGATGTATGCGTTCATAAGAATTGCCGTATCGATTATGGTTAGGTAATTCCGAACTGCGGAATATAGTTTTGTAAATGATATTGGAAAAGACTAATCTGGGTCTATCTCAATTGCAAGAATTGTTCATAATTGGTGGCTGACTGGTTTATGAATGGAACTCTTCGCTGGCTGCTGGCTTGTGCCGTGGTCATGGAGCTTGTCGCGATTTGTCTGCAGAGCAAAGCCCTTAGCGCCTCTGCCGGGCTGGTATTCATCCTGGTGTTTGTTCTGGGCGCGATGCGCCTTCAGGTCTATGCAAGGGCGTTGTTCCTGCTTTCCCTCACGTTTAGTGCTGGTTTGTTTGTGACCGGCCGTCTCGGAATGGACGGTGCCCTTGATGCGTTGTCGGATGCAGCGTTCTATTCGGCGTTTTTGGGCAGCCTGGGGATGATGCAGTGCCTGGTGCGCCGCTTTGAAGTCCTCAGGCGTATCCACGATGTGCTGCTCGGGGGTCGGGTATCCCTTTTATACCCAAAGTATGCGGCGGTGAGCTGCGGTATTGCTTCGGTACTCAGTTTCGGAATGATGAGCCTTCTATGTGGCACACTCGCGGATAGCCTGAAGGAGAGGGGGATAGAGGGCGCGGCAAGACTGCAGTGGCTCAGGAGCGTGCTGATCAGCGCCTTGCGAGGGTTTGCGCTGGTGCCATTGGTGGCACCCACCAGCGTAGCGGTTGCGATTCTCACGCGAGAGCTGCCCCAGCTCAGCTGGTCTTCTCTTTTGCCTTTCGGCTTTGTGGCAGCTTTGCTGATGATCGTGGTTGGCTGGGTGCTGGAAAGGCAGCGCTTCCGGGAAATCAGTAGTGAACGGGTTGCGCTCGACGGCTGGCCTGACGGAACGGGCAAACTGACGCTTCTGGTTCTGGTGGTGTTTGCCTGTATGGCTTTGCTGGTTGCCTTGGCGGGCGTGAAGGTGTCGGTCGCTGCCATGTTGGCTGTTCCGGCTGTCACTTTGTCTTATATGTTGTTGCAGGAACGCTCTCCGGTGGCGGTATTGGCAGAAGGGGTGGGACAGTTGGCGGTGATGTCCAACGAAATGGCGATCTTTGCCGGCTCAGCCATGCTTGGGGTATCGATTGCCACTGTGGTGCCGGCAGATCTGTTGAACGGACTTGTGGTGAGCGGCTGGGGTAGTTACCTGATTGCAGCCGCAGGGCTGCTGATCATGCCGCTGTTCTCCATGGCCGGCGTGATTCCGATTACCGTGCTGAGCGTGCAGTCGGGCATGCTTGCGCAACTTGTGGCTAGCGGGGCTGACCCGATGCTGGTGGCAATTGGCCTGGTTATTGGTTTCTCGTTGGCAATGATGGTGTCGCCGTTCGGGCCGTCGGTGATGTTGCTGTCACGGTTTGGTCAGGTTTCCCGCAACGTAGTGGCCTTTCAGTGGAACGGTGTTTTTGTCTTGCTGGTGGTGCCGCTGTTGCTGTTATTGCTGGCGGTGTTTGCGGTACTTCTGCCGGTCCTGGGTTGACCGGCAGAATCGGCTCGCGGGTTAGTCAGTAGCCACGGGCTATGTCGACTATTCCTGTGATGGGGTGCCCGCTGGCATGGTCCCGGATTTTCCCGGTGATCTGCTCCAGGGTGGCATCCCGAAGAGTTCGCGCCGAAATGTGCGGCGTGATTGTGATGTCGGTTCGCTCCCAGAACGCGTGGCCAGCCGGCAAAGGTTCCTTGCGGAACACATCCAGGGAGGCCCGCTGCAGTTTCTCCTCATTCAGGGCTCTGAGCAGGTCTTCTTCCACGAGGTGCTCCCCCCGGCCGACGTTGATCAGCACCGCACCCGGCTGGAGCTGGCTGAACAGGCCGTAGTTAAGGATGTTTTCGGTTTCGCTGGTCAGTGGCAGGGTGTTAACCAGCACTCGCGTTGCCCCCAGAAACTCTCCGAGTTGCCCGTTGCCTGCAAAGGTGCGCACGCCTTCTACCGTGTGCTCACTCCTGGCCCAGCCGTTTACCGTATAGTCCAGGCTTGCCAGTGTGCTGGCCACACGCTTGCCAATGTGCCCAAGCCCCATAATGCCGATGGGCCACTCTTTCCGGCTGATGGGGCGGTGTATCTTCCACAGCCGCTGGCGTTGCTGATCCCGGTACAGCTCCATCTGCCGGCTGACTTCCAGTATCTGGTGCAGTACATGCTCGGCCATCTGTACCGACATGCCGGCATCTTCCAGTCTTACCACGGTAAGGTCTGCCGGCAGGTTGGGGACTTTCAGCAATCCGTCGATACCGGCGCCCAGGTTGAACACGGCCTTCAGGCGGGTTTCACGCTCGAACAGCTTCGCCGGGGGCTGCCATACGATGGCGTAGTCTGCATTAATCGCCGGTCCGTCCGGATCCCAGACATAAATGTCTGCTTCTGGTAGCAGTTGTTTGATAGGTACGGTCCAGCGCTCTGGTTTGGGATCGCCCGCTACAAAAAGTACCTTCATATATGCTCCTGAGTAGGGTTTGTTGTCGTGCATATGACTTGGTTCCGCATTGCAGAATAAAGTATCGCTATACTACGGTAAAGGTTGCCCGGGTTTCCGTCATGGCTATTTCGTGGCATCGGGTAATGCCAGTGTTTCGAATCTGGCATGAAATTTGATGGCAGATTGTGGTTCTTGAGTTTCTCATAGACTAGAATATGTCCACTTTTCACGCCCACGGTTCTCCAGGCTATCCGTGACAGGCAACGCAGTTCAGGAAATAGGCAAGTTATGGCAAAAAAACAGCAGGACAACTCACCGGAGTTGAAAGTAGCGTCTGGCGATGGCAAGCCCGTTCAGCCGGGCAAGGATCGCAAGTTTGTAGAGGCGCTGTCCCGGGGGCTCGATGTACTGCGCGCTTTCAGTCAGGGATCTGTGATTCTAGGTAACCAGGATATCGCCAGGATTACTGGCCTTCCCAAGCCTACCGTTTCCCGGATGACATACACTCTGACCAAGCTTGGCTACCTGAGTTATAACCAGCAGTTGGAAAAATATCAGCTCAGCTCGGGCGTACTGGCTTTGGGCTATGCCTATGTGTCGAATTTGAAGGTTCGTCAGCTTGCCAAGCCTTACATGGATGAGTTCGCCCGGCAAACCAACATGTCGGTTGGTCTCACCTGTCGCGACCGTTTGCACATGATTTATGTCGAGAATCGCCTGCCACCGGAAGCAACACTGCTGCGCATGGATATCGGTTTGAAGTTGCCTATGTCTACAACCTCTGCCGGCCGAGCGTATTACTGTGCCGTTAGCGACCCGGCCCGCAAGCTGATAGATGATGCCATGGCTGAGAAGTACGGTGAAAAGTGGCCGACTATTAAAGAAGGCCTGGACCAGGCGATGGAAGATTACCGGGAGCACGGTTTCTGCCTGTCGCTGGGAGATTGGGATCGAAATATCAACTCGGCCGGTGTGCCTATCCACCTGCAGGATGGCACTACCATGGCTTTGACCTGCGCTGCACCCTCGTATCTGGTGCCGGGTGACAAGTTACGCGATTCCTACGCTCACCAGCTTGCCATGCTGGCCCGTGATATCGAGTCGCTCGGGGTCTAGTGCCGGGCGCCGGTAGCAAGCCGGCACAGAGTGAGATGAAAGTGAAAACCGCAGATGAGAATCTGCGGTTTTTTTATACCTGAACCAAAACGGTGGTTGAAATGAGGGGTAAACTTGTATTAAATCGTTAAATGATTTCGCTAGATAAAACCATATTTCATCAAAAGGCGAGGGGAGATTATGTCTGAGGTTGTTGCTTATACCCGTGAAGGGAATGTCGGTGTCATTTCCGTAAACTACCCGCCGGTTAATGCGTTGAGCCATGCGGTGCGTGCCGGTCTGGTTGCCGCCCTGGAGCAGGGACAGAAAGATGCAGGGGCAGACATCCTCTTGCTGGTCTGCGAAGGCAGAACCTTCATTGCGGGCGCGGATATCCGCGAGTTCGGAAAGCCTCTTCAGAAACCCGGCCTCCCCGATGTGATCAATGCCTATGAATCAAGCGACAAGCCCATTGTTGCCGCTATTCATGGCACCGCTCTGGGCGGTGGCCTGGAAACGGCTCTGGGTTGTCACTATCGGGTTGCCCTGGCGTCTGCCAAGGTGGGTTTGCCTGAAGTAAAGCTTGGTCTGTTGCCCGGTGCTGGCGGTACCCAGCGCCTGCCTCGCCTTGTGGGTGCCCAGAAGGCACTGGAAATGATTACGTCTGGCAACTTCGTAGGCGCCAGAGACGCGCTGGCTCTGGGCATTGTTGATGCTGTTGAAGGCGGTGACGATATTCGCCAGGTTGGGCTGGCCTATGCGCGGAAACTGGCAGCTGAAGGTGCTCCGGTGCGCAGGGTGCGTGATATTGCCGACAAGGTTGAAGCTGACAAGGGCAGCGATGTCTTTGACCAGTTCCGTGCTGGCCTGGCCAAAAAAGCCCGTGGCCTGTTCTCTCCTTTCAAGTGTGTCGACGCCGTAGAAGCAGCTTTCACCTTGCCGTTTGTCGAGGGCCTGAAGCGTGAGCGTGAACTGTTCAAGGAATGCATGGAATCGCCGCAGCGTGCTGGCCTGATTCATTCGTTCTTTGCCGAGCGCGAGGTTTCCAAGGTCAAAGGCCTGGCCAAGGATACCCCGGTACGTGAGGTGAAGAGTGTGGGTATTATCGGTGCCGGCACCATGGGTGGTGGTATTGCCATGAACTTCGCCAATGTGGGCATTCCTGCCACCATCGTTGAGGTCAAACAGGACGCGCTTGATCGAGGCCTTGCCGTAATTCGCCGCAACTACGAAAACTCCGCCAAGAAAGGCAAGCTCACTGCAGAACAGGTGGAAGAACGCATGGGGCTGATCAAAACCAGCCTGAGCTATGACGATTTCCGTGATGTGGATCTGGTGATCGAAGCCGTATTTGAGAATATGGCTATCAAGAAAGAAATCTTCGCCAAGCTGGATGAAGTGTGTAAGCCGGGCGCTATTCTGGCATCCAACACCTCCACCCTCGACATTGATGAAATTGCCTCTGCTACCAAACGCCCGGAAGACGTTGTCGGTATGCACTTCTTTAGCCCGGCTAACGTAATGAAGCTGCTGGAAAATGTTCGTGGCAGCAAGACGTCTGACGAGGTGAAGACCACTGTGATGGCCGTAGCGAAGAAAATTAACAAAGTCGGAGTCATGGTCGGTAACTGTCACGGCTTTGTTGGCAACCGGATGCTGCATAAACGCGGTGCCGAGGCCATGGCGCTTGTAAACGAAGGTGCTTCGCCGCAGCAGGTGGACAAAGTGCTGACCGACCTCGGCTTCCCGATGGGGCAGTTTGCGATGTCTGACCTGGCCGGCATTGATGTCGGTTATCGTATTCGTGAAGAGCGTCGTAACGCCGGTGAAGATGTGCCGGCCAGTTGGATGGACAAGCTGGTTGAGCAGGGTCGTCTGGGACAGAAAACCCAGGCTGGCGTTTACAAATATGAGGAAGGTAGCCGCGCGCCGGTTGTCGACCCGGAAGTGGAACAGCTGATTGAAAGCTTCCGCGCGGAACAGGGGATCGTAGCCCGGGAGGTTACCGACCAGGAAATCCTTGAGCGCTGCATGTATGTGATGGTCAACGAAGGTGCCAAGATCCTTGAAGAAGGCATTGCCGACCGGTCACTGGACATCGATGTGGTCTGGATCTACGGATATGGTTTCCCCGCGTATCGTGGCGGCCCCATGTTCTGGGCAGATCAGGTTGGGCTGGACAATATTCTGGCGGCAGTGAAGAACTACAACAGCACAGTGGGTGGCGAGCAGTGGAAGCCTGCACCGTTGCTCGAGAAGCTGGTGGCGGAAGGCCGCAAGTTCAGCGATCTATAATTATAAGGAGTTCATCTTATGTCTGATGCTGTCATCGTTTCGACCGCGCGTACCGGCCTTGGCAAGTCCTATCGTGGTGCCCTGAACAACACGCACAGTGTTGACCTAGCCGGGCACGTTATCCAGCACGCCGTTGAGCGTGCCGGAATTGATCCTGCCATTGTTGAAGATGTCATTCTGGGCGCAACCTTTCACGAAGGTTGTCAGGGCAAGAACATGGCACGCCTGGCGGCTATTCGTGCCGGGCTCCCGGTAACCACGGCCGGGCTGTCAATTAACCGGTTCTGCAGCTCCGGCCTGCAATCCATTGCTATTGCTGCGCAGCGCGTGATGTCGGAGAAGGTACCTGCCATCGTGGCTGGTGGCGTAGAGTCCATCTCCCTGGTTCAGAACGACAAACTTAATGGCTTCCGTGCTACTAACGAATGGCTGATGAAGAACAAGCCGGAACTGTACCTGTCGATGATCGAAACGGCCGATATTGTCGCCCAGCGTTACAACGTAAGCCGTGAAGCGCAGGATGAGTACGCACTGGTTTCCCAGCAGCGCACCGCCGCGGCCCAGCAGTCCGGCAAGTTTGACGACGAAATTGTGCCTTTTGACGCCACTATGCTGGTTAAAGACAAAGAAACCGGTGAAGTGAGCGAAAAACAGGTAACTCTGGACCGGGACGAGTGCAACCGCCCGAATACTACATTGGAAGGGTTGGCGTCACTGGACGCGGTACGTGGCCCGGGCCAGTTTGTTACCGCGGGCAACGCCAGCCAGCTTTCTGATGGCGCCTCTGTGTGTACGGTCATGGACAGCACCTATGCCGAAAAGCATAACATCGAGCCCATGGGCATTTTCCGTGGCTTTGCTGTTGCAGGCTGTGAGCCGGACGAGATGGGCATCGGCCCGGTGTTTGCTGTTCCACGCCTGCTTGCCCGTAACGGCCTGACCATGGACGACATTGACCTGTGGGAGCTGAACGAAGCCTTTGCATCCCAGGTGGTCTACTGCCGCGACCGTCTGGGTATTCCGATGGAAAAACTCAACGTGAATGGCGGCTCTATTTCTGTGGGTCACCCCTATGGTGTGAGCGGTTCCCGCCTTACCGGCCATGCCCTGATTGAAGGCAAGCGCCGGGGTGCCAAATATGTGGTGGTCACCATGTGCATTGGCGGCGGTCAGGGCGCAGCCGGCCTGTTCGAAGTGGTATAAACGGAGAGCGCCGTCATGCAGCAGAAAATCGTCAGTACCCGGGACCTGGCTTTCCAGCTTTATGAACTTCATGAAGTAGAGAAGGTGCTCAGATTTGAGCGCTATCAGGACCATAGTCGTGAAACGCTGCAGGCGGCGCTGGACCTGGCGCTGAAAGTTGCCGCAGAGGAGTTCGCACCCCATGCTCGCTTGGTGGATGAAGAAGAGCCGACCTTCGAGAATGGCCGTGTGCACATGCGCCCGGAAGTTCACAAGGCGCTGGACGTACTGAAAAGTACTGGTCTGATGGCGGCCAGTCAGGACTACGAGCGCGGTGGCATGCAGCTGCCCAGTGCGGTTGCCCAGATGTGTGTGGGGATGCTCAAAGGAGCCAACGTAGGGACTCAGGGCTACGCCGGGCTGACCATTGCGGCCGCTAACCTGATTCTGGCACATGGCTCCGACGAGCAGAAAAGCCGCTACGCTGAGCCGATGTTGGCGGGGCGTTTTTTCGGCACCATGTGCCTGACCGAGCCCCATGCAGGTTCCTCTCTGGGAGATTTGCGCACTCGAGCAGAGCCACAGGCAGATGGCAGTTATAGGTTATTTGGTAACAAGATCTACATCTCCGGTGGTGATCACGAGCTGAGCGAGAACATCATTCATATGGTTCTCGCGCGTTTACCCGGGGCCCCGGCCGGCGTGAAAGGAATTTCCCTGTTTCTGGTGCCGAAGGTCCTGGTTAACGAAGATGGCTCTTTGGGTGGGCGCAACGATGTCGCCCTGGCTGGCCTGATTCACAAAATGGGATACCGTGGCACGACGTCTACCATGTTGAACTTTGGTGAGGCAGCGGGGGCGGTCGGGTATCTGGTTGGCGCGCCCCACGAGGGCCTGGCTGCCATGTTCCATATGATGAACGAAGCCCGGATTGGCGTTGGTCTGGGCTCGGTGATGCTGGGTTACACCGGCTATCTTCATGCCCTTGAGTATGCCCGCGAGCGGCAGCAAGGGCGTCCGGTTGGAGAAAAGGATCCGGAGAGCCCCCAGGTGCCTCTGATCCGCCATGCCGATATCCGGCGCATGCTGCTGGCCCAGAAGGCCTATGTGGAAGGAGGGCTGGCGCTTTGTCTGCAGGGTGCGGTATTGGTGGACGAAAAGAAGTTTGCGGAAACTGGCGAGCAGCGCGAGCTTGCCGCCGGGCTGCTCGACTTGCTCACGCCGGTGATCAAGTCCTGGCCCTCCCGTTATTGTCTCGAAGCTAACAGCCTGGCAATTCAGGTGCATGGTGGCTACGGATACACCCGGGAATATCCGGTGGAACAGTTCTACCGGGATAACCGGCTTAACCCGATCCACGAGGGTACCCATGGTATTCAGGGCATCGACCTGCTTGGCCGCAAGGTTTCCATGGCCGATGGCCGGTATTACCGCGAACTGGTGCGCAGGATTGAAGCCACTATTGCCGAGGCCCGCAAGCAGGAACGGCTGGCTTCTAATGCCGGGCTACTTGAGCGGTCCCTGTCAGCAATGGTTGAAGCTACCCGGGTGATCAATGAGGTAAAGGCCTCCGGTGACAAGGAAAAAGCACTGGCAAATGCCACTCTGTATCTGGACGCCTTCGGGCAGGTGGTTGTCGGCTGGCTCTGGTTGCGACAGGCCCTGAAAGCCCTTGCCGGACTAGGCGGGGCCGGTGAGCAGACGGAGGACTTCTATCAGGGTAAGTTGCGCGCCTGCGATTATTTCTGTCGGTACGAATTGCCCGGAGTGGTTGCAACGGCTGAGTTGCTGCAATCGGTGGACTCAACGGCACTGGATATGTTTGACGAGGCATTCTGACAGGCCTCGCCAACTCTGAATCAACACAAAAACAACAGGAGTCAGGGTAATGGACAGACAAGCAAAGGCGGTGGTCTGCCGGGAGTGGGGCAAGCCGGTACAGGTCGAACAGATTACGGTGGACGGACCAAAACGGGGCGAGATAACCATCAAGGTTGCCGCCTGCGGCGTATGCCACAGCGACCTTTCAGCCACCACTGGAAAGATTCAGTATCCACCGCCATTGGTACTGGGCCACGAGGCGGCCGGTGTGGTGGTTGAAGTTGGCGAGGGTGTGGAAGGCTTCAGTGAAGGCGACCACGTTGTTAGTTCGTTTATCTCAATGTGCGGCAAGTGCCGCCAGTGTGTGCGTGGCCATCCGGTTCTGTGTGAAAGCGCCCGCAAGGCGATGTTTACACTGCCCGATGGAACCGTTCGAACTCGCGATAGTCAGGGCGAGCCCTTGAATGTGTTCGGCGCCTGTGGCGTGATGGCGGAGTATGCAACCCTGCATGTGGATAACTGCGTGAAGGTTGCAGAGGATGTGCCACTACAGAACGCCGCATTGGTGGGCTGTGCCGTGATGACCGGTGTGGGTGCTGTATTTAATACTGCCGGGCTGGAGCCGGGTTCCAGAGCTGCGGTGTTCGGTATTGGCGGTGTTGGCCTGAACGCCGTTCAGGGCTGCGCAACCGCCGGTGCCGAAATGATTGTGGCGGTGGACAACAACCCGAAAAAGCTTGCCATGGCGCGGGAATTCGGTGCCACCCACACGATCGACCTCAATGAAGTGGACGATGCCGCCAAGGCCATCAGAAAACTGACCGGCGGTGTGGATTACGCCTTTGAGTGCGTTGGTGCAGGTGCTGTGGTTGAGCAAGCCTACAAGTCGCTTGGGCGCGGTGGTACCGCCGTCGTGGTAGGGGTTGCTGACCCGAAAGACAAAACCTCGATTACTACGCTCACCCTGCCGGCCGACGAGCGCACCCTGAAGGGCAGCTGGCTGGGTTCAGCCCGGCCGCAACACGATTTTCCGCGACTTCTGGGTTTGTACCGTGCGGGTAAACTTAAACTCGATGAGCTGATCACCCAGACTTACTCCATAGATGAAGCTGTTCAGGCCTTTGACGACATGATCTCGGGCAAGAACGCGCGTGGCGTGATTGTCTTCGACTGAGGGAAAAACATGAAGATTCTGAACAAGAACTACATTAATGGTAGCTGGGTCGACTGGAACGGCGACATGGCGGATGTGCATGAAGCGGCCACCGGCGACGTGATTGCCCGGGTGCCTATGTCCGATCCGGGACAGATGGAACTGGCAATTGCCGCTGCGCATGCAGCATTTGAGGTCTGGTCTGAAAGTTCTGTAGAGCAAAGGGTGAACGTGCTTGGCCAGCTGCATGCTGGACTCAAGCAAAGGGCACCGGAAATTGCGGAAGCGGTCAGCCGGGAAGTGGGCATGCCACTGAAGCTTGCCACGGCAATCCAGGCTGGTCTGCCGGCAACTGTAACCAAGACCTATACCGATATGTTGCCGGAGTTTCCGTTCGTTGAGCAGTCTGGTAACTCGGAAGTGCAATATGCGCCAGTCGGGGTGGTTGGCTGTATTACGCCCTGGAACTACCCGCTGCATCAGATCATTCTGAAGGTAGTACCGGCGATTGCTGCCGGCTGCACCGTCGTGCTGAAGCCCTCTGAGATTGCGCCGCAGGCAGCTTTTATCCTCGCAGACATTCTGGATGAAACCGACCTGCCGGCGGGAGTGTTCAACATGGTATGCGGGGCCGGGCAAACCGTCGGTGAAACCCTGATCCGGCATCCGGATGTACGCATGGTGTCTTTTACCGGATCCACTCGTACCGGCCACACGATTGCCCACGCCGCTGCAGATGACTTCAAGCGAATGGCGCTGGAAATGGGCGGCAAATCGGCATCGGTTGTATTGCCGGACGCGGACCTGGAAGCCGCAGTAAAAGGCACAGTGAGCAACTGCCTGCTCAACTCCGGACAAACCTGCACCGCCCTGACCCGGCTGCTGGTGCCCGCCGATCGCCATGATGAGGCGTGCAAGCTGGCGGCTGCAGCCGCGGCCCGAATGACTCCGGGTAACCCGCTGGATGAAACTACCCGTTTGGGCCCCTTGGCGTCCGCGCAACAGCGGGATCGGGTGGTGGATTACATCCGGCTCGGTGTTGCCGAAGGCGCCACCCTGATGGCCGGCGGCCCGGACGCGCCGGAAGGCCTGGACAAGGGTTACTTTGTACAGGCAACCGTCTTTGGCAATGTGGACCCGAACAGCACAATCGCCCAGGAAGAGATTTTCGGCCCGGTACTGTGCGTGATTCCCTACAGCGATGAGACCGAAGCTTTGCGTATTGCCAATGGCACAGCCTACGGGCTGTCCGGAGCAGTCTGGTCGGCAGATCAGGAAAGGGCGAAGGCCTTTGCTGCAAAGCTCCGGACCGGTCAGGTGTCCGTGAACGGTGGCGGCTTTAACCCGCTGGCTCCCTTTGGTGGCTTTGGCCATTCCGGTATCGGACGGGAGTTCGGCAAGTGGGGGCTTGAGGAGTTTCTGGAAGTTCGCTCGCTGCAGCTGTAATCGCAAGACAACGAAGGAGCCGCAGCAGCGGCTCCTTCACGTTTAAGGGCCGGAAATGTTTATCAACAACAAAAGAGTGATGCCGTGAAAACACGAATTACGGAATTATTTGGAATCGAACACCCGATCGTACAGGGTGGCATGCACAACGTAGGCTTTGCCGAACTGGCATCGGCGGTATCCAATGCCGGTGGTCTGGGCATGATTACCGCCCTGACCCAGCCTACGCCTGAACATCTCGCCAGTGAAATCGCCCGCTGCCAGAAGATGACGGATAAACCCTTCGGCGTCAACCTGACCTTCCTGCCGTCCTTCAACGCGCCGCCTTATCCCGAGTACATTGACGTCATCATCCGCAGCGGTGTCAAGGCGGTTGAAACCGCTGGCCGCAGTCCTGAACAGTACATGGCGCAGTTGAAGGCTGCGGGTATCAAGGTTATCCACAAGTGCACATCTGTTCGCCACGCTTTGAAGGCCGAGCGAATCGGTTGTGATGCCGTCAGTGTGGACGGCTTTGAATGCGGCGGACATCCCGGTGAGGATGATGTGCCAAACTTCATCCTGCTGCCTCGTGCAGCCGAAGAGCTGAAGATACCTTTCATTGCATCTGGCGGGATGGCCGATGGCCGGAGCCTGGTAGCGGCTATGGCATTGGGTGCCGAAGGCATGAATATGGGCACCCGTTTTCTGGCTACCAAAGAAGCGCCGGTTCATGAGAACGTGAAGCAGGCAATTGTGGACGCCAATGAACTGCAGACCCGGCTGATCATGCGTAACCTGAAGAACACCGAGCGGGTGATGGATAACGCCGCCGTGCGGGAAATTATCCGGATTGAGAGTGAAAAGGGTGATCAGGAAACCATTGACGATATCCGTCACCTTGTCACAGGTGCAAAGGGTAAGCTGGTGCTGCAGGAAGGCAAGATGGATGAAGCTGCCTGGAGTTGTGGCATGGTTGTTGGGTTGATTAATGATATCCCTTCATGCGATGAGCTGGTCAGCAGAATCATGGAAGAGGCTGAAGGGATTGTGCGCCTGAGACTTTCCGGCTTTTTGTAATTGAATTGCCCGGAGGGTGTCTCACCCTCCGGGCAGGACCGTCTCAGGCCAGGGCCTTTTCCCTTCTTTCGTATTTCTTGTGCGTCAGTGCGGCGGCGACGACCGCAGGAATGATCAACGCAGCACTAATAAGAGACAATTCCAGATTGGTCAGCGGAACCGGTCCGCCACCGGGGATGGCAAGGATCATGCCACCGGCAATGAGTCCCAGCCGGATTGGCCATTGCAACAGCTTGCTTGCTGCCAGAGAGCCTACCCCGATCAGCCAGCCTTGCATGGCCGATGCTATCAACGTTACCCCGATCAGTGCTTGTACAATCACCAGGAGAATCTCGCTCCAGGTGCCTTGGAAGATCAACGCCGGATTAAGCACAAACAGGAACGGGATAAAGTAGATCACGCTGCCCAGCCGCATGGCTTCCACACCGGTTTTCATTGCGTTGGAGCCGGCAACCGTTGCAGCGGCAAAGGCGCCCAGGGCAACCGGTGGGGTGATGAAACTGAGCATGCCCCAGTAAAGGATGAACAGGTGAACGGCCAGAGGATCCATGCCGCCGCCGTTTATCAGGGCCGGTGCCAGCGCAACCGCCAGGAAAATATAGGCAGCTGTAACTGTCATGCCGATGCCGAGCACAAAGCTGGTCAGTGCTCCCATCAACAGCAGTACCAGGGTGTTGCCACCGGCAAGGTAGATAAGGTCATTGGCAATAGTGCCTGACAGCCCGGTAACCGACAGTGCACCTACCAGCAAGCCAACACCGGTGAGGATCGCGATCAGCTCTGCAAACAGCTTCCCTGACTCTGCGAAGAAGTCCTTCACGTCTTGCCACTTCCAGCGCTGGTAGGGCAGTACCTGGTTGATCACCAGCAAGAGAACCGTTGCAAAGAATGGTGCCGTGGCCTCTCGTCGCAGGAAGAACAGCATCCAGATCAGCAGGGCAAACACGAAGATGAAGTACCAGCCTTCCTTTAATGTTTGCTTGAGCGATGGTAATTCACTGGCGGGCAGGCCCTGAAGCTTGTTGCGGGCAGCATAGGCATCAATCTGGATAAACAGGCCGAGGAAGTACAGTACGGAGGGCACGACTGCCGCCAGTGCAATGGTGCCGTAGGGAATATTCAGGAACGCGGCCATGATGAACGCGGTGGCACCCATAACCGGTGGCATCAGAACGCCGCCTGTAGAAGCACAGGCTTCTACGCCGGCTGCGTAGGAACGGCTGAAGCCGACTCGGCGCATTGCCGGAATTGACATCACTCCGGTTGTCATCACATTAGTGATTACGCTGCCGCTCATGGATCCCATGAGGCCGCTGGAGAAAACCGCAACCTTTGCCGGTCCGCCCCGAACATGGCCCAGCAATGCGAAGGCCAGGTTGATAAAGAAACGACCGCCGCCGGTTTTCTGCAGGGCGACGCCAAACAGAAGGAAGCCGATCACGATGTTGGCAAAGGCTTGTAAGGGCACGCCCATGATGCCTTCTCGACTCATGGCCATGTAGATAGCGGTCTGGTCGGGGGCAGATGGAAAGCCCTGGATGGGGCCCGGCAGCTTGTCTGCAAATATCGGGTACAGGCTGGCGACACCGACAATCATGGCAATCGGTAGGCCGCCGGCCCGACGAATGGCTTCGATGACGGTAACCCAGAACAGGAAGCTGAACACTACGGCGTATTGTGGTGCCGCGTATTCCCAGCCGTAATCCAGAATAGTTTCCGCGTTGTAGACAAAGAACCCGCAGATAACCGAGGCGGCAAGGAACAGGATGATGTCGTACCAGGGAACCCTGTTCCAGGAAGCGTGGCGTGACATTGGCCAAAGCAGAAAAACCAGCGGTAGCATAAGTGCCACCACCACATAGAAAAACTGGCTTTCCACTTTGGTAACAATATTGATCAGCTGCAAATTGAACAGGTAGTCAATCGTCAGCAGTGTCAGGACAAGAGTTGCAACCCTGGGGACCCATGGCCATCCGCCGGAAAGCCGCCGGATGCCGCTGACGTTTTCTTTCGACGGTTCAATGTTGTGTGTTTCAGACATGCAGTAAGACTCCTGAAAGAACTCCGGTGTAACAGACCCCTTGTCTTTACACCGGAATCAGGTTTCAACCAGGACAGCAGGTTTTACCGGAATACCGGATTCATGCCCGCCGCTTGAAGTGCTTCTGCCCGCGCCGTCATCCAGCCCTTTTTGAAGGCTTCCTTGTCGGCAGGCGGGTTGGCCTTGGTGTAGCTCTCCCAAGTGTCCAGGAGGATATTCTGACGCTGTACCAGCATGTCCTGGTGCTGTTGCATATCTTCCGTCCAGTGGCCGATTTCCTTGTAGTAGTCAACGACCACATCATGCAGCGGGATGACCCAGTTGAGATTCTGGTTCTCCAAGGCATAGCCTGCATTGCCCGGTGCGGAGTCCTTGTACTTGTCGTAATCCTCGGTGAAGACACGAATCAGCCCGTCCACCAGTTTTTTATCGGCATCGGCGTTGGCGATGATGATGGGGTAGGGGTAGCTGGAACCAATCCACGGCTCATCCTTGCTGATGCCGGCGCCGGAAGTAACCAGGTGCGGTTGGAAATAGGGAGCCACGGAGCGCAGTCGCTCCCAGCCCTCGGTGTCTTCAGGATCAAGCTCCAGCCAGGATATACCGCGCGGACTGGCGGAAAGCTGTTGTGGGCCGCCGGCGACAGAAACGGTAAATGCGGTATCGCTTTGATTGGCGACGATGCCGTCAAAGGCACGGCCGTATCCCGGGAAGTCTACCCGCTCCACGTCATCCCAGGTGAGGTCGCCAAAGGCCAGCATGGCTTCGGTGCCGAGGTTCAGGGCATCGTCACCACGAATGTAGGAAATGCGTTTGCCCTTGAGGTCATAGGGGGTTTCTACGCCGATATCGCCGGCTACAGCAATGCTCAGGCCAAAACTGGCAATGGATGTGGTAATAACCCGAACCGGCTGCGGCCCCCAGTTGTCCTCGGAGAACATCAGTACGCCCTCGGCGGCGTAATAAGCGGCAATGCCACAGGAACAAACCGGTACGCGCCCGGTTTTAAGTGGTGTCATCCGAGAAACGTCGTTCTCGCCGGGCAGGATCCGCAGTGATACGCCGTACTCATTGCGTAGTAGATTGCCGATAGAAGCCATCTGGCTATAACCTGCTGAGCTGGTGCCATAGGCAGTCATTCCGATGGTGGCTGGCAGATCGACATTTTCTGCAGCCCACGCAGTGGTTGCGCTCCCGGCAAGAAGAGAAATTAAAATGATATTTTTTGTTGTCATCATGTATGCGCTCTTTTGAGGTTATTGTTTTGCTGTGCAGAATAGAATTCTGAATTAAGATTTAGTGTAGTCAGGCTTTTGTCTGTGTGTCAATTGATGTGATCGACGGCTAATTTCCTGCGCGTCGTTGTCAGGTCTGTAAGAGGCTGATAGGTTTCCATCAAGCTGGGTGGACCTGTCGGGCCACCGACAGGTGGGGCCAATTTTGTTCGTAAGTTACTAATTTGTAACGATAAAGTGCCCGTAAGACACGCATCCCCCTATTGCATATTACGGCCCATCATGAACACCCATTCCGGACGAACGTGAACACCGATTCTGGTTCAACGTGAACAGTCATTCCGATTGAAGGTGAACACTTTTCCGGATTTTCCGGAATCGGTGTTCACGATGCCGGAATCAGCGTTCACATTCCCGGAAACGGTGTTCACGTTCAACCGGAATCCTTCTTAACGCATTGTTTATTAGACCGTTTGCTACTCTGACTCCTTTTTCTGGGGAGCGGAGTTGTGCCAGCAAAGAGAATTCTAATGCGTAAAATCAGAGAGGTGCTTCGCCTAAGGCTGGAAGCCGGGCTCTCGATCCGGCAGATCAGTGCCAGCACCAAGACCAGTGTCGGGGCCATCCAGAAGCTGTTAGCCCGGGCCGATGCCCTGAACCTCAACTGGCCGTTGCCCGAGGATTTGGACGATGGCCGCCTTGCGGCCCTGTTCTATCCCAGTGCCGATCCCACCACATCGACTCGCTACCAGGTGCCTGACTGGGCCACCGTTCATCAGGAACTCAAGCGTAAAGGGATGACCAAGCAGCTGTTGTGGGAGGAATACACAGCTCAGTATCCCAATCGCTGTTACAGCTACTCCCAGTACTGTGACCGTTATCGGCAATGGCTGAAGCAGCAGAAGCGCTCCATGCGCCAGACCCATAAGGCCGGGGAGAAGTGCTTCGTGGATTACTGCGGCCCGACCGTGCCGATCATCAACCCGCAGACCGGTGAGGTACGCACCGCTCAGGTGTTCGTGGCGGTGCTTGGGGCCTCCAACTACACCTACGCTGAAGCCACCTGGAGCCAGAGTTTGCGAGACTGGCTATCCAGTCACGTGCGTACCTTTGAGTTCTTCGGTGGCATTCCGGAGATGGTCGTGCCGGACAACCTGCGCAGCGGTGTCAGCAAGGCCTGTCGGTACGATCCAGAGCTAAACCCCAGCTACCAGCAACTGGCCGAGCACTATCAGGTGGCCATCCTCCCGGCCAGGCCCTACAAGCCCAAGGACAAATCGAAGGCGGAGGTCGGCGTGCAAATCGTGGAGAATTGGATCTTGGCCCGGTTGCGTCACCACACCTTCTTCACTCTCGCCGAAGCCAACCAGTGCATCCGGTCACTGCTTGAAGAGCTGAACAGCCGCCCGTTCCGGCGGCTCCCGGGTAACCGGCAAACCGCCTTCGAGACACTGGATCAGCCAGCCCTGCGTCCCTTGCCGAAACAGCCCTATGAGTACGTCGAGATCCGGCGTTGCCGGGTCAATATCGATTACCACATCGAGTTCGACCAGCATCATTACTCGGTACCGCACCAGTACGTGGGCGAGCAGGTGGAAGTCCAGGCCAGCGATCATCTGGTGCAGGTCCACTTCCGGCAACGCCAGGTGGCAAGTCACCCACGGCGTCACAGGCCGGGCACCACCACCGAAGCCGGTCATATGCTTGCCCGGCATCGAAAACAGCAGCAGTGGACCCCGGGGCGTCTCAAGAACTGGGCCCGGGACATCGGGCCAGACACGCTGATCTGGGTCAGTGATCGACTGGCTGAGCGGGAACACCCGGAGCAGGCCTACCGGGTCTGTCTCGGGTTGCTCAACCTGACTCGGGAGTACCCCAGCCAACGCCTGAATGCCGGCTGCCGCATCGCCAATCGGGAAGGTCTGAACCGGCTGAAGCACATCAAGGCCATTCTCCGGAGCAACCGGGACAAGCTGCCGGAGCAGTTGTCCCTGAACGCCGAACTCCCTCAACACCACGAGAATATCCGTGGCCCGAAGAGCTTCCACTAGGACATCACCCATGAGCACAACACAGACCCTGGCACGACTGAAAGACCTGAAGTTAGGCGGCATGGCTGCCGCCCTGGAACACCAACAAAACCAGCTGGGCACCTACGACGAACTGCCGTTCGCGGAGCGCCTGGAACTGCTGCTTGACCGAGAGTTCCAGACCCGAGAGCACCGGAAACAGGACCGCCTGGTACGCCAGGCCCGCTTGAAGCTCCGTGCCTCGATCCAGGACATCGACTACCAGCACCCCCGCAACCTGAAGAAAGCTCAGGTGGCCCAGCTGGCTCAGACCGACTGGCTGGAGCGTGGCCAGAACCTGTTGATCACCGGCCCCTGCGGCAGCGGGAAAACCTACCTGGGTTGTGCACTGGGGCACCAGGCCTGCCTGAACGGCCTCAGTGCCCGGTATTACCGGATCTCCCGGTTACTGCTGGAACTGACTCAGGCCAAAGCTGACGGCACCTACCAGAAGACGCTGAACCAGCTGGCCAAAGTGAAGTTGCTGATCCTAGATGACTGGGGACTCGAAGCCCTGAAACCGGCACACCGGAACGACCTGATGGAGATCATGGATGACCGTCACGGCACGCACTCAACCATGATCATCAGCCAACTGCCTACGGATCAGTGGTATGCCGCCATCGGCGATAACACCCTGGCTGACGCCATCCTGGACCGACTCATGCACAACGCCCATCGCTGGGCTCTGAAGGGGGAATCGATGAGAAAACGACTTCAGGAAATTGACTGAACGTGAACACCCGGAGTACAAACTCCGGTGGGTGATGCGTTAAGAAATCAGGTGTTCACGTTCAACCGGTATGGGTGTTCACGTTCGCCGGAATACGCAGGCGGAGCAGTACAGCCAGCAAACGGGGAGGAAGGTGCGCCGGGTGAATGCAGTATTGCAGCACCCAGACCCGGAGAAGCACTGGATGTTGGCCAACTTGGATTATTCAGTGGTGGCTGATGATGACGTGCAGATCCTGGAGTGCAAAACGGCAGGGGAGTTCGGCTCGCGTCTCTGGAAAGAGGGTGTGCCGGACTACATCCAATGCCAGGTTCAGCACCAGCTGGCTGTCACCGGGAAGCAAGCGGCGGACGTGTGCGTTCTGCTGTGTGGTCAGGAGCTGAAGATCTACCGCATTGAACGGAACGAGGAGCTCATCGAGGCACTTTATGTGCTGGAGCGGCAGTTCTGGGATTTCGTGGAAACGGATACGCCGCCACCGGTCGATGGAACCGATTCTGCAGAACGTGCCTTGCGCCATCTGTACCCAGTGGACAGAGGGGAGACCCTGGACTTCAGCCAAAGCAAGGAACTGTCCGATGCATTCGACGAGCTGCTGGCCATCCGCAAAGAAATGGAAGCGCTCAGTTCGACCGAATCCCACCTGAAACAACGCATCGAGAGCCAGATGGGCGAAGCGTCAAAGGCAACCTTCCCCAGTGGCAGCGTCAGCTGGAAGCGGAGTAAGGACTCCGTTGGGCTCAACGTGAAGCAACTGCTGAAGGATCGGCCAGAGCTTCTGGATCAATACCCACTCACCAAGCAGGGCAGTCGGCGGTTTCTCATTCAAGCATAAAACCCCCATTGGCCACGCGGGCGTGACGAGTGCCCCGTGGTCCTTTTTTCAGGAGAGACATCATGATTAAAGGTTTAGCCATCACGCCCCCCGTACTGGGGCGTATCAGCATTGGTCAGGTTGTTGAGAAGAACGGCATCCGGCTACCGCAGAAGGATGATCAATTCACCATCACTTCTCAGATCCAAGAAAAGGACGGTTGGGTGCTTCATCCGATGGACGAGGAACTAAGAAAGCAAGCGCCAAACGGCAAGCTGAGGACCATTCCCGTGCGCATGCTCTTCAACGACGCGGATCTCAACCTGCGGGCTGAGTACACCATGTTTGACCGCAAAAGTGGGCGACCCATGTGTGTGGGTAACGGAGACACCTGCAAACGCCTGACGCAATCAGGAGTGCAGTCTTTGCCATGCCCTGGGCCGACAGTCTGCGAGTTCGGCAAAGGCGGGCTATGCAAGCCGTATGGCCGTTTGAACGTGAAGATCGGTGATGACGATGATCTAGGCACCTTCATCTTCCGCACGACCGGTTACAACAGTATCCGAACGCTTGCAGCCAGGCTGAGCTACTACCAGGCAGTCTCTGGCGGTCTATTGGCGTACATGCCGTTGGAGTTGAAGTTGCGCGGTAAAAGCACGACGCAGAGTCATAGAACGCCAATCTATTATGTGGATCTGGTGATCATGGAAGGGTTGTCGCTGGAGGAAGCGGTGGGCGAGGCAAGGGAAAAAGCCAAGCAGGCAAAAGAAGAGGGCGTTAACCAGGCGGCGCTGGATGAGGCTGCAGCAAAGGGGTTTGGTAATGCACTGTTTGAGCATGATGAAGACGAAATGAGCCTGGTGGTTGAAGAATTTTATTCACCGCCTAGAGAGGAAGCCAATGGTCAAGTTGACTGCTCGTCTGTCGTAACAAAACTACAAGGTGAGCTCGAAACTGCTTTGTCGGCATCTAAATGAAATTGAACGAGTGGTCCTGCATGGACCACTCATCTTTGGATTTCTGGATTTTTTTGCTAGAAATGGTGATTCCTAGGAGCTCAGATGGTGTCAATCACTGCTAGCGTGAATGCCGGATGCGAAGATGTGCGCCATGTCGCTTGGCCAGGTCTACCAGACTCATCGTAAGGTTGCGGCTCGCCTGAAAGCGCTGCTTTATTGACGACCAGGCCAGAGGTAATTTTCGTCGACTACAGCTCCACCCACTCCATACAGGCGTCCATAAATCGGCCTGATCGCATGTATTCCTCGCCCAACTGCGGGTCCGCGTGAATCTCCCGAGTAATCTGCTTTAACACCCTTTCATTGGCGTAAGACCTTTCAGAATCCCAGAGGCTCATATTGACCTGCGCCGACATGCCCGATTTCGCTCTCTGGACTACAACTCGCTCCATCAGGTTCTCATACTGTTGGCATTGCATGTTCTTGGCCGATGCATACGGGTCTGATTGCGCGCTCGCTAATCCCGTAAAAGTTGTCATTACTCCCGCCAGGGCTATGATCATCAGCTGCTTCATAGTTATCTACCTCAACGAGTGTTTACGGCAGCGATCAGCTGCCGAGATTGTTGATTGCGGTTTTCGTATGCTCGAACACAGTTGGTAACTGCGACATCAAGTACGGCATGCGATCCCGGCAGCCACCATCGCCGGGCCCATGAACCCCGAGGCGCAGGGCTGCAGTGCCAATAACCCAGGTGGCTGGCTCGTTAAGTGTCACCGTACTGAATTTTTTACGGGTCTCCTCAGGCCATTCGGAGTATTGCGCGTATGCAATGGGATCTATTACCTCACCTTTACCGGTAACCAATGCCCGGTATTCGTCTATCATAGGTGCGAATTTGTTGGCCACTTCGCTCAGCTTCTCATCTGAAATTCGGACTGCGCAGGCGTATAAGCTGCCGACATGGGAGGGGAATTCCCTCAGAGTCCAGTCGCTCTCGGGCTTCCTCGAGATCTCGTTGTTCAGCGTCAGGCCAGTGCTGGCCATGACGTTGGAGTGGCGTGTATCTTCAGGCAAGTTCCACCCTTTGGCCTTCTCATTCTGATCGCACGCCATCTTCACTTTCTTTGCCACTTTGGCTTGGTCTGCCAAGCCCTCAAAGTCGGAAACGGTGTATTGCCGATCCAAAGATAGCGAATTCATCACTTTCGCCATTTGTTCGAGAGCCTGGAGGTCGTATGGCAAGTCTTTTGCGCAGGTAGCTTTTACTTCCATCGCCGCTCTGTGATTTACCAGTCCCATTTCTGACAGCGCATCTAGGGAAACCATGGACACCTGCGGCATACTCGACGATTGCTTACCACCATCGCTCTGAGCGCTCTCTGATGAATTGCCACATCCCACCAGAAAAACAACGCCAACTGCCACTAAAGCCCATCGAAACATAAACCGCTCCTTAGTATTTTTCTCTTAAATTTAATTACTTGCTTTGACTCGCTACCTAATTGGCAAGAGTCCTAGATTCAACACGCCCGACAAACTGTTGATCACATGTGAATTCGATCGGCCGAGCCAAACTCGTTCGGTCTGCTATCAGAGTTTGGCCCGCGAAATATTCAGAATTGGATCTATGCATTTGGTCTTGCTGTTTATTCCCTGACTGGCCCACTAGAAATTGCGATGCGCTCAAATACCTCTGGTAGGTTCTGCTTCCAAGAATTATGGCCGTCGATGAAATCAGTGCAGTCCAGATTGTCGATACCGAAGACACTATCGCGTCCTGCCGGAGAAGAGAGGCCGGCGTTGGCTAGTCGGTACGCAACATTCAGTACCTGGTCGTTTTTCGAATAGCAATTCGTGATTTTCCCTCGGACTGCATCTGCGGCTTTGTTCCATTCAAGTGGTTCGTCTTTCGAGACTGCGGCGCCCATTAGCACGACATTCTCCACGAATTTCTGATCTTTGGATGAAAGTGCCTGGAGTGTGTAGAAAGCGACTCGTGCCCCTAGTGAATGGCCCAGAATTGTGAAAGTCTGTCCCTCTGTTCTGCTGATGGCCTCTGCCAGAAGCGCTCCAGCCTTCTCAGCATTCAGCATGGCTGAGTGCCAGGGATTCCCTGCTAGCTCTGCTGCGGTAAGAGCTAGTCCGCCTCTAGCCATACTTTCAGCCATTTTTTTCGATCCAACGCCGCCAAGATTTTTGAGAGTCGTGCTCAAGAAAGACGAGGAGCTGCCGCCGCTGAGATAACCTCCCAGTTTCCGGAGAGTTTTGGCTTCCCAGTTTGCTAGCCAGACAGGACTTTTATCGAAATGGCCTTCGAGCGACTGAGACCAATCCTTGGCCTCCAAATCATCCTCGGTGAGGAAGCCATTGATCACGATGACAGTATGTTTTGAGGACTTTGAATCATTTTCGCGTATCGGAACGAACTTGAAATCCGGAATATCTTTAAAATACGCATTCGCGATTCCGAAGCCAGCTTTACCGCCCAGCCCTGCACCGGTTGCCGTGATTATTGCTAATCCTCCGGCACCCAATTTTGCCACTGCAGCACTCGTCAGAGCTGCTCCTGATAGTGAGGAGATTGCGGTGCCAGTTCCAGCGGCTCCCAGTACGCCTGCTGTTCCCATCGCAGCGGCAATGCCGGGCGCTGCGAGGGCTGCACCTGTTCCAATTGCCGCTACACCTCCCACGATTGCGGCTGTATTCTTAGCCATCCCATACAGATTTCTCTGTTTTGGTTTCATCAACCCTTCAAACTCAGAGAGGCAGCTTATTTTTTCGTGAGCTCGGCTGAAATCAGGGATTGAACCATCGTGCTCAGAACAGAGTTCGTTGGTCCAGTTATTTGTAAAGAACTCGGATAGCTTGCCGGACTGCTCCCCAGCCATATGCGAGTTTTTTACTGGCCCGAGACTTGAAGCTTTTGCCATGTTGTTGCAGTACCGGCATGGTGAGGTAGGAAAGTAGCAACTAGAGCACTGGTAAGAGGAGCGGCCCAACCTTCGTTCTTCGCACAGGTCGTGGGTTGTGTGGTCTCCGCACCAGGAACACCAGGCTTCGATTTGTTCCGGCGCTTTCGAATCGAAACGCTCTTTTGCTTGAGTCGATAGGTCTTCGTACGTCTTGCTGAACGCCTCTCTTCCTTGCTCGAAGCTCCGTGTAGCCTTGGATTTAGCATTATCAAATTGGCCTTTAAATTTGTTGAGCATCCTCGATCCTTCGACAGATTTTATTGATGCTCAGAGCATAGCAGCAATGTCACTACGGAGCCGTTTAAGATATGTCGGAATTTGTTACTGTTTGTTGAAAGCAAAGAGGAAATGGTCCCGAACACATGACTGAAATCTCCTAGGTTGGTCAATCAACCCCCTCTACTTCAATCCCATTCCTAGCCAGCCAGCTCTTCCTACGCTCATAATCCGGCATAACCCGCTCAACCCGCTTCCAGAACTGCGGCGTGTGGTGTGGCTCATGCAAGTGCGTCAGTTCATGCACCACCACATACTCCACAATCTCTCTCGGTAGCAGGATTGTCTTCCAGTTGAAGTAAAGGCGGTTACCCCTGCCACACGAACCCCAGCGATATCCTAGGTCCTGAATTTTTACCCCAGCTGGTTCAACGCCCATGCGTGCAGCCAGGGCCTGGACTTTGTCGTTCAGGTAAATCTGCGCTTTGTTGCTGTACCAGTGGATGAAATGCTGTCTTGCCTCGGCCTGCAGATCTTTTCGCAGGCAGAACCGGCCCGCTATCAGTTTGAGAGGCGTTTGCTGACCATCAACCAGCTTCAAGCGATAGCTTCGGCCCAGGTACAGGAAACCCTCGCCATTCACATACTCTTTGCGAGGCTGCGGTTTAAGCAGCTCTGCTTTCTCGGCCAGCTTCTGGTAGATCCAGAATTTTTTTTCCTGAACAAAGTCTTTGAGCAGTCGTTCCTCGGTGTCCTTCGGCGCGGCAAGCACCAGTTCGCCTTCACGGTCGACGATGATTTCCAGTGTTTTGCGCCGGGTACTGTGGCGCACCTCAAAGGTCAGATCATCCACCTTCAATTCCATCACGGGTTCACCAGCTTGCTGTGGTTCGCTTTGGCAAGGTCAATCAATTTGTCCAGCAGGGCATCCAGTCGGTTGACCGGGAAAAGGTCTAGCTCGAACAACTCTTCAAACAGTCGGCCACGTAGGCGCTCCTGGTCTGGCAGGTGAGAAGGCTTCCAGAAGTCTGGGATGCGAAGTTCTTCTGTGATTATCTGAACAGTGGATACGGTGGCTTGCTCCAGATTTTCTTGCTCATCCGAGGAAAGCGCGGCGTCGCCATCCTGTTTAATTTCGGCCATCACTCTTAGGAATGGCAGGTGATTAGAAGGCAGAGCTGAGGGTGACTCGCCATCCGTGGTCTCATCTTCCTGCAATTGCCTGATCAAGGCTGATAGTGCATCTACCTGCTCCTGCCAGAGCCCGTCCATCTGCTCCAGGATTTCCTTCAGGCGTTCACTGAGCTTGGTGTATTTCACCGGGTCTTCGTCTAGGTGCTTTCTGACATGCGAGCGAACTGCGTGCTCCATCTCGGACGCCTTGGCCCGGTCACTGACCTGCCGATTTATATGCTGGTCAAAGTCGGTGTCAGTCAATTGCACCGGCGGTATCTTGGGGTTGATGCCCAGCGAGATCATGTAGTCGTCAATCAGTTTGCGGACTTTACTGCCAACGTCTTTGCCCAATTCCGGGCTGTCTTTGTATCGGTTTCGAGCCAGTGCGTGAATATGGGCCAGTTGCTTAGCGTCATTCACGAATTCCAGTGCTTCCGGGCGTGGTAGGACGTCATCCAGTGTTCGGCTGAACTCTTTTAGCTTCACGATGAATTCTGCTCGCAGCCGTTCGTCGCCCAGCGCTGTAACGGCTTCCTCTGTATCCGCAAGGCTATCGACGCCCTGTTTTCTTAGCACATCCACAACCCGGAGGTGGCGATCCCGTAGCAACGGGATTTCGTCTTTCAAGCTCTGGAGTGCGCCCTCAATATCTTCATCGCTATAGGCAGCCAGAGCTTCTTTAAGGTGGTTTGCAACGCCATAGTAATCCACCACAATCCCGCAGCGTTTCCCGAACCCTGTGCGGTTTACTCGGGCAACAGCTTGCAGCAATTCTGCTTCCCGAATCGGGCGGTCGAGATACATCACACCTGCAATGGGCGCGTCAAAACCAGTTAGCAGCATGGACTTCACGATCAGGAAGCTGAGTGGGTCGGCCTTCTCCGGGTCTTTGTGAAACAGGGGCTTCTTGAATCGTTTGATGTTCTGCTCAATTGCGGATCGGTCACTCCACTGTGCCCAGCCGCTGTCATCGTTGTTACTGCTGCTGAATACCACAGCAAACTCCAATTGCTGTAGTAACTCGCGATATTGCCAGGCCTTGATGGCTGCTTTGATTCTGGATGGCCGGGAAATCAGTTCGGTCTCGCCGATGTTTTTGTCTTCAGGAGCTAATGCCATGGCCTCCTCAAGCAGCTTCGTCCTCGCTTGTTTGAGTGCTTCCAAGTAGCGGATGGCGGCTCTTCGGCTGTATGCAACCAGCTGGGCCTTGAAACCATTGGGCAGGATGTTGGTCACGTAGTGGCGCAGGATGTCCGCTGCCTTTTCCTCAATCAGGCGGGGTGCTTCAAAAATCTGGCCCTTGGTGGCGTATTTCTTTTTTATGAGTTCCAGTTCGTCCTTGGTGCGTTCCTTGAACAGATCCTCGAATAGGTCATCCAGGTTGGCACCCTCTTTCACTGCGCCCTCTGCTGTCCGGCCCTCGTAAAGGATCGGTACAGTGGCACCATCGTTCTCCGCTTCCTTGATGGTGTAGCGGTCGATGTATTCGCCGAAGATCTCACTGGTCTGCTTTTTCTTGCCCATGATGATGGGCGTGCCGGTAAACCCAATCCGGGCCGCGTTGGGTACCGCCTGCAGAAGGTTTGCATGCAGGTCCCCGGCCTGGGTGCGGTGAGCTTCGTCGATCATCACCAGAATGTCAGGGCTTTCATTGATCAGACCAAGGGGGCGAGAGGGAATGGGTTTCGCCGGTTTGCGCTCGGGGTTGTCTGCAGCATCCCGTCGATCAATTTCCAGGCCGCGTGGGGGCTTGGGCGAAGGATAAGCAGGAGAGGTCGATTCGTGTTCCCGGTATTTCTGGATGGTCCCGAAAATAAGCCCGGGGCCTGGCTGTCCCAGCAGCGACTTGAGTTTGCCCGTGTTGCTGGCAACTTTGACGGTCTCGCCCGTGAGCTCCGCAGTATCCGACAGCTGATCCTGCAGATCCTTCCGGTCTGTGATCACGACGACTTTGAAACGGCACAGTTCCGGATCGGTTCTGAGCTTCAGCACCAGGAAGACCATGGTCAGGCTTTTGCCGCTACCCTGGGTGTGCCAGATGATTCCCCCACGGCGGTCGTGCTCGCCGTCTTCGGCTCGGGTTTTACCGGTTTTCAGGCGCTGAACGGCCCGCGTGACGGCCCGATACTGCTGATATCGGCACACCAACTTGATGGTCTGCCCGCCCATGGTCATGAAGAGCGTGAAGTGGCGGACAATATCCAACAGGTTGCCGGGAGGCAGCATGCCCGCGATCAGTCGTTGCTGGGAAGAAAGCGATTGGACGCCCAGGGTATCGGCAATGCTTGGTTCGGATCTTGGCGCCACAGTTTTCCAGTTCAGGAAATGGTTAAACCCGGCGCCAATGGTTCCCACCCGGGCATCATCGAAGTTGGAGGCCACCATAAACTGGTTGGTGAAGAACAGAGCAGGGGCACCCTCGTGTTCCTCAACCTCAAGATCCTGATGTCGCTGATCATAGTAACGGCGAAGTTGATCAACTGCTTCAGGAAGACCCTCAGGGACTGTGCGGCTTTTGCACTCGATGACCACCAGGGGAATGCCGTTCACGAACAACACAAGATCCGGAATGACGTGACCTTTCCAGCCGTCATGGCCGGGTGGGCACTTGACCTTGAATTGATTCACCACCGTGAAGGTGTTGTTCGCAGGGGTGGCCCAGTCGATAAACTGGATAGTCTGCCCCCTGCCACCATCCCAATCCGGCAAACCTTCAACCGTGATGCCACCATGGAGCAGTTCGGTTGCCAGTTGGTTGGCTTCCATCACCTTGTTGGCGGGAAGGCGGGTAACCGCAGAGACCGCCTGATCGACTCGTCTCTCGTCCAGCCAGGGTTTGCCATTTCGGGTATTGATGGCCAGTAGCCGATCACGAAGCAACGGCTCCATGATGACTTGGGCAAAGGTGTCGCGATGGGTGACGGATGGGAAATCCAGGGAGCCCTCGATGTAATCCCAGCCCTCTTGCTCCAGTTGCTGAATAAAGGGGAGCTCAACTTCCGTGAATTCCGGGCCAGGCATTACAACTCCTGTCGATCAGTCCATTAAAAGCTGCGCAGTCTCTCGATTGCCAGGTTAAGCATGCTGTCATCAAACAATTTAAGCTTCCGATCCGCAGCTGCTTTTCCTGCAGGCCATTTTTGAAGACCTTCTTTGATGCTGGCCAGGTTGGGCTTGCAGTTTTCACGTTCGATAAGCCAGTCAACGGTGGCAAGCAGCTCCATGCCTAACGGTGATTGAAAGCCATCGATGAGGCCAGATACATGCTCAAGAGCCGGTTCATAGGGCGATGCTTCATTGGACTTAAGGTAAACGTGAACCTTTTCCTTCCGTGACTGCTCAAACCAGATTACGTCTTCGGGCTTGGCATCTCCAAGACGCTTCTCGCAGCACAAGTAGCTGCCATCCAGCGAGTCCAGCAGGTGCCGTAAACGGTCCGCGTAGGGGCCATAGCGGTTGGCCTCGAAGCGAAGGTCCATTGGATCTTCAAGACCTGTTTTCAGAATGGCGCGTTCCATGAACCAGGCGAGTTTTTGGATTTCAAGCAATGAACATTCAATGCCCAGCATCCAATAACGACGAACCAGCTCGGCAATGAGCGCGCGAGGCGGTGTCAGCTTCTCTACGCCTTTACGGCGAGTTACGTTCTGGTATTGGGCGGTCGGTTCAAAGAGCACAACGCGAACATCAGTAAGGTTACCCAGAGCTTCTTCAATGCGGGGCTTCACCGTTTTCCAATCCAGGCCGCCATTGCCACTTCCCAGCGGAGGAATGGCAATAGATTGAATTCCTTTGTCAGCAATGACTTTGCGAAGGTCCTGCAGACCAGAGTCGATCCATTCCAGTTTGGTTTTGGTGCGCCAATGCTGTTTGGTCGGGAAGTTGATAATCCAGCGCGGGCCCATCAGATCGTTTCTCTCAGTGACGAACATCTGGCCGGTCTGTACCTGCTGGTTTTTGCACGCTTCTGCATAAGCACGGTAATTGTCAGGGAAGGCTTCCTTGAACATTAAAGCGATGCCTTTGCCCATAATGCCAACGGTGTTGACTGTGTTTACCAGGGCGTCGACATCCGCTTCAAGCAAATTGCCTTTAGTGTATTCGATCATCAGAAGAACCAGCTCGGTTTACTATGTATGCCCAATTCCAGCTGGCGTTCATCCGCCAGCGCCTGAACTTCGGCTTTGATGGTGTCATTGTAGGTTACTACGCCGGATAGAGCACCCACCGGAAGGTGCTGGTGAATCAGCGCTTCAGCTTGGTAGCGTTCAGATTTTGCCGGGTCTTCGGCGTCTTTACGGAAATCGCGGGCCTGTAGCAGCTCCCATGGAACCATATTGTGCAGTTGGCCGAGGTCACTGGTGAAGGTGGCATTAAACAGGTAAGCGTGCCGGTCTGTGAAAAGAAACCGAATGCCCAATGCATGGATTTTGTGCAGCGAGCTAACCAGGATCACGATATCTGACTTGGGGCGCTGGGTAACATTCCGGCCAGTGACAATGTTGAGCAGCATGGGGGAATATGGGGTGAAGTAGAAAGGGATGTAATCCGAAAGGACTCCTTTTCGGTCTACTGGTACTGCCCGATCTTTCCTTCCTTCAATCAGATCCTGGTTACCGATACTGATGAAACCTGCGTCCTGTTCTGCGCTTGACCGGCAGTGAATGCCATTGTCGAGCACCCAAGGCAGATTCCTTCGATGTGTAATTCGGAAAATCAGTGCTTTTTCCGGTGTCAGGTCCTTCTCAAACCCCATTAGCTCTGCTCCGGCAATGGATTATTCATCATGCACCTTCTGACAGCGCTTTTTTGCCCATGGCTTTCTCTATCAAGCCCATCAGCAAACGCTTTCGCGCTTCGAAGAATCCTGGGAAATCATCCGTTCGAAGTTGTTCAGTTGGGATGAAGTGCCCATTAAGAATGACATCCATTTCGTCGTTTTCGAGTTGCACTTGTTCATGGCTCTGTAGCTTAGCCAAATATGTCGAAGGTGCATCTCCACCGATCATCCGGTTGGCCTTATAGGAAATCGGTGTTTTGTTGATGATGGAATCATAAACCTTGGGTGGGATGCTGTTGGCCTCACACCAGGCTCGCGGGAAAATATGATGAATGTCCAAAGCTACTTCCTGGGTATCCAGCTGCTGAATGCGGCCCTTCCAGAAGAAATCAGATGCCCCCTCTCGCAAGATCAGCACATTGATGCCTTTATAAGCGGCACTCAGGCGACTGCGCAGAGACTCCAGACGCTCGGGGTCAAAGGAGGCATCAGTAACGGTGCGAGGAGTTGCAGAGTCATCCTCGAACCAGTCCATCAGTTCCTCTAGATCGACGGCTATACGGGTCTCGACGGCACCCCCGTATAGCTCCCCCAATACGCCAGACCAGAACCAGCGGGCGAGCTTCTGGTGAACTTTTGGTTCTCGCCAGCGCTCACCGAGCAAGGTCATGGTTGCTGCGAGCGGCACCAACTGGGTGCCATATGGGAGCTCTTTCCGACTGAAGAAGCATTCGCCCGCCAGGAACTTTGATGCCTCAATAAAGCCAGCCTCAACCTCATCTGCCCATTTCTGGTAAGCAGTCAGGGGCAGTTCCAAAACTGAGGCCCGCTTGGCGCTCACGGGCCTCACTTGTTTGCCCTGTTTCCCATCTGCGATGTCCTGGTACTTCCGCTGGCGTGTATGGAGCAGGGTGATGGCCTGCAGAAAATCGGTGCTCTCAACACCTTTTAGCAATTCCTGTTTGGCAAAACGATCTTGGCGTGAGGCCACATTGCGGATGTCGGAACCAAACCAGTCATCGCGAAGGTTATAGCCTTCGGCAGCGTAGCTGGCGGTCATCAGCTCAAACACAGACAGTTGGACGCCACCTGTGTTGACCTTCTCGAAAACCAGGCAAACGGCTTCTTTTGAGGTTTCTTTTTTCAGCTCAATGATCGGAATTTGGTAAGCGACAAAGGCACCGATGATTTTCTGTTTGAATTTCAGGAACTGTTCCATGCCCTCCGGGTTGTACTGAAACAGATCCTGCAGCCACTGGGAGTCGTCCAAAATCTTGTCGCAGGGGAAATGCAGCTGCTGGCATTCCAGTTCGCGGGTGGAGAGATCGAGCTCCACGTCGCGGCCAAAATTACTGCGGATCTGGCGATCCTTGTCAACGGCTTTAACCGCTTCATCCAGCCGGTCGTCGCCTTCCAAAGCCATGGCGATGTCGAAGTAGTAATGACGAAGGATGTCTTTGCCTTTCGCGGTGCGCGTGTCTACTGGAGTGGTCAGAGCAATGGCTTGTGTCAGGCTCGTGAGTCGCTGTTGCCCATCAAGAATCAACTGCTCGGGATCATCGGTCACCTCGCTCGCGGAGATGCCCTCAACCGGGCGCACTTGAAACTGCACCTCACCACCGGTCTCCATCAGCATGACAGCACCTACTGGAAAAGATCGGGCGATACTCACCAAAAGACTCTTCACATGCTCATCGTCCCAGACCCATCCGCGCTGGAAGTCCGGCAGCTGGATCTTGCCGTTGGTGATGTCTTTGAGCAGCTCAGGGAGGGAACGTTTGGTGCTGTCGAAGGTGGTCATACTGCATCCTTCAGTAGGGGAGTGATGCGGACGCGGCCAGTGAGGAGGTCATCCATGAGGCCCATTTTCATTTCAGTTAACTTGGTCAAACAACGAAATTCGGAAGCCCGCCTCTCATCGAGATCACGAAGGATTTTAGTCATCGCATCCTGCTCTGCCATTGAAGCAGGATGCGCTATAAATAATTTCTTGAACACGCTCTGCTTTATTCCAAGAGCAGTAGATCCTGAAGCGGCTCTCATAGCGCGCCCTTGGAAATCAGAACTCATTAATAGCAGCTTCAGAAGCTCAGGACGCAAATGGCTTTTTGGTTGAAGAATGATGACCCTTTGAGCAAATGCAACTTTTTCGTCTGTTCCAACTTGCGCAACATTGCCTAGTGGAGCCTCCGTAGTAAATACGACGTCAGTTTTTGACGGAATCCCCCGCGTCATCCAGTTGTCATAGCTCGACGATGCAATAAACTCTCGTGGCTCTGGCGCTATAAAGCCCATGCGCACGTTTTTAGCGGTAATGAGCGGAATTCCATGTTCCGTTTTTGTCGGGGTTTTCCCCCGGTAATCAATGATTTTTTCAAGAGCATGCTCTATGGGACCGATAAGCCACTGCTTCGGAATCAATCCCAAGGCCGAATCCTTATATAGCTCCGGCGCCTGTTCCGGCGAGGGGCGGAGCTGGCCGTTCTCGTCGATGCCTCGGGTGAGCAGATCGTGGAGCAGGCCTTCCTTGATTTTCTCCAGTTTGGCGATTAGAGCTTCGGTTTTCTGGATTTGGGTGTCCAGGGTGTCGAGGATTTGGGCGATTGTCTGTTGCTCTGCTGAGGGCGGGACAGGGAATTTAATTTGCTTGAAGTCTGATCCGGATATCTCCAGAAAAGTCGTCCCGGAGGCCCTGCGCTTCAGCTCTGGACTGACTTTTCTCGTCCAGTGGTAATAAAAATCGGGGTTCGAGCTCTGACGAAAGACTATGCTCTTGAATCCTTGATTGGTCGTTACCGGGACTGAGTTGATAGCGCAGTACCCGAGAGATGCTCGGGTCGTAACCAGCAGGCTACCAGCAGGCAGTAGGTTGGCTCCGCTTTGACGGAGCCCCTCTTCGGTAATCGATTCACTCGTCAGTCGGAACGTTTTCTCCTTTAAAGTCGTTACTTCCCCTGGTGTAACCCACGGAATGCTGCCGCCCCAGTAGCTCGCAATTTCCCGACTTGGCGTTCCGCCACTTACTACTGATCCGAGCCCTTCTATTGTTGCTGTCGTCCAATCATCCGGTATGTCAGCCAATACACTTTCGTAATCAGACATAGCCCAGCCCCGTAAGGAATTCCTTCAGGTCATTGGCCGCTTCATCCCGCTTGGCCTCGATATCCGCCAACGTCACCCAGTACTTATCCCACCAAGTCTCGAACGCTGAAATCACTTCCTGTCGTTGCTGACGAATGTAAGAGTCCAGTATCCCCAGTATGTCGTTATGTAGGATCGTTAGCATTAGCTCTGCAGCTCCGACCTCATCCAATGCATCCACAGCTTCGTTGAGGTGCGCCTCAAAGCTGGCCTGCTTGGCTTTTAGGGTCTTGGTGGCCTTGGTGCGGTCAGCCTTCCAGGCTTTGATATCTGCATCAGTAGGTGCATCCTCGTCGGGTTCGGCCTCCTCGTCTTCCTCCGACCGGGCGGTGGAGGCTTTGATGCGGGCGTCCAGCTCGGCTTTTCGGGCCTGGAGGTCTTCCAATTCGGCCACGTAATCCGTCAACAGGAAGGTCACAAGTTTGTGGTCCAGCGGGTTGATCTTACTCTGCTCGTCTTCCAGAAGGGTGGCGATGCTGGTGCGCCAGGCGTCCACCACGCCCAGCACTCCACGGGCCTGTAGGGTGCGGAACTCGTTTTTGTTCTGGTCCCAGAAACCAGCGATGATGCCGCGCACGGCAAACCGGTCGAGCATTCCGATGGGGTCGAGGGCGTGGGTGAAGGTGCCAATCAAATCATCTCGCAGGGCGCTCAGTTGCTGACACTGGCCGTTGCCTGAGAGCTGGGCAATGTGGGTGCCTCGCTGTTGCCACCAGCTTTCGAAGGTATCCTTGAGTCGGGCTTCTTTGTGCCGAACGCCGTCGTTCTGTTCGATAGCCGGTTTAATGCTGACCTTGTCGGTAAGGTCTTCCCGAAAATCCACGTAATCATCTTCCCCCGCCTTGGGTACTAGTAGATCCATGGGATTCAGGCCCTGGGCATCGAACAGGGGCTGTTTGGCCTGAACCTCTTTCAGGGGAATGCCGCCCACCAGGTGAGCCCGCACATCCTGTGGTTCGGGTGGCGGGGCGTTGTCCGCATAGCGGCGGATATTCAGGTTGTAGTTGTTTTCCCGCAACTCCTCCAGGCTGACAATCCGTGAAAAGCTGTCGGCTTCGGCAAAGGCTTCGTAGGTGCTGACGATCTTTTCGATGTGCTCCGGCAGCAAGTGGTTCTGGGCTCGGCCCTCGTAGTATTCCCGGTCGGCGTTGATAAACAGTACCTTGCCTCTGCGGTCCGGTGCTTTTGCGCCTTTGTTGCGCAGTACCAGGATGCAGGCAGGAATGCCGGTGCCGTAGAACAGGTTGGGGGCAAGACCGATCACGGCTTCCACCAGGTCGTTTTCCAGCATGCCTGCGCGAATGCGCTTTTCATCGCCACCTCGGAACAGCACGCCGTGAGGCATAACGGTGGCCAACATGCCGTCCGATTTCAGGCTGGCCACCATGTGCTGTAGGAACATCAGGTCGGCTTTCTTGGCGCCTTCCGGTACCTGACCATACTGGAACCGTTCCGGGAACTGGCTGCTAGGTGAGAAGCCGATGGAGAAGGGCGGATTGGTGAGAATGCGGTCAAAGCGCATCAGTTCACCGCCATCCACATGCTGAGGGTCAGTTAAGGTATCTTCATTCCGTAGATCGGCGCTGGTGATCCCGTGCAGCAGCATGTTCATTTTTGCAATTGCCCAGACGGAGCCAGATGTTTCCTGCCCGAATAACGACAGGCGTTTGGGATCGCCGCCTTGTTCCTCCAGGTATTCCTTCGCCAGAATCAGCATACCCCCAGACCCGCAGCAGGGATCGTACACACTTTGGTCCTCCTGAGGGTTAGCAAGTCGAACCATCATGCGAACAACAGAACGGGGCGTGTAGAATTCACCGCCTTTCTTGCCGGCGGAGTCCGCGAAATCACCGATCAGGTATTCGTAGGCCGCGCCCAATAGATCCGGGAACTCGAAGTCCTCGTTTCGTAAGCGGTACTGGCTGAAGTGAACGATCAGATCTCGCAGCTTCTTATCCGGTAGGGTGGTGGAGCCCACTTTGCGGGTGAAGTCGATATGCTCCAGCACACCGGCCAGGCTGACGTTGTGTTCCTCTAGCCCAGCCAGAGCTTTGTTCAGGTAGTTGCCCACGCCATGGTGGGCATCGTTCATCAGGAAGTCCCAGCGGGATTGTTTCGGCACGTAGAAGGTGGATTTATACCAGTTCTCCATGTCGGCAATGGCTGTTGCCTCGGCCTGGTCTTTGCCTTTGGCTAATTGGTTTTTCACCACCTCCTGGTAGCGTTGCTCGAACACATCTGAGCAGCGTTTCAGGAACAGCATGCCGAAGATGTATTCCTTGAATTCCGAGGCGTCCATCTTGCCTCGCAGAATGTCGGCGGCCTTGAACAGGTGCCGTTCGAGTTGTTCGAGCGTTAATGCCATTAGTACTTCCGTTTGGTGTTGCTGGGAACGCGCAGCGACAGGAGCGACATGTTGATTCGTGGGCGTCGCAATTGCTGCGTTCGGTTGTGGTGATATTGCCCGCTCAGCGAGGGATGATCAACTTGCCAGGCGGCCAACGGGTGCAGGAGGTTTTGACGCCTAGGGTTATTGGACGAGGTGCCATGGCAGCAGCTCTTTAGTGCGGTTACCGCTCAACGAAACCTGCAGGTCTTCACCGAGACGGGAAACGGTGTATTCCTGTTCGTATCTTAAATCTCCCCTCTGTTCGTATTTGGCAGGAAACAATGGCTTCCGTTGAGTTCTACACATAACCACTGGATTCACGCCTTTCAGTTGCCTGGCAAACTCGAGGAAAGTCTGTTTGTCCGGGTAAACAAGTGCGTATTCAATCAAATCCGACACTCGTGCTTGGAGAATGTCCCGGTCCGCCTCCGTTTCCGTCGGGATATAGCGCAGTGCCACGCCCGGCCAGCCAACCTTGTCTTTGGGATGAATCCAATCCCAGCTCGCCTTTCTTGCCATCCTGTCTAGCTTATTGATTTGCTTGCTCGAGACATTGGCAATGAGCGTGTAAGTGGGCATGAGTCGGACTTCGTGGTTTGATTCGGATATCAACTGGAACCGAAGAATCGATAGGCCGGTTAGAATCCGATACCGCCAGTATGACTGGTTACAGGCGAGGCTCAGGTATTCTTTCATCACGTCGAGAAAGTTTCTTAGCTCGGATACTGCAGTGGGTATTCCCGGTAGGGTAAATTCCACCCAGTAAGGAGAGAGCTGAAGTTCATTTTCGTCCCCTGAATCTCCCTCCTCATCGATGACCGCTCGCAAGCCGAGAGCCCAAGCCTGGGCTCTCGGTTTTTGATACCAAGGACAAAAACGGTGGCGGCAGGGTAGTAAATTCGAGTTTGTTACCATCCTGTCAAACGGATAGCTTTTGGTCGACTTCCCGCATTCGTTCAGTATCCTAACCTGGTAGTCGGTGATTTCGTCATCACCAAAATATTTCGCCACATCCGAAGGCCTTTTCGGGCGAGTTTGCATAGTCTTCATGTGCGGTCTGCTCCATGTGAAATGGCAAGCGAGATTGCGGGTCGATCGGGAGGTGATCGGTTCTGCTCGAACCGAAGTTGTGACTCGCCCTCCCAAACAGCTTGGTGGCAAGCTTCGCGAAGTAACTGATGCGGTAAAAAAGGTCGTCGTAGGGTTCGCCCTTCCGGATGCGATAGATCGGGTTGTCGGGGATACTCACGAGTCCGTCAGCCAAGTGTTTATCCATTCGAAGAGCACTTGCCCATGCATTGCTGATCATTCCGTAAAGGCTTCGTGCGGTAGGATTGAATTCGCCTAGTGCTAGGAACGTCTGTTTGTTGAAAAAGAGCGCACAGTGATAGTGGGGTTTTTTCTCGTCCTGCCTAAACTCGCGAGTCCAAACGTAGTGCACCTTGGTCGAGTGAAACCTTTTTCCATTGCGTATGGTTTGAGCTCTCTTAGCTTCGATTCTCGCTTTCAATGAGGATATGAATCTGCTGAACAACGGCCGCCTGCTTGGATCGTGTTCCCAGTTGAAGTGATCGGGGAGTCTGAGCTCAACTCTGACGACCATTATCTTGGCGTGGTCATTCAACGCTCCCAGGATCGTCTCATCGATACGTCGGAGGTAGTTGTAAATGAAAGGTCCATTCCCCTCATTTAATTTCATACCTCTGTAGTAGTAGCCGTTATAGATCCAGAGGTTGGGGTCCAGGGAATGCCTGTGTAGATAAGGGGTATCGCTCATGGTTATGTCCTTAGGTGGTAATCATCAGACACAGCAACTCCCAGGCAACCTGTTCATTGGATAGGCTCCTGTACCTGCTATATCTGATTACTTGATTGGTTATTAACTAGGTGTTGCTTATTGAGGTTTATTCTTAGATGAGTAGCATTCGCACTTGGATACTATTAAAACCTACATCTGGCCGTCGGGTTTTGCCTCGCGCTCAATGTCGTTTCGCTGGCGATTGGCGCAAATCCGGGGGCTGGCCTTACTCTGCAGAGATATAACTGATCCCGGTCAGATTAATTTGGTGCGGATCTGTTCATCGGGTGGTGATGTATGTTGCGATTCTGAACCTTCTCAGCGATCCACTCATGCACCTCGGCATCGACCCAGCCAACTGATCGGCCGCCAAGTGATACCGGTCGCGGAAAACACCCCTCGTCCACGTATTTGTAAATGGTTGATCGAGCGAGTCCGGTTTTTTCGATGACGTCTTTGAGTCTGAGGATTCTCATGGTCTTTTCTCCTGATCTGGTTTGACTCAGAAGATGAGAGAAGCCTGTAAGAAATGATGGATGTCACTGGACGCTGATTGGACTTTGTCCAGACCTTGAAAGCTCAAATGAATTTTGGTGTCGCCTGACGGGACTGAAAGTCGATGCCACTCTGCGTTATTCATTCATCCCTGCTTCAAGTAGTGGGTGGCCTGGTAGGGCGTTTCTTCTGCGTTGGTTATAGGCCAAAAGATTCTAATCTTGAGTTGAAAATGGATTTTGAGGCATCCGCCTAAACCCTAAGCCCTCAGTATAGGGGCTTCTGAGGCCGTTCATAACGAAATAGCCATCCTAGTTTTAGTTTAAAAAAATACGTAGGTAATACCTAGGTGTGGCCTATAAACGCACTAGATCTGTAATATACTTGAGTTAGTTGGGCCTCCTTGGGGGGGCAGCATTCATGGGGATAAGAAATGGCGCTTAGGTTTGACTGGGAGAAGCGAATACCAGCTGGGTTAGGGGGTTTTGATAGCAGAGCGATGCTTTGGCTCTGGTGTCGACGTGTGGCGCTTGGCTACTCCTTGAATCCGGCTTTTGTTAAAGACCTGAGTACTCGGGCCAACCATCTTATTGACAGTATTAAATCTCACGATGAAGAGACAGTGCGACAGCTGGAGGAATATAGGGATGAGTACTTCGCGGCTCGCTTGGATGACAGTGAGTTCAAATGGATTGACTACCGGGATGATCGGTTGGTGCGTTGGCTCCTCGAAATGCTCGAGTGGAATTCTGTTGGTATTTCGTTCGCGATCTCGAATTTTGATCAGTCAGTTCTGACACCGCGTGCAAGAGTTGAGCTGGCTTTCGATTTCAGTCAGGTGCCTCTGGCGGGCAAAGCGCAAGCAATGGAGAGACTTCGTAAAACTTGGTCGTCGTTGATCGAGGTCGACCCTAACCTGGCGTGGGTTGACGTAAGGGATGAGGAGCAGTGCAGGTGGTTGGTTGACGTGATAAAAGACAGTGAGCTTGCTCCATGGATACACGCTGGTTTGCAGTCTCCAGTCAACAACAAGGAGCGTTATCTTCTTGTGGTCAACACGCTAGACAGATCAGGTTGGCCGTTAAAGGCTAAGAAGTTGGTCTTGAGGGATATCAAGTCAAAATGGAGGCGTAAGAAAAGTAAAGAGGAAGGAAAAAAAGTACAGTGCAACCTTAACGTTGACTCGGCAACGAAAGAGGGTATCAAGCAGCTTGCTGACGATCGGAAGTTGAAGATGGGGGAACTAATTGATGCCCTTGTAGCTAAGGAATTAGAAAGAAAGCGGAATCGGTGAGTTTGGTCTCTCAGTGTGTCCGTTTCAGCAGTTATGACAGCTCGCTTTCACTAGGTCGCCTAGTTAGTCTTCACGGAGCTTGTCCAGGTAATTAGCCCAAATCTGCATCATAGATCGACGATCATCCAGAAACTCTGTTCTGTTGTAGGCCCTCCCATGCATGTCAGCAACTCGGTGGCCCAACTGCATTTCAATCAGGTGCACCGGGTATTTGAGTTCTTCCTGGAGCAGGGTTCGCGCCATAGCCCTGAAGCCGTGAGCGGTCATCCTTCCCCCGTAACCCATACGGTCCAAAGCAGCCTTGATGGCGACATTGCTCATCGGTCGTTTGGCGTCCCTCACATTAGGAAAAACATACGGGCTCCGGTGTTTGGTGACTGGCTCTATCTCATTCAGTATGGTGATTGCCTGAGTTGAAAGCGGCACGATCAGCGGTGCGCCGTTTTTCGTGGTAGGGAGCTCCCACTGCGCCTTTTCGAAGTCGATATGCTCCCACCGCATCTGTCTGGTATCACCGGGGCGAGTAAACACCAGTGGAGACAGCTTCAGGGCTGCTGAGGTCGCAAAGTGGCCCTGATAAGCATGGATATCCTTCAATAGAAGTGAGGCCTCGTCAGGCCGAACCAGGGCATGCTGATGCTTGACTTGTGTGTTCGGTAGGTAACCGGTGAGATCGCGGGTGACATCCGAATCGACTCTCGATGTTGCCACGGCGTATCGGAATACCAGGCTGATTAGGGTTTTGACCCGGTGAGCGGTTTCTACGTTGCCTTTCTTCACGATCCCGTCGAGTACCTGCAGAATGTCGGCAGGCTGAATGGAGCGGATCGGGCGTTTGGCCAGAAGAGGAAAGGTGTAGATCTCCAGTCTTCTCCAGTTCCGGACTGCATGTGCCTCCGTCACTTCAACGGAGTGCTTTTGTTTGTACCAATCTTCACAGAGGGTGCGGAAGGTGTTTTCTCCATCGGACACTCTCTGCGTAGACTCCTGACGTTTGTGAGCGCTGGGGTCGATTTTCTGCTGAAGCAACGCTCTGGCTTCATCCCGTGCCTTGCGAGCGGCTGCGAGAGAGACTTGTGGGTAACTGCCGAGCGATAGAGTCTTCTCGTTACCCGCAAAACGGTACCGCAGCCACCAATACCGAGAATCACCTTTGATGACTAGTGTGAGGCCGCCGCCGTCTGCCAGCTTACGTATCTTACCGGAACTGCTCGCATTTTTGACTTCGTTGGCGGAGAGTTTGTTGAGCTGGCGGGCCATGGGTGTCCATTTTGTGGGTAACGGAGCATGAAAAAGAGCTGCTACCCGCAATGTTACCCACAAGTGAGCGTGGAAGCCAGTGGATCAATGTGGACCTGCCAGGCATAAAAAAGCCCCGTTTCCGGGGCTTTGGGGCGTTTCAGTGGATCTCGCTGGATCTCCTGAACCTCTTGATTGGTGGAGACGGCGGGAATTGAACCCGCGTCCGCCAGCACTCAGCCTTGAGGTCTACATGTTTAGCGTCTCTCTATTGATTTAAGTTCAAGCGACCCGAGAGCCAGGGTGCAGGAACCGAGTTCTTTAAATCTTAGCCGCTAGCCAGTGAACTCTGGATAGCGGAGCATCCCGTAAGCGATGACGTCCTGAGATGTTGCTTCCGGGCTACGGGCGACCCGGTCAGGACGACTAGCAGCTTACGCTGCTAGTGCGTAGTTTTCGTCGTTTGCGACTATTGCGTTGCAGCTTTGGATTAACGAGATTCGCTGCCATCTCGACATGCACTCAAGGGATCGCCACCAGCGTCGAAGCCATGTCGTCCCCTTATGCCTACTATATATGTCCGGTTCGCCGGACTTCAAGGGTTGTTTGTTGCAGTTTTGGCCGCCGGGCCGGTAGATGTCCCTGCTGGCCTAGCTGGCCTTGCGTTCATGACCGCCATGTCTGCCTGCCAGGGCCACGTGGCTCAGGGCCTGGAAGCTTTCGCGGAAGTAGTCCATCACCGCCTGCGGGTCAGCGTGGATCGCCTTGTCCACGGTAATGCCGAACTGTACGGTGCCGGCATAGCTGAAAATACTTATGCCAATGCCGATGCTGCCGGTCTGGGGGACCCAGAACATGGGCTGGGTCAACTTGCTGCCGGCCAGGTACAGGGCATCCTTGGGCCCCGGCACATTGGTGAGTACCGCAGAGGCCTTGTTGCTGAGTAGGTCCAGGGCCCGGCGTTCCAGAATATCGGGGCCACGGCCGAACAAATCAAGGAGGCTGTAGGTCACCTGAGCCTGGTAGGAGCGCTTTAGCCGGTTCATGTTCTCCTGCACCTGCCGGAAACACATGATCGGATCCTGCACCTCCACAGGCAGTGTTACCAGCACCATTCCGAACTGGTTGCCGAGGGTCCCTATAGGCTGGTCGAGAGGCCGCAGGTTGAAAGGCACGGCTACCCGGATGCCACACTCCGGAATGGTTTCTTTGTGGGCGGCAAAATGTCGTTGCAGTGCGCCCGTGGTGGCGCAGAGCAGGGCGTCGTTGATGGTGCCGCCGAGGGCTTTGGCGCAAGCCTTCACTTCTGCAAGATCCAGGGGCTCGCCCCAGGAGACATGCTTGCGGCCGGAAAGCGGGCTTTTCAGGCCGGTTTTGGGCTCGAAGGGTGCCAGGCCAAGTTTGAGCAGGTCCATGGCAACCCCGCCGGCGGTGGCGGCCAGTTTGATCGGGTAGTTGGGTTCTGCGCGTACGGATTGAATGAACAGCCTGGCCTGGTCCGTTGCCGCTTGGGCGCTGTCCACCAGTCTGTGCAGGGTGTGCTGAGCGGTGGAGACTGGTTTGTGTCTGGCCTCTGGTTTGCTGGCAACCCGCTTGAGTTTTGGCTCCGGTGTTTTGTCGGTGAGTGAAAGCATCACCCGCACCAGGGAGATGCCGTCAGCAATGCAGTGGTGAATTCGGATTATCAGGGCACTGCCGCCCTCGTAGTTGTCGATGTAGTGCATCTGCCAGAGCGGGCGGCGGAAATCCAGGGACGTGCTGTTCAGATCGCTGGCCAGTTTCTGGAGCTCGGCCTTGTCGGCCTTGCCCGGCAGGGCAATCTGATGCAGGTGGTTGTCGAGGTGAAACAGTGGATCATCCTGCCAATAGGCCCGGTCGCTGTGGTCCAGCACTCGTTGGCGGAATCGCTCGAAGCACAGGAAGCGCTCTTCGAGCATTCGTTTCAGGCGGTTGACGGAGACCGGGCGGTCCAGGGCCAGAACCCCGCAGATCATCATGGGGTTTTCCGGAGTATCCATGCGCAGCCACGCGCGATCAACGGCGGACATGGGCAGTTGTTTAGGTGACATAAGCTCTCCCTTTGCCATGCACCGGGACTCCCGAGTATAGGCCTGTTGGCAACCTGAGCAAAGAGGGTGAGTATGCGACACACCGGCCAGTGCAGGCCGTGACCGGTGTCAGCTATTTGGTATTCTGTTTGGTATTCTGTGCGGGGCGGTAATCAGAGCTTGGTATCGCGCAGGATGCGCTGTTTCTGGCGGTTCCAGTCCCGCTCTTTCTCGGTGGCGCGCTTGTCGAACTGTTTCTTGCCTTTTACCAGGGCAATCTCGCACTTTACCCGGTTGTTTTTCCAGTAGAGTGCCAGCGGAATACAGGTGTAACCGGCCTGGTTTACCTTGCCGACGATCTTGGCAATTTCCTTGGCGTGCAGCAGGAGTTTTCGGGTGCGGGTCGGGTCTGCAATAACGTGAGTAGACGCTGCAATCAGCGGCGTAATGTGAGAGCCGAGCAACCAGGCTTCGCCGTCCTTGAGGAGTACATAGGCGTCCACCAACTGGGCCTTGCCGGCGCGCAGGGATTTCACTTCCCAGCCCAGCAGGGCGAGACCTGCCTCGAAGCGGTCCTCGATGTGGTACTCATGCTTCGCCTTCTTGTTCAGCGCAATGGTACTGCTCGGCGTTCCGGGTTTTTTCTTGCTCATGAATCAATGAATCCGGGGGCGGAGAAATGAACGGGCCGGCGTTAGTGCAGCCGGAAAAAGGCGCATTGTAGCCCACGAGTGCCGGACCGGTCACGAAATCGGCGACACCGCGTTTACCCGTTCGTGCGCGGCCGGATCCTTCGGCTACAATACTGTCCCAGACTTATTTAGGGGTCACAGGGGCGCGGATGCCTACGCCGTATCAGACACATGTCGGGTCCTTTACCCGAGAATCAACTTTTTTCTGGGCTGCGGTGGGTTCAACCGTTGGTCTGGCCAATCTGTGGCAGTTTCCCTACCTGGCCAGTATGCACGGTGGCGGCCTGTTCATCCTGCTCTACCTGGCCTGCCTGCTATTGGTTACCCTGCCGCTGATGGTCACGGAGGCCGCCATTGGTCGTTATGCCCGCCACGGTATTGTGCTGGCGATGGACGGCCTGATTCGCAGTGTCAAACGTTCCCGCGCCTGGATGGCGGTGGGCCGGCTCAGCATTCTTGCGGCCTTCCTGGTGTTGTCGTTTACAGCAGTATTCGGTTCCATCGCTCTGGCTTATGTCTTCTTTGGCGCGCTGGGGCGGTTCTCCGGGGCGGGTGACGCTGAGGCAGCGGCGATCCTGGCCGGGCTGGTTTCCGACCCCCACGAGTACCGGATGTTCATGGGCTGGCATATCTTTTTCCTGCTGCTGGTGATCTGGGTATCGGCGCAGGGGGTTGTCAAAGGCCTTGAACGGACGCTGCGTGTGGTGGTGCCGGGAACTCTGGTGCTGATGCTGGTGTTATTCGCTCTGGCGGTCTGGTACGGACGGCTTGATGGTGCCGTCGGCCAGATTCTGGCCATGCACCCGGAAGACCTCAGTTGGGGAAGTCTGAAAGCGGCTTTGTTTCATGCGTTCTTTACGCTGGGGCTGGGTATGGGGGTATGGGCAATTCTTGGTTCCTACACTACGCCCCATACCCGCCTCAAGCGTTCGGTTCTTGCCGCTGTTCTGATGGATACCCTGGTGGCGATCATTGCCGGCCTGATGATCTTTGCCATGGCTACAGACGGCAACCGTTTTGATGGCGAACGTGGGTTCAGCCTGTTATTCGTTTCCATGCCCGTGACACTGGCCCAGCTGCCGGCAAGCCAGTTCGTGATTGCCACGGTGTTTCTTGTGGTGGTGCTGATTGTCTGGGCCACATCGCTGAACCTGCTTGAACCCATCGTTGGCTGGTTCCGTGAATGGACGGGGGCACCGCGGGGGTTGTCTTTGGTGCTGATCGGCCTGGCGGTATGGCTGGCGGGGCTGGCATCGCTGTTGTCGTTTAATGTGTGGGCGCAGGAGCGTGTTGGCGGCGCCATCATTTTCCGATGGCTGGAGCTGGTGACCGGTGGCTTGTTGATTCCTCTGGCCGCCATTCTGATTGCGCTGTTTGCCGGCTGGGGCCTGACCCGGCATCTGTCCATCACGATGCTGGGCTCGACTCCGACGTTGTTCGCCGGTATCTGGTTATGGGTGATGCGGTTGGTGTCGCCACTGGTGGTTGCCTGGATTGGCGTTCAGTACACGGCGTTTTCGCTGTCGAATCTCTGTGACAACGGCAGCACCGCTGTGTGGTGTGAGTCGCCTGTTACGCTGCTGTCCCGTGACCGGGCATTGCCCTTGGAGGCGCCTGCGCAAGCCCGGGGGCCCGCGGAGTCGTCCGGGGGCGGAGCCGTAGGCAATGAAACCGTGCCCACAGTTGAACAGTCGCCGCCGGCGGAAAATGACAAGAAAGGAAAGTCGGGGGAAAAAACCCCAAAAGAGGACGATATCCTTTATCATAGCGTGTGATTGAGACTCTCTTCCTTCTCAGAAGTCCGCCATCATTTCACAGCATGTTTACAAGCAGGACAATCGGTTCCAATGCCCCATCTGATCGACAAAACAGCTTTGGTAATGCACTCGGCCGAGCGCATGTTCCACCTGGTAAACGACGTTGTCCGTTACCCTGAATTCCTTCCCTGGTGCGCGGGCGCCGAGATTCATGAGCAGAATCCGGAGCAGATTACCGCGTCCCTGGAAATTGCCAGGGGGGGCATACGGCATACCCTGACCACCCGGAATCAGTTGTTACTGCCTGACGCAATAGAGATGAACCTGGTGGAGGGTCCGTTTCGGAATCTGACCGGTCGCTGGCGCTTCAAATCGCTGAACAACAACGCCTGCAAGGTGATTCTTTCCCTGGAGTTTGAATTTTCCGGTTCCCTGTCCCGAATCACCTTCGGGCCGGTGTTCAGTCAGGCCGCCAACACCATGGTGGATGCGTTCTGCCGCCGTGCGGATGATCTCTATCGAAAGGAAGGTGCATGATTCAGGTGGAAGTGGCCTATGCCCGCCCGGACAAACAGGAAATTATTCCAGTGACGGTTCCTGAGGGGGCGACCGCGCTGGAGGCGGCGAAACTCTCAGGTATTGCTGATATTTTCCCGGAAATTGATGTGGATGCCACTGACATGGGTGTGTTCGGAAAGGTCATCAAGAACCCGTCGGCCCATGAACTCCGTGAGGGAGATCGGGTGGAGCTCTACCGACCGCTCAGGATCGACCCGAAACAGGCGCGCCTGAATCGGGCGAAGAAGAAAGCCTGACCTCAGTAAGCCGGCGTTTCTTCGAGCAATTGTGCTTCGTAATGGGCGTATTGATCGCCTTCGTAATAAACGATGATTCGCTGCTCTGTGATATCGCCACCTTCCCGCTGAAACGTATACACATAGTATTCCCGGGAGAGATCAACCGGGTTCAGCATGAGTGGTGTCCCCATAACTGCATGCACCTGGCTGCGGGACATGCCCTCAGCCAGTTGCGAAAGCTCATCATCGGTTACGATGTTTCCCTGTTGGACGTTGATCTTGTAAACGCCCGGGAAAGCACAACCGGATAGAAAGAGAGTGAGAATGAGCGCTGTGAGCTTTTGCATCGCCGGGGGAAATCCTCTATCTTGAAATCGCCTGCCCGAGGCAGGTGTGACACGGGTAAACCGTTTAATGGCGGCTTCATCATACCGGAAGCCGTGAGGCACACCAAAGAGTGAATAGTAACATGTCATCTGAAAACGCCGAACTACGAAAAGTCGGTCTGAAAGTGACTCTGCCGAGAGTGAAAATCTTCAACATACTGGAGACGGCCGAAGAGCATCATCTCAGTGCCGAGGATGTCTACAAGAAGCTTCTGGAGCAGGGGGATGATGTGGGGCTGGCGACGGTCTACCGGGTGCTGACGCAGTTTGAGGCGGCCGGCCTGGTGCTGCGCCACAACTTTGAAGGCGGCCATGCCGTTTTTGAAATGGCCGGTGATGATCACCACGATCATATGGTCTGTACTCAGACCGGTGAGGTTATCGAGTTCTTCGATGAAGTGATTGAGGAGCGCCAGAAGACAATCGCGAAAGAGCGTGGCTATGAAATCGTGGACCATAGCCTGATCCTTTACGTCAAGCCGATCAAATCCTGATTCCGGCCCGCGGAAGCGCCAGGTAGAAGGAAGCGCCAGGTAGAAAAAAGGGGCGGTGCTTAAGCCCGCCCCAACAGCTCTCAGGATCGAGAGGGGTAGAGGTTCGGTTCTTTGGCTCAGTGGTGAGTTGCCTGCCCCTTTGAAAACATTTCCCTGGCATGAGCGATCGTATGGTCGGTCATGTCCACGCCACCCAGCATTCTCGCCACTTCGCCGATTCTGCCCTGATCGTCCAGCGTCTCGATTTTCGAGAAGGTGGCGTCCTGTTCGGTAAATTTACTGACGAACAGGTGCTGGTGGCACTGGGCCGCCACTTGTGGCAGATGAGTGACACAAAGCACCTGGCCGTTTCCTCCCAGGGTGCGAAGCAGTCGGCCAACCACTTCGGCGGTGCCGCCGCCGATACCGACATCCACTTCGTCAAAGACCAGGGTGGGTGTGGTTGAGGTCTGGGCAACCACCACCTGAATCGCGAGACTGATCCGCGACAGCTCGCCACCGGAGGCAACCTTGGCCAGAGGCCGGGCAGGCTGGCCGGGGTTCGCGCTGACCACAAATTCAACGTCTTCCAGCCCGTGGGCCGCAGGTTCTGCGTCGGTGTTGCGGTTCAGGTGGGTGATGAACTGCATGTTGGGCATGCTCAGCTGGCCGAGCTCTGCGGCTACGCGCTGGTCAAGCTCGGCGCTGGCTTTGGCGCGTGCCTCCGACAGTTGGCCGGCCAGCTCGTCGAACCGGCTGCGCTGGCTGGCCAATTCCGCTTCCAGCTGTTCCAGTCTGCCCTCCCCCCCTTCCAGTTCGGCCAATTCGGCACTTAGGCGCTGGTGCAGCTCCGGCAACGCTTCCGGGGTAATCCGGTGCTTCCGTGCCATCTGGTAGATGGCGCTTAGCCGTTCCTCCACTTCCGCCAGTCTGGCAGGATCAGCCTCGTAATCCTCGACAAAGTGGCGCAGGTTGTCGCCGGCTTCGCCGATCTGGATCTGGGCCTCGTTCAGCATCTGGATGGTGTCGGCCAGTGCTGGTACGTCTACCGGAAGCTGTTCCAGCTGCTGCAGGGCCTGGCGGACCAGGCTGGCAGCGCTGGTTTCATCTTCTGTGCACAGCAGGGCCGCCTGGTGGCTGTTGTGCAGAACCGTATCGGCCTGGCTCAGTTGTGCCTGTTCCTGTTCCAGGCGTTCCTGTTCGCCAGTTTCAAGGGCCAGGCGGCCCAGTTCTTCCACCTGGTAACGCAGCAGTTGCAGTTTCGCCTCCGCCTCGTCAGCGTTCTGCCGCCGTTCGCTCAGACGCTGGCGGGTCTGGTTCCAGGTTCTCCATGCCTCCCGGGTATCCGTGGCCAGGGCCTCGGCGCCGGCGAACTCATCCACCAGTTTGCGGTGTGTTTCCTTGCGCAGCAGAGACTGGTGCTGGTGCTGGCTGTGGATGTCCATCAGTACGCCGCCAAGGTCCTTGAGGTGATTCAGGGGGCAGGGCTGGCCGTTGATGTAGGCGCGGGAACGGCCGTCTTTGCTGATAACGCGGCGAAGTATGCAGTCATTTTCATCATCCAGCTCATGCTCTGCGAGCCACTCGGTTGCCTCGGGGATGGCGGATACATCAAATGTGGCTGTGATGTCTGCGCGCTTGGCCCCGTGACGGACTGCGCCGGCATCGGCACGGCCGCCCATGGCCAGGCCCAGGGCGTCCAGCACGATGGATTTGCCGGCACCGGTCTCGCCGGTAAGTGCAGTCATGCCTTTACTGAACTGGAGTTCCACCCGTTCGGCGATGGCGTAGTTGGAAACCGTGAGCTGGGTAAGCATGCAGATAACCTCCGCGACTTTCTGAAAACCGGCTAAACACTGTTGATGCATACAGTAACTGGGAATATATACAGGGTTTATGTAATTTGCAAACCTGCGACGGCATTTTCTTCAGGAATCCTGGCGCCGGTGGTTGAAACCTGGAAGTGGGGCCCCATATCCGTTCGCAACGACATTTTCCCGGCGCACTGCGGCCGGAGCCCATGTTCAACCGGCCACCGAAAGGGGGCCGCTGGAGACCAAGCAGGAGTAGCCATGAGCACTGACGAGAACCGCAACGAGCACGAGGAACTGAACGAAGCCCTCGAGGCTGCCAAAGAGGAAGCCCAGACGACCGAAGGGGATGCCACCGGAGGCGAAACGTCCGAGGTGGATGCACTGAAGGCTCAGGTTCAGCAGTTCCAGGAGCAGATGCTGCGTTCCCAGGCCGAGATGCAGAACGTGCGTCGTCGTGCCGAGATCGATGTGGAGAAAGCCCACAAGTTTGCCCTGGAGAAATTCGTCAAGGAGCTGTTGCCGGTTGCAGACAGCCTGGAAAAGGCGCTTGAGAGCACCGAAGGCCAGGAAGAGTCCGGCAAGCTGGTGGCTTCCATTCGGGAGGGCGTGGAAATGACGCTGAGCCTGTTCATGGCCAGCCTGAAAAAATTCAACGTTGAACAGGTTAACCCGGTGGGTGAGCCGTTCGACCCCCGGCAACATGAGGCCATGTCCATGGTGCCGGCCCCGGACGCCGAGCCCAACAGTGTGGTGGCCGTGGTGCAGAAAGGGTATCTGTTGAATGGTCGTGTGGTACGTCCAGCTATGGTGGTCGTTGCCAAAGCAGAAGATGCACCAAAAATTGATGAGCAGGCTTGAAAAGCCGATCAAAGCGCCAATATAGCCATTAAATAGCGACACCGGAGGCCGGGCCTCCGGGAAAGCCTTCAGAAGAATTGGAGCGACTCAATGAGCAAGATTATCGGTATCGATCTGGGAACGACCAACTCCTGTGTGGCCATCATGGATGGTAACAAGGTCAAGGTTATTGAAAACGCCGAGGGTGATCGTACCACCCCGTCCATCATTGCCTACACGGACGATGGAGAGACCCTGGTTGGCCAGTCAGCCAAGCGCCAGGCGGTTACCAATCCGAACAACACCCTTTACGCCATCAAGCGCCTGATCGGTCGTCGTTTTGAAGACGATGTGGTTCAGAAAGACATCAAGATGGTGCCCTACAAGATTACCAAGGCGGACAATGGCGACGCCTGGGTTGAAGTGAAAGGCCAGAAAATGGCGCCGCCGCAGGTGTCTGCGGAAGTTCTGAAGAAGATGAAGAAGACGGCGGAAGACTACCTGGGCGAGAAAGTCACCGAGGCGGTGATTACCGTTCCGGCTTACTTCAACGACAGCCAGCGCCAGGCCACCAAAGACGCGGGCAAGATTGCCGGTCTGGAAGTAAAGCGCATTATCAACGAGCCGACCGCAGCTGCCCTGGCTTATGGCCTGGACAGGAAGAGCGGTGATCGTACCGTCGCAGTTTACGACCTGGGCGGTGGTACCTTTGATCTGTCCATCATCGAGATCGCGGACGTGGACGGCGAGCACCAGTTCGAAGTACTGGCCACCAACGGGGACACCTTCCTCGGTGGTGAGGACTTCGACCTGAAAATCATCGAATTCCTGGCAGATCAGTTCAAGAAAGACAGTGGCATCGACCTGCGTGGTGACTCCCTGGCGATGCAGCGCCTGAAGGAAGCTGGGGAGAAGGCGAAGATTGAGCTTTCCAGCAGCCAGCAGACAGACGTAAACCTGCCGTACATCACCGCAGATGCGTCTGGTCCCAAGCACATGAACGTGAAACTGACCCGCGCCAAGCTGGAATCCCTGGTGGAAGATCTGGTTCAGCGCAGCCTTGAGCCCTGTAAAGTGGCTCTGCAGGATGCCGGCATGAAGGCCGCCGAGATCGACGAGGTTATCCTGGTCGGTGGTCAGACCCGTATGCCGCTGGTGCAGGAGAAGGTAAAAGAGTTCTTCGGCAAAGAGGCTCGCAAGGACGTCAATCCGGACGAGGCCGTGGCCATGGGTGCTGCCATTCAGGCAGCCGTACTGTCCGGTGACGTGAAAGACGTTCTGCTGCTGGACGTAACCCCGCTGACCCTGGGCATCGAAACCATGGGTGGCGTGGCGACTCCGCTGATCGAGAAGAACACGACGATTCCGACCAAGAAGTCGCAGACTTTCTCCACCGCGGATGATAACCAGACTGCGGTGACCATCCACGTGGTTCAGGGCGAGCGCAAGCAGGCTGCCCAGAACAAATCCCTGGGCCGTTTCGACCTGGCCGACATTCCGCCGGCACCGCGTGGTGTGCCGCAGATCGAAGTCACCTTTGATATTGATGCCAACGGTATCCTGAACGTGTCCGCGAAGGACAAGGCGACCGGCAAGGAGCAGTCCATCGTGATCAAGGCCTCTTCCGGCCTGAACGATGATGAAATCGAGAAGATGGTGCGTGACGCCGAGGCCAACGCCGAGGAAGATCGTAAGTTCGAAGAGCTGGTCCGGGTTCGCAATCAGGGTGACGCCATGGTGCATGCCGTTCGCAAGACCCTGAAAGATGCGGGTGACAAAGTCAGCGACAGCGAGAAAGAGTCAATCGAGGCTTCCATCAAAGAGCTGGAAGAAGCTCTGGAGGGTTCCAGCAAGGAAGACATCGAGGCCAAGACCCAGAAGCTGACTGAAGTTTCTTCCGAGCTGGCCCAGAAGATGTACGCAGATCAGGCCGAGCAGGCACAGCAGGCTGGCGGGCAGGAAGATGCCCAGGCAAAGCAGGCTGATGACGCTGTGGACGCTGAGTTTGAAGAAGTGAAAGACGACGACAAACGATAAATCTGAAGTACATCAGGTAGTTGGAAAACGCGGGGGCGCCCCCGCGTTTTCCGCGTTTAAAAACAGGGTTTTAAAAGCATGGCCAAGCGCGATTATTACGAAATTCTCGGGATTTCCCGGGATGCGGACGAGAAGGAAGTCAAGCGAGCCTACCGAAAGCTCGCCATGAAGTACCACCCCGACCGTAACCCGGGCGACAGCGAAGCCGAGAACAAGTTCAAGGAGGCCAGCGAAGCCTACGAAATACTGGCGGACCAGTCCAGGCGAGCGGCGTACGACCAGTTCGGTCACGCCGGTGTGGACGGTCAGGCAGGCGGTGGATTCGGAGGTGGCGGAGCCAGCTTCTCCGACATCTTTGGTGACGTATTCGGCGATATCTTTGGTGGTGGTGGCCGTAGCCGTAACACCCGTGGTGCCGATCTGCGTTACACCCTGGAGCTGGACCTGGAAGAAGCCGTCAAAGGCAAAACCGTCCAGATCAAGATTCCGGGGCATCGCGAGTGTGACGTGTGTGACGGCAGTGGCGCCGAAAAAGGCTCCCGCCCGGAAACCTGCGGTACCTGTAAAGGTATGGGGCAGGTGCGTATGCAGCAGGGGTTCTTTACCGTGCAGCAGGCGTGTCCCACCTGCCGTGGTTCTGGCCAGGTTATCAAGAACCCCTGCCAGGCCTGCCGTGGCCAGGGCAGGGTTCAGGAAGAAAAGACTCTCTCTGTTAAAGTGCCGCCGGGCGTGGATACCGGCGACCGTATCCGCCTTTCCGGTGAAGGCGAAATGGGGGTTGATGGCGGACCTCCCGGCGACCTGTACGTACAGGTCGCCGTGCGCGAGCACTCCCTGTTCACCCGTGATGGTCGTAACCTTTACTGTGAAGTTCCCATCAGCATCGTGGATGCGGCCCTCGGCGGCGAGCTGGAAGTGCCGACCCTGGATGGCCGCGTAAAGCTCAAGATTCCGCCCGAAACCCAGACCGGCAAACTTTTCCGCCTGCGCAACAAGGGTGTTAGCCCGGTCCGTGGTGGCCCTGCAGGCGACTTGCTGTGCCGGGTGATTGTGGAAACGCCGGTGAACCTGACCAGGCGCCAGAAAGAACTGCTGGAAGAATTCCAGGCAACCCTGGATAGTGGCAATGGCACGGAGCATGGCCCGAAGAAAACGTCCTGGTTTGAGGGTGTGAAAAGCTTCTTCGACGAAATGAAATTCTGACGGCTGACAAAAAAGGAACGCGAGCATGAGGGTAGCGATCATCGGCGCCGCCGGGCGCATGGGAAAAGTCCTGATCGAAGCCGTTGACGGCATTGAAGGCCTTGAGCTGGGTGCCGCCGTCGTCGAGCCGGGCAGCAGCCTGATCGGCGCCGATGCCGGAGAAATGACCGGCATCGGTAAAACCGGCGTGAAAATGGCTGGCAGCCTGACCGATGTGAAGAACGATTTCGATGTGCTCATCGACTTCACCTTCCCGGACCTGACCCTGGAAAACGCCGAGTTCTGCAGGGCCAACGGCAAGAGGCTCGTAATCGGCACCACCGGCCTGTCTGATGCCGAAAAGCGACAACTGGCCCTGGTCGCCGAATCCACGCCGGTGGTGTTCGCGCCCAACATGAGTGTCGGCGTTAATGTCGTCCTAAACCTGCTGCGCACCGCCGCTGCGACCCTGGGTGACGACTATGACGTCGAAATCATCGAGGCTCATCACCGCCACAAGAAAGACGCGCCCTCCGGCACCGCCCTGCGCATGGGCGAAGTCGTCGCTGATGCGCTCGGACGCGACCTTAAAGAATGCGCCGTCTACGGTCGTGAGGGTTTCACCGGTGAGCGCACCCGCAAGGAAATTGGTTTTGAGACCATTCGCGCCGGTGATGTAGTCGGTGATCACACCGTTTTGTTCGCCACTGAGGGTGAGCGTATTGAGGTGACCCACAAGGCCAGTAGCCGGATGACCTTTGCCAAAGGGGCGATGCGGGCGGCGTTGTGGCTGAAGGATAAGCCTGCAGGGCTTTATGACATGCAGGATGTGCTGGCGCTGAAATAACAGCTAACTCCGAGGCAGCGGGCCAGTTATCTTTTTCGGGAATGTCTGAGGCCATGGATAGCCTGCGCCAAGCGCACATGGATGTGCTCGTAGCGTTTCCCGGAAAAGATAACTGGTCCTCTGCCGGTGATTCGGGGGAAGGATTTCAGATGGACACAAACCGCCATATTTTTTACAATAAGGCGGTTTGACTGCACCAAGCGTACCTTTGCACAAAGTTTCTGAAAAAGCGGGACCGAGTTAAGACTCCGTCTCGCTTTTTTGCAACCTGAATTTGCGCTTGCGTTCCTGTTCGTGACGAACCGATACGCCACTCGATGAGGATACAAGCCTTGAGTACACCAGCAATCCTTGCACTCGCAGACGGAAGCCTGTTCTACGGCAGCGCCATTGGCGCCGACGGAGAAACCAGCGGTGAAGTGGTGTTCAACACCGCCATGACCGGCTACCAGGAAATCCTGACCGATCCGTCCTACTCCCGCCAGATCGTTACCCTGACTTACCCGCATATCGGCAACACCGGTGTGAACGAAGAAGACGTTGAGTCAGGCCGCATCCAGGCCGCCGGCCTGATCATCCGCGATCTGCCTCTGCTGGCCAGCAGCTGGCGCAGCAAGGGGACCCTGGACGACTACCTGCGAAGCAACAACATTGTTGGAATCGCCGACATTGATACCCGCCGTCTGACCCGTATCCTCCGGGACAAAGGCTCCCAGAACGGCGCCATCGTTGCGGGCAAAAACGCCAGTGCCGAGCGAGCGCTGGAGCTGGCCAAGGCCTTCCCCGGCCTCAAGGGCATGGATCTGGCCAAAGAAGTTACCTCCGACAAGATCTGGTCCTGGAACGAGACCGAGTGGACCCTGGGCGAGGGTTACGGTGAGCGGAAAGAGTCCCGGTTCAAGGTGGTTGCCTGGGATTACGGTGTGAAGCTGAACATCCTGCGCATGCTCGCGTCCCGTGGTTGCGACATCACCGTGGTGCCGGCCCAGACTCCGGCGTCCGAAGTGCTGGCGATGGATCCGGACGGAGTGTTCCTGTCCAACGGCCCCGGTGACCCGGAGCCCTGCGATTACGCCATCACCGCCATCAAGGAAGTGCTGGAAACCGAGATTCCGGTCTTCGGTATCTGCCTGGGTCATCAACTGCTGGCCCTGGCCAGTGGTGCCAAAACCATGAAAATGGGCCACGGCCACCACGGCGCCAACCATCCGGTGCAGGATATTGCCAAAGGTACAGTGATGATTACCAGCCAGAACCACGGGTTTGCCGTGGATGAGGCAACACTGCCGGCCAATGTCGAGGCGACTCACAAGTCCCTGTTTGACGGCACCTTGCAGGGCATCCGCCGGACCGACAAGCCGGCCTACAGCTTCCAGGGTCACCCGGAAGCCAGCCCCGGTCCCCATGACGTGGCGCCGCTGTTTGACGAGTTTATCCGCCTGATGGAGGGGCGATCAGCCTGAGGCTGATTGCCCCGGAAAACTCACGGGCGCCGCGTGTTGCGCTGCCAGAATTCAAAAGTTGCTGACAGGTTTACCAAGACATGCCAAAACGTACCGACATCCAAAGCATCCTGATCCTGGGCGCGGGCCCCATTGTGATCGGGCAGGCCTGCGAGTTTGACTACTCCGGAGCCCAGGCCTGCAAGGCGCTGCGCCAAGAGGGATACCGGGTCATCCTGGTGAACTCCAACCCGGCCACCATCATGACCGACCCGGTCATGGCCGATGCCACCTACATCGAGCCGATCACCTGGAAGACGGTTGAAAAGATTATCGAGAAAGAGCAGCCGGACGCGCTGCTGCCCACCATGGGCGGCCAGACGGCACTGAACTGCGCACTGGATCTGGAAAAGCACGGGGTGCTCGACAAGCACGGCGTGGAAATGATCGGTGCCAACGCCGACACCATTGACAAGGCCGAAGATCGCGACCGCTTCGACAAGGCCATGAAGAAGATTGGCCTGGAGTGCCCCCGGGCGACCATCGCCCACTCCATGGCAGAAGCCTGGGAAGTGGCCGACGACATCGGCTTTCCGTGCATCATCCGCCCGTCCTTCACCATGGGCGGCTCCGGCGGCGGTATTGCCTATAACCGGGACGAATTCGAAGAAATCTGTACCCGCGGCCTGGATCTTTCCCCGACCAACGAACTGCTGATCGACGAGTCCCTGATCGGCTGGAAAGAGTACGAGATGGAAGTTGTCCGCGACAGGAACGACAACTGCATCATTGTCTGCGCCATCGAGAACTTCGACGCCATGGGTGTACACACCGGTGATTCCATCACCGTGGCGCCGGCCCAGACTCTCACCGACAAGGAATACCAGATCATGCGCAACGCCTCCCTGGCGGTGCTGCGTGAGATCGGTGTCGAGACCGGCGGCTCCAACGTCCAGTTCGGTATCAACCCGGACACCGGGCGCATGGTTGTCATCGAGATGAATCCGCGGGTGTCCCGCTCCTCCGCACTGGCCTCCAAGGCCACCGGTTTCCCGATTGCCAAGGTCGCCGCCAAGCTGGCGGTGGGCTACACCCTGGACGAGCTGCGCAACGAAATCACCGGCGGTGTCACCCCGGCCTCGTTTGAGCCGTCCATCGACTACGTGGTCACCAAGATTCCCCGGTTCACCTTCGAGAAGTTTCCCCAGGCCGACGCCCGCCTGACCACCCAGATGAAATCCGTGGGGGAGGTCATGGCCATCGGCCGCACCTTCCAGGAGTCTCTTCAGAAAGCCCTGCGCGGTCTGGAAGTGGGTGCCGATGGGTTTGACGAGAAGCTGGAGGAGCTGGAATCAGAAAACGCCCGCGAAACGCTGACCCGTGAACTGAACGTTCCCGGCGCAGAGCGGGTCTGGTACATCGGCGACGCCTTCCGGGCCGGCATGAGCGTGGACGATGTCTTTGCCCACACCCATGTCGACCCCTGGTACCTGGTGCAGATTGAAGACCTGATCCTGGAAGAGCAGGCGCTGAAGAGTGCCGGCAAGGCCGACATCGACCAGGCCACCCTGTTCCGCCTCAAGCGCAAGGGCTTCTCCGATGCTCGCCTGGCCAAGCTGCTGGGTATCTCCGAGGTGAGCCTGCGCAAGCTGCGCCACGAGCTGGACATCCGCCCGGTGTACAAGCGGGTGGACACCTGCGCCGCCGAGTTCGCCTCCGACACCGCCTACATGTATTCCACCTATGAGGAAGAGTGTGAGGCGGACGCCAGTGATCGCGAAAAGATCGTGGTGATCGGTGGCGGCCCCAACCGGATCGGTCAGGGCATCGAGTTCGACTACTGCTGTGTGCACGCGGCCCTGGCCATGCGTGAAGACGGCTATGAAACCATCATGATCAACTGCAACCCGGAGACCGTGTCCACCGATTACGACACCTCCGACCGGTTGTACTTCGAGCCGATCACCCTGGAAGACGTGCTGGAAATCATCCACGTTGAAAAGCCCAGGGGCGTGATCGTCCAGTACGGCGGCCAGACTCCGCTGAAGCTGGCCCGTGGCCTGGAGGCGGCCGGCGTGCCCATCATCGGTACCAGCCCGGATGCCATCGACCGCGCCGAAGACCGGGAGCGATTCCAGCAGATGATCACCCGCCTGGGCCTGAAGCAGCCGGAAAACGCCACCGTGCGCAGCCACGAGGAAGGCATCCTGGCGGCGCGGGAAATCGGCTACCCGCTGGTGGTGCGTCCGTCCTATGTTCTGGGCGGCCGGGCCATGGAGATCGTCTACGATGAGGAAGAGCTGGTGCGCTACATGCGCAACGCCGTGCTGGTCTCCAACGACAGCCCGGTGCTGCTGGACCACTTTCTGAATGCCGCCATCGAGGTGGACATCGACGCCATCTCCGACGGCAAGGACGTGGTCATCGGCGGCATCATGCAGCACATCGAGCAGGCTGGCGTTCACTCCGGCGATTCCGCCTGTTCGCTGCCGCCGTACACCCTGTCCCAGCAGGTTCAGGACGAGATGCGCGATGCGGTCAGGAAAATGGCCATTGAGCTGGATGTGGTGGGGCTGATGAACGTGCAGCTGGCCTGGCAGGACGGTGAGATCTACGTGATCGAGGTGAACCCGCGCGCGTCCCGGACCGTGCCGTTCGTGTCAAAGGCCATCGGTGTGTCCCTGGCCAAGGTGGCGGCCCGGGTGATGGCTGGCAAGACCCTTAAAGAACTGGAGTTCACCCAGGAAATCATTCCGCGTTACTACGCGGTGAAAGAGTCTGTGTTCCCCTTCAACAAGTTTCCGGCGGTGGACCCGATCCTCGGGCCGGAAATGAAGTCCACCGGTGAGGTCATGGGCCTGGGTGACAGCTTTGATGAGGCCTTTGCCAAGGCCGCCCTCGCAATCGGTGAGCGCTTGCCGGCCAAGGGAACTGCGTTCATGTCGGTGCGCGACGTGGACAAGCCCGGTGCCGCGAAAGTTGCCCGTGACCTGGTTGAGGCCGGTTTCAAGGTGATTGCTACTACCGGTACCGCCAAAGCCCTGAAAGAGGCCGGAATCGAGGTTGATCGGGTGAACAAGGTCCGTGAAGGTCGTCCGCACATTGTGGATGCCATCAAGAACGGCCAGGTTCAACTGATCATCAATACCACCGAAGGTCGCAAGGCGATTTCCGACTCGGCCCAGATCCGCCAGTCGGCGTTGCAGGCCAAGGTAACCTATACAACGACACTGGCGGGGGGCGAAGCCTTTTGCCGGGCCATCAAGTTTGGCCCGGAGCGCACTGTACGCCGCCTCCAGGATCTTCATGCAGGAAAATGAGACTATGGCTGACAGAGTACCGATGACAAAGGAGGGGGAGAGTCGCCTCCGCCAGGAACTTCAGAAGCTGAAGTCCGAAGATCGTCCCCGGGTGATTGCGGCCATTGCCGACGCCCGGGAGCACGGCGACCTGAAAGAAAACGCGGAATACCATGCCGCCCGGGAGCAGCAAAGCTTTATCGAGGGCCGTATCCAGGAAATCGAGGGCAAGCTGTCGGGCGCTCAGGTAATTGATATCACCACCATAGAGAACACCGGAAAGGTGATTTTTGGCACCACTGTCCATCTGCTCAACATGGACACGGATGAGCAGGTCATCTACAAGATCGTTGGTGACGACGAAGCCGACATCAAGGCAGGGAAGTTGTCGATTTCCTCACCCATCGCCCGGGCCCTTGTTGGCAAGAGTGAGGGGGATGTGGTCGCGATTCGCGTGCCGTCTGGTACCGTGGAATACGAGATCGAGGAAGTTGAGTACGTCTGATCAACCGATGCGGTGTGGAGTCGGGGTCAGATGAAAGCTTTCATCTGACCCCATGTTCACGTTTCCTGCTTTCCCTGGCGCCGGATCAGTGCTTGTGACGCAGCAGGTTGGACAGCTTGGGGTTGGGTTTCTTCGCGCGGCGCAGGATCACGGCGATTTTGCCGATGGTCTGGACCAGCTCGGCGCCGGAACTCTCGCAAAGTGCCGCGACGGCTTCCTGCCTTGCTTCGCGATCCTGGTTTGCCACCTTGATCTTGATCAGCTCGTGATCGTTCAAGGCGCGCTCCAGTTCTTCCTGGAGTCCCCCGGACAGGCCTTTGTCACCAACAATAATGACAGGTTTCAGGTTGTGGGCTATGGCCCGGTATTCCCGGCGCTGTTCCGGTGAAAGACTCATGATGTAATCTCTTTATCGGTGTAATTAACAAAAGGTCAGCAGCAGAGGCGCCAACTTGAACGTATACTCGGGGGATTGTATCAGATCGTCCGGTCGTAAAAACGGTCGTTAACATGTGGCGAAGCGGTCGTGGGTAGGATAAGGAACAATCGGGTGGCTACCGGGTCAAAAGCGCCGGGAAGTCGGGTTGCGGGCGGGTGTTGCTGTTGTAATTTCAGAGTTGGCGCCCACTATTAGGGTAAGGCTACCGCTGGTACGAAGATCTGTATGTCTGCGGCCGATACGGATGGGCCGTTTCTGGTGGACGGGCGTACAATTGGTGTAAGGTGTCTGAAAAGGGTGCTTTCGAAAGGCCAACCCTTCAATTCACAGGTGATGATCCTTGAACGATATGGCAAAAAATCTGGTTCTCTGGCTAATTATAGCCGCCGTGCTGCTGATGGTGTTTCAGAATTTTTCTCCCACCACCACCGGCCAACAAGTCAATTATTCCCAGTTTGTGGAGATGGTCCAGCAAGGGCAGGTCAGTCAGGTCACAATCGATGGGCTGGAGGTTCAGGGTACCCGTGGCGACGGCTCCCAGTTCCAGACAATCCGTCCCCAGGTGTCTGATAACAAGCTGATGGACGATCTTCTCGCGAACAACGTTGAGGTTATTGGTAAACAGCCTGAGCGCCAGAGCCTGTGGACACAGTTGCTGGTGGCCGCGTTCCCGATACTGATCATCATCGCGCTGTTTGTCTTTTTCATGCGGCAGATGCAGGGAGGTGGCGGCGGCAAAGGCCCCATGTCCTTCGGCAAGAGCAAGGCCCGTCTGATGAGTGAAGATCAGATCAAGACGACCTTCGGTGACGTGGCCGGTGTTGATGAGGCCAAGGAAGACGTCAAAGAACTGGTGGACTTCCTGCGGGATCCCAGCAAATTCCAGCGTCTTGGCGGCAGCATTCCCAAAGGTGTTCTGATGGTGGGTCAGCCGGGTACCGGTAAGACCCTGCTCGCCAAAGCCATTGCTGGTGAAGCCAAGGTGCCGTTCTTTTCCATCTCCGGTTCCGACTTCGTGGAAATGTTTGTGGGCGTGGGTGCATCCCGGGTTCGCGACATGTTTGAGCAGGCCAAGAAGCAGAGCCCGTGCATCATCTTTATCGACGAGATCGACGCCGTCGGCCGCCATCGTGGCGCCGGTATGGGGGGTGGTCATGATGAGCGCGAGCAGACCCTGAACCAGTTGCTGGTTGAGATGGATGGCTTTGAAGGCAACGAAGGCGTTATTGTCATCGCCGCCACCAACCGCCCCGACGTTCTGGACCCTGCGCTGTTGCGCCCGGGCCGTTTCGACCGTCAGGTGGTCGTTGGCCTGCCGGACATCATCGGCCGCGAGCAGATCCTCAAGGTGCACATGAAGAAGGTGCCCCTGGCGGATGGTGTAGAGCCGGCTCTGATCGCCCGTGGCACACCCGGATTCTCCGGTGCTGACCTGGCCAACCTGGTGAACGAAGCCGCCCTGTTTGCGGCGCGTCGTAACCAGCGCCTGGTGTCCATGGAAGAGTTCGAGCTGGCCAAGGACAAGATCATGATGGGCGCCGAGCGTAAGTCCATGGTCATGAGCGAGAAGGAAAAGCGGAACACGGCTTACCATGAGTCTGGCCATGCCATTGTCGGCCGGCTGATGCCGGAACATGACCCGGTTTACAAGGTCAGCATTATTCCTCGCGGCCGTGCGCTGGGTGTGACCATGTTCCTCCCTGAAGAGGACAAGTACAGCCACAGCAAGCGTTTCCTGATCAGCTCGATCTGCAGTCTTTTCGGTGGCCGTGTTGCCGAAGAGCTGACCCTTGGGTTTGATGGCGTTACCACCGGTGCGTCCAATGACATCGAGCGGGCGACCAGCCTGGCCCGCAACATGGTGACCCGCTGGGGGCTGTCCGAAAAGCTTGGGCCGCTTCAGTACGATACCGACAGTGAAGAGCCGTTCCTTGGCCGCTCTGCCGGCCAGGCCCAGACAGTGTACTCGCCGGAAACCGCCCAGCGGATTGACGAAGAAGTCCGGAATATCATCGACACCTGCTACGAGAAGGCCAGGAAGATCCTGATCGATAACCGTGACAAGCTGGACATGATGGCCGATGCGCTGATCAAGTACGAAACCATTGATCGTCACCAGATCGACGACATTATGGAAGGCCGAACGCCTCGTCCGCCGAAAGGTTGGGGAGACAGTGGTCCTGCCGGTGGCGTGAAAGCCGATGAGCCTGAAGTGGCGCCTGAGCCTAAAGTATCCGGCGACAGTCGTCATCCGGGTGTCGGCCGGCCTGCCGGAGAGCACTGACTCTTCCGGCCTGCCGGCCAGGAAACGCTGTAACTCCCTACGCCGCCCGGAATCCGGGCGGCGTTTGTTTTGCCGGTCTGAAAAAGGTTTGCCATGAAAATGTATTTTGCCGGGCGGGAGCTGGATATGTCCCGCTGTCACGTAATGGGGATTTTAAACGTAACGCCGGATTCCTTCTCCGATGGAGGGAGGTTCAACCGGCCTGGCGTGGCTCTCCGGCGGGCCAGGCAAATGCTGGCCGATGGTGCGACATTTATCGATATCGGTGGTGAGTCGACCCGTCCGGGGGCGGCGCCAGTGTCGGTGCAGGAAGAGCTGGATCGGGTCTGCCCGGTGGTTGAAGCGGTTGCCCGCGAGCTGGATGCCGTAGTCTCGGTGGACACCAGTGCGCCGGAGGTAATGGCGGAAGCAGCGAAACTCGGGGCAGGCCTGATTAACGATGTGCGTGGACTTCAGCGGGAAGGCGCGGCGGAGGTGGTCGCCCGGGCTGCCATACCCGTGTGTATCATGCATATTCAGGGCGAGCCGGACACCATGCAGGATTGTCCGGAGTACCGGAATGTCCGCCGGGAGGTGAGTTCGTTTCTCTCGGCGCGAGTGCGTGTAGCCGAAATGGCCGGCGTTCGTCCGGAGAATATTCTGCTCGACCCGGGCTTCGGCTTTGGCAAGAGTCTCGAGCACAACCTGCAACTGCTGGCTTCCCTTGAGCAGATGCATATCCTCGGGCACCCGCTGCTGATTGGGGTTTCCCGGAAGTCCATGCTCGGCCATATCACCGGACGGGATGTGAATGAAAGGTTGCCCGCGAGTCTCGCGGCCGCGACAATATCCGCCATGAAAGGTGCCAGCATAATTCGCGTGCACGATGTCAGGGAAACTGTGGACGCCGTCCGTGTGGTGACGGCAGTGAAGGAGGCAGGTTAATGTCCGAAAGAAAATATTTTGGCACCGACGGCATCCGCGGCCGTGTCGGTGAGTTTCCGATTACCCCGGAGTTCATGCTCAAGTTGGGCTGGGCCGCAGGTCAGGCGTTCAAGCGCGATGGTCATCGCAACAGTGTCTTGATTGGCAAGGACACCCGCCTCTCCGGCTACATGTTTGAATCCGCCCTGGAGGCCGGGCTTTCAGCCGCCGGTGTTGATGTAAAACTGCTTGGCCCGATGCCGACACCGGCCATCGCCTATCTCACCCGTACATTCCGGGCCTCGGCCGGTATCGTGATCAGTGCATCCCATAACCCCCATCACGACAATGGCATCAAGTTTTTCTCGGCTGACGGCACCAAGCTCGATGACGCCCTGGAAGCGGAAATCGAGCGTTGGCTGGACATGCCGATTCAGGTGTGTGAGCCGGCGGAACTTGGCAAGGCCTTCCGGGTGGACGATGCCCCGGGCCGGTATGTGGAATTCTGCAAAAGTACCGTGCCGAACGAATTCACCCTGGATGGCATGAAAATCGTGCTGGACTGCGCCCACGGTGCCACGTATCACGTTGCCCCTAAGGTATTCAGTGAGCTTGGCGCCAGGGTGTCAGTGATTGGCGCCGACCCCGATGGCCTGAATATCAATCTGAACGTCGGCTCTACCCATCTGGAAGCGCTGAAGGCAGCTGTTGTTGAAAAGGGGGCGGATATTGGCATCGCTTTTGACGGCGACGGTGACCGGGTGCTGATGGTGGACCGCGACGGCTCCGAAGTGGATGGCGATGAACTTCTCTACGTGATTGCCTCCCAGCGCTTTGCGGAGGGCTGCCTGAAAGGCGGGGTTGTCGGCACCCTGATGACTAATCTTGGTGTCGAGCTGGCACTGAATGAGATTGGCATCGAATTCGAGCGCGCCAATGTCGGTGATCGCTACGTAATGGAGCGTCTGGTGGCCAACAACTGGGTACTCGGCGGTGAAGGCTCGGGTCATATGGTTATTCGTGACTGCACGAGTACCGGAGATGGGATTGTCTCGGCGTTGCAGACCCTGCTGGCGGTCAGAAAGTCGGGGAAGACGCTTTCCGACATCCGTCTGGGCATGAGCAAGCTGCCTCAGAAGATGATTAACGTGCGTGTCAGCCAGCGTTTCGATCCGTTCAGCCGGGACGACATTGTTGCTGCGGTGCAAAAGGCCGAATCTGATCTGGGCCGCTCCGGGCGAATCCTGCTCAGGGCCTCTGGAACTGAGCCGTTGATCCGGGTTATGGCCGAAGGGCAGGACGCAGAGGATATCCTGCGGGTTGTTGAGGAACTGGCGAGAGTGGTGGAGAATTCTGCCGCTTAATTTTGTGTTTTCAGGCGGTTGTCTGCCGGGAGGGAGTGCTGTATAGTTCGCCCTCCCTCACGTCCGGGAACTGTTATGCGCCGTAAGATCGTAGCCGGAAACTGGAAAATGAACGGGTCAAGAGACCTGGCCCAAGCGCTGGTAGGCTATGTGCGATCCCAGGTCGAGTCTCTTGATAATGGTGTTGAGGTTGTTATCATTCCTCCCGCAATTTATATCGGAGATGCGGCCTGCCTGGCCGGTGATGCATTGGCATTGGGTATTCAGAGCGTTGGGCAGTGGGAATCCGGAGCCTATACCGGTGAGATTTCCGCTGGGATGGCAAAAGATCAGGGTTGCCGTTACGGTCTGGTGGGCCACTCTGAGCGTCGACAGATCTTCGCTGAAACCGACGACATGGTGGCCGCAAAAGTTGAGCGCCTCATTGGCAATGATCTTGACGCCATCGTCTGTGTCGGTGAAACCCTTGAACAGCGGGAGGCTGGCGAGGCGGAGTCGGTTGTTGCAGGTCAGGTCCGGAAAGGGCTGGCGGCAGTGACACCGGATCAGTGGTCGCGTGTTATCGTTGCTTACGAGCCCGTATGGGCTATTGGTACCGGCAAAACAGCCAGCGCGCAGGATGCCCAGGCCATGCATGCGTCGATCCGGAAAGTGCTGGCAGGGATGGGTGCCCCGGCGGAAGAGATATCGCTGCTTTACGGAGGCAGCGTAAAAGCGGATAATGCAGCCGCGCTTTTTGCCGGGCCGGACATTGACGGTGGTTTGATCGGCGGAGCGTCTCTGGTAGCAGAAGAATTTGTAAGTATTTGCCGGGCGGTTCCGGCAGGTGCCTAAAGTTAAAGGTTCGCGAGAGTCGTTATGGATTGGTTAGAGACACTGGTTGTTGTTGTGCACGTGGTGATCGCGGTGGCGCTGGTGGGTCTGGTGCTGATCCAGCAGGGCAAGGGGGCTGACGCAGGGGCTGCCTTTGGTGGGGGCGCCTCTCAGACAGTGTTCGGCAGCCAGGGTAGTGGCAGTTTTCTGACCCGCTTTACGACCCTGCTCGCTATCGTATTTTTTGTAACAAGTTTCTCGCTGGCGGTCTTTGCCAAGCAGCGCGCCGAGTTGGCCGGGGAAGCAGGTATTCCTGTAGTCGAGGAATCCGCTGCCACCGCACCGGCTGACAGTGCCGCTGGAAATGGTAAGGCTTCCTCCAGCGAAACCGGGGGCGGGGAGTCTGGTCTCCCTGAGCTCGAGTAAGAATGTTGCCCGGGTGGTGAAACTGGTAGACACGCTATCTTGAGGGGGTAGTGGCGAAAGCTGTGCCGGTTCGAGTCCGGCCCCGGGCACCATATAGAAGAAAAGCGGCTTGGACTCTCCAGGCCGTTTTTTTGGTCAGTCCTTGACCACTCTGCCTGGCGTCTCTATACTCCGGCGGAGATTGGGACCTGCCGCGTGGTGCTGGCGGGTTTCTGGCAGGCCAGGTGTCTGTCAGCAGGAAGCGGTACATCGGTTTGCTTCCTGCGAGTTCTTGCAACAAAAGGCCCCATTATTCGGGGCTTTTTGATTAAGGGGCCTGGCGCAAAGGGCCCTGGTGCATAAAAAGGGCTGATAAAACAGCCCTTTTTTTGTTTCCGGGGCCGGTAAAATCTGATAACGGAGAAGGCGTAACTTGTCAGCCAAGCTTAAACAACTGGAAGACATTCTTCGGCCTGTCATTGAGGGTCTGGGGTATGAGTTCTGGGGCATTGAATTCCGCTCACAGGGTCATCAATCCCTGCTGAGAGTATTTATTGACGATGCCGCGAACGGTATCGGAATCGGGGACTGTGAAAAAGTCAGTCGCCAGATCAGCGGTGTGATGGATGTGGAGGATCCCATCCAGACCGAATACACACTGGAGGTTTCATCCCCGGGGATGGATCGCCCGCTGTTTCGTCTGGAGCAATACGAAGCCTTTGCCGGCCACCAGGTTCAGATTCGTCTCCGGATGGCATTTGAAGGGCGCCGGAAGTTCCAGGGGCTGATCAAGGGCATCGAAGGGGATGATGTGGTGGTTGTTGTTGATGACCACGAATATCTGTTGCCTTTTGACGGCATCGAAAAGGCCCACATCGTACCGGTATTCGAATGAACGATATTAAAAAGTCAGTGGACGCACAGTTTATGTTGAGGGCAGGGCAATCCAATGAGTAAAGAGATCTTGCTGGTGGTTGAATCCGTCTCGAACGAGAAAGGTGTCGAGAAGGATGTGATTTTCGAAGCGATCGAGCTGGCACTGGCCACCGCGGCGAAAAAACGCTTTGATGACGAAGAGGCGGATATCCGGGTTTCGATCGACCGGAAAACCGGAGAATATGAAACCTTCCGTCGTTGGCTGGTTGTGGACAACGATGCGGTTCCTGCACTGGGTACAGAACTCACGTTGCAGGAAGCCGAGGAAATCGACAAGGCGCTGAAGCCGGGCGATATTCATGAAGAGAAAATTGAGTCCGAGGCGTTTGGTCGGATCGGCGCCCAGGCTGCCAAGCAGATTATCTTCCAGAAGGTCCGTGAAGCTGAGCGCATGAAAATTGTCGACAGCTACCGTGACCGTGTTGGTGAGCTGGTGTCTGGTACGGTCAAAAAAGTGACTCGTGACAATGTAATTGTCGATCTGGGCAGCAACGCCGAGGCGCTGTTGCCCCGGGAGCACCTGATCCCCCGGGAAACCTTCCGTATGGGCGACAGGGTGCGCTCCCTGCTTCTGGAGATCCGTACCGACCATCGCGGCCCCCAACTGATCCTGAGCCGTACCGCAGCGCAGATGCTGATCGAGTTGTTCCGCATTGAGGTTCCGGAAATCGCGGAAGAGCTGATCGAGATCCGTGGTGCCGCCCGGGACCCTGGCTCCCGGGCCAAGATCGCAGTAAAAACCAATGATCGCCGCATTGATCCGGTTGGCGCCTGTGTTGGTATGCGCGGTTCCCGCGTTCAGGCCGTTTCCAACGAGCTCGGTGGTGAGCGTGTCGACATCGTACTCTGGGACGATAACCCGGCCCAGCTGGTGATTAATGCCATGGCCCCGGCGGAGGTTGCGTCCATCGTAATGGACGAGGACCGGCACACCATGGAAGTGGCGGTGGCGGAAGACAATCTGGCCCAGGCGATTGGCCGGAACGGCCAGAATGTTCGCCTGGCGACCGAACTGACAGGCTGGACCCTGAACGTGATGACCGAAGAGGAAGCCGGTGAGCGTCAGGAGCAGGAGTACAATCGACTTGTAGAGCATTTCACTGGCAACCTGGATATTGATGAAGAGTTCGCCGGTGTGCTGATTGAGGAAGGCTTTACCTCGATCGAAGAGGTGGCCTATGTGCCAATGGAAGAGATGCTGTCGATTGAAGGTTTTGATGAAGAGACTGTCGCCGAGCTGCGCCGCCGTGCCAAGGACGTCCTGCTGAACCAGGCCCTGGCAAGCGAGGAGGCGCTTGAGGGTGCCGAGCCGGCGGAGGATCTTCTTGGTATGGACGGCATGGACCGCAGCCTGGCGTTCAGGCTGGCTGGCATGGGTGTGCGCACCATGGAAGATCTGGCAGAGCAGTCGGTAGACGACCTGCTCGAGATTGAAGGTATGGATGAAGAGCGTGCGGGTCAGCTTATCATGACCGCACGTGCCCCCTGGTTTGAAGACCAGGCTTAATTCGGGAGGAGGACCAGTATGGCTGAAGTAACGGTAAAACAACTGGCCGAAGATGTAGGCGCTCCCGTGGATCGTTTGCTGAAGCAGATTGTGGAGGCTGGCCTGAAGGCCCGCTCCGAAAGTGATTCTGTCTCCAGCGATGAGAAGCAGCAGTTGCTGACCTATTTGAGGAAGACCCACGGTGAGGCCGGTGCCGAGCCGCGCAAGATTACCCTGAAGCGCAAGACCACCACGACGCTCAAGGCGGGCAAGGCAAAAACCGTCAATGTTGAGGTTCGCAAGCGACGCACGTACATCAAGCGGGCTGAGCTGCAGCCTGAAGCTGAGGCACCTAAACCCGAAGAGCTGATGGCAGAGCAGCCGCCGGTGGAAGACGCGCCAAAGGCAACTGCCGAGCAGGTGCCACCGGCGGAGGCTGAGAAGTCGCCCCCGGCTGAGGCAGCGACACCGGAAGGGACTGCGCAGCAGGAACCGGCCGAGAAGGCAGAGCCGAAGAAAGCAGCAGAGCCGGCGCCGGTTCCCGCTCCGGACGATATTCCCTTGCCACCGCCTGAGGGCGAGGGCAAGGATCGCAAGCCAAAGAAAAAGAAAGAAAAGGTTCGCGAACGCAGCGACGAGATCGAAGAAGGCAAGCCCAAGAAAAAGCAGGCTGGCCATCGCGGTCCTCGTGCTCGCCCGGTGGAAGAGCCACTGGTTATCTCCGAAGACGAGGAAGATACCACATTGCGTAAGCCGCTGCGTGCGAAAAAGAAACCCAAAGAGAAGCGTCATGGCTTCGAGAGGCCGACCAAACCAATGGTCAGAGAAGTAGAGATTCCGGAAACGATCAGCGTAGGCGACCTTGCCCAACGCATGGCGGTCAAGTCGGCTGATGTCATCAAGACCCTGATGGGTATGGGCGTTATGGCCACCATCAATCAGGCACTGGACCAGGAAACGGCCGTTCTGGTGACTGAAGAACTGGGACACACACCCAGGACAGTCAGCGATGACGCGTTTGAAGAGGAGGTTCTGAGCGAATTCTCCTTTGAGGGCGGCGAGAAGAGCAAGCGCGCTCCGGTTGTGAGTGTGATGGGTCACGTTGACCATGGCAAAACGTCACTGCTGGACTACATCCGTCGTACCAAGGTGGCCTCCGGCGAATCCGGTGGTATTACCCAGCACATTGGTGCTTACCACGTCGAAACGGATCACGGCATGGTGTCCTTCCTGGATACGCCGGGCCACGCTGCATTTACGGCGATGCGTGCCCGTGGTGCCCAGTGCACCGATATCGTGGTCCTGGTGGTTGCAGCCGATGACGGTGTGATGCCCCAGACCAGGGAAGCCGTCCAGCATGCCCGTTCAGCCGGTGTGCCCCTCGTGGTCGCGATGAACAAGATGGATAAGGAAGAAGCCGATCCGGATCGCATCAAAACCGAGTTGGCCGGTATGGAAGTGATTCCGGAAGACTGGGGCGGTGATGTCCAGTTTGTACCGGTCTCCGCTCATACCGGTGCGGGCATCGACGATCTGTTGGAAGCTCTGCTGCTGCAGGCCGAAGTTCTGGAGCTGCAGGCGGTAACGGACGCCCCGGCCAAAGGGGTTGTGGTCGAGTCCAGTCTTGAGCGTGGACGCGGCTCCGTTGCAACCGTGCTGGTTCAGAACGGTACCCTGCGCCAGGGTGACATGGTTGTGGCCGGTGGCTACTTTGGTAAGGTCCGGGCCATGACCGATGAAGCCGGCAAGCAGGTCAGGGAAGCTGGCCCCTCCATCCCGGTCGAAATCCTCGGTCTGAACGGAACACCAGATGCCGGTGACGAATTCTTCGCAGTTGCCGACGAGAAGAAGGCCAGGGAGCTGGCCGAGTTCCGCCAGACCCGCGAGCGGGAGCAGCGTCTCCAGCGCCAGCAGGCGGCGAAGCTCGAAAACCTGTTCGAGAATATGGGCAAGGACGAGGTCAAGACCCTCAATGTGGTGCTCAAGACCGATGTTCGTGGATCTCTGGAAGCCATTACCAAGGCCTTGCAGGACCTTGGTAACGATGAGGTCCAGGTCAAGATTGTGTCCTCCGGCGTAGGTGGTATTGCCGAGACAGACGTCAGCCTGGCCATGGCAACCAGCGCCGTTATCTTTGGCTTCAACGTTCGTGCCGACACAGCGGCCAAACGCCTGGTTGAGCAGGAAGGTCTGGATCTGCGCTACTACAGCATCATCTACAACCTGATTGATGATGTGAAGGCCGCCCTGACGGGCATGCTGGCACCGGAATTCCGTGAAGACATTGTCGGCATTGCCGATGTTCGCGACGTCTTCCGCTCGCCGAAGTTTGGCCAGGTGGCCGGCTGCATGGTGACCGAAGGTACGGTCTACCGTAACAAGCCGATCCGGGTTCTTCGGGACAACGTGGTTATCTTCGAGGGTGAACTGGAATCCCTGCGCCGCTTCAAGGACGACGTTCCTGAAGTCCGTAATGGCTTGGAGTGTGGTATCGGCGTTAAGGGTTACGACGTGAAAGTCGGTGACCAGATCGAAGTATTTGATCGCGTCCGGGTCGAGCGCAAGCTTGAGTCCACCGGCGCATGATGCGCCTGAGGTTAAGGGGAGCCTGATGCCGAGAGAGTTCAGCCGGATTGATCGCATTGGTGATCAGATGCAACGGGAACTGGCCCAGCTCATCCAGCGGGAAGTCAAAGACCCGCGGGTGGGCATGGTTACGGTAAATGCAGTCAAGGTCAGCCGTGACCTTGGCTACGCCGATATCTATGTATCCCTGCTTTCCACCGAAGAGCTGACGGAGGCCTCTCCGGAAGTAAAAGAGTCTATCGCTGTTCTCAACAAGGCGTCGGGCTTTCTTCGCGGACAAGTGGGGCGTGCCATGAAGCTGCGGGTCGTACCGCAGCTCCGGTTCCATTTTGATGCTTTGCAGGGCTATAGCCGCAAGATGGACAACCTCATTCGCGAAGCGGTTGGTGACAAGCCCGCCGTGGACCGTGATGAAGGTGAAGGCAAGGACGATGCGGAGTCTAACGCTTGAGTCGCAGACGCAAGGGCCGTGACGTCAACGGTATTTTGGTGATCGACAAGCCGCAGGGTGTCACCTCCAATGGCATTCTGCAGCAGGTCAAACGCCTGTTCGGTGCGGCCAAGGCGGGCCACACCGGTGCGCTGGACCCGCTGGCCACCGGCGTGTTGCCGCTGTGTTTCGGTGAGGCTACCAAGTTCTCCCAGATGATGCTGGACAGCGACAAAGCCTACGTTGCCACCGCACGGCTCGGGATCAGCACCGAAACCGGCGACAGTGAAGGGACCATCGTTGCCGAGAAGCCGGTGCCGGCAGGTCTTTCCCCTGAGGCGCTGGAGCCGGTTCTGGACAGGTTCCGGGGCGACATCCTGCAGGTCCCCTCCATGTATTCGGCGCTTAAACACAAGGGGCGCCCGCTCTACGAATACGCCCGGGAAGGCATTGAAGTGGAGCGACCGGCGCGGCCAGTCACCCTCTACGAACTGACACTTCTGGACATTCGTGAGAATGAGCTGGACATCGCCATCAGTTGCACCAAGGGTACGTACATTCGCTCACTGGTTGAGGATATTGGCGAAGCCCTCGGTTGTGGCGCCCATGTATCGGCCCTGCGCCGTACCATGGCTTCGGGGTTCACCCTGGCCAATGCCCATGTGGTCAAAGACCTGGAGGCCATGCGAGAGCGTGGTGAAAGCCTGGACGGCCTTCTGGTCGCTCCGGATGCCGCGTTGTCCATGTTCCCGGAGCACCATCTGGCGGGGCCGGCGCTGGTATCGATATTGAACGGACAACCGGTTAGAATACCGGGTCACGCCCATGAAGGCTTCGTGCGCCTCTATGCAAGAGAGTGCCGCAATGAGGGTTTTGTCGGGCTGGCGGAAGCATTCCCGGAAGGTGAGGAGACCAGTCTGGTCCCCCGCCGACTGGTGAAGAGCAGCGGCAAGCCGTAGGCGCAACGCTGTTTAGCCGGGCTGTAGAGATGCGCGGTTCGGCCGGATCTGAAAGCATCGCAACAATGAGGTGAGTTATGGCACTTTCTGCCAATGAGAAAGCACAGATCGTTAATGATTTTCAGCAAGGTGATGGCGATACCGGTTCCCCTGAAGTTCAGGTTGCACTGCTGAGCGCCAACATCAACAAGCTGCAGGATCACTTCAAGGCCAACAAGCAGGATCACCATTCCCGCCGTGGCCTGATCCGGATGGTGAACCAGCGCCGTAAGCTGCTGGACTACCTCAAGCGCAAGAACGCTGACCGTTACCTGGAGCTTATCCAGCGTCTGGGTCTGCGTCGCTGATCCGGGTCTTTACGACCTGAGGGCTGGGCCGGTAACGCCGGTGGCAGTCTTCAACCAGCAGGTCCTTTGCGGGGCTTGCTGGTTGTGCTTGTCTCGCACTGCAGTTGTATTGTCCGTGGCACCGAAGGATTCCTTGTCGTAATGGAAAGCCGAAATTGATAGCAGGTTGTTGAAAAAACCCGGGCCCGGCGGCCTATGGAATTGCCGCCCGACAGACCGGGGTTTTGCAACAGCCTGTTAGCTTTCAGACGGGTTGCCCTTCGGATCACATCACATCATCTGCAGAACAGCGTGAATTCGGGGTATGAACCCGGGGTCAGATGAAAGCTTTCATCTGACCCCTTATTCGAAGCTTTCGACCCCGTCTTCGCGATCTATCCAATCTATATGAAGAATTAATGCAGGAGTTTTTTGTGGATCTGAAACCTTTCAAGAAATCGTTTGAGCTTGGCGGCAAGACCGTCACTCTGGAAACCGGCCGTATTGCCCGCCAGGCCACCGGTTCGGTACTGGTAACCGTTGATGATATTTCAGTGCTCGGTACTGTTGTCGGCGCCAAAGAAGCCAAGCCTGGCCAGCCGTTTTTCCCGCTGACTGTGAACTACTTCGAGAAGACCTACGCCGTGGGCAAAATCCCCGGTGGGTTCTTCAAGCGCGAAGGTCGTCCTTCCGAGAAGGAAACCCTGACGTCCCGCCTGATCGACCGCCCGATTCGTCCGCTGTTCCCGAACGGCTTCATGAACGAAGTTCAGGTGATTACCACGGTTATGTCCTCTAGCAAGAACCAGGACCCGGATATTGCCGCGATGCTGGCCGCCTCGGCGGCGCTGTCTATCTCCGGCATCCCGTTCGATGGCCCAATCGGCGCGTCCCGCGTTGGTTACACCAACGAGCGTGGCTACTTCCTGAACCCGACGTTCGAAGAGTTGCAAACTTCCCTGCTGGACATGGTGGTGGCCGGTACTGAAGACGCGGTTCTGATGGTTGAGTCTGAAGCCAAAGGCCTGACTGAAGACCAGATGTTGGGTGGTGTTCTGTACGCCCATCAGGAAATGCAGGTGGCCGTAGCCGCAATCAAGGAATTTGCCGCTGAAATCGGCAAGCCGCGCTGGGACTGGCAGCCAGCGGCCGAGAACACGGAGCTGCTGAATGCCATCAAGGCCGAGGCCTCCGCAGCCATCGAGGAAGCTTACGGTATTCGCGACAAGATGGAGCGCTACGCGCGTCTGGGCGAAATCAAGACGGCACTGGTCGAAAAACTGGCTGGTGACGAGGAAGGTCAGCCTTCCGCGGATGAAGTTAAAAAGTATTTTGGCAAGGTGGAGAAAGCCATCGTTCGTCATCAGGTTCTCGAGGGCAAGCCCCGCATCGATGGCCGTGACAACAAAACCGTCCGTCTGATCGAAATCGAAGTGGGTGTTCTGCCCAGCGTTCACGGTTCCGCCCTGTTTACCCGTGGCGAGACCCAGGCCATCGTGACCACTACGCTGGGTACGTCCCGCGATGTGCAGATCATTGATGCCCTGGAAGGCGAGCGTAAAGACCCGTTCCTGTTCCACTACAACTTTCCTCCCTATTCGGTTGGTGAAGCAGGCCGTGTTGGCACCCCGGGCCGTCGTGAGGTTGGTCATGGTCGCCTGGCCAAGCGTGGTGTTTTGGCGGTTATGCCAACTCTGGAAGAGTTCCCGTATGCAATCCGTGCGGTTTCCGAGATCACTGAATCCAACGGTTCCAGCTCCATGGCTTCGGTCTGTGGTTCCAGCCTGGCGCTGATGGATGCGGGTGTGCCGATCAAGGCACCGGTTGCCGGTATTGCCATGGGTCTGGTCAAGGAAGGCGACAAGTTTGCGATTCTGACCGACATCCTGGGTGACGAAGATCACCTGGGCGACATGGACTTCAAGGTTGCTGGTACTCAGGACGGCGTGACTGCCTTGCAGATGGATATCAAGATCAACGGCATCACCGACGAAATCATGGAGCTTGCTCTTGAGCAGGCGCTTGCAGCGCGCCTGCACATTCTGGGCGAGATGAACAAGGTTATCTCCGCTCCCCGCGCCGAGCTGTCTTCCCGTGCGCCGAGCATCACCACCATCAAGATCAATCCGGAGAAGATCCGTGACGTTATCGGTAAGGGCGGTTCCATGATTCGCTCCATCTGTGACGAAACCGGTGCTTCCATTGATCTGGATGACGACGGTAACGTGAAGATCTACGCGGATAACCAGGAAGCAGCCCAGGCGGCGGTGAACCGGGTGAAGGAAATCACTGCGGAGATTGAGGTTGGCGCTATCTACAAGGGCCGCGTTGAGCGCATTGTGGACTTCGGTGCCTTCGTCAATATCCTGCCTGGCAAGGACGGTCTGGTGCACATTTCCCAGATTTCTGATCGCCGCATCGAGAATGTGACTGACGAGCTGAGTGAAGGTCAGGAAGTTCTGGTTAAGGTTCTGGATGTCGACAACCGTGGCCGCGTCAAGCTGTCCATGAAGGAAATCAAGGAAGGCGACCAGCCGACCGATTTCTCTGCCTGATCACCATGAAGACGGGGTCAGATGAAAGCGTTCATCTGACCCCTTTTTTATGTTGCCCCGTCGGGGTCAGATGAACGCTTTCATCTGACCCCATATTCACAAGCACGGCCTCCTTATACCCCGGAATCACAAACGTCGCCCCATGAGGCGTATCCGTCTGCAAAAACTCTTTCGGTTCCTCTGCAGCCTCATAAAGCGCTTCACCGTGGCGAAAAGGAATGACTCCATCCCGAACGCTGTGGATGATCATGACCGGAACCGGGCTGATGCTCGCCATCCGGTCGATGCCTTCGTAGTCGGCAGGAATGGTCCAGCTCAGCGGAATCTGGAACGGCCAGGTGAGCCAGAAGGCGTCGAGTTTTTCCCGGGCGATTTTGCGGAACCCTGAAAACGTGCCGTCGAGGATCACGCCGTTCAGCCGGGGTTGCTCCTCGCGCCGGGTCCATTCGCCGGCGAGGGCTATGCCCAGTGCGCCGCCAAGGCTTTGGCCGAGGATGTAAACTGGTCGGTCGCCCACGTCAGGTCTTTTAGTCAGCCAGCGCAGGCCGGTTTCGGCGTCGTGGAGGGCGCCTTCGATGTCCGGGTCGCCGGTGGATTTGCCATAGCCCCGGTAGTCGATGGTGAAGACGTTGTAGCCTTCCTGGGGCAGCCAGGCCACGTTGAGGATGTGGCTGCTAATGTTCTGGGCGTTGCCATGGAGGAAGTAGACGGTTCCCTTGGCATCGTTCTCGGGCGCTTCCGCGGGCAGCCACCAGCCGTGCAGGGTTTCGCCGTCGGCGGTGTCGAGATAGATGTCCTGGTAGCTGAGGTTCAGACGGTCCGGGGTGATGTAGGTGGCCCGGTCCGGATAAAAGAAGAGGCTGCTGCAACCCGACAACATAAGAATTGCCACCCAAAGCCCGATAAACCGGGCCGTGCTGGCGGTCAGAAGTAAGCGTGGAGTCCGGTTTGCCATGTGCTTTGGTACCTGTCGAAGTGGTCTTCACGGCTGAACTCGGCAAACAGGCTGAATTCATGGCCGAAGTGCCAGTTGGCTTTGGCGTACAGCTGGTCCTGGCGATGCTGGCTGCTGAGGATCCAGGCCTTGGTTTTGGCACCGGCAAGCACGCTGAAGCGGTTGTTCTGGTGCAGCAGCCCGACATCGGCGCCCGGGGCGGCATCGTAACCACGGCGCAGGTCGTCGTCGATTTCCAGGTCGGCGGTGGCGATGGCAAAGGCCTGGGTCTGGTGGCCGAGGCGCCAGCTTCCGCCGGCGCCGCCCTCAAGGTATGGGGTCAATACCCGGTTGTTGCCTGTGTCGGTACGCCGGGCACCAAAACCCACCTGCCAGGAAAGCGGCGAAAAGAAGGCGTTTCGGGGGCTCAGCGAGCGGATTTCCACGCCGGTGAGCTGTTCCAGCTGGAGCTCATTGTTGTCGGTATAAAGTCGGGCGTCCAGTCTCAGGAATTGCAGCTGGGCTCCGGTGCGGTAGCCGGCGGGCGGGTCCAGCAGATCATGATAGGCGGGCCTTAACGTGAGCTGAGTGAACTCCCGGTGTGCCTGCTGGCCGGTGCCAACACTCAGGCGGAAGGTGTCGTGGCCCTGGTCATCCCTTACCAGGGGCTCAACAGGCTCCGGTGGGGGCGGCACATCGCGGATACGGCTGCGCTCTCGCAACAAGTCGTGAGACAGGGGTGCGGCGATTTCGCGGGGCCAGCTGTCGGCTTCACTCTTGTAGCGAACATAATCGTAGGTGGCATCCAGGACATGGGCCCGCTGCTCCGGCGGCAGGGAGGCTACTTCTTCGGCATTTGCGTCAACATAGCCATTGGCGATAGCCGCCGCGAGTGTCTGATGGTCATTGGGCAGGGTGGCGAGGCTATAAGCCACCGACGTGGCGGCCGAAGGCCGGTAATACACGTCGCTGACCAGGTTTTTGTCCACCACCCAGCGCACGGTGTCCGAGGGGATTGCGTGCGTGTTCACTTCGCCCAGAAGGTCTGTGCCCGGTCGGGCGATATCAATCAGAGCCAGCAGGCGATAGGCGCAATTTTCGTCAAAGAAGTAGTAATCGAAATTCCGGTTCCGAATCTCCCAGGCGTGGGCGACCATCATGTCCACTTCGTCCTGGGTGAGGTTCAGTTTGTATTCCCACAGGTCCCGGTGTTCGATGTCGGAATACAAGCGGATTTTTTCGTAGTAGGGCTGGATCGTAGTAATGCCGGGGTAGCCACCAAAAATACCCTTGTAGGCAAACAGGAGTTCGCTGTCGTGAGCGGCAGCGTCAGCGGCATAAGAAATCGTGTTGGCCAACAGCAGGTTGGTTTCGTCGTCGTCCTGGGGTGGGTCCAGGCGCAGGAAGGTGTGACCGAACATGGAAGAGGGGCTGTTCAGGTAAGAGGCGGCGAACACCAGGGTGACCGTCTCTGTGTTCAGGGTTTCCGACCATTCCTGATAACCCGGGCAATCAATATCCGGTAACGACAGGTCCAGTTTTTCCCGGAGCCAGGTTTCCCGTGCAGGGAACTGGCAGCGGGCGTGCTCATCGCCTTCACCGGGCCTCTGGATGGCTTCAAGGGTTGCCTTCAGCTCCGCCTTTGGTGAGTACTTGCCGCCATCGCTCAGAAAGAATGCCGGATCGTCTGCCTGGCTGGTGTAGCCGTCGCCAAAAGCGTCGGGCTGATAGTGAACAAGCGTCAGCCAGGCCGGGTCAAGATGAAGGTCGGGTTTGCTTCCAGGTGTTTTCGCCTGGATTGGCAGGCTGACTGCGAGCCAGATCAGAGCTGGCCCAATGCGAAGCATGTTGCCCATGGGTGTGTGCTGTATCCGGGGTTGAACGGTCGTAGAGGGTGGAGCGATGCGCCGTCCCTGGCGCACGAACATCCTTTTGATAGATCCGGATCAGGCCGTCACGTACTTGCTGAGCGACTCACTCTTTTCCAGCAGGGCGACGATGGCATCGACAGCTTCGCCGGAGGTGGTGTCAGAGCTCGGGAAAATGGTGGCGAAGTTGTCCTGCAGCACCTTCCGGAAGGTGTCACGGTCAGCCTCGTCTACGCCCAGCAGGACTGCCAGGGTATCCAGGTTTTCGCCACCACCGCGAGACATGTCCCGGGCGACCTTGTCGATGTTGCTGTCCATGTACATGGCCATGGACTGGACAGCCTGGTTGGTCTGGCAGCCGAGTGTGCCTGTGGTCATGCCAAAGGTCTGGTTACCAAAGGTTCCGTTGGTGGTTGCGGCCAGTACATGGGGGGCAATGCCGGACTGTCCTTTCCAGATCATGGCACCGACACCGCAGCCCGGTTGGGCAAAGGCCACGGAGGAGGCACCCAGAAGAATTGCACCTGCGATCAGTTTTTTCATTATCCACTCCTTTGTGTGGTTTATAGCTGTCGTCGCAATACACAATGCTGCCTCTGACGCAGGGCAGCATTGCGAAAACGGCCCTGGCTGGTCTTGTGGAGACAGGTTGACCGTTGGTTTGAGTATAGTTGATATCCAGCCCGTGCAAGTTTAAAGATTGGTGAGCATTTGATTTGGCCTGAAAAACAGGTAACTATTCAGCTCACTTTTTCTCAAATCGCCATGGCCGGAAGGCCAGTTAAACTGGATCCTTTTGGCGTTTGTCGCATTTGTAGAATTGGCTAAGGGATATTCGTATATGTTGGACTTGGGCCGGTTTAAAGTCGGAGGACTTTCAATTGTTTCGGCGGTCTTAGCTGCCTGTGGGGGGATGAATAGCGGCGAAGAAAAATACCAATCAGACATTGCTCGACATGCTGTTTCTAATCAGGTGTTTGTGGAAGGCGGTGATTTCGAGCTGGGAGACGTTGGCCGTCCAGATGGCTCTCCTTACGTAACTTTGACTGATTACGCCCGACCACCCGTAGATGTGCAAATCGATAGTTACTCCATTTCTCGATACGAAACCACTTGGGGAGAAATGGAGTCCTATTACAAGGCATCTGCGCGACTATCTCTCTACGAAAATTCTCCCTTCAAGAACCGGTACGTGATCACTCCTACTGATGATCCCCTATCGCCCTATTTTCGTGACAAACCCGCCAGAGTGCCTAACTACCGTGAGGCTGAAGGTTACTGTGCTTGGCTAGCCGACCAAACCGGCTTACCCTTTGCATTGCCAACCGAAGCCCAGTGGGAATACGCCGCTCGTGGCCGTGGCAAAAATGTCCCGTATGCCACAAATACCGGAGAAGAAGACAATGATACGTACTTGCAGAGGCCCAAAGAGTATATCGACCCAAGTATCCCTCCTTCTGGCAATTTATTAAGCCACTCTTCTCTGGTTATGGAGCGAAGGCCTGTTGGTAGTTACCCGCCCAACCCGATAGGCTTGCATGATATGTCAGGAAATGTTGCGGAATGGACTCAGGACTGGTTTCAGGAAGACTATTATGCCAATGCTCCTCACGATAACCCACGGGGGCCATCAGAGCCGGTAAATCCTGAAAAGCTGGAGAAAACTGTCAGAGATTGGGCCGGGAGGGGGGATGGTTTCGGTGGTGGTGGAACCGTATTTGCAAGAGCGCCAGTGCAGATCGGGTCGGGTGGTATTGGATTTCGTTGCGTCGTCAATCACTCCGAGCCGATCAATTAACTGACACTTTGTAGAGAACAGGGACGTGTTCGATAGAAGCGTAACAGGGATGATTAGCGTACTGGTGCTTTCAGCCATTTTTGCCGGTTGTGGCGCTTCGGCTGGTAGTGATGAGAAGCAAAGTCGGTCGAGCGAATTGCAGAAGCGGCTGTTGAAAACCAGGTGTTTGTTGGAGGGGGTACCTTCCAGTTCTGCCGCACAGACTCCTAGCCGCCAAGGTAGGCGTTCCGGACATCCGGATTGGCCAGCAGATTCTTGCCGGTATCGTGCAGGCGAATCTTGCCGGTTTCGAGCACATAACCACGGTCAGCCAGGTTGAGAGCCTGGTGAGCATTCTGCTCAACCAGGAAAACCGTAATGCCTTCGTCGCGCAGGTGGCCGATGATCTCGAAGATCTGCTTGATGATCAGCGGAGCCAGACCAAGGGAAGGCTCATCCAGGATGATCATGTTCGGCCTGCTCATCAGCGCCCGGCCGATGGCAAGCATCTGCTGCTCGCCACCAGACATGGTGCCGGCGCGCTGGCGCTCACGCTCCTTGAGGCGGGGAAAGAGCTCGTAGACATGGTTCTGGCTCTTGCGGATCTCGGCCCTGGTGTTGAAGAACCCGCCCATATGGAGGTTTTCCTGGACAGTCAGGCTCGAGAAGACCCGCCGTCCCTCGGGGACAATGGCGATGCCGGAGCGCATGATCTGCGCCGTCGGCTCGCGAGTGATATCCCGTCCTTGCAGAAAAACGCGACCAGAGGTGGCCTGGGGGTGGCCGCACACAGTCATCAGTAGCGTTGTCTTGCCTGCGCCGTTGGCGCCGATGAGAGAAACAATTTCCCCCTTTTTGATCTCGACAGAAACCCCGTGCAGTGCCTCGATTTTGCCGTAGTGGGTATGGACATCTTCTAGTACCAGCATGGTTTTCCCTCAGGCCTCGCCCAGATAGGCTTTGATCACGTCATCGTTCTGGCGGATTTCATCCGGCGTACCACAGGCCAGGGGTCTGCCCTGGTTGATCACGTTGATGCGGTCGGAAATATCCATAACCAGGCTCATGTCGTGCTCAATCAGCACTACGGAAACGTTGTAGTCCTCTTTCAGGCTGACGATCAGCTGATTGAGATCCTTGGTCTCTGCCGGGTTGAGGCCGGCTGCCGGCTCGTCAAGCATCAGCAGCTTGGGCTCGGTCACCATGCATCGGGCGATTTCCAGCCGGCGCTGTTGGCCATAGGCCAGGTTGCCTGCTTCCCGGTTGGCCAGGTCCATCAGGCCCACGCGGTCCAGCCAATAGGCAGCCCGATCCAGTGACTTCTGTTCCCGGTCCCGGTAATTCGGGGTCTTCATCAAGCCGGCAATCAGGTTCGTGTTCAGGTGCCGGTGCTGGGCAACCAGGAGGTTTTCCACCACGGTCATCTGGTTGAACAACCTGACATGCTGGAAGGTTCTTACCATCCCCAAACGGGAGATCTTGTGATCCGGTTTGCCCTGGACTGCCTGCCCCTCGAACAGGATCTTTCCGCCAGTCGGTTTGTAGAAGCCGCTCATACAGTTGAATACGGTAGTTTTACCGGCGCCGTTAGGGCCGATGATGGACACGATTTCGTGCTCCTGAACCTCCAGAGACACCTGGTCTACCGCCAGCAGGCCGCCAAAGCGCATGGACAGACTCTGTACGTCAAGCATTGTCCGTCACTCCTGCTTTTTCAGTTCAATGTGGATCCGGCGCATGGGCATCAGGCCCTGCGGACGCCAGACCATCATCAGCACCATGGCGGCACCGAAGATCAGCATGCGGTATTCGGAAAATTCACGGGCCAGCTCCGGCAGGATGGTGACGGCAATGGCCGCCAGAATCACACCGAGCTGGGAGCCCATGCCCCCAAGCACAACGATTGCCAGGATGATGGCCGATTCCAGGAAGACGAACGATTCCGGGCTGATAAAACCCTGTTTGGAAGCGAAGACGGTACCGGCAAAGCCGGCGAAGAAGGCGCCAATGGTAAAAGCGGTCAGCTTGACTGAGGTGCGGCTGAGGCCGAGGGATCGGGCCGCAATTTCATCCTCCCGCAGGGCCTCCCAGGCGCGGCCCACCGGCATGCGCATGAACCGCCGAATCACCAGGGCGGTGAAAACGGCCAGTACCAGGGAAATCAGGTAGAGGAAAATGACCTTGTCTTCACCACTGTAGGCAATGCCGAAGGTTTCGTGGAAAGAGGAGTTGCCCTCTTCCTTGACGTGCCGGCCGAACTCCATGCCGAAGAGCGTTGGCTCCGGAATGCCGCCGATACCGTTGGGGCCACCGGTCAGGCTGGTCCAGTTGTTGAGCAGAATACGGATAATTTCGCCGAAACCGAGGGTTACGATAGCCAGATAATCCCCTCGGAGTCGCAACACCGGGAAACCCAGTACCAGCCCGAACAGGGCTGCGAGAAGCGCCCCGAGCGGCAGCGACATCCAGAAGGAAATACCGAAATACTCTGAAAGCAGGGCAAAGGTGTATGCACCTACGGCATAAAAGGCTACATAGCCCAGGTCCAGCAGGCCGGCCAGGCCGACCACCACGTTCAGGCCAAGAGCCAGCATGATGTAGATGAGCGCCAGAGTCGCCAGATCCACAGAGCCACGGGATACAAAGAAGGGCCAGAACAGAGCCAGTACAATAATAGCAGTGAGTACCCGGGATTCGATTTTTGCCCGCTTGTTTTCAGCCACCGGCTCTTTATGGGTTTGTGGCAGCGGTCTTGGAATGCTTTTCAGCGTCGCCATGACGCTTTCACGGAACAGCTGGAACAGGAAGACAACCACTGCCGCCAAAAGCACCATCACAATGGTCGAGGTCCCGGCCCCGGTAAGGGTGACATTAATGCCCTGTGCTTCCAGATTAAACCCGAGAATCGGGTAGGAAATAATCAGGGTGATAACGGCGCAGAAAAACGCGTGTTTCAGATTTTGAGCGGCCATCAGATCTTCTCAACCTCCGGTTTGCCAAGCAGGCCGGTGGGTTTGAACAGCAGAATGAGGATCAGCAGGCCAAAAGAGACCACGTCCTTGTATTCACCGCTGAGGTAACCGGAGGTCATGCTTTCGGAAACGCCCAGGATCAACCCCCCCAGCATGGCGCCGGGAATGCTGCCGATACCGCCAAGGACGGCGGCGGTGAACGCCTTGAGCCCAGCGATAAATCCGAACAGCGGATCAATGGAGCCGTAGTACATGCCCAGGAGAAGGCCCGCGACCGCAGCCAGGGCAGCACCGATCACGAAGGTCGCCGAGATGATCCGGTTGGTGTCGATGCCAAGCAGGTTGGCCATGCCCAGATCCTGTGAAACTGCCCGGCATGCACGACCGGTACGGGACCGCGAAATAAACAGGGACAGCACGGCCATACAGACCAGAGTGGTGACGAAGACGGTGATCTGCATGTAGGAGAGCGACATCTCGAACGCACCCTCCGGGCCGAACTGGAAGCCACCGTCAATCAGGGCGGGAAATCCGATGTTGCGGGATCCCTGGGCGAGGTGGACATAGTTCTGAAGGAAGATCGACATGCCGATGGCGGAGATGAGTGGAATCAGGCGGTGACGTCCGCGGACCGGCCGATAGGCTACCCGCTCCACCGCCCAACCCATCGCACTGGAGACGATCATGGCGCAAACCAGTGCAACGATCAGGATCACTGGAAGCCAGGCAATACCGAGGGTGGCGAGGCCGGTGATGGCGATCAGGGCTGTATAGGCACCGATCATGTAGATCTCACCATGAGCAAAGTTGATCATGCCGATGATGCCGTAAACCATCGTGTAGCCGATGGCGATCAGGGCGTAGGCACTCCCGATCGTCAGCCCATTGATGAGCTGCTGGGAAAAATAGAGGAGATCTTGCATTGTATTGGAACCCCGAAAGCCCGCTCCCCCCGCTATCACACCACTGGCGCGGGATGTTCGAACCGAGGGCGGGGGAGGTTCAGCAGGCGCCTGGAAAAGCACCTTCTCCCGGATCCCGGTGAGAAGGTGTTCTCCGCATTACCGTTTTTTAACGATTTGGCTTAGTTTACCGGAGTTTTACTGCCATCTGAATGCCATTCGTAAACAACGAACTCGAACGACTTCATATCACCGGTCTTATCATACTCAACCTTGCCGATCGGTGTTTCGAAAGAGCCGCTGCGCAGGGCTTCCGCTACCTGGAACGGATCCGTGGATTCCGCTTTCTCAATACCTTTGGCAAGGAGTTGAACGGCGGTGTAGGACGTGAGTACAAACGGACCGGAGGGGTCTTCACCCTTGGCTTCGAAGGCCTGAATCAGTTCCTGGTTTGCAGCTTTCTGGTCAAACGCCGGCGGCAGGGTAACCAGCAGGCCTTCGGCAGCTTCGCCGGCTATGGTGTTGATGCCCTTGTTGCCCACGCCTTCCGGGCCCATGAAGGTGGTGTCCAGGTCAGCCTGGCGTGCCTGACGCAGGATCAGGCCCAGCTCCGGATGGTAGCCACCGTAGTAGACGTAGTCGACATCGGCCTGCTTCAGCTTGGTTACCAGGGAAGAGAAATCTTTGCTGCCAGCGGTGATACCTTCAAACATGGCGATTTCCACGCCCTTGTCTTTGAGGGTGTCACGTACGGCGGTGGCAATGCCCTCACCATACTGCTGTTTGTCGTGGATGATGGCGACGCGCTTGGGGTTCAGGCTGGCCAGATAGTTGCCAGCAACCGGACCCTGCATGCTGTCCAGGCCGATGGTGCGGAACACCAGCTCGTAACCACGTTCGGTAATTTCCGGGCTGGTAGAGGCCGGTGTAACCATCAGGATGCCTTCGTCCTCATATATGTCCGAGGCGGGCTGGGTGGAGCTTGAACACAAGTGGCCGACGACAAAGCGGACGCCATCGTTGACCAGTTTGTTGGCAACGCTAACGGCCTGCTTCGGGTCGCAGACATCGTCGTATTCCACGGCGACCAGTTCCTCGCCCATCACGCCACCATTGGCGTTGATCTGTTCAATCGCCATGCGGGCACCGGAAAACTGCATGTCACCGTATTGGGCGACAGGGCCAGTCATGGGTCCGGCGATACCGATCTGGATTTCGGCGGCGGCGTGGCCGGCGGCTGTCAGGGCGATGGAAGCGCTGACAGCGGTTACGAGTTTCTTTGCCGAAGTTCTCATTGAGTCTGTCCTGTTAGGTTCAGGGTTGTTCTCGTGTTCTCAGCGAGTTGAAAAAACACCACGGCTCGCTGGTTGTCAAGCATCCGTGCCGTCGTCCTGATCCGGGCAGACCAGTGTGCGGAAGCTTTCATGATCTCGCAACTGCTCGAAACTGACATCCACGGAGGCATCGTCCCGGTATGCCTCGGAAATATCAATCGCTTTTTGCAGGGTGCTGATAGCATCCTCCCAGCGGCCGATCTCGGCATAGGCGCATGCCAGCTGATAGTGCGCATGGCCATTATCCGGTGCAAGTTTCAGGGCCCGCTGACACAGGCTGATGGCCCACAGCGGCTCCTGCATTTCCAGAACGGCGTCGGCTTTATAGCTGAGGGCTTCCACGTCGTCGGGGCGAAGATCCAGAATGGTGTCGTAGGCGGCGATCTTGTTCTGCTGTGAGGTTTCCTGGCTGGCTTTCAGCCACAGGGAGTGCACTTCATTGGTGCGCTCAATCTCCGCCTGGTTCTGCTGGATGATGTCGGATTTCTGCCGGAGCTGGTCCTCAATAAATTCCAGGCGCTTCTCGTACTCAACCACCAGTTCGTTCACCCTTTTTTCCGCCAGGCTGGTGAGCTGGTTGCGCATATCGCGGATGGAGTTCCATCCGATAACCACCAGAATTGAAGTTGCACCGGCGATCAGGTAGAAGAAATAAGTCACCGTGTCGGTGGCGTAGGACATGGTTTTGTCGGCGACCGACAGCTCTTTATCCACCACCTTTTCGATCAACTCTGCGCGGGTGTTCATCATCTCTTTGCGCAGCGCCTTGCTTTCCTCCAGCAGGTAAAGCTCTATGAATGGCGTGTACATGGGCTTTTCCAGGGTTTTTATGCGTTCCTCCAGGTTTTCCGGGGTTAGCTCTTCTTCCGGCCCGAGCTTGTCCTGGCCATACAGGGTGCCGGTAAGCGCCATGGTGAGGAGGAAAAGCAGAAAATACCTGATCATCGGGTTGTGTCCGTCGGTCTGTCGGAAATGGAACAAGTTCGTGACCTTAGCATAGTGGCTGGTGGAAAAAATGCAGGGGGACCTCCGTGGCTTGCATTTCCTGGTGCAAAGACCTCTAATGGTTAGTGGTATAAATAAATTGTCAATCCCGAGTCGGAGTAATGCCGTGAACAGTTATGAAGATGTACTGGTGGCACTGAGGCGTGTGATCCGGGCAACGGATCTTCATTCCAAACGCCTCAGCAAGCACGCCGGGCTTACGGGGCCGCAGCTGTTGATCATGAGAACAATTCGGGATCTGGGGGAAGTCACCATCGGAACCATTGCCGACAAGGTGAGTCTCAGCCAGGCGACGGTGACGACGATTCTGGATCGCCTGGAGCATCGCAAGCTGGTTTACCGGGTGCGCAATACCCAGGACAAGCGCAAGGTACACGCCCACCTGACGGACGAAGGCGCCGAGCTCCTTGCCCGGGCCCCCAATCCGCTGCAGGAGGATTTTATCCAGAAATTCCAGAGCCTGGCGGAGTGGGAGCAGACTATGATTCTGGCCTCACTCCAACGGGTGGCCAACATGATGGATGCGGACGATATTGACGCGTCGCCGGTGCTGACGGTCGGGTCTGTTCTGTAAAAAGAGTGAAAAAGGGGTCAGATGAAAGCCTTCATCTGACCCCACTCTCAATATGCAGGCTCAGGAGCCGGAACCGGTATAGGCGATCCGATAGACAGCACCGGCCAGGTCGTCAGAGACCAGCAGTGAACCATCTTTCAACTGGGCCGCGTCCACGGGCGTGAACATCACCCGTGCACCGATGGGTGTGGTCCGGTTCCAGGAGCCGTGTTGCGCGGAGAAAATTCCGCCCTGATATTTTTTCGGGAACATGCTGCCGGTGTAGAACACCATCCCCAGGTCTGCGGCATGGGCTACCGTTTCGGAAACCGGGAAGACCACGTCGACCGGAACGTCTTCACCCTTGTATTCGTTGGTGCGGACATCGCCGCCTCCATACCAGGGATGGCCAAAATGCTGACCCATGGCGGTTTGCCGGTTGATCTCACCAGGGGGAATGTCGTCTCCCATTCCGTCAACCTGGTTGTCGGTGAACCAGAGCTCTCCCGTGGTGGGGTGGAAATCATGTCCGACGGAGTTCCGGATGCCGCGGGTATAAACTTCGCGCTCGGTGCCATCCTGATTCACCCGGATCACACCGCCGATACCCCACTCGCTGAATGTGTCCAGATGCTCGCGCGGTGCCACATTATAGGGTTGGCCCAGCGAGATATAGAGCTTGCCGTCCGGACCAACATCGCAGACCCGCGCGGTATGGTTGTAACTTACAAACTCCCCGGGGATCAGCTTGCCCTGGGGGATGACTGTGAACCCGGCCTTTCCCGTGGTCTGGAAATTACCCAGCTTTTTCAGGGTGCCGTCGGACTGGCCCTGAGCGAAAGGGGCGATAGCGAGGCCTGCGGCCACGCAGAGAATCGAGGCTTTCCTGTTCATTGTTTTACCACTCTCTTTGGCAACGAGTAGGATGCTGGTAGCCTTGGGCTACTGATCGTTCACTTTTTGATCAATGTCAAATCGAGTAAAGACAACGGCCCGGAAAGCGTCAATGTAATTGCACACTGGTTAGACCAGTTATTTCAATGGACACTGGATCCTCTTCGGGGTTTGTTGCCGAAGCACACCTGAAATACCTCATTGTAGTGCCGGGCAAAATTTACCGTCAGGCCTTCTTTCAGATACTCCGGCAGCTCCTCATAATCCCCACGGTTTGCCTCTGGCAGAATCAGGTTACTGATTTTCTGCCGTCGCGCGGCAATAACCTTTTCGCGGATACCACCCACTGGCAGTACTTGCCCGGTCAAGGTCAGCTCCCCGGTCATGGCCAGATTCTGCTGCGGTGCCTCTTTGCGGGCGATGGACAGAAGCGCGGTCGCCATGGTGACACCAGCGCTGGGGCCATCCTTCGGCGTTGCGCCTTCCGGTACGTGCAGGTGCACGAAGGATTTGTCGAAGAAGGTGGGGTCGCCCTTGAAACGCTTAAGGTTTGATGAGACGTAGCTGTAGGCGATTTCGGCCGACTCCTTCATCACGTCCCCGAGCTGGCCGGTCAGTTTGAAGCCGCGTTGGGAACTGTGAATCCGGGATGCCTCAATACTCAGGGTGGCGCCACCCATGGCAGTCCAGGCGAGGCCAGTGACAACGCCGGTGCCCTTGAGCGATTTCTCTTTTCTGAACGACGGCTGGCCGAGGTAGGTTTGCAGATCAGAGACGCCTACTTTCACCGGCTGGTCCGGATTTTCCAGTAATTTCACAATGCCTTTGCGCAGGATCTTGTGCAGCAGCTTTTCGAGATTCCGCACACCGGACTCGCGGGCATAGCCCTCAGTCACCTGCCGGATGGCGGCGTCAGTGATATTGAATTGCTTTTTCAGCAGACCGGCCCGCTTGAGCAGTCTTGGCAGCAAGTGATGCTTGGCGATGGCCAGTTTCTCTTCACCAATGTAACCGGACAGGCGAATGACATCCATGCGGTCCAGTAGTGGCCGGGGAATGGTGTCCAGCTGGTTGGCGGTGCAGATGAACAGCACCCTGGAAAGGTCCATGCGGACATCCAGGTAGTGGTCCAGAAACTCGCGGTTCTGTTCCGGGTCCAGGGTTTCCAGCAGAGCGGAGGCCGGATCGCCCTGGTAAGAGGCGCCGATCTTGTCGATTTCATCCAGCATGATCACCGGGTTCGCCACTTTTGAATCCTTCAGCGCCTGCACGAATTTGCCGGGCATGGCGCCGATGTAGGTGCGGCGGTGGCCCTTGATTTCAGCTTCGTCGCGCATGCCGCCCACGCTGAAACGGTAGAACTTCCGCCCCAGCGCGTCTGCCACGGAATGGCCGATGGAGGTTTTGCCCACACCAGGCGGGCCCACCAGCAACAGGATGGAGCCGCTGACCTCCCCCTTGAAAGTGCCTTCGGCCAGAAACTCGACGATGCGGTCTTTCACGTCGTCCAGGCCGTCGTGGTCCCGGTCCAGAATCCGGCGCGCTTCGGTCAGATCGAAATGATCCTCGGAATGAACGCCCCAGGGCACCTGGGTCAGCCAGTCGAGATAATTGCGGGTAACACCGTATTCCGGCGAACCCTGTTCCAGCACCTGCAGCTTCTGAACTTCATCACCGAATCGCTCATGGACGGCCTCCGGCGGATTCAGTTGGGCCATCCGTTCCCCGAATCGCTCCACATCTGCGGTCTTGTCATCCTTGGCCATGCCCAGCTCGCGCTGGATGACCTTCAGCTGTTCTTTCAGGAAGAACTCCCGCTGGTGCTTCTGAACCTTGGCGTTGACCTCTTCGCTGATTTCCGACTGCAGGCGGGCCACTTCCTGTTCCTTGCGCATCAGGAGCAATACCTTCTCCATGCGGCGAAGCAGGGGGATGGTGTCAAGCACATCCTGCAGCTCCCGGCCCGGAGCACTGGTCATGGAAGCACCGAAGTCGGCCAGGGGCGAGCTGTCGTCCGGCCCGAAGCGGGACAGGTATTGTTTAACATCTTCGCCGTACAGCGGATTGGTGCGCAGCAATTCCTTGATCGAGCTGATGATAGCCAGGGTGTAGGCCTTGAGTTCATCGGCTTCTTCCTCCGGCCCGGCAGGGTACTCCACTTCCACCAGGTACGGTGGCTTGCGGCGCAGCCACTGAACAATCCGGAACCTCTGCAGACCCTGGGCTATGAACTGGACCTTGCCGCCTTCGTTCTGGGCATGATGAACGCGAACGGCACAGCCGGTGGTTTCCAGCTGGTCACTGGCGGGTATGCCGTCTTCGGTTTCCTGCTCGTCAACAAAGCAGATGCCCAGCACCTTGTGGTCGGTTTCGCCGACCCGCTTCAGGGTTTCCTGCCACGGGTTCTGGTTAACCATTACCGGTTGCACCTGGGCCGGAAAGAACGGACGGTTCGAAACCGGCAGCACATACATTCGCCGGGGCATCATCTGCTGGGGCAGGGCCAGGCTCTTGCTGTGTTCGTCCTTGCCGATGTATTCCGTCACGTCCTCTTCGAAGTCCTCAAGTGAATCTTTGCGCGCGTCTTCATTCATGCCGTGAAGTATCCATCCGGAAAGGTTGTGAGTCCTCCGGGTGCGTTTTCAAAGCGATGCACCGGAGCGTTGCGTATTTAGCTTATGTAACGGCAGATATGGTTATTTCAAGGAGCTGGCTTGTACCCGATCATGCTTGAATTTTCCGGCATCCGGCCCCATGTCCACTGGCAGTTCCCAAAGATTCATTCGACTTCTTCAGGTGCCCTGCATGAGCAACTCTCCCTACATCTTTGAAGCCACCATGGAAAACTTCCAGCAGAAGGTCATGGAGGCCTCGGCCAGCACGCCCATTCTGGTGGATGTCTGGGCCGAGTGGTGCGCGCCCTGCAAGCAGTTGATGCCGCTTCTGGAAAAGCTGGCCAACGAGTACCGGGGCGGGTTCATGCTGGCGAAGGTCAACGCCGACGAGCAGGAGCAGCTCACCTCCAGTCTGGGCGTGCGCAGCTTGCCGACGGTAATACTCGTGAAGGATGGCCAGGCCGTGGATGGTTTTAACGGCGCCCTGCCGGAGAGCGAGATCCGCAAGGTGCTGGACAAGCATGTGACGGCGCCCAAGGAAGACCCTTACGACAAGGCTCACCGCATCTGGGAAGAGGGCGATCTGGAAGGTGCGCTGGTCATCCTCTCGGAGATGAACCAGAAAGACCCCGAAAACCTGAAGGTGCTGATTGATCTGGCCCAGCTAAAGGCGGAAACGGGCGACCTTGAAACGGCTGAGACAGTGCTCGAGAGCCTGCCGCCGGAAGAGAAAATGCAGCACCAGGCCAGGCAGCTGGCGGCCCGGGTGAAGTTCCTGAAGCAGTCAGCGGAGCTGCCGCCGGTCAAGGACCTGGAGATGGCACTGGAGCAGGACCCGAAAGACCCGAGCGCGCTGCACCAGTTGGCGCTTCATCACGTATTACAGGAAAACAACGCCGAGGCCATGGACCTGCTGATTCGCCTGATGCAGGTAGACAGCAAATACAAGGACGAAGTGGCCAAGACCACACTGATCGAGCTGTTTGACAAGCTGGGTAACAACAACCCGGACGTGCGGGCCTATCGGCGCAAGCTGTATACCCTCATGCACTGATCCGTTCGAGTAGCCAGCAGCGGGTAGAGCTTCAGGCGAAACCCGACGGGTAAACTGTTTCCCAGGGAAGCCCTGTCATTCCAGTGATCGCAACACATGGTTGGAACCAGAGAACTTGCTGCCTGTCCGAACTGCAGGAAGTCGACAGACTGGAGGGACCAGCAATGCGGCGATGGGCAGGGCTCCCGGCTTTTCTGACAGTGGTGGTTGTCGGCATCGGCGGGTGTGCCTCACTGAATTATTCTTCCGCGCCTATCGAAGCGGTCACCGTCGACTGCGACAGACTCTTCCGCCAGTGGCAGCAGGAGGTGGTTGGTGGCAGCCACTTTGATGCGCAGGCCTGGCCTCCGCCTGGCTTTCCCTATTTGCGGGTTGACCGCTTCCTTGCCAGTTTCGAGTTCTCCGGTTTGTCGGCTGCACAGCGCCAGGAATGGCTGCAGCGGGCGCACCTGAAAGCCGTGGAAGCCCGGGCTTATGAGGCGGACAGTCTGGGTGGCGTAAGCCCGGGCCGGTTGGCAGCACTTCGGGAATGTGGGCAAGCGGCGACTGCCCGGCTTCAGCGCGGTGGCAAGGATTGGCATAGGCTGGACGTTGCCAGGTCGGTGCCTGACAGCTATCGCGGCCTGGCACAGGTGGTTGGCCTGTATCCCCTGATGGCGCCCTTGGTTCAGTGGCGTGCCAGGAAGGTGATGGGGGAGTTGATTGAGGATTACCAATTGCCCTATCAACCTGCCTATCCCTGGACGGTTTACGCACCGCCGGAACCCGTCGGCCAGGAGGATTTCGCCGGATTGCTGGAACGGGCCTCGCGTCGCAGCACACTGCGGATTCCGATGTTCAGCGAGGCGGAGTCCCAGGCCCTGTTTGCCCGCTATGCGCCCACCTGGGTGCTGGAGACGCGGGACGGCAATGACGTGCCGGGCCGCCCTGCCCGCCGGAGCGATGGCAAGTTGTTATTCGAGCCCACCCCTGTTGTCTATACTCGACTGTCCTATACCCGGTTCGATGGCCAGGTGCTGCCGCAACTGAACTATCTGATCTGGTTCGCTTCCCGGCCACCGGCGGCGGCCGTGGATATCTATGCTGGTGCGCTGGATGGCTTCTTCTGGAGGGTCACACTCGGCGAGGACGGTTTACCGCTGGTCTACGATTTCGTCCATTCATGCGGCTGCTACCATCAGTGGCTGCTTGTCGAGTCCGGGCTGTTGCCTGTGGATGGGGTTCCCGCTGGTGAGGAGCCCCTTTGGATAGCCGGTGCTGTGCCGCAGACGGATACCGGCATGACGCTTTACCTGTCTGCGGGCGAGCATCAGTTGGTGGCGTCCCGAACGGCGCCGGATCAGGTGGCGGATCATGTCTACCATTTCCTGCCATACGATCACCTGCGCGGGCGTTCACCCGAGGGCGGGCGGCTGTTTGCTTCCGACGGCCTTGTATCCGGGTCCGAGCGGTTGGAGCGGTTCCTGCTCTGGCCCACGGGAGTGGTGTCGGCCGGTGCCATGCGCCAATGGGGGCAGCATGCGGTTGCGTTCACTGGCCGTCGTCATTTTGATGACCCGAACTTGCTGGAGCGCTATTTCCTCGACCCGACCGGTCGCCCGTCTGACTCCTCCGCGGGAAAGCCGCATTAGCGACGTCACCAATGCTGCGGTTTGCCAGGGGGGGGCAAAGAATAGCAGGTTGCCGGTGAGCGAGAGGCTATCCAAAGCAGTTAGCCGTTACCCTTCTTCATCTCTTTGTACTCATCCTCAAAGAAGAACTCTTCCTCCCCGAGGGCCGGTTCCAGCTCATGCAGCCAGGTGGCTGTTTCGCTGTACCTGGCAAAGAACGGGCGCTGCACCCAGTCCGGGTTGCGGGCCTGGATAAAGCGAAGCACGAAGACTTTTTCACCGTAAATCTCGGTGATGCCCTGCACCTCAACCTTACCCGGGCCGGCACTCATGGAAGGGCCGCGGGCGGTGCGTGCAAGGCCGGAGACCTGCTTCATGGCTTCCCGATAGATGCGGTAAGCCTCGGCCAGTGGCACTTCGAAGTAGTTCTTGGCGCCGGTGTCCCGCTCCACAAACATGTAATAGGGAATGATGCCCAACTGCACTTCCTTGTTCCACAGCTTCGCCCAGTCGTCGGCATTGTCATTCACATGCTTGATCAATGGGCCCTGGGCGCGAATTTCGGCACCGGTGGCGCGAATTCGGCGGATAGCCTCCTCGGCGATCCCGGTGGTGATTTCCTGCCAGTGGTTGTAGTGGGCCATGATGGCCACATGCTTGCCGGCAGCCACCAGGCGGGTGAACAGGCCGATCAGCTCATCCGCGTCCTTGTCCGTTACGAAACGGTATGGCCAGAAGGTGAGGGCCTTGGTGCCGATCCGGATGGTCTGGATGTGGTCGAATTCTGGCTGCAGCAGCGGTTCCAGGTACTGCACCAGGTTCTTGGTCTTCATCACCATGGGGTCGCCGCCGGTCAACAGCAGGTCGGTGACTTCGGTGTGCTGCTGAAGGTAGCCGTGCAGTTTCCCGGCGTCCGTGCTGGCCATCTTCAGCTCCTTGTCACCAACAAACTGCGCCCAGCGGAAACAGAAGGTGCAGTAGGAGTGGCAGGTCTGGCCCTGGGCCGGGAAGAACAGCAACGTCTCCCGGTACTTGTGCTGAACGCCGTCTAGCACCTCGCCGTTCAGCTCCGGCATGTTCATGTCCATCTGGCCGGCCGGGTGGGGGTTCAGTTCATCGCGAATTTCCCTGGCAACGGCCTGGATTTCTTTCTTGCCGGCACCTTCCCGGTGCATGGTTGCCATGCGCTCGTAATGTTCGTCTTTCAACATGCCTTTTTGGGGGAAGACAAGTTGATAGATCGGGTCGTTCGGTACCCTGTCCCAGTTGATCAGGTCGTTGATCACATATTCGTTGACCCGGAAAGGCAGCACGCTGGCTACCACCTTCATTTCAAAGAGGGTCTCTTCCGGGAGATTCTGAATGACTTCGATCTTGTCGATCTGGCGGTCTGTGTAGACCTTGAAACGCCGTTCCTCGAACTCCGTAGTGGGAATCCGGTTCGGAAAGGTGACGATGGAGTTCATGGATCGCCCTCTGTTGGTACCAATGACAGAAAAGTGGTCCAACCACTTTTTCGGTGGTTAAAAATCAGGCAGGCGAGTATACATAAATCGGGAATTGTTTTCAGGTCTAATTAAAAAATCCCGGGAAAACAGGTAAGTGTTGGGTGAAATCTGACTGAAAATTCAATAAAAAATGCTAAAAACGCCAAAAGAGCAGCGAACTGTAGAGAGTTGATCGTTTAGTGTGGTGATCAATTTGTCAATTGATAAGAATGCTACGACATTGGTCGCAGTCTGGTTGTCTGTTGGTCCAAAAACGGTCATTATTCCGTAAGTAACCGAAAGAAGCCCGCCTGAAACGGATATCATTAAGGCTTCAGTTGAGCTCGAGGGGTAAAATGTAGTAAAAATACTACGTAACTGGGTGGCAGATCCGCGCACTTCGCCGGCTCGCCGGTCATCCTCAGGGCCAAAAGCCGGTGAGCCAGGGCGATGATCAGGCAGGAAAAGGGTGAAAGCTGTTCTATGCTTTGTACAGGTTCTGTGTGCTGTAAGCCGGTACATCTGTCAGGCTCATTGAACTACCCATAACAACACGCTGCATTTCATCGCAGCTTACCGACACCACAACGCGCCAGGCTGCTGATCGTGGCCGCGCTGCACTTTTTGATGCCAAGGGGAGGGTTTGATGTACCAGGACGATGATCCCATTGAAACCAGTGAATGGCTGGACGCGCTGGAATCTCTGATCGAGAACGAAGGTGTGGACCGGGCTAAATACATACTTGAAAGGCTCTCCGAGCGGGCGAGCCGCGATGGCACCGAGCTGCCATACTCCATAACCACGCCATTCCGGAACAGCATCCCTGTTTCCCAGCAGGCACCGATGCCCGGCGATCTGTTTATGGAGCGCCGGATCCGCTCCCTGATCCGCTGGAATGCCATGGCCATGGTCATGCGTGCTAACCAAAGGCCCGGAGACCTGGGCGGCCACGTTTCATCGTTCTCGTCGGCGGCAACACTGTATGACGTGGGCTTCAACTATTTTTTCCATGGCGGCGACGAAAAGCGCGAATCCGATCTGATTTATTTTCAGGGACATTCTTCGCCGGGCATTTATGCCCGCTCCTTCCTGGAGGGCCGTTTTGACGAAAAGGATCTGGACAAATACCGGGAGGAAGTGGATGGCACGGGATTGTCCTCCTACCCGCACCCCTGGCTGATGCCCGATTACTGGCAGTTTCCGACGGTGTCCATGGGGCTGGGTCCCATTCAGGCGATTTACCAGGCACACGTCATGAAGTACCTGGACAGCCGGGAGCTCATCGAAATGGGTGACCGCAAAGTCTGGTGCTTTGTGGGTGACGGTGAATGTGACGAGCCGGAAACCCTGGGTTCCATTTCCATGGCCGGCCGGGAAAACCTGAGCAATCTCATTTTTGTGGTTAACTGTAACCTTCAGCGCCTGGACGGCCCTGTGCGCGGCAACGGCAAGATCATACAGGAGCTTGAGGGTGTCTTCCGGGGTGCCGGCTGGAATGTGCTGAAAGTGGTCTGGGGTAGACACTGGGACCCCCTGTTCGAGAGCGACAAGGACGGCAAAATGCAGCGGGTCATGGACGAAGTCTGCGATGGCGAGTTTCAGAATTATAAAAGCAACGGACCTGCTTATACCCGCAAACACTTCTTTGGCAAGTACCCCGAAACCGCGAAGCTGGTTGAAAATCTCTCTGATGAGGAGATCAACAAGCTCAACCGCGGTGGGCATGACCCCTATAAGATCTATGCGGCTTACCATCACGCCATCCACAACAACGGTGGCCGCCCGACCGTCATCCTGGCCCATACCATCAAGGGCTACGGATTTGGCGAGGCCGGTGAGGCACAGAATACCGCGCACTCCCTGAAGAAACTGGACATCGAGCAACTGAAGTCGTTCCGGGACAGGTTTGCGCTGCCGCTGAAGGACGAAGAGCTCAAGGACGTTCCCTATTACCGTCCGGCGCCGGATAGCCCGGAAATCGTCTACATGAAAAAACGCCGGCAGGAATTAGGCGGTTTCTATCCCAAGCGGCGCAAGGACTGCCAGCCATTGCAGATTCCGGAGCTCGACATCTTCAAGGCGGTGCTGGAAGGTTCCGGAGGGCGGAAAATTTCCACCACCATGGCCTTTGTCCGGATACTGACGGCCCTGACCAAAGACAAACGCATCGGCAAGCGGGTAGTGCCGATCGTGCCGGACGAAGCCCGTACCTTCGGTATGGAGGGCATGTTCCGTCAACTGGGCATTTACACGGCCGAGGGCCAGAAGTACGTTCCGGAAGACCGTGACCAGATCATGTACTACCGGGAAGACAAAAAGGGCCAGATCCTCGAGGAAGGGATTAACGAAGACGGTTCCATGGCGGCCTGGATGGCAGCGGCAACGTCCTACAGTACCAATAACTTCCCGCTGATTCCGTTCTATATCTTCTATTCCATGTTTGGCTTCCAGCGGGTGGGCGATCTGGCGTGGGCATCCGGGGATATTCAGGCCCGTGGTTTCCTGATCGGCGGTACCGCCGGCCGGACCACCCTGAACGGCGAAGGCCTGCAGCACCAGGATGGTCACAGCCACGTTCTGGCCAACACCATTCCGAACTGCAAGGCTTACGATCCGGCATACGGCTACGAAATGGCCGTGGTGCTCCGTAAGGGCATGAAAGAGATGTTCGAGGACAACAAGAATGTCTATTACTACCTGACTATCGAGAACGAAAACTACGAACAGCCCGCAATGCCCAAGGGTTGCGAGGACGGCATCATCAAAGGCATGTACCTGTTCGAGTCTGTTGAAACCAAGGGGCGCAAGAAGACGCCGCGGGTTCAGTTGCTTGGCGCCGGCGCCATCCTCAACGAGGTACGCGCTGCGGCCCAGATGCTGAAAGATGACTGGGGCGTGGCTTCCGATGTGTGGAGTGTCACCAGCTTTAATGAGCTGGCCCGTGAAGGCCAGCACGTAGAGCGCTGGAATCGTCTGCACCCGGATGACAAACCCAAGAAAGCCTACGTTACCCAGTGCCTGGAGAAGCAGGACGGGCCGGTAGTCTCTTCTACCGATTACATCAAGCTGCACTCCGAGCAGCTCCGGGCGTTTATTCCCAAAACCTACCTGACCCTCGGTACTGATGGCTTCGGCCGCAGCGACACCCGGGAAAAGCTGCGCAGCTTCTTTGAAGTGGATCGTTATTACGTGACGGTAAGTGCGCTTTCTGCCCTGGCCCAGGATGGTGAGGTGAAGAACGATGTGGTTCTCGAAGCCATGCGCAAATACGGAATCGATCGCAACAAAACGAACCCGGTGCTGAGCTAAGGAGACCGCCATGAGTGAACAGGAAATCAAGATTCCGGATCTCGGCGGTGCGGATGAGGTCGAGGTTATCGAAATCATTGTCAGCGTGGGGGATTCGGTTGAGGAAGAAGATCCGATTCTGACCGTTGAGTCAGACAAAGCCTCTGTTGAGTTGCCGTCACCCGGCGCCGGCAAGATCACCAGGATCACCGCCAAGGTGGGAGACAAGGTGAAGGAAGGCGATGTTGTCGGGATGATGGAAGCCGGCGCCGATGGCGGTGGCTCTGACGATTCCGGTAGCGACGAGGCCGAGGAAAAGCCCGAAGCAAAAGCCGTCGAAAAGGGCGAAGCCAAACAGGAAGAAACGTCAGAAGAGAGCAAGCCGGCGCCGAAGCAGGCTTCCGGCGGCTCCCGCAAGGAAACCGTTAAGGTTCCGGCGCTGGATGGTTTTGAGAATGTTCCGGTTATCGAGATCAATGTCTCCGAGGGCGATACCATTAAAGCTGAGGACCCGCTGGTAACGGTGGAGTCCGACAAGGCGACCATGGAGATTCCCTCGCCCTATGCGGGCAAGGTGGGTAAAATTTTGGTGTCCGAGGGCGACAAGCTCTCCGAAGGCGACGAACTGCTGGAAATGACCGTTCAGGAAGACGGCGGCGATGAGGAGGCCACAGTTGAAGAGGCCTCTGACGAATCGGCCAAGGAAAAAAAGCCAGAGCAGGAATCTGAAGAGAAACCCCGGCAGGCTGTCGAGTCCACGCCTGAGCCCCAGGGTGCTACCTATGAGCCGCCCACGCCGGGCGCGAAGGTTCATGCAGGTCCCGCCGTTCGCAAGCTTGCCCGTGAGCTGGGCGCCGATCTGGCACGGATCAGGGGGTCCGGTCCCAAGGGCCGGATTATCAAGGACGATGTCCATGCCTATGTGAGGGGGCAGCTCAAGCAGGCCCAGCAGGGCAGTGGCGTTGCCACCGGCTCCGGTATCCCCGGCGTCAAGCTGCCGGACTTCAGCCAGTTTGGTGAAGTCAAGCGCGAGGCCATGTCGCGGATAATGTTCGCCACGGCCAACAACATGCAGCGCAGCTGGCTGAACGTGCCCCACGTGACCCAGTTCGAGGATGCGGACATTACCGATATGGAGGATTTCCGCAAGGCCCAGAAAGCGGCCGGAGAGAAGAAAGGCGTGAAGATGACGCCGCTGCCCTTCCTGCTGAAGGCCTGCGCCACGGCGCTGGCGGAACTGCCTCAGTTCAATGTGTCTTTGGACATGGAGCGCAAGGAGGTGGTTCGCAAGAAGTACATTCACATCGGGATTGCGGTGGATACGCCCAACGGGCTGATGGTGCCGGTGATCCGGGATGTGGACAAGAAGGGCCTGTGGGAGCTGGCGGCGGAAAGCGCCGAGCTGGCCCAGAAGGCCCGGGGCAAGCAGCTGAAGCCGGCGGAGATGCAGGGTGCCTGCTTTACCATCACCAGTCTGGGTGGTATCGGTGGCACGGCGTTTACGCCGATTGTGAATACGCCGGAGGTGGCGATTCTGGGGGTCTCCAAAGCGGCGATGAAGCCGGTTTGGGATGGCAAGGAGTTCCAGCCCCGGCTGATGCTGCCGTTGTCGCTGTCATACGATCACCGGGCGGTGAACGGGGCGGATGCGGCCCGGTTTACCACGGTGCTCAGCCAGCTTCTTGGGGATATTCGTACCCTTCTGCTTTGATTTGAAGCTAGTTGCCGCCCAGCCTTGCGGGTTGAGTGGCATGACAAAGGCCGGTGCGGCTTTTCAGAACTGTAGAGGGCCAGGGATGGCCCGAAACAAGCGCACATGGATGTGCTTGTAGCGTGTTCTGAAAAGCTGCACCGGCCTTTGTCGTTCTGGCTCTGTCCTGTTTGCTTTTTCCCATTCTCATCTTTCCTCGTCAGGCCGGCCATCGGGGAACCGGATGTTCTTATGCCCTGAGTGGCGTATTATGGTGCAAGAGTCCGCACACCTACGTACTTGTCCGGTTCGGTTGCTCTACTATTTTTATATGTTTAGCCGCTTTCCCGAGAGAGATCTATGAATAAAGAACCCGTTAGCCGCGAACTGTTCGATGAAGTCATGGTGCCCAATTACGCCCCCGGTTCCATAATTCCGGTACGAGGCGAGGGCTCCCGGATCTGGGATCAGGAAGGCCGCGAGTTCATTGATCTCCAGGGTGGTATTGCGGTGACCTGTCTCGGGCATTGCCATCCGGGGCTCGTAGGGGTGTTGCACGACCAGGCCGAGAAAATCTGGCACCTCTCGAATGTGATGACCAATGAGCCGGCTTTGCGTCTGGCCAAAACCCTGTGTGACCTTACCTTTGCCGAGCGGGTGTTCTTTGCCAACTCCGGCGGTGAGGCCAACGAGGCCGCCTTCAAGCTGGCCCGCCGTTACGCCTGGGAGCATTTCGGCCCGGAAAAAAACGAAATCATCTCGTTCAGAAATTCTTTCCACGGGCGCACCCTGTTTACCGTGAGCGTTGGTGGCCAGCCCAAGTACCTGGAAGGTTTCGAGCCGGCGCCGGGCGGCATTCACCATGCCGAGTTCAATGATCTGGAATCGGTGAAGAAGCTGATCTCCAAAGAGAAAACCTGCGCCGTAGTGGTCGAGCCCATTCAGGGTGAAGGCGGTGTCATGCCCGGCGATCAGGCCTTCCTTGAAGGTCTGCGCCAGCTTTGTGATGCCAACGACGCCCTGCTGGTGTTCGACGAGGTGCAGTCCGGCGCCGGAAGAACCGGCCACCTGTATGCCTACCAGATGTACAACGTGGTGCCGGATATTCTCTCCAGTGCCAAGGGCCTGGGTGGTGGTTTCCCGATAGCGGCCATGCTGACAACCGCAAAGGTAGCCGCCAGTCTTGGTGTCGGAACCCACGGCAGCACCTATGGCGGTAACGCCCTGGCCTGCGCCGTTGGCCAAAAGGTTTTGGATACCGTCAGCCAGCCGGAGATTCTCAAGGGTGTGAAATCGCGCTCCGAAAAGCTCCGCAAGGGCATGATGGATATTGGTGAGCGCCATGGCGTGTTCAGTGAAGTTCGCGGGGCTGGTTTGTTACTCGGCTGTGTGCTCACCGGGCAGTGGCAGGGTAAGGCCAGGGATTTTCTTAATGCAGGCCTGGATGAGGGCGTGATGGTTCTGATGGCTGGCGCTGATGTGATTCGTCTGGCGCCGTCACTGATCATTCCCGAGCCGGATATCGACGAAGCCCTCGAGCGTTTCGAAGCGGCGGTTAAAAAACTGACGGCCTAAGGAGTTCCTATGTGGCTGGTACGTCCGGCGCAGCCGGATGATCTGGACCAGATTCTTGCCATTGCGGGTGCCCAGAGTGCCCGCCTTTCCTCCACCCTGCCTAAACAAAGCGATGCTCTTGCCTACAAGATTGAGCAATCCCTGGCGTCTTTTGCCGGAAAGATCGGCGCCGAGGATGCCCCGCCGAGGTTTCTGTTTGTGCTGGAAAACACCGAAACCGGAGAGATCGCGGGCACGGCCGGTATCGATGCCAGGGCCGGCAATGGTCAGCCCTTCTACAGTTACCGGCGCGATGCGCTGATTCACGCGTCCCATGAACTGGGTGTATCAAGGCGGGTAGAAGTCTTGTATCCCTCCCATTTTCTGACCGATGTCACCCTGCTGTGTTCGTTCTCGATCCGGCCGGAACTCCGAGGCAGTGAGGCGTTCGAGCTGTTATCCCGTGCACGGATTCTGTTTATTGCCGATCATCGGGAATGGTTTACCCAACGGGTGGCGGTGGAAATCCAGGGTGTGCAGCTGGATGACGGCAGCGTGCCGTTCTGGGACAGCCTTGGCCGACATTTCTTTGATATGGACTTCGAGACGGCGGACCAGTATTCCGCGCAGTTGAGTAAAACCTTTATCGCCGAACTCATGCCGCCCAATCCGATCTATGTCACCCTGCTGAGCGAGGCGGCCCAGAAGGCGCTGGGGCAATCGCATGAGCTAACCGTACCGAACTTCGAATTGCTTCAGCGGGAGGGATTCCAGCCCGGCTGCTACCTGGATATTTTTGATGCCGGGCCAGTACTGGAGGCCCGCACCGACAGCCTGAGAACCCTGGTGACCAGCCACCCCAAACCCCTGCATGCCGCCAACCATGACCTTGGCGAAACCTGTCTGATTGCGGCAGGGGAGGGGGTCCAGTTCCGCTGCACCCTGACACCGGTTGCGGAAACTCTGGAAGACACACTCAAGGTGCCGGTCAACACCTGGAAGGTGCTGAACAAGACCGCGGGTGACCGGGTAAGGATCGCGCCGCTATGACAGCGATTAGGACAGGTATTCCAACGGTTATTCAGTTAAATCGCGGAAACAGGGAGGCGACACCATGCTGGTAATTCGCCCGCTTCAGGAAAGCGATCTGGACGACCTTTACACGATGGCGCAGAACGCTGGCAAGGGGCTAACAACACTGCCCGCGGACCGCGAGCTTTTGGCGAGAAAGATCAGCCACGCCCGGGAAACCTTCAACCAGCGCTGTGCGCCGGAGGCGGGGCTTTACCTGTTTGCGCTTGAGGATATCCAGCGCAAGAAGACTATCGGAATCAGTGGAATCCAGGCTCGGGTTGGTCTGGATGAGGTGTTTTACAACTACCGGCTGAGTGTTGCAGTGAACGCCTCGAAGGAGCTGGGAGTGCACGTGCGCACCCCGACGCTGCATCTGTCCAACGACATGACCGACACCAGCGAGATCTGCTCGCTGCTGCTTTCTGACGAGTACAAGGGCGGCGGCAATGGTCTGCTGCTCTCCCGTTGCAGGTTCATGTATCTGGACGAGTTCCGGAAGCATTTTTCGGACAAGGTTTTCGCGGAGATGCGGGGCGTTTCTGATGCACAGGGGCGCAGCCCGTTATGGGATGCCCTGGGCAGCAGGTTCTTTGACATGGAATTCAGTGAGGCGGACGTGCTTTCGGGGCTTGGCAACAAGTCGTTTATCGCCGAACTGATGCCGAAGTATCCGATTTATCTGCCCATGTTGCCGGATTCGGCCCGGGCAGTGATCAGCCGGGTGCATGGCAACACGGCTCCGGCGCTCCGGATGCTCCAGGCGGAGGGGTTCAATTTCAACGGACTGGTGGACATCTTTGATGGCGGTCCGGTGGTAGAGGCCTTTGTTCACAACATCCGCACCGTAAGAGAAAGCGTCAACCGGCATGCCATGGTCATCCGTAAACCGGTGAATCTGGATGTTCCGGCCGATGAGCGTGTCATGGTGTCGAACCGGTCCTTCCGGGATTTTCGGGTAACGACCCTGCCAATGGATTGCATCGGCCCGGATACGGTCAGTTTGCCACCGGAAGTTGCTGGCGCCTTGCAGGTTGAGTCCGGTGATCCGGTTCGCATGGCACCCTTGAAAGACTCGGGGATGTTGACCAAACATATATTTAGAAATGCAGTACCGGGAGGTGCATCGAAATGGCAAAGCTGACAGGCGAACTGTTTATCGACGGGCTATGGCTTCAGGGCCATGGTGTTCCCTTCGAATCTGTCCAGCCCGTGACCGGCGAGACAGTCTGGGATGGTGAGAGTGCCAACCTTGAAGACGTTGACGCGGCCGTGCGTGAGGCGCGCACCGCCTTTCTGAAGTGGCGGCGAAAAAGTTTTGCGGAGCGCCAGGCAGTGGTCGAAGGCTTTGGCGAATTGCTGGAAGTCCACAAGGAGGAGCTGGCCCATCAGATCGGACTGGAAACCGGTAAACCCCTGTGGGAGTCCCGGACCGAGGTGGCAGCGATGATTGGCAAGATCGGCATCTCCGTGAAAGCCTATAGCGAGCGTACCGGTCACTCCGAATCGGATGTTGCCGGCGGCCATGCGGTGCTCCGGCACCGACCCCATGGCGTGGTGGCCGTATTCGGCCCCTACAATTTCCCGGGGCATTTGCCCAACGGCCATATTGTGCCTGCACTGCTGGCGGGCAACACCGTAGTGTTCAAGCCCAGTGAGCTGACCCCCGGCGTTGCGGAGATGACTGTAAAACTCTGGGAGAAGGCAGGTATTCCGGATGGTGTAATCAACCTGGTGCAGGGCGCTTCGGCCACCGGCAAATCCCTGGCCAGCCATCCGTTGATTGATGGCCTGTTCTTTACCGGCAGCTCAACCGTTGGCCACCTGCTGCACAAACAGTTCGGCGGCCAGCCGGAGAAAATCCTGGCGCTGGAAATGGGCGGCAACAACCCGCTCATCGTTCAAAACGTGGCGGACGTGGACGGAGCGGTGCACCATGCCTTGCAGTCTGCCTTTCTCTCAGCCGGCCAGCGCTGCACCTGTGCCCGTCGGCTGCTGGTTCCCAAGGGCAAAAAGGGTGATGCCTTCCTGAATCGGCTGGTGGAGGTCGCCTCCCGGATCCGGGTGGGTGAGTTCGATGCCGATCCCCAGCCGTTCATGGGGGCTGTAATTTCGGCCGAAGCGGCGGATAAGCTCCTGGCGGCCCAGGTCAGCCTGCTCGGTAAGGGCGGGAAATCCCTGCTGGAAATGAAATCCCTGAGGCCGGGTACCGGGCTGCTGTCACCGGGTATCATCGATGCTTCGGGTGTCGACGTGACTGACGAAGAGTTCTTCGGGCCGCTGCTTACGGTCTATCGTTACAAGAGCTTTGATGACGCCCTTGAACTGGCCAACGACACCCGTTACGGACTCTCCGCCGGTATCCTGACCGACGACCGGAAACTCTATGACCGGCTGGTAGAGGAAGTGCGGGCCGGCATCGTGAACTGGAACCGGCCATTGACCGGTGCCAGCAGCGAGGCACCCTTTGGTGGTGTCGGCGCCAGCGGCAACCACCGCCCCAGCGCCTACTACGCTGCCGATTACTGCGCCTGGCCCATGGCGTCACTGGAAGCCGGCAAGAGCGAGCTGCCCGACACGCTCGCCCCCGGCCTGAGCTTCGATTAATGGAATCGACGGCCATGGCTAAACACGCGGTAGAAGCAAACTTTGACGGCCTGGTGGGTCCCACCCACAATTACGCCGGGCTGTCCTGGGGCAACGTGGCGTCGAAATCCAGTGTGCGGTCAGTGTCCAGCCCGAAGGAGGCGGCGCTCCAGGGACTGGCCAAGATGAAACAGTTGGCGGACAGGGGCTATGTGCAGGGCGTTCTCCCGCCCCATGAGCGGCCACACATTCCGACGTTGCGGGCTCTGGGCTTTGAGGGAACGGATGCCAGGGTCCTGGAGCAGGCGGCGAAAGCCAGCCCGTCGATTCTTGCGGCGGTATCCTCAGCCTCGTCCATGTGGACAGCCAACGCCGCCACGGTTTCGCCCAGTGCCGATACCGCGGATCACCGGGTGCATTTTACCCCGGCCAACCTGAGCGCCAAGTTCCACCGCTCCATCGAACACAGGGTAACCGGGCGTTCCCTGAAAGCGGTCTTTGCCGATGAGAGCTATTTTGCACATCACCCGGCGCTGCCCTCGGTCAGTCATTTTGGTGACGAAGGCGCCGCCAACCACACCCGGTTGTGTGCCGGCTATGGGGAGCCCGGCGTAGAGTTGTTTGTTTACGGCCAGATCGCCTTTAACGAACAGGCGCCGGCGCCGGGAAAATATCCGGCCCGGCAGACCCTGGAGGCCTCCCAGGCGATTGCACGATTGCATGGCCTGAAGGGTCAGCATGTGGTGTTTGCCCAGCAAAACCCGGAAGCCATTGATGCCGGTGTTTTCCATAACGATGTTATCGCGGTGGGCAACGGCAACACCCTGTTCTATCACGAGACGGCGTTCCTGAAGGAAGACCAGGTGCTGGCGGATATCCGGGAACGTCTTACCGGTGCCGAGCTTGAAGCGATTCGGGTCAGCCGTGCCGAGGTGCCAATTGATGACGCGGTGGCCTCTTACCTGTTCAACAGCCAGTTACTGAACACGCCCGACGGCATGCTGCTGGCCGTGCCTGGCGAGTGCCGGGAAGTGGCTTCGGTTCGCCGGTATCTGGATGGTCTGGTGAAATCCGGTGGGCCGATCACGTCGGTGGAAGTGTTTGACGTCAAGCAGTCGATGCGCAATGGCGGCGGCCCGGCCTGTCTGAGGTTGCGTGTGGTTCTGGACGATGACGAGCTCAAGGCCATGCACCGGGGTGTTATCCTCACCGATGGCCTCTACGAGCGCCTGACCACCTGGGTGAAGGCCCACTACCGGGATGAGCTGGGCCAGGATGACCTGGCAGACCCCATGCTGCTGGAAGAGGTCCGGAAAGCCCTCGACGAACTCACCGGTATTCTCGGGCTCGGCTCAATCTACGATTTCCAGCGTTAGCGTGCTTGTCCCTCCGGGGACACTAGGCTGCAATCGACGAGGTCAGCATGTCCATGGTGTGCCGGATCAGCTGCTCGGCCGGGAATCCGTCGTTGCCCTCGCCCATCTCGGACTGGCACAGCAGGATCACACCATGCAGCGCGCCCCGCAGGTAGAGGGCGGTCTGTGCCGGATCGCTGATCCGCTCCCGATTCATGGTGCCGTCCTGAAGCCCCAGCTCAATGGCCCCCACCATCAGTTCCATCAGGTCTGATTTGGAGCACAGCATCTCTTCAGTCTGGCTTTCGTCGGCCTCCCCCATGGCGGTGGAGGCCTTGGTGAGTGCCGAGAAGTAGTCCGGTTCTTCCAGATAGAAACGGTAATAGGATTCGCCCATCGCCCGGATCTGGGACAGGCCGGTATCTGCCGTTTGGCGGGCCTCTTCAAAGCGCCGGAACAGGCTGTGCCCGGCCCTGAGCATGATGCCCCGCTGAATCGCCGCCTTATCCTTGAAATACACGTACAGCAGCGCCCGGCTGAGGCTGGCGGTGCGGGCAATGTCATCCATGGAGGATCGCTCGTAGCCCTTTTCTGAAAACACCAGCTCGGCGGCGTCCAGAATGGTGTCGTAACGGGCCTGTTTCTCACGTTCGCGGCGGGTTTTCAGCTTTTCGCTCATTCAATCATCCGGTTTGGTGGCAGCGGCCAGCACATGATACCTGAAACTGAATCAGACCCGATTATTGACAAAATGTCAAAGAATGACATTATGTCTTAAACAATCATCGGGTCTGCCAGGGACCGGACCTCGCCAACAACATGAGCATGGATGAAAGGACGAATCATGACGCCACTTCGTATTCCCGTTGCCATAGCTTCCCTCGCGTTCTTTTCACTATTCCTTTCCGGCTGCAAAGCCAGCGACGTGTCACTGGAGCCAGGGCAGCAAAGGGTTTCGGTGCGCGTTTCAGCGGTGACCGGTGGTGAAAGCCGGGATATGCCCCTCAGGTTCTCCGGAATTGTGCGCGCCACCCAGCGGGCAACCCTGACCTTTCAGATCAGCGGCACCCTGAAGGAGAGGGCGGTTGAGTTGGGCCAGAAGGTGCAGGCCGGTGAGGTTCTGGCCCGGGTCTACAATCCTGCCCTGGAACCCGCACGGGATTCCGCCAGGGCCCGACTGGAGGAGCTGACAACCGGGTACGAACAGGCGAAGCGTGAGTGGGAACGTTCCAGCCAGCTGCATCAACGTGGTGTGGTTTCCGAACAGACCCTGGAACAGATTGCCGCCCGGCGCGATTCCCTGAACGCCAGTGTTGCCACGGCTCGCGCCGGGCTGACGGAGGCCTCGCAGATGCTGGAAGAAAGTACCCTGCGGGCGCCTTTCTCCGGACGCGTGGAAGCCCTGCTGGTGGAGCAGGATGAATTCGTTGTCGCTGGCCAGCCGGTGATGCGCCTGTCTTCGCCGGAGGGCCGGGAAGTGGAAGTGCGAGTGCCTGCTCATCTGCTGAGCCATGTGCGACTGCAGCAGACCCTGCCGGTCTGGTCGGTACAGGACCGCCACCAGCCTCCGCAAACCGGTTCCGTAGTAGAGATTGCCCAGGCTGGCGGCATTCGTGGTGAATTGCACCCGGTGCTGGTGAGCCTGCCGGCCAATACCCTGGAACCCGGGGAGCCGGTAGAGGTAGGCATTACGCCGGAGCTCGAGGCGGCACTCACGGTTCCCTTACTGTCGGTGATCCGGAATGCCGAAGGCACAAGTGTGTTTCGGGTCCGTGACAATATCGCACGTCGGGTTTCGGTCAATGTGGACCGGGTCGTTGGTGAACGGGTTGTGATCAAATCCGGCGATTTGTCCCCCGGAGATCAGGTGGTGTACGCGGGCATGACCCGGCTGGCGGACGGTGATGCCGTGGAGGTGCGCTGATGACGCGCCGGCTCCTGAACTGCCAGCGACTTCTCGGAATGGTTGTTGCCATGCTCTGCCTTCTGGGAATCGCAGCCTACAGCACCATGCCACGTCAGGAAGATCCTTCGTTTCCCTACCGGGCGGGGCTGATCAGCATTAACTACCCGGGCGCCAGTGCAGATGCCGTGGAGCGGCTTGTGCTGCGGCCACTGGAGGATGAGCTGCGTCAGGTGGAGGAAGTGGACTTCTCACAGTCTACTGCCCGAACCGGGGTGGCCATTGTCCAACTGCGCCTTAACGACACCATCTACGACACCGACTCTGCCTGGGATCGGGTGCGCCAGGCCATGGAGCGGGCAAAACAGGACTTCCCGGACGATGTGGGTCGGATGACGCTGGATGACCGTCTGATTGATAATCCTGCAATCGTCCTGGCCGTCGGTGGCTCGCCTTCGGTGACGGAATTATCGGAAGTCGCCGAAAGGCTGAAGCAGAATCTGTCGGATCTTCCGGGCGCTTCCCGGATCTCCCTGGAAGGGGATGCCGACGAACAGATTACCCTGGCCCTGGATGATGCGGCTCTCTACCGTCTGGGCATTTCCCCGGCGCGGGTGCTGGACACCCTGGCCCGGCGCAACCAGACTATTCCTGGCGGCTTTGTGGTGGTCAAATGGCCGCCGCCTGTCGGTACTTCCCAACAGCGAATTTGCCGATATTGACGCCATTCGTGCCACCCCTATTGAACTGCCTGACGGCTCCCAGCTACCCCTCGCGGCAACTGCGGATGTCTGGCGCGGGCCGGCGGAACCCCGGCAGCCGGAAACCTGGTACGATGGCGAGCGAGTTGTGCTGGTTTCCATCATCATGGAAGAGGGTGCCACCGATGCGATCCGGTTTGGCGAGCGGGTGCGGGAGCGCGTGGACCGGATTCGCGGGGAGTTTGAGCCTTACGACATCCGGGAGATGTTCTTCCAGCCGGACAAGGTTAAAGAACGGCTGGATAGCCTGGCGTGGAGCCTGGTGCTCTCAGTGCTGATCATTGTTGCCGTAGTCTTTACCGGCATGGGCATTCGAATGGGCCTGCTGGTGGCTTCGATTCTGCCCATGGTGGCGTTGATCAGTATCGGGCTTTACGACCTGGGCGGCGGCGTTCTGCACCAGATTGCCGTGATTGGTATGGTAATTTCCCTCGGCATCCTGATTGATAACGCCATCGTGATTGTTGAGAGTATCCAGGGACACCTGGATGAGGGGATGCGGCGCCTCGATGCATTGCGTAAGGCGGTGACTGAGCTGGCCGGGCCTCTGGGTGCCTCAACCGGCACCACTCTGGCGGCATTTACGCCTTTGTTGCTGTCCAAGGGAGGCACCGCCGATTTCACCCGGGGAGTGCCGGTGATGATCATGCTGACCCTGTCGGTCAGCTATCTGCTGGCCATTTCCGCCGTGCCCCTGTTGGCTGCGAAGTTTCTGAAGCCAACGCGAAACAGCAGAGACGACCGGTTTACTGGTCTGGCCCGTTTACTGGGCAGCCTGGTTGCCCGGCACCCCAGACGCCTGATTGCCGCCGGCACCATTCTGGTCGCCATCAGTCTGGCCATGACGCCTTTTATGGCACGACAGTTCTTTCCGAATGCTGATCGCCCCAGAGTTATAGCGGAAGTTCACATGCCCGAGGGTACTGACCAGTCCCGCACCGCAGAACTGACGGCAGTCCTTGAGAAGGCTATCCGGGCCCGGCCCGATGCCTTGGCGGTGCACCGGTTTGTGGGCTACACCGGGCCGTCATTCTACTACAATCTCCAGGAGGCACCTCAGGCTCCGAACCGTGCCAGACTCGTTGTCACCACACCAACTCTTGAAGACACCGCCGGTATGACCCGCTGGATACGCGCTCATGTCAACGAACAGATGCCGGAGCTGGACGTGACCGTGGGCGTGCTCGGGCAGGGGCCGCCAAGGGCCGCGCCGGTGGAAATACGGGTCTATCACGCCAACGACAACACCCGGGCCAGGGCAGTGGAACAGATCTTCGGTATTTTGCGGGGCGTTGAGGGCACGGTTGATGTGCGGCATGATCTGGATATCGGCGTGCCCAGCATCGCAATCAACGTTGACGATGCCACTGCGGCCCGGTACGGCCTGACCCGCGCCGATGTCGCCCAAAGCCTTTATGGCCAGAGTTTTGGTGTGGTGGCAGAGCGCTATCGCCAGGAAGAGGACCCCATTCCCCTGGTACTGAGGTCCCGGGAAGGCACTGCGCTGTCGCTCTCACGCCTGCTGTCCGTCAACATCTACAATGACCGCGGTGATGCCGTGCCCCTGTCTGCGTTAGCCAGCGTGGACACCACCTGGGAGCCGGCCGCCCGATACCTGCGTGATGGCGTCAGAATGAACACGGTAACGGCGAACCTGGAATCCGGTTACAGCTTCAGTCAGGCCCTGGAGGGCCTGTACGCGGCCCTTGACAAGGCGCCCCTGCCGCCGGGTACGCGCATGGAACTGGGCGGTGATGCCGAAGGTTCAGGTGAGGCCAATACCGCCTTGCTGACGGCGGCACCCATCGGAATACTGTTACTGCTGTTTTTCCTGCTGCTGCAGTTCAATTCCTTCCGCCGGGTTGGGATTATCCTGTTGACGGTGCCGCTGGCTGCCGTCGGCATCTTCCCGGGTTTGGTGCTTTCCGGTTCCCCCTTCGGTTTCCAGTCGCTTCTGGGGGTCATTGCCCTGGTGGGTATCGTAGTGAACAACGCCATTGTGCTGCTGGATGTCATGGACCGGGAACTGGAGAGAGGAAAGGATATATGGGGTGCCATGCGCAGCGCGGTGGAGCAACGGACTCGCCCGATTCTGCTGACCACCGCAACCACCGTGGCGGGCCTGCTGCCCCTGGCGTTTTCCAGCTCCACGCTCTGGCCCCCCATGGCCTGGGCGATTATTTCGGGTCTGCTGGCGTCAACGCTGCTGACCCTGCTGGTGATTCCGGCTGTTTGCACCCAGTTGATCAAAGTCAGTGTGCCAGAACCTGAAAACGCCCCGGCCTGACCCGCTGAAGCCGGGGTCAGATGAAATTTTCATCTGACCCCTTTTTCATCTGACCCCAACTTCGAACCCGTTTTCGGCCTGATCATCAAACCGACACGTTGGCCCACAGGAACCTCAGGGTTGGGAAATACAATGGCCTCCGGCGAGTGCCCGACCCGGTAACTGGTTTCATCGTCCTCCCAGATCATCGTGCCGGGCTGGTACTCGGTGAAGTTGGCAACATCATCCGGGATGTGAAACCGGAAATGCTTCCCGGTGTTCAGAATCTCATGCACCACCTCGAACACCGTCAGGTGCCCAAAAGGCGGCTTGCGTGGTGGTGCGGATTGCCCCCGGAACCGTCGCCGCAACGCGTCCCGGATGCCCGAGAAGCGCCCCAGATCATTCTGGCCAAATGGTCGCACCTTACCCAGCTCCACGGTAAAACTCTCAGCCTTCAACCGCGACGATGAAAATGACGAAAACGTTGTGCCCGCTTTGTGTTGCAGCAGCAACGTCTCCACTTCTGCCTCCAGCAGAAAATCGCACTGGCCCAGGGGAAACATTCGCCCCTCAACAAACGGATAGAGCGCAAACCGCTCCCGGTGGGAGGGGCGAATGGCGGTGTGCAGATCGTAGTGATAAAGCGCCTGGGGATTTGCCATGGCAAACTGCCGACAAGCCTCCTCAAGCAACTGCGCCCGCGCCGCCTCGACAAGGCCGTCGTATTCGCTCCGCCCGTGTGCGCCATTGAACAACCGGTTCAGGTTCACCTCCGTGAACCGCTCTCCGGCCACCATCGCCGGCGGATTGCCCAGAATCAACAAGACCGGACACGCCAGTTCCCACTCGCCATCGATCAGTTCAGAAACCAGTCTGTTAAGAACCTCAATGGGCGCTGTTTCGTTCCCGTGAACACCCGCTGAAACGATGATGGCCTCGGCATTCGGATTGCTGCGGCCGGCCGGGGGAAAAATGTCCAGAACGCCCACGGCCTTGCGGCTGATTCGGGTGCCGTCGGGGAGGTGCGTTTGCACCTCCGGGAGGTCTGCGCCGGGGTTATCCAGGGTATGGGATAGCCAATCAGGTGAACTGCCAAATAAACCCGCACTGACGGTCATGGGGACTCCACGGAAAAGTCTGAGGGCGGTTGGCGGGTGTCTTCCCGGGAGTGTCTGAGGCCATGGATGGCCTCAGTCAAGCGCACATGGGTGAGGCCGAGCGCTTATGAAGCAAAGCTTCATGCGACAGCCGAACGGCAGCAATCTGTGATTGCTGACTGGACCCGCGTGCGGGTGCTCGTAGCGTCTCCCGGGAAGACACCCGCCAACCGACCCGGCACCAAATTGGAAGCCAAGGGGTCAGCCGCTTACCGGCCGCTGATGTCGAAGCAGATGATTCTCAAGCCTGCGGAACGCAAACACCAGAATAAAGGTCAGCATCATGTAGCAAAGCGCCACAAAAATAAACGCATCAAATGGCGCATAAAACCGCGAATAAATGTTACGCGCCGCCCCGGTAAGATCCACAATGGTCACCACACTGGCAATGGCACTGGCGTGCAGCATGAAAATCACCTCATTGGAATATGCCTGAACCGCTCGCCGCGCGGCACTCGGCAGCACGATACGCCGCATACGCATGAGCCAGTTCATGCCATAGGCCTTGGCCGCCTCGATTTCACCGTTGGGTGTCGAGACCATTGCACCCCGGATGATCTCCGTGGTGTAGGCTGCGGTGTTCAGTGTGAATGCCAGCAGGGCCGGGTAGAACGGCTCCCGGAAAATCTCCCACCAGAAAGTCTCCTGTATCCCCTCAATCTGGGCCAGGCCGTAATAGATAATGTACAACTGGATCAGCAGCGGTGTACCGCGGAACAGGTAGGTGTACAGCCACACCGGCCCGGACACGAAAGGGTTGCGTACCGTTCTCAGAATGGCCAGTGGCACCGCCACCAGTAAGCCGATCACCAATGACAGGAACACCAGGTGGACGGTGGTCACCAGACCATCCCAGTATTCCATGATGGTCATGGCGGTAAAGATCTCGTTCTGGTTCAGCCACTCGGCAATGAAATCAGGCATCCGTCAACTCCCCTGAACCACGCCGACATTGGCTCGCTTGTCCAGCCACTTGATAAACAGCTCAGACCCTGCCGTCAGGGCCAGATAGACGAACGCCACCGGAATGAAAAAATGAAACGGCATCCGCTCCGCCTTGGCGGCTTCCTCGGCAACGCGAACCATATCCGTAAGCCCGATGATTGAAACCAGCGCCGTGGTTTTCAGCAGAACCTGCCAGTTGTTGCCCAGGCCGGGCAGGGCATGTCGCAGCATCTGTGGCAGCATGATTCTGCGGAAGGTAAGCAGGCGGGTAAAGCCGTAGGCGCGGGCAGCTTCAATCTGGCCGGTTTCGACCGCCAGGAAAGCGCCCCGGAAGGTTTCAGTCATGTAGGCGCCAAAGATCAGCCCGATCGTTACCACGCCGGAGATAAAAGGATCGAACTGAAAGAAGAAGTCGATTTGGTAAGCTTCCCAGATGTAGTCCGAGAGCATGTTCACTGCAACCTGGCCGCCGTAGTAGAACAGCAGCATCATGACCAGGTCTGGCACACCCCGTATCAACGTGGTGTAGGTGGTGGCGAAGCCCCTGGCAACCGGGCTTTGCGACAGTTTGGCCGAGGCGCCAATCAGTCCCAGGGCCAACGAGAGAGCAAGCGAGAGGAAGGCCAGTTCAATAGTGACTGCTGCCCCTTCCATCAGGGCCGGGCCATAGCCTTTCAGATCAATCATGGACGCGTCCGCTAAGCAGAGGCAGCCTTAACGGCTGCCCCGGTAAGATTACATCTTGATGTCGTAAGCGAAATACTTCTGCATGAGGGTGTCGTAGGTGCCATCTTCCTTCAGGGTGCGAAGGGCGGCATTGATTTCCCCTGCGAGGTCAGTATCACGCTTGCGCATGGCAACGCCCACGCCTTTGCCAAGCTTGACCGGCTCAGCAACTTCCTTGAAGCCTTCCTTGGGCAGTATAGTCTGTTCGCCGACCGGGTAATCGACGAAGACGACGTCCAGGCGCTGGCCTTCGAGATCCAGAACCATGTCATCGGCGGTGGTGTAACGCTTGATAGTGACAATGCCACCCATGTTTTCGGTTACGTAGGTGTCCATGGTGGTACCGCGCTGAACGCCTACGGTCTTGTCCTTCATGGCGCCCATGTCGGTGACGTCGGTGTTGAAGCTCTCGGGGCCGAACCAGCCACCCGGGGTGTTGTAGTACGGCTCGGAGAACAGAACCCGCTCGGCCCGCTCCGGGGTGATGGACATGGAAGACATGATCAGATCAAACTTGCGCGCCAGCAGCCCCGGGATCATGCCGTCCCACGCCTGGATCACGAATTCACAGTTGGCGTTTATTTCTTCACACATGGCTTCGGCCAGTTCAACTTCGAAACCGGTCAGCTCGCCGTTCTCGTCTTTGTACTCAAATGGCTCGTAAGGCACGTCGAATGCAATGCGGAGGCTAGGTTCCTGGGCCTGTGCACCGCCTGCAATCAGGGCGAGGGCGCAGCTTGCTGCTACAATCAGGTTTTTCATGCGTGACTTCTCCAGTGGTTTGCCTTTTGGGCTTTATTTTTAATGGAATTTTTGATTCCAGCTTCTATTTCTTCACCGGCTCAAGATGGCGCCGCGTGTCAGAACTTGGGTGCCAGGAACTGTTTCATGCGTTCCGAGTCCGGGTTATCAAACACTTTCTGCGGTGTACCTTGTTCCTCAATCACGCCCTGATGCAAGAACAGGACCTGACTCGACACATCCCTTGCAAACGCCATCTCGTGGGTGACTACGATCATGGTGCGGCCTTCCTCGGCGAGGCTTTGCATAACTTTGAGCACTTCACCCACCAGCTCGGGGTCGAGGGCCGATGTGGGCTCGTCAAACAGCATGACTTCCGGCTCCATGGCGAGGGCCCGGGCAATGGCGGCCCGCTGCTGCTGACCGCCTGACATCTGGGCTGGATAGTAATCTTTGCGCTCGTAGATACCCACCTTGTTCAGGTAGGTCTCGGCACGCTTAATCGCTTCCTTCTTGGGCACCTTGAGCACGTGGATGGGCGCTTCAATGATGTTTTCGAGCACGGTCATGTGGGACCAGAGGTTGAAGCTCTGGAACACCATGGAAAGTTTTGCCCGAACCAGTTCAACCTGCTTGTTATCCGCAGGAATGCGTTCGCCTTTCCGGTTGGTGGTGAACCGTATCGCGTTTCCGTGCATGATAATGTCGCCGGATGTGGGCGTTTCCAGCAGGTTAATGCAACGCAGGAAGGTACTCTTGCCGGAGCCGGAGCTGCCGATCAGGGAAACCACGTCGCCTTTGCGGGTCTCCAGTGAAATACCCTTGAGTACTTCAAGCTGATCAAAGGTCTTGTGAATGTCCCTGCAGATCAAAGGCGCTTGGTCCGCCATGGGTGACTCCCGGAGCTGAAATTCAAAGGCGCATGTTTTACGGGCTGTGGACGCGAAAATCAATACCTTCAACAGGGTGTTTTATCGCATTTCACCGCCGTTCGCTGCATTTCATTGTGGGCGAATGGGCGATCAGTGCAAGCTTTTTGCCATCCTCAGGTCGTGGCCTGTGAGTAATGCACCCTGGCCTCTGTGCCGACGGGCAGGCGGATCAGCGTACGGCCTTCCTTTTCCATCTCCCGCATGGCCTCGCTGACAAAACGCACATGGGCGGTGGCGGCTTTTTGCGCACTGGCGGCTTTGCCGGAAATCACCGCCTCATAAAGCTGCCGGTGCTGGCGGACAATCTTTTTACGCATCTCTTCCCTCGGGTTCAGGTTGGCAACGGATGCCTGAACGGTCAACAACATCATGTTTTTCAGGCTGTTGAGCACGTGCACCAGAACCGGATTATGGGAGGCCTCCACAATGGCCAGGTGAAAGCCGTGGTCGGGTCGGGCGTTGCTGAGCGGATCGGTGTCTTCCAGAGCACGGAATGCCGTGGTGATCCGGTGCCGGTCCAGCCGGGTCGCCCGTTGTGCCGCCAGGCAGGCCGCCTGACCCTCAAGTTGCTCCCGTACTTCCAGCAAATCATAGAGGGTTCGGGGGTGGCCTTCGAAAAGATGCATCAGCGGGCTCTGCTCACCCAGATCGTGGGAGCCGGGAACCATGCTGGCCACGAATGAGCCCTTGCCATGCCGGGTTTCGATAACCCCGCGACCCTGAAGCTCGTGCAGGGCTTCGCGAATGACGGCGCGGGAAACACCCAGCCGCGCCGCCAATTGCCGTTCGGAGGGTATTTTCTGCTCCGGGGCAAGCCCGCCATCAAGGATAAGGCGTTCCAGCCGGTAAGAAATTTCCTGGGAGATTGCCATTTGGATGCCTGTGAATGCTCGCTGGTCTGACCAGTGATTGCTTCTGATTAGCGTTGGTTCCGTTGCCAGCCTATATGCGTCCGAGCCCGTTAAATATGGCCGATTCAGAGTATTCCGTCCATTTTTAATGCTTGAAAACTGGTCGGACCAGTGCTCCCTGAACTGGACTTAAACCGGATTGGCTACGACTATCATCTTAATGTCGGCCTGTGCCGGCGTTGCTATGACGCTCATAACAACAAAGCCAACGGAGACGTTTCGATGAATTCGAAGAATAGCATCCGGAATAAATGTGATACGGGCGAGCCACCACCTCGCAGAAGTTTCCTTAAAACTGCCGCTGTAGGCGCCGCCTTCGCCGGCGCGATGCTGATGGGGGCAGGCCAGGCCCAGGCTGCAATCACCTGGAAGATTCAGTCCGTCTGGGATGCGGGCACTGTCGGCTACGACCTGTTCGAGGACTGGGCCAACAGCATGGAGGAGAAATCCGGTGGCGAGCTGATCATCAAGCCCTTCCCCGCCAAAGCTGTCGCTGCTGATAACAATGCACTTTTCGATGCGGTGCGTAACGGTGTATTACAGGGCATGAACCCGTTCACCCTTTACTGGTCCGGCAAGATCCCGGCCTCGGTATTTTTGTCTTCCTACCCCGCTGGCCCTGACCAGCCTCACCAGTGGGACACCATGTTCTACTCTTTGGGCATGCTGGAAAAGACCCGGGACATCTACAAAAAGTTCGGTCTGTTCTACGTTGGGCCGATCCAGCATGATGCCAACATCATTCACTCCAAGAAGCCGGTAAACAGCCTTGCTGACCTCAAGGGTATGAAAATTCGTGTACCAGGCGGCATGGTGGCTGAGGTGTTCCAGCAGTTCGGCGTTTCCACCGTGAGCCTGCCGGGCTCCGACATCTTTCCGGCCCTGGAAAAGGGCACCATCGACGCGGCTGACTATGTAGGACCGGCGGTGAACTGGGAGCTGGGCTTCTCCCAGGTGACCGACTACATCTTGTTCGGGCCTCCAGGGGTAATGTCCGTCTACCAGCCGGTGGACCTGATGGACCTGACTGTCAACCTGCGCGCCTGGAACGCCCTGTCTCCCAAGCTCCAGCAACTGGTTGAGGATGAGGTGCGCATCTATTCCCAGAAGCACTACCTGACGATCCAGAAGCGCAACATCGAGGCGATGAAAAAGTTCAAGGAAGCCGGTGATACCGTGACTCGTCTGAGCCAGGACGATCTGAAGGAATTCCGTCGTGCAGCGATCCCGATCTGGTTCAAGTGGGCCAACAAGGATGAAGACGCCCGTGCCATCTTCGACCTGCAGCTCGAGTACATGATGAACGAGACGGTAGGTTACATTGATGAGTCTGATCTTGAAGGTGTGCCAGGCCGGTAACACCTTGTCAAATCAATAAAAAAGAAACATGGGGAAGGGCAGGGACGGCTCCGGAAGGGGGAGTCCCACCTTCCCCGTTTTGTGGCTGAGGAAGCAACAACATGTCTGATCTTGAAGGTTTCGGATTCGTAATGCCGCACTGGTTCTACTGGGGCTGGCTTGCGGTCATGCCGCTGATCATGATGGCCTGGGACAAGTGGAGCAGTGGTCACGGAAGCGAGACTGCCGAGCCGGATCTGACACCGGGCGAACTGCAGGCAGAGGAGGACGACCCTCTGATCTATCTCCGGTTCGAGGGCAACTGGGTTACCAGGGCGGTTGACTGGATCTGCGACAAATCGGGCCTCTTTGTGTCGTTCTGGACGGTGAACGCCGTTGTCTTCTATTTCTTTGAAGTGGTCATGCGCTACCTCTTCAATATGCCGACCATCTGGGTGCATGAAGCCAGCTTCCTGCTTCTGGGTATGCAGTATCTGCTGGCCGGTGCGTTCGCGATGCTTCACGGCGCTCATGTGCGCGTCGACGTGATGTACAACTTGCTGCCGGTGCGCGGACGGGTTGGCATGGACATCTTTACGTCCATGTTCTTCTTCATGTTCGCCCTGGTTCTGCTGATTACCTCATGGACCTTCTTCCAGAATTCCTATTCCATGAATGAAACCACGGTTGAGACCTGGGGCATTCAGTACTGGCCGGTGAAAGGCATGATGGTACTGGGTTCCGTCCTTCTCTTGCTCGCAGGCATATCCAAGCTGATCAAGGATATTGTCCTGTTTGTCCGTCTTGGCCGGGGGTGCACCGCATGAGCACAAACACAACAACCGCGCCGGGCAGCAACCTTGTCGGGACGCTGAGTACCTGGCTGATGATCATTGCCACCGTGGGGCTGGCATTCGTCATCTGTGTCGAAATGATCAACATTCTATTCTACGACCCCTGGAGCGACGAGAGATTCCTGTTCAAGCTCTCGGGCAGTCTCTCGAGCGTTGAAATAGGTCCCCTGACCTACCTGATGTTCGGTTCCCTGGCTGTGGCCCTGATGATGGGGTTGCCGCTTGCCTTCGTGACCGGCGGTCTCGGGGTCATGTTCGTCTATCTGGTGGGCGACTCGCTGATGCTGAACATCGTGCCCAGCCGCATCTTCCCGATGATGACCAACTCGGACCTGGCCGCGATACCGCTGTTTATCTTCATGGCCTCGATGCTCGAACGGGCGGGTCTGATCGAGGAAATGTTCAGCGTGGTCTACAAGTGGATGGGCGGCCTGAGCGGTGGTCTGGCGACGGCAACCATCCTGGCTTCTACCATTCTTGCTGCCATGGTGGGTGTTATCGGGGCTGCGGTTGTCACCATGGGCATCATTGCCCTGCCGGCGATGCTCAAACGCGGGTACGACCACAAGATTGCGCTGGGCTCGATCATGGCCGGTGGTACCCTGGGTATTCTGATCCCGCCCTCGATCCTGGCCATCCTCTACGCCGTTGTGGCACAGCAGTCAGTGGGTGAACTGTACCTGGGTTCCGTGGTTCCGGGTTTGCTCCTGTCTGGCCTGTACATCGCCTATGTACTGATCCGCAGCTGGATCAACCCCAAGCTGGGTCCGCCCGTGCCGGTCGATGAGCGGATCTCGCTGAAAGAAAAGCTGCTGCTGCTGAAAAACCTGATTGCCCCCCTGATTCTGGTGTTCCTGGTACTTGGCCTGCTGTTCGGTGGTATTGCCACGCCCGTTGAGGCGGCCGGCATCGGCTCGTTTGGCGCCATCATCGTGGCCATGATGCACGGCAGGTTCTCCATTGGCGGCCTGCGCGAGGCGTCCGTGACCACGGCCAAGGCCTCCGCCATGGTCCTCTGGATCATGTTTGGTGCGTCTGTGTTCGTGGGCTTCTACATTCTTCAGGGTGGCCAGCAGTTTGTCACCGACGCCATCCTGGGTACCGGGCTCTCTGCCTACGGCATCCTGTTCCTGCTGATGGTGCTGCTGGTGATCCTGGGCATGTTCCTGGACTGGGTGGGTATCCTGCTGCTCGCGGTGCCGATCTTCATCCCGATTGTGGAAGCGCTGGAGTTCCCGGGCCTGCTGGGCTTCCCGCCGGTGGCTGGCGAGGATGTGGTGCTCTGGTTCGGGGTGCTCTATCTGGTGAACATGCAGATGTCGTTCCTCAGTCCACCGTTTGGCTACGCACTGTTCTACATCCGCGGCGTTTGTCCGCCGGAAATTTCAATGGGTACCATCTTCAAGTCCTCCCTGGTGTTCCTGGCCATTCAGGCATTCGGGCTGTTCATGTGTATCCTGATCCCTGGCATCGTAACCTGGCTGCCAAATCTGGTTTACGGTTAATAAATTCAAGGAGTAAAGCGATATGTTGACGATTAAACGACTGGATCTGGCTGAAGCGCGGATTCTCATCGAAGGGGCTGCGAACAAGGCCTGGGAAATCGGCGTGCCCATGTGCATCGCCGTGGTGGACGAATCCGGCAACCTGGTGGCTTTCGAACGCATGGACGGCGGCAAGATCACCAGCGTGACCATCGCCCAGGACAAAGCCTTCACGGCGGCGGCGGCCAAGAAAGCCACCCATGACTACAATAAGGTGAACGTGCCCGGCAGCCTCGCCTTCGGTATCCACACCGAAGTGGGCGGGCGCATCAGTTCGGTCGGCGGCGGCCTGCCGGTGATCGTTGACGGCGACGTGGTGGGCGGTATCGGAATCAGTTCCGGCACCCCCCAGCAGGACATGGACTGTGCCCAGGCCGGTCTTGATCACTTTGCAACAAAACGCGGTTGATGACTGTCACACTTGATGTAATCCAAACCCAGAGAGTGCCATGACTACCAAGCCGAAAGTCAGCAAAGCCGAGCTGGCGGAACAGTTCCGGGCGTTTATCGACCCGGACTACGTCATCACCGATGACGAAACCATGAAGCCCTACGAATGCGACGGCATGTCCATGTACTGTGAGATGCCCTTGCTGGTGGTGCTGCCGGAGACCGTTGAACAGGTGCAGCGGGTGATGCGCATCTGCAACGAGAACGCGGTACCGGTGGTGGCCCGTGGTGCCGGAACCGGGCTCAGTGCCGGTGCCATGCCCAATAAAGAGGGCGTGGTGCTGTCGCTGGCCAAGTTCAACCGCATCGTCGACATTGACCCGCTGGCACGAACGGCACGGCTCCAGCCGGGAGTTCGCAACCTCGCCATCAGCGAGGAAGCGGCCCAGTATGGTCTGTATTACGGCCCGGACCCATCGTCCCAAATCGCCTGTACCATCGGCGGCAATGTGGCGGAGAATTCCGGCGGCGTGCACTGCCTCAAGTATGGGCTGACGGTTCACAACATTCTCAGCGTTGAAATGGTGACCGCCGAGGGTGATGTGGCCACCGTGGGCAGCGACGGCCTGGACAGCTGCGGGATGGATCTGCTGGCGCTGATGACCGGTTCTGAAGGTCTGCTCGGTGTAGTGACGGAAGTAAAAGTAAAGCTGTTGCCGGAGCCGGAAGTGGCCCAGGTGGTGATGGCTGGTTTTGATGATGTGCAGAAGGGCGGCGATGCCGTGGGCGGCATTATTTCCCACGGGATCATTCCCGGCGGTCTGGAAATGATGGATAGCCACGCGATCATCGCGGCCGACGACTTCGCCCAGGCGGGCTATCCTAGGGATGCCAAAGCCTTGCTGCTGTGCGAAGTGGACGGTACCGAAGAAGAAGTGCATGAGCACATCGCACAGGCCGAGGACGTGTTCCGCAAGCTGGGGGCTACCTCTGTCCGTACTTCCCGGAGCGAGGAAGAGCGTGCGCTGTTGTGGAAAGGCCGCAAATCCGCGTTCCCGGCAGTCGGCCGTATATCCCCGGACTACTACTGCATGGACGGCACCATTCCCCGCCGCGAGATCGCCTACGTTCTGACGGAAATGGAAAAGATGTCCGAGGAGTTCGGTCTGCGCGTGGCCAACGTGTTCCACGCTGGGGACGGCAACCTGCACCCGCTGATCCTGTTTGACGCCAACGTGCCCGGCGAGTTTGAGCGTACCGAGGCGTTCGGCTCCCGCATCCTGGAAATGTGTGTGGAAGTGGGCGGCTGCATCACCGGTGAGCATGGCGTTGGCGTAGAGAAAATCCGCCAGATGGCGGTGCAGTTCAATGACGAGGAGCTGCAGCAGTTCCATGATGTGAAAGCGGCCTTCGACCCCGCCGGTATTCTGAACCCGGGTAAAGGCGTGCCGGCACTGCGATTCTGCCAGGAATACCGCTCCCTTGAGCACAAACAACATACGCACGATCATACGGAAGTCACCCATGGCTGATACTTCCCAACAACTGAAGGAGCAGGTGCTCCAGGCCCGGGACAGCGGGCACAAACTCAATATTGTCGGCGGTGGCACCAAGGCCTTCATGGGCCGTAAAGCCGACCCGGATGCCGGAACTCTTAATGTGGGCGAGCATTCCGGCATCGTGGATTACCATCCGGTGGAACTGGTATTGACCGTTCGTGCCGGTACGCGTTTGAGCGAGATTGAGGCCACCCTGGCCGAACAGGGCCAGTGCCTGCATTTCGAGCCGCCCAGATTCGGTGCTGCCTCCAGCATCGGCGGCACCCTGGCCTGCAATCTTTCAGGCCCGGGCCGTCCGTGGACGGGCTCGGTCCGGGATCAGGTGCTGGGCATCCGACTGCTGAACGGTAAGGGCGAACATCTGCGCTTTGGTGGTCAGGTTATGAAGAACGTGGCCGGCTATGACGTATCGCGGCTCCAGGCCGGCGCCCTCGGCACGCTCGGCGTGATGACCGAAATCAGCATGAAAGTGATGCCAAAACCGGCGGCCTCCCTGACCTTGGTTCAGGAAATGGGTATGGACGAGGTAATTCACTACATGAACAGTCGCGCCGCCGAGCCCAAGCCGATCACGGCTGCCTGCTGGGTGGATGGCAAGGTCTACCTGCGCCTGTCCGGTGCAAAATCCGGGGTCGAAGCCACGGCTGAAAAATGGTCCGGTGAAGTGATGGAGCAGGGCGACCGGTTCTGGCAGCAGGTGCAGGACATGCAGCACGAGTTCTTCGCCGGTAATGACGTGCCGCTGTGGCGCTTCTCGGTAGGCTCAACCGCTGCCACACCAAAACTGGAAGGCAACTGGTTCATCGACTGGGCCGGTTCCCAACGCTGGTTCCGGGGTGCCGGTGAACTGAAAGAGCTGGAACCGTCGGCGCGCGCTGCGGGCGGCCAGGTCAGCCTGTTCCGGGGTGGTGATCGCACGGGGGAGGTAATGCACCATCAGCCGGAGGCCCTGAAAGGCATTCAGCGCCGAATCAAGAATGCGTTTGATCCGGATAACATCTTCAATCCCGGACGCTTATACAGCTGGTTGTAACTATGCAAACAAATCTGGTTCAACAATTTGCCAACACCGCGGAAGGCCAGGAAGCCGAGTCGATACTGCGGGCCTGTGTGCATTGTGGCTTCTGTACCGCAACCTGCCCGACCTACCAGGAACTGAACGACGAACGTGATGGTCCCCGGGGCCGGATCTACCTGATGAAAATGTTCCTGGAAGGGGCGGAAATTACGGAAAAAACCCGGGAACACCTGGACCGCTGCCTGACCTGCCGCAGTTGCGAGACCACCTGCCCCTCTGGTGTAAAGTATGGCCGCCTGGTGGACATCAGCCGTGGCCTTATGGAGAAGGAACTGCCTCGCGGTCCGAAAGACAAATGGCTGCGCTGGGCCCTGGCCCGGGTGCTTCCGAACCGTCAGTTGTTCGGCGTACTGCTGCGTCTCGGGCAGGTCTTCCGCCCGGTGCTGCCTGAGAAGCTGCGCGCCAAAGTGCCCCCCAGAAAACAGGCGAATCCATGGCCTGCGGCCAGCCACAGCCGGATCGTGCTGGCACTGGCCGGCTGCGTGCAGCCCTCCGCTACGCCCAACACCAACGCCGCTGCCGCGCGAGTGCTGGATCGGCTTGGCATTACCATGGTGGAGGCACCGGAAGCCGGCTGCTGTGGCGCCGTGAACTACCACCTTTCCGAGCATGAGAAGGGCCTGGAGAGAATGCGCCAGAACATTGATGCCTGGTGGCCCGCCATCGAGGCGGGCGCAGAAGCGATCATCATGACCGCTTCCGGCTGTGGCGCCATGGTTCAGGATTACGGCCATCTTCTGAAAGACGACCCGGTGTATGCTACCAAAGCTCAAAAGGTGAGTGAGCTGTGTATCGACCTTGGGGCTTTCCTGCTGAAACAGGACCTGGAGAAGCTCAAGGTACGCCAGGATCCGGGCAAGGTGGCGTTCCACTGCCCCTGCACCCTGCAGCACGCCATGAAACAGACTGGAGTGGTCGAACAGGTGCTGACCCGGGCCGGTGTCAATCTCGCTGCCACCAAGGACAAGCACCTGTGCTGTGGCTCTGCCGGAACCTACTCGGTTACGCAACCGGAGATGAGCCAGAAGCTGCTGGACAACAAGCTCAAGGCACTGACCATTGATAACCCAGACCGCATCGTTACCGCCAACATCGGTTGCCAGATGCACCTGGAAACCAGGTCGCCGGTGCCTGTGCAGCACTGGATTGAGCTTTTGTAAAATCGGGGTCAGATGAAAAAGGGGTCAGATGAAATTTTCATCTGACCCCTTTTTCATCTGACCCCATGTTCACGGCTTTTTTCGCTATACTGCCGCGGCAATTTACCAAACCACAGGGAGTGGAGCTGTATGCCAGGGAAAATGGCGAGTCTTGTTGTGTCTGTTGTATTCACCGCTGTTGCCCACGCCGAAGTCTATACCTGGATAGACAGCCGGGGCGTGGCGCATTTCTCGGATTACCCACCAGGGGAAATGCCCCACAAGCGGATTCGGGTGCGGGCGCCTGTCACTGTGCCGATGTCTGAAAATCTAAGGCAAGAGGAGCGTATATCCGGGATTCGAGAGGAGGTGAGCGGTCTGCTGTCCTCCTCCCGTCGCCCCGGTAAACCCGATACCAGTGCCCGGGAAAGAGCCGGTGCCAGGCTGGAGAAAACCTGTGGCAAATACCGGCGTAAGCTGGAGCAGATCCAGTCCAAGTTGCGTGCAGGCTACAGCAACGACAGGGGAAATACCCTCCGGCGCCAGCGCCGGACATTAAGCCAGAAGTTGAGCAGGGAGTGCATCCTGCGTTGACGCAGCCAACTGATATGCGTGTTTGAAGTTGGCCAGCAGTGCATAGCCAAGCATTACCAGGCAATCCACCAGAATGTGAGTGTGGTTCCCATGGTGATCAGCCGCGGAGTGGGACGCCCTGACAGCGTACGCGACATTTCGTATGCTACCCGCGGCGAAGTATTAACGGAACCTGCTAAACTTGCACGAGAAACCCATGAAAACGCCAAAGGAGGCATTACCATGGCCAGAAAGCGGGCAAAGCCCATACAGGAAAGCGCCATCAAGCGCGACCTGAAAACCCCGAAATACCAGATGCGAGTGGTTGAAGACAAAACGAAATACAAGCGCCAGCGGAGCAAGGCTGTTCGAGCCGAGGATTTCCGCAAGGCCGCCTGATGGGTGGTTTTACGAAAATCCTTGGTGAGAGCCTCTAGGGAGGTGTTACTTCGGAGTGAGCCAACAAGCATGGAAGAAGTACATTGAAGGATCTTGAACAGCACAAGAAAATCGCCGTTTTAATTGACGCCGACAACGCCCAGTTGTCGAAGCTGCCCCTGATCATCGAAGAGCTGTCCTCCCATGGGCATGTGGTTGTTAAGCGCGCCTACGGTGACTGGTCTGTGGACAGTCTCAAAAACTGGAAGACTGTTCTCAATGAACTGGCTATCCAGCCGATCCAGCAGTTCGCCTACACCAAGGGCAAGAACGCGACCGATGCATCCATGATTATCGACGCCATGGACCTGCTTTATTCCTCCAAGTTCGATGCCTTCGCCCTTGTCTCCAGTGACAGTGATTTCACCAAGCTGGCCTCCCGTCTGAGGGAGTCTGAGATTTACGTATTTGGATTCGGCGAGAAAAAGACTCCGGTTTCATTCCGCAGCGCCTGCGACGATTTCCTGTTCACGGAAAACCTCGAGTACCCCGAGGAGGCGGCGCCCGACGAACCGGCAAAAACCGAAACCGAACCCCGGAAAAAGAAACACGAAAAGCTCCCAGAGGAAGTTTCACTGCTCAAGCGCGCGTGGGAACAGACCCAGGACGACCAGGGGTGGGCGACTTTCTCTGCGGCCGGCTCCTTTCTCAAGCGCACCCGCCCGGACTTCGACCCAAGGACCTACGGCGCGAAGAAGTTCTCTGATTTGCTGGTGGCCAGGTCGGAATACTTCACGGTCAAGAAGGGCACCAATGGGCAGGGATATCGGGCGTATAAGCCGATAGAGCAGAAGTAAGCAGATGTCAGAAGCACCAGAGCCTGTGCCCGGCGGCTATGCGCATGGACTTTCGGGCATAGTAATCTACACTCATACTGGGTATTCAAAGGAGTGAATGGTGTCCTCAGGGCCTGCGGCTCTTAAGGGTTCATCCGGGGGTATGACCTGAGTCAACCATCCGGCTTTCGCATCAATGTTATGTTGATTGCACATCCAACATAAGAGGAGGGGGGTCATGGCCAAGGGGACTCCGAGCATTGTGGTTGCTTGTGACGGTTCGGATCATTCGTTGCACGCAGCAAAAATGGCAGCCGAACTGGCTAAATCTGCCGGCCAACCGCTCAAATTGTTAGCTGTGTTTCCGGGCACAAAATTGGAGAGACTGGTTGTCAGCGGCGTATGGCCGAGTGATATTGAGGAAGAGGCAAAAAGTTACGGGCGCAAAATATTTGATGCCGCGAGACAGTCCGTGAGTGGGGCGGCCGATCCCGTCGAAGAGGTCCTTCTCAAAGGTGATCCTGCCAAGGAAATTATTGAATATCTGGAAAATAATCCGGGCACTCACCTATTTTTAGGAAGGCGTGGCCATTCACTGGTGCGCAGTCTTACCCTGGGTAGTATCAGCGAAAAGGTCGTCCGGCACGCCACCGGGCCGGTGACGGTTGTCAGTGAATAGCGTCGGCGACCCATGCCCGGCGTTGCATTCGGTGGGTGGTGGTTTTCCCGGCAAGCCGGGTAGGGCTACTGACTTTCTGTCTTTTGGTACTCCCGCTGTTCATCCGTCCAGAGCGTTTTCAGGTAGTCAATGACCGACTGGATCTCCTGAGCGGTCATCCGCTTCTCGAAGGCCGGCATCGTCAACCGATCAGATTTATTGAAGGGGTGTCGCCACCCCTCGGCAATCATCCTGTACAGCATGGCATCGCTGTGGCGCCAGGTGTGGCCGGTTTCATCATGAGGTGGCGGGGGCATTTCTCCCTTATCATCCGGTTTTTTCCAGTTGGCAGCGCCTTCACCCTGCCGTCCATGGCAAGCAGCGCAGTATTGCTCATAAATCTGTCTGCCCTGGATGACTTCCGTCGGTGCACTGTCCGCATCCTCAGGCCTGCCTGAGGCGCTGGCAAGGACCGGCACGGCGAGCAGGACTAGCGGGTAGAACCACCTATTCATGGACAGGCGTCCACTTGTCAGCGGCGCCACCGGCAAGCAGGTTCCCGTTTGCCGTGCCCACCACAAGTCCTTGTGACGGCGAGAAGGCAAGGGCTGTTACGGGTTGGGGAGTCTTCAGGCTTGTCCAGGTTTCGCCGCCATCCGCGCTGTGATGAAGCTGGCCCTCAATCACCGCGTAAACATTTTCCGGCGCAGTCGGGTCATAGCCGATAGCGGAAACAGTGCCACGCAGGTCCCCCGCATCGCCCCAGAAGCAAAAACAGTCCATGGATCGTGAGACACCGCGGATTGTACCGGCAAACAGCCAGCCACTTTCCATGCTGCCCGGCATGTCCGAGTGCAGGAATGCCTGCACCGGTTCCCGGGGACCACTGTCCACTTTCACCCACTCGGCGCCACTGTCCCTGGACCGGAACATGCCATCCTTCCCAAGGTATGCGTAGAGCGTTTCGGGCTGTGTGGCGTGAGCGGCCATGGCAGTGACACCGAGGCCAGGCAAGGTATCGTTGAGGGACTGCCAGCTATCACCGGCACTGTCGTAACGCCACACGCCCAGGCCCGGACCGGCCAGGTAGACGCTTCCGTCCGCTCCTCTGGCCAGGGAGCTCGGTTGAGCCTCCTGGTCGGTTGCCGGTAACCCGACCTTGGTTGTAGTTCCGCCTTCAATGACAAACAGGCCACTGTTGCGCAGCACCAGGAGGGCGCCTGACGAGTTGGTTGTCAGAGCCTTCACTGGTTGGGCGTCGTCTGCGGATTGGGCCTGAACCAGCGCTGGCATAAGTATTGCCGCCGTGAGCACGCAAAACCCCCAGGCCGCCCTGGTCGTAGAATGGACAATTGATCTCATGGGACCAGCCTCAATAATCTTTGTGTTCTCGGAACACACTTTGCTGGCCGTTGGCACTGAAGGCGATGACCTGGTAATCCTCCTTCTTGCCGGTTTCCATACCGGGGCTGCCCTGGACCATGCCGGGCACTGAAAGCCCTGCTGTATTGAACTGGGGATTTTCCAGGTAAGCGACTATGTCATCTGCCGGCACATGCCCCTCAATCACCAGGTCACCAATCAACGCGGTGTGGCAGGAGGCCATTTCACGCGGCACGCCATATTGCTGTTTGATTTCGTTAATGTTGTTGGTTTCTACAATGGTGGTTTCAAAGCCGTTGGCGTCCAGGTGTTCAACCCAGGACTGGCAGCAACTGCAACTGGGGCTCTTATAGACTGTGATGGCCGGACCAGATGTGCCAGCGGCGGCCATAGAGGTCGATGACTCGGTGGGTTCATTGACTTGCATCGTCAGCGTGGCGGCACCGGCGGCGAGAACGATGGCGGCCACACCTGTATACAGAGCAAGTTTTTTGGTCTTCATGGTAAATCCTCGATTTGATTGGGTCATGGGCAGCGCGTTGCCCGGGGTCGCCTTGGCTTCCCCGGGCAACGGCTGTCGGTTCGGGCAACGCCCCGAACCCTTAGCTGGCTTCGGCGTCTTTACCCTTCTTGCCGCCGTCCATGTGGCTACTGTCGTGGCTCTGCATCATTTTCATGCAGGCATCGGTCATGGCTTTACGATCTTCCGGAGACATGTCAGACATCATCTCCATCATGCCGCCCATTCCCTGCATGCCTTGCGAGGACATCATGCCTTTGCCTTCACCCTCATGGGCAAATACAGAGAAGGTGCCAATGGTGCCGGCCAGAAAAATCGTTGTGATAGCGAGCTTGATTTTTGAATTGCGCATTTGATTCACTCCAGTTAAAGATCCGTGATGAATGAAAGCACGGAGCTTTTTGCAAGATCGTTGTAAGAAATAACGTCAATGACTTTGCCGCAATGGGCAAAAATCCGGGTTACAACTCAGGAGCAATGTTCTGTGGAGGGGGCGTAATAGACGCCAGGAACGGGTCCTGGTAGAGGGCCGCGCGGGCGGTCAATACCGGCTGGGAGCCAATATCGGTTAAATCCAGGGAGTTTCCCGGTAAGAGAACGAAGCTGACCCCGCATTTGCTCAGCCCACTGGCGCTCAGGCAGACCTTATCAGAGGCCGAGACACAACTAGTTTCAGTTTCCCCGTCTGATGAGGAACTGGCGCTTTCCGCCTGGGCCATCATCGTGGAACCACAATCTGCCATCCCAATACCCGCCTTGCTGTCCGTTATTTTGGACATGGCCAACGCCGGCCCGCTTATCACCAGAAGCAGCGATAGCAGCGCGGAAATGAATTGGCGGGTCGTTGCGGTCATCCTGATTCCAGGCGCCAAGTTGTGAAGGCTTGAGGCTGTGACACACAGCCCATCTTTGAGTTCACCAAATCCTAGCAGTTTTTTATTTCAATGACACTACGATCACAGTATCCGAAGTGGCGAGGGAAATTAATTCCGGCGTTCCTGATAAAACGCTTGACCTTAAAGTTCACTTCAAGGTTATAGTTGCGAACCAATTATTGGTGATTCAGTCTGAGGTGAGTGAATGCAAACGTTCAATATCGGCGAACTCTCTGCCCAAAGCGGTGTGGCCAGTCATGCGATTCGCTTTTACGAGCGGGAAAATCTCATG
>TARA_R110002094_G_scaffold221553_2_pt1 | contig 133830 bp, 116 predicted proteins | sample TARA_R110002094 | Tara Oceans TARA_R110002094 (sample SAMEA4397409) | marine metagenome | biome: Polar Biome; feature: [MIX] marine epipelagic wind mixed layer (ENVO:01000061); material: water (ENVO:00002006), including particulate matter (ENVO:01000060) such as... | depth...
CAATCATTTCCATTTATTGATATCAATCATGGGTCTAAAGTTTGCGCACTGCCAGGTTAACCAACCATGGCGAAGTATAAACCCGCCGACGAGGTTCTCAGCATGAGCAATAACATTTCTGGAAAAGTTGTCGTTATCACCGGTGCCAGTAGCGGCCTGGGTGAGGTTACTGCACGCCACCTTGCTGCGCTTGGCGCTCGCGTAGTGCTGGCTGCACGTCGCAAAGATAAACTCGACGCATTGGTGGCTGAGCTGACCAATGCAGGTGGTCAGGCAATCGCGTATCAGACCGATGTTACCTCTCAGGAAGAGGTCAAAACGCTCATTCAAGGTGCCGTGGACACCTACGGTCGCATTGATGTACTGATCAACAATGCCGGACTGATGGCGATTGCACCGCTCAGCGATACTCGCACTGACGAGTGGGATCGCATGATCGATATCAACATCAAGGGTCTGCTGTACGGAGTCGCGGCTGCATTGCCAGTCTTCCAGAAACAAAACAGTGGTCACTTCATCAACATCGCATCGGTTGCAGGCCTGAAGGTGTTCAGCCCAGGTGGCACCGTGTACAGCGGCACCAAGTTTGCTGTGCGGGCTATCTCCGAAGGACTGCGTCACGAAGTCGGTGGCAGCATCCGCACCACGACTATCGAACCGGGCGCCGTGGACTCCGAACTGAAATTCGGCAGCACCCACCAACAGAGCCGCGATTTCGTGGTGGACTTCTACAAGCATGCAATTCCCGCCGAATCGGTCGCTCGAGCTATCGCCTTCGCAATTGAGCAGCCTGCTGACGTGGATATTAACGAGATCGTTCTGCGCCCAACCGTGCAGGAATTCTAATGAGTTGAGGGCCTGTCTCTTCGGCGTCAGGCCCCGCTTATCTGGAGTGAAAAGCGGTGAGTGCCACATGGCCCGGAAGAAAAGAAGCAAGCGCTCGATGCAGGTGCTGAATGCCCTGCAATTCTTCAGCAGCTTGCAGCTGTTCGTGGGGCTGACAACGGATTGATGGCAACGGTTATGGAGAGCTATCTACGGGAAGAGTTTCCCAGTAGCGAAATCAGGAGCGATTCGCAGAACAAGTCCATTGACGAGACCATCTCCATCGTCCGCTCCTACCTGCGGTAGAGACACCAGGGTGCCCTCGGTGAGGGAAAATTTAGTTAGCTAGTAAAGGAAGCGACATCATGAAATCACGTGCAGCAGTTGCCTTCGGGCCTGGAAAGCCACTGGAAATCGTCGAGATCGACGTCGAGCCGCCGCGCAAGGGCGAGGTGCTTGTCAGGATCACGAATACCGGCGTTTGCCATACCGACGCCTTCACCCTGTCGGGCGAGGACCCGGAAGGCGTGTTCCCGGCGGTGCTGGGCCATGAGGGCGCCGGCATCGTGGTCGAGGTCGGCGAGGGCGTGACCTCGGTCAAGCCGGGTGACCACGTGATCCCGCTGTACACCGCCGAGTGCGGTGAGTGCCTGTTCTGCAAGAGCGGCAAGACCAACCTGTGCGTGGCGGTGCGCGCCACCCAGGGCAAGGGCGTGATGCCCGATGGCACCACCCGCTTCAGCTACAACGGCCAGCCGATCTACCACTACATGGGCTGCTCGACCTTCAGCGAATACACGGTGGTGGCCGAAGTCTCGCTGGCCAAGATCAACCCGGACGCCAATCCCGAGCATGTCTGCCTGCTGGGTTGCGGTGTGACCACCGGCATCGGCGCTGTTCACAACACGGCCAAGGTTCAGCCGGGTGACTCTGTGGCCATCTTCGGCCTCGGCGGCATCGGGCTCGCTGCGATTCAGGGGGCACGCCAGGCCAAGGCGGGTCGCATCATCGCCATCGACACCAATCCAGCGAAGTTCGAGCTGGCTCGTACCTTCGGCGCGACCGAATGCCTCAACCCGAAGGACTTCGACAAGCCGATTCACGAGGTTCTCATCGAGATGACCGGTTGGGGTGTCGATCACACCTTCGAGTGCATCGGCAACGTCAACGTGATGCGCTCGGCACTGGAAGCAGCACATCGTGGCTGGGGCCAGTCGATCGTCATCGGCGTGGCTGGTGCAGGCAAGGAAATTTCGACGCGCCCGTTCCAGTTGATCACCGGTCGCACCTGGAAGGGCTCGGCTTTCGGCGGGGTCAAGGGCCGCACTCAACTTCCCGGCATGGTGGAGGACGCAATGAAAGGCGAGATCGATCTCGCCCCGTTCGTCACCCACACCATGGGCCTCGACGACATCAACAAGGCCTTCGACCTGATGCATGAAGGCAAGTCGATTCGCACGGTGATCCACTACTGATCGCCCACTACCCATTCAACGCCAACCACCAAGGAAATTAATCATGTCCACTCCTGTCATTTCTGGCGATGGCATCTTTTCGCACATCTTTATCGGCGCTGCCGACCTTCAGAAGTCGGTCGCGTTCTACGACGCCGCTCTGGGTGCTCTTGGCATCAAGAACCTCGGTCCTTTCAACAACGGATGGGTACTTTTCGGTCGCGAAAAGCCGGCTTTCATCATCGCCCGCCCGGGCAATGGTGAAGCGCCTTCCAGCAACGGCGTGACGATCGGCTTTGCGGCCGCCACTCCCGCTGAAGTGGATGCCTTCCACGCCGCCGGCCTTGCCGCAGGCGGCACTGACGAGGGCCAACCTGGCGCACGTGGTCACCTGCCGGGTGCCTATGCTGCCTACCTGCGTGATCCGGCGGGCAACAAGGTCTGCTCGTACACCTTCGTCTGAAAGCAAGGAAGCTGAGAGCGTTCTGACAGGGTCAGCACAAGCCTCTATTATACGGCGAGCCTGTTAGACGGACTGCGTAACGCGGTGCCTGCTCATGAAGATCGGCCCGCAGCCATGTGTGAAACGCATGGCTGCGGGCATTTGTTTTGAAGCGTGCTTTTCAACCAATGAGAAATGAGGTCGTTATGAAAGAGCCGGCCAATATCAATACGACGACCGTACAACCCACCCCAACCGCCACCGTGTACGGCATGCCGGCTTATGCCGATCGTGCTGCAGCCGTGGGTGAAGTGCATGCGCGCCCGCATCTGTTGTTTGAGGCCCCCCGCGGTATATTGCAGCTCGCTTTCATGACCGAAGGTGACCAGGCCAGGGATCAGATGGCGATGAGCGAGTTGTCTCATCGCTTCGGCGTTGCCGAGCCCGACCACGCTACGCCGCTACACGGCATGACATGGGATGAGGGAGACCTTCACTGTGAAAAGCACACCGAGTTCTCTACGTATCTCTGGTGCGCTTCGCTGGATTCCAAGACGGGAGAGCCTTGCGGAGAAAATCCCTTCAAACATGGATTTGTTCCTCCGGGCCCGGTCATATCCGGCATCCGCTTGAGACTTCTTCCGTGGATACCAGAAACGGAGAAGGAGGCTGATCGCTTCGATCCTGCCAGCCTGTGCTACTCGTTGGTAGAGAACGGCTCTGCCGCCATCTTGACCGACTTCCGACAGGATGAGGATGGCCTGACGCAGATCCTCATCCTTGCTCGTGATTTGACCCCGGCGCGGGCAGGTGCGCTGGCTCAACGTCTATTGGAGATCGAGACGTACCGTACCTTGGCGTTGCTGTCTCTGCCGTTGACGCGATCGATGACGTCGGAGCTGCGACACATGGAGTCGCGCCTTGCTGCGATCACTGACGAGATGTGTACGAATTTGGTAGAACGCCGCGATAGCGACGTGCTGCTTTCCGAATTGACAGGTCTGGCCGCCGAACTGGAAGCTGGCGTCGCGGCAAATCTCTATCGCTTCGGCGCCAGCCGTGCCTACTACGAGATCGTCGAGGAAAGGCTGGCTGCGCTTTCAGAAGTGGCCGTATCCGGATACAGCACCTGGGCGGATTTCCTGCAGCGTCGCATCGCTCCAGCCATGCGGGAGTGCCAATCCGTAAAGGAGCGCCAGGCCAAGCTCTCCGACAAACTGACCCGAGCCATCGCGTTGCTGCGTTCGTGGATCGACGTCGAACTTGAACGCCAGAACCGCGATCTGCTGGCTTCGATGAACAACCGGGCCAAGTTGCAATTGCGCCTTCAGCAAACCGTCGAAGGCCTGTCGGTCGCGGCAATTTCTTATTACGTCGTGAGTCTTCTCGGCTACCTGCTCAAGGGCATTCCGCTCGTTCACGACAGCGTGGCGCAGGTGATGGCGGTTCTGGTACCTGCGGTGATGCTGACGATCTGGTGGATCGTCCGCAGGATAAGACACGCCCACAGCGACACGGCGGCGGAAGAGAAATCTTCCTGACGAGCTGCCGTCCTGGCGCGCGATAGCTGCGCCGTCCGTTTGAACAGAGGAGAACAACATGCCAAGCAATTCTTTCGGTGAATCCTCTTGTACCGCTGCGGCCTGCATTGAAGCGTTTGTAGACCTTATTCCAGTAGCCAAACGCCTTGGGCAGGTCTCTCCAGGGACATCCCGTGCGCATGCGGTACAGCATGCCCTCCACGGTCATTCGTAGATCACGCTTGTTGTAGATGGCCTTGTGCAGCAGAATTTCCCGCAGCTTCGACCAATGCTCATCGCTGAGCAGTAATCGGGGCATTGCAAGCTCGTATCGATGTTGGGTCAGAGCTTCAACGATACGGGCTTGCTCTTATAGATCAATGGGTTAGCGCGAAATGGCAACAGACCCTAGCAAAGCAGTTCAAATAACGTGGCGCAGTAGTTTTATCAGGTCCAAATGCGCCGTTTGGCCTGCGTCAGTTTCGCGGCGGTCTCCAGCCGTACATATACCAAACGCCTCTGGTCATCCGCCGCGTCGCAACTCCCTGACACCCCGGCCCAGCTTGCGGCGCAGCAGGGCCCGCAGGGTCGCCCCATCCGAATACCCGACCTGTGTGGCGACCTGGTCGACGCTGGCGTTTCCGGTGCGCAAGAGATGGACGGCATGCTCCACGCGCAGGTCCTGGAAATACGACAACGGTGTCTTGCCCAAAACGCTTTGCAGCCGCCGCGCCAAGGTGCGCTCGCTTGTGCCCGCGGCGCTGGCCGCCTCGGCCAGCGAGAACCCCTGCGCGAGCCGACGTCTGGCCCAGCTCTCGAAGCGCTCGACCATCGGGTCGGCATGCGCAAGGTGGTCGGGAATCACGAACTCGGCTTGCGAACTGCGTGCCTCGACCAGCAGATAGCGTGCCACCAGGGCCGCCAGCGCCGGACTGCGCTCCCGGATGATGCGCAAGGCCAAGTCGACGTGGGCCAAAGCGGCACCCGCGGTAGTGAAGCGTGTCGAGTTCACGATCATGCGTGACTCGTCCAGCTTGACGTTCGGATAGCGCTGCCGAAACATCGGCCCCAGCCACCATGACGTCGTCGCACGATGCCCATCAAGCAGGCCACTCTCTGCAAGTAAGAAACTACCGGAGCAGGCGGAGCCAAGGTGCGCGCCAGCGGTGGACCACAGCTGTAGCGCGGCGACCGCATCGGGCACGTCGGGGCGTGTGAGCCGAGCCGAGAGCGTGTCAGGCATCTTGTCACCAAACGCGGGCACGAGCACGACGTCTGGTTCCGGCACACCACGCGCAGTGACCACGGGGACCGTCAAGCCCTGCGCCGTTCGGATGCGACGCCGCACGCCCACCAGCGTGAGCTCTATGTGCGCGGGAGCCTGTGGCAGCGAGCCCGACATCGCATTGGCCAAGCCCACTGTGTCAGTGAGCGCCGCAAGCCCCAGATCAAACACGCCATCACAAACAAGGATATGAAGTTTCATGGCAATAATGATATCAAAGTTGTCATTGTTGTCTATATAAATGGTTGTCATGAAGACTTAGACTGCAGGCTCGTCGATCCATTCACCTAACCCATTTACCCAAAGGATTACAATATGACCAAGCTCGCCCTGTTTGTTCGCCTCGAAGCCAAACCCGGCCAGGAGGCTGCGCTTGCCGACTTCCTGGCCAGCGCACTGCCGCTCGCCAACGCCGAATCCGGCACCACTGCCTGGTTTGCATTGAAGTTTGGCCCTTCGACGTTCGGTGTGTTCGATGCCTTTGCCGATGAGGCAGGTCGCCAGGCACATCTGAACGGCCAGATCGCCGCGGCCTTGATGGCCAACGCCGCGACCTTGCTCAGTTCTCCGCCCAATATAGAGAAGGTCGAACTCCTTGCAGCCAAGCTGCCTGCATGACAACCCGGCCTTGACCAAATCAGGTCACGCTGCAGGATGGGGTCACACGGCCCTACATTGTTTGGGTAAGGAGGGGTTCTACCCCGAAATCACGGACGGTTTGGAAAGAGCTGAAAACTTCTGGTCCTGCTTGACCCGGCGCCGTCGCATCCTGGGGTTGTGGCGGCGCTGGATGTATTCGAACACATCGGACCTGGCGGGATCGAGTGTTGGATACGTTGTGCGATAGATCCGTTCGCGTTTGAGCAGACCAAAGAACCCATCGCAGGCGGCATTGTCGCCACAATGCCCCACCGCACACATCGAGCAGAGCAGGCCGTTGGCGGCCAGGTAGTCCTGGTAATCACCGCTACGAAATTGGCTGCCACGGTCGGAATGCAGGATCAGCGGATGCTGCTCCTGACGCTGCCAAACCGCCATCTACACGGCCCTGATCACCATCTGCCGGTCCTGCCGGTGATGCATGGACCAGCCCACAATGCGCTGATCAAACAGGTCCAGCACGACACACAGATACAGCTTGGCCTGCTGGGTCTTGATCTCGTTGATGTCGGTCACCCACTTGGTTTCCGGCTTCAGGGCGCTGAAATCACGCTCCAACAGATTGCAAACGCCCTGCGGCGTCAGTGCCGGTTGAGCACGCTGACCTCGCCGTTTCGGGCGCGGCCAGCCCTGCAGGCCAGCTGCTGCCATCAGCTGGGCAACCCGGTTCCGACTGGCCGTCAGCCCTTCCTCGGTCAGATCTTCCTGCATGCGGCCGGCGCCCAGTGTGCCCCGGCTGTCCTGATGCAGCGCGTGGATACGGCACAGCAAGCGCTCATTGTCGCGCTGGCGGGCACTGGGCAGGCGCTTGCTCCAGTCGTAGTAGCCACTGGTCGAAACCCGCAGGCAGCGGCACATCAGGCGAATCGGAAACTCATCGCGGCAACGCTCGATCACCTGATACCTCAGGATGATCCCTTGGCAAAGAGCGCCGCCGCTTCGCGCAAAAAATCCCGTTCCTTGGTGATCCGGGCCAACTCGCGCTTGAGCCGGGCAAATTCCTCGTCACGCGGGCTCCCGGTGCCAACAAAGGCGGCTTTCCCAGCCATATACGACCCTGCAAAGGGCTTCATCAGCGTTCAAAGCGTTGTCGCCGACGGCAAGGGGCGTATCTGGGCGCTGGACACCGCCGCGCCGGAGTTCGCCACACCACGTGCTGGCGGGGCAAAGCTGGTAGCCATCGACCTGACCAGAAATCGAGTTGTCAAAACCCTAGTATTTCCACCTGAAGTGATCCTGCCGAGCACCTATGTCAATGACATGCGCTTCGACTTCCGGGTGGGTAAGCAAGGCACGGTTTATGTAACCGATTCATCCGTTTCCGGCCCTGGAGGAATCATCGTCATGGATATCGCCAGTGGCAAAGCCATCCGTCGCCTGAGCGGCGCGGCACAGACCTCTGTCGATCCGGATTTTGTGCCGGTCGTAGAAGGAAAGCCGGCGCTGCTGACCAGGGACGCCGATGGCAAGCCGAAGGCGCTGGGTGTTGCTTCCGACGGTATCGCCTTGTCCGCCGATGGAAAAGACCTTTATTTCTCCCCGCTGTACAGCCGCCATCTGTACGCCGTGTCTACTGCACTACTGCGCGATCCAGGCATAAGTGAGGCGCAGTTGTAATCCGGTGTACGTGACCTGGACGAGAAGGGAGCCTCCGATGGACTTGAGGCGGATGCTGAGTCCGCCGTTTACACCACTGACTATGAGCACAACGGTATTCGCAAGCGCCTGCCCGACGGCAGATGGCAAACCGTCGTCCATGATCCGCGGGTTCTCTGGCCGGACACCCTTTCCATCAGCCCAGACGGTTACCTGTATTTCATCGCCAACCAGCTGCATCGCTCACCTGGCTTTAACGAAGGTCAGGATCTACGTAGAAAGCCTTACAGCCTGTTGCGAGTGAAGATCGACGCAGCGCCTGCGCCGACGTACTGAGACGGCTGCCGATCAACGTGGCGGCGATCTCGGCGCGCATGGCAGGTGTGGTGCGTACATTCTTGTGCAGAGAGATTTGCATTACAGGCTCCTGGTTGATGGCAGGGGCTGTATCAACTCCCGCAGCACGGTTCGCGCCATAAACAGCGGATGGCGATTTATATCTATGCAATCGTCCGGGATGCGACACATAGGCAACACTGGCGCGAAGCACGGCGCATTCCCAGCTGATCCAGAAGTGAGCTGCAAGGGCGCAAAAATATGCATAGGTGCCGGGAACAGTAGCGACATATTGACATATGCAGATATCGCGAATAGTATTGACTCGTAGCCCGCGCTAGAAACCTACAGCCAGAAGAAGAATATCTACGTCAGCCTCAACGAAGCACCGCTAGGCTCTTCTGACCTCGTTGATCCATGTTCTTTGACTTATGACATCTAATAATTTAGATATGCAGGTAAATGAAGTGACACAATCAGAACTTTTCAAAACCACTCAGCTGGGCCCATACACCCTCAAGAACCGTATCGTTCTGCCGCCACTGACGCGTTCGCGCAGCTCCCAACCCGGCAATATTGCGAACGACCTGATGGCTACCTATTACCGTCAGCGCAGCGGTGCTGGCTTCATGGTGACCGAGGGCACACAGATTGAACCCCGAGGACAGGGTTATGCCTGGACACCCGGCATTCATAGCCCGGAACAGATACAAGGCTGGCGTAAGGTCACCGACGCTGTTCACGCCGAAGGAGGGGTGATCTTTGCTCAACTTTGGCATGTAGGCCGCGTGTCGCACACATCGCTGCAACCCGGTGGCGAAGCGCCCGTGGCGCCATCAGCCATCCGCGCGGACAACGTCAAGGTGTTCATCGAAACTGGCCCCGGCACGGGTACACTGGCCGACCCTTCGACCCCACGAGCCCTGTCCACCAAGGAGGTAAAGGAACTGGTTGAGCTGTACGCCCAAGCAGCCCGAAATGCTTTGGACGCAGGTTTTGACGGGGTGGAGCTTCACTGCGCGAATGGGTACCTGGTAAACCAGTTCATTTCGGCGCATACCAACCAGCGTGATGATGAATATGGCGGTTCGCTGCAGAACCGTCTTCGCTTCCTGCGCGAAATCACCCTCGCCGTTGCTGGTGTGGTCGGCAAGGAGCGCGTTGGCGTTCGCTTCGCCCCGCTGTTCGCGACCACAGACGAAGACCGCGTCTACCTCGGCCTGGTCGAAGAAGATCCTCACCAAACCTACATCGAGGCAGTGAAGATCCTCGAGGAAGTGGGCATTGCCTACCTGTCGCTCGCTGAAGCCGATTGGGAAAACGCACCCGAGCTGCCCGAGACGTTCCGGGAAGCTGTTCGTAAGACCTTCAGCGGCAAGATTCTCTATGCCGGCAAGTACACCGCTGAACGAGGAAATCGCGTGATAAAAGCTGGCTGGGCCGACCTGATCGCTTTTGGTCGCCCCTTCATTGCGAACCCCGACCTGCCCGCGCGTATCGCCAACAACTGGCCGCTTAACCCACTTGATCCAAGCAGCATGTACGGCGGTACCGATAAGGGCTACACCGACTACCCTGCTTACACACCCTAAGCGCTCAGTGCCACGCCCCATAACTCAGGGGCGTGGCTCAGCGTTTGCTGACCGAGGAAGTTAAGCATGTACCAACCGAGCACGACTCCCTACCAAGAGCATAGGGGATTCAAACGGACCTTCAGGCAGGGTCATCTAAGCCTTGGGCTGTTCTTTCCCCTGGAGGCTTTCGAGGGTGACACACCGCGCATGCTGGATCAGGTCGCGCTGGCCAAACGTGCAGAGGCACTTGGTTTTTCGGCGCTCTGGTTTCGCGACGTGCCGCTCAGGGACCCAAGCTTCGGCGATGTCGGCCAGGTTTTCGACCCTTGGGTGTATCTGGGCTACATGGCAGCCCATACAACAAAAATCGCACTAGGCACCGCCTCCATCGCCCTTACTTTGCGTAATCCCTTGCACACGGCAAAGGCCGCAGCGAGCATTGATCAGTTGAGCGGAGGTCGCTTGCTCCTGGGAGTAGCCTCTGGCGATCGTCCCGTGGAGTTTCCCGCATTCAGCGTTGATCCAGAACAGCGCGGCGAGACCTTTCAAGAAAACCTCAATGTGATACGCCAAGCCCATCGAACACACTTCGAGCCCATTCGCTGGAGTCACGGTGAGTTACTGGGGGCCGATCTCGTTCCCAAACCTACGACTCGGGAAATACCGCTATTCGTAACCGGACATAGCCGCCAGTCGCTCGATTGGATCGCGCGTGAAAGCCATGGATGGATCAACTATCCACGTCCGCCAAAAATACAGCGACTCATCGTGGAAGATTGGCGACAGGAAACGGCTAAACAATGTGGTACTATCTACAAGCCGTTCTTGCAATCGCTGTATATCGACCTGGACGAACACCCATCCACGCCGCCCTCGCCTATCCATCTAGGATTCCGACTGGGACGTAACCATCTTCTGGCCTTGCTGGATACACTTCAGGAAATCGGTGTAGATCACGTCATCCTGAACCTCAAGTATGGTAAACGCCCCGCAGCAGAGGTTATCGAGGAACTTGGCAAACATATCGTCCCGCAATTCGGCGCACAGGTGTCCGATAGTCCTACCTGACAGGACAATAGGATTCCAGTCCAAGCCTGCCCATCACTGCGAAGGGCAGGCGCGGAGATCATGGTGAAGCCTTCCAATTTGCTGCGTGAATCAGGAAGATATCCAGATATCGGAAGAGTAGGTATAAAAAATTCATGACTATTGACGTCAACGAAGCCCTGAAAGCATTGGCGAACCCGATGCGCCTTACCATCCTCAATTGGCTCAAGGATCCCAGGACAGCCTTTCTCGGGCAGGAGGTCGACCCAGAAACGGTAGGCGTGTGCGTCAGTATCATCCAAGAGCGCACGGGCCTCTCGCAGTCAACGACATCGCTTTATCTCGCAGCTCTACAGCGCGCGCAATTGGTGACATCGCAGCGGATCGGCCCCTGGACCTACTACAAACGCCACGATGAGAATATCGACGCCTTCTTAAAGGCGCTGCAAGAAAGAATCTAGGTATGCAGACCCAGGAAGTCATGGTGCATTCTTCAGCCCTCATCAGGAGGATGCGCCATGGCTACAGGTCTTCATACTTTGACAGCCGCCAAGTAATACGCCGTCGTAGGCCATTATTTAGCGCCAACCAATGACTAAATTTTTGTAACCTTTCGAGTGCCCGGATACTTTCCGGATGTACGTCGAGGCCCATTGATAAACGAGGTATTTATGATGGCACGCATTGTCAGAATTCATGAATACGGTGACGCCAGCGTTCTGAAGCTGGAAGATCTGGAAGTATCGGCACCAGCAGCAAACGAGGTGCAGATTAGTGTTAAAGCTATTGGCTTGAACCGAGCCGAAGTGATGTTTCGCAATCACGCATACCTGCAAGAAGCGGAGTTCCCCAGCCGCTTAGGCTACGAGGCCGCAGGCATCGTAACGGCAGTCGGGAGCGACGTAACCGAGATCACGGTTGGTGACTCGGTCGCTCTGATCCCACCTCTGGATATTGCTCGCTGGGGCACCTACGGCGAGTTGGCCAATGTACCGGCCCACCTGGTGGTAAAGAGCCCTGAGAACTTGTCCTTTGAAGAGGCTGCGGCGTCTTGGATGCAGTACGTCACCGCCTGGGGGGCATTGATTGAACAGGCGAAGCTACGGCAGGGCGATTTTGTCATCGTTACCGCCGCGTCAAGCAGTGTTGGCTTGGCCGCCTTCCAAATGGCTCGTATGGTCGGCGCCACATCGATTGCGATCACTCGAACTCACGCGAAGAAGCAGGCCCTGCTTGATGCAGGCGCTGCGCATGTCATCGTCAGCGATGAAGAGGATATCGTCGAGCGTGTTATGACGATAACTGCCGGTCAAGGCGCTCGCGTTGTATTCGATCCTGTAGGCGGGCCGTCCTTTGAACCTCTCACGCAGAGCATGGCGCGGGGCGGAATTTTGCTGGTGTACGGCGCACTCAGCTCTGAACCGACACCATTCCCACTGTTTACCGTGCTGGGCAAAAGCCTGACTTTGAAGGGTTATCTCTACGCAGAGATTGTGGCCGACCCTGAAGCCCTGGAGAGAGCGAAGGCTTTTATTCTGCAAGGGTTGAAGTCCGGTGCGTTGCGCCCGATCATCGCAAAGACATTCGCACTTAGCGACATCCAGGATGCCCATCGTTTCCTTGAAGCCAATCAGCAGATCGGCAAGATCGTGGTAACTGTCTGACCAGCAATTATGGGACTGAGAGCGTAATCCTTCGGCCCCGATTCAAGCCAGCCCTGATGACCGCTTTTGGCCGATTCTGTGTATCCGTCCGGCCAACACACCTTCCTGGCCCCGACGCCAAAGGCGATGGTGTCCACCTGATTTAAGTGGACACCATTTCTAGCTTTTTAAGCCGCTGGGCAAACCTATTTTCCCGAGGGCGTGGCGCGGCCGGGTTGGTATCAGCCAACGGACAGAGGTGTTGAGCGCAGGCTGGGAGAAAGACTCGCTTGGCTGCGTTCGCTCGATGATGAGACGCCGCCAGAGGCGGACGCCTGATCGGTCCATCCGAAACCGGCCCATCGTGATCTCACAAACTACAGGATAAGCACATGCCAGCCTCTTCTTTCGGTGAATCCTCGGCGCATATCAGACGCAGACGCGTTGCCCACTATCTACGCACGGAGTCTGGCGCTGCGGTGCTGCTGGTGATCGTGCTGTGGTTCGCGACCGTGTACTCCGGCATCCATGCCTCCCTGGCCGGGATGGCTGCGGGGCTCCTGATCCCCGCCTACGCGACGCAGCGTCACAAAGTCGTCGCGGCAAGACAACTGTTCCGTGACTTCTGGCAGTCTCCGAGTGCCGCATCGGCCCACGCGGTGGACCGCGGACTATCCCGCGGTATCTCTGTGAACGAGCGGCTGCACGAGTTCCTGCGGCTGCCGGCGGCACTGCTGATCGTGCCGGTGTTCGCCTTGGCGAACGCCGGGGTGGATCTGCGTGGCGGGTTGCTCGCTGAGGCCTTCGGCTCGCCCGTGACCTGGGCGTCATCTCGGGACTCGTGCTCGGTAAGCTCCTAGGCATCGGGCTCATCACTCTAGCCGCAGTCCGCCTCGGACTGGGGCGCCTGCCGGTGGGCGTCGGGATGGGGAGCGTGTTCGGTGGTGCGGCGCTGTCCGGGATCGGTTTCACCGTGTCGCTGCTCATCATCGGGCTCGCGTTCGGTACGACCTCTGACCTGGGCCGCCAGGCGACGGTCGGGGTGCTCGTGTCGATGTTACTCGCCACGTTGCTGGGGTGGCTCATATTCAAGGTCGCCGCTCTCAAGTGGGGGGAGGAGACTGCCGATTTGCCGATGGTACTTGAGCCACCAGTCGATCCGGAGGTCGATCACATCCGCGGTCCGGAGGACGCCCAGCTCACGCTCGTGGAGTACGTTGACTTCGAGTGCGCGTACTGTGCACACGCCACCGGTTCGTGGGACGATCTGCGCGCCCACTTCGGGGACGACCTGCGGTATGTGGTGCGCCAGTTGCCGCACCACCCCCACGGGCCGATCGCCGCGCGGGCGTCCGAGGCGGCATCGAACCAGGGGATGTTCTGGCCGTGGCTGGACTTCGTGTTCACACGTCAGCATGCGCTGGAGCGAGAGGACTTGATCGGCTACGCCGCCGAGCTGGGTCTTGACATCGATCGGTTCATCGCGGATCTCGACAGCCCCGCAGTGATAGAGCGTGTCGAGCGTGACCTCGTCAGCGCGGTCGCCAGCGGTGCGCACGTCACTCCTACGTTCTTCATCGAGGGTCGTCGTCTGCTCGGCAGTTACGACGCCCGCACTCTCACCGCAGTGCTCGAAGCCAGTCGCCGCGGCCCTCGCACTCAGGAAGTCCCGTCCTGAGTGGGGCGAACTACAGGATAAGAACATGCCAAGCAATTCTTTCGGTGAATCCTCTTGTACCGCTGCGGCCAGCGGCCTCGTGCAGGTGCGTGGCGCGCGTGAGAACAACCTCAAAGAGGTGGACGTCTCTATCCCGCGGAATGCGCTGGTGGTGTTCTCGGGTGTCTCCGGCTCCGGGAAGTCCTCGCTGGCCTTCGGCACCATCTATGCCGAGGCGCAGCGACGCTACTTTGAGTCGGTGGCCCCCTATGCACGGCGCCTGATCGACCAGGCGGGCGTGCCGGACGTAGATGCGATCGACGGCCTGCCACCAGCGGTGGCGCTGCAGCAGCAGCGGGGGTCCAGCAATGCGCGTTCCTCCGTGGGCAGTGTGACCACCCTGTCCAGCCTGGTGCGGATGATGTATTCGCGCGCGGGCGCCTATCCCGCCAATCAGCCGATGCTGTACGCCGAGGATTTTTCGCCGAACACGCCGCAGGGGGCGTGCCCGACCTGCCACGGCTTGGGTCATGTGTACGAGGTGTCCGAGGCGATCATGGTGCCCGACCCCTCCCTGAGCATCCGTGAGCGGGCGATTGCTTCCTGGCCACCCGCCTGGCAGGGCCAGAACCTGCGCGACATCCTGGTCAGCATGGGCTACGACGTTGACCGGCCGTGGAAGGACCTGCCGAAAAAGGATCGCGACTGGATTCTGTTCACCGAGGAAACACCAACGGTGCCGGTGTACGCCGGTTTCACGCCTGCCGAAACCCGTACCGCGCTCAAACGCAAGATGGAGCCGAGCTACATGGGCACCTTCACCGGCGCCCGGCGGTATGTGTTGCACACCTTCGCCAATACCCAGAGCGCGCTGATGAGAAAGCGCGTATCCCGGTTCATGGAGGGCAAGCCGTGCCCCACCTGCCACGGCAAGAGGCTCAAGCCCGAAGCGCTGTCGGTCGCCTTCGCTGGGGTGGACATCGGCGCGTTTATGCAGATGCCGCTGGACCACTTGGCGGCATTGCTCGAACCCATCGCACAGGGCGATTTCCGCGCCCATGCAGCGGGTGCGGCTACGGACAAGGAAGCGACCCGGCGCGAGCGTGCCGAACGCGCTGCCACCGGCCATGCGGTCCATGCGGTATCGCCCGACGTGCGCCGTACCTCCGCGCTGTCGGAAGAAAAGCGCCTCGCCGCACAGCGCCTGGCTGGAGGCGTGATGGCGCGCCTGCGCCAACTGCGCGAGCTAGGCCTGGGCTACCTGACGCTGGACCGGGCCACGCCGACGCTTTCGGCCGGCGAGTTGCAACGCTTGCGGTTGGCCACGCAATTAAGTTCCCTGCTGTTCGGCGTCGTGTACGTACTTGACGAACCCTCGGCGGGCCTGCATCCCTCCGACAGCCAGGCCCTGTACGATGCACTCGACCGGCTGCGCGACGCGGGCAACTCGGTGTTTGTGGTGGAGCACGACCTGGACCTGATGCGCCGCGCGCAATGGCTCGTGGATGTCGGGCCGGAGGCCGGGGAGCGTGGCGGCCGCGTGCTCTACAGCGGCGAGCCGGATGGCCTGCGCAAGATTGCCGAATCGCGTACTGCACGTTACCTGTTTGACGAAATTCCCGCACCCGGAAGCCGAGCACGCGAAGCGACCGGCTGGTTGGAGCTGCAGGGCATCCACCGCCATAACCTGCATGGCGTGGATGCGCGCATTCCGCTGGGCGTGCTGACAGCCGTTACCGGCATCTCTGGCTCCGGCAAATCCAGCCTCATCGCGCAGGCCCTGCCGGAATTGGTGCTGCTGCACCTGGGCCACGAGCCTGAAGACGATGCCGCCGAAAGCGCCACCAGCGAAGGGCCGGCAGTGGTCGAAGCGACCGGCGGCCATCTGGCGGGCGACGTGGACGCCATACAGCGCCTGGTGCAGGTGGACCAGAAGCCGATCGGGCGCACGCCGCGGTCGAACCTGGCTACCTACACGGGTCTGTTCGACCATGTGCGCAAGCTGTTCGCCGCCACGCCCGATGCTCGACGCCGCCGCTATGATGCCGGACGGTTCTCGTTCAACGTCGCCAAGGGGCGCTGCGAGACTTGCGAGGGCGAAGGTTTCGTTAGCGTGGAACTGCTGTTCATGCCTAGCGTGTACGCGCCGTGCCCGACCTGCCATGGCGCGCGCTACAACGAGGCCACGCTGAAGGTGCAGTGGAACGGGCGCAACATCGCCGAGGTGCTGCAGATGACCGTGGACGAGGCCAGCGAATTCTTCGCGGGTGAAGACGCGGTGGCAAGGCCCCTGCAACTGCTGCGCGACATCGGACTGGGCTATCTGCGCCTGGGGCAACCGGCCACTGAGCTTTCCGGTGGCGAGGCGCAGCGCATCAAGCTGGCGACCGAGCTTCAGCGCAGCCAGCGCGGCCGAAGCCTGTACGTGCTCGACGAGCCGACCACCGGGCTGCACGCGTCGGATGCCGACCGGCTGCTGGTGCAGTTGCAGCGCCTGGTCGATGCCGGTAATACCGTAGTGATGATCGAGCACGACATGCGTGCGGTGGCCCAAGCCGACTGGGTGATCGACGTAGGGCCAGGCGCGGGCGCTGCCGGCGGCAGCATCGTGGTGGCGGGTTCCCCTCAGCAGGTGGCCCGAAAGTCTGGCAGCCGAACCGCTCCGTTCCTTGCACGGGAGTTGGCGCGGGCCGAGTAGCTTAGTTCGCCAAATGTTGCCAGCTTCGCGGGGCATTGATCGTCGCCACACGGTGGTGACGGTCGCTGCCCGAGTCGCGTCATCCTTCCTGAGTCAGAGCAAGATAGGGATTGTTGGGCGGTATTTCGGCGAATACCAAGGACCCATTTTCGAGGAGGTAGCCATGCAGTCGGCGGGACTTCCTCGGGCCCGTGACTTCACAGGTCCAAATGTTCAGGCCATTTGGGTGCTTGCGGTATAGCTGCAGTTTCTAAAAGCGCTTTTGCACCCACTGCCAATCCGGTTGCTTGTCCTGCCTGACCAGCGCATCCACCTGGGGATGTTCCTACGCATAGCGCAGGAACACGCTGGGACTGACCAGGTAGGCGGTGTCGCTCACCGTATGCACGAGCGCCTTGGCGTCGTTGATGATGAGTCGCCGCGCGGCGACTCCCTGTTGCAGCCACGTCATGAAATGCTCGTAGCCTGCTTGATCTTTGTCTCAGTGAGTCGGGTTACGCGAGGGGGCATGCGGGATCTCCAGGCCATTTGATGTGCACCAAGAAATAGCATTATTCGCCGTGGTGTACAACGTGGTGCACATAAAAGCGTGGCTGGTGATGAACCTCCATGGACACCAATAGACCTGAAAGTCCCGTATTTACTGGATTTCAGGCACAAAAAAAGACGTCCGGAGACGTCTTTAGATGTGTATTTGGTGGAGCCGGGGGGATTCGCAGTCAACTGTTCGAATATCCCCAATAATCAGGCTCTTAGGCACGTTTTCCGTAAGAGTTGGATTAGGTGGCGTCTCAGAATCTTGCTCGATTATATTAACCTTTCGGTCGAGGTCAAGTGTCTGATCGATATCCGCCGAAATCTTTGACCACGATATCTCGCAGCCTTGATCAGGATGATGCAAATAATACGATGCGCTTCATCGCCGTGCTGAATGAGGGAAACTGAATTCAGAGGAGATGTACGGTTATGCTCAGGAATGGGGAAGCCAAGGAGAACGTACGCTTTATCCGTTTATACTGACTGACGAGGACGGAGCGAAAGAACTTTATTTAGCAGAGTGGGGTTCGGACGATGAATCGCATGTCACCCTGCGATTTGCACTTAGGCCGTTGCAGGCTGGGCAATTAGTCGACCGAACTGACATTATTGATGGGCAACCCCTTCAGTCCGTCTATCATATTGAAAGAATCCTTTCGTTACTCGATTGAGGTATTGATAATTCTTGCGCTGGATCTCCCGCTTTGACGGGCGATCCATCCGCTACCGATCTGAAAATGCCTGACGCAGCAACTCAGGTAATACGACACCTGCCTGCTTTTCCCTGCAACCAGAATTCGTTGTATTTGGCCTCCTCCCGTACATCCAGATTAACGTGGATTACTATAGCTCCACATTTGAGCGCTAGATCAGGAATAGTTGCGGCGGGCTCAACCTCACCAGAGGTCCCAATAACCAAAAGGCAATCGCAGTCGTTAGCAGCGCGAAATGCGAGTCGAGCTGCTGGTTGGGGCAAGGCCTCTCCGAACCAAATTACACCCGGCCTGACTCTGCCGTTGCAATGCTGGCAACGCGGAGGGTCGCGTAGCTCACCCTCCAGATTGAGATTGATCGGTATCTCTCCAGTAAATGGCCGCGCGCATGCGAAGCAAATTGGTTCAAATAGGCTGCCATGCAAATGAATAACCTCGGTGCTGCCTGCCCGCTCATGTAAATCGTCGACATTCTGAGTAACGAGTGTCAGTCGTTTGCCGCAACGTACCAAGTCCGCAATTGCCAGATGTGCAGCGTTTGGCGAAGCCCTCATCACTTGATGCCTACGCCATTCATACCAGCCCCATATCAATGCGGGATCGCGACGAAAAGCGGCACGAGTAGCCATCTCAGTTGGATCAAAATTGGACCATAACCCACTGCCAGGAGCTCTGAATGTCGGGATCCCACTTTCATCGGAGACACCTGCGCCTGTAAGAACGTATAAATTCCTGGCTTGTTGAATGGCGTTGATAGCACCTGCCGGTATGGATATTTTCATGTTTTCCACATGTTTTGACTTTTCATGGCCTTAGCGACACTAACATGACTGCGGATCTTAGTGTCGGTGTTGAATCAGTCGTTCCGATAAGCGCTTTATCAACTGTTGTCAGGAGAGATCTTGCTCACTGCCTGAGCGAATCATATTGCCTATGCCGTACCCAGCAGCTCCAATCACGACAGCCGAACCTAAAACCCATCTCAAAGATGTAGCGGTCAAAAACTCCACCGAATACCCCAGCTAAAGCGCTTGAGCTAAACAAGGTGGTAGCACCGGCGACATCGGGGACTGTTGCAGCAGCACCTCCTACAGCAGACAAGCACTCGCCAGCGATTCCAAATTTGTCTTTGCTACTCGGGTCACCTCGTTGGCACCGCAACAACGCTAGCGCTCAGGTCCACCGCGCGTGGAAAGAAGCTTAGGGTTCGGTGCGACATGGCATGTCGCTGGCGAGCGGCATACTCCTATTCAGCATTCAGCATTCAGCATTCAGCAGAGCGAAATCATATGGACGAACTATTCAATTTTGAATTCCCACCCTTTGCCATCACAGAGATGGACTTTCTGAGGAACAAAGAGGTGCACCGTATTCAGCAGCACATCGCCGAGGACAAACGGCCGCGCCTAGGAATCGCGGATTGGTATTTCGCCATCGGCGCTCCTCCCGACTGGACCTTCGTGCATTCCGACGATTCCTGCTGGGTGTTTCTTGACCAGCCGGGCGTGATACGGAATCTAAGAACTCGGGAGTATCAGATTTTTCCTCCCACATCTCTTGATGACGCCGGATTTCGCGACTGGGGTGAGAATGTGCGCAAGTACCTGCAGCTCAGCGTTACAGTGCCTAGCCTTCTTTGTTTGGACTACGCGGACCTGCTCGTTTTGCTGAAATCATCGCCGACACAGCGGCTAATCGCGACCGTCGTGGATATGTCGGAATTGGAGACGCTAAAAGGAGCGAGCTGGACCCAAGGCTGCTTTGGGTTGCTCCACGTCGCGTTCTACGCCGCCTGCAACTCGTTTGAGGAGTTTTTTGAGCAGTGTAGAGCTCTGGGCGCTACACCTGTTGCCGATACCCCGGTCATGGGAAGTATCAAGGTCGATCCACGTCAGGCTGAAGTCATATTCCTGATGGCTGGCATTGGTAACACCCCGACCCAGACGGCCAGTTGAGCCTGGGTCTACCTCTATGCGCATGCGGTGGACGATTTGCCGGCAATACGCCAAAGAGTCTGGGAAGCATGAAGATTCCGCTTCAGCCCCGTTCAGCGATGGATCGGGCTTGCTTAAGAATATGCTCTCGCCATGAAAGAGGAGCCAACACCTCAATGTTGGCGCCAAAGCCCATGAGCCACCATTGTGTTTGCTGATCGTTGGGTACGGTTGCAGTCAGTTGCACCCATCCAGCCTCGTCAGGCTCGGACAATGACTGGTCAAGGCTAAGGGGTGTTTCCGCAAGCATCCAGGCCACCGAATGGCATACACGCGCAACCAGCTTGACCGGGTCTTTTGAAAGAGGGAAACCGAAAGCCCCTTGGTCAACGTAGTTTTGTACATTGAATTCTGGTTGTGCCCGATAAAGGCTGGCGCTGGCTGTGACTGAGCGAAATCGATGCATCGCGAACTGACGTACGTCATCGTGCTCATTTACGCTGGCGAGTAGATAGGAACTGCTATCGCGTGTCACCAGCCCCAGCGGGTGTAGCGTATACGTTTTGAGTTCACCCTTGATGCGGCTCAGGTATTCAACATTCACTGCGTAATGATTGAGCAGGGCATCTGTCAGGCCCTCCCATACGGCGGGCTGAATCTCTGCGGAGATCAATGATTTGCCGTTGGGAATCGCCCGCACCCGCTGACTCCATTGGGAAAAGCCATTCTTTTGCAAGGCCTCAAGGTGCTTGCGCGCGCTCTGAAACTTGTACCCGATCTTGTCCATCGCGACTTTTGGCAGTAAGCCCCGGACCGACTCTTCAGCCAACACCAGTGTCAGCGCAGTGACGGTATCCATGGCCGGTAGATCGCTGGTGTAGTTCGCCACATAATTCCAGCGGTATGGCTTGGAGTCTTTGTGACACTCCAGAGGAAAATGCTCAGCCAATTTCTCCAGGTCTCGTTGAATGGATCGCACAGTCACTGTGTAGCCCTGCTCCTCCAAATGCGCTTGAACAGTGCCAGTGCTTAGTTTTTGAGGTGCTCGGGGCAGTATCTGCAATATGGCGAGGTGCCGGAAAAGTGTATCGCGCTGGCTCATGGATCATCCCTGTCAGAGGTTTGTGCGACTAAAATAGTCGCATGTTGCCGGCATGATGTCATCTTGATATGGCTAGGAGATTAGGATGATCCAGGCAAGTGATGTGAAATTGTTTGATCGATTAGTTTACCGACAAAACGGCATGAAGCTGCGTATCGTCGGGATTGAACACGACGCTACCCGATCAGTTCTCTGGGGAATCGATGACACTGGTTGTTCTCAGAGACTCACCGGGGTGCAGGCTACCGCGAGTGACTGGGCGATGGATACCGATGACGGCCTACTGTCGCGCGGTGATCCTGCCCGGATACTGGGGTGTCTGCTGGCGGGCGCTGCGGGTGATGCCCTCGGCGCGGCAGTTGAATTCATGGACTGGCCTGCGATCCAGCGACAGTTCGGGCAGTACGGCATCCGGGCGATGGCCACTGCTTACGGTCGGCGAGGCGCGGTTACGGATGACACGCAAATGATGTTGTTCACAGCTGAAGGCCTTGTTCGAGCAACGGTTCGCGGCAAAGCAAGGGGGATTTGCCATCCGCCGTCTGTAGTACACCACGCGCTACTGCGTTGGCTGGTGACGCAAGGTCATGTCACTGCGACACAAGTGGGCCAGGATGGTTGGTTGATTGGTGAATCACGCCTATGGTCACGTCGTGCGCCTGGCAATACATGCCTTAGCGCGCTGAGCCAGAGCAAGTACTTCGGCGAGCTGGCAGAGAATGACAGCAAGGGATGCGGAGGAGTCATGCGTATCGCTCCCTGTGCTTTCTTTGGTGATGCCTTTGATGTGGCCCGTGAAACTGCCCAATACAGCCATGGGCACCCTACGGGATACATGGCAGCTGGCCTGTTTGCTGACATCCTTCAGCGCATCTGGGTGTCTCAATTATCGTTGAATGACGCCTGCGTAAGTGCTCTGGAAGAACACGGTGGCAAGCGTGGCATGGAAGACACTCGTCGTTTGATCGAATACGTTTTGCGCCTATACCGGCAGGGTGTCAGACCCACGCCTGAGGGTATCACCGAGCTGGGAGGTGGCTGGGTGGCTGATGAGGCGTTAGCCATAGGGCTGTGGTGTGCGCTCTGTGCAGAGTGCCTGGAGGACGGCATCGTCATGGCGGTCAACCACAGCGGTGACAGTGACAGCACCGGTTTGATTGCGGGAAATCTGCTGGGTCTGATTCATGGCCCAGGGGCCATTCCTGATCGCTGGCTGGAAGATCTCGAACTGCGAGATGTGATTACCCAGGTAGCTGCGGACATCAGCTGGGTGCCGATGGTGTATGACGCCGATGATAGCGAAGGTGTGAGCAAGGATATCTGGATGAGGTATCCGGGTTGGTAGGGAGTGGATAACAGCTCCCGTCTAACCCGGTTTGTGCGTTTAGCCTCTTAGAGGGCCCAGATCCGAACTAGCGCAAAGCCCAGGTCGACATTGACGCTTTCGCGCCCGTCCACCCACTCATCATCGCGTAGTCGCCGCCCGGTATTAGTTTCCTGCTCACCTTTGGCGACAACGAGTACGAATAACCGGGTAGGACAGTCAAAAGAGCGGAGACGATCAATGTCTGCTCGAACCGACCAACTGCCTTCGAGACACTTGGCTTGTGATATGTCGCCTAGACATTTGAGTTCAGCGACCATTGTCGTGGATTCACTTTTATCAATTGCATACAAGTCTGCTTTACGCCTGTCGCCTATCGGGAGATCGGTCCAGATTTCAATGTTGTTTTCTTCGAACCAGGCGTGAAGGCTTATTTCGGCCTGAATCCAGTGCTCTCGACAACTATCTAGCTGTAATACTTGCTCAAGCTTCCCGCCCATCCCCTGGAAAGCTCTTTCGAACAGGCCAATCCATTCTGTCGTATTCATTGCTTACTCCCTGTACAAGCACAATCAGTGTGTTGTTATGGCCATGTGGCATAACTGGCGTCGTCGTCTTAATTTTGCCTGAAATTGCCGCCCGCTTACACATACAGTTCCACGCCGGTCTTCAAGCCGGCAATTATGTCAGAGTGCAGCTTTTTCGGCTGCGGGACCACGATGGAACCCTTGTGGGGGAGGATCCACCAGCGTAGTTCCCATCTTAAAGTGGCTGCTGCGATGAGTTGTGCGCCTTCGTCGGTGGTGATCAGATGCATGTCTTCAGATATGGGCACCTCTTGCATCAGTCTTGATAATTGAGCGGTGACCCAGGCCTTGATCTTGCGACGTCTGTTGTCGCATTGCGGCGTTAGTCTGTTTCTTCTTAATTACTGGAGTTCAGACATGAAAACGTACTCTGTATTCATGCAGCGCGTGCAGCCCAATGCCGGCCAGCTGGGCAATATAAAAATTACGGTCCAGGCCGCCACTGCGGAGATGGCCCGCTTGACGGCTGAGGCGCAATACCCTGGGTACCGGTGTTTCAACTCGCCAACGCGGGTGTTTTGAAAATGGGTCGCTTGAACTGCTTCATTCTGTGCTGCAGCTACGGCATATGAGCACTCCTTCCTTGATACAAACTAAGGATCTGCGCATTGATTGTTTCGCGCTTCTCAATATGCGGTCATGTCTTCGGCTGGCTCCTTGGAGCCGTGGTGTTGATTGGTGGGTCGAAGACGTAGAGCGATCCAGCATGGGGCCTTTTCCTGATATCGGAGTGCGCCTAAGCGACTTGAAAGTACTGCCACAGGCATCGGATTGGCTTGCTGAGATACCTGCTCCCGTGATGACGATGCTTGAGACGAACGCAAGACTCTTCAGCGGTTTGGAGTTCGCAAGCTTGTGGCTGCTGAGTCGCAGCCCCGATGCGCAAAAACTGGCGGGTCAGTCGCCGCTGATTTTTCTTTTATTGCTTGAAGCCGGATCAGCCGGGTCGATCAGTACGGATAAAATATTTGCGCTCTGCCAGGAGCCGCAGGAGCAAGAAGAGACGATACTCAGCGAGCTCGGGCTCCCTGAAGAACGCCCCTTTTTCAATATGCTGACGCGCATTAACCTGAGGACCGCAACGCGCCATGATGTGCCGCTGGTATATAGCGTCGCGCACTGCGGTGGGGTGAAGCTGCTTGCTGAAATCGACGGTCTGGATTTTCGTCTGCTACGGCAAGTCGCCAAGTGTCCTTCGCTGCTGAACTCAGTGCTTCTGCAGAATTACGGTGACAGCTGCCCGGTAGAGAGCTTTGTGTATATCACCCGGTATCTGCTCAGGACAACGCAGAACGATCAGTTACAAACACTGCACACCCAATTGCAGTGCTGTCTATCGCTCAAGGAACTGAACGCTGTTTTTAGCCGCTTGTATTCTCAGCAGAGAGACGAGCGCATCAGGCTAAGCGGCTCTAAAGCCTGAGGTATTGGCTGAGTTGGTCGAGGATCGGCTGATCCATAGGGGAGGTCGCCACCGTTTTCAAGAGTGGGGCGGGCGTGAGGCTTACCGCCTGCGACTCCCAGCCCATGTCAGCCGGGCTGCCGCCTGTACGCTCAGCGAGATAATAACGGGTATACGAAGCGCTCCGGGCAAAGTCGCCTAGCCAACCGATAATACGTACCTGCAAACCGGTTTCCTCGAAGCATTCCTTGATGGCGGTCGCCCGGTATGAATAACCCTCATCAATCGTGCCTTTCGGAAAGGTCGCCGAATATCCAGCAAATCTGTTGGTTGGGTGTGCCAGCCAGACTCTACTGTCCGGCTCTAAGATGACTGCGCCCGCCGCCGCATTCAACCCGTGCGGGACAATGAAATCTGGGTCATCGAAAGAAGCTGATTGAGCACAGAGGTCTTCCCAGCCCACTCTGGTTACAGGAGCATCCAGCCAGGGTGTAAGCACAACATTGTTGATCTGTTCGGGAACGGCCCCGCCAGGTATGGCTATCGAAATCGAGTCTTGCAACGACCAATTGGCAAGGGGAGTGGCACTCGTAGGGTTGTGAATGATGATCTCGCGCCCGGTGTGATGAGCTTTCGGGTGTAGGGCACTCACGGGTACGTCCCATTCATTTTTTCGCATGCTTGTACTCCGGTACAAGAGTGAGACGAACGGTCTTCTTCTCTGGGACGGGATGCTCTGGAGATGCGTCTTCTTGCGCTTTCAATTCTTTGGCCCAGTAGCTGCCTAGTGCTATTGCGTGATCTCGCCAGAAAATATGAAGGGGTTGGTATTCGCCCATCCCTTGCGTGAGGTAATGCATAGCCAAATCTTCACTGGCATACATTGAAATTAAGGTATCCATCATGGCCAGCTCTTGAAGACCGAAAATGGCAACCGCTACTTCACGATCTGACGCGTTGATTTTCAACGCCAGGCTGCTCAGATAGTAGCTGCCCCAACAGTCTCCATCGACATGTGCCTGGCGATACCATTTCATTGATTCGGCGACATCAGTTCCAAAATTTGGAAAACCATGATGACCATACTCGTAAAGCATACCGAGCTTGAGTGAGGCCTCTGGCAGGTCGCCTGAAGCTTTTTGAAAATACTCCAGCGCTCGCAGCAGATCTGGTGACACCCCACGCCCTGTCAGATATTGCTCACCGAGGTTGTATAAAGCCTCGAAGCTTCCCTCCCTCGCAGCCAGCCGCAGTAACCTATTAGCCAGCGCTCGGAAGGTTGGGGTTTCAACGTTTAGCCAGAGCCATCCCAAATCATTGAGAGCCTCGCCACAGCCGTCCACTGCTTCTGACCGGAGCACATAATAGTGCTCGCGTATTTCACCCCAGTCCGCCAAGGTTTGCAGGGGGTTTATCCCGAGCATCTGCTGAAAGGGATGACGTGCACCATAACCAATCTGGCTGGCGTCGATGCTGCTCCAACCTCGCATCGAGAGCAAGCCAATCTCATCTAGTTCGAAATTGACCTTTCCCTCCTGGTTACATGAGAGGTCAAAGGCTTTTGGAAGCAAGCGTTCAATTAATGGTGCAGCTTTGGTTGTGTGATGCACTGCGCACCTCAATAGCGATTGAGCCTTCATTATGTGCTATTCATGCGACAGCGTTTGTCGTTGGCAACAATATCATTGGTTGGTAGCCAACCCGAAAAAGATCGGCACTTACTTGAACTTAAACCTGCAGGGTAGATTTATGCTTACAGAACAGAAACTGATAGAGATTGGAGGCGCTTTGTGTACCCTGGGGAAACAAGTTCAGAAGACTATTATCGAAGATACAAAGCAAATATCGATCCCGTTTGATTCCATACGGCTCGACCAGCCGATTGAAGAGCTTGCAGACTTGGCTGGTTGGACAGGCAGCAGGACTAAAGCTCAATATCTTTACCGGATGACGGTGTCAGACGCGAAGCTTCTGCCGGAATTAAGGTCGGCATTTGCTTCAGCAAAAGCGCAAAAAGATGATGGCAGGGCGTATGCGCGATTGCAGGAGGAGTCGGAAACGCTCTACGTGGGTAGTTCAAAATCCCTCATGAGTCGGATAAAGCAGCATTTGGGCTTGGGTCCGAAGCGCACCTATGCGATGCAGATTTCTCATTGGTTACCGGATACCCCAGGCTTACTTTACATACAAGCCTGGCGTTTCAGCGACGACACCCCGCCCTCTGTCGTCCAGGCGATTGAGGACGGTCTCTGGTCTATGACAAAGCCAATGTTTGGACGGCAGGGCGCAAGGTAATTATTTAATTGCATCATAGAGGTTGGAACGACTTTATAAGACAGCTCAACAATGGACGCCAACCGTTCCTGTATTGAAACTAAGGATATAGCAGGTCAATTTGGAGTTGGAACAGCTTCACAGTACTGCACTACGCGATTTCAAACCCTGCGACAAAAACAGAAAGGACAAGAAATGGACTTCATCCTCGTACCGGATGCATTAGCTGCAAGTGAAACCCGCCACGCACTGGCACAACGCAATACTATGGGTGTAAAGGTTGGCAGTTTCTCCGTATTGCTGGAAACGCTAGCTGCGCTCTGGTTGATCGAGCCGTCCGATCTCGACTGGGATATAGCGCTGCAAGAGCAGGCGTTGGTAATGGAAGATGCTTTCTGGAAAAAAAGTATTCAGGTCGATGAGCCTGCAACCATTGCTGAACTGAAGGCTGGCCTACAGCTTTTGCTTAACTACTTGCCCCTTGGCATTCAGCCAGCGGAAATCCTGGCACCTGCCAACCGTTATGAGCGTTATTACAACGACCTGGTGGGTCTGCTTGAACGAATCGGTGAGCGCCCAGCCCAGGACCAACTTGCTGAGCAGTGGCTGACCGAGCATCAGGAGCTGAGTATCGAGCCGCTCCATGTATATCCTCGTCTGGATATCGAGCGTCTTTACCCTTGGCAGCAAGAGATTCTGGGCATCCTTGCTGATAAGGGTTGGTTGACACCTGAATCAGACAAGTTTGGATTTATCCCGGAACCATCCCCAGCCAATGAATGCTCACCCATCCAGCAGTTCGCCGAAGCCCTGTTTCACCCTGAAGCCGGCACAATAAACTGTGAAAGCCTGCATTGGTTAACCTGCGGTGATCATGTCCATGAAGTGGAGGCGGTTACTTCTTTGATTCAGACCGCATTGGACAAAGGCATAGCGCCAGAGCGAATCGCTGTTGTAGTTCCTCGCGGTGGGGATTACGAAATCTGGCTGGCAAAACATTTCGAATACGCCGGCGTTATTGCCAGCAACGTGCGTCCCGACAGCGTTATTTTTGACTGGCAAGGGGCCCTGATTCACGAACTGCTCACTAGCCTGGTTCAGTTGGATATTCCCATGGCCAGAATGAGCGTGATAATCAGCCCGCTGATGCCCTGGAGCGCCAGCATAGGCCACAAGCTGGCCGAGCAGTTTGAAGAGGGTCGGGCACTTGAGCCCGGAATAGAACTGAGCGCCGAGGGTCAGGCTATGCTTGAACTCCTGCAGAGCCAGCCGGAGCGGACATCGGCAGCTGTAATGGCATGGTTGAATGCCATCGCTGAGAGCACTCGAGCGGCAACCATTAAGGGCTTGAGCAAAGAACGTTTAACAAGCCTTTTGGAAAACACGTGTCGACTGCTGGCGCTTTATGGAGACCAACCTTTCGATGCGCAAATCAAACGGGTTATCCGCCAAACACCGGTAGCTACTCTGCAGTCACAGGAAGACCGGATCCGTTACCTGCATGCAGTCAATATCCTCCGGGAAGATGAGGCATTGCCGTTTCAGGTAGACGAGCTGTTTATCCTTGGATTCAACCAAGGTCATTACTGTTACCAGCCTGCGCATACCGGGCCGATACATCGGGATGCCTGGGACCAACTCGCAAGAAGTGCAAGCCTTGATATCCCATCAGTGGAAACAAGCCAGTTGCAATGGCAGCAAGACTTCGCCGAACTTCTTCGCCGCGCTGACAGCGGTATAACCTTCCTACGGGCCTTGAATGATTATCAGGGTGCAAGCCTGGAGCCAAGTGAAACTCTGTTGGATATGGCTCTCTGTTTCCAGCCTCTGGAGAAACTCGATCCTGGGCAGCTCGAACGACCGATTTTGCAATCGGGCCACCCGTTGCTTCGCACCTTACCCATTAAGTTGGCGATACAGGACGAGCCGCAACTGAACGATCTTCATATCGACAAAGGTTTGATGGCGGCTATAAGACTTCGCCAGGACGGCACGGCCAGTCCGGAATCCCCCAGTAGCCTGGAAAAACTGATGCAGTCGCCGTTGGCGTGGCTGCTTCACCGTCTGAGAATCAAATCCCGAATATGGGCACCACAGTCGCCGGAGATATCTGTTCAGGGGACCGTGGCACACAAGGTTTTTGAGCTGTTTTCTTACAGACAGGCCGAACCTTGGAGCGAGAGGCTTTTTGATCAACTGTTTGCTCAGTCAGTAGAGCAGGCAGCGCCGTTTCTGGATGCACCTCAGTGGCGGCTCAAAAGAACACAGCTTAGAAACAAGGTCTATAGGGCACTTAACGATTTTGCCAGCTGGTGCCGGGAAGAGAGCTGGAAGATTTCAGAGGTGGAATTGGAGTTGCAGGGTGAACTTTGGGGTACATCGCTGAAGGGTTTTGTTGATGCCGTGCTAACCAACGGCAACCAGACATTGATTGTCGACTATAAAACCTCAAAGCACGACCGACGCCTGAAACAGCTCGATGCTGGTTACGATTTGCAAACCCTGATTTATCGGCAACTGTACCAACAGAAGAATCCAGGAGCTCCTGTGATGAGCGGATATTTCACTCTGAATGACACTACCCTGCTCGCGGACCAATCCCTTGATCTGAGTGATCAGCTGCATGTGATTCAACCGCAGTTGCCACTGGAACAGCAGTCTGCGAACGCAGTCTCGCTTGTGCAGCAAAGGCTCGACGAAATAGCCAATGGCACCATCAGACTCAACTGTACCTCGGATGAGAAGGACTGGGATAAGCGCGGAATTAAAGCCTACGCCCTCACAGATAACCCGGTTGTCGCTCGCTTCACCCGGCACAGCGAAGAGGATGCAGTATGAGTAACTCCGCTGCTCTCCCCGCACAGAAACAAACCCTGGTCAAAGCCGGTGCAGGTGCAGGAAAAACCTATACCGTTCAGACCACCCTGGCTGATTGGGTCAAGCGAGGGGAGGTGAAGCCTGATCGAATACTTGCCGTAACCTTCACGACTGATGCAGCCAACGAAATGCGGGGGCGGATTCGCTTGTCCCTTTTAAAAGAGGGCCTGATGAAAGAAGCGGGGTTGCTCCAGAAATCGACCATCTCCACTATTCACGCCTTTGGTTTGGAGATTCTGAGAACCTTTGCTTTTGAGGCCGGAAACTCCCCCACACCTCGCCAACTAACCGAGCAGGAGCAGGATATCCTGCTTCGTGAAGCACTGGACCAGGTAAGCGCCATACAGCCCCTGCTCGATGACCTGGAGCACTTTGGCTACAGTGGTGGCTTTAAGGGGGATGAGTATCAGGAAGGTGTTGATCAGTTGACGGACACTATTCTGACCCTTATCGGCAAACTCAGATCCCTCGGGAAAGGAGTTGATTCGCCACCTGGAGAAGCCCATGCATTGCTTGAACAGGCTAAGGCCATTATCACCGATACCTACGGACATGTGCAAAAAGACGGGACAGCGATAACCGACGAGCTGTGGAGAGCGATTGAGGCCGTTAAGGCTGAATACCCGGACCGAAAAGAGCTCGGCGATAAAAACGAATGGGGCAACAATGACCAGACAAGAGACTTCGTTGCCAATATCTATCTCGCGACTCGGGAACGCCTGTGCAACGATTGGAAGCTTTGGAGCAAGCTCCAATTCAATGATAAATTCAAAAAAATCAACGAGAAGCACCCCCGTGTTGATTTGGCCGCATCGATCTGGAGCGCTGCTGAAAAGCTAAGCGTACACCCCGGCCCACTCAGCGATGCCTTGCAGCACATAGAATGCTTGTTAACTGGCGTAATAGAGGGGTTGGCCGAATACCAAAGCACGAAAAAACAGGCGGGTCTGGTTGATTACGGTGACATGGTACACCTGGCTAACGACATGCTCAGCAATAATCCGGAATGGCTGGAAGAAATTGCGAGCAAGTATGATTGCTTGATTATCGACGAGTTTCAGGACACTAATCCACTGCAGTACTCTTTGCTGCGTTACTTTCAGGTCAGGAGTAAATACACCCTGATCGTAGGTGACCTCAAGCAGTCCATCATGGGCTTTCAGGGATCTGACAGCCGTTTATTCGCGACCTTGTTGGAAGACAGCAAAAGTCAGCCTGATGCTGTAAAAGAGCTGGACAGTAACTGGCGCAGCACACCCGAGTTGATGGGCTTTCTTAACGATATGGGCGAAAGGCTCTATGGCGTTCGCTATCAGAGACTGGCTTCCAAAGCGGCGTATCAATCCGACCTGTCCGCTGTACATGCGCTTCGTTTCAGCAAGGCATACTGGAACAAGGATGCGAATGCGAGAAGCGCTAAACCAGGATTCACCAGAGAAGGTAATGTGGCTCTGGCCAACCATATTGCTGGCCTGCTGGGCGGCGGTACGCAGATTACCGACAAACACACTGGCAGGAAGCGGCCCATTCGCGGATCGGATATCGCGGTGCTAGCGCGAGGACACAAAAGGCTCCTAAATTTTGCGGATGCTTTGCGCGCGGCAGGTATGGAAGTGCAAATCCAGCAATCAGGATTTCTTGCCTGCGATGCTGTGCAGTGGGTTCTGAACGCTCTGCAAGGCCTGAATAATAGTCGGGACAGATACGCTTGGTTGGATCTTCTGACATCGCCTTTGATCAGGGGGCACGACACCAATCGGCTCGAGCTTTTACTGAATGGCTACAGAGAACATTCTAGATTCGAGCACGAACTAACGGAACGGCTTACTCCTTTGCGAAAAAAGCTGCCTATCCAGCCGATTAAAAGCCAGCTGTTGACGATTATCGAGGAGGCTCGGCTTTTCGAGATTGTGCGTACAGAACCCCAAGGCCAGCAATTTCGGACAAACCTGCTCAAGCTGCTTGGCCTTGCTGAAGAGTTCGAGGCATTGCAACCGGAGACGCTAAATGCCATGGGTATTGCCGGGAAAAATGCTTCAACTTTCCAGGTATGGCTGAACCAGAACCAAGGTGCCAACGACGAACAGCCTGAGGCAGATCCGCAAGCGGAGAACGCCGTGGTCCTGAAAACCTGGCATGCCTCCAAGGGGCTCGAATGGCCTGTGGTCATGGTTCTGGATGCCGAAAAATCTGCAGAGCCGCGTTTCCCCAGCATTACCATGGCATACCCTGCTGGCGGTATGGAGAACATGCTCCAGCAAAGCTTTGTGCAAATACTGCCACGGTTTGACGATAAAACCACGGAAGCACGCTTCTCGGCCTTGTTGGCCGACGACGAGACGGAGACAAACAAAAATCTCTATTATGTGGCGTTAACCCGGGCGCGTGAGCAGATCATCCTCCCTTGCTGGGAGGGTTATACAGAGGGGGCGATGCTTGATTATGTCGAGCCTTTGCTGAATGCCCAAAGCCAAAAGGGTGAATCTGCACTCTACAAAGAGGATCAAATCCTGCCCTCTGCGGCTGACCCTTTTGAGGGCGTAGTGAGAGCAGAAGAAAGGATTAATCTACTCATTGCCGCAAAAGAGCTGCCTGAGAAGCTGCAACATACCGTCAGTCCCTCATTGGCCGTCGACTTGCAGACTCACCAGAAATCAGAAGCTGAAACGACGAATTACCAGCCTGGGTTAAACCTGGACGCGTCTGGTGAATTATCAGCCAATGAGCTGGGTACATGGGTGCATCGCTTATATCAGGTTTACTTGATGCAGCCGGGGTTGCTGAGAAAAGCACTGCCCCTGAAGCAAGGTCATGTAGTAAATAAAGATCGCATGCAGACCGTGATTGACCATTTGGAAGGATTCAAAGCTCATATGGAACACCTGGTGGGTACGGTTCGCAAGTGGGAGTGTGAATTGCAGGTCTCCGGACTTAATCCGCCGGGGCAGGTCATCAGCGGAGTAGTGGATCTGGTCGTCCGGGGAGAAGGGGGGACATTGTTAGTGGACCACAAGACCAATAAAGAGATGTCTCCGGACCTCTACTGGGGTCAGCTCTTGAAGTACAGAAATGCGTCAATTGGAACGGGTAGCGTCACGGCGCTAAATTGGGTTAGGCATGGTATCTGTCATAGCATGGGAAACGGCTGACATAAAAGATCAAAGCGGCAATTCCGCTGAAAACATCGCGGCGTAGGCTAGCCCGGCCTGAAAGCCGCGATGGCCCGCTTCCCTTTGCGCGCAATCTGTCGCATCATCAAGCCAGTACTGATGACAAAAACTTGCGACAAGGGAATGTCGAGCCATTGCTTTATATTCCCTGACAAAGTCGCTGCTGTAGTCAAGGATCCCTCCCCGATGCAAGCTCTCTACGCCCCAGGCGCTCGTGTTGTAATTCGTGATTGCGAGTGGATCGTACGCCGAGCCGACCCCAGCGACGACGGTGGTTACATCCTCACAGTGGATGGCCTATCCGAGCTGGTAAGCGGCAAGAGCGCACGCTTTCTGACCCAATTGGAAGAGAAGGCTGATGCCATTCGCGTGCTGGACCCGGCCAAAACACGCTTCGAGCAGGATCTAAGCCCCAGCTTTGAAAAAAGCCGTCTGTTTATCGAAACTCAACTGCGTCAGATCACCCCAGCCGACGACAAGATTCATCTCGGCCACAAAGCGGCCATGGACGCGGTGCCCTACCAGTTGGACCCGGCGCTGCAGGCGCTCAAACAGAGCCGCCAGCGCATTCTGATTGCCGACTCCGTCGGTCTGGGCAAAACCCTGGAAGCCGGCATCCTGATGACCGAGCTGATGCGTCGTGGGCGGGGCAAGCGGATTCTGGTGCTCACGCTGAAAAGCATGATGACCCAGTTCCAGAAAGAGATGTGGAATCGCTTTACCATCCCGCTAACTCGCCTAGACTCCGCGGGTTTACAGCGCGTACGTAACCACATTCCCGGCAACCAGAACCCGTTCTACTATTACGACAAGTCGATCATTTCCATCGACACTCTCAAGCAAGACAACGAATACCGTCGGCATCTGGAACAGGCCTACTGGGACATTATCGTCATCGACGAAGCCCATAATGTGGCTGAACGCGGGAGTAGCTCCCAGCGTGCGAAATTGGCTCAATTGCTAGCCGGGCGCTCGGATACCTTGATCATGCTTTCGGCCACGCCTCATGACGGCAAAGCCAAGTCTTTTGCCAGCCTGATGAACATGCTCGACCCGACCGCGATTTCTGATCCGGATGATTACGCCAAGGAAGACTTTCGCGATAAGGGCCTGGTAATTCGCCGCTTCAAGAAAGACATCCGCGACCAGGTGCAGCAGGAGTTTAAAGAGCGGGTAGTCAATGACATCTACTTGGACGCCTCTCTGGAAGAAGAGGCCGCCTATCAGGCTTTGCTGGATGTGCCCTTTACCTACCGTGGCGAACACAACGCCGAGCGCAACGGCCAGCTGGTGCGCATTGGCCTGCAAAAGTCCATCTTCAGCTCGCCGGCGGCTGCCCGGGTCTCGGTCGAACAGCGCATCAGGAAACTGGACAGCAAAGCGGACACCAGCGCGGACGAGCAAACTGAAATCCAGGCGCTGGAGTCCTTGTTGCTGGCGCTACGCAACATAGCCCCTAGTTGTTTCAACAAATACCAGCAGCTACTTACACTGCTTAACAGCAGCGCCTTTGGCTGGAAGAAAACCAATACCGAAGATCGCCTGGTGATCTTCAGCGAGCGCATTGAAACCCTCAATTGGCTTCATCAACAACTACAGGGTGACCTCAAGCTGAAAGACGATGCCGTGCAGATTCTCCACGGTGGTATGAGCGATATAGAACAGCAGAGCATTGTCGAAGCCTTCGGCAAGCCGGAGTCCAAGCTGCGCGTATTGCTCTGTTCCGACGTCGCCTCCGAGGGTATCAACCTGCACTACCTGTCCCATCGGCTGGTTCACTTTGATTTGCCGTGGTCTCTCATGGTGTTCCAGCAGCGCAATGGCCGGGTAGACCGCTACGGGCAGACCGATAAGCCGATCATCACCTACCTGATCAACCGCAGCGACAATCCTACAGTTAAGGGCGATCAGCGCATTCTGGAGATTCTCAAAGAGAAGGACGATCAGGCCTATAAGAATATTGGTGACCCGGCCACCTTTTTGAAAAAGCATGATATTGATGAAGAGCAAAAACTCATTGAAGATGCCATGGCCGAGGGGATGGATGCTGAAGTCTTTGATCAGAAGTACCAGCCCGACGCCAGCAACGAAGGCGACGATCTCCTGGCACTGTTCCTCAATCCAGAGGCCGCATCGCCCATAAACGAAGAGCAGGTTGAGAAGTGCACGGTGGAACGCTACAGCCTGTTCCCGAGTGACTACGAGTTTACCCGTCAGGCACTCGACGCTATCAACCGCGAACGTAAACAGATCAGCTTCAGCGCTAATGCCGAGCGACAAACCATCACCATCACCCCCCCGGATGACCTCGACTATCGTTTCCGCTTCTTGCCGCCGGAAATCAGCCCGGAAGATGGCAGCCTGGTACTAACAGCCGACAAACAACGCTTTGAAGAAGAGATCCGCCGCAGCCGGCAGGATGAAAACGCCTGGCCTAAGTTGCACTATTTGTGGCCCCAGCATCCGGCTATCCAATGGCTGGAAGACAAATTGCTCGCCCAGGTAGCCCGCCATAGTGCCCCGGTATTGGCCTTGCCAGATACCGACCAGGTCAAACAGGCGCTGCAGCCGGGGGAGAACGTTTTTCTGGTCAGCGGCCTGATACCTAATTGCAAAGCTCACCCGGTGATCTGGCAATGGTTTGCCATTCGCTGTCAGCTGGGTGTGGTTAACGAGGTAATGCCAGCCGAAGCCTGGCTGCAGCAACTGCAGCTCAGCGGTAAGCTGCCCAATCGGGCGCAACCGCTGGACTTTAGTGTTCTGAAAGACCTGCGCGCTCCGGTGATTGCGGCTACCCAAACGGAGATGCAGCGGCTGCAACAGGAATTTACCGCGGCCAAAGCGCCGGAACTGGCCCGGCAGTTGGCCGCGCTGGAAACCCTGAGGGGGCGACAGGTCCAGCAGCTTAGCCTGCAGATCGAGCTCTCCGGCCAGGCCGAGCACTTCAAGGCAGCGCGAAAAGAAGAGCGCTTGAGCTATATCGACCGCGTATTCAAGGATTACCAGACCTGGGTCAAAGACACCCTGACCATCGAGCCGGTACCCTTCATCCAGATCATCGCCGTATTCACCCGAGCAGCATGACAACGCGCTCGGGTAGGGCCAAGGAGTAGCAATAAATGGCAGTACAGGACACCGTCGCCACCTTCATCGGCTTGACCAATGATAATGAATTCTTCAGCGCCCACTACCTGGCCGAAGTCTTCCAGGGCGACTTTGCCGATACCATCAACGAGTGGGAGTCGCGCGAAGACGCGGCCAAAGCAGCAGTGCAATCCGGACTGGCAGGCGATCTGACCAAAGAGATGCCTGCAGGCTACACCGCCGCCGCTGCCACGCCCCACCGCGCCCTGCGTAATCTCAACCAGACATATTTTGCCCTGCGCCACAAACTCAAAACCGAACGCAACGTTGGTGAGCGTATTCACCTACAGCGGGAATTCTTCAAAGATCTCACTTCGGCACTGGGCATTCCTTACCAGCCCCACAACCGTGAAATCGCACCCAATACCGAGCTGCCCGTGCTCTCGGCTCTAGGCGACCAGCTCTGGGTGTTGGGCGCGCTGGATGCGAGCAACGAGGGTGAAGACCCGCTCTCGCTTAAACTGCACAGCAACCAGTTCTTCGGCCCCGGCCCGCACCACGGCAAACTGAAAAATACCGACTGGTACAGCATCCTCAACGAAGCCGTATTCCGCCAGTCCTCACCCTGTAACGAAAACCCGCCGCGTTGGGTACTGCTACTCAGTGACCGCCAAGGCATTCTTATCGACCGCTACAAGTGGTCGCAGAACCGCATGCTGCGCTTTGATTGGGAAGAGATTCTCGGTCGCCGAGATGATAAAACGCTCAAGGCCACGGCCGTGCTGCTGCACCGCGAAAGTCTGGCTCCGGTGGAAGGACAGTGCAGGCTGGATAGCCTGGACGAAAACAGCCACAAGCACGCCTTTGCCGTCTCGGACGACCTCAAGTACGCCCTGCGTAATGCCATAGAACTGCTCGGTAACGAAGCCGCCGAGCAGCTGATTGAGCAGGCCCGTGACCGCAAAGAAGGCATCTACAGCGGTAGCAACGCGCTGGATGCCGATCAGCTGTCCAAGGAATGTCTGCGTTATATGTACCGCATTCTCTTCCTGTTCTATATCGAGGCCCGGCCCGAACTTGGCTACCTGCCTAGCACTGATGAGACCTGGCGCCAGGGCTACAGTCTCGACAGCCTGCGCGATCTGGAGATGGTGCGGCTTACCAGTGAAGACAGCCTGCGCGGGCACTACTTTCACCACAGCCTGCAACGCATGTTCAGCCTAGTCTACAACGGCAGTCAGCGGAGTCGTCAGACCGAGCAGCTACACCAAAGCAGCGCCAATGCTTTCACGCTGCAAGGGCTCGACAGTCACCTGTTTGACCCGGCCAAAACAGCGCTGCTAAATCGCGTGGTGTTCAGTAACGTCACTCTGCAGCAGGTTATCCAGAGCATGTCGCTCACCCGGCCGCAGAAAGGCAAAAAGCGCCGTGGGCGCGTTAGCTACACCCAGCTCGGCATCAACCAGCTCGGCGCCGTGTACGAGGCTCTGCTTAGCTATCGGGGCTTCTTTGCCACCGAGGATCTCTACGAGGTTGCGGCCAAGGGCGAAAACATTAATCCGAACGCACTGGATACCGGCTACTTTGTTACTCAGGCCCAGTTGGAAGAATTCAGCGACAAAGAGCGCGTGTACGACAAGGTTGACGGCAAACAAAGCCTGCGCATCCACCCCAAAGGCAAATTCATTTACCGCATGGCCGGGCGGGACCGGGAAAAGAGCGCCAGTTACTACACCCCCGAGGTGCTGACCAAAAGCCTGGTCAAATACACCCTAAAGGAGCGCCTGACGGACGACGTCAGTGCCGATGACATACTCAATCTCACGGTGTGCGAGCCCGCCATGGGCAGCGCGGCCTTCTTGAACGAGGCAGTCAATCAGCTGGCTGAAGCCTACCTGACCCGCAAGCAGCAGGAGCTCGGCAAGCGCATTCCCCATGAGCAATACCAGCAAGCGCTGCAGCTGGTCAAAATGCACATCGCCGACCATAACGTCTATGGCGTTGACCTGAACCCCATCGCAGTAGAGCTGGCTGAAGTGTCCCTCTGGCTCAACGCCCTGTCCGGTGGCCATAACGTACCCTGGTTCGGTTATCAGCTGTTCACCGGCAACAGCCTGATCGGCGCCCGCCGGGAGGTGTATTCCAAAAGTGCACTTAAAAAACAGGCCAAAGAAGGGCTCTGGCACAACCAGGCTCCCCGGCGTCTGAGCCCTGCAACTCTGTTGCAAACAGAAGGTGAGGGCGGTCGTAGGACCGGTGAGATTTACCATTTCCTGCTGCCCGACCCCGGGATGGTCGGCTATAACGACAAGGTCGCTAAACAGCAGCGTCCGGAAGCCTTTCAGGCAATCAAGAACTGGAAAAAAGACTTTTGCGCGCCCCTGGATCCCGATGAGATCCGCACCCTAGAGCTACTCAGTGATGCAGTGGATCGTCTATGGCGGGAACACACCCAGATGCTCGTTCAGGACCGTAAACGCACCGAGGATACTTACCCTCTCTGGGGGCAGGATGGCACTAGAGAATACCACACCAGTACCACCGAAAAAGACGATATACACTCAAATGGTATCTTCAATACCAATGCCAGGATCGCATCCCCTTACCGCCGCCTGAAACTGGCGATGGACTACTGGTGCGCGCTTTGGTTCTGGCCAGTAGACAAGGTAGATCAGCTACCCAATCGTCAGAAATGGCTGTTTGATCTGAATACCATTCTCAACAGTGCAGGCACGTTTGAATTTGCTGCCGAACAGGAGAGTCTGCTGGATGCAGGAACGACGCAGGCGGGCAAAAACTCAGGTGACGAAAATAGCAGTGACCTGTTCGCTAAACCAATAGAAGACCTATTCTCTGCCGACGAACCCCAGCAAACCCTGCGTGCCGAAACCCAGGCCGCCCGCGAGGTCAGCAACCAGCGCGGCGAACTTAACCTGGAGAAGCTATTTAAAAACCCCTTCTTTGCGACGTTGAACATCGCCAACCAGTTGGGTGAACACTTTCGCTTCTTCCACTGGGAGCTAGCCTTCGCCGACATTTTTGCCAAACGCGGTGGCTTTGACATCACCCTGGGTAACCCGCCCTGGCGAAAGGTGGAATGGCAGGAAGGCGGCATCCTCGGCGACCACAACCCGGCCTTTGTGCTGCACAAGCTTAGCGCTACGCAGCTGACGGCTGAGCGCGAAGCCGCATTTGTGCGCAGCCCAGAGCTGGAACAGGCTTGGTTTGCGGAACTCGCGGAAGCTGAAGGTTCACAGGCGTTCCTAAACGCTACCCAGAACTACCCGCAGTTGGCGGGCCAGAAGGCTAACCTGTACAAATGTTTCCTGCCGGTGGCGTGGGCCAACGCCAATCAACAGGGTGTGAGTGGTTTTTTGCATGAAGAGGGGCCTTATGAAGATGCAAATGGTGGCGCGTTCAGAACAGGAGTTTATTCACGGTTGCGTAATCACTTCCAGTTCATTAATCAAAGAAAGCTCTTTCCAATAGGACATACCAGAAAGTACAGCGCAAATATATATGGCGCGCCAATAAAAATACCAAGATTTAACAATATCGCTAACTTATTTGTTCCGCAGACCATTGATGCCTCATTTGCCCACGGTGGGCAAGGCATGGTTGGTGGGATAAAAAACGAAGAGACAGGGGATTGGAATCAGGCCGGCCATCGTGACCGCGTCATTGAAATCGGCCCGAAAGAGCTGGCCCTATTTGCTCGTCTTTATGACGAATCCGGAACAGATCACCTGGAAGCCAGGCTTCCTGCCCTGCATGCCCGACAGTTGATAAGCGTTCTAAAAAAATTCGGCTCATCACAGAGAACCATAAGGTCGCTGGGGGATTCAGTACGAACAGTTGATGTCCACTTTGATGAAACACAAGCCCAGAAGGATGGGATTATCAAGCGAGAAACACAGTTTCCAAACTCTACAGAGCAGTGGATATTATCTGGGCCACATTTCTTCACCGGGAGTCCGTTCTATAAAACTCCTCGAGCCGTTTGCACTGAAAAAAGTCATTACGACGCCCTTGACCTGCAAGCCCTACCGGATGACTACCTGCCGCGTACCAACTACGTTCCATCGTGTGACCCTCAAGTCTATGCCACGAAAACCCCTAAAGTGACATGGAGTCGAGGAGGTTGTGAAGAATCTCAATATTTTACGGATATGTATCGTGTTGTTAATCGGCGCGCAATTGGTTCGTCATCAGAGCGAACCGCTGCTGCTGCGATTATTCCAAAAGGCGTGGCTAATATTGATGGGGCGGTTTGCTCAGCTTTTGCTGATCAGGGAGATATGATTGACTTCGCAGGACTCTTTAACTCTCTGCCGATTGATTTCTACGTCAAAACAACTGGGCGCAGTGATTGTCGGGGCGATTTGATAAAAACCTTTCCTGCTCCGAGTACGCCTCAAATAATTGGGCGAGGGCGACTATTGACACTTTGTTTGAATTGCCTAACTAGCCACTACACCGACCTCTGGCAATCCAACTGGAAAGACAGCTTCCGCCAACAACACTGGGCCACCCGCGAACCCATCGCCGCGTTGCAAGACTTCTTCGCCAACCTCACCCCCGAATGGCAACGCCACAACGCCCTCCGCGCCGACTACGCTCGCCGCCAGGCCCTGGTAGAGATCGACGTCCTCGTCGCCCAGGCTCTCGGCCTCACATTGGAAGAACTCCTCACCATCTACCGCGTCCAGTTCCCGGTCATGCGCCAGTACGAAGCCGATACCTGGTACGACCAGACAGGCCGCATCGTCTTCACCCCCAGCAAAGGCCTGGTCGGCGTAGGCCTGCCCCGCAAAGCCCGCAACAGCGACCTCGCCGACGGCACCCACTACAGCATCAGCGGTTGCACTCAAGCGACACAAAATGTCGCACTAGGCTGGGAAGATATCCAAAACCTAAAACAAGGCTCCGTCAGCAAAACCTACATGGACGACACCCTCCCCGGCGGCCCCACTGAACGCACCGTTCTCTACCAGGCGCCGTTCTTCAAGCCGGATCGGGAAGAAGACTATCGGGTGGCGTGGGCTATTTTTTGCAACAGTGAATTAAAGGAAAAAGTATGAAAAAACTGACCGCACTGCTCCTGGCAACTCTGCTTTCGTCATCTGCCCTTATGGCAAACGAGCCGGACGTGCCCAGCGAGGCGGAGATCAAGGAAAAAGCCATTGCCGTTGTTAAAAAATATGCGCAGGCGATTTCTTGCACCGATGACGAATACGGTATCTGGAAATTTTTGACACTCAAGCCGTGGGAAGATTACTACGCACGTGAGCTAGCGGAATTCGCAGTGATCTGGGGTGGTGATGTTGGCTGCGCCGGTGGCTCCGGAACGACGGCTGTTCACCTTGCTATTGTTAAGATTGGGTCTGGCAATTCTTACTATGTTGACGCTAGGAACTCTTCGCCGCCGGCTGAATTTGAGTTCTACAGTCGCTCCTTCGACAGTGTGGTGGCCAATACCAGTGATGTGATCGTGCTTGAAGCGCACGAGCACGGTCCGGATGATGCCAACTGCTGCCCCACTCTGCGTGTGCGCTATACCCTCAAGCGGAATGAAAATGGAGATTGGAAGCTGCATCAGCGTCAGGAAATTTAATAAGTCAGATATGGTGCAGGCAGCTTTCGACCTTTTATAGGCCTGCATTGCTAGGTAGGTGCTGTCGAGCAATCAGCAGGCGCCGGACGAGTGATCGACGCTGGCTGAAATAATCAAGGAGAAAATATGAGCGAAACAGCTATCAACATCCTGGTTGCTGGCAAGTCTGGTGCTGGTAAAAGCAGCTTCTGCAATTACCTGTTTGGTCAGGAAGTATTCGCTACAGGAAACGGCAAGCCCGTTACGGGTTGGGACGATCATTTTATGTCCAGTTCGGTGCCATATGAGCACTTCGTTTTGAACCTGTTTGATACTGTCGGTATTGAAGCAAACAATTTGGCTAAATGGGACGACCGTCTTGAACAATTTTTGGCGGAGCGAGCTCCGGCTTCCGGCACGCTGCCGCAAGACTGGGTGCATTCTGCAATATATGTGCTCAACGCAGCGTCCGCCCGCGTAGAACAACCTGAGGTTGAAATCGTTAGAAAGCTGCAGTCATCCAAGGTGCCTGTTCAGGTAGTGTTAACTATGTGTGACAAGGCCTCAGCGGATGAGGTTGAAAATTTGAAGAACTTTCTTCATGAGTCAATTCCAGGGCTGCATATCACCGAAGTCTGCTCGGTTTCCATCAGAAAGCGCTCGGGCACCAGCGTGTCTTTTGGACGTGACGTGGTGCTGGATGAGTTGGTGTGTGGCATTGATACTGAACTTTCTCATGCCCTGATAGATGCAGTATGTGACAGGTTGGAAAAAGAAATTGAAATATGTAAGCGCGTCATTATAAAAGCGTTTGATGACTCTAATCTCAGCTTCTACAACTTGGTGAAAGGCTTTATACAAGAAGGCGATGATTTTGAGATGGACTCATTGCTTGGTTTTGATTTTGACAACGTTTTTGATGCCGAAACCAAGGAGTTTGATGACATCAATCAATCCATTGATCTTTTTCTCGAGGCTCTAGGCCGAAAGTCGCGTTCAAAAATATCGACGTCTGAGATTATTGCTCGAATTCGAGAGAGCGTTGAGAGCGCTACAGATAGCGCAGGGTCGGTAATTGAAGCGGAGTTTAATAAGGAGATTGAGGCGATCGACAGCGGTGATTTTTGGACGGCGGTTGCGTCGATAGGGAGGGTGACTGGGAAGGTGATACGGATCAAGTCGTTTATGCGAGGTTGTATTCTGTCCGTTTTGGCTGTTGCCAGCAAAGAAGTCGATATTCAGCGGGTCACTGCGCATGACATAGTGAAATTCATGAATTCAGGGAGAACAGTATGAAGCAGGAAGAAGCGTTGCGTGCGGAGTTTGAAAAACAACTGGATGATGTGGCCAAGGTTAACCTCATGTTGGTTGGTGGCACTGGTGTTGGCAAGAGCAGCCTTATCAATCGAGTGCTGGGGGAAAATTTAGCGAAGGTCGGTGCAGGTGCGCCCGTAACTAAAGGTTGTGAGCAATTCGAAAAAGAAGGTTTGCCGATTGTTGTATTTGATAGTGAGGGGTATGAAATTGTCGACGGGGAAGTAAGCAACGACAATTTCAGAGGCGTAGTTTTGGCGGAAGTTGATCGTCTCGCCCAGGGACCGCTGGCAGAGCAAATCCATCTATTTTGGTACTGCATCTCAATCAATAATCACCGAATTACTGAGTACGATTTGGCAAATCTTAACGAGCTGAGTCATAAAAACGCCAATTTGGCTATCGTACTGACCCAATGTGATGGTGACGAGCTGGATGAGTACGACCAAGGTAAGATCGCTGCGGCTTTTAGGAAAGAGCTGAAGGATGCAGGTGTGACGAACCCGGTTTTTGAGACTTGCGCCACCGTAGACGAGGAGCTTGAACTAAATGATCTTATTGCTTGGAGCGCGGAAAACTTACCAGCAGAGAAGCTCAAGGATGCCTTTATTGGAGCACAAAAAAGCAATATCCCGGTAAAGGAGCAACAGGCCAATCACGCAATTCTTGCCGCTGCCGCCTCAGCAGGCGCCGCTGCGGGTCTAAACCCTGTACCCATGTCAGACTCTCTTGCATTGGTGCCCATTCAACTGGCTTTAGCAGCGCGGCTGGCCAATATTTACGGTTTTCAGGCGCTGGACGCTGGTGCTATGGCTTTGCTTAAATCTCAATTGCTTTCCTTGGTGGGTCGGCAGATGGCTGCGAGTTTGACAAAATTGATTCCTGTTATGGGACAGTTTATCAACGCTGGAGTGGCAAGTGCGATTACCGCTGGCTTGGGGTACGCTCTGAACGGGGTCTTCAAATCTGCGTATATTACCTTGCTGGAAACCGGGAAAATGCCTGACTGGACCAAGTTGTTCTCGTATATGGATATATTGGAGTTCATTAAAAGAGAGAAAGAAAAGCAGGAGTTGTGATGGCGTTTTCAGCGCTGATGCGCCCACACGCTTCAGCGGCTCTTTCTTTGAATAAAAGGGACCTTTCATGATCCCCGGCCTGTTAGCCAACGAAGTAGCCGCGGCCCTGCGCGAATTCATTGTCACCGGTTTTGAGACCGAAACGGCGCCTTTTGCTGGTGAGTTTCGTCGGTTGGTGGTTGAGCAGCAGGAAGGGGAGGCCTTTATTAAAGGGCCTTATGTCTCTCTGGGCTTGCCCTTTTTGCAAGGTCAGGCTGGACGTGATTTTTTCTCTGCTTTTCCCACTGAATTCCCTCCTTTCGCACATCAAGAGCAGGCCTGGCAACGTTTGGCGTCAGATCGTCAGGCGGCCAACACTCTGGTAGCAACCGGCACAGGGTCTGGTAAGACGGAGTGTTTCCTTTACCCGGTACTGGATCACTGTCAGCGTGTTGGCGGTCGCGGTATCAAGGCAATCGTGATTTACCCGATGAATGCCCTGGCGACCGACCAGGCCAAGCGTTTTGCCAAAGAGATTTATCGGCAACCTGCGCTCAAGGGCTTACGGGTTGGGCTCTTTGTTGGTGGCGATGCCCGGGGCAACAAGATCATGACCCCGGATCAGGTTATCACTGACAAGGAGGTGCTGCGCAATGATCCACCGGATGTGCTGCTGACCAACTACAAGATGCTCGATTACCTGCTGATGCGCCCAAAGGATCAGCAACTGTGGGCGCATAACGGACCGGATACCTTGCGCTATCTGGTAGTGGACGAGCTGCATACCTTTGATGGTGCTCAGGGAACGGATTTGTCCTTGCTGATCCGGCGCCTGCGTGCGCGCTTTGCTATGGCGCCGGAAAAGCTTATTTGCGTTGGGACTTCGGCAACTCTGGGCGGCGAGGACAGCATCAAGGGGTTGCTGACCTACGCTGGAGATATTTTTTCCAGCCCCTTTGCGCGGGCTGCGGTAATCGGCGAACAGCGCGAATCAGACGGCGAGTTTCTGGACAATATCGCGTACCTGCAGCTCAATCCGAATGTGACACCGGAGGTGCTACGCGCGGCTCTGGCCAGCAGCCTGTCTGACTATTTGAATACGGCTTACCAGTTGTATTTTTCGTCTGAACCGGAGCAGAGTCTGGAGTCGCCGGATGGTCGTATCCTGCTTGGCAAGCAGTTGAAGCAGCATGGCCAACTGGCTAACTTGCTGCGTCAGTTGAAACTTGGTCAGGGTACTCCACGCTTCCGCGATCTGGTCAAACAGCTGGCGGGGCAAGTATCCCGGGCTTTTCTGCCTGAGCCGGAACTGGCGTTGATTGCGCTTCTATCCCTCTTGGCGCACGCGCGGAATCCGGTTGGTCAGCCGTTTGTGCAACTACGTTTACAGCTTTGGTCACGCGAATTGCGGCGTATCGTCGGCACCTTGCGCGAACCACTGGTGGTTAGCCGGGCTGTTGATGGTCGCGACTCACCCTACCAGTCACCGCTGTTGTCCTTTGCTGATGATCAGCCGCCCAAGGATATGAAACAGGTCCGTCTGCCATTGGTGCAGTGTCGAGAGTGCCGGGGTACGGCCTGGTTGACGCGCATGGAGCAGGGGAGTGTAGCCGATCAGCAGATCGAGCCTGACCTGCAAAAAACCTACGATGCATTTTTCAAGCATCATGCGGAAACATGTCTGCTTCTGCCATGGGATGGCAGCAGAACCCATCCGCCAAAGACCGACCATTTCCGCATTTGTCGTGAGTGCGGCCGCACTGCTGCGCTGAATTACAGCGGCGATTGCAAGGCCTGCCAGGCGGATAATAGCTCACTGGTCCGGGTGACGAGACCGCACATGCTTAAGGAAGTCACACAAGGCGGCGTGAATCGAGTAGTGCATGAGCATGATTGCCCGTACTGCAATGCGCAATCGGCCTTGGTCGTTTTTGGTGCCCGTGCCGCCAGTCTGAGTGCGGTGGCAATTCATCAACTGTTCAGCAGCCGTGACAATGATGACCGCAAGCTGCTGACCTTCAGTGATTCGGTGCAGGATGCGGCTCACCGCTCAGGCTTCTTTGCAGCGCGTACCTGGCATAACAATGTGCGCATGGCGTTGACCCAGTTGTTCGACGCCCATACCGGGCCAATGCCGCTGTTGGCAGTGCCGGATCGATTTGAAGCTTTCTGGTTGGCAGACCAGGGCCATAGCGGTCGTTTGGCCTTACCGGCCTATTTGCGTGAGTTCATGCCACCCGATAAGCGCTTTCGCAGTGATTTCGAGCAATTCGAGCAGACGGGTCTAGTGACTGACCCTAAACCGTTATTGCAGCTGATCCGTGAGCGCATGCTGTGGCAAGCGCTGGAGGACTTGTGCTGGCGTGCGCAGGTGGGGCGCTCGTTGCAACGCATTGGTGTCGCTGCGATAAGCTGGCCCGTTGCACCCATGCAGCGAGCCGCTGCCGCCTGGTGCCAAGAGGTGGACAATGAGTTGGGCTACCAGATGGCGGCCCGCCAGGCGGAAAAGTTCTTTCTTGGTCTGATGCAGCATTTGGTCTTTCAAGGCTCTGTTGGCCTCAAGGCACTGAGTTTGTATCGGCATAAAGCGGGGCGGGTTTTCCTGCTCAACAAACTGGGCTTTACGCCTCCGCTGGGGCCAAAGAATCCGCGGCCTCGCTTTCCGGGTGTTAAGGGAGGTGAGAGTCTTGATTCTCTGGTGCCGAAGCAAGGCAACTCTTGGGTGGGCAATTGGTTGACGTGCTTGAATCCCGATCAGTTGGTTGACCGCAAACAGCAGGAGTTGGTTTTGGCTGCGGCGCTGGACGCACTTTGTACAGTAGGTCTGTTGCAGCAGGATACGACCGAGTCCGGCATTACTTTGTGGATGCTGGTGCCTGAGCAGTTGCATATTGTGACTGATTTGCAGGCGGTGCAATGCCCCGGCCATCGAGTGTTGCACGTACCGGGTGACATGGCAGACCTCTGGTTGGAGACGCCCAGACTGTCCGCCAGCCACCCGGATCAGCACTACGAAAAAGTGCTGCCAGTAAGTGAGACGTTGTTTCGCAATCTTTATAAACGTGGCGAAATTCACCGGGTTATTGCCCATGAGCATACGGGCCTGCTGAGTGCTGGTGAGCGTATCCGCGTTGAAGACAGCTTCATCAAGGGTAAAAAACCGTGGGAATACAACCTGCTCTCGGCGACGCCTACTCTGGAGATGGGTATCGATATTGGTGATCTGTCGAGTGTGTTGCTCTGCTCAGTACCGCCGGCGCAGGCCAATTACCTGCAGCGCATAGGGCGTGGCGGTCGCCGTGATGGCAACTCTTTTGTTTTGACCCTGGCCAACGGTCGGCCACATGACCTGGTGTTCTATGCCGATCCATCGCGCATGCTGGATACTCCGGTAGAGCCACCGGCGGTGTTCCTCAAGGCGCGGCACGTATTGCGGCGCCAACTGCTCGCTTACAGCATGGATTGTTGGACATTCAGGTCGGGTGGGAAGAATGTGGTGCCCGCCAGTATGCAGCCGGTGCTGGATGCGGTGGAGAAGTCCCAAGAAGATCGCTTTCCTTATACCTTGCTGAGCTTTCTCAAACAGAATATGCAGGAAATCTGGGACGGCTTCAGCGGTCATGTTGCTACCGAACTGAGCGGTGATGACCTGGAGTTACTGCGCCAGTATCTGTTTGGCGGGCCGCAACACCAGGATGACCGTCTGGAGCTCTACTTGATCGACCGGCTCAAGCTGGTCGCCGATGAGCGCAAGCGTTTTGCGGCCAGCATCAGTGACCTGGACAAGCAACTGGCAGTGCTGCGCAAGCGACCCCAGGATGAGCACACCCAGGAGGAGATTGCCGAGTTGGAGCGCGAAGCTGCGGGCTACCGCAGTATGCGGATCCGCATGAACAAGCGCGAAACGCTGAACTTCTTTACTGATGAAGGTTTGCTGCCCAATTATGCCTTTCCGGAGGAGGGGGCGACCCTGCATTCAGTGATTTTCCGCTCGGATAAGGCCGTTGCAGCTGATGGCGCCGAGCGCGAATTCATCAAGCGTGAGTATGAATATCAGCGCCCGGCTCAGGCGGCGCTTTCTGAGCTTGCGCCGGAGTCGATATTTTATGCTGGTAACCGCAAGGTCAGGATCACCCGGGTTGAAACCGCTCGCGGGCGTAATATCCAGGATTGGCGTTTTTGCCCACGCTGTCATTACTCGGCGGCTGCCGATGAACCCAGTGCCGGCTTTAATGAAAAGACCTGCCCGCGCTGCCAGACTTCGCTGTGGAGTGATGAAAGTGCGCGGACCAAAATGCTGCGCATGACCCAGGTCTATGCCTTTACCAATGCGCAAGACGCGCAGTTGGATGACAAATCTGATGATCGTGAGCCGGTATTTTTCAACAAACAGATGCTTATTGATTTTAAGCCTTCGGATATCAGCATTACCTGGGTGTTGGATGACAAAGACAAGCCTTTTGGCTTTGAGTTTATCCGTGCGGCAAATTTTCTGGAAGTGAACTTCGGCCGTCGGGAAGGCGAACCGATGATGTTTGAGGTGGCTGGCGAGCAGCTGCAGCGCAACGGTTTTCCGATTTGTCGAGAGTGTGGCTCTGTGCAGCCGCGCAAAGGTGAGCCGGTTCATTTGAAGAACTGCAGCTTCTCGAAGGGGCCTCGCAAGTTGGTGTCCGGTCGGGAGGACCTGGGGGTCGAGAACTGCCTGTATTTGTACCGACGGTTCAGTTCCGAAGCTTTACGCATTTTGCTGCCACGTCTGTCTACTGGCGGCACTGAGGAGCAAGTGAACTCTTTCGTGGCAGCCTTGCAGTTGGGGTTGAAACGCCGCTTTGGCGGTAAGGTTGACCATTTGCGGGTAGCCTATCAGAGCGAACCCATCGGGCAGACCGATGAGCGACGGCATTTTATTGTGCTCTATGACTCGGTGCCGGGCGGCACCGGTTATCTGCACGAGTTGCTGAGCAAGGCCGAGAATATGCAGTCAGTCTTCAGTATGGCTTATGCAGTCATGCAGGCTTGTGATTGTTACGACCACAGCATGGATGGTTGCTACCGTTGCCTGTTGGAATACCGCAATGCCTACGGCATGGAAAGTACCAGCAAAGAGCTGGCGCTGGAGATGCTCAAGGATGTCGTTGAGGGTGGGCACCAGTGGGTGCAAGGCGCCGAGTCACTGAGCGCGCTGGCAGGTAACCCTTGGGTTGATAGCGAGCTCGAGGCGCGCTTTCCGGAGGCTCTTGCGTGTTTTTCTGGTCATGAGTGTGTGGTGGGTCAGCGCGTGCGGGTATCGCAAGACATTGTGCGCGGTAAACATGGCTACCGTTTGACCATTGGCGAAATAGCTTACGAGATGGAGCCTCAGGTTGCCCTGGGTGCAGGCCAGGGTGTGCAATTCGCCAGTCTGCCGGATTTTGTACTTCGGCCTGCACGCAGCGGGCTGAAACCAGTGGTCATTTTCCTTGACGGGTATCGCTATCATCAGTCCAAAAGCAGTGAAGATCTGCTTAAAAGGCAGGCGCTGATGCATGCCGGTTATGTGGTCTGGACGCTGAGCTGGTATGACGTGAATAAATTACTCGGCGATAAGGCCATTGATATCCCCTTGCCAGCGGGTATGACCTCGTCGGATCAGCACCATAGGGCAATCGCCGGTCTTGCCCAAAAGGCCGAAGTCGTTAATCCCGCCCTGCATTTGAACAAGTCCACCTTTGAGCTACTGATGCATTTTCTTGCTGAGCAGGATGCTGAGTCACTGGCAATGCAGGCATTGTTTTTCACTTTGCAGTGTTTACCGATGAGCAGTTTGTCTGACCCTGCGATAAAGGCGCGTATCACTGATGAACTGTCTGGGCTACCAGCTGCATTTACCGACCTGTGTCCTACCACCGCAGCCATGGCCGGTGAAGTGGAGCTCAAGGATGTCCAGGGAGCCGCTACGCTGCGCCTGGAGTTGTTGGCGGGCGAGGCATTGATTCGTCAGTCTGATCTGACTCAAGCGGCGGTTATGCTGTGTTACGACTTACGCCAGGGCGGTGAAGAGGGTGCGCGTTATCAGTGGCAGCGCTTTTGGGTGGCGGTGAATTTGCTACAGTTTTTGCCAGTGTTCTGTGCTTGGACGCCGCAGTTGAAGAATGATGGCACCGCCGCCGGGTTGCTCTGGCCTGTGCCTGGCCATGAAGCCCCGACTGCAACGGAGTCTTCTCGTCCTGACTGGTTTGACGATCTTGATGAACCGTTACGCCTGCTTTTTGCTGAGCAGAGCGTCACCTGGCCGACTGAGGCCTTGGTGGGTGAAGAGGTGGTTTCAGGAGCACTGGATGAGGTTGTCGGGGAGGCGGAAGTCTTGTTTTCTGAGCTTAAAGTAGCGCTCCTACTGGAAGAGGTTGCCGATCAGCAGGCTTCCAAGCCTTACCTGCAGGCGGATGGGTGGCGTGTATGTGCATCAGCAGCCGAGTTGGCAGCTGCAATAAACGAAATGGATTCAGGAGCCTGAAATGGTCAGTGTTGCCTTTTCTGATAAGTATTTTGAAAGTTTGCTAAAGCTGACGCCGAACGAACAATCCCAGGCGAGCAAGGCTGTTCTGCAGTTCCAGCAGGATCCTCAGCACGGCGGTCTGCACTATGAAAAACTGACAGCCTGCAAGGATGCAAAGTTACGCTCTATTCGCTCTAACCAGGATGTACGCGTCATTCTGGCGGCTGCAGAGAAGGAAGACCTGTACCTGGTGCTCTATGTTGCCCATCACGATGTGGCCTATTCCTGGGCTGCCAAGCGCAAGATCGAGATCAATCCTAATACCGGCAGTATCCAGATGTTCACGGTTGAAGAGACTGTACTGGAAAGCCCCCAAAGCCAGCCCGAGAAGGTTGATCGTCCAGGTTTGTTCGATGCGATCCGTGATCGCCAATTGTTACAGCTAGGGGTACCTGAAGCCATTTTGCCTGTGGTGCGAGACATGCGTATTGAGGCTGACCTGGAAACAGCGCGTCTTAATGAGCAACTGCCCCAGGATGTTCATGATGGATTGTTCATGCTCATGGCTGGTGCCAGTTACGAAGAGGCCTACCAGGAAACCGTTCCTGCTGTCCCTGAAGCTGTTGACACGGGTGACTTTGCCGCAGCTCTTAGCCGACCAGAGTCTCAAGCCCATTTTGCGGTAGCTGAGAACGAGCAGGCTTTGTTGGAGGTCCTTAATCAGTCGATTGAGAAATGGCGGATATTTCTGCATCCGGCTCAAAACCGCCTAGCCAAGGGTAAAAAGAATGGTCCTGTGCGCGTTTTGGGTGGCGCCGGCACAGGTAAAACCGTGGTCGCCATGCACCGAGCCAAATGGTTGGCCGAGAATGTGGCGTCTGACGGGAACAAAGTGCTCTTTACTACCTTTACCAAGAATCTGGCAGCAGATATTCAGCAGAATCTGAACAAGATTTGTTCGCCTGAGGCGCTCGAGCGCATCGAAGTGATCAACCTGGATGCTTGGGTTGTCAGCTTTCTGAAAAAACAAGGCTACGATTACGGCCTGCTGCTGGACAGTCAGGAAGAAAAGCGTTTGTGGGAAGATGCTTATGCCGAGAAACCCGCAGGTGCTGATTTGAGCATGGCTTTCTTTCAGGAAGAGTGGGCGCGGGTCATCCAGCCGCAATCAGTTTCCAACGTCGACGATTACAAAAAAGCTTCTCGATTGGGCCGTGGTACGCGCTTGAACCGACAGCAGCGGGTTGAGATATGGCCTGTGTTTGAGCGCTATCGGCATTTGCTGGCGAGCAGCTACCTGAAAGAAACGGATGATGCCTACCGTGATGCCCGTGCTTTGCTTGAGGCTAACCCCACTTTGCGGCCCAAATTGTGTTCGGTGATTGTGGACGAAGCGCAGGATATGGGTACGCAGGCGTTCATGCTGATTCGCACGCTGGTGCCTGAGGGGCCGAACGATCTTTTTATCGTCGGTGACGGTCATCAACGCATATACGGCAAAAATCGTGTCGTATTGGGCCAGTGTGGGATCGACATTCGCGGCCGTAGCGCTCGGTTGAAAGTCAACTACCGGACCACCGATGAAACTCGCGCCTTGGCCGTCAGTATTCTCGAGGGCGTTAGTGTGGACGACCTTGATGGCGGTGAAGACTCCCAGGCGTATTACCATTCACTAATGCATGGGCCGGTACCCGAGGTGCAGGGGTTTGCAACCGAAGGTGAACAGGCTGATGCCATTTTGCAGCGTATCGCAGAACAGGGCTTTGCAGCCGAAGGGTGTTGCGTGATTGCCCGCACCCGGCGAGAGGTTGAGAAGCTCAAGGATGTGCTAGAAACCCAAGGTCAGAACTGCCATTTGCTGGATGGTCGGAGTGCACCCACGCCACCCGGCGCGATTAATCTTGCGACTATGCACAGGGTCAAAGGCCTGGAGTTTGACGCAGTCTTTCTCGCATCAACAAATCGCGGCCTGGTGCCCCTGGATTTCGTCGTCAATGCCGCAGCGGACGCCGTGACTCGCCAACAGCGTGAGAGCGAAGAGCGGGCTCTGCTTTATGTGAGCCTGACACGGGCAAGGAAGTGTGCCTACGTCTTTTCGTCTGGGGCTTTGAGCGAGTGGTTCAGTGCTACAGGCGAAGCTGCTAAAGCCTAGAACGCTAGGCTACGAATCCTGGCGGCGATATTCTCCAGCGCGCTGGCCTGGCGGCGTTCAAGGGTGTGATAGCATTTTGGACAACATTCAAACCAGTCCATACTCAACGTCAGGCAGTCACTCTTGGGAGCGACACTTCGTTTCCAGTGACACGCAGGACAAGTAAAAGTAACAGGGCGGGGCACAATTGGCATTGTCGTATCTCCTCGACAGCTTCTATGGCGCTATTGTCCGTTGTCCCTGCGTCAGTTTTTGACGCAGGGCGAGAAGCAGTGACAATATGTGCGGTTGCCTGAATCAGCAACAGGTGATAATCACGGCCAAATAGTCTCCACGAAATTAAGGGTAATTTGCATGGATGCAATGGCGGCGATCTTGACCTAGTGGCGCGCTTTCCTGAAGGTGATGTGAAGATCACCAGCTTTGCTGAGCTTGAAGGTGAAAGCGTTCAGCGCACATGACTCTGACACTATTGCGACAGTTTCAAATTTCAGGCACAAAAAGCCCCGAAAATCACTAGGATAATCAGGGCTTTAGGTCTTTCTAATTTGGTGGAGCCGGGGGGATTTGAACCCCCGTCCGCCAGTCCGCCGCTATCGGTTCTACATGCTTAGCCATCTCAACTGAGTTAACTCCTCACCGCCCGAGTGGCAGGGTGTTTGGAGCGAGTTACGTAATGTTTAGCCGCTTCGTCCGTAACATACTAGGCGACGATTCTGTTCTATATGACAATCATTTCGAGTTTACAGACATCCTCTAATGATTGCTGGAGCCGAAGCTACCAGAAGTGCGACTAGGCTGCTTACGCAGCTAGTTGGGCACCGTAATTGTCATCATTGGCAATTATATAGGTTTGCAACAGTTTATTTACGAGTTCTGTTACCAACTCGGCATGCCCCTCCAGTTTTGTAACCGTCGTCGAATCCAAATCGGCCCCAAAACCATCGTGGTCTTTGTTACAGACGCTATTGTACGTCAAAGGTTCCTGGGTTCATAGGGTGCGGCTGCACCCGTGAAGGCAAAGCGCAGGCAAAAAAATGCCCCGCAGAGCGGGGCAGAAAATCTTGCTTGCTTGGCCTCACGCCGGACTGGTGGAACTGACCAATCCGGTATGCATCAATTGACTGGGCTATTCACAGAAAGTTCACAGGCCACGCATAAAAAAGATCATTTTGGCGGATATGCCGGGCTTACCGGCTGTTATCGCGCACAACGCGTTGTTTTTCCCTGGCCCAGTCGCGTTCTTTCTCGACCTGGCGCTTGTCAAAATCCTTCTTGCCGCGCACCAGGGCGATTTCGCATTTGACCAGGTGGTTCTTCCAGTACAGGGCCAGCGGGACGCAGCTGAAACCCTTTTGCTGTACACCGGTAATCAGCTTGTCCAGCTCACGCGCATTAAGCAGCAGCTTGCGTGTGCGGGTCGGGTCGGCAACCACGTGGGCGCTGGCGGTTTGCAGGGGAGTGACGTGGGCGCCGAGCAGGAAGGCTTCGTTGTTCTTGAGAAGGATATAGCTGTCTACCAGCTGAACCTTGCCGGCACGCAAGCTCTTCACTTCCCAGCCGGTCAAGGCGATGCCGGCTTCGAAGCGATCTTCGACGAAATATTCGTGTTTGGCCTTCTTGTTCAGCGCGATGTTGCCGCTGTTGGCCTGGGGTTTCTTTTGATTGCTCATAGGCGGCGCATTATAGGGCCTCCTACCGTGTTCGGCTACACGGGCCTTGTGAGCGTTGGTCAAAATCTGGACAATGCCCCTCTTTTTTCGCAACGAAACTGGTGTTTAACCATGGCCAACGAGCGCATCTCCATTCACGGCATATGGACCAGCCGCTGGGTTTTTATTCTGGCGGCGACCGGTTCTGCCGTCGGCCTGGGCAATATCTGGAAGTTTCCCTATATGGCTGGGGTGTATGGCGGCGGCGCTTTCGTCCTGGTGTATCTGCTGTGTATTGCGCTGATCGGTGTGCCGATCATGCTGGCGGAAACGGTCCTGGGTCGGCGCGGGCGTCAAAGCCCGGTCAATACGCTGCGCAGCCTTGCGTTGCAGGCGGGCGCCTCGGCACGTTGGTCGTGGGTTGCGATCATGGGCATGGTCGCGGCGCTGCTGATCCTGTCGTTCTACAGTGTGGTCGCGGGCTGGTCGCTGGATTACATCATCGGTATGGGCCGGGGTGAGTTTGTCGGTATTGATGGGGATAGTGCAGGTGCGCGTTTCGGTGGGCTGACGGCTGATCCCTGGCGGCTGACGCTGTGGCACAGTCTGTTCATGCTGGTCACTGGGATCATCATTGCCCGCGGCGTGGTGGCGGGGCTGGAGAAGAGTCTGCGGATCATGATGCCGCTGCTGTTCGTGCTGCTGATTGTCCTGCTCGGCTACAGCATGACCACCGGTTATTTCATGCAGGGCCTGACCTTTCTGTTTCATTTTGACCTTAGCGAAGTGCCTGATGGCATTCTCGCTGCGATGGGGCACGCCTTTTTCACCCTGAGCATCGGGGTGGGGTCGATCATGGTGTTTGGCTCCTACATGCCGAAAAAGTCATCCATTGGTGGCACGGTCATGACCGTGGCGTTGCTGGATACGGTAGTGGCCCTGACAGCGGGCATGGCGCTGTTTCCGATCGTTTTTGCCGCAGGCCTTGAGCCCACCGGTGGGCCGGGGCTGATGTTCGTGACGCTGCCGATCGCCTTTGGCAATATTGCCCTGGGCCAGGTCTTTGGCCTGTTGTTTTTCGTTCTGGTTGCTATGGCAGCCTGGAGTTCGGCCATTTCCATGTTGGAGCCGGCCGTGGCTTATTGGGTCGAGCGAACCGGACGTACCCGCACGCAGATTACTGCGGCGATTGCGCTGGTGTGCTGGATAGTGGGCCTGGGTACGGTGCTGTCGTTCAACGTGCTGGCCGACGCCCGCTTCTTTGTTACGGACGAGTCTGGGTGGTCGCTCTTCAAGTGGACTACCGAGGGCGGTAAAACGCTCTTTGAAAGCATCGACTATCTGACCAGCCGTATCATGTTGCCGCTCGGTGGATTGCTGTTTGCGGTTTTTGCCGGCTGGATTCTGGGTCGTGAGGTTTTTCGGGCCGAACTGGCCCTGCGCCACCCACGCTTGTTTCCAGTGGTATATTGGCTGTTACGCTACGTCGCCCCGGTTGGGGTTCTGATTGTATTTGTGACCGAACTGCTTAAATAAAGAGGCTTTGATATCAGGCTATGACTCATATCCAGCGCTCAGCGTTGCTGCCCTATCCGGCTCAGCGCTTGTACGACCTGGTCAACCGGGTGGACCGGTACCCTGAATTCTTGCCCTGGTGCTCCCAGGCCGACATTCTGCATGAGAGCGATACCGAGATGCGTGCACGGCTGACGGTCGCGAAGGCGGGCCTGACGCAGTCTTTCACTACTCGGAACGCGTTGGTGCCGGGGCAGCGAATCGAGCTGCGCCTGGAGGATGGCCCATTCAGCGAGCTGCACGGTGTGTGGGAGTTCAAGGCGCTGGGTGAGCATGCCTGCAAGATCAGCCTGGACCTGCATTTCAACTACGCTGGCCCTTTGATCAAGGCGACCCTGGGGCCGCTGTTCAATCAGGCCGCCAACAACATGGTTGAAGCCTTCTGTCAGCGTGCAAAGGAGCTGTACGGCAATGGATAAGCCCTTGGTGGTTGAAGTGGCCTACGCGCTGCCGCACAAGCAGAAGATTCTCAGTGTGACAGTGCCGGAGGGCACCACCGCCTGGGAAGCGGTGCAGCAGTCGGGTATCGAGCGGCATTTTCCCGAGCTTGATCTGACTAGCGTCTCGCTGGGGATTTTCGGCAAGGCTCTGCCCAAACCGGCTGAGCGGGTATTGCTGTCAGGGGAGAGGGTAGAGATCTATCGTCCGCTGATTGCAGACCCCAAGGAGGTACGCAAGCAGCGTGCAGCCAAGGCCAAGGCGGCCAAGGAAGAGGACTAGGGCCGCCGTCAGGCAGCCCTTGTTGCATTACTCGCCAGTACCCAGCGGAGCACCCAGATCGACCGGGTAGGTTTCCAGCACTTCAGGCTCGGCCTGTTGGCGCGTGCCCATGATCTGTTCATCACGGCTGGCGCCGGGAACGAAGTCGCCAGACAGGCCGACCAGCAGATCATTTTCAAAATTCAGGCTGATACGCTCCTGCGTACGTTCCTGATGACCGGCCTGCATGCTGTAAATATAATCCCAGCGATTCGGATGAAAAGTGTCTTCAACCAGTGGCGTGCCCATGATAAAGCGCACCTGGCGGGTCGTCATACCCGGGCGTAATTGGTCTACCATGTCCTGGGTGACCACGTTGCCCTGTTGGACATCAATTTTATAAACGCCCGGGAAGCTGCAGCCAGCAAGGCCCAGAGCGGAGAGACACAACAGGATACAGAGGATTCGGTATAAGCTATTTGGCATCGCGTGGTAACATCCACTATCGTGAAATGGCTGAATGGCCCTGAATCATACCCGACAGATCCCGCCCTGCGAAGCGCTGAACGAGAAACTGACATGGTTGAAAATCAAGAACTCCGGAAAGCTGGCCTAAAGGTCACCCTGCCACGCGTCAAGATTCTGCAGATGCTGGACCATTCCGCTGAGCGTCACATGAGTGCGGAGGATGTATATAAAGCGCTGATGGAAGCTGGTGAAGATGTAGGTCTGGCCACGGTCTACCGCGTGTTGACGCAATTTGAATCCGCCGGCCTGGTGGTGCGCCACAACTTCGATGGCGGCCACGCCGTGTTCGAACTGGCTGATGGCGAGCACCACGACCATATGGTCTGTGTCGATACCGGTGAAGTGATCGAATTTTTCGACGCTGAAATCGAACGTCGCCAACGCGAAATCGTAAAAGAGCATGGTTTCGAGATGGTTGATCACAATCTGGTGCTATACGTGAAGAAGAAGGGCGCCTAAGGCGCACTTCCTCCCACCGTTGTAATCAGACCGCCGACAGCAGCTTGCGCGCGTGCGCCAGCGACTCGTCGGTGAGGTCGATCCCGCCCAGCATCCGCGCTACTTCGTGGACTCGGCCATCCTTGTCCAGGTTGTCGATGCGAGTGCTGGTGGATTCCTTGCCCTGCTCCTTGCGTACAAACAGATGCTGGTGACCTTGCGCCGCAACCTGCGGCAAATGGGTTACGGTCAACACTTGGCCGTGGGCACCTAGTTGGCGCAGCAGGTTGCCGACGATCTCGGCGGTCGGCCCGCCAATCCCCACGTCCACTTCATCAAATACCAGCGTGGGTACGCGGGATGTTTGCGCCGTGGATACCTGAATACCCAAGCTGATACGCGACAGCTCACCACCCGAAGCCACCTTGGCCAGCGGTTTGGCCGGCTGGCCGGGGTTGGCGCTGACCAGTAGCTCGACATTCTCCATGCCGTGCGGCAAGCAGCTTTGCGCATCATGGGCGCTGAGTTGCACCTGTACTCGCCCGCCGGGCATGCCCAGTTGCTGTATTTCGCGGGTGACGGCTTCTTCCAGGCGTGTCGCCCCTTCCTTGCGCTTGTCGCTCAGGTCGTGCGCCAGTTGGTGATAATGCTCGCGGTAGGCGACCAGCTCTTCAGCCAGGCGCTCCGCATCCGCGTCCTGGCGCTGCATGCTTTCCAGCTCATCGATCAGTTGCTGTTGCAGTACGGGTAACTGGTCCGGATTGACCTTGTGCTTGCGGGCCAGATCGTAAATCGCACCCAGGCGCTCCTCCACTTGCTGCTGGCGCTCGGGGTCGGCTTCAAAATGATCCAGATAGCGCGTCAGCTCACCCACCGCTTCTTCAATCTGAATCTGCGCACTGGCCAGCATGCCGTCAGCTTCTTCCAGGCTATGGTGGCTGTTGCGGAAGGCAGCCAGACGTTGCTGGCTGATGGTCAGTGCGTGCAGCACGCTACCGCTGTCATTCTCGCTGCACAGATTGATCACATGCTGGCAGGACTGCATGATTTCGCCGGCATTGGCCAACTGGCGCTGGTCGTTTTCCAGTTCTTCCAGCTCGCCTTCCTGCAGGCTCAGGTTATCCAGCTCTTCGAGTTGGTAGGTCAGCAATTGCAGGCGAGAGGTCTGTTCGTTGCCTTTTTCGCTGGCCTGCTTCAGGGCTTGTTCGGTCTGCTTGCAGCGTTGCGCCGCCAGATGAACCTGGCGGGCCAGATCGGTGCTGCCGGTGTAGTCATCCAGCAGGCGGCGATGGGTGTCGGGTTTGAGCAGCGACTGGTGTTCATGCTGGCTGTGAATATCAATGAGCATTTCGCCCAGGGCTTTTAGATCCTGCTGCGGGCAGGGGCTGCCGTTGATGTAGCCGCGTGAGCGACCCTCGGCGGTAATTACTCGGCGCAGAATCACCTGCTGATCGGTGCTGTTGAGGTCGCGATCATCCAGCCAGGCGCGGGCTTCAGGGATCTGGCTGATATCAAAGGTGGCGAGGATGTCGGCCTTGTCGGTTCCCGGCCTGACTGCGCCGCTGTCGGCGCGATCGCCCAGGGTCAGTGCCAGAGCATCAAGCATGATCGATTTGCCGGCGCCGGTTTCACCGGTTATCACCGTCATGCCGCTGCTCAACTCCAGTTCCAGGTGTTCGACAATGGCGTAATTGTTCACCGCAAGATGTACCAGCATGGCCGCGCTCCCGTGTTCAGTCTGGTTATTTATACAGTAGTTTGGCTTTTATTCACAAGAGGGAGGCGCATTTGTGGCATTTGTGCTGCGCAGTTTTTCCATGCTGCCGATTTTTCACCCTTGAAGCTCGCGTGAAAGACCCCATATAAGGTGCAGACATTGACCAACAGGGCGGCGTGCCGCCCGATTGCGAGGACAGGAGACACAGATGGCAGACGAACAGAGACAGGATCCGGCGACTGAAGAGTTGGCTGAAGATGCGTTGAACAGCGGCGCAACTGACGATCTGGCGGCGCAGGTAGCCAGCCTGGAAGAGCAGTTGGCCGCCGCGCAGGATCAGGCTCTGCGGGCTGCTGCCGATGTGCAGAACGCCCGCCGCCGTGCTGAGCAGGAAGTGGAAAAGGCGCACAAGTTTGCCCTTGAGCGTTTTGCCAACGAGTTGTTGCCGGTGGTCGATAGCCTGGAGCGCGGCATGGAATTGTCCGACGCGGCAGACCCGGCCATCAAGCCGATGCGCGATGGTATGGAGCTGACCCTGAAGATGTTCGCCGACACTCTGGAGCGGTTCCAGATTGTCGCGGTTGAGCCCAACGGCGAGCCCTTCAATCCGGAACTGCATCAGGCGATGGCCATGGAGGAACGCGATAGCGTCGAGCCCAATACGGTCATCCGCGTATTCCAGAAAGGCTACACCATCAGTGGTCGTCTGCTGCGCCCCGCCATGGTGGTGGTCAGCAAGACCCCGGCCGACAAGCCGGCGTCTCCAACGATTGATGAGCAGGCTTGAAATAATTTCCAGTGCCCCCACTAAGGGTGCATGAACAGACAAACCCGTGCCGCCGGTTATCCGCGGCAAGTTTAATCGGAGAATAGATATGGGCAAGATTATCGGTATCGACCTGGGGACTACCAACTCCTGTGTTGCCATTATGGAAAACGGCGTCGCCAAAGTGATCGAGAACTCTGAGGGCGCACGTACCACGCCTTCAATCGTGGCTTACACCGGCGACGGTGAAACCTTGGTCGGCCAGTCCGCCAAGCGTCAGTCGGTTACCAACCCGCAGAACACCCTGAACGCGGTCAAGCGTCTGATCGGCCGTCGTTTTGAAGAAGATGTGGTTCAGAAAGACATCAAACTGGTCCCTTACAAGATCATCAAGGCTGACAACGGTGACGCCTGGGTTGAAGTAAAGGGCGAGAAAATGGCGCCGCCGCAGATTTCTGCCGAAGTGTTGAAGAAGATGAAGAAGACCGCCGAGGATTACCTGGGCGAGCCGGTGACTGAAGCAGTTATCACCGTACCGGCCTACTTCAACGACAGCCAGCGACAGGCGACTAAAGACGCCGGCCGTATCGCTGGTCTGGATGTAAAACGGATCATCAACGAGCCGACGGCTGCTGCACTTGCGTACGGCATGGACAAGTCCCGTGGCGACTCCACCATCGTCGTATACGACCTGGGTGGCGGTACCTTCGACGTATCCGTGATCGAGATTGCCGAAGTGGATGGCGAGCACCAGTTTGAAGTGTTGGCCACCAACGGCGACACCTTCCTGGGTGGCGAAGACTTCGACATGCGCCTGATCGACTATCTGGCCGACGAGTTCAAGAAAGAGAACGGCATCGACCTGCACACCGATCCGCTGGCACTGCAGCGCCTGAAAGAAGCCGCTGAAAAAGCCAAGATCGAGCTGTCTTCCAGCAGCCAGACCGACGTCAACCTGCCGTACATCACCGCTGATTCCACAGGTCCCAAGCACCTGCAGGTCAAGGTGACGCGCGCCAAGCTGGAATCACTGGTTGAAGAATTGATCAAGCGCAGCATCGAGCCTTGCCGCGTTGCGATGAAGGACGCCGGTCTGGATGTATCCGAGATCGACGAAGTGATTCTGGTCGGTGGTCAGACCCGTATGCCGCTGGTGCAGAAAACCGTGGCTGACTTCTTCGGCAAAGAGCCGCGCAAGGACGTTAACCCCGATGAAGCGGTTGCCGTAGGCGCTGCGATTCAAGGTGCGGTTCTGGCCGGTGATGTGAAAGACGTATTGCTGCTCGACGTGTCGCCCCTGTCCCTGGGTATCGAAACCATGGGCGGCGTGATGACCACCTTGATCGAGAAGAACACCACCATTCCGACCAAGAAGTCGCAGGTGTTCTCCACTGCTGACGACAACCAGACCGCCGTGACCATTCACGTGCTGCAGGGCGAGCGCAAGCAGGCTGGGCAGAACAAGTCACTGGGTCGTTTTGACCTGGCAGACATTCCGCCTGCACCGCGTGGCGTACCGCAGGTTGAGGTCAGCTTTGACATCGACGCCAACGGTATTCTGAACGTGTCGGCCAAAGACAAGGCGACGGGCAAGCAGCAGTCGATCATCATCAAGGCCTCTTCGGGTCTGAGCGATGAAGAAATCGACAAGATGGTCCGTGACGCCGAAGCTAACGCTGACGAAGATCGCAAGTTCGAAGAGCTGGTTACTACCCGTAACCAGGCCGATCAACTGGTGCATGCGACTCGCAAGACATTGAAGGAAGCTGGCGACAAGGCAACCGAGGAAGAGAAAACTGCTATCGAGACCGCCCTGGCGAATCTGGAAGCGGCGATCAAGACCGACGACAAGGCGGACATCGAAGCCAAGATCAATGCGCTGTCCGAAGCCTCCGGCCCGCTGGTGCAGAAGATGTATGCCGAGCAGGCGCAGCCAGGCCAAGGCGGCCCGGATGCCCAGGCTGACGCCCAGCAGGAAGCAGGCGACGACGTTGTCGATGCCGAGTTCGAAGAGGTCAAGGACAACAAATAGGCTCCTGACTCATCGGCCGTTACGGGCGCAGTGTGACGCCCGTAACCGACCATTACCAGGCAACGCGGGAGCTATTCCCGCGTTGCCGTTTGTGTAACAGGGGCAGGCAAGCGTCCCGGTAAAGGAAATCTGAACGATGGCCAAGCGTGATTTTTACGAGGTGCTGGGTGTCGAGCGCGGCGCCAGCGAAGCGGAGCTGAAAAAGGCTTACCGCCGTCTGGCGATGAAGTATCACCCGGACCGCAACCCGGATGATGAAAGCGCAATCGAGAAGTTCAAGGAGGCCAACGAGGCCTACGAAGTACTGACCGACGCCCAGAAGCGCGCTGCCTACGACCAGTACGGGCACGCCGGTGTTGATCCGAACATGGGTGGTGGTGGCGGCGCCGGATTTGGCGGCGGCAACTTCTCGGATATTTTCGGCGATGTGTTCGGCGATATCTTTGGTGGCGGCGGCGGTCGCGGCGGCCGGTCCAGTGTGCAGCGTGGCAGTGACCTGCGTTACACCCTGGAGCTCGACCTGGAAGAAGCGGTGCGCGGCACCACGGTGACCATTCGTGTACCTACCCTGGTCGAATGCGGCACCTGCGATGGTTCCGGCGCGAAGAAGGGCACCGCTCCCGTCACCTGTACCACCTGTGGTGGGCACGGGCAGGTGCGTATGCAGCAGGGCTTTTTCTCGGTACAGCAGACCTGTCCGCGTTGCCACGGCACCGGCAAGATGATTACCGATCCGTGCAACGACTGTAATGGTCATGGCCGGGTGGAAGAGCAGAAGACTCTGTCGGTCAAGGTGCCTGCGGGCGTCGATACCGGCGACCGCATTCGTCTGGCCGGGGAAGGTGAAGCCGGTGTGCACGGTGGCCCGGCGGGCGATCTCTATGTGGTGGTGTCGGTGCGCGAGCACAAGATATTCCAGCGCGATGGCAAGAACCTGTTCTGTGAAGTGCCGATCAACTTTGCCGATGCAGCGCTGGGTGGCGAGCTGGAAGTGCCAACGCTCGACGGCCGCGTAAAGCTGAAGATCCCCGATGGCGCGCAAACCGGCAAGCTGTTCCGTCTGCGTGGCAAGGGTGTTACTCCGGTGCGCGGTGGTTCTGCAGGTGACCTGCTGTGCAAGGTGGTAGTTGAAACGCCGGTCAATCTGACCAAGCGTCAGCGCGAGCTGATTCAGGAGCTGCGCGAAACCCTGCAGGAAGAGGGTTCCAATCAGTCGCCGCGGGCCAAGAGCTGGTTTGATGGCGTGAAGAACTTCTTTGAAGATATGAAATTCTGATCGGAGTCAGCATGAGAAGAATAGCGGTGATTGGCGCCGCCGGGCGCATGGGCAAGACGCTGATCGAAGCGATAAGCCAGGCTGAAGGCGCGCAGCTGACGGCAGCCATCGAACGGCCGGACAGCTCTCTGGTAGGGGCTGATGCCGGTGAGCTGGCGGGTATCGGGCGTAACGGCGTCACCATTGCTGCGGGTCTGGAGGCGGTGCTGGGTGATTTCGATGTGTTGATCGACTTTACCCATCCCACCACGACCCTGGTAAACGTCGCGCTCTGCCGGGCCGCCGGCAAGGCCATGGTCATTGGTACTACCGGTTTCAGCGACGCCGAGAAGCAGCTGTTGCTGGAGGCCGGGCAGGACGTTCCGATTGTCTTCGCGCCGAATTTCAGTGTGGGCGTCAACCTGTGCCTCAAGTTGCTGGATATGGCAGCGCGGGTCATGGGTGATGAAGCGGATATTGAAATCATCGAAGCCCATCACCGGCACAAGGTGGATGCGCCCTCGGGTACGGCATTGCGCATGGGTGAGGTAGTTGCCCAGGCCTTGGGTCGCGATCTGGGCAAGGTCGCCGTCTATGGGCGTGAAGGCCAGACCGGCGCCCGTGAGCGCGAGACCATCGGCTTCGCTACGGTCCGGGCGGGCGATGTAGTGGGTGACCACACGGTGCTGTTCGCCACCGAAGGCGAGCGTGTCGAGATCACCCACAAGGCCTCAAGCCGCATGACCTTTGCCAAGGGCGCAGTGCGTTCTGCCCTGTGGTTGGATGCGCGTGAGCCTGGGCTGTATGACATGCAGGATGTGTTGGCGCTGAAAGACTAAAAGCGTAGTTATTGAAAAAGGGCGATACGCGAGCAGCGTATCGCCCTTTTTTATGGGGCAAGTTTTATGGAATAAGGCTTGCTAACGGCTGATCCTCTTTTGATTGCCTTGCGCGTTCGTTACTTGATAGCGGCCTTTATCGTCTCGATCAATACGGGCGATGGCGACCTGCGGATCATGAGTAAATATCAGACGTCCGCCACGATCATACAAGGCATCCAGCAAGCCTTCCTTTTCATCGATCAGGGCTTCCGGAAAGCGGTCGTAGCCCATAGTGATTGGCAGGTGCACCCAGGCAGCGCCAGGTACCAGATCACCCGGAAAGACCACAGGGCCGTCGGGCATGTCGAATTCGGGCATCATCAGGCCGGGAGTATGCCCGTCACTGAAGTGAAAGCGCCAACTGTCGCCCAGTGTTGACGAGAGTTGCCCGTCTTCAATCAAATCAAGTCGCCCGCTGCTCTCCAGCAGTTTCAGCAGCTCTGGAATAAATGAGGCCTGATCGCGCGGGTGTGGCCGCTTGGCCCGATGCCAGTGCCGCTGCCCGGTAATGAACCGGGCATTGGGAAATAACAGTGTCGATGGCTGACCTTTTTCCCAGGCGCTCAGCAGCCCCCCAGCGTGATCAAAGTGCAGGTGTGTCAGCACTACTACATCAATATCCTCATGCGTCAGGCCGACCTCAGCCAGGCTGTCGAGCAGCACGTGATGATCTTCGACTATCCCATAGCGCTCTTTGAGCCTGGGTTCGAAGAAGGCGCCGATGCCGGTTTCCACCAGAATAGTACGGTCGTCTTCTTGCACCAGTAGTGCCCGGCAGCTCAGATTGATGCGGTTGTGCTCATCAGTGTCCGCCCAGCGTGACCAGAGCGCCTTGGGTGCGTTGCCGAACATGGCCCCGCCATCAAGCCGCTGGCTGTTGCCTTCCAGAGTGGTAAATGTGCGCATTGGGCCTCCTGTTATGTACGTGATTGCTGGCGAGCCTGTACCCGTCAGAATGAGATGACGTAGCCGGCAATCAGGCGGTTCTCATCCATGTCACTGGCAAAGCTGCTGCGGTAGGTCGCATTACGCCAGTGCAGGGACAGATTCTTCAGTGGGCCGCTCTGGATGGTATAGGCCAGATCAGTGTTGCGTTCCCACTCGCTGCCTTGTCCTGCGGCCAGGGTGATGTTGTCTCCGTGCGTGTAACGGTTCATCAGGCTCAGGCCAGGGAGCCCAAGATTGGCAAAGCTGTAGTCATGGCGAACCTGCCAGCTGCGCTCGTCCCGATTGGCAAAATCGTTGATCTGCACCAGATGGGTCAGGAACGGATCGGTGCCATTCAGATAAGCGAAACCTGTACGGCCGTTCATTTGCTGATAGCTGGTCCCGAAACGATGCATGCTGTGCTGCCAGGAGAAGGCCAGACTGGTCATACGGTTGTCGATATTGCTGCGCCCGGCGTTGCTACTGTCCGCATAGCGCAGGTTGGACTCAAGCTGGCCGTCGCCCAGTTTCAGGCTGTGGTTGAGTACCAGGTAATGTTGACGATACAGGCCGTCGAGTTCGCCGTAGTAATAGCTGGCTCGGGTGTTGTCGTTAAACCGGTAGCTGGCGCCGGCAAAGTCAAAGGCGTTGCTATCCGCGTTGCCGCTGACTATCACATTGCGCGCGCCGCCCTGGACTGGCGTCATGCGTTGATGGTCGGCGGAGTCGCGCAGGTTGATCGCATCGAAGCGGCCCAGGTCGAAGCTCAAGGCGTCGCTGCCCTTGGCCTGCAGCCAGCCGCCACGAAAGGTCTGTGGCAATAGTCGGGAATCGTTGTACATGGCCAGGGGCAATTGTGGCAGTAGCGTGCCCACCCGCAGTACGTGATTATCGAGACGCAGTTTTGCGGTCAGGCCCAGCTGACTGGATTCGTCCTTGGCCCGATTGTCGCTTTGGCCGCGCTTGAGCAGGCCGGTGCCGCTGCGGTCGGAGCTGGAGTCCAGTTTGATGCCGAGCAGGCCCATGGCGTCCAGGCCAACCCCAAAGCGGCCATCGGTATAGCCCGATTGCCAGTAGGCGCGAACCCCCTGTGCCCATTCGTCGGCCTTGCTCTGCGGCGCGCCGGTTTGGCGAAAATCGCGGTTGAAGTACATGTTGCGCAGCTCGATGCGCCCCTGGCTGTCCTCCAGCAGGTTGGCGCTGGCCGGTAACGCAAGCAAGCCGCTGAGCGCGAGCAGGGTGGCGGTATGCCGTATTGTCATTGAAGTAATCACTCTTTTTATTGTGTCAGTCATGCTTTTCGGGGGTGTCGTCTGCGTTGTCCTTGATGCTGCGAAAACGCAGGATGTGAGTACGCTCAATCAGCAGGTACAGCACGGCGCCAGCTGCCAGGCCCCAGCCTGCGCCATAGACTGCCAGTACCACGCCCATGGTCCCGGCGATGCCGCGTTCGGTGTTGTTGTTGAGCTGCTCAAAGCCGACCATCAGGCAGATATAGCCGGTAAGAATCAGTGTCAGTGACAGGGCGATCGGTAATACGGGCTGGAAAAAACTCACCAGCGGCAGGGTGAACAGGGCGATAAAGCCGGTAATCCAGAAGGTACCGCCGCCACTGTAAATCGAGTCCATGGCTTTGCGCCCGTACTTGTAGCGCTCGGCCATGGTCGCGGCGACAGCGGTCCAGATTGGCCCGGCCAACCCAGGGTAGGGTGCAAGAAAGGCATGCAGGCCATTACGTATTGCGGTGACCAGATGCACGCGGTCAATGTTGTTTTCGATTACTTCGTCGGGGCGCAGTTCATCAGCGCGTTGCATCAGCGACTGGCCGACGATAATGTCGCCAAAGGCAATGATATAGGCGATGACTGCAGTGGGGATCGCCAGCATGAACACCTTGGCATCCGGTATGCCGATGACCAGCGGCAAGTAATTCCACATTTCGCCGAAGGCCGGCGTGGTGATACCCCAGCGTACGTCGGGCATCTCGTATTCACCCACGATAATGCCGACGATAATCGCGATCAACATGCCAGGCACCATGCCGTAGTTGACTATCTTGCGCGTGATCGGCAGGCGCTCGGTCAGGCCCTTGAAGGATACCGAGAACATCAGATACAGACAGATCAGGCTACCCAGCACCAGTGAAATAGGCGTGTCGGCCAGGCGTCCTCCGGTTGAGATTTCCCCCGTCAGGGCGGCGATGCCCGCACCGATGATGATGCCGCCTTTCATCGAGTTGGGCACTATCCGCACCATCATGCTGCCTAGCCGGGTGATCCCGAGTATCAAAAAGATAACAAACACCAGAAATTGCAGGGCGAACAGCGCCTGGATAGCCTCCGGGCCGGGCTCGAAGTCGCCCAGAAACAGCAGCACTACCGGGATCGCCGGGGTGATCCAGCCGGGAACCATGGGCACACCGAGTAATGCCGGTAGCATGAAGCCGATACCGCACACCACGACATAGGCCAGAGCCACGTCATAGGGCAGGCCAAGAAAACGCTCCAGAAGGGGAATCATCGCCAGACTGACGACGAACATGATCAGCGCCTGGAGCATCTCTGCGGTTTCCCAGCGGTAATGCACAAAGGGCAGGCGGATCTTGAAGGGGCCGCAGGGCCAATAGGGTTGCTCGGCGCCGTCGGCGCGCTTGAAAATTTGCATGATAAGCCTCCGTCAGCCGGGCAGAACCCGGCTTATTTTTGTTGTAAAAGGGGGTATGCGAAGTTGACTACTTGGGGCTAGAGGGCCTTGGCCCAATCGCGCAGCACGAATTTCTGCACCTTGCCGGTTGAGGTCTTTGGCAGCTCGGTAAAGACCACGGTTTTAGGTACCTTGAAGCCCGCGAGATGCTCTCGGCAGTACTGCATAATGGTGGCATCGTCGGCCTGATGGCCGCCTTTGAGGGTGATGAAAGCGCAGGGCGTTTCGCCCCATTTTTCATCAGGCCGTGATACAACCGCTGCCTCGAGTACGGCGGGGTGCTTGTAGAGAGTGTCTTCGATTTCGATGGTGGAAATGTTTTCACCGCCCGAAATGATGATGTCCTTCAGACGGTCGCGGATTTCCACATAGCCGTTGGGGTGGCAGACCGCTAGGTCGCCGGTATGAAACCAGCCCCCCGCGAAGGCTTCGGCGGTTGCTTCAGGGTTCTTCAGATAGCCCTTCATCACCGTGTTGCCGCGCATGAAAATCTCGCCGATGGTCTCGCCATCGCGCGGCACCGGCTCAAGCGTCTCAGGATTAGCCACCATGACGCCCTCCAGAGTGGGGTAGCGCACACCCTGGCGGGACTTCAGACGGGCGCGCTCCTCCAATGGCAGGGCATTCCATTCCTCATGCCAGGCACAGACGGTGACCGGGCCGTAAACTTCGGTCAGGCCGTAAACGTGGGTCACTTCAATTCCCATGGACTCAACGGCGCCAATGATCTTGGCGGGTGGCGCCGCGCCGGCGACCATGGCCTTGACCGGATGGTCGATGGCGGCTTTGGCGGACTCAGGCATATTCACCAGCGCGTTGAGGACGATAGGTGCGCCGCACAGGTGCGTTACCTGGTGATCATGGATCAGATTCAGAATCTTCTGCGGATCCACCCGGCGCAGGAACACGTGCACGCCGGCCAGGGCAGTAACGGTCCAGGGATAGCACCAGCCATTGCAATGAAACATCGGCAGCGTCCACAAATACACCGGGTGATTGCCCATGCCCCAGGTCATCTGGTTGCCCAGAGCATTCAGGTAAGCACCGCGGTGATGGTAGACCACCCCTTTAGGGTTGCCCGTAGTGCCGGAGGTATAGTTAAGGGATATGGCCTGCCACTCATCGCTGGGCCAGTGCCAGTCGAAGTCCGGGTTGCCTTCAGCCAGGAAGACCTCGTAATCAAGATCGCTGACTGCTTCGCCTTCGCCATACTCGGGGTCGTCAACGTCGATGACCAGAATGGGCCGTTTGATCAACGCCAACGCCTCGCGGACCACCGCGTGAAACTCGCGGTCGGTGATCAGTACCCGGGCTTCGCCATGATTGAGCATGAACGCAATGGCTTCTGCATCCAGGCGCACGTTCAGGGTATTGAGCACAGCGCCGATCATGGGCACGCCGAAGTGCGCTTCAAGCATTGCAGGGATATTGGGCAGCATCACGGCGACGGTGTCCCCGGCGCTGATCCCCCGGCCGTGGAGCGCCGAAGCAAGTCGGCGACATCGCTCATAAGTCTGCTGCCAGTCACGGCGAATTCCACCGTGTACGACGGCAGGGTAATTCGGGTAGACGGCGGCCGTACGTTCGATGAAGCTGAGAGGTGTCAGGGCGATGTGGTTTACCGGGGCCTGAGACAGGCCTTCCTGGAAGATCGACATGGCAATACCTGTGGCTGATTATTGTTAGGTCCAAGTGCGTACTCGCCGGATGAGCCATGGCTTTCAACGCTTGATGGAAAGCACTATAGATCAAAGACTATAGATATAGAATTATATCTATGTATTATGGTATATATACTATAAAAACCAATAAGGTGTTTCCGTGATTGAAAACGCTGATCTGCTTACCGCCGCAGCCCATCTACTGCTGGAAAGCGAGCCACTGCCGGCCTTGTTGGTGTCGGGTCAGGGGCAGGTTTGCCAGGCCAATCCTGTCTTGCAACGCTGGATTGATCAGATAGCGCCGCTGGGTACGCTATTGCCAGCCAATCATGCATCCCTGGTGGCCGCGTGCCAGAGCCAGAGACGTTGCATTGATGATGTCGAGGCAAAAATAGATGATAGCTATCTGCTCTGGACCTATATTCCTCAGCCCGCGTTAAGTGCAGTACTGGTGCGAGGGCGTGATGCGAGCGAGAGTTTGCGTTTGCAGCATGAAGCCCAGGTCGCCAGCCGGCTCTATCGGCTGATCATCGAGAATACGACGGATCTGATTTCTCGGCACTCACCTGACGGACGCTTTCTGGATGCGTCGCCTGCCGCCTGGACGCTGCTGGGCTTTTGGCCAGAGCAGTTGCGCGGCGAGCCGATGAGCGAGCTGTTTCATCCGCAGGAGCGGGAGCAATTGATCGAGCGCTTTCAGCGGGCGCTGGAGCAGGATGGCTACCTGACGCTGACCTATCGCATCCGCCATCAGGCTGGCCACTATCTGTGGTTTGAAACCGCCAGCCGGGCGATTCGGGAAACCTACACTGGCAGCGTTGTGGAAGTGATCAGCGTCTCGCGCGACATTACCGCACGGATTCAGAGCGAGGAGAGTAACCGCCGCTTGCAGGATGAGCTGGCGCACGCGGCGCGCTTAGCGACGCTGGGGGAGTTGGCCTCGGGCATCGCCCATGAGCTGAATCAGCCGCTTGCGGCCATTCTCAATTATGCCAATGCCAGTCAGCGCTATCTGGCTGCGCTGCCCCACGCCAGTGATGAGCGTGACAAGGTGGCTCAGGGGTTGGCGCGCATAGGCGAACATGCGCAGCACGCCGCCGAGGTAATCCGGCGGCTGCGTGGTTTCCTGCGCAAGGGGCCGCGCCGTCAGCAACAGTTGGATCCTCTGCAACTGGCGCGCGAGGCGGTAGGTCTATGCGCCTGGGAAGCAGGGCAGTACCAGGTTGAAATTGTCGAGCAGGTGGATGGCCCCCTGCCACAGGTCATGGTTGATCCGATTCTGTTGCAGCAGGTGCTGGTTAATTTGCTGCGTAACGCTATTGAAGCCAATCGCGAGCGTCATCCGCAAAGCCCGTCACGCGTGATGCTGGACCTGAGCAGGCGCGAGAGCAGGGTGCATATATGGGTCACAGACCAGGGCCCGGGTGTGGATGAGGAAGCGCGAGCGCGGCTGTTCACGCCTTTCTATACCAGTAAACCAGACGGTCTGGGCTTGGGCCTGTCGATGAGTCAAGGTATCGTAGAGGGCTTTGGTGGTGGCCTGGAAGCCTTGTCGGCTGACAGCGGCGGGCTGAGTCTGCATTGTTGGTTGCCCGCAGTCAGCTCTGAGTAGAAGCGCCTTATAGCTTAAGGAAGTCGAATGCCCGATATAGCCCAGCAACTTGTATATGTGGTCGATGACGATCAGGGCATGCTTGACTCCACCGTCTGGTTGTTCGAGTCGGTAGGTCTGAAGGCGCAGCCGTTTACCAGCGGGCAGGCTTTTCTGGATGCCTATGATCCAGCGGCGCAAGCCTGCGTGCTGCTGGATATTCGCATGCCTGGCATGGGCGGCCTGGCGCTTCAGGAGGCCATGCGCGCAAGAGGCGTTGATCTGCCGGTGATATTTGTCAGCGCTCACGCTGATGTGCCTATCGTTGTGCGCGCTTTTCGGGGTGGTGCGCTGGATTTCATTGAAAAGCCGTACAACGAGCAGCTACTGCTGGATAGTGTGCAACGCGCGCTCAGCCGGCAGCCGGTAATAACCACCGATCAGCAGGCGTTGCTTGAGGTTCAGGAGCGGTTGAGCAGCCTGACGCCGCGCGAACGCGATATCCTCCTGCCGCTGGTGCAGGGCTTTAATAACCGTGAAATTGCCGAGCAATTGGGTGTGAGTATCAAGACGGTAGACCTGTATCGGTCCCGGGTGATGAAGCGCATGCAGGCAGGCAGCCTGCCGGCGCTGGTAGGTATGGCCATTGGCGCCGGAATGGTCGAGCCGTTCACTTTAAAGGCAGTTTAACCCTGACTGCATTGAGGGCGAGGCCGGCCTGAGGTGGTAGCGCTCAAGCGCCGCTGCGTACCGCCTCGCGAGCCATATTGTTCAGCGTCAGTACGTTGCGTTGCAGATAGAACGCGGCAATGGTCGGCACCCAATCGGCCAGGGGATTCTTCAGGCGCGGCTGGATAAAGTCATATTGCTTGTCCAGTCGTGCAAAGGTGTCTGCCTGTTCCGGATAGAGGGTTTTCAGCTCCGCAGAGCGAGCCAGCAGGCTGGCATCAAGAATCTCGAAGAGCCCTTCCTGGTTTTCCAGAAAATACACGCCCACAGAGCTGAACATGTTGTTCTGGTAAAGCATCAGGATCTGGCTGGTTTCCAGACTCTGCTTATGCAGCGTGAGCAGTTCTGGCGGCATGTCGACGGCGGCCAGTTCGTAAGCTTCGGCTGCGGCGAGGTCAAAGGCGCCATGGGCCTGCATGATGCGGTTGACGGTGGCGAGATTGTAATGGGCTTCGTCTTCGCCCTGTGCTTCCAGCTCGCGAATCAATGATTGGAAGTTGGCAAAGGGCGTGCTGAGCTCGGAAGGATTGCCCAGTTCCTGCAGGATACGGCTGATATTGCCCAGCGCACGGTTGTACTCCTCCCGGTTGCCGGGTTCGCGCACACGCTCGAACAGGTTGTTGTCGATCAGCAGGTAGGTGCCGGTGGTGTAGCCTTCGCTACGCAGCTCATGCAGGGCCTGCAGGCGTTGCTGGTCGGCCTGGGCCAGAGGTGCCAGGCATAGCAGAAACAGTACAAGGAAGCGTTTCAGGTGCAATACCATCATCTAGTCCCCGAGTCCTTTTTTGTTTTTGTAGTGCGGGCATATGTCCGTCTGCCGAGCCTGGCCGGTACGCTGGCACAGGGTGAAGTCGGATCGTGCCAGCTTCTTGTTCCAGCGGATGTTTTATCACAAATGTCTCGCTATATGAAACATAGTGGCCTTTGTGTTGTCTGCACGCTCTCTCGGTAGTCTCCCTGCAGTGCTCAATCGGTCTGGATATTTGCTTGTCGAGCCGTTACAATTGCGAGCTAATCTGTCTATTCAGCGCGCATGTGACAATGCCTTGCAGCGGGATGAAGTGTAAAGCACCTCATTCCCGCTTTTGTGCAGCCCGCGTTTGGTAAAAACTGTCAGTCCTATCGGAGGTTTTCTTGTCCAAGCCAGCCATTCTCGCCCTTGCTGACGGAAGCATTTTCCGTGGTGAGGCCATCGGCGCCGACGGTCACAGTGTCGGTGAGGTCGTGTTCAATACGGCCATGACCGGTTATCAGGAGATCCTCACTGATCCCTCGTACTCCCGCCAGATCGTTACGCTTACCTATCCGCACATTGGCAACACCGGCGTCACGCCCGAAGATGTCGAGTCTGACCGCGTGCATGCGGCGGGCCTGGTGATTCGTGATCTGCCATTGCTGGCCAGCAGCTGGCGCAACAAGCAGCCGCTGGACGGCTATCTGCGTGACAACAACGTGGTGGCGATTGCGGGTATCGATACCCGCCGCCTGACGCGCATCCTGCGCGAGAAGGGCTCGCAGAATGGCTGCATCATCGCCGGCGATAACATCACCGAAGAGCAGGCGCTGGAATTGGCGCGCAGCTTCCCGGGTTTGAAGGGCATGGATCTGGCCAAGGAGGTCAGCGTCAAGCAGGCCTACCAGTGGCGCTCCAGCGTCTGGAATCTGGAAACCGACAGCCACCCTGAAATCGCCGATGCCGATCTGCCCTACCACGTGGTTGCCTACGATTACGGCGTGAAGTACAACATTTTGCGCATGCTGGTCGCGCGCGGCTGCCGCCTGACCGTGGTGCCTGCGCAAACGCCGGCGTCCGAGGTGCTGGCCATGCAGCCTGACGGTGTATTCCTGGCCAACGGCCCAGGTGACCCGGAGCCCTGCGATTATGCGATTCAGGCGATCCGTGAAGTGCTGGAAACCGACATTCCGGTATTCGGCATTTGCCTCGGCCATCAGTTGCTGGCGCTGGCTTCCGGTGCCAAGACGCTGAAAATGGGCCACGGGCACCACGGTGCCAACCACCCGGTCCAGGATCTGGACACCGGTGTGGTGATGATTACCAGCCAGAATCACGGCTTTGCCGTAGATGAGGCCTCATTGCCTTCCAATCTGCGGGTCACCCACAAGTCGCTGTTTGACGGTACATTGCAGGGTATCGAACGTACTGACAAGGCGGCTTTCAGCTTCCAGGGTCACCCCGAGGCGAGCCCTGGCCCGCATGATGTCGAGCCGCTGTTCGACCGATTCATCGAGGCCATGGCCAAAAGCCGCTGAGCTCCCCAAGGATTTGTAGACGACTATGCCAAAACGTACAGACATTAAAAGCATTCTGATCCTCGGCGCCGGCCCCATCGTGATTGGTCAGGCCTGCGAATTCGACTACTCCGGTGCCCAGGCTTGCAAGGCGCTGAAAGAAGAAGGTTTCCGCGTCATTCTGGTGAACTCCAACCCAGCCACCATCATGACCGACCCGTCGATGGCCGATGCGACCTATATCGAGCCGATCAAATGGCAGACGGTCGAGAAGATCATCGCCAAGGAACGCCCTGATGCGGTACTGCCGACCATGGGTGGTCAGACTGCTCTGAACTGCGCGCTGGACCTGGAAAAGCACGGCGTGCTGGCCAAGTACAACGTTGAAATGATCGGCGCCAATGCCGACACCATCGACAAGGCCGAAGACCGTTCGCGCTTCGACAAGGCGATGAAGTCCATCGGCCTGGCCTGCCCGGTATCGGGTATCGCCCACGACATGCAGGAAGCCTACAAGGTTCTTGATCAGGTCGGCTTCCCGTGCATCATTCGCCCCTCGTTCACCATGGGCGGCACCGGCGGCGGCATCGCGTACAACCGTGAAGAGTTTGAAGAGATCTGCAACCGTGGTCTGGATCTTTCCCCTACCAAGGAACTGCTGATCGACGAATCGCTGATCGGTTGGAAAGAGTACGAGATGGAAGTGGTCCGCGATAAAAAGGACAACTGCATCATCGTCTGCTCGATCGAGAACTTCGATCCGATGGGCGTGCACACAGGTGACTCCATCACCGTCGCGCCGGCCCAGACCTTGACCGACAAGGAATACCAGATCATGCGTAACGCCTCTCTGGCGGTACTGCGTGAAATTGGTGTGGAAACCGGTGGCTCCAACGTTCAGTTCGGCATCAACCCGGTTGACGGCCGTATGGTCGTGATCGAGATGAACCCGCGGGTATCGCGCTCCTCGGCACTCGCCTCTAAAGCTACCGGTTTCCCGATCGCCAAGATCGCCGCCAAGCTGGCGGTGGGTTATACCCTGGATGAACTCCAGAACGACATTACCGGCGGTCGCACGCCAGCGTCCTTCGAGCCGTCGATCGATTACGTGGTGACCAAGATCCCGCGTTTCGCCTTCGAAAAATTCCCCAGTGCCGATGCGCGCTTGACCACGCAGATGAAATCCGTCGGCGAAGTCATGGCGATCGGCCGGACTTTCCAGGAATCCCTGCAGAAAGCCCTGCGCGGCCTGGAAGTCGGTGTCAGTGGTCTTGATCCGAAAGTGGATCTGGCTGCCTCAGATGCCAAGACCGATCTGATTCGCGAACTGACTGTGCCGGGTGCCGATCGCATCTGGTATGTCGGCGATGCCTTCCGCTTCGGCATGAGCATGGAAGAGATCTTCGAGCTGACCAAGATCGACCCCTGGTTCCTGGTGCAGATCGAAGATCTGATCAAGGACGAGGAGCGCATCAAGACCTTGAGTCTGGTAGATGTCGACCGCGATCTGATGTACCGCCTCAAGCGCAAGGGCTTTGCCGACATTCGCCTGGCCGATCTGCTCAGCGTCAGTGAAAAGACCCTGCGTAACCTGCGCCACAAGCTCAAGGTGCACCCGGTGTACAAGCGGGTGGATACCTGCGCCGCCGAGTTCGCTACCGATACCGCTTACATGTACTCCACCTATGAGGAAGAGTGCGAAGCCAACCCTAGCAGCCGTGACAAGATCATGGTGCTCGGTGGCGGCCCGAACCGTATTGGCCAGGGTATCGAATTCGACTACTGCTGTGTGCACGCCGCGCTGGCGATGCGGGAAGACGGTTACGAGACCATCATGGTCAACTGCAACCCGGAAACCGTCTCCACCGATTACGACACCTCCGATCGCCTGTATTTCGAGCCGGTGACCCTGGAAGACGTGCTGGAAATCGTCCGCGTCGAGCAGCCCAAAGGCGTGATCGTGCAGTACGGCGGGCAAACCCCGCTGAAACTGGCCCGTGCGCTGGAAGAAGCCGGTGTGCCTATCATCGGCACCAGCCCGGAAGCCATTGACCGCGCCGAAGACCGTGAGCGTTTTCAGCAGATGGTCGAGCGCCTGAACCTGCGTCAGCCACCGAACGCCACTGTGCGCAGCGAAGATGAAGCCATCCGCGCCGCGAACAAGATCGGTTACCCGCTGGTCGTGCGTCCGTCCTATGTACTGGGCGGACGGGCGATGGAAATCGTCTATCAGGAAGAAGAACTCAAGCGCTATCTGCGTGACGCAGTGAAGGTTTCCAATGACAGCCCCGTGCTGCTGGATCACTTCCTCAACTGCGCCATCGAAGTGGATATCGACGCGGTCTGCGACGGTACCGACGTGGTGATCGGCGCGATCATGCAGCATATCGAACAGGCCGGCGTGCACTCCGGTGACTCCGCCTGTTCGCTGCCGCCCTATTCGCTGCCGGCCAACATTCAGGACGAGATCCGTGATCAGGTGTCCAAAATGGCGCTTGAGCTGGGCGTGGTCGGTCTGATGAACGTGCAGATGGCCGTGCAGGGCGAGACGGTGTACATCATCGAAGTCAATCCGCGCGCCTCGCGCACCGTGCCCTTTGTGTCCAAGTGCATCGGTCAATCGCTGGCCAAGATCGCGGCCCGGGTCATGGCGGGTAAAACGCTCAAGGAAATCGGCTTTACCGAAGAAGTGGTGCCGACCTACTTCAGCGTCAAGGAAGCGGTCTTCCCGTTTGCCAAGTTCCCAGGCGTTGACCCGATTCTTGGGCCAGAAATGAAATCCACCGGTGAGGTCATGGGCGTAGGCGACAGCTTCGCCGAAGCCTTTGCCAAGGCCATGGTCGGCGCTGGTGAAACACTGCCCACTGGCGGCTGCGCCTTTATCAGTGTGCGTGAAGACGACAAGCCCTATGTGGTGGACGTGGCCCGTGCGCTGATTGATCTGGGCTTCGAAGTCGTGGCCACCAGCGGCACCGCCAAGGTGATTGCCGCCGCGGGCCTGACCGTGCGCCGGGTTAACAAGGTCACCGAAGGGCGTCCGCATATTGTCGACATGATCAAGAATGATGAAATCAGCCTGGTGATCAACACCACCGAAGGCCGACAGTCGATGGCGGACTCCTACTCCATTCGTCGTAATGCGTTGCAGCACAAGATCACCTCGACCACCACCCTGGCGGGCGGCGAGGCTATCTGCATGGCATTGAAATTCGGTCCGGAAAAAACGGTTCGCCGTCTCCAGGACCTGCACGCAGGAATCTGACTATGAAATATCCAATGACCAAGCAGGGCGCAGAAGCCCTGGAAGCCGAGCTCAAGCATCTGAAAAGCACGATGCGTCCGCAGATTACCCAGGCCATCGCCGAAGCACGCGAACTGGGCGATCTGAAGGAAAATGCCGAATACCATGCCGCGCGTGAACAGCAGGGCATGGTTGAAGCACGCATCCGCGATATCGAAGGTCGTCTAGGTAATGCCCAGGTGATCGATGTGGCTGCTCTGCCGCGCACCGGCAAGGTATTCTTCGGCACCACGGTGGAAATCGTCAACGTTGATACCGACGAATCGGTCAGCTACCAGATCGTTGGTGACGACGAAGCGGATATCAAGATCGGCAAGATTTCCGTCAGCTCACCTATTGCTCGCGCCCTGATCGGCAAGGAAGAGGGTGACGTGGTTGCGGTGAAAACACCCGGCGGCGTGGTTGAATATGAAATCGTCGAGGTCGCCCACAAGTGACAGTGCCGGTCGCGCCCATTCCCCCAGCCGCTGGGCTGCGTGGTGGGCGCACTGCCTGGCAACTGGCGCAAACGCTTTGGGTGGGTGGCGTGTGGATGTTGCACTTTGTGCTGCTGCCCGCATTGGAGAAGTTTGGCCTGGCGCCGCTGCTGATTCAGGAGATTGCCGGTTTCATGCGGCCGTTGGTGCTCGGCTTTGCCGGCGTCTGCGCGGTATTGCAGTTGCTGGTGGTGCTGGCGGCCTTGGGGCGAGGGGTGTTACTGGATTTGCGCGCACAGTTGCTGGTGGTGGTATTACTGGCTGTCGCGGCGTTTTTCGCGGTCACGCCGCTGGCCAACGGGCCTTACCTGCAACTGTTCGCTTATCTGGTCGTGGCCTTTGCCGGCCTGGTGCTGGTATTGCAACGGCGCCCGGATGAAGCCGGGCGCTAGATCGCTTACATTTCCTTGAAGCGCACCAGGTTCGACAGGTTCGGGTTGGCCTTCTTGTTCTTGCGCAGCAGAATGGCCATCTTGCCGATCACCTGCACCAGTTCGGCGCCGCTGGCCTTGCACACTTGCTCGACCAGCGCATTCTTGGTCTCACGGTCGGCCACGCTGATGCGAATCTTGATCAGTTCGTGATCGTCCAGCGCGCGATTCAGCTCAGACAACACGCCTTCGCTGGCGCCCTGATCGCTGACGATGACCACAGGCTTGAGGTGGTGGCCAATACGTTTGTAGTCTTTCTTCTGAGCTGAGCTGAGGGTCATAATGATCTGTATGCTTACCGGATTGAATTGAAATACTAAAGAAGTAGTAATGTCGTGCCTGCCACTGGGCAGTGCTGACCACAGTTTAACAGGCGGCGCGTTCCGCTGCATGGGGTATTCCGTGGCACAATCAAAGACCAGCAAAGGCTGGTTGAAAGAACATTTCGACGATCCCTTTGTCAAACAGGCACAGAGGGATGGTTACCGCTCGCGGGCCAGCTACAAGCTGCTCGAGATTCAGGAAAAGGACCGGCTGCTCAAGCCCGGTATGACAGTGCTGGATCTGGGTTCCGCGCCGGGCGGCTGGTCGCAGGTGGCCAGCCGGTTGATCGGCGAACAGGGCCGGATCATCGCCTCCGATATTCTGGCGATGGACAGCATCCCTGATGTGACCTTTATTCAGGGCGACTTTACCGAAGACAGCGTGTTCGAGGCGATTCTCGCGGCAATCGATAACCAGCCGGTTGACCTTGTTATTTCCGATATGGCCCCCAATATGAGTGGGACACCGGAAATAGATCAGCCGGGTGCGATTTACCTGTGTGAGCTGGCGCTGGATATGGCCGAAAGAGTGCTCAAGCCAGGTGGCGACTTTCTGATCAAGGTGTTCCACGGTGAAGGCTTTGATGAGTACCACAAATTGCTGCGCAGCCGCTTCGACAAGATGGTCACGCGCAAGCCGGATGCATCGCGCGGCCGGTCCCGCGAAACCTACCTGCTGGGCAGGGGCTTCAAGGGCGGCGACAACTGATCCAGCGCCGGCAAGGTCGGCGACATAGTGCGTTACACTGGTTTCGCTGCAGCGCAGGGTGAATCTGGTGTAAGGTGATTAGAGCTTTATAAGACTCAGCTAGGCCTTGACCGCATGGGCGGCAGGGCAAGAGGGTAGCGATTTGAACGATATGGCGAAGAACCTCATTCTGTGGCTGATCATTGCCGCCGTTCTGGTAACGGTAATGAACAACTTCAGTGGTCCCGCAGAGACGACCAACAACCTCAACTACTCTCAGTTTCTCGAGTTGGTCAGGGATCGTCAGGTCGAACGCGTTACTGTTGACGGTTTTGAAATCACCGGCCGCAGCGTCGATGGCAACACCTTCAAGACCGTGCGTCCGGCTATTCAGGACAATGGCCTGATTGGTGATCTGCTGGATAACGAAGTGGTCATCGAAGGCAAGCAGCCCGAGCAACAAAGCATCTGGACTCAGTTGCTGATTGCCAGCTTCCCGATTCTGATCATCATCGCCATCTTCATGTTCTTCATGCGCCAGATGCAGGGCGGGGCGGGCGGCCGCGGCGGCCCGATGAGCTTTGGCAAGAGCAAGGCGCGCATGCTTACCGAGGATCAGGTCAAGACGACCTTTGCCGACGTCGCCGGTTGTGACGAAGCCAAGGAAGAAGTCAGCGAGTTGGTCGAGTTCCTGCGTGATCCGGGTAAATTCCAGCGTCTGGGTGGGCACATTCCGCGCGGCGTACTGATGGTCGGTCAGCCGGGTACCGGTAAGACCTTGTTGGCCAAGGCGGTTGCCGGCGAAGCCAAAGTGCCGTTCTTCACTATTTCCGGTTCCGACTTCGTCGAGATGTTCGTCGGTGTCGGTGCCAGCCGTGTGCGTGACATGTTCGAGCAAGCCAAGAAGCACGCGCCCTGCATTATCTTTATCGACGAGATCGACGCCGTGGGCCGTCACCGTGGCTCAGGAATGGGCGGTGGTCACGACGAGCGCGAGCAGACACTGAACCAGTTGCTGGTGGAGATGGACGGTTTCGAACCCAATGACGGCATTATCGTTGTCGCGGCGACCAACCGTCCTGATGTGCTGGACCCAGCGCTGCTGCGCCCCGGTCGTTTCGACCGTCAGGTGGTGGTCGGTCTGCCGGATATCCGCGGCCGCGAGCAGATTCTGAAAGTGCACATGCGCAAGGTGCCGCTGGGTGATGACGTCATGCCCGCTAACATTGCTCGTGGCACGCCCGGCTTCTCCGGTGCCGATCTGGCCAACCTGGTCAACGAGGCGTCACTGTTCGCTGCTCGTTTTGGCAAGCGTCTGGTGGAGATGAAAGAATTCGAAATGGCCAAGGACAAGATCATGATGGGCGCCGAGCGCAAATCCATGGTCATGTCCGACAAGGAAAAGCTCAACACGGCTTACCACGAGTCTGGCCATGCTATCGTCGGCCGCCTGGTGCCTGAGCACGACCCGGTCTATAAGGTCTCGATCATTCCCCGTGGCCGCGCCCTTGGTGTGACCATGTTCCTGCCGGAAGAAGATCGCTACAGTCTGTCCAAGCGTGCGCTGATCAGTCAGATCTGCTCGCTGTTTGGTGGCCGTATCGCTGAAGAAATGACGCTGGGCTTTGACGGTGTTACCACTGGCGCATCCAACGACATCATGCGCGCTACGCAGTTGGCCAAGAACATGGTCACCAAGTGGGGTCTGTCCGAGAAACTCGGTCCGCTGATGTATGGCGAGGACGAGGACCAGGGCTACCTGGGTCGTGGCGGCGGCGGTCAGGCATCGGGCGTATCCGGTGAAACGGCCAAGCTGATCGACCAGGAAGTGCGCAGTATCATTGACAGCTGTTACGCGACTGCGCAGCAACTGCTCAAGGACAACCGTGACAAGCTGGACCTGATGGCTGAAGCGCTGATGAAGTATGAGACGATCGATTCTGATCAGATCAACGACATCATGACTGGCCTGCCAGCCCGTGAGCCGAAGGACTGGGGCAAGGACGACAAATCCGGCCCCGGCGCACCCGGTGCGACCATCACGCCCGAGCCAGATGACAGCATCGATGTGGCTGGCGACGGCAAGCCCGATGATGACAGCGGCACCGTTGGCGGCCCCGCCAGCGGGCGCTGATCTGGTATGAGTTCTGCGGACTACAGCTCCCGGTTGCCTTGCGGCGATCGGGAGCTTGATCTTTCCCGTACCCATGTCATGGGTATTCTCAATACAACACCCGACTCCTTTTCCGACGGCGGCCAGTATTTGCAACTGGATGCGGCCTTGCGGCATGTCGAACGTATGCTGGAGGAGGGCGCTACGCTGATTGATGTGGGTGGCGAATCCACCCGCCCTGGCGCAGATCCCGTCACGCCAGAACAAGAGTTACAGCGTGTCGTGCCAGTGGTGGAAGCCATCAAGGCGCGCTTTGATACCATCGTCTCGGTTGATACCAGCACCGCAGCAGTGATGCGTGACAGCGCCGCCGTGGGCGCGGGGCTGATCAACGACGTGCGCGCACTCCAGCGCCCGGGTGCATTGCAGGCCGCGGCGCTGACCGGCTTGCCAGTGTGCTTGATGCATATGCGCGGCGAGCCACAGAACATGCAGGATGCGCCCCGTTACGACTCCATTGTGATTGAGGTGGGCCGCTTTTTGACTCAGCGGGTGGAGGCCTGCGAACAAGCGGGCATTCCCCGCGAACGCCTTATGCTGGATCCCGGTTTCGGTTTCGGCAAGACCCTTCAGCACAACCTCGAACTCTTCGCCCAGATGCATCTGTTGCAGCCCCAGGGTTTGCCGTTGCTGGTGGGCGTTTCTCGCAAGAGCATGATTGGTCAGTTGCTGGATCGGCCGGTGGACCAGCGTCTGGCGGGCGGGCTTGCGCTCGCCACCTTGGCGGTGGCCCGGGGCGCGCGTATCATCAGGGCCCATGATGTGGCGGCTACCGTGGATGCGGTACGCATGGCCGAGGCGGTTTTGAGCGCAGAGCCTCGATAACTGCATCGCGCGGATCATGTTTATTACACTCGCACTTATCCCAGGATTGAGCAGATGGACAAAAAGTATTTCGGCACGGACGGCATTCGTGGTCAGGTAGGGACGCACCCCATCACGCCTGAATTCGTACTCAAGCTGGGCTGGGCTGTGGGCACGGCTTTTCGCAAGCACGGCGCCTGCCGGGTGATGATCGGCAAGGACACGCGCATTTCCGGCTACATGTTCGAATCGGCCCTGGAGGCCGGTTTGTCTGCTGCAGGCGCCCACGTGCAGTTGCTCGGTCCGATGCCGACGCCGGCGATTGCCTACCTGACACGCACCTTTCAGGCCGACGCCGGTATTGTCATCAGCGCCTCGCATAACCCCTTTTATGATAACGGCATCAAGTTTTTCTCAGCCGATGGCAGCAAACTGCCCGACAGCCTGGAGCTGGAAATCGAGCGGCTGGTGGATGCGCCTATGGAAGTGGTGGATTCAGCCTCTTTGGGCAAGGTGTTCCGGGTTGAAGATGCCTCAGGTCGTTATATCGAATTCTGCAAGAGCAGCGTGCCGACCAGTACCAGCTTCAAGGGTCTGAAAATCGTGCTGGATTGTGCCAACGGTGCCACCTACAAGGTCGCACCCAATGTGTTCCGCGAGCTGGGTGCAGACGTCACCCTGATCGGCGCGAGCCCGGACGGCCTGAATATCAATGACAAGGTCGGCTCTACCGATTTGACCGCCCTGCGTGAGCAGGTGCTGGCCAAGGGTGCTGATCTGGGTATTGCGCTGGATGGCGACGGCGACCGGGTATTGATGATTGATAACCAGGGCAATGAGGTCGATGGCGACGAGCTGCTCTACATCATGGCAATGGAGTTGCACGAGCGCGGGCAGTTGCGTGGTGGTGTAGTCGGTACGCTGATGAGTAACCTGGGGCTGGAATTGGCCCTGCAGGAGCAAGGCATAGAGTTTGTGCGGGCCAAGGTGGGTGATCGCTATGTAATGGCCGAGCTGCGTCAACGCGACTGGGTATTGGGCGGCGAGGCCTCAGGGCATCTGGTTTGCCTGCACCACTCGAGTACCGGCGACGGCATTATTGCCGCCTTGCAGGTGCTCAAGGCGTTGCAGCGCTCTGGCCACACATTGGCTGAGGCGCGCAAGGGTATGCACAAGTGCCCGCAAGTGCTGATCAACGTGCGTTATCAGCGCGGTAGCGAGTCGCCCCTGGCCGATCCCACGCTGCTGGCGGCGGTAGAAGCGGCAGAGCAGCGCCTGGGTCACACTGGTCGGGTGCTGCTGAGGTTGTCTGGCACCGAGCCAGTACTGCGCGTGATGGTCGAAGGGCAGGATGCCAAGCAGGTGTCCGCCGAGGCCAATGGCCTGGCGGCACAGGTGCGCGCTCTGTTCGCCGATTAAAAAGGCGGTTGTGTCGTCCGGGCAACTTGGTTAAGATTGGCGCCCGCTTGAACTGAGAGGTTAGGCATGCGTCGCCCGCTAGTCGCCGGTAACTGGAAAATGCACGGTACTCGGCAATCCGTTGATAGCCTTTTGAAAGGGCTCAATCAGCAGGACTGGCCGGAAGGCGTGGATGTCATGATCGCTCCGCCAGCGCTGTATATTCAGCGCTGTCATGAGGCGCTAGCCAAGTCGTCTGTGTATATCGGCGCTCAGAGTTGCGCGCATCAGGCTGAGCCTGGTGCTTTGACCGGTGAAATCTCCCCGGCGCAATTGCGCGATGCGGGATGTGAATATGTCCTCGTTGGGCATTCCGAACGGCGTAGCCTGTTTGGTGAGTCCGACGCGATGGTATGCAGGAAGTTTGCTGCGGCACTGGCCTGCGGGTTGCGCCCGGTACTCTGTGTAGGTGAAACGCGCGAGCAGCGCGACGCCGGCCAGACTGCCGATGTGGTAGGGACGCAGTTGCAGGTAGTTATCGACGCCTTTGGCGTAGGTGGTTTGGCTCAGGGTGTGATTGCCTACGAGCCGGTCTGGGCAATAGGTACCGGCTTGACAGCCGATCCCGAGCAAGCCCAGGATGTGCACGCCATGATTCGGGCCCGGTTAGCCATTGTGGATGACGAGCAGGCCCAGCTGGTACAGATTGTTTACGGTGGCAGCGTCAAGGCTGATAACGCCGAAGACCTTTTTGCCATGCCGGATATCGATGGGGGGCTGGTAGGTGGAGCTTCCCTCAATGCAGATGAATTTGGCGCGATCGCACGTGCCGCAGGACGAGTGTAATGATTGAAACCGTAGTCATAGTTATACACCTGATGGTCGCTATTGCCCTGGTCGGACTCGTTCTGATGCAGCAAGGCAAAGGCGCCGAAACAGGTGCGTCCTTTGGTTCGGGAGCGTCCGGCACTGTCTTCGGTAGCCAGGGTTCGGCTACCTTCCTCAGTCGTCTGACCGGCATCCTGGCTGCTGTATTTTTCGTTACATCGCTGGGCCTGGCTTATTACGCCAGCCACCAGTCGGATGCCATTCGCGACGCAGGCTTGCCGGAACCGGCCCTGCAGACAGCGCCAGTCGTACCGGCGGCGAGTGAAGATGTACCGGTTCTCGAAATGGAACCGGCTCCTCAGGCTCCTGCTGCAGATGAAGTTCCTGTAGTAGAGTAAGCCAACAGTTTTGCGGAAGTGGTGGAATTGGTAGACACGCTATCTTGAGGGGGTAGTGCCTTAGGGTGTATGGGTTCGAGTCCCATCTTCCGCACCAATCAAACAGGGCCTGCATTTGCAGGCCCTGCTGTTTTCAGGGCTGAGTGCGCCGGTTGTCTTGTCAGGCTTCCAGGCGTATAATCATCGCCCTAGATTCGACGCGGGGTGGAGCAGTCTGGTAGCTCGTCGGGCTCATAACCCGAAGGTCGTAGGTTCAAATCCTGCCCCCGCAACCAGTTTTAAAGCCCCTTCTCAGGGGCTTTTTATTAGCTGTCCTGTTCATACGGACGCTGTAGACAGGATGGGCTTAGTGCCCATTTTTTATTTGTAATGATTTTTAAGACTATGCGAGGCGGTAAATTTGTCCGGCAAATTGACTGAGTTGGAGGCCATGGTGGTCCCGATTGTCGAAGCCTTGGGCTATCGTTGTTGGGGTATAGAGTATTTATCCCAGGGGCGACACACCCTGCTGCGGGTTTATATCGACCATGCGGACGGCATCAGCGTGGAAGCCTGCGCGGAAGTCAGCCGGCAAGTTAGCGCTGTATTGGATGTGGAAGACCCTATTACGGGCGATTACACCCTGGAAGTTTCATCTCCAGGTATGGATCGGCCATTGTTTACACTTGAGCAGTTCGTTGAACATGTCGGCGAGCAGGCCAAGATCAGATTGCGCGTTCCTTATGAAGGGCGGCGGAATTTTCAAGGTGTCATCCGTGGAGTTGAAGGCGACGAGATCATTTTGCAGGTAGATGAGCACGAATATCTACTGCCGATCGATAGCATCGACAAGAGCAACATTATTCCGCGGTTTTGAGCATTATTTCGGGCTCCTGTGGCCCCAATGGATGGCGTTAGGCGAGGCATACGATGAGCAAAGAAGTGCTGCTGGTTGTGGAATCCGTTTCCAATGAAAAGGGCGTACCGCCCGGTGTGATTTTCGAAGCATTGGAACTGGCATTGGCCACAGCGACAAAGAAGCGTTATGAAGACGAAGTGGATGTGCGCGTGGCGATTGATACCCACACGGGCAGCTATGAAACCTTTATGCGTTGGACTGTGGTCGCTGATGAGGATTTCGAAGAGCCCGGTATGCAGCTGACGCTGGACCAGGCCCAGGAGCGTGATCCAGCGCTGAAGATTGGCGACCTGATCGAAGACAAGATCGATTCCGTCGAGTTCGGCCGTATCGCTGCGCAGATCGCCAAGCAGGTGATCGTCCAGAAGGTCCGTGAAGCAGAGCGCGCCCAGGTGGTTGACGCCTACCGTGACCGCCTTGGCGAAATCATCAGCGGTACCGTGAAGAAAGTCACCCGAGACAGTGTCATCGTTGATCTGGGTAACAACGCCGAAGCCGTATTGCCGCGTGAAGAAATGATCCCGCGTGAGACCTTCCGCACCGGCACGCGTATCCGTGCCCTGCTCAAGGATATCCGCACCGAAAACCGTGGCCCGCAGCTGGTACTGTCACGTAGCTGCCCGGAAATGATTATCGAGCTGTTCCGTATTGAAGTGCCGGAAATTGCCGAAGAGCTGATCGAAGTCATGGGCGCTGCCCGCGATCCCGGTTCGCGCGCCAAGATTGCCGTGCGCTCCAAAGACAAACGTATTGATCCGCAAGGTGCCTGTATCGGCATGCGCGGTTCGCGCGTTCAGGCCGTCTCTGGCGAGCTGGGTGGCGAGCGGGTCGACATCGTATTGTGGGATGACAACTTCGCCCAGTTCGTGATCAATGCGATGGCCCCGGCCGAAGTCGCGTCTATCATCCTGGATGAAGACACGCACACCATCGACATCGCCGTAGCCGAAGACAATCTGGCTCAGGCCATCGGCCGAAGCGGGCAGAACGTACGTCTGGCCAGCATGCTGACCGGCTGGACCCTGAACGTGATGACCGAAGACGACATCCGCGCCAAGCAGGAAGCCGAAACCGGTGACATTCTGCGCACCTTCATCGCCGAACTGGATGTTGAAGAAGATCTGGCGCAGTTGCTGGTAGAGGAAGGCTTCACTTCCCTGGAAGAGATTGCCTACGTACCGATGGAAGAAATGCTGGCGATCGACGGCTTTGACGAAGACATCGTCAATGAGCTGCGCTCGCGTGCCAAGGACCTGTTGCTGAACAAGGCCCTGGCCAGCGAAGAGAAGTTGGATGAAGTACAGCCGGCTGACGACCTGTTGAACATGGAAGGTATGGATCGCGCCCTGGCATTTCATCTTGCCGCCAAAGGCATTATCACCATGGAAGATCTGGCAGAGCAGTCGATTGACGAGCTGCTGGATATCGAAAATATAGATGAAGAACGTGCCGGCGCCCTGATTATGGCTGCCCGCGCACCCTGGTTTGAATAACCGGTCGGCATAGCTAGCCCACCCTGCGATAACGCAGGGCCCCGACTGAGGAGAGAGTTGAATGGCGGAAGTAACGGTCAAAGATTTAGCGCAAACAGTAGGCACGCCTCTGGAGCGCCTGCTGCAGCAGATGCAGGAAGCCGGTTTGCCCCAAACCAGCGCGGAGCAGCGTGTCAGCGATGAAGAGAAGCAGAAGCTGCTGGCATTTCTGAAAAACGCCCATGGTGGTGATTCGGCTCCGTCCGAACCCCGCAAGATCACGCTCAAGCGCAAGACTGTCAGCACTTTGAAAGTCGCTGGCAGCAAGACGGTCAACGTCGAAGTGCGCAAGAAGAAAACCTACGTCAAGCGTGATCCGGCCGAATTGGAAGCCGAGCGCGTTCGCGAGGCAGATGAGCAGCGCGCGGCTGAAGACGCCCGCCAGGCTGCTGTGATCGCCCAGCGCAAGGCTGAAGAAGAGGCCCGCAAGGCCGCTGAAGTGACTGCACCTGCCGCGGCTGAAACGCCTGCAGCGGCTGCACCCGCAGAAGCGCCGGCTGCCGCTGAACCAGCTCCAGCCGCAACGCCCGCTGCACCAGCGCCTGCGACCACGCCGCAAGTACAAGCTGCGCCGACCGTTATCGCACCGCCCGCCGACAAGCCCGACCATTCCAAAAAGAAAGACGCGCATCGCAAGCCGACCCGCGCCGAGGAAGAGGAAGAGCGCAGCCGCAAACGTGCCGGAGGCCATGCAGGCAAAGGCCGCAACGCGCCGCGCACCGGCAGCGACGAGGATGAGGCCATGGCCCGTCGTCGTGGCGGCGGTGGCAAGCTCAAGGCGAACAAGAAACGTAATCAGCACGGCTTCGAGAAGCCGACAGGACCTTTAGTGCGAGAAGTTGTAATTGGCGAGACCATTACTGTTGCCGAACTGGCGCAGAAAATGTCGATCAAGGCTGCAGAAGTCATCAAGTACATGTTCAAGTCCGGCAACATGGTGACTATCAACCAGGTGCTGGATCAGGACACCGCCAGCATCATCGCTGAAGACATGGGCCACAAGGTCAAGCAGATCAGCGATAACGATCTGGAAGATGCATTGGTATCCGCGTCACAGGCGCACGAAGGCGAAATGGTCAACCGTGCACCGGTTGTTACCGTCATGGGTCACGTTGACCATGGCAAGACCTCGCTGCTTGACTATATCCGTCGTGCCAAGGTCGCCTCTGGCGAAGCGGGCGGCATTACCCAGCACATCGGTGCTTACCACGTGGAAACCGAACGTGGCATGGTCACCTTCCTTGATACCCCCGGCCACGCAGCGTTTACCGCCATGCGTGCCCGTGGTGCCAAGGCAACCGACATCGTGATTCTGGTAGTCGCCGCGGACGACGGCGTGATGCCGCAGACCGAAGAAGCTGTGGCGCACGCCAAGGCTGCCGGTGTACCGCTGGTCGTTGCCGTGAACAAGATCGACAAGGAAGACGCCGATCTGGACCGCATCAAGAACGCCCTGGCGGCGCTTGATGTGATCCCGGAAGAGTGGGGCGGCGACACCATGTTCATGCCTGTCTCGGCCAAGGTCGGTACCGGTATCGATGAACTGCTTGAAGCTGTTCTGCTGCAGGCCGAAGTACTTGAACTGCAAGCCCAGCCCTCCGTTCCGGGCCGTGGCGTAGTGGTTGAATCGCGTCTGGACAAGGGCCGTGGCCCAGTGGCCACCGTGCTGGTTCAGAACGGTACTCTGCGTCAGGGCGACATCGTTCTGGCCGGCGTCAACTATGGCCGCGTACGTGCCATGTATGACGAAAACGGCAAGCCGATCAAGGAAGCTGGCCCGTCGATCCCTGTCGAGATTCTCGGCCTGGACGGCACGCCGGATGCCGGCGACGAGCTGACCGTAGTGACCGACGAGAAGAAAGCCCGTGAAGTGGCCATGTTCCGTCAGGGCAAGTTCCGCGAAATCAAACTGGCCCGTCAGCAGACCTCCAAGCTGGAGAACATGTTCGACAACCTCGGCCAGGACGAGAAGAAGACCCTCAACATCGTACTCAAGTCCGATGTGCGCGGTTCTCTGGAAGCCCTGCAAAGCTCACTCAGCGAGCTGGGTAACGAGGAGGTTCAGGTCAAGATCATCTCCGGCGGTGTCGGCGGGATCACTGAAACCGACGTCAACCTGGCGCTGGCCTCCAACGCCGTGGTATTCGGCTTCAACGTCCGCGCCGATGCAACAGCGCGCAAGATCGTAGAAACCGAAGGTCTGGATCTGCGCTACTACAGCGTGATCTACGAGATCATCGACGACGTGAAAAAGGCCCTGGGCGGTATGCTCGGCAGCGACGTTCGCGAACAGATCCTCGGTGTGGCCGAAGTACGCGACGTGTTCCGTTCGCCCAAGTTTGGCGACGTGGCAGGCTGTATGGTCATTGAAGGCACCATCCACCGTAACCGTCCGATCCGCGTATTGCGCCAGGACGTGGTCATCTATGAGGGGGAGCTGGAATCCCTGCGTCGCTTCAAGGATGACGTCGCCGAAGTGCGTAATGGCATGGAGTGCGGTGTCGGTGTGAAGAACTACAATGACGTTAAACCCGGTGACCGTATCGAAGTATTCGAACGCATCCAGGTACAGCGCAGTCTGTAACCGCCTTTAGCGGCGTCACACGGCAGGTTCGGGGGTTTGCGCAAGCAAATCGACGGACTTGCCGTTGACGTTTCCGCAGGTTTGATTTTTTAAGCTGCCAAAGGCAGTCAGAGACAGAATGTAATGGCAAATGAAAACAGTCGTACTCACCGCGTAGCGGACCAGATGCAGCGCGAGCTGGCCATCCTGGTGCAACGCGATATCCGCGATCCGCGCGTCGGCATGATTACCGTCACCGCCGTCGACGTCAGCCGCGACCTGGCCCACGCCAAGGTGTATATCACCCTGATGGACAAGGACAGCGATGAAGACATCGCCCAGAACCTGTCGATCCTCAAGGGCGTGGCCGGTTTTCTGCGCATGCAGCTGGGCAAGGTCATGAAGCTGCGCAGCGTGCCGCAACTGCACTTCCATTACGACGAAAGCGTGCGCCGTGGTGTGCACCTCTCATCGTTGATCGAACGTGCCGTCGCCGAAGACCGCGGGCACAAATCGGAAGACGAGGAGTAAGCTTTTGTCGGCACCGCGTAGCAAACGCCGTGATATCGACGGCGTCCTGATTTTCGACAAGCCGCTGGGCATGAGCTCCAATAACGCCCTGCAAAAGGTCCGCTGGTTGTTCAATGCCGCCAAGGGCGGACATACCGGCAGCCTTGATCCCTTGGCCAGTGGCGTACTGCCGTTGTGCCTGGGCGAGGCCACCAAGTTTTCCCAGTACCTGCTCGACGCGGACAAGGCCTATGTGACCGAAGCGCGCCTGGGCATGACCACCACCACCGGCGACGCCGAAGGTGACGTGCTGGAAACCAAACCGGTCAACGTGACGCTGGAGCAGGTCGAATCCTTCCTGCCGCAGTTCACCGGTGATATTGAACAGATCCCGCCGATGTACTCCGCGCTCAAGCACGAAGGCCAGCCGCTCTACAAACTGGCCCGCGCCGGTGAAACAGTGGAGCGCAAGCCGCGATCTGTTACTATCAACCAGCTGAAAATACTGGGCCTGGAAGGTGATCGCCTGCGGTTGGAAGTGCACTGCACCAAAGGCACTTACATTCGCACGCTGGTGGAAGATCTGGGCAATGCCCTGGGTTGTGGCGCGCATGTATCAGAACTGCGCCGCATTCAGGCCGGGCCGTTCAATCTGAGCCAGGTAGTGACGCTGGAAACGCTCGAGGCATTACATGCCGAAGGCGGGCACCTGGCACTGGATCACCTGCTGCTGCCCGGCGACTGTGGCCTGCAGGATTGGCCCGAAGTCGAGCTGACCGAGCAGACCGCCTACTACCTGAACCACGGCCAGGCCGTCCGGGTACCCGGCAGCCCAGCCTTTGGCATGGTGCGTTTGCGCGATCAGAACGGCCAGTTTATCGGCATAGGCGAAATGACCGACGATGCCCGAGTAGCACCGAAGCGCTTGATGCGTTTCAACGGATAGACAATGGATTCCCGCTTTCGCGGGAATGACGAACAAGTAGGGCAGGGGCACCCAGTAAGCGCCCCCACCCGACACCCCGTCATTCCCGCGAAGGCGGGAACCCATGTTGAGCTTGGCCCACAACGCCAAGCCAGCAAAAGCAACAAAGGCAGGGTGTAGAGGGAGCAGAGCCGCGATCAACCGCAAGCCACTTCCCCATACCCCGTCATTCCCGCGAAAGCGGGAATCCAAGCCGACTCAGCCAATACGCCGAGCCAGCAAAAGTAACAAAGACAGGGTGTACCAGAGAGCAGAGCCCGCGGCCAACCCGCAAGCCACTCCCCCCACACCCCGTCATTCCCGCGAAAGCGGGAATCCATGTTGACCTGGCCCACAACGGCAAGCCAGCAGCAAAGAAGTTGACCCATCAGGGTCACAACGAGGGTGGCTGTTAACAGGCATGGTCACTCCTCGATTTAAAACACGGGAATCAGGTTCCCGGCCTGTTCACTCAGAGGAAAGCTATCATGGCACTGAGCGTCGAAGAGAAAGCTGCAATCGTAACCGAATACGCACGTGGCGAAGGTGACACCGGTTCTCCGGAAGTCCAAGTAGCGCTGTTGACTGCAAACATCAACAAGCTGCAGGGTCACTTCAAGGAAAACAAGAAGGATCACCATTCCCGTCGTGGTCTGATCCGGATGGTAAACCAGCGTCGTAAGCTGCTGGATTACCTGAAGTCGAAAGACATTCCGCGTTACGCCAGCTTGATCAGCAGTTTGGGTCTGCGTCGCTAAGCGACAAGTCCCGTTTGGACATGGCCGGGTCCGAAACCCGGTCGTGCCCAGAGTTTCCCCAAAGGCAAATACAGAGAGAGAGCACACCGTGAAACCGGTTATCAAACAATTCAAACTAGGCAATAACACCATCACCCTGGAAACGGGCCGCGTTGCCCGCCAGGCTTCTGGTGCCGTACTGGTCAGCATCGACAATGCTGTTACCGTTCTGTGTACCGTTGTAGGCGCCAAGAAAGCCGATTCCGGTCGTGACTTCTTTCCCCTGTCCGTACATTACATCGAAAAAACCTACGCTGCAGGCCGCATCCCCGGTGGTTTCTTCAAGCGTGAAGGCCGTCCTACCGAAAAAGAAACCCTGACCTCGCGCCTGATCGACCGTCCGATCCGCCCGCTGTTTCCCGAAGGCTTCATGAATGAAGTCCAGGTGGTCTGTACTGTTGTCTCCACTGACAAGACCACTGATCCGGATATCGCCGCTCTGATCGGTACGTCCGCCGCCCTGGCCATCTCCGGCATCCCGTTCGACGGCCCGATCGCCGGCGCACGCGTTGGCTTTGACGCCAACAACGGCTACATCCTCAACCCTACTTACGAACAGCTGAAAGACTCACGTCTGGACATGATCGTAGCCGGTACTGAAGACGCCGTACTGATGGTTGAATCCGAAGCCAAAGAACTGACCGAAGACCAGATGCTGGGCGCGGTACTTTTCGCCCACATGGAATTCCAACCTGCTGTTCAAGCCATCAAGGAACTCGCTGCTGAAACCGGCAAGGCTCGTTGGGACTGGACTGCCCCTGCGGAAAACACCGCGTTGCTGGACGCCGTCAAAGGCCAGTTCGGCGCCGGGATTGCCGAGGGTTACACCGTTACCGACAAAATGGCCCGCTACACCCGCCTTGGCGAGTTGCGCAACCAGGCCATCGAAGCGCTGTCCGGTACTGAAGAGGGCCAGCCCTCCGCAGCTGAAGTCAAAGACGCCTTCGGCGAGATCGAATACCGCACCGTGCGTGAAAGCATCGTTAACGGCAACCCGCGTATCGACGGCCGTGACACCAAGACCGTTCGCCCGCTGAACATCGAAGTCGGCGTACTGGATCGTACCCACGGTTCCGCCCTGTTCACCCGTGGCGAAACGCAGGCGCTGGTTGTGACCACCCTGGGTACCGCTCGCGATGCACAGCTGCTGGACACCCTGGAAGGCGAGAAGAAAGACCCCTTCATGTTGCACTACAACTTCCCTCCCTACTCCGTAGGCGAGTGCGGTCGTATGGGCGGCACCGGTCGTCGTGAAGTCGGCCACGGCCGTCTGGCACGCCGCAGTATCGCAGCCGTTATGCCGAACATGGACGACTTCCCCTATACCATTCGTGTGGTATCGGAAATCACCGAGTCCAACGGTTCCAGCTCCATGGCTTCCGTGTGTGGCGCGTCCCTGGCACTGATGGACGCCGGCGTACCGCTGAGCGCTCCGGTAGCCGGTATCGCCATGGGTCTGGTCAAGGAAGGCGAGAAGTTCGCGATTCTGACCGACATCCTGGGTGACGAAGATCACCTCGGTGACATGGACTTCAAGGTAGCCGGTACCAGCAAGGGCGTTACCGCTCTGCAGATGGATATCAAGATCAAGGGCATCACCGAAGAGATCATGGAAATCGCCTTGGGCCAGGCCCTTGAAGCGCGCCTGAACATCCTCGGCCAGATGAACCAGATCCTCGGCGAGTCGCGCAAGGAACTGTCTTCCAACGCGCCGACCATGATCAGCATGAAGATCGACTCCGACAAGATCCGCGATGTGATCGGCAAGGGCGGTGCGGTTATTCGCGGTATCTGCGAAGAAACCGGCGCCTCCATCGACATCACCGACGACGGTTCGGTCAAGATCTTCGCGCCTACCAAGGACGCCGCCAAGGCTGCCAAGGCACGCGTTGACGAGATCACCGCAGAAGCGGAAATCGGCAAGATCTACGAAGGCAAGGTAGAGCGCATCGTCGACTTCGGCGCATTCGTCAACATCCTGCCTGGCAAAGACGGCCTGGTGCACATCTCTCAGATCGCCAACCAGCGCATCGAGAAAGTCACCGACGTACTGACCGAAGGCCAGATGGTTCGCGTACTGGTACTGGACGTGGACAACCGCGGTCGTATCAAGCTGTCCATCAAGGACGTTGAAGGCGCGGAAGCGCAAGACGCCTAAGTACTAGCCGTAGTACCGAGAAGCCCAGGCATTAGCCTGGGTTTTTTATGCTCAAGATTTAGTATTTTGCCACTACTGTACCCCCGTGCTGGCAAAAGATGATGCTTGGGCTCTTATGTCTTTTCGATGCGCATCTTGGAGGTCAAGAATTGTTGCCGATAAATGAAGGCGTATCTGGCACTTTGCAGTCGAAAATATCGTCGCTGGAATTATGCTGACGAAGGTATTTCTGCATATCCTCGTCGAGAATCTCCCAGTCTTTTAGAACCTGAGCTGTACTTCTTCCCGAGTCCTCGCATCTTGTTGTGTCATATCCGGCAGCGATAAAGAAGTCAGCTATTTTGAAAGCCCTGCGTTTAGCTACTTCTAGGGGAAGGGCCTGATTGTGTTCATAGCTTGCTAGCACGGCAGCTAGACCAATATTACCTTCCTGAACCAAAATTTTTGCTTCCTGCTGTTTTATACCTAATATATAAAGCGCTATTGAGTCTCCAAAGAGGAGTGGCATACGCTGGAGTTCTATATTTCCTTTCGTCGGAGGATTGGTGTAATAAGATATGATATTGAAATAGCTTGAAGTGTAAAGCAAGAGTGTGGCTGCGGTTTGGTATGCGAGCAAAATAATAAATGCAATAGCTGCCCTCTTCATCGTGGCAAATCCCTGTACCTGTTCATAAGTTCGTGATTGTATTTGATTCCGGATCTAGCCCCCATGCCGATGCTTATCTCATCAATCTTGTCGTGCCAGTATGTTTCAATCGTTTGTGTTCCGGTATTGGTGACCAATCGTTTTATAACGGGCAATGCTTTCAGGCGCTGTATGGGGCTTGGCTCTAAAAGCCCAATCAATTTGTCGGCAGGCAAGGCCGATGCAAGCATCTCATCAGCTAGAGAGTAATTGGGGTCAGAGTAAAATAAAAGGGAGCAGATTTACTCTTCTCTCACCGGCTGTGCGGCAAGCCAAAGGTCAATTTACGACCGGCTCCGAGAGAAAACAACTGTTTTTTACTGCTCGCTCAGTTATTAATTATGAACGGTACCGAAAAGGTTCGAGTCTTGTATGGAAGAATATCGCGTAAAAATGTCCCAGCGGCCTCATTTCACTGGAGATGGAGAGAAGAGGTTCTACGTACCAGAGTCAATGGTTTTAAAAAAAGATGAGATTTACTTGACGTTGCGCTTGGTATGCGACAGAAGACAATTCGGGGAATGCTTTCGTCGTTTGATGCCAAGTTAATTCGATCGCATGGGGAGAGATGGCGGAGTAATGATAAGAGGTTTTATCCCCTCTGCAGACTTGCTTCCCCGAATGACCTTCCCTGGAGATATTGACCTTTTGGTTATTCCCTATGAAGGCGAGGACTTGATTGTCTCAAGTGCGCTTGCAATAGAGCTAAAAGCGGTAAGGCCTACATTTCAGAAGCAAGGAAAGTCGCCTGGTGACTTTGGCTTTTCCCAAGCTGCGGGGATGCTGCAACATGGGTTTCCCTACGTCGCAGTCGGGCACTTGATTGTTTCGGATGCAAGCCCAGAATATGCTTGGCGAAAGGTTCTCCAAACCAAAATAATAGATGCTGCCGCAGGAACAGTCGAGGAGCCTTGGGAAACTGCCGTAGATATGATGCCTGCAGATCTGATCAAAAGAAGTTTTGGTCGGCTGCAGGCGAATTGTAGATTTCCAGAGCTAGGGCTTTTGGCCTCGTATGTTTCTGAGAGCGGAAGCTGGTTCCCTCAGGGAAAGCAAGCTACTTTCAACGGGTTAGTATCTGCCGATACGATGTTAGCCATCGCGCATTATTATGAGCAGCATGTCGACAGTTTTTTGGATACACCGAAATACCCTCCGCGGCTAGCTTAGTCGCAGAAATGGTATTAGGTTTAGATCTTGCCTTTTGTCTGTTTGAATAATCTGGCTTGGCAAAGTGAAAGACCATGACGCTATGGGTGCTGTGTGTTGGGCTAAGTGGCAGAATATTGAAATACGAAATAGAAGGGACTGAGTGCTAATCATGGATGTTTATCGCTTTGCTTGAAGTACTTCCTTGGACAACGTGCGGTAGACCGATTGTCGCTCTGCTGGGGTATTGCCTAGTTGTTGACAAAGGGCATGGGGCGAAACAAGTCGCGGATCCTTGCCAAAAGCGTTGGTTCGGTAGCTGCTCCAGTCCCCGGTTGCGGTCACTATGGTAGCTCGGACGGGGTTCAGTTCTACATAGCGCTGACATTGGAGAGGGTAGCCATCGGAGTCAACCAAACAGGGCCGATAGCGACCTTCCCACAATGTGCCGGTGCGCCGATGGCGATTATTGAAGTAATGGACGTAGGGCCGTCCGAGCGCCTGCATCATCAAACCGATGCTGTCAGGGCCGGTGGGTGTAGTGAGGAGATGGATATGATTGGTCATGAACACCCATGAATGCGTTGCCACGCTATATTCGTTGGAGTAATCGCACAACCACTGTCCGAAGGTGAGCATGTCTTGCTCGTCTGGAAACAGACCTACCGATTATTTCCTCGCTGGATCAGATGCTGGGGTATGTTTGGATAAGTTAGTCGCCGCCGTCTGGCCATGTTGAGTCCTTTCCGATTTTGTAGGTGGATATTGGCAGGAGTCGTGGTGGAAGGTGAATAGTACAGGGTGCGATCAGTTCACAGAGTTCGGAGAAATATTCATCTGATCCGAATGGCACTCCCGATATTTGCAAGGGGTTGCTTGAAGCTGAGCTCGCGAGGCAAGCGGTCCCCTTGGCGTTGCCCCTCATCGACGCTGGTGGAGCGTTTGCGTGCGCCATGCTGCTCAAATACACCATCGATATGGCGGCGCTTTGTTGCTGCTGTGCCCAACATTGTTGGCCAGAGGGGGGCAGATTAATAGTCATTCACACGCAGGTTGAACTAAAATCGGCATCAGATGCTTGGCTGGCACTCGCCGCCGAGCAGCCCTATTCCGTCACACCTCAGGGAAGAGCCTAAGATGAAAGCACTACTCAAGTTTTTTCTTGTTGGTTTGCTGATGACCGCGTTGCTCTCGGGATGCAACATCACCATGACCCGTGAGCAGCAGCATCTGTTTTACTATCATTACGAGCTGAACAGCCTGGCGGCTGACACGTCACTGAGCGAGACGGAAAAAGCGGCGCTGGCTACAGAGGCGGCAGACTTCATCATCGCGGCACAAATGTACATTGACGGCGAAATCGCCCTTGAGGACATTCCGGCCAAGCCAACCCTCTGGGAGATGCGTGACCAGCAAAGTGCGGTACTGGAGGCAAGGGAGGCCGCACCGCAAACGGTAGCTGTGCTCAAGGAGCCCGAGGCGCTGCCGAAAGAGAAACCTGCCCCCTCGCCTGAACCGACACCTGCGCCCGTATCCGTGCCTGCCCCGGAGCCGAAGCCTACAGTTGGACAGCCAGCCGTCGCCGCCGTTGAGCCCGCTGTTGCGGCTCCGGCTCCATCCGAAGTTGCTGAAGGTGGCTACTCGGACTGGCTTTTCCTGCGTTCGGACAAGTGGGCCTTCCAATACCGTATGATGCTGGTGGATCAAATCGGCGAAACCGCCCGTCTGCGCCTGCAGCTACGCATAGACGAGAACAGTCGCGACTTCTGCACCGACCCCCGTTGCGACGGGTACGTTGTTACGCTGCGCTATGCAGACGAGCACAATGAAACGGTGTCGCTGCATTTTCGCATTCACCCAGGCTATTCGGGTATCCATACCGTGCCGGAGCTGCTGAGCACCAGCCTGCTCACTTTCCCCGATGGCTCCAGCCTTGCATACGATCAGCGTGATGGTATGGTGATTTTCGATGCTCCGGGTCAGCGCAGCCGCCACATGTTCATCTCTGGGTGCCTGGACGACCCGCTGACGGGCCGCGCACATAACTGCCAGTGGGACTTCAAGCCGGAGCTGGCTCAGCACATAAAGTGACCTGGGGGCAGAGTAACGTTTTCTTTATTGATGTTACTCTGCCATGGCTTTCGCCCTCTATGGCCAGGCCCTGAAAGCGCGCTTGAACGTCCTCGCTCAGAGGAACCGGATCCTCGGCGAGTCGCGCAAGCGAGCTGGATTCCAACGCACCGACCATGATCAGTATGAGGATCGACTCCGACAAGCTCCACTAAGGCTGGGTAAAACGTATCGTCGCCAGTACTACCCGCAGTACCCAAAAGCCCAGGCGAATGTCTGGGCTTTTTCATGCTCACAAAATACGCAGGTCACGTTTCTCATGCGTCCTGCCCGACGTTGCGTCTACGCGGCGGATATTTGCGCCTTCCCATCCCCAAGTCGAACCGCTACCCTTGTCTCGACTTGATCTTTCTACCTAACCTGGACTCCCCTGCGCTTCTCCGTGACTACGCCCAATCCCCCTCGTATCGTTCTAGGCTGCCCGCTCTGGGCCGAGCTGGCGTGGCGGGGTGCTTTGTACCGCAGCGATGCCGATGCCGACCAGCGTCTGCAGCAATACGCTCAGGTGTTTGGTGCGGTGGAGGGCAATACCACGTTCTATGCGCTGCCGAGCGCGGTGACGGTGGCGCGCTGGGCCGAGTTGCTGCCGGATACCTTTCACTTCTGCGCCAAGCTGCCGCGCGAGGTCAGTCATGCCGAGCGACTGGATTCGCAGAATCCGGATCTGCAGCGATTTTTCCAGCGCATGGCGCCATTGGAGCAACGTCTTGGGCCGATCTGGCTGCAATTGCCGGCCCGGTTCGGTCCGGGCGCGCTCGGTGAGTTGCTGGGGTTTCTTGATGCCTTGCCGACAGCCTGGCGGTACGCCGTCGAGGTGCGTCATGCCGGTTTTTTCCGCAAGGATGAGGCGGAGCGCCACCTCAACCGCCAGTTGCATGAGCGCGGTATCGAGCGTCTGATCTTTGATAGCCGGGCGGTGTTTGCCAGTGATTCGGATGATCCGGCGACGCTTGAGGCCAAGGCGCGCAAACCGCGATTGCCGGTTCACGCGCTGGCGTTGGGGCAAAAGCCAGCCGTACGTTTTATCGGCGGGATGGATAATCAGGCCAATCTCGGTTTCCTCCAGCCCTGGCTGGAAAAGTGTGTGCAGTGGCTGGCGGAGGAGCGTGAGCCGATGTTGTTTATGCATACTCCGGATAACCGGCTCGCGCCCGAGCTCGCGCGTCTGTTTCTGCAGCAACTGGCTGAGCGGGTGCCTGGGTTGGAGTCGATGCCGTTGTGGCCGGGCGAATGCGAGGCGGCCGAGCAGCCAGTGCAGGATGCGTTGTTCTAGGATATTCCGGAAACCCAGTTGTAGTTGATGGGGCATACATTCCATAGTGGTCCACTATGCTTTACCCACCAAGCCACCACCAAGGACACAACATGCTAATCGATCTAACCGGTAAAACCGCCATCGTCACCGGCTCTACCGCCGGCATCGGCTTCGCCATTGCCCAAGGCCTGGCAGCATCAGGCGCCAGAGTAGTCATCAACGGTCGCAAGCAGGCGAGCGTAGACGCTGCCCTGAAACAGCTTAAAGAAGCTCTGCCGAAAGCACAGGTTCGCGGCGTTGCCGCAGACCTTAGCACGTTAGAAGGCTTGACCCAGTTGCAGGCAGCCGAGCCGAAGGCGGATATTCTGGTCAACAATCTGGGCATCTATGGCCAGAAGGATTTTTTCGAGACGTCTGATGAGCTGTGGCAGGAGTTTTTCGATGTGAACGTGCTGTCGGGTGTGCGGGTTTCACGCGCGTATGTGCCGGCGATGGTTGATCAGGGCTGGGGCAGGGTGGTGTTTATCTCTTCCGAGTCGGGGCTGAATATTCCGTCGGACATGATTCATTACGGATTTACCAAGTCCGCCAACCTGTCCATCGCTCGGGGTCTGGCCAAACGCTTGGCTGGTACCGGTGTAACGGTCAATGCCGTGCTGCCCGGCCCGACCATGTCGGAAGGCGTGGCCGAGATGCTCAAGCCGATGGCGGAAGAAAAAGGCATTTCAATGCAGGAGGCGGGCGACAAGTTCGTAAAAGCCAAGCGGCCTTCTTCGATCATCCAGCGAATTGCCAGCACCGAAGAGGTCGCCAATATGGTGGTCTATGCGTGCTCGCTCCAAGCTTCGGCGACTACCGGTGCGGCCTTGCGAGTAGAAGGCGGGATTGTCGACAGCATTGGTTGAGCGCCACAAAGGTAAGATCGTTTTTCCGGAAGGGGGCTGATTGAATCAGCCCCCTTTTTGATTTGAAGAGCCCCACTGATTGTTCTTCAAACAGCCAAGCAGCCCGCCCGCGCAGATCATTCGCGGCAATATCCCTCACCTGATTGCACTACCAGGCAGTCTTGCTTTTCCGCCAGCCATTTCAGCCCAGTGGCTTCGCCGTCACCGGCACGGAGCAGCTGTGTGCTGCCCTCGCGGTTGAAGCTGATCCCTTCTGCCGCTGCCTGGCCTTCGAATGTGCCGCTTTGATCAGCATCCAGGCCGTACTGCATCTCCAGCAGATAATGGCCAGGGCCTGCGGGCTGGTTTTTGCTGATATCCAGAACCAACCCTTCGACGCCAGTCCATTTCCCGACCCATTGATCAGTGGTCTGATAATCAGGTTGGCTTTGCTCGGTAACAGCAGGCACTTCAGTTTCTGGGGTGTGGCTGTCGTCAGTACACCCGCCAACCAGAAGGAGCGCGCTCAGGGTGAGGGCTGTTTTCATCATGGTTAGTATCACCGCTGTTGGAAAGTCGTAAATCGCATTGGTCTGATGCCGCCTTTCAGCACTTGCCTGCCTTGACCAAAGCGGCCCGGTATTCTCGCCCATGCTGAGCGCGCCAGGCATCTGCACTGGCCTGGCCTTCGGTGTTCAGTCGTTGCTGATATTCTGATTCCATGGCACGGCGCTCGGGGCCTGGGCCAGAGTCGGCAAAACAACGGCTGGAAACGGAGTTGGACTGACTTTCGCCGCTGGCAATATCGCCCGATAGCTTGTTAGCCATTACCCCTGTTGCGGTTTGCCCCAGCGGAATCGGGTCTACGGGTGCATATTGGGCAAAAGCCGGGCTGATGGAAAGAGCCGTCCATGCGGCGGCAATGATGCAAAAACAAGTGCGCGTCATCTCGTGTCATTCCTGTTTTGGTTACCCCCTTTGAATATAGCAGCGCAGGGGGCGATGATCGGCGGAGCGTGTCACATTCTGATGACCGGCAGAGGATTGGCCGCTTGTGTACGCTGACTCAAGGTTCCTGGCGGGGTTTTGCCTTTCAATGTAACTCTCGCTGAACCTGACCCTCATAACGTCTTAGTGGCAATACTGTTTGGCCATTTTCAGGCCATGAACCCGGCTATTGAAGATGCGTCGTTGATCTGTAACGAGAGGCCTGCTCTGGCTTAGACCCAGACCGGTTTTTCCGAGTGATTCACCTTTTTTGGGCCGTTGTTAATCAATAGCTGTGATACCCGCTGGGCGAAAACCCATCATGGGAAGCACGGAGCCAGATAGTGACCAATTTGAAAACCCTTCGGGCCTTCCCCGCCCTGCTGCTGTTGCTTGTAATGACCCTATTGTCCTCCACTTCTGTTTTTGCCCAGGAGCCTGCGCCGCAGGCTGGCGATGAGCGCAGCGCCGCTGGCTATGCTTCTCTGGCAGATATTCTGGAGAATGATGAGGCGCGGGATCGACTGATTCGCGAGTTGCGCGAGATGTCTTCGCAGGAGCCAGTAACGATAGAAGAGGACCCCTTGTTGCCGGGTGTCGAGCCGCCGCAGCAGGTTTCCCTGGCGCGTCAGATCGCGCATACCACGCAGGATATTGCGCTGAACTTTGTTGGTGAGTTGTCCGCCGGCATGCAGGCGCTACGAACCGTCGGCAGTGGCGAGGATGCGCTGGATATGGCTGTACTGACGGCCGCAGCGATCAATCTGGGGCTGGTCATACTGGCAACACTGGTATTGTTTTTCATACTGCGTGGGCTGGTGCGGCCGCTGTTTGCCAAGGCTAATAACTGGGCTCTGCGCGATAACGGCCACAGCCCTTTGCTCAGGCGCTCTGTGGCGGTTGTGGGATCAGCACTGGTGGATTTTGCGGTTATTCTGCTGGCGTATCTGGGTGGTTACCTGCTGGCGATTTTTGTCATCGGTGCGCCTGGCGAACTTGATGCGCGCGAATCCCTGTTCCTGGATTGGCTCGGAAGCGGGAACCAGGGTGGTCGGCGCGATGGTCTCGGTGGCTATTATCGTGACCCTGGCGATGATTTTCTGGATTGGCGCGGCCAGTTGGATTGAGCAGCGTCTCAACCCGAACACGGGGGTAGGTGGGCCCAGCGCCCGGGAAAAAACCTTGCTGACCATTTTCCGCAATGCGCTGGCGATCACGCTGATCGTCATGACCCTTATGATTGTGCTGGCAGAGATCGGCATCAACATCGGGCCACTGATTGCCGGCGCGGGTGTGCTGGGGCTGGCTATCGGTTTTGGCGCGCAAAAGCTGGTACAGGACATTATTACCGGTGTCTTTATCCAGCTTGAGAATGCGATCAACACCGGTGAAGTGGTCACCGCCGGCGGTATTACCGGGACGGCGGAGACACTGACTATCCGTTCGCTGGGTATCCGTGATCTGTCGGGCACTTACCACCCTGATTCCGTTTTCTTCGGTGGATACGGTGTCCAACTACATGCGTGGCTTTGGTTACCATGTAGGTGAGTACGGCGTGGCTTATCGTGAAGATATTGACGAGGTCATCGTGCGGCTGCGTGAGGCCTTTGCGGAGCTGATTTCGGATCCCGAGCAGAAAGCCAAAGTGATTGACGATCTGGAAGTGCACGGTGTGACGGCACTGGCGGATAGCTCGGTGAATATCCGCGTGCGCATCAAGACCCTGCCAGGGGCGCAGTGGGCCATCGGCCGAGCTTATAACCGGCTGGTGAAATACCACCTGGATGCGGCCGGTATCGAGATTCCTTACCCACATCTTACGATGTATTTCGGGCAGGACAAGGAAGGCGGTGCGCCACCTGCGCCGGTGCTTATTCAGGGCCGTGAGGGCAAGGAAAATGGCAATGAGGAAGCTGAGAAGGAAGAGGCGCCGGTGGAGATTGTTACTGACGAACGAGCGACTATAAAGGTCGAGGATGGGCAAGATCACGACAAGGCCAAGTGACGGCTGTCGCCGTGTCACTGGCGTCTTGTCAGTGAGCCGTAGCTGAAAAAAAGGGGCAGTGTTAGCTGCCCCTTTTTCGTGCCAATCGGCAGCGCTAGAACAAGCCCATGGCCCACGCGACCATAAACAGGATCAGCGAAAAGCCCCACATCCACCACAGCGAGTAGCGAATGTGCCGGCCCAGGTCGAGGCCCGCCAGACCCAGCGCCAACCACAGGGCTGGCGAGAATGGGCTGATAAAGGTGCCGATGATATTGCCGATGGTCAGTGCATAAACCACTTCAGAGGGGGCGACGCCATGGGTCGCGACCACTTCCAGTGTCACGGGCAGCAGGCCGAAGTAGTAGGCGTCAGTGCTCAACACCAGCTCCATCGGCAGGCCAAAAACGCCCAGCACGATGTGCAGCATAGGCACCATGGATTCGGGCAATACTTGCACCAGGTCCTGAGCGATAGAGGAAAGCATGCCGGTGCCGGTAAATATGCCGAGCATCGAGCCTGCCGCCAGAATGATCATGCCCATGCTCAGAGCCGAGGGCGCATGGGCGGCCATACGATCCATCTGCAGTTTGCCACCGGGGTAGTTGATCAACAGCGCTGCACAGAGGCCGATCATGAATATGTAGCCGGCTGGGAGGATCGCAGTGAACAGTGCGACTATGACCAGCAGCAACAGAATCGCGTTGATCCAGATGCGCCCTGGGCGTTGCAAAGCCAGCTCTTCAGTGGAAGGTTCATGCAGCCCACCGAAGGTGCTGACCTCTTCACTGCTATCGGCTTCGCCTGCCGCCCTGGCGATCCGGCGTTTCTCGCGCCAGCCGAGCAGGGCGGCCATGGCCACCAGCAAGACCGCGCCGAATATCTGTACTGGAATCAGCCCTTGCCAGAGTTCGGTCACGTCGATGCCGGTTACCGCAGAGGCGCGCCCCAGCGGGCCTGCCCAGGGCACCATGTTCAGAATACCGGCGCCCAGCGCCAGTAACAGCAGCATCAGGTAAGGGCTCATGCGCAGCTCTTTGTAAAGCGGCAGCAGCGCCGGCACGGTAAGCAGAAAGGTGGTGGCGCCAGCCCCATCGAGGTGGGCAAGCATGCCGATCACGGCGGTGGCTACCGTCACGGCGATGACGTTGCCACGCGTTACCTTGACCATCGCGCTGATGATCGGGCGAAACAGCCCGGTATCCTGCAGCACGCCGAAAAAGGTGATGGCAAATACGAACATGGTAGCGATGGATATTACCCGCCCCAGGCCCTCCGTATAAAAGCCGGAAATGGCCTCCGGCCCGAAGCCTGCTGCCAGAGCGCCGAGTAGCGGTACCAGAATCAACGGCAGGATGGGTGACATACGTCCGATAAGTAGCAGCAATACAAGACTGCCGATGGTCAACAGGCCGATCAGGGTCAGCATGCCGAATCTCCTCTGCTTTTTTAATTGTGTAAAAGTCGGGCAGGGAGAGTAAGGAATGAAGCTTTCATGAACCTGACATGATTACCCAGGCTGGGTAACGCAGTGGAAGGGATAAACGCGTGGTGAAAAAAGGGGCAGTCAAGCTGCCCCTCCATGTCGCAGGCCTGTAGACCAACCTGTAACGTATTCCTCAGCTCTGGCTGGTAGCTGCTTTGGCGGCATGCAGCGCAGCAGCGTTGCGCATCAGCAGGTAATGCAGCACGGCACCCAGCAGCGCACCCAGTAACCAGGCGTAGCCATGCAGGTCACTGACCGCCGGTACCCAGACCGATGACACCGAGAATACCGAAGCAATGGCAAAGGAGATCATTGCCTTGCGGTTCCAGCCGCCGTCAAAGTAGTAGGTGGAAGCTGCCTTGGCGCTGAACAGGTCTTGAAGGTTCAGTTGCTGCTTACGCACCAGGTAATAGTCCGCGACGATGATGCCGTACAGCGGTGCGAGAATGGCGCCGAGGGTATCAACAAAGGCAGCGATGCCCACCTGGCTGATAAAGGCTACCCAGAGAGCGCCAATAAAAAAGGCAATGGCGGCGGTGATAAAGCCACCGGTGCGCGCGCTGATATAAGCAGGGGCCAGATTGGCGATGTCGTAGGCAGGTGGAATAAAGTTAGCCACCAGGTTGATGCCTACCGTGGCAGCAAAGAAGGTCAGCGCGGCGATGATGGTTAAAGTCAGATTATCAACCCGGGCAACAATATCGGTGGGGTTGGTCAGCGTTTCGCCAAATACCACCACGGTGCCTGCAGTGATCACCAGGGCAATCAGTGAAAAGATCGCCAGGCTAACCGGCAGGCCAAGAAAGTTGCCTATGGTCATCTGCTGTTCGCTTTTGACAAACCGGGCGAAATCACCGTAATTGATTACCACCGCCGCAAAGTACGCGACCATGGTGCCAACCACTGCAAAAAAAGCGGCCACCGGGCCGGATTCATAGACGCCGCTACCGCTGAAGATGCTGCCCAATTCGCTCCAGAGCGTGGGGCCGGCTTGGTACCAGATGATCAGCATCAGCGCGATCATCACCACATACACCAGCGGGCCAGCCCAGTTGAGGAATTTGGTAATCCAGACCATGCCGCGCACGAAGAGCAATACCTGAAATACGCATACCAGGCAGTAAGACACCCAGCCAATGGCGGTAATGCCCAGGAATGTCGCCGCATCGGCGGGCGTCTCCAGCACTGAGTTGAGCAGCAATGCGACCGCCGTGGAGGCAAAGTAGGTTTGCACGCCATACCAGAAAATCGCCACTATGCCGCGTACCACGGCCGGAAAATTTGCGCCGCGCACACCCATGCTGGAGCGCGCCATGACAGGAAAGGGTATGCCGTACTTTACGCTCGGCTTGCCGGTTAGTTGTACCAGCCCCATGACGATAAAGCCTGCCAATACGATGCCGGCCAGCACGGCCCAACCGCTCAGCCCATATGAAATGAACAGTGTTGCGGCCAGGGTGTAGCCGAACAGACTCTGAATATCGTTGGACCACACATTGAAAATCTCGAACGCACCCCAGGTGCGCTTGTTCGGCGGTAGGGGCGCCAGATCGGCGTTGTGCAGCGAGGGGTCAATATCATGAATCTTGAAATTTTCATCAGTCATGGGGCTGGTCCTTGCGGGTTGTTGTGATTGTTTCCCAGGGCTAGCGCCCCTGGCCTCGCAGGTAGCGCTAGCAAAAGTTGTTCCGCCTTTACCGCGCCGCCCGCTAATAATCAGGAGCCGACAGCGCACAACTGCCGCTGCATGCGGCTTTGCATACAGAAATGGCCAAATATTGTGTACAAAATATAGCAGAGTTGTATTCAGTTGTTTCGAACAAGATGCAGGGAATGTGATGGATGCAGACAGAAAGGGGTCCAGGGTGGTGCAGGCCGCCCGATAACGTGCATATAAGCAACAATTGATAACTCAGGCGGGGTCGGGATGCTGCTGGTCGTGAGTCATCTGCACGGTACTGCACCGTGCAGATGGCGGGGAGGAGTTACCAGTTGTAGCTCAACTTGGCGGTGATCTCGCGGCCCGGATTGTAGTAATCCGCCGTGCCGGAGCCCACCACATGCTGCTCGTCCAGCAGGTTGCTGATGTTGACTGCCAGCTCGGTATTCTCGACGATCTGATAGTTGAAGGCGGCATCGAATAGCGTAGTCGCGTCACTTTTTGCGGTGTTGGCGGCGTCGAAATAATAGGCGCCGAGGTAACGCGCGCCGACGCCGAAACTCATCTGCGTGCCGGGTAAGGTGTAATAGCTCCACAGCGATGCCGAATGTTCGGGTGCGGCAGCGAATTCATTACCCTCCCGCGACAGGTTGGTATCGCGGATGACTTCCGACTCCATATAGGAATAACCACCGATGAGGCTCAGGTTGGTGGTGAGCTCTGCCTTTGCTTCCAGATCAAGGCCACGTACTTGTGACTCGCCGATGGTTTCCCGCTCGATAGTGCCATTGGGCTGCACTACGGCGATGGTGACGTCTTCCTGATTCAGGTCATAAATGGCCGCCGAGTAGAGGGCGTTGGTACCAGTCGGTGCGTATTTGACACCAACCTCGTACTGCTTGCCGCGCTCCGGGGTTACCCCAATCGACGGAGGCGCAACGGATTCCACCATGCTGACATAGGTGGAAATCTCATCGCTGAGCTTATAGGTCAAGGCACCGCGGACTGAGGTTTCCGAGAAATCATCTGAAGCGTTGACGCCGGTAATGTCGGTGCTGGAAAGGTCCAGGCGATCATTGCGCAAGCCGGCGGTGATGATAAAGCGGCTGAAGGACAGGTTCTGCTGGACGAACAGCGACTTGGTTTTGTAGTCCTGGTCATTGCTGCTGTAGATGTTGAGGCTACCGGGAGCGCCGCTGTAAACCGGATTGGAAACGTCGATTGCGGTTGCATCGCCATAGAATGAACTGTCTTCGGTTGACGCGTCACGATACTCGACACCCACTAGCGTGCTGCTGTCGAGGTGTTCGAAGCGGGCATCGTACTGCAGCATCACATTGCCAATCAGCTCCTGAGCTTCGCTGTCGGTGCCGAAGTAATCCCGATCTATCGTAGTCCCTACTCGCGCAGCGGAGTCAGTGAGATAGATGTAGCCGAAATCATCAGTCAGTTCGCTGTAGCGCAGGTTGCTGCGCAGCACGAAACCGTTATCGAAATCATGGGTGACGTTGCCGGTCACGCTGGTGCGCTCGACGTCATGGTAGTTGAAGCCGGGTTCACCATAAAAGGCGCTGCGGCTGTACTCGTCATCAAGCGGGTAGCCGCCACTGTTCGGGGTGCTGTCACGTTTGAGGTGATCAAGAATCACGGTGGCTGAGGTAAAGGCCGTGGGTTCCCAGGTCAGGCCGCCCATCACGAAGCCGTTGTCGTCCTTGGAGTAGTCATACTCGCGCTCGCTGCTCTGAATCTTGCCGGTAAACCGGTAGGCCAGGGTTTCCTTTTCGTTCAACGCATCACCCACGTCAATGCCGGCTTCAACGTGGTCAAAGGAGCCGTAGCTCACAAAGCCCTGGCCGAAGCGCTCAAAGCGCGGCTGCTTGCTGACGAAGTTGACCGAGCCGCCCGGGTCGGCCGGGCCGAACAGGGTGGAGTTGGCACCGCGCAATACTTCAACGCGCTCGTAGGCGAAGGGTTCTTCACGTACGCCTCGCATGGAGCCCAGCGTTAGCCCATCCCGATAAGTGGTGGCCTGGAATCCGCGAATCTTGAGGTAGTCATTGCGGTCATCGGTGCCGTAAAAGTCGGTGATAACACCGGGGGTATATTGCAGCACTTCTTCGGTGGTACTGGCGCTGCGCTGTTCGATTTCCTTCTCGGTTACTACGGAAACCGAGGCGGGCGTGTCGAGCAGGCTGGTGGCAACCTTGCCGCCAACCCAGAGCTCTTTGGCAACCACCGAATGGCTGTCGTCGTCCGCCGTGGCTTGCGCGTTGACGATAACGGGGGCAAGCCGGTAAGCCGCTTTATCACTGCCGTCGGTTTGCTGAGCGCTCGCGATCATGGGCGTGGCGACAAAAGGTGCGCAGCAAAGTAACGCGGTGGTCGTTCGTTGCCAGGGCGTGCGCATTCTGTTTAGCCCACTGTTAGATTCAGTCATTTTCTGTGTCCTTGGTGATCGAGAGGTTTCAGCTACTCGCCTTCAAATGGTGCTGCGGCGAAGCTCTTCTTTTGTGTGGCAGAATTATATTGCCAAATGAGTATAAGAACGATAAGCATTCTCATCATCGTTATCGAAAAGAATGGTTGTGCTTATATGTTCGGTGCAATGCTGCAGAAAGGCAGGTTAAAAGGGCTAATCCGTGATTCTGAGCAGCCATCCGATTATGCTAATGTCCGTGGATACGCTGGCGCGGCCATTGCGCGCCGCAGACCACTACAGGCGAGAGGATTCAAGCGTGGATTATCAAGAGGTTGTACTAGGGCGCCGCAGCATCAGGGCATTTCAGCAAAAACCGGTCCCACGAAATGTAATCGAGGACGTAATAGCACTGGCAACCCGCGCGCCTTCGTCGATGAATACCCAACCCTGGCATCTGCATGTGTTGGCAGGGGAGCCGCTGGACCGGATTCGTGCCGACAACACCGAGCGGATGCTGGGCGGCGTACCGCCTTCCAAGGAGAGCCGTGGGATTGGCACCTACGAAGGCGATCACCGGCAGCGTCAGGTCGAGATTGCCGTGCAGTTATTCCAGGCAATGGGCATTGCCCGGGACGACAAGGATAAGCGTCAGGACTGGATACTGCGCGGCTTCCGGCAGTTTGATGCGCCCGTTTCCATCGTGGTGACCTATGATCGCGTATTGCAGGAAGGCGACATCGCCCAGTTCGATTGCGGCGCGCTGGTCAATGGGCTGGTCAATGCCGCCTGGGCGCATGGTCTGGGTTGCGTGGTCAACAGCCAGGGCATCATGCACTCGCCGGTGGTGCGCGAGCACGCGGGCATCCCCGAGGATCAGGTAATCATGATCTGCGTTGCGATGGGTTATCCGGATGAGGATTTTGCCGCCAACGCGGTGGTGTCCAAGCGCCGCCCGGTCGACGAAGTGGCTACCTTTGTGGGCTTTGATTAAGCCTCAGGCTTACTCTATAGCGTCTTGCAGCCACACGTCATCACCCACACGCAGCAGTCCAGAGCCTTCGATTGAACCGTAAATACCCAGGTTCTGGTCTGCCTCGCGCACAATGCTGCGCAGAATGCTTTTGTCGTCTCTCAAGTCGCTCTGCGCGCGGGTCACGGCGCCACAGCGCGGTGCAGGCGAGGCGCAGTTGATGGTCAGGTCGCCCAAACGCAGCTGTTTGCCAAGCCAGGCCTGCTCGACCAAACCTTGCAGGCCGGGCAGGGTTTCTATTACCAGATTTGGGCGGAAGCGCTCGATGTGCCAGTCTGCGCTGCTATTGAGCTCGCGCATATGCTGCAGGCTGGCGCTGGTGAGCGTATGAAAGGGCGATACCAGAAAGAAGGTGCCAGGCAGGGATACAAAGTCCTGCATCGCGGCTGGCAGGTTATCCAGGTCGGGCAGGGGTTCGCCAGGCTCCCGGTCAAAGGTCGCTTTCAGCTCTTGCAGCCAGGTATGCGCATCGGCCTTGTGCCGGCGGTAAAAACCTTCGTTCTCCGCCAATGGCTTTAACGGCTGCAAGACACTGGCGTGGCCAATGCTGTCGGAAATCTGTTGGTGGATAGGGGGGTCATCACTACCCAGCGAGGTGTCGCCGGGAAAGGTGATGTCGACATGGCCGGTCAGGTCGCCTTGCTTATTAAGTCGCTGCCGAGCACGGCAACGCAGGAGATCCGGGCGAAACTTGCAGCTCTGGATTTCCTCGCGCTTGAGGTCTTGCACGGCCCAGGTTCGGTCGCCTAGCAGCCCATGTGCACTCAACTCGCATTGCTCCAGGCTTTCCCCAGCCATGCCCTTGACCGGGTAGCGCCAGATTGACTGAATCCTGCCCACTTTCTGCATGGTTAATTCACTCCGTCATGCTGTGCTGCGATCTGGTTATCGAACCGTTTGCCCGGTTATTTGGCCATTTACCGAAGCAGTATTTATGCCATGAGCAAATGTTCAAAATCTTTCATCGCAGCGGCGGCGGTCGCCGTTGGGCTGGTGACGCCGATCGCCGTGATTTCACCCATCATGTCGGTGGTAACGCGGATGGCTTTCATCTTGGCCGTTACCTGGGCAAACGGGTGATCCAGAGGGTAAGTCTTCAGCTCCACGCTGGCGCGTACATTACCCGCGTCATTATGAATACGCCCGACCAGCTTGGGTGTCAGGCCGTCGGCATGCCATCGATCAATGTCTGCTTGCGTTATGTGTTCAATGCCATCACGGGGTATGTCCTGCAATTTCAGGTTGGCGCCAAAGGCCGCATTGGCGAGGATATTGACCTTGCAGGCGGTGTCCCAGCCCTCTGCATCAAAGCGTGGATCAGGTTCAGCGATACCTAGCCGCTGCGCTTCTGCAACGGCTGCGGCAAAGCTCATACCGCCCATCATCTTGCTGAGCACGAAGTTGGTTGTGCCGGTGAGGATGCCTTCCACTTCGAGAATCTGGCAACCGGCAAGGTTGTATTGCAGCAGGTCAATGGTTGGCAACGCGGCTGAAGTGGCGCCGCTGATCTTCAGTTTTACGCCATTGAGCCGAGCCAGTTCGGCCAGGCCCGCATAGTCGAATACCAGGGCGCCTTTGGAAATAGTGATGGCATGCGTGCCCCGCGATAGTGCTTCGCGGATGTAGAGGTAGCCTGAGCCGCCCGTTTTGAAGTCGGTCGGGCCTGCTTCGATCAGTACGTCGGCTTGCGCGCGCTCGACAAAACCCGGGCCGGTCACGCCAGGCTGCAAGCTCAACTCAGCTCCTTGCGTCCAGGGCAGCCCGGCAGGGTCTATCAAGCCGGCCTGCGAGCCGCACACCCCAACGATACGCACATCTGCAGCGTAGCGGGTTTTGTAATGCTGCTCGCGCTCAGGAATGATGCCGGCTACGGCTTTGCCGATGGAGCCGAAACCGGTTATCGCAATATTCCATCTTTGCATGGGGCTGCCGTCGGTCTTGGGTAAAAGAGCATGGTGCTCGGCACCGAGCCTGTTGGTGGCCGGGCCAGAGCAGTTATTGACGGTAGGGTACAACGGGGGAAGGGGTTTGTATCGGGGGGAAGCCTGGTTTTTACTCTGGGTAAAAACCAGGCTGGCTTGCCACTTGATTACTGATTAGGCGTAATGCGCCAGATGGTGTTGGACAGATCGTCAGCGACAATCAGCGCGCCGCGTGGATCAACCGTCACACCCACTGGCCGGCCACGGGTTTTGCCGTCTTCACCGAGGAAGCCGGAGACGAAATCCACCGGCGGACCAGACGGGCTGCCGTTGCTGAAGGGTACAAAGCTGACCTTGTAGCCGACCGGGTTCTTGCGGTTCCAACTGCCGTGCTCACCAACAAACACGCCATCAGCAAATTCGGCGCCCATGGTGTCGGTGGAAAAATCCACACCCAGTGCGGCAACGTGCGAGCCCAGTGCGTAGTCTGGGGTGATGGACGCGGCTACCTTGTCCGGATCCTGCGGGCGCACGCGGGGATCTTCATTCTGACCCCAGTAGGCGTAGGGCCAGCCGTAGAAGCCGCCTTCCTGCACGGAGGTAAGGTAGTCGGGCACCAGATCCTCGCCCAGTTCATCCCGCTCGTTGACCACGGCCCAGAGCACATCGGTGCCGGGTTGCATGGTCAGCGCTGTCGGGTTGCGCAGGCCGGTGGCGTAGGGCTTGTAGGCGCCGGTTTCAGCCTCAATCTGCCAGACCAGGGCGCGGTCTACTTCCGCTTCCATGCCACGCTCGGTGATGTTGCTGTTGGAGCCGATACCCACATACAGATAGCGCCCGTCTTCACTGGCAGTCAGGGCCTTGGTCCAGTGATGGTTGATCTCTGAAGGCAGGTGGGTGACGGTCTCCGGTGGGCCGCTGGCCTGGGTCTGGCCTTCTGCGTAATCGAACCGCACCAGCGCATCCTGGTTGGCGACGTAGAGCGCATTGTCGACCAGCGCCAGCCCGTAGGGTGCATTCAGATTGTCAGCGAAGATGCTTTTTTCATAAGTGCCGTCGCCATTGGTATCGCGCAGCAGAGTCAAGCGATTACCGCTCTCGACCTGGGTATTACCCTGGGCCTTGATATAGCCGGCGATCACATCCTTGGGTTTGAGTTTGGCAGCGTTACCGCCGCGGCCTTCAGCGACCAGAATGTCGCCATTGGGCAGCACGATGGTTTGCCGAGGGATCAACAGATCAGTGGCGATCGCGGTAATAGTGTAATTGTCTGGCACGGTGGGCAGCCGATCACCCCACTCAGCCGGCTGGGCGATGGTCATGCTCGGCAGCAGGCCACGCTCGGGGTCGGGCAGGGTAGGGTCGGCGCCGTAAAAAACCGCCTCTTCATCGTTGCCACCACAAGCGCTGAGCAGGATCGCAAGGCTCAGAACGGAGAGTATGCCAACACTTGGGCGGATCATGCTACACCTCCAACACGGTGGGCTGCGACAGGACGGCTGGAAAAGCGCACGGCAGTCGCCGCGCAGGCCAGCAGGAATACGATAACCGACAGAATCAGACCCATGGGCATGATCGCCCAGGCATCCTTGGCGTGTACCAGCGCGTTGATAAAGCCCATGATCCAGGTTGCCAGCAACAACACGAGATACATCATCCCGCGGCTGCCTCGCCCTTCAGCACGAAACAGACCGATGATGCCGCAGAGCAACGCCAAGCCGGCAAATACCAGGCCGGCCGCGATCAACCAGGAAGAAAAGTTGCTCCACTGGATCTGGTAGCTCTGGAAATAGGCTATGTCATTGAGCAGCGCGCCGAGAAACAAGGGAATGGTACCGGCAAGAAATACAGCGTGGATCGGATGCAGCGTTAGCGGGTAGGTCTGATAGGGTCTGTCGACTGGGGCAGTCACGGGGCTTTCCTTATGTGAGTTAAACGGGACACTCCACGCGCCGGCGATTGAGCTGAGTGCCAGCTAACTGCCGGGTAGTAGGGGTCCCTTTGAGCACCTTCATGTGTTTAGAAGGTAGGGCTGCGATTAAGTTCGTATTAAAGGAAAAAGCGATTGACGCTGGGTTGCAAAAGTCGTGTGGCTTCGCTGTGCTACTCGCTGTGTCTATACATCTCAGGCCAAGTGAGTAAAACTCGCTGCCATGCGGTCCATACAGGACACCTGTGCCATAACATCTATCCCATGAAAGGAATGTTCTGTGAGTCGATTCGCGATTGTTCGTCTGTTTGTCTGTGCTGTGCCGTTATTCCTGCTGGGCTGTGCTCAGCAATCTCAGGTAGCTGCGACCGGGGGAGATCCGATACGCATCAGCTATTCGGTGGGGCCTTGCTACGGCACCTGCCCGGTGTATCAGGTCGCGATTGAAGCCAACGGCGCGACCTTTTTCAATGGTGAGCGGCATACCAGCGTAGAAGGCACGCAACAGATCAGCAACAACGCGGCCACTTTCCAGGCCACCTTGTCCCGCCTAGCGCCCTGGAAGCCGGAGACGGGAACCACCCAGTCGACAACCGATTGCGAGCCGCGGGCCACTGACCAGCAGAATTACACCGTGATCTGGACCAACGCCGCCTTTGAGCAGGCAGTCCTGGAACACGATACCGGCTGCCATTCGGAAGCGGGCCGGCAGTTGACTGAAACGCTTAGAAGTCTTGATAGCCTGGTGGGTGTTGCGCCCTGGGTCCGCTCACCTGCGCAGTAACAGCCGCGCTTAGGGAGCTCCTGCCTCGGCCCGCCTACCCAGCATGTCGGCGACTCGCCCGGCGAGTACGTCGAGCGAAAAGGGCTTGGTCAGGAGCTGCATGTTCGGCCCCAGAAAGTCCGCGCGGTCCATCGCACCCTTGGCATAGCCGGTCAGAAAGAGCACCGGCAGCCGGGGTGCTTTCTGCTGGATAACCTCCGCCAACTGTCTGCCATTCATGCCGGGCAAACCCACGTCGGTCAGTAACAGATCTACCTTGCCCAGGCTGTGGAAACACCTGATGGCCTCTTCGGCATCCCTCGCAACGGTGACGGCGTAACCAAGCTCGCTTAGCACTTCCTGATTGATCAGGCGCACTGAGTCGTCATCTTCCACCAGCAGAATGGATTGGCCCTGGCCAGACAGGGTAACGGCTTTGGGCAGCAGTTCGGCGGGCTTCTCTCTGGCATGTTCCGGGAGAAAGATAGAGACGGTGGTACCCAGGTCTGGCGTGCTGTCGATATCCAGACGACCATGGCTCTGCTTGACGAAACCATACACCATGGACAGACCCAGGCCAGTACCCTGGCCAATAGGTTTGGTGGTGAAAAAGGGCTCTGTGACCTTGTCCAGCACGCTGGATGGAATGCCGCAACCGGTATCGGCAATCTGAATGTGCACGTTACCTGGCTCATCGGGTGTGTCTGACCTTTCCAGCCGGGTGCTGACGGTCAGCGTGCCGCCGCTGGGCGTGGCATCCCGCGCGTTGATCACCAGATTGAGGATGGCATTTTCCAGTTGATTGGCATCAACGGAAATCCACGGATCCTCCGGGCTGAGGTCAAACTTCAGGGTCAGGTGCTCTGGCACCGAACCCTGGAGCAGATCCTGCAAAGCCAGCACCAGTTGATTGACTGAGACAGGTTGGGCGTTCAAGGATTGGCGGCGGGAAAAGGCCAGTAATCTCTGGGTCAGGGACGCTGCACGCTGGGCCGAGGTGGTGGCGGCTTCCATGAAGCGCTCTATGCCTTCGGGCCTACCCTTGGCCAGGCGCATTTTGATCAAATCCAGTGAGCCGATCACGCCGGTCAGCATGTTGTTGAAGTCATGGGCAATACCGCCGGTCAGTTGGCCCACCGCTTCCATCTTGAAGGATTGGCGCAGGCGCTCTTCAGCGCGCAGCCGTTCGTCGCTCTCTTTCTTCAATTGCTCGATAACGGCTTTCAGCTCGCGGGTGCGCGCCTGCACCTGGATCTCAAGTTCTTCATTGAAGCGCCGCAATGACAGCTCAGCGTGCTTTTCTTCATTGATGTCCACGATGACCGCCGCGGCACCGATGATCCCGCCGGTTTGGTCGAACAGCGGCACTGCACTGACGCGTCGCCAGGAATCGCCCTCGGTGTCTGAGTGGTGCCGAAACTCTACACCGGTAGCCGTCTCGCCGCGCAGAGCCCTGGCGCCAGGATACATGGCCGGCTCCAGCGTATTACCTTGCGCGTCCTGGCCTACCCAGGCGTGCTCCTGTGTCGGATCCTTTGAGGGCAATACCCCGCGTGGCAGGTACTGGCGATACAGCGGGTTGCTGATCAGCGAACGGCCCTGCTTGTCCATAAAACCAATTCCCACGGGCACATTCTCCAGCAGAATATGCATGCGCCCGCGCTCTGCGGCCAGCTCTGCCAGGCGATCACGCATGTCGAACTGCCTTTCCCTTGAGCGCCAGGCGGCGGCTACGGTACTGAGTAGAGAGGCGGAGCTCAATGGTCGCTCGAGTACTACAACGTGGCCGGCAGACTGAGGAAGACGGCGCCTGGCCAAGTCGGTATCGCGACCCGAACGGCCTTGGCTTGACGCCAGCAGGATGATCGGGATTTCCGACCAGGCTGGCTGTTGATCCAGTGCCTGACCGAAGCAGGTCACGTCGGTAACCAGGGCCTCCTCGGTTATCACGATCAGCCCGGTCTGCTCGCCGATGGCCTGGGACAGCGAGGCAAGGCTCTGCATGGCCTTGGTGGTGTATTGGCCGGCAAAGACTTTTTCCAGGCTGAGGGCATCTCCTTTAAAAGGGGCAGCGATCAGCAGCGTTCTGTTTTCGGTATGGTGCTTACTACTCACGCGTTCGTTCTTCCATCAAGGCCGGATCAGCGCCGAATAATTCGGGCGTTCCGGTCAGAACACCACGGAAATTGACCAGGGGCTCGCCGACGCGCACGCCCTGTGAATCGATGCGAATCTCGCGGATGGCATCCTCGTGAGCGCCGGTTCGGTGTTTCAGAATGGAAATCGCCTTGCGCAAACGCCCCTGCGCTTCAAAAAAACGGATCAGTATCACCGAGTCCGCTATGTAGGAAACGTTCAGCTTGCTATGCATGGAGCCGACCAGCCCACTTTGCGGGGTGATCAGAAAGGTCACCACGCCTTGCTGGCTCAGGTAGGAAATCAACTCGTGCATCTGCAATATCAGTTGCTGTTCCTGCGGCATCGCAGCCATATAGCCATTAAGGCTGTCGACAACGAGCATGCGGCAGTTGCGCGTTTCCACCTGGTTGCGAACACGCCAGGCAAACTCGCCGGGCGAGATTTCAGCCGGGTCAATCTGTTCAATCAAAAGTTGCCCGTTGGCGATATAGCGGCTGAGCTCCAGGCCCATACTGTCAGCCCGATTGATCAGCGTAGCGACGCGCTCATCGAACTCATAAATAGTGCAGTTTTCACCGCGGCGGCAGGCTGCGGCCAGGTAGACCAGCGCCAAGGTGGTTTTGCCCGAACCAGGGGGGCCTGTCACCAGCGTGCTGGTCCCGCGCATGGGCCCGCCGACAAGCAATTTGTCCAGCTCCGGAATACCGCTGTTCACATTCTCTGCGGTAAATTCCACGTGATGCTGAGAGGCTACCAGCCGTGGATATACCTCGACACCGCCTTTGCGGATGGTGAAGTCATGATAACCGGCGACAAAATCCAGACCGCGCAACTTCTGTACCTGCAGGCGTCTGCGTGCCGCACCAAAGTCGAGGGTCAGACGTTCAAGCGTGACCACGCCATGACACAAACTGTGCAGGTGATTATCGCGCTCACCGTGGGCGGTAGTCAGGTCATCTACCATCATCACAGTGATCTCACGCCCGGCAAAGTACTGCTTCAGCGCCAGCACCTGGCGGCGATAGCGCAGTGAATCCTGCGCCAGCAGGCGCATTTCTGACAGGCTGTCGAACACCAGCCGGGTAGGCTTCAACTCGTCGACCCGCTGCTGGATCAGTTTGATGGTGTCGCCCAACTCAGCTTCCCAGGGGTGCAGGATAGACTGCTCATAGGCCTCGCCAAACACGCCTTCAGTCGAGGACAGTTCAAAGAGTTCGATCCCGTCCAGAGTCCAGCCGTGCGACTGAGCTACGCTCTCAAGTTCTTCACTGGTTTCCGACAACGTGATGTACAGGACGGATTCACCAGCGGCGACACCATCAAGCAAAAACTGTAGGCCAAGAGTTGTTTTTCCAGACCCCGGAGTGCCCTCAAGCAGGTACAGCCTGTTGCGAGGCAGGCCGCCCTTGAGGATGGAGTCGAAGCCAGCATTACCAGTTGAGACGATTGGGCGCGTATGAGCCATTTTGTTCCTTTATCAGAAAGGTTTTTCAGTCTGCCGGGGCAGTCTCTCGGGCATAAAAAAGTATTGCCGAGACGAAACCCAAGGGCAGATCCACAATTATTTGGATTGCAAATGGCCATAGGAGTTCAGCGTCAAGCGTTGGAGTAGCTCCAAAACGGATGAAGCTCCAAGCGCTATTGAGCGGTCAGATGCCGCCGGTTGACGGGGTAATCAGCTCGGCGTGGCGCGTCAGGAGGCCCGTGTTGCCTGGTTGCTCATGAGTATCTGAAGGAATGCGCTCTCTGTTACGGCGGGGCTGAACAGGTAGCCCTGGTAAGCGTGGCAATCCTGCTGCTGTAGAAATGCAAGTTGCTCGAGGGTTTCCACTCCTTCGGCAATCAGTTCGAGTTTCAGGCTGCGAGCCATGGCGATAATAGCGCGGACAATTTCGGCGTCATTGCCGTCACGTGTACAGTCATGGATAAAGGACTGGTCGATTTTCAACAGGTCTACCGGTAGCCGTTTGAGGTAGCTGAGCGATGAGTATCCGGTACCAAAATCGTCTATTGCAAAACAGATGCCCAAGTTGCGCAGTTCATGCATCTTGTTCACCGTATCGTTAATGTTCTGAATCACCATGCTTTCGGTGATTTCCAGTTTCAGGCAGTGTGCGGGAATGCCTTGCTCATGCACTGCCGTGGCTACCTGATTGACAAAATCGGCCTGGCGAAACTGTCGGGGGCTGATATTGATGCTCAGACTGAAGCTCTCTGGCGCGACAGCGCCAACGTCCAGCAGACGGGCAATGAGCCTGCAGGCTTGCTGCATAACCCAGTGACCAACCTCGAGAATCATGCCGCTCTCTTCCAGCACGTGCATGAAGGTACCCGGCCCGATCAACCCCCTGGCAGGATGCTGCCAGCGCAGGAGCGCTTCGGCCCCGATGATGTTCGGCCCGCGCGCGTCGATCTGCGGTTGATAGTGCAGCCGCAGTTGCTGTTCTGTTAGCGCTCGACGCAGTTCAGTCTCCAACTGCAGACGTTGGCTGACCACTACCTGCATCTGCGGCTCAAAAAAGGCAATATTGTTGCGGCCAGTAGCCTTGACGCCATAGAGCGCGGTGTCCGCATGCTTGAGGAGATCTTCAGGGGTGTCGCCGTCTTCGTTACCAAGAGCGATGCCCACACTGCAGCTCAGTTGCAGGCTGTGGCCGTTCATCTGCATCGGTACGGAAACCACCTTCAGTAGCTGCTTGGCTGTGACTCGGACCTGCTCCGCAACCTGTTGCTGGCTGCCTACCAAGCCGCTGAGCAGCACCACGAATTCGTCCCCACCGAGCCGCGCAACAGTGTCGGCTTTGCGCACCTGTGCGAGCAGCCGCTGGCTGACCTCCCGCAGCACGGCATCGCCGCAACTGTGCCCGAGCGAGTCATTGATCCGTTTGAAATGGTCCAGATCGAAAAACAGCACCGCGCAACTAAGGCCATGGCGCTCGCCAATTGCCAGGTGTTGGCGCAGGCGATCATTGAGCAGCAACCGATTGGGCAAGTCGGTGAGGGCGTCGTGGAAGGCCTGGTGTTTGATGCGCGCTTCGATGTTTTTTTGTTCGGTCACATCCTTGAGGCTTGTCAGTGTGCGTCGCTCGTTGCCCACCAGAACAAAGTTGCTGGAGGCCTCGCAGTGCAGTACCCGCCCATCGCGGGTAACAAACTCGATCAATTCGTTACGCAGCCGGTTCTCGCGCAGCAACTTGGCAATGATCGCCGGCCGCTTCTCCGGGTAGCGCCACAGGCCAATGTCCAATGCGGTCTTGCCGACGACATCGGCCGCCTGATAGCCAAACAGCTCGGTGAAGCTGCGGTTGATCTCGGCTATCTGAGCGCTGTGCTTTTCGAACAGGATGTAGGGCTCGGGTGAGTCCTGGAACAGGGCAGTGAACTTGGCTTCGCTGCGTTTGAGCGCCAGTTCCGAGGCAATGCGATCACTGATGTCGTGCGCCATGAACAGACGGCAGGTCTGACCGTCTACGTCCAGCAGCTCCGCATATACAAGACAGGGCTTGAGTTGCCCATCGCGGCATTGCAGTTCTGCTTCGTGTTGCTGGATCCGCCCATCACGGGCAAAGGCGCTGAGTAACTGCTCGCGTTGCTGGGCATCTTTCCAGATCGGCGCCTGGGTTGAGGGTGCGTGTATGATCTCGGACGCCCGCCAGCCGAACAGGCGCTCAAAGGCCGGGTTGATCGCCATCACTTCGTGATCGCTGGCGCGTGTCAGCATGCAGGCTATAGGCAAGCGCTTGAACAAGGCAATAAAGCCTTCATTGGGGTCACGCATTGGCAGACCTGGAATGCGGGTGGCCAGGTGAGGGCGGTGTCTTCATGGCTTGAAGCTCTTTCTTTTTCTTCAAGGTAGCCCTTTGCCCGTATTGATTCAATACACTGAACGGGTGATCAGCCTGAGCGGCTAATCTGAACAGCTTGAGCGGCTAATCTGTACCGCCTGATAGGCCGCGATGGCCTGCTGCACGTTCTCGCGGCCGCCACGCTGCACGTTGCGGTAATGCTGCAGCGTTTTATTCAGATAATCTCGGGCTGTTTTTTCCTGCGCGGCCGAGCTGGCACGCCACAGGTGGCAACCTGCCGGGCTGACAGCGGGCAGGGCAGGGTTGCTCTTGTGTACGCGCAGTATTTCGTAAAAGCGCTTGTTGTCCTTCACCAGCACTTCGTGCTCAAGCCGCCAATCCAGGCTATTAAGGTACTGGCGCAGAGGGTACTCCTGGTGCACCGGGCACAACAGAAAATCCACATCGGCATTGGGATGCTGTTGGTGAATGGCTTGAATAAAGCGCGTCATCATGTCCCCGCCGATGCCGGCAATGATCACCAGCTGCCGGCCTGAATAGCGATCAATCGGTAGCTCGGCGACATTCAGACAGTGTGTTTGCCAACGGCCGGCCGCCTCAGGATAGAAGCGCTGAAGCCTTTTGCTCAGTTTGTCGATCAGCTCGGGGACAATGTCGACGAAGTGGATCTGTGGTGCGGCCTGCCTCGCCAGCAGCGTCGCGCCGAGCAGGCCGTGGTCGCAGCAGCAGTCCCAGATATGCGCATAACCTGGGGTCACCATGGATTCGATTTGCTCAAGGCGTTTGCTGAGTTTCAAGAAATGCGGCCTGGTGGGGTGAGCCCTGACAATGGCCAGGTTATGTTGGCGATAGTTTAGAGGCTTGAGAACGAATTGGAAGCTACTGGCTCAAGTCCAGGCTTGCGAAGCCGATAGCCTCTGTATAAAGCCCCATGAACCTTTGAGGATGTACCGGGCATGATGGTCTCCAGCTCCGCGCCTATCACTTCGGCTGCTACCACCTTGCCCTCAGCGGCAATGGCGGCTGATGCTGCGTCGCAACCTGCGCACTCTGCGCCGGACTCAAGCAAAGGCGGAAGCGAAAGCGCTTTTGATCTTGAGGGCATACGCGTGACCTTGTCCGAACTGGGCAAGAGCAAGTCGGCAGCGAGTCAGAAGAATCAGGATATTGACGACAGCAACCTGCCTGACCTTATCAAGCAGATGCTTAAACTGATCCGCGATCTAAAGCTGCAGATCGATCAGAAAATGCTCGAGCTTCAAGCCGTTAGCGGTGACAAGGGCATGACCTCTGATGAGCAGCAGTTGCGTATGCAGGCATTGCAGAGTGAGCTGGCTACGCTCAACGGTGCATTGAGTAGCGCTTACGGCAGCCTCACCAAGGCCATGCGCGATATGCAGTTGAGCTCTGCCGATATGCAAACGGCGATGGAATTGCTGTTGTAATGCCGCGCTGATAGAACTGTTATCCCTGCTCGCGGTCCTAGTTATGGCTGCGCACCATTCAGCCTTAGGTGCTTCACTTATGTGGTCAATATCAAATTGGAGTTGATTATGAGTCTGACAATCAAATCATTGCTGCTCAGCATGGCTGTTCTGTTCATTGCCGGTTGTAACACCATGGAAGGTGCAGGTCGTGATATGCAGGATGCAGGCGAAGCAGTTGAGCGCGAAGCGCAGAACTAAGCTTTTGGTTACACCCTATTATCTGGTCAGAGTGTCTGACCAGATAATAGGATGACGGACTCGCCCAGTAGCCCTGTATCGTCAATTTGAACACCTTCCTGTTTCTTCCCGTGACTGCCCTGCCTGCCTCCCTGTTTTTCTGCCTTGGATATTGGCTGCCTAGCTGAGTCTTACATCGTCATAAATCGTTTATGCACCTGAACTGTGCACCAAGTGCAGTGTCAATGCCTTTATAGGGTTGTCATTCACAAGGAGTTGCGTCGTGACCTTTTCCATTGTTGCCCGTTGCCCGCGTACCGGTCAGATCGGTGTGGCTGCCAGTACTGCGGTACAGGCGGTTGGTAAACTGGCGTGCCATGCTGTTTCCCCATACCGGGGCTGTCGCCTCGCAGGCGTTGGTCAATCCTTACCTGGCTTATGACGCCCTGCGTCTGATGGATCAGGGCATTGAGGCTGAGGCTGCATTGCAGCGGGTACTGGCATTGGAAAGCCAGCCGCAGAGCCGCCAGGTTGGTATCGTCGATAACCAGGGCCGGGTAGCGGCCTGGACGGGCGACGAAAATATTCCTTGGGCGGGCCATATCGAAGGCAAACAGTGCATGATCCAGGGCAATCGACTGGTCGGGCCCTGGGTAATAGAGCGCATGCTGCAGGTGATGCATGATCTGGAATACCTGACCCTGGCAGAACGGCTGGTGCGGAGCCTTCAGGCAGGCGCGGTGATGGGCGGTGACCGTCATGGCGAGCGTTCGGTGAATGTCATGGTGTTCGGCGAAGAAGAATATCCGCTGTGCGATATTCGGATTGATGACCACGACCACCCCATGCAGGAACTGGAAAGGCTGTTTGTGCTTTATCAGCATAAAGTGCTGCCAGAGTTGCTGAAAATGCCACGCCGGTCCGACGCGCAGCATGGGCGTATACCTGCGGTAGCGGGTAAGCGGCCACTGTTTCTGCAGTCCGCACGGGTGGATCAGCGAAGCCGGTTGATGAGTTTTGAACTCAAGCACGGTTGATCTGCCGCCACGGTCTGGTGCCACTTAACGTACAATAGCCGCTTCATGCAGATTCAAGGCGCGGCGCAATGGCGATTCAGTGGTACCCCGGACACATGCACAAGGCCCAGAAGGCGATCAGGGAAGTTCTGCCCCAGGTCGACCTGCTGATCGAAGTGCTCGACGCGCGCATTCCCTATTCCAGTGAAAACCCCGCGATTGCCGAACTGCGTGGCGAGAAGCCGTGCATCAAGGTGCTGAGCAAGACCGATCTGGCCGACCCGGCAGTGACCGCCCTGTGGCAGGAGTATCTGGAGCAGGAGCGGGGGGTCAAAACCTTCGCGACCACAACGGAACAGCCCGGGCGCATCAAGCTGCTGGTTGATCTGTGCCGCAAGATGCTGCCGGAGAAGGAAGCCGGGGCGAAGAACATCAACGCGATGATCGTCGGTATTCCCAACGTGGGTAAATCGACCATCATCAATACCCTGGCTGGGCGGGTGTTGGCCAAGACCGGTAATGAGCCGGCGGTGACCAAGGACCAGCAGCGCATCAATCTGGGCAGTGGCGTGGTGCTACTCGATACGCCCGGCATTCTTTGGCCGAAGATCGAAAACCCCAACAGCAGTTATCGTCTGGCCGCGACCGGGGCGATCAAGAACACGGCGATGGAATATGACGATGTGAGTTTCTTCGTCGCCGAATATCTGATCAAGGCTTACCCCGAACTGATCCAGGCGCACTTCCAGTTGGAATATTTGCCCAGCACCGAGCTGGAATTTCTCGAGATGGCCGGGGCGCGGCGTGGTGCCTTGCGCGCGGGCGGCAAGGTCAACCTGCACAAGATCTGTGAAGTGCTGATCAATGAGCTGCGCTCGGGCAAGCTGGGCCTTATCAGCCTGGAAACGCCGGCCATGGTCGAGCAGGAAAAGATCGCCATTGCCGAGGCCAAAGCCAGAAAAGAGGCAGAGAATGCCGAGCGCAAGAAGCGCTTCAAGGACGGGTCACGCAATTCCGACCGCGCCGACCGCAAGGAGCAGAAGAACCTGCCGCCGGTGCCGAGCAAGGGTACGGGCAGCCGCAATCATCCGCGCAAGAAAAAGTAGCTGTACTTACTCATCGGGGGCTTGGCTGACCTGGGCGAGGATTATATTCCACTGCTCCTGGCTGACCGGCATGACTGACAACCGGCTACCCCGTTTGACCAGCGCAAGATCTTCCAGGCCCGGCAAGGCTTTCAGTTCATCCAGCGGAATCAACCTCGGTAACTTGCGTACAAAGCGCAGATCGACTGACTGCCATCGCGGCTTTTCTGGCGTGCTTTTGGCATCAAAATAAGGCGACTCCGGTTTGAACTGGGCAGGGTCCGGAAAGGCGGTTTTGACCACAGTCACCACGCCAGCAATGCCTATGTGTTTGCAACTGGAGTGGTAGATAAAAACCTGATCACCTTCGGCCATCTCGCGGATGAAATTGCGCGCCTGGTAGTTGCGCACGCCGTCCCAGGTGATGGGCGTATCCGCAGCCTTGGCAAAATCATCTATACCGCATTCGTCCGGCTCGGTTTTCATCAGCCATTGGGCCATGGGCGGTTCTCCGGGTGGCAAAAGGGGGTTAACCTGCGAGCATGACATTCTCTTCCGAAAGTGATGCATTGCAAAGTCCTGATCTCATGCGCTTTCGCGTGCCGGCGGTGCGCCATCTGGCCTGGATGTGCCACACCGCGCAACTGCTCGGTGGACCGCAGGCGCTTGATCTGCGCCCATACTTGCCAGGGGATTTGCTTGAGCGTTTGCGGACATGGGACGCCGACCCTGCGGCCGGGCCAGCGGTATTGACCGAGGTGGCAAACCCGCGTTTGGGCCTGTACTTCGAAAGCCTCTATGCGTGCCTGCTGACGGATATTCTCGGCTGGGAGCTGTTGGTCAGAAATATGCCCATCCGCTCAGCGGGAATTACCCTGGGCGAGCTGGACTTTGTGTTGCGTAATGGCCACACCGGCGTGGTGGAGCACCATGAAATTGCGGTGAAATTCTACCTGGGTTATCCGCAGCCAGACCTTGACGCAGCGGGGGATGCCGTTCGCTGGTACGGCCCCAACGCCCGCGACCGTCTGGATCTGAAAACCTGGCGTTTGCTGCAGCAGCAGAGCCAGCGCAGTGCCTTGCCGGCAACCATCCAGGCGCTGCGCCAGCGGGGCATCGAGCAGCCGCAGGTAACACGCATTTTCATGCCGGGTTATCTGTTCTATCCGCTGAATGCACAGGTCCAGGCCGAGGCCAGCGTGCCGGTGGATCATGCGTGCGGCTCATGGGCGTATCTGGACGACGCCTTATTGATGGACCTGAGTGATTGGGTGCCGCTAAGAAAGCCACATTGGTTAGGGCCCTGGGTGCAACCAGGTGCACCTGATGCGCTCCTGCGGCAGGCTGCGCTGGCAGAAATCCGTGATGCGGCAACGCCCAGATTATTTGCCCGGCTTCGCCAGGATCCGATGAGCGGGCTCTGGTGTGAGGCGCAGCGTATCTTCGTCATGCCCACCGGTTGGCCGGGCATGTAGCGCCTCATCACCGTTCGCGATCACAGCTTTTGACCTTGTTACGTCCAGCATCCTTGGCCCGATATAGCGCTGCATCGGCCTCTATCTTCAAGTCATTCAAGTCGACATTCGGGCTGGGCGTACGCGAGCAGACACCCACACTGACGGTAACCACACTGCTGACCTCGGACAGATTATGCTCAATTGCTGCCGCTTCGATGGCTGAACGACAGGCTTCGGCAACTTGCATGGCGTTGTCGGTATCCGGCAATACGATTGCAAACTCTTCACCGCCGTAACGGGCCAGCAGGTCAGTAGGGCGCCGAATCACGCCCTTCAAGACGCGTGAAACCTGACGCAGGCATTCATCGCCGGCGGGGTGCCCATAGTGATCGTTATAAGGCTTGAAGTAGTCGATATCCAGCATGATCAGTGATAGGGGCTTGGAGAGGCGCTTGGCGCGAGCCCACTCGTGCTCGATAAACTGGTCGAAGTGGCGGCGGTTGGCCAGATCGGTAAGGCCATCGGTCAGCGACATTTTTTCCAGCTTTTCCTTGGCCGCATTCAGTGCACGGTTGCGGTTCAGGTTGATCAACGCGTAAATGACCAAAAGGGCAATAAAGAGTACGCCAGACACCATCACCAGTGCCGGCAAGTAGCCACGGCGCTGGTCTATGTAGCTCTGCGATGGCATGGCTTCGATGCGCCAGTGTCGGCCGGCCACGTCGGCCAGCGGGGTGTGGTAGGCCAGATTCTTGACCCAGCGTGGATCATTCTGATCGGCATTGCTGTACAGCAGATTGGATTGCGCGTCGGTTACATCAACCACCTGGAACAGCAGGCTGGAAGTTTCCCCCAGGCCAATTGCCTGGTTAGCCAGCTCGCCTACCCGGAACACGCCGTTTATATAGCCATAATGCGTGGCGTGGCGCTGCTCGATATCTTTGGGGTGCCCCTGATACAAGGGCGCAAATACGAGAAATCCCTGCTGGTTATCAGGCTCTTGCACCAGTTTGATACCCGCGGTGGCTACCAGTTGGCCCGTATCACGTGCAGCTTCCAACGCCGCCAGGCGCCGTTGCTCACTGGCCAGATCAAACCCCAGGGCAGCGCGGTTCTTGCCCAGAGGCTCGATAAACTGCACGGGCACATACCAGGGCCTCTCGGCGACAGGTACCAATTGCTCCTGGGCGTCCCGTTCAGTGACCCGCAAGCCCTTGACCAGCCGGCCTTGCACGCTTTCAAAACGCGTCAACTGATCCTTCTGAATTACCGGAGCCCAGGCAAACGCCATAATTGCTGGCGAGCGGTCCAGAATGCCTTCGCTGAGTGTCCGGAAGCGATCGGAGTGCATGCCGGGCATGATGTCCATTGCGGCTTTCAAGGCGTAGAGCACTTCCAGGTTGAGAAGCACTTCCCGCTCAAATACGGCGGCGGCCTGTTGAATATCGCTCTGAAACTGCCCGGCGATAGCTTTGGTTTCCTGGTTATACAGGCTGCGGCTCAGCAAGGCACAGATAGCCACGCCAATAAATGCCAGTACCACAATCGCCGTCAGTGGAGAGCGCTTCATAGGGGGCCGCGGGCGAGCTTAAAGGCGCTCGGTTCAGATTCATTCAATGATGGGTGGCTCCCGTTTTGCGACGGATAATTGAAAAGGGCCGATCAGTATCGGCCCTTGGTTTGACGCAAGCTGATACAAATCAGTTCCCGCTGACTCCTTTGGCAATACGGTCGCCGATGTCCTTGTCGATATTACGCCAGTATTCCAGTGAGCGCTGCAGTACTGGCTCAGTGACACCATCTTTCAGATGACCGACCACATTCGAGACCAGCCTGTCGCGTGCAGCATCGTCCAATACCTCCCGAACCATGGTGCCGGCCTGACCGAAATCGTCATCCTCGCGGCGCAAGGTGTAAGCACTGCGTACCATGTCGCCGCTGGTCGTCCAGGTATCCACCGGAGGATTCAGGGACGGATCGGCGTGTGGGCCGCCCTTGGAGTTGGGCGCGTAAACCGGGTCAGTGACGTTATCCATCCGCATCGCACCGTCTTTGCTGTAGCTATGGACGGGCGACTGTGGGCGGTTGACCGGGATCTGCTTGTAATTGACCCCAAGTCGCGCCCGGTGGGCATCGGCGTAGGAGAAAATCCGACCCAGCAGCATCTTGTCCGGGCTCACTCCGATACCGGGTACCAGACTGTTGGGCTCGAAGGCGGCCTGTTCGATCTCGGTATGGTAATCGGTGGGGTTGCGGTTCAGCGTCAGCTTGCCCACTGGGATCAGCGGATAGTCGCCGTGCGGCCAGACCTTGGTCAGATCAAAGGGGTTGAAACGGTAGGTCTCGGCATCCTTGAACGGCATGATCTGCATATGCAGCGTCCAGCTGGGATGGTCGCCATTTTTCAGCGCTTCATACAGATCACGGGTATGGTAGTCGGCGTCCTGGCCAGCCAGCTTGTCGGCTTCTTCCTGGGTCAGGAAGTCGATGCCCTGATCGGTCTTGAAGTGATACTTGACCCAGAACTTTTCGCCTTGAGCATTGACCCACATAAAGGTGTGGCTGCTGTAGCCGTTCATGTGACGCCAGGTTTTCGGAATACCACGGTCACCCATCAGCCAAGTGACCTGGTGAGCTGATTCCGGAGACAGGGACCAGAAATCCCATTGCATATCGTGGTCGCGCAGGTTGGTATCCGCGCGGCGTTTCTGTGAGCGGATGAAGTGTTGGAATTTCATCGGGTCGCGGACGAAAAAGACCGGCGTATTGTTGCCTACCAGATCGTAGTTGCCCTGGCTGGTATAGAACTTGATCGAGAAACCACGAGGGTCACGCCAGGTGTCGGGGCTGCCGCGCTCGCCCGCCACAGTCGAAAAGCGCATCAGCACATCGGTTTTGGTGCCAGGCTGAAAGACAGCGGCTTTGGTGTAGGCGCTGACGTCGTGCGTCACTTCAAAATGACCAAAGCCACCGCCGCCCTTGGCATGGGGTTGCCGCTCCGGAATACGCTCACGGTTGAACTGCGCCATCTGCTCAATCAGATAATGATCGTGCAGCAGGATTGGGCCATCCGGGCCAATCGTCAGGGAATGCTCATCACTGGCGACCGGAATGCCAGCATCGTTGGTGGTAAATTTCTGTTCGTTGTCCGCCATCATCAGGGCTCCATTGTCGTTATGAGAATCCGCGATGCCGGCGCTTATCGTGGCCTTGAATACATCACGTATTTGCAGCGTGTTGCTGGGTTCTGACAGGTGCAGGAAATGAGGTGGAATGTCACGGCACGTCACAGCTTTCCTGCACCTGTGCATTGGAGTCTTTCTGTGGTGATAGTTCAGTTCTGTAAGGGCACTTACGAGCGCTGTGCGCCGTTGTACCGGTGGCAATATGCCGGCAAGGGCCGGGCGCCGGGCTTTGAATGCCCTTCAGTGCCCTTTTGGCCGTTGGTCGGATAGTACCCACCGCTGTGAACTTAGCCTGGTGATGAGTTTCCAAACTTTACACATCTCTTTTGTATAAGCGCCTGGGGATGTATAACCTTTGCTAAAGAAATTGGCGCTAGGTGTCTATTAAGCAATATCTCCTGATGCGGGAGAACACGGCACAAGGTTCAAGCCAATTGCCACAGCCTGGATGCTGACACTGTCCAACTCTCAAGAGGGACTGCGTTATGCGAGAACAGCTTTCATCTATGGCGCGCTCGGCCAAATCCGTTTCGCGTTCTATTCCTACCCCCGTCGCCATTCCTGCCGTGATTGACGTGGTGGAGCTGCCTGATCGACAGCAGCGTCATCTGGATGCGTTACGGCTGCATATTGATGGTCTTCTGGCTGATCGTTGGTTGATTGCGAGTCGCAACCCCTTGACCCTGCGGCGTGGCCAACAGGTTTGTTACGTATTGCACGGCATGCTGGTGTCAGACGAGCTGGGTTGATGGATCGGGTGATCTGGTCGGGAGGCTTGGTTGGAGAACAGGGTTTTATGAGCGTGGTTGTATGAGCATGGCGTCAAGCCCAAACCCACAGTGGACCCTCATTTTCGATGAGCCTTGATATCGCAGTCGTTGGCAGTGGCATGGCTGGTTTGGCTGCGGCCTACGGTCTGCGTAGAAAGGGGCACAAAGTTACGGTTTTCGAGGCGCAAGCGCACCATGGTATGGACGCGCACGCCTTGGCCATTGAGGGCGGTTTGGTAGATGTGCCGCTGCGGGTCATGAGCCGTGAGTCCTGGCCCAGCGTATTGGCGCTGGCCAATGAAGTGGGGGTCGATACCTACGAGGTCAATACTTATACATCCTGCAGTTGGCGCGATCAGCGTACCTGGTTTCGTAGCGGGCGTTTGCCTGGCAATGGCTGGCCTTTTGTCGGATCCTGGCGCTATCTGAATGGCAGCGCGCTGCGTATTGCGCTCGGCCTGCGCAAATTGAGCAAACTCACGCGCACTTTGGAGGCCACCCGTTCTCGGCAGACGCTGGGAGAGGTGCTGGCGGAGCAGCCAATGGACCCGGTCTTCTGGCGCGGATTGGTGCTGCCGATACTCACGACCATCTGCACCTGTGATGAACAGCATTTGCTGGCTTGGCCAGCGCTTCAGATACTCAAGCAACTCAACGGCATTGTGCATGACTCGGCGCTGGTCAGGCTTCGCGGCGGCACTTCTGCTCTGGTTGAGGGGCTGGCGCAGGGTCTCGAACTCTTTTCGGGCAGCCCGGTTACTCAGTTGCTGCCGCAGAACGAAGGAGTGCTGGTACGCAATGCTAATGGGCAAGGCGGTCTGTTTGATCGGGTGATTATCGCCACTCAGGCCAATCACCTGGACTTCCTCGACCCTGCGGCCTTCGCCGAGGAGTGCGCCGTACTGCGCGACATTCGCTTCGATTCGGGTGAGCTGTGGGTGCATCAGGACCTGCGATTTCTGCCGGCCAGTCAGGCAGATTGGACGGCACTGAATTTCCAGATGGACAGGCAACTGCACAAGGCCATGTTTACCGTGCTGGTCAATCAGGTGGAACCCGACCTTGCAGGGCGCGCACCGGTCATGCAAACCTGGAATCCCCTGTTTGAACCTGAACCGCGTACGGTGCTTGCGCGTATTCCTTTTGAGCGTGCGGTGGTGCATAAGGGTACCGCGCGGGTGCATGATCATTTGCAGCGCTGGCACGCAGCACCCGGCCGGCGCGTGTTTTTTTGTGGTTCCTGGGCGCACGAAGGCGTCCCGCTGCTGGAGTCGGCTGTGCGCTCGGCCAATGCAGTGGTGGCGATCATAAGTCGGCAGACTGGCTAGCTCGCCGCCTGATAGCGCAGGGAAGGACCATTTATTGCGACATTGCCTGAGGTGACATGACCCTTGTTCACAGTTTTGCGCCGTTGGCGTCGCCCGATGCTACCTGTCTGATCTTGGGCTCGATGCCTGGCAAGGCCTCCTTAGCCGCGCAGCAGTACTATGCCCATCCGCGAAATTACTTCTGGCCTTTCCTTGAACTGATCCTGGAGATTACCCCGGGTCTGCCCTACGCAGAGCGCTGCGACGCACTGCTGCAGCGACAGGTGGCGGTATGGGACGTACTCAAGGCATGTACCCGCAGCGGCAGCCTGGATGCGGATATCATCGAATCGTCTATCGTTGCCAATGATCTGGATGGCTTTCTCCGGCAGCACCGGCACATCAAACGCGTATTTTTCAATGGTGCCAAAGCACAATCGAGCTTCCGCCGCCATGTGTTGCCTGGTTTGCCGGAGGACTTGCGGGGCCGTGTGCAATTGATTCGTCTGCCCTCGACCAGCCCGGCCAATGCGTCTATCCCCATGGCGGAGAAGTTGCGCGACTGGCAGCAATTGCTGGATGGCCGCGAACAAGGTGGCTGCCAGGATTAACGCTGCGGCTCAGGCCTTTCCGGGCAGGTTGGCGGGCAGTTGCGCCACAGCCTGCGGCGAGACTGGCGGCTGGCGGCGACTCTGTGCATGCTGTGGTACCCCCCTGTGCTGGAGCCGCGCATGTCTGCCAAACCCACTGTTGAAGAATTGAATGCTTTCTTTGTGCGGGAATTCCCCCAGGCCAGAGTCCGTGTTGATGAACTGGGCCATTGTTCAGCCAAGGTGCGGCATGAGGTCGGCGATGGCGAGTTGCGCCCAGGCGGCACAGTCTCGGGCCCGGTCATGATGACCACCGCAGATGTCGCACTCTACGCGGCCATTCTGGGCGAGATCGGTCTGATTGCGCTGGCGGTCACGACCAACCTGAATATCAACTTTCTGCGCAAGCCGGTGGCGGGTCGCGACATCATCGGGGTGTGCAGCTTGCTAAAGGTCGGCAAGACGCTGGCGATTGGCGAGGTGTCTTTGTATTCCGAGGGCAGTGACGAACCTGTGGCGCATGCGGTGGGGACCTACGCGATCCCTCCGCAGCGGTTAGGCTGAATGAAACTTATCCGACCACTACTTCACTGATCTGAAACACGGGAGTCAGATCCGTGTAGTTGGGCACATCAGCAATAATGGCGGCGCTGTGCGGGCCAAAGCCCGACTGGAAAGCTTCAACTGATTCGCAGTAGATATGGCACATGGCGAGGTAGGGAGCCTCGCTGCCGGGTGTGCCACCGGCAAGGCCCTTGTCTACCGTGTAGTGATGGCAGGCATCACCCATGAAGTTCTTGACCAGCGGCATATGGGTGTTGCTGTAGTAATCATGGTCGAAACGCGCGCCGGGGGTGTTCGGGTACATGACAGTGACTTTGATCATGGTCGGTAATCCTTGAAGTGGTCTGGCCAGACTAGAACAGCGCGTGGCTCTTCACAAGCTCAGCGCTGACAGCAAACTCAGGACTTACGCAGGCTGGGTTTTTCATTTGCCCGGTCAGCGCCGGGTGGCTCCCGCTCCCATTCCGGGGGCATCCACAGATGCCGCAGGCGCTGGCCTATCGGGCCCCGGCGCGCGACATCAAGGAACATATCCCGGTATTCGTGCAGCCAACTGGTCAGCAGACCGTCGCCATCCATGGGCCTGGTAATGCCATATTCAATTGGCTGGTCCGTGCGCTCTGCGGCAAAGGTCCCGAACAGCCGGTCGAAGATGATAAACACGCCGCCGTAGTTGGTATCGATATAGCCGGGGTTGCGGGCATGATGTACACGGTGATGGTTCGGGGTATTGAACAGGTACTCGATGGCCGGGTGCAGCTTGCCGACCAATGTGGTGTGAATAAAGAACTGATAAACCAGGGACAGCGCATAGCACAAGCCGATCCACACAGGATTGAAACCGATCAGCGCCAACGGCACGTAGAACAACCAGCCGCCGTTGAAAATGTTGGTCGCATTCTGACGCATTGCCGTGGAGAAATTCATCCGCGGTGAGGAGTGATGGGTGACGTGCGCGGCCCATAACCAGCGCACCCGATGCGAGCTTCGGTGCATGCAGTAGAAGCTCAGATCCGTCAGCACCCAGAGCAGCGCGCCGGTCCAGAGGTTGAGAGGTATATCCAGCAGGCGATGGTGATAGGCCAGCGCGTAGACCGGGAAGGCGATCAAGCCGGCAAACAGCAATTCGGTCGTCTGGTAGCCTGCGCCAAGCATGAAATTGCGCAGCGACTCTTTGCCCTCGACCAACTGCGGGTCGTGGCGGATCTTCAGATATTCCCAGGCGAACACGCCGATAAACACCGGCGTGGCCAGCATGAATACCAGTTGCCGTTCATCCAGGGCCAGCCAGCCGGGCATGAGATCCAATAGCTGGGGCAGCCCACTCTCGAGCCAGATGCCGTGGAACATGTCAGTCAGTTTCATAACACTTATCCTGCAGACAAATGAGTGTGTCAGCGTCCATGCTGCATGCAGGGCCGGGAAAATAATTGACATTTTATGCCGATTTTTTGACTATTCATGCCACATGGCTGCGTGCCTTGCAGTGGGAGTGTGATCATGGCAATGCCTTTGCGCGTGACCGGATCCTGGGTGCAGCTACTCACCGACTGGCTGGATCAGGAAGGGTTGCCTGCGCCCGAGTTGCGGCAGTTGCTGGATAGCCGCGGGCCAGCGGACATAGTACCCCTGCCGGTATGGCAGAACATGCTGGAACAGGCTGCGCACTTGCGGCCCACTTTGACCGCACCCGGCCTGGCCATCGGCGCGATGATTCAACCTCGGCACGTGGGTGTGCTTGGCTATCTGATTCTGGCCTGTACCACGCTGGGCCAGGCGATGCAGGCCTATCAACGTTATGAGCGGCTGTTCTATGGGCTCAACGTGATGCGGGTAAGAAGCGCTGGCGCCGGGTTTCAGGTGCAATGGCCGGCAGAGGCATCAACCGGCGCTTTGGCCGATACCGTCGCGATAGCTGCGATGCTTACCTTCCTGCGCCGCCTGGCCGATACACCGCCGCGGCCTGCGGCGGTGTATTTTG
>TARA_R110002094_G_scaffold21337_7_pt1 | contig 128606 bp, 119 predicted proteins | sample TARA_R110002094 | Tara Oceans TARA_R110002094 (sample SAMEA4397409) | marine metagenome | biome: Polar Biome; feature: [MIX] marine epipelagic wind mixed layer (ENVO:01000061); material: water (ENVO:00002006), including particulate matter (ENVO:01000060) such as... | depth...
GTAGAAATTTGCTCCAAGATAACTCGTCATCAAGACTGAAGGTTAATAGTCAAATTTCAAACTGAAGCACTGCCCACTATTTCATCGTATAGCTGTTTGCTATTTTTTGGTTTGGAAAGAGCAGCGACAGTTTCAAGTCATAGTAAGCCTCTTTCCGCCAGGGACGTTACCTCCCCATCGCCAACAACCAGATGGTCCAGGGTCCTGATATCGACCAGATTAAGGGCCGATTTTAGGCGGCGTGTAATATTGATATCCGCCTCACTGGGTTCGGCAACTCCGGAAGGATGATTATGTGCAAATATGATTGCAGCAGCCTTATGGAATAAGGCCCGTTTAAGCACTTCCCTGGGATGTACCATGGCGCCATCAATAGTTCCCTGGAACAGCTCCTCCTGAGCAATGACACGATGCTGAGAATCCAGGAACAGACACAGGAATACCTCTCTGTGGTAAGCCCGCAGCTTGCTTTGCACATAATGTCGGCTCAGAGCCGCGCTGGTCAGAACATCTTCACGGCTTAAGGTTTCCAGCATATGACGCTGGGTCAGTTCAAGAACTGCCTGTAACTGTGCATATTTGCTTAAGCCCAGGCCATGTTGCTGACAAAAACTTGCAGCATCTGCTTCAAGGATACCGCGAATTCCTCCGAAAGTTGTTAACAGCTGGCGCGACATATCCAGTACCGATGTCCCTTTAACCCCGGTACGCAGAAATATTGCCAGTAACTCTGCATCGGACAGATTGGCTGCTCCCTTGCTGAGCAATTTTTCACGTGGTCTTTCCTGTTCGGGCCATTCCCTGATACTCATAACTGGCTTTCCTTGCCTTTTGTAAGTTCGACCGAATCCTTAACAGTGACAGTCTTTGTAAGTGAGGAGCGCAAGCGAACTACAAACTACTGCCCCCCAGGTTTTACATATCCGCTTGCTCTATCACATGCTAATAATTGAACCTAAGCCTGATTATGTATCAGGCTTTATCCACTATAGTTTAAATTCAGGAAAGCGGTAATTTATCGCAACTCAGTGCGATACCAGTATTGCTGGTGGCATGCCGTGCAGGCATCGTCAACCCTGCCGCCGGCAATCGTATAAGCATCCAGGTCACGGGCATTTATGGCTGCCAGGACCTCGAAAGTGGAAGCCTGAAAGGCCTGCGCAAAACCTATCCATGAAGCGCTGTCTTCGCGTAATTTTTCTTCAACTTCCAGAGGCTCATACTCTGCATCCGGAAAGTCTGTGGTTGAGCCTGGCGGGGCTACCCGACGTCCAGGAATCATCAGGGAATTTGCTCCCTCGATCATGGCAATAGCATTCTTGCTCAAGGCATCCCATTCTGCGTCGGTTTCAGGCTTGCTCTCTACAATGCCATTTTCCAGCGAAGCTTCGAAGCCAACCGCCTCCCATATCACGTCGGCATTGGGGTCGATCAATGTATTCATGACATCGCGTATTGTCAGCTGAGTATTAAACTCTGTGTACGCAGAGCTAACAGCCGCCGGGGCCTCAACAATAGCTGTTTCCTGCTCCTGACTGCAGGCGCTTAATAAAACCAGGGGGATCATAATTAAGCTTGCTCTACTCAATAAATATTTCATACAAAACTCCTTATATAACGCTTAAAAAATATCAGAAACTGATATTCTCATAGTTCATGATAGTCCTATTTCCTGATTTACTAGAATCATTAACCGTATCGGAACTGTTTCAAAGTTGTTAATGAAACGTTAAAGACCAATTTTGCCGGCCTGGCTCAAGACCTGCCGGGCTCCTGCTTTTAGTACCCAAGCTTAGCCTTTGTGTGTCAAAAACGGGTGATATATATCAAATCAACTAAATTGAATAATCCATCACTTGCTGCTAGGCTTCCCCGACTTTCAGACACTCCTGTATGCCATGCTCAGTCTTATTCATAAACAGGTCCTCCTTGGCATCACCGGCGGTATAGCCGCCTATAAAAGCGCCGAGCTTTGTCGTCTGCTGGTCAAGGCTGGCGCAGATGTTCGGGTCGTGATGACCAGCGCAGCCTGTGAGTTCATAACTCCTCTTACCATGCAGGCCTTATCCGGACACAGAGTGCATACTGATTTACTGGATGAAGCCGCCGAAGCCGCCATGGGACATATCGAGTTGGCGCGCTGGGCAGATTTGGTTCTGGTTGCGCCCGCCAGCGCCAATTTTATGGCCCGACTGAGTCACGGCGAGGCTAATGATCTGTTAACAACGCTTTGTCTGGCCACCCAGGCTCCCATCGCATTAGCTCCGGCGATGAATCAGGCCATGTGGACCAAGCAGAATACTCAGGACAATCTGGCTCAACTTAAAAACTCTGGTATCCATATATTCGGCCCTGCTGACGGAGAGCAGGCTTGCGGAGATATCGGTCCTGGCAGAATGCTTGAGCCAGTCGAACTGGTTGATCATGCAGCCGGCATATTCCGACCCGGAGTTCTGGCAGGTTTACATGTTTGTGTAACTGCCGGGCCAACCCGTGAGGCAATTGACCCGGTGCGTTATATCAGTAACCACAGTTCAGGAAAAATGGGTTATGCACTGGCCGAGGCAGCAGTTGAGGCCGGCGCAACCGTTAGCCTTATTAGCGGGCCGGTTAATCTAGCTCCTCCTGCACATGTTGAATTTATTCCCATTGAAAGCGCACAACAAATGTTTGATGCCGCAACTGCTTTAAGCTGCGATATTTTCATTGGCGTCGCCGCAGTTGCCGATTATCGACCGGAACACAGTGCCGACAATAAAATTAAAAAATCGGCAGATATCTTAGAGCTTAAGCTGCTTAAAAATCCTGATATCCTGGCAAGTATTGCAGCACAAAAACAAAAACCCTTTTGTGTAGGTTTTGCTGCCGAAACTGAAAACCTGGCAGACAATGCCAAAATAAAGCTGCAGGAAAAAAATATTGATTTGGTTATTGCCAATCTGGCTACAGAGACTTTTAATAAGGATGATGCGAGTGTTACCGCCTACTGGAGTGGTGGTGAAAAAGAATTTCCGGCCAGTCGAAAAACCGAACTAGCCAGAAAGCTCATACAACTTATCAGTGAGCATAATAAAAATAGTCTTCAACTATGATATTGCCAGAATTACAAGATGAAATTTTTCGAGCCTATGATATTCGCGGCATTGTAGGCGAAGGTCTAAATGCTGAAATTATGTACTGGCTGGGGAAAGCAATTGGCAGTGAAGCTCTCTGCATTGGAGAGAACAGTTTATTGCTGGGTTCTGATGCGCGTTTATCAAGTCCGGAATTTGCGGAGAGCATTACAGCAGGAATTCTTGCAAGTGGTTGCGATGTTATTGATCTGGGCCAGGTGCCCACCCCTTTGCTTTATTTCGCCACGCATACGCTGGATGTTCATTCCGGTATCATGATAACCGGCAGTCACAATGCAAAAAATTACAATGGCGTAAAAATAGTCTTTAAGCAACAGTGCCTCAGCGAATCACAAATTACAATTTTTAAAGAGCGGATAATTGACCGTAATTTCTATACCGGCGCAGGCAAGGTCAGACAACTTGATATAAAAGCCGCCTACCTGGAAAGGATTGTCAGTGATATTAAATTACAGTATGACTGGAAAGTGGTAATTGATTGCGGTAACGCAATTACAGCCAATGTTGCTCCCGAGCTTTTCTCTCGCCTAGGCTGCAAAGTTGATCCATTATTTTGTGACATCGATGGCACTTTCCCAAACCATCATCCCGATCCGACTTTAGCCATTAACCTCAGCGATCTGATAAATAGAGTCCAGTCAGAGGGGGCAGATTTAGGTATAGCTTTTGATGGAGATGGCGACCGGGTTGTACTGGTCAGCAGCAGCGGAAAAATTATCGATGCCGATCTGCTCTTAATGGCCTTTGTAAAAGATATTCTGCCCGACAATAAAGGCGCGACTGTGGTCTTTGATGTAAAAAGCTCACAGCATCTTGGTAACATGGTTGAAAAATTTAAGGGCAAGCCCCTGATGTGTAAGAGTGGCCATTCCTTTGTTAAAAAAGCCATGAGTGAATCTGATGCCATACTCGGCGGAGAATACTCAGCCCATTTATTTTTTAAACATCGATGGTTTGGTTTCGATGACGGACTGTATGCTGCATCACGTTTTCTTGAACTGATGGATAAAACAAAAAAATCCGCAGATGAAATCATTCAGACCTTGCCAAGCAGCGTGAATACCCCGGAACTGTTTATTGCCGTAGAAGAGCAGGAAAAATTTTCCATAATGGAAACGCTGATGCATGAATTCAGCCTCAAAGACGCTGCCATAAATACACTTGATGGCTTACGTGTTTCTCTTAAAAAGAGCTGGGGGCTGATCAGGGCTTCCAATACAACGCCCAATCTTGTGCTGCGTTTTGAAGCTGAAAATGAAGATGATCTGCAACATATAATCGCACAATTTCGTGCGGAGCTTTTCCGCATTCTTCCACAACTCACGATAGCTTTTTAATATGGCCGAGAACGCTAATTTTTACCTGCAACTTCAAAAAAGTTTCCATACTGCTAATTCCAGAGCTTGCATCAGCGGACCGGATTTTACTGAATTAAGTTATTCAGAGCTGGATTCTCTCACAGCACAGACAGCCAATTTATTAAAAGAGCTGGGCATTCGCCCCGGCGCCAGAGTGCTGGTGCAGACTCCCAAAACACCCCTTGCTGTTGTCCTTTATCTCGCCTGTCTGAGATCGGGAGCAATTTATGTTCCCCTAAACTCTGCTTATACCAATGAAGAACTGGACTATTTTATTGCAGATACAGAGCCGGCCTTGTTCGTTTACGACCCTGCACAAGGTGAAGCCCTGGCTCCGCTGTTTGCCAGACACAATATTCCCACCGTGCTGGAACTGGCAGAAGATGACAGCGGCAGTTTATTTAACAGCCTGATTGATCGGCCTGCTATTCATCAAACGGTGCCTGTTGATGCTGATGATATTGCCGTCATTATCTATACCTCCGGCACAACGGGTAAACCCAAAGGAGCCATGCTGAGTCATGGCAATCTGTGCAGTAATGCGCTTAGTCTTTTTAGCTTATGGGACTGGCGTGCGGACGATGTGCTGATACATGCACTGCCAATTTTTCACGTACACGGTCTATTCGTCGCCTTGCATCTTGCCTTGTTAGGCGGCTCAAACATGTTGTTTTTATCCCGCTTTAATGTTGAACAGGTCATAGAGCTTATTCCGCGAGCAACAGTGCTGATGGGAGTGCCCACTTTTTATACCCGGCTTTTACAGCAAGAGAGCCTGACTCCGGCGCTGTGTAAGAATATGCGGCTCTTCGTTTCAGGGTCGGCACCCTTGCTGGAAGAAACCTTTAATGAATTTGCTGCACGCAGTGGTCATCGCATACTGGAGCGCTATGGCATGTCTGAAACCGGCATGCTGATGTCAAACCCGCTTGATGGTGATCGTGTTCCCGGTACAGTTGGCTTCGCTCTGCCGGATGTTTCATACCGGGTTTGTGATGATGAAGGGAATGAATTAAGCACTGATAGTATTGGTACCCTGCAGGTAAAAGGACCAAATGTTTTTAAGGGTTACTGGCGTAATCCGGAAAAGACCCGTCAAGAGTTTGCTGATGGATATTTTATTACCGGAGACCTGGTCAATATTGACGATCAGGACCGGGTCAGTATCGTCGGACGCAACAAGGACCTTATCATCAGCGGCGGTTATAACGTCTACCCAAAAGAAATTGAACTTGTTTTGGATGAGCAGGCCGCGGTCCAGGAAAGCGCTGTGATTGGCGTACCTCATCCTGATTTTGGTGAAGCCGTTGTTGCTGTGCTGGTTCCATCCAGCGCACAAAAGCCTGATACTCAGGAACTCATCAATACTCTTAAGGCGCAGCTGGCTTCCTATAAAGTACCAAAGCGCATCGTCATTAAAAAAGAACTGCCACGCAACACCATGGGTAAAGTACAAAAGAATCTCTTGCGGGATGAATATGCTCAGTTATTTTCCTGAGCAAGCAGCAAATTTATATGCACTGCTGAGAATGTAGTGCTGTTAGCCGTTCCGGCCTATCTCTCGTGATCCTGCAGGGATTCCCCTTATACAAATCTGTGAATTTCGCAGATTTACCCTTATAATTCAGCGAACTAAAAGTAAGTGAGTATTCGCTTAGTATTTTGATTGAGAAAACTATGACCCTGGACCTGAAAGCCGCCAACAATATCGCCGATGTCCTGACCGAGGCACTGCCCTATATTCAGCGTTTCACCGGTAAAACCATCGTTGTGAAATACGGCGGCAACGCCATGATTGATGAAACGCTGAAGAACAGTTTTGCGCGCGATATCGTGCTGATGAAACTGGTGGGGATGCACCCTATTGTAGTGCATGGAGGCGGGCCGCAAATAGGCTCTGTCCTGGAGAAGATTGGCATCAAGTCAGATTTTGTCGATGGCATGCGTATCACGGACAGCGATACGATGGATGTAGTGGAAATGGTTTTGGGCGGGCTTATCAATAAAGAAATTGTCACTCTGCTGCAAAAAAATGGTGGTAAAGCCATTGGACTGACCGGCAAAGACGGTGGCTTCATTCGAGCCCGAAAATTAACCATATCCCGCCAAACTCCGGAAATGCTGGCGCCGGAAATTATCGATATTGGTCATGTCGGGGAAGTTGAAAGTATCAACCCGGAAATAATTAATATGATCAAGCAGAGTAATTTTATTCCGGTAATTGCGCCCATCGGGGCCGGGGAAGATGGCTCTTCCTATAACATCAATGCCGATCTGGTGGCTGGTAAAATTGCCCAGCTGGTCATGGCAGAGAAACTGGTGCTATTAACCAATATAGCTGGCGTACAGGATAAAGAAGGCAATGTGTTGACGGGCTTAAGCACCAAGGAAGTCGATGAACTTATCGCAGACGGTACTATTCATGGGGGAATGTTGCCAAAAATCCGTTGCGCACTGGATGCCGTCAATTCAGGAGTAAACAGTGCCCAGATCATCGATGGTCGAATACCGCATGCGGTGTTGCTGGAGATTTTCACGAACAAGGGTATCGGTACACAAATCAGTAATCGTCTTGAACAGCGAAGCTAAGTCGGAGAGTCTGCATGGCACGCACGGATAAAATTTCCCGCCGCGATAATATTCTGCAGGTACTTGCCCAGATGCTGCAGGAAAATCCTGGTGGGCGAGTGACTACGGCAACGCTGGCAGAACAGGTTGGGGTCTCCGAAGCTGCTCTTTACCGTCACTTTCCCAGCAAGGCCAGAATGTTTGAGGGGCTTATCTCTTTTATTGAAAACACCCTGTTTTCCCGCATTAATCGTATTGTCAGTGACGGCAGTACCGCGCTTGAACAGTGTGAAAAAATACTCTTTCTGACGCTGACCTTTGCAGAAAAAAATCCCGGTATAACCCGGGTGCTGAATGGTGATGCTCTGGCTGGTGAAACCGACCGGCTGCGGGTTCAGGTAAGCCAGATTTTTGATCGCCTGGAAACCCAACTCAAGCTCTTACTTCGTGATGCCGAACTCAAGGAAGGTTTAAGAACCCAACAAACCGTGACGGCAACGGCAAACCTGTTGCTGGCATTTACCGAAGGTAAAATTTCACAATATGTCCGAACGGATTTTAAACGCCTGCCCACAGAAGGATGGCCTGAACAGTGGCTACTGTTAAAAAATAATCTGTTTTATATGCCCTGATAAACAGGCCCGTATCCCGAAGCAGTTTTAACTTGCTAGATGCCGTAAACTTCCTGATAGGCTTTCAGCAGCTGCAGATAGTCTGCATAAGATGCATCTTCTTTAGCGCTCAGATAGTCCATGATTTGTTGCAGGTTGATAATGCTCAGGATCGGAATATCAAAATCCGTTTCTATTTCCTGAATTGCCGATAACGCCCCCTGACCCTTTTCCTGCCGGTCCAGGGCAACCACAACCCCGGCCGCTTCAGCACCTGCATCTTCAATCAGATCCATCACTTCCCGTATGGCCGTACCAGCGGTAATTACATCATCAATAATAAGCACTTTACCTTTTAAAGGAGCACCAACAAAGTTTCCTCCTTCACCATGATCCTTGGTTTCCTTACGGTTAAAACAATAAGGTTTGTTAATACCAAAGTCCTGACTCAATGCGATAGCTGTTGATGAAACCAGAGGAATGCCTTTGTAGGCCGGCCCCAGCAAAACATCAAAATCAATATTGGAATCAGCAATGGCAGCGGCATAAGTCCTGCCAACCTGCGCCAGAGAAGCTCCCGAATTGAAAAGGCCCGCATTAAAAAAATAGGGGCTCTTGCGCCCTGACTTGAGGGTAAATTCACCAAAGCGAAGAATCTCTTCGCTGGTGACAAAATCAAGAAACTGAGTCTGAAAATGTTTCATATTTCCTTATAAAGCTAAGGCTTCACGTTGTGCTGTAAAGAGCTGAACAATACCATTTTGTGCCAGAGAGATCAGCTGGCCAAGCTCATCTGCGCTGAAATCACCATCCTCTCCGGTACCCTGAACTTCAATAAATCCCCCTCTTTCAGTCATTACAACATTCATATCTGTTTCTGCTGCTGAATCTTCAAGATAATCCAGATCAAGCACGGGCTCGCCTTTATAAATTCCAACCGATACTGAAGCGATCATTTGTTTTAAGGGGCTGCTCTTGAGCTGGCCACGTTTTTGCATCACAGCCAGCGCATCCACCAGGGCGACACACGCTCCCGTTATTGAAGCCGTGCGAGTCCCCCCATCAGCCTGTAATACATCACAGTCAATTTTCAGGGTATATTCACCCAGTTTATCCATATCCACTGCAGCCCTCAGGGAGCGACCTATAAGCCTTTGAATCTCCTGTGTACGTCCGCTTTGTTTTCCTCTGGCTGCTTCACGGTCCATACGAGAGCCTGTTGAACGCGGCAACATCCCATATTCGGCTGTGACCCAGCCCAGCCCTTTGCCTTTTAGGAATCTTGGCACCCCAACTTCCACGCTCACCGTGCAGAGAACTTTGGTGTCACCAAATTCCACCAGAACTGAGCCTTCAGCATGTTTTGTGTAATCACGTGTAATTATTACTTTGCGTAACTGGTCTGCAGCTCTACCGCTGGGACGACTAGGTTCTGACATAAATTCCCCGATTGTTTAATGCACTTAACTAACTTGTTGCCCAGCTGACTTATTTCAGGCTGCCGACCGGCGACAGATTTAACAAAACTTGAGCCAGCTTGGCGTGAATGAAAAATCATTGTAAAGCCTGGGCCTCTATCTTGAAATGAATTTTATAATATCGGGTAAATCCGCTATAGTGCATGCCTGTTTTTTGCTATTGAGCCGTGACATGACGCAAAGCATGACCGCCTTTGCCCGACAACAGGCAGAATATGAATGGGGCACTCTGGTTTGGGAAATCCGTTCGGTTAATCACCGTTATTTAGAGGCAGGCATTCGCCTGCCCGATACCTTACGTGAATTAGAGGGCCCATGCAGGGATCTGTTACGCGCAGCCTTGAGTCGTGGCAAGGTAGACGCTCAACTGAGATTCTCTCCTGCACTTGCAACAAGCAGGATGAGTCTCAATCAGGATTTACTGGATCAGCTTAATGCCGCTAGCACTGAAATTTCCAGACTCATGCCGACATTACAGCAGGCTACGACACTGGATGTTTTACGTTGGCCCGGCATGGTGCAGGACGACAAGCAGGATGCTGAAGCGATAAAGCCGGCCTTGTTAAGCCTGTTCAGGGATTGCCTGAAGGCCCTGCAGGAACAACGTCAAAATGAAGGCTCACAACTTAAAACCCTGATTGAACAACGTCTGGATAGTATTGCTGCCATTATTGAGGATATCCAGAAGGCCATGCCGGAAATTCTGAGAAACCAGCAGAACAGACTCAAAGAAACGCTGGAACAACTGGCTGCAGATCTTGATCCGCTCAGGTTAGAACAGGAGCTCGTCTTACTGGCACAAAAAGCCGATATCTCCGAAGAAACCGATCGCCTGCAGGCTCATGTCCAGGAAGTCCGAAGCATACTTGCCCAGCCTGGTGCCGTCGGCAGGAAGCTGGATTTTCTGATGCAGGAGCTGAATCGAGAGGCAAACACCATTTGCTCAAAATCCGTGGTGATTGAAACCACCCTGAACGCTGTTGAACTCAAAGTACTGATTGAGCAAATGCGCGAACAGATTCAGAATATTGAATAGGTCAGGCCAGAATATTTTATGTCCGCCGCTACACTTTTTTTAATATCTGCTCCCTCTGGAGCAGGCAAAACTTCTCTGGTAGACGCTCTTATCAAGGCCGCCAATCAGAGCAGTACCGACAAACTGTGCGTGTCTGTTTCATACACCACTCGACCGATACGCCCCGGTGAAAAGGACGGCGTAAATTATCATTTTGTGACTCAGGAAAGCTTTGCACAGATGTGTGATCGCGGTGAGTTTCTGGAATATGCCGAAGTCTTTGGCAATTTTTATGGCACCTCGAAAACATGGGTAGATGAACGCCTGCAAGATGGCTGGAATGTCATCCTGGAAATTGACTGGCAAGGTGCTGCCCAGGTGAAGCAGTTAATGCCAGAAGCCGTAAGCATTTTTATTCTGCCTCCATCTCTGGAAACCCTGCGGGCAAGACTTACCTCAAGGGCTCAGGATGATCCTGAAGTCATCGAAAAACGTATGGCTGAAGCCGTTAATGAGCTATCTCACTATGAACAGGCTGACTTCCTGCTCATCAATGATGATTTTAATGAGGCTCTGGCCAGACTAAGGGCCATTTTCCAGGGGCAATACAGTGCCACGGCGGAAGAAATGGCTAAGCAAAAGACCTTATTGCAAAGCCTGCTACCATAATCCTCCCAAAGGCTTTATAATTGCCGCCCCCTGTAAATCAGGGTTGGAATTTACTCGCGTTGGCCGCAAGGCCTGAACAGGACTGTATATAAAATGGCTCGAATCACTGTTGAAGATTGTTTAGAAAACGTAGAAAACCGCTTTGAATTGGTTATGGTTGCCAGCAAACGGGCTCGTCAAATCCAAACCGGCGGAAGAGACCCACTGGTGCCAGTTGAGAATGACAAACCCACTGTGCTGGCCTTGCGCGAAATCGCCCAGAACCTTGTGAATCCCTCGATTTTAATTGATACTGCTCAGGAAGAAGCGGAAGACAGTGTCTCCGCAATGGAAGCTGCAAAAGAAGAAGCCGCAGCGAGTAATCCAAAAAATGATATCTCTATTGAAGATGCCATGGATGCTGAACTGGTTCCTGAAGAGACCGAGGCTAATGCTGCTGACTCTGCAGATATTGATGGAGAAAGTGACGAGCAGTAAGGCTTGCATTTGATACAGCCTCTGCCCGCATTCCCCGGAGGCTGCAATAAACACCATTACTACCATTGAATTACTGGCTGAAAGTTTGGCCGATTATCTGGAACCTGATCAGGTTAATCTGGTAAGGCGCGCCTACTATTACGCCGAACAGGCCCACGACGGCCAGCTCCGCATTTCCGGCGATCCCTATGTCACTCACCCTCTGGCTGTAGCCGGAATTCTGCGCGAGATGCACATGGATCATCAAAGTGTTGCCGCTGCAATGCTACACGATGTCATCGAAGACACCGGTTTAACCAAAGAGGCCATCTCCAGTCAGTTTGGACAAACCGTCGCTGAACTCGTCGACGGGGTCAGTAAATTAAATCGCATTGAGTTCAGCTCTCAAGCCGAGGCACAAGCCGAAAACTTTCAGAAAATGGCGCTGGCCATGGCAAAAGATATTCGCGTCATTCTGGTAAAACTGGCTGACCGCATGCATAACATGCGGACTCTGGCCGCTCTGAACCCTGAAAAACAACGCCGCATCGCCCGCGAAACCCTGGAAATTTATGCCCCAATTTCAAATCGTCTGGGCATGAATAATATTCGTATTGAGTTTGAAGAAAGAGGCTTTGCCGCGCTGTATCCGATGCGCGCACGTCGACTCGAAGCCGCCGTCAAAAGTATTACCGGTCATCGCAAGGAAGTCGTCACACAGGTTGAAGCTGCCCTCAGCGCCTGCCTGCAGAGAGAAGGCCTGCCCGGCCGGGTGCTTGGGCGAGAAAAACATATTTACAGCATTTACAAAAAGATGCGCGACAAGCGTATTTCCTTCCGGGAAATTACCGATGTCTTTGCCTTTCGTATTATTACCGACCAGGTGGATACCTGCTATCGTGTCCTTGGCGCCGTGCACAACCTGTACAAACCAGTACCCGGACGCTTCAAGGACTATATCGCCATTCCCAAGGTTAATGGTTACCAGTCCCTGCATACGACCTTGTTCAGTATTCACGCCATTCCAATAGAAATACAGATTCGCACTGAAGACATGGAGGCAATGGCCAATAATGGTATTGCTGCGCACTGGCTTTATAAGTCTGAAGAGGAGATGCCCAACCAGAGTCATATCCGGGCCAGGCAATGGGTCCAGGGGCTACTTGAAATGCAGGAGCAGGCCGGCGATTCTGAAGAATTTATTGAGCATGTCAAAACCGATTTATTCCCGGATGAAATTTATGTGTTTACACCAAAAGGCGCCATCCTGGAATTACCCGCAGGGTCAACTGCAGTGGATTTCGCCTATGCTGTTCACACTGATGTTGGCAACTCCTGTGTTGCCTGCCGGGTCAATCGTCGTCTGGCGCCATTAAGTCAGGTGCTGCAAAGCGGGCAGACCGTTGAAATCATTGCCTCCGGTTCCCATCCCAACCCGGCATGGCTAAATTTTGTAGTGACCGGCAAAGCTCGCAGTAATATTCGGCATTATCTGAAAAAACAACGACGCTCCGAAGCCATTACGCTGGGCCGTCGCCTCTTGAACAAAACCCTGGCTGGTTTTGGCTACAACCTTTCCAATATTCCCAAGAACAAAGTGGGCGGCCTACTGGAAGAAACAGCTTTCGACGTACTGGATGATTTGCTGGAAGATATCGGCCTGGGAAATCGTATGGCCTATATCGTTGCCAGACGCCTGCTGCCCGATGATGATAAGGATCGTCCAAGTTCAGATGAAGATGATGCCGCTTTGGCTATTCACGGGGCCGAAGGCATGGTTATGTCTTTTGCCAAATGCTGCCACCCAATTCCAGGTGACCCCATAGTAGGTTATGTCAGTTCGGGCCGGGGCATGGTGGTGCATATTGAAAGCTGCAATAACGTTGCGGAAATCCTGAATGATCCCAAAAAGCATCTTCCCTTACGCTGGGACCCGGTACTGGAGGGAGAGTTTCCTGTAGAAGTACGCGTCGAAATTGAGCATCAGCGCGGTTTGATTGCGACACTGGCTAATGCCATAACCTCCTGTGAAGCTAATATTGAAAAAATTACCACTGCCGACCGGGATGCCCGTTTCACTATTGTTAATCTCACAATTAATGTCAGGAACCGTATTCACCTGGCACGGGTAATGAAGAGGGTCAGGGTGATTAAATCCGTCAGCAAGGTTAGCCGACTTAAAAATTAGAAACAGAAGGCCTGCAAAGCTTGCGGTGACGTTTATTAAGCCTTCAGCTTTTGTTGTTTAAGCATTGCATCAGTTGCCAATACAAACTTTTTAGCCTCGGCACTTGGCACACCATGACTAAAAATAAAGCCCTGCACGATTGGACACTGCAACTGTCGTAAAAAACGTAACTGATACTCCTGCTCAACGCCTTCAGCAATCATTTCCAGTTCCAGGCCTTTTGCCATATGGGCAATAGCTTCAATAATTGAACGATCTGTCCCATGCTCCATATCCTGAATAAAACTACGGTCGATTTTGAGGCGGTTAAGGGGAAGCTTTTGCAGCAGACTCAGGGATGAATAGCCGGTACCAAAATCATCAATCGCGATATTAACGCCAACATCATGAAGTTGTTTGAACTTGGCAATGGTATATTCAACATCTCGCATCAGTACGCTTTCGGTGACTTCAATTTCCAGCGAGTTTTTAGGCGTCCGGTATTTCTTTAAGGCTTTGATAATTTTATCGACAAAGTCCTTTTGTTCAATTTGCCGACCGGAAAAATTAATGGCAAATTTTCCTACTTTTAATCCTTCCTTCTGCCAGGCCTGCATCTCCCTGAGCACTTCATCCAGCACCCAGTCACCAAGCTCACAAATTAACCCTGACTCTTCTGCCACTGATAAAAAATGTGATGGCGACAGCAGGCCCTGTTCCGGGTGATTCCAGCGTAACAAGGCCTCTACACCGGAAACCTCACCATTACTCAGGTTAATCTGTGGTTGATAGAAAACTTCAAACTGATTTTCTTTAATGCCTTTGCGGATTTCATTTTCAATATTCAACAAAAGATTGTTTCTGACGCTCATGTTGTCTTCGTAAAGGTGATAACTGTTTTTTCCCTGCTCCTTGGTATGGTACATCGCCACATCAGAGTGCTTGATCAAGGTTTCAGCATTATCGCCATCTCTCGGATACATTGATATCCCGATACTCACAGTGAGATATAACTCCTGACCTTCGATCTTAAATGGCTTTTTAATGCTCTCTACAATTTTAGTGCCTACTGAATGTGCATCTGCTTCTGATGCAATATGTGGCAATAAAACAATAAACTCATCACCACCAAGTCGTGCCAGGGTGTCACCTTCCCTAAAACAAGCGCTTAGTCTTTCGCTCACTCCTTTCAGCAACTCATCACCCGTGGTATGGCCCAGGCTGTCATTAACCACCTTAAAACGATCAAGGTCGAGAAACATCACCGCCAATTTACTATCTTCCCGTTTAGCGTTTCTGATGGCAGTACTAAGACGGTCAAGAAACAGGGCGCGGTTGGGCAGACCGGTTAATAAATCGTGATAGGCCTGGTAGTGAATCAGTTTTTCTGAAGCCAGCCTATCCGTAATATCCCGGGCAACCACATAGGTCCCCGAAAAATGCTTATTTTCATCATCAACACTTTCGTGTTCATAGACGCCAACTGAGTTCAGCTCTATGGCAATTTTATTTTTACTGGTGTCATAATGCATGCCGGGCTTGCACAGCAACCATATTTCTTCCCCGCGAGTCGCTCGCGCGCCTTCGCGTCGCTCCAGAAAACAATGTGACGCCTGATCCAGGCTGGCAGGGTCAACGACATGTGAATAATGTTCACCGATAAGCTCATCCTTGCTGTACCCCAATACATCTTCAGCCCGGTTATTGACGAATGCAAAGCGGCCATCTTTATCGACGATAAATATGATATCCGGAGAGCTCTCAACCATGAAGCGATGTAACTTTTCAGAACGCTCCAGTTTTTTTCGTAGCATCAGGAAACTCTTTTCCAATGCCTGTTTGTTGAGTGCATTTTGAATGGTGTTGATCAGGGCATCATATTCATAAGGCTTTTGTAAATAATCGAAGGCGCCTAAATGGAAAGCTCTGCTTACGGCATCAAAGCCTGTTTCGCCACTGATAACAATAACCGATATATTGATGTCTTCTTCATTTATATATTCCATGACCTCATGGCCGCTTATCCCCGGCATATTGAGGTCCAGAATGGCCAAATCAAATTCACTGCTTTGTAGAATGGCAATGGCCTTTTCACCATTGTTAGCCACACTAACGTCAAAACCGGCTTGTTCCAGTAAGCGGCTGCCGCTTTCCAGCAACAATTGCTCATCATCTACCAGTAATATTTTAACGTTTGAAGTCATACACCTTACTCGGCGAGCTTTCAGATTCTGTATGTGTAGTGTTTTTCCTGTCAACAGCGCTTTGCAGCGGACTTCCTTCTGGTTTTGGCAGCAACAATGAGAAAGTCGTGCCATGCTGATCACTTTGGCAGCTTATTAATCCGCCCAGCTCATCCATGAAATTTTTTACAATTGCCAAACCGGAGCCCGTGTGGCTGTCATCCTTGGTAGTGTTCCCTGGCTGGAATAAATTTTCCATAATTCCATCGGCTATGCCCGGGCCATTATCAATAATATTAATCAGCACGTAGTTTGTCTGATTCAAATTGATATTGCTACGAGTTTCTATCCGAACCCTGCCTTCCTTTTCGCAAGCTTCAACAGCATTCTTTAATAGATTGATCAAGAGTTGTTTAAGTGAGTTTTCCTTGCCTTTAATGAAAGGCAAATTCGGGTCCAGATCCAGCTCAATACTGACTGCATTCGATTTGGAAATCGAAGCTGAAAACACTCTGTTAATACCGGTAATGATTTTATTCAGGTCTAATGCGCTATCTTGATCTTCCGTTTCAGAATTATTCCCCAACTTACTTAAGATTTGCTTGACGCGTTCAATTTCCGTTTCAATGACTTTTAATTCTTCCTGTATGGCAGAATCTTCATCCTGTTTTAAACTTAATAGCTGCAGATAATTTTTAATGATACTTAGTGGATTGTTGGCCTCATGAACGGCTTCGCGAATTTTTTGCTGATAATAAAATTGTTTGTTATCAGCGGCGGCCTTTGCGCCATTCCCTTCCCGTTCCAGAAATAGTTGATGCAGGGAATTGCGCATCGCCGTTGCTTTTAAATAGTCTTCACCTGCTGCTTTATTGACTCCATAGACAAGCATGGCCCTTACTTTACCCTTGTGGATAATCGGATCACAAAGAATGGCAGGCTTATCCAGCATCGATAAAATCTGTAAATCCGCAACTTTAATATCTTCATGTTCGGCATCAAAAACCAGGGCTTTAGCGTCTTGAAAACAGTGCGCCAGCAGGCTGGGGCTGGCCGAGAGTTTTAATGTCAATGAAGCCTGGACCCTGGTCGAGTTCGTGCCCTCACTCACGGCTATAGTCTGAGTTTCAGCATCTGCCTTAAAAATCAGCGCTGTGCCAGCATCAAAAAAGTATTCGGACAGCACCCGCAAAACTTCCCCAAACTGGTATTCTTTGTTGCCAGAAGCTATCAGGGCAGAATTAAAGCGGCTGATTCCCTGAGCCTGTGACAATAATTTGCTTTTTGTATAAGTCTTGTTGGGAACCACTGCCTGCTCCGGTAAGGGCAGGCGCTTGTTGGCAGAGTATTCGATGCCGAAATCTGTCAGGCTGCGCAGCAATATTTCGTTTGTTTTTTGTTGTATGGACCTTAAAGTTTCCTGGTCCAGACCAAAAAATTGTTGCCCGGCATTTATTAGATCAAAATTTATGTCTTCCTTGCTTGCCAGTTGATTTGCAAACCAGCACAGCTTTACTTCTACACTGGCATCTGCGATATCTTCAAAGCTCCGGTGATGATAACGAACAGCGTCGCAATAAAAAGACTCCACTCCCAGCTGTGCCAGAAGACTAGCCCCAAGCATAGCGTGGTTGCATCCATAATGTTGATCTTCCAGCCTGCAAAGCTCTGCTTCTGAAGACGTTTTAGCATGTAATCTAAGATAATCATCCTGCTTTACGTGCTCCAGTATCAGCTCGCCTAAATTGAGCAAGGCTCCAGAGCTTTCAAGGTCCGCAGAATGGGGCAGTTTACAATGACTGGCCAGCGCCGAGATGTATTTGCTGCAAAGCAATGATTGGCGCCAGTGCATGAGTAGAAAAACTTCGCGCTTCTTATGTATGCTGGCCGGGTTATAATCCTCGACCGCCTGTCTAAGCCTTGTAAAAACCTTTTCCTTGCCTGAACCCTGTAAAAGAATCTGCGGATCCAGTCTTAGCACGGTCTCTGCATTAGAGTCCTTCAGGGACTGTAGTAGTAATAGCGGGGAATGTTTTAGTAAGTCGAGAAGTCTTTGGGCGGCCTGAGCATCATCCTGTTGCTTAAGTTCTTCTTCAATTTCCAGGCCTCGCAAGAGCAATTCCGGCAAAGTAGCAGCTCTGGAAAGTTGGAATTGTTCTAATATAGCATTTACAGGGTCAGTCATGGTCCTTTTGCGACTAATACTGCACGCTTCACAAGTAGGAATTAATCATCGGATTCTACAGTATGTGCTCCAAAGGGTCACGACTAAGAATCCACAACAGCTGCATATAATCCGATTAGCGCCTGAGCGAAAAAGCCCCTAGAATTGAAATATGTCCCGGCAACCCTCGTCCCAGTATTTCACCCATATGCGAAACTCAAATGCCGGTCCTGTTGATTTGACTCAGATGCCTTTGACCCGGCTTCAGGGCGTGGGGCCTGCTCTGGAAAAAAAGTTTGCGGCCCTCAATATATATAAAGCAATTGATTTACTGTTTCACCTGCCCTTTCGTTATCAGGACAGGACGCGTCTAAGCCCTATTGCCTCGCTGCAGGCCGGTTCCGATGTCGTCATCGAGGGTCATATATTAGGCAGCGGTATTGTTTTTGGGCGCCGTCGAAGTCTACTGGTCAAAATTCAGGATCATAGCGGCATCGCAAATCTGCGTTTTTTTCATTTTAGTGCCGCCCAAAAAAATAATCTGGCGGAAGGCAAGCGGATAAGATGCTTCGGCGAAGTGCGCAGGGGCCGCAGCGGTGTTGAGCTCTATCATCCGGAATATACGATTATTTCAGAAACTGAGCAGTTCCCCGCTGATTTAAACCTGACGCCAATTTATCCAAGTACTGATGGCTTGCAACAAGTCAGATTGCGCAGTGTTATTAAGCAGGTGCTGGCATTTTTAGAAGAGGGTATCGTCTTGCCGGATTTTCTGCCTGCCGAATTAATCGATGAGCTGGGCACCTGCACCTTACAGGATGCCTTGCTATATATTCACCAGCCCCCGCGTGATGCTGAACTCGCCCAACTCGAAAGCGGAACTCACCCTACCCAGCAACGACTGGCTTTCGAAGAGTTGCTGGCTCACATTCTCTGCCTGCAGCGCCTGCGTGACAAAGCCAGACAAGAGCAGGCTCCTGTTTTGAAAAGCTCCTCCAGACTGGTGCCAGATCTGTTAAGCTCGCTCCCCTTTGAGTTGACCAGGGCACAACAAAGAGTTTATCGGGAAGTAAGAGAGAATCTGTCCACAGCCATTCCCATGCTAAGGCTGATACAGGGAGATGTCGGTTCAGGTAAAACCATGATTGCTATTCTGGCTGCCTTGCAGGCTGTTGAAAATGATTTTCAAGTGGCCGTAATGGCGCCCACTGAAATACTCGCCGAACAACATTTTCTGAATTTCTCCGGTTTTCTTGAAAATCTCGGACTCGAAATTTGTTATCTCAGTGGCAAAACCAAAGGCAAGAAGCGCAGCGCTGCGCTGGAGCAGATCGGATCCGGACAAGCACAAATCATTATCGGCACTCATGCCTTGTTTCAGGATGAAGTCAGTTTTAACAAGCTCGGATTAATGGTGATTGATGAGCAGCATCGCTTTGGCGTACACCAGCGTCTGGCTTTGCGCGAAAAAGGGCGCGCTACTGGACGAAGCCCGCACCAGCTCATTATGACAGCAACACCTATACCCCGAACCCTGATGATGAGCGCTTATGCTGATCTTGATTGTTCTGTTATTGATGAACTGCCCCCGGGCAGAACCCCGGTAAATACCGTATTAATTGCTGATAATCGGCGTGATCAGATCATCGCAAGAATTCACGAAGCCTGTGCCAGCGGGCGACAGGCCTACTGGGTCTGCACCTTGATTGAAGAGTCTGAGTTTTTACAATGTCAGGCCGCTGAAGTCACTTATGAAACCCTGCAACAGCAATTAGATGGGCTCGAGGTAGGGCTGATTCATGGCCGTATGAAAGCGGCCGAAAAGACTGCCATTATGCAGCGATTCAAAAGCGGCAAAATCAAACTCCTGGTTGCCACCACTGTTATTGAAGTCGGTGTTGATGTTCCGAATGCTTCACTGATGATCATTGAAAACCCGGAGCGTCTCGGCCTTGCACAACTACATCAGTTACGTGGCAGAGTCGGCAGGGGTAGCGAACGCAGCCATTGTCTGCTGCTTTATCATCTGCCTCTGTCCGACCTGAGCAAACAACGGCTGGAGATCATGCGCAGCAGCAATGATGGCTTTTATATTGCCCAGAAGGACCTGGAAATTCGTGGCCCGGGAGAAGTGCTTGGCACTCGTCAGACCGGCTTAATGGATTACAAAATTGCCAATCTCAACCGCGACGCCCATTTACAGGCAAGTATCAAAATCTGGTCTGAGCGTATTCGGCGCGAACATCCTGATATCGTTGACGTCCTGATAGACCGCTGGTTATCGATCAATCAGCAATATGGCAATGTTTAAGCATCCGGCGACTAGCCGGGCTGGGCATAGGTCTGTGGTTCCAGAATTCCCATCTCCCCCTGTCGTTTGGCAATAATTACCGCGCCACAGGAATCGCTAAACACATTCACCCCTGTCCGGCACATATCCAGAACCCTGTCTGTCACCAGCAATAAGCCAATGGCTTCTACCGGCAAGCCAATAGCCGTGAGTATGACGGTTATGGCGACCAGGCTGGCAGCAGGAATGCCAGCGACGCCAATGGAGGTCAATAAGGCGATCAACACAACCGTAAACTGGGTAGCAAAGGTTAATTCGAGACCATAGGCCTGCGCTAAAAAAATTGCTGCCACACATTCATATAAAGCAGTGCCATCCATATTGACAGTTGCTCCCAGCGGCAAAACAAAACTGGTGGTTTTTTCAGATACGCCGGCGTTTTTCTCTACGCACTCCATCGTTAAAGGCAGCGTCGCTGAAGAAGACGCCGTTGAAAATGCCGTTAAAATTGCCGGAGCCATCGCCTTGAAATGGGCAAAGGGGCTTACTTTACCAACATATTTCAATAGCAAAGGCAGGACCACAAAAGTATGAGTCGCCAGGGCAAGTAGCACCGTGATGAAGAAAAGCAATAATGGCTGGAAAGCGGCGAAGCCGGTAGACGCAACAGTTGTGGCTACAAGGCCGAATACGCCATAAGGTGCAAAGCGCATAATCCACATAGTTATACGCATCATGGTTTCCGAGATGCCTTGCCAGAAATTGAGCAGTACCTCTCCCTGGCGATTCGGAATCTGCGTCATAAAGTAGCCGAAAACCAGGGCAAAAAATATCAAACCCAGCATCTGCCCTTCGGCGGCGGCAGCAACTACATTAGTGGGAATCATGCGCAGAAAAATTGCCGCGATATCCGCCCCGCCTCGCCCTTCCACGCTGGCAACAGCTGACGCCAGGGCCGTATCATCCAAAGTAAGATTAAGACGCTCACCGACTGCTGCTCCATCTATAATCCCCGGGCTTAGCAGGTTTACAAAAAACAGCCCCACAAGGATTGCCAAAGTGCTGGTAAGCGCATAATAACCAAGCGTCATCCCTCCCAGTCGGCCCAGGTCGCTACGTCCTCCCATATTGGCTACGCCGCATATGATGGAAGCCACAATTAAGGGTACAATTATCATGCGCAGTGCATTCAGGAACATCGTGCCAATAAAGTCATACATGGCATAGAAAGTTACACCGAAAATGCTCAGCTCTGTCCCGGTCAGCTTTCCGCAAATAAAAGCAAGCAATATGGCTATCAAGATCTGCCAGTGCAGTTTTATTTTAATCATGCCTCGCTCCTGTAGTATGAAAGTATTTAAACAGTGCCGATTCTTTTATTCAATGCTCGCTTAAGTCTGTCTATAATCGCCGCTTCAATCGCAAATATAAGCTTATGCCTTTTTTTCAGCACTTACAGAATTACTTACTCAAGATTCGGCAACAGTTTTCTGCCTTGAAGGGCCTGCTTTGGCAAAAAACCCAACAGCACTTTCCCGCTGCTGCCGAAAAACTTCCGGCATATTCCCGTTTGATGCGTCTGGACAGGCCAATCGGCACTTATCTGGTGTTATGGCCAACACTCTGGTGTTTGTGGATTGCCGGTGAAGGCAGCCCGGACTTTGGGCTGGTTGTGATTTTTGCTCTGGGAACGCTGCTTATGCGTTCTGCAGGTTGTTGTATTAATGATTATGCTGATCGTAATTTTGACGGTCATGTTGAACGAACCATGTCGCGCCCCCTGGCCAGTGGTGAAATTAAGCCGAAAGAAGCCCTGCTGCTTTGCGCCAGTCTATGCTTTATTGCCTTTCTACTGGTATTGATGACCAATGTTCTGACTATTTTGATGGCTTTTGTCGGTTTAGGCATTGCTCTGATATACCCTTTCATGAAGCGTTATACACACCTGCCGCAAGTTGTCCTGGGTGCGGCTTTTTCCTGGGGAGGCATAATGGCCTTCACTGCTCAAACCGGCACACTGCCGGCACAGGCCTGGCTGTTATACATCGCTAATTTAATGTGGACTGTGGCCTATGACACACAGTACGCCATGGTTGACCGGGAAGACGACTTAAAAATTGGCATAAAGTCTACCGCCATTTTATTTGGCGAAGCAGACCTGCTCATTATCGGTTTTTTACAGTTGTTTTTCCTGATCACGCTTGCACTAAGTGCCAGTTATTTTGAATTGGGCAACTGGTTTCAATTCAGTTTATTGCTTGCTCTGGGATTTTTTATTTACCAGCATACTCTGACCTGGGACCGGCAGCCGGCACAATGCTTTAAGGCCTTCCTTAACAACGCCTATGTTGGTCTGGTAATTTTTATATGCACTGTGTTGGACTATCTTTTCTAAACGCCTGTAATCATCAAACGCAAAAACTTCGTCCAGGCTAACTCAATACCTTATCAGGGCCGGCTTTTTCCATGCTACAGGCGCATCCAGATTAGCCAGTACTGCCAGGCCTTGCTCATAATTCCTGCCCACCGAAGAAACGCCATGTGAATCATCTCCGGGCACAACGGCAATTTGTCTGGCCAGGGCTTTTTTCAATACAGGCAGCGACGGATATTGTTCAAGCGTTTTATCAAAGCCCCGTAGATTAAAGTCCATTATCAATTCATTCGACGCAATAAAATCCAGATTACGTTCAACTCTTTCAGCAACTTTTGGACTGGATAATGTACTCAAATAATTTGGATCAAAGATTCGAATCAAATCAAAATGTGCAACCACTGCAGGACAAAATTCCTGTAGCATGGCAAACTGGGCATCAAAGTAATGACAATATAACTGCTCAATGCTGCCGGCCTTTGCCAAGGCCTGATGATAATGCTCCCGGTTGTAATCTATGCCAATACCATCAACATGGTGCAGGGACCCAACCAGATAATCTGGTTGATAACGGTTGATGAGTTCATGAATATACTCAACAGAACCTGCATAGGTTTCAATTTCAAAGGCCAGCAGAATTTCAATTTGATCGGAATATTTTTTTTGCAGCTCACGACCCAGACGAAAATATTCCGCGAATCTTTCTTGTAGAAACGCTGCATTCAGTCCGGCTTCAACCTCATCAGGATAGCGCATAGCATCAGAAAGCGGAGGTATATGCTCAGTAATACCCACCCACTTAAATCCCTGAGTAATGTAGGCGTTGATGATACTTTTCAGGTCATCATGGGCATGCTGGCAAAACTGACCGCTATGTCCGCCATGCACAGAAACTTTTTCAACATTAACCGTGTTTGCTCTCAGCTCTTTGTTCATGTTTGCTGATCTTGTAAACTCATCGTTACTTGCTCCTTCACACTTGTCGCACCATAACCCATAATCAAAGTTTGATAAATAGCCATGAGTCAGCAATATAAGGCAGAGTTTTTGGAAAGCATCTCCGATGTTGCTGCAAAAGATTGGAATCAGCTGCTTGCATCCGATTATCCATTCTTACAGCATGAATTTTTATTGGCTCTTGAGCTCAGCGGCTGCACGACTGCCAGAACAGGCTGGCAACCCAGGCACCTGCTACTTAAAGATCAAAGCGGACACCTGGTTGCCTTGCTGCCGCTGTATCTGAAGAATAATTCCATGGGTGAATATGTCTTTGACTGGTCCTGGGCAGATGCCTATTATCAACATGGCCTGAACTATTATCCAAAATTTGTTACATCTGTTCCTTTCACTCCCTCAGCTGGTCCGAGAATTTGTATTGCCCCGGATGTAGATAAGCAGCAAATTCTTAGCATAATCATCCAAAGCATCCAGAAGGAAGCAAAAATTCTGGGCGTTTCCAGCTGGCATGTTTTGTTCCCTGATCATGATTATTACCAGCTGCTTGCTGATATGGGCTTACAGCAGCGACTTGGCTGCCAATATCAGTGGTTTAACAAAAATTATGAGAGTTTCGATGATTTTTTACAGACTTTCTCTTCACGGAAACGAAAAAACCTGAAAAAGGAAAGAAAAAAAGTTGCGGAGAGCGGCATTCAATTTGAAGCGCTAAATGGAGCTGAAATTAGTCTGGAACAATGGCAGCATTTTTATCGGTTTTATCAGAACACCTATTTGATAAGGGGTCGTTCTGCCTATTTAAACCTGCCTTTTTTTCTGGAGCTTGGCCGACTCATGCCAGAAAAAATATTGCTTGTTATGGCAAAAAAAGATGACGCCTATATTGCCGGAGCGCTGAGCTTTAAAGACAGTACTTGCCTCTATGGACGATTTTGGGGCTGTGATGAAGAGTGGCAGTTCCTGCATTTTGAAACCTGTTATTACCAGGGTATTGATTATTGTATACAACACCAACTACAAAAATTTGACTCTGGCGCTCAGGGCGAACATAAAATTCAACGTGGTTTTGAGCCTGTTGAAACTTATTCTAATCACTGGATAGCACATCCACAATTCAGTGCAGCAATCGGTCAATTTCTTGTGGAAGAAAAAAAACATCTCTCACAATATAAAGACCTGGCCAAAAATAATCTGCCATTTAAAAAAGGCAGCAATGAGAGTCAAATTTGATCAGGCTCAAGACATTGGCTTGCACCAGCACATTAAGCAGCATAAGCTTTACCATTCATAAATAAGAAGGAGCGTGGAATGCCTAAGGCAAAAATCAAGGGTTTAATATCGGATTTGCACGAAAAACTTTCCGGCTCTGATACCAGCCCACAACAAGAATTGTTACTGGCTCAGCTTCAGGCTCAGCTTGATAGCTGGGAAGGCCCTAAACCGGCTAGCGGAGATATCAAAAGTATTACCCTGGAATTGCTTGAAGAGATTGAAGAACAGCACCCCAAAGCCTCAAGAATTGCTCGCGAAATTTTAGAATCCCTGGGACATCTGGGCCTTTAACAGGCCTTTAAGACTGTTTGCGCAGAAAGACAAGCTGATTATCTGATGAATCTTTCTTGCTAAACCGATAGCCCTCAGCCGAGAAACTTGTTAATTCTTCGATAGAGTTAAGCCGGTTTTTTATTATAAAAGAGGCCATTAGCCCTCTCGCTTTTTTAGCAAAAAAACTGATTACTTTATATTCGCCATTTTTAAAATCCTTAAAAACCGGCGTAATAACTTTTGCCTGCAAAGTTGAATTTTTCAGTACTTTGAAATATTCATTTGACGCGAGATTAACCACGACCCTGTCTTTTTGATCTGTAAGCGCCTGATTGATAGACTCGCTGGCTTTTGAGCCCCAGAAATCATATAGATTATTGCCGCGGCTGTTTTTTAATCTGATTCCCATTTCCAGTCGATAGGGCTGCATCAGATCCAGTGGTCGCAAAACACCGTAAAGGCCGGATAAAATACGTAAATGCTTTTGCGCAAAGTTCAGGTCTGCCGTTTTGTAGTCTTGCACATCAAGCCCTGTATAAACATCGCCTTTAAACGCAAAAATTGCGGGTCTGGCATTGTCCGGAGAAAACGGCTGCTGCCAATTCAAATAACGGCTTACGTTTAACTCCGCAATTTTAGAACTGACGTGCATTAAATCTACAAGCTCATCCGGAGCCATTACTCTTAAGGTCTTGATCAGTTTTTCTGACTCATCCAGAAATTCAGGCTGGGTGAATTTTTTGCTTGGCAAGGGCGTTTGATAATCCAGGGTTTTGGCTGGGGATATGACTATAAGCATCGTTACTTTTTTCTACCTCTTCTATATTGTTACATTTAAAACGGGTAAAACAGTTTTGCTAACTATTTTTTAACCATATCAAACCTGATTTATAAAACTATCCCACCAGTTCAATGGCGTTGTCCCATCCCGTGGATCGTAAACATTGCCATAATACCAGACCGAATCAGGGAAGCTTGCCATTGCATTATCGAACAAGGCTTCTATGGCAGAAAACCCCAAATTGACATGCAGGGAGTAACTTAGTGCTCGATCAGTTTTTATGTCCAGCTTGCCATCAAGTTTTTCGATTTCAGGTGTCAGGGTCATTTCCAGCACATTCAGATCTGTCTTGCGGAAAATACGAACAGCCAGATTCCCGCTGCGTTGTAGCAGCTTGTACTGACCCGGTGCTTGTTTATCTATATATATGATATCCCCGCGCGCCAGATTGCGAATAAAAAGGGGGCTTTTTTTTACTTCAAAATGATCTTGCTTATCAAGCACATAGACCTGCAACTTTTCCAGTACCGTGTGTCCATTTTCGTCAAGGCCTGCGGGCAGCTGTAAAAGTGAGCTTTGTTCGTGTTTCAATGTAATTCTCCCGGGAAAACAGAATATTATCAGAAAACACGGGCTTGACCTGCATCAACAGGCTACTTGTAGTCATGAAGTGTAATAACTACACTTAATTGTATTTAGTCACTCAATCCTCTCAATGACTTAAAGGAGCTTGTAATGAGCCTGTATAAAAAAATTCTTGTTGCAGTTGATCTTTCACAGGATTCAGCCGTAATTCTGGATAAAGCGCGCAGTATTGCCAAAGCCTATGATTCACAACTTAGTATGGTGCATGTTATCGAGCCTATTGCCGTAGGATATGCCATTGAAATTTCCAGTATTGATGTTGAAGGTCTGCATCAGGAAGCAACAGCTCAGGCCCGGGCGGCGCTCCTGGAAATGGGAAGTAACATTGGCATCCCTGAAAATCGTTTGCATACTGTGCTGGGTCAACCCGCCAGAGAAATTAAAGAGCTGGCAAATGAAATCGGTGCAGACTTGATTATCATGGGCAACCATGGCCGTCACGGCTGGGAATTATTGTTTGGCTCAATATCTACAGGTGTAGCACATGGGGTTAAATGCGATTTACTTACCGTGCATGTCTGAGGTGATCTTTTGAGCGATATTGGCGATATTGATGAACAGGAAACGCTCTCGCGTTTTGCAGTAGAAGCTTTGGCTCATGCTGAAGTATGGGCATTAAAAGGCGAGGACGGTTGGGCACTCTGTGCTTCCATTGAATTTGAGGACACAGAAGTGCTGCCTTTTTTTTCCAATAAGGAGTCTGCCGCCCTGCTCTGTTCCGGCGACTGGGAAGGATACCTGCCAGACCCTATCCCGCTGGAATCCTTTCTTGAAGACTGGCTGCCTGGCATGCACGAAGATAATGCCCTGCTGGGTTTGAACTGGAACCCTGATATGGAAGGCGCTGAACTGGAGCCCGCAGAACTGGCGAAGGCAATAGAATCTGCCCTTGAAACGACGCTAAGGCCTAATGTGTAAGATACCTTGAAAGCTTTACTGATTTACCTGAATCGCTTCGCGCTCTTGCTTAAACCCTTTAGGCTGCCCTTAATTGCTTTTACTTTTTTAGCCCTGCTGTTAACTGGCTACTCTTTGCTGGTTAATTCCACCTTTACACTTCAGGCTCTGGAACCAGCCATTATTGCAACTCTATGGGGCATGTTGCTGCTGGCGAGCACTGAGCTCTTTCAACAAATTCCAGACCCGGTCTTGCCCGTTGACCCTTTTCTGCAAAGACTGTTAAGCCGATGTAAACTTTTTTTGTATTCACTGCTGGCTTTAACTGTGCTGCTTGTATGCGCAATGTTGTTGTGGTTGAGTCTGCGGCTATTGCTTATTTAGCTGCAATCTACCACGTCTTTTGTGCTATTCTGCGCTTTTTTTAAACTCCACAATCAGGCTCAATTTAGCATCATTCCAAAGCTAAGCCGAGCATGTTCGCCAATTTAAGAATGAATAAACTAATAAGAATAATCAGCGCCCTCGATAGCATTACTGAATTTGTAGGAAAGTATGTTTCTTACTTCGCAGTACTAATGGTGCTGGTCACTTGTTATGTTGTCATAAGTCGTTATGTATTTAATTCCGGTTCGATTGCAGTACAGGAATCAATTAATTACCTGAATGCCATGCTGGTTTTCGCCACTGTGGGTTTTACCCTGAAGCATAACGCTCACGTCCGTGTGGATATTATTTATGGCTCGGCATCTGCCACTTACAAAAACTGGGTTAATTTCCTGGGTACCGCTTTTTTGCTTATTCCGGTTGCCATTTTTATTTTACTGAGCAGCTGGGACTATGTTCAGTCCTCCTGGGCAATCCTGGAAGATTCTCCCGAAGCAAACGGTCTGCCTTTTGTATATCTGCTTAAATCCATTATTTTGCTGATGTGTTTTATGCTGTTATTGCAGGGTCTTGCAGAATTGTTACGCAACCTCTGCCTGCTTTTATCGCCTGAAATACCAGAACTAGCAGTCGAGGAAGAGGAAAGCCGCACATTATGATGGAGCTGATGCCCTTCCTGCTTTTTATTTGTATCTGTCTGGTGTTAATTGCTGGATACCCGGTGGCATTTTCTCTCGCCGGGACATCTCTGGCATTTGCGGGAATCGGGGTATTAACCGGTACTTTTGATACCGCTTTTTTAAATGCCGTGCCGAATCGTATTTACGGCAGCATTATCACTAACACGACTCTTTTTGCCGTCCCGATGTTTGTCTTTATGGGCGTCATGCTGGAAAAATCCAAAATTGCCGAAGACCTGCTCAGTGGTATGACCTTGCTGTTCGGTCGGATGCGTGGCGGCCTGGGCCTTTCCGTTATTCTGGTCGGGATGTTGCTGGCAGCAAGCACCGGCATCGTTGGTGCGACCGTCGTCACCATGAGCATCCTTTCTCTACCTACCATGTTAAAGGCGGGATATAAGCCTTCGCTGGCGACTGGTACGATTTGTGCAACCGGCACTTTGGGGCAAATTATTCCCCCATCAATTGCTTTGGTTTTACTGGGCGATGTAATGTCTACGGCCTATCAGCAGGCCCAATTGGATATGGGCATTTTCTCCACTCAAACTGTTTCGGTCGGAGACCTGTTCACCGGCGCGATCATTCCCGGCCTCTTGCTGGTGTTTTTTTATTCTCTCTACATGTTGGGCGTGGCGATGTTTAAACCCGAGCATGCGCCCGCAGCAAGACAGGAAGACATTGATCTCATCAGACAAAACAGAAGCGTTTTGCAGCAGCTTTTTCTGGGGCTTTTTCCTCCCTTGTTATTGGTCATAGCCGTGCTTGGCTCAATTCTTTTCGGGATTGCTACGCCCACTGAAGCAGCAGGCGTGGGCGGACTTGGTGCAATCCTGTTAGCCCTGATGAAAGGACAATTAAGTCTGGCAATTTTTAAAGAAGTCTCTCTTTCTACGGCAAAAGTCAGCTCCATGATTTATATGATTCTTGTAGGTGCGGCAATTTTTTCTTTGGTTTTTCGTGGTTTTTCTGGTGACATCCTCGTTGAAGAACTGTTTGAAAGCTTGCCCGGCGGCGCTGTTCTTGCTGTTGCTCTGGTTATGTTGGTCGTCTTCCTGCTGGGCTTTATTCTGGATTTTATTGAAATAACCTACATGGTAGTGCCAATTGTCGGCCCCATACTTTTAGCGATGGGTATTGATCCCATCTGGCTAGGGGTCATGTTGGCAGTAAACTTGCAGACTTCCTTTCTGACGCCGCCCTTTGGCTTCGCTTTGTTTTATTTGCGTGGGGCTGCTCCCGATGAAATCAGGACTACTGATATTTATAAGGGAGTCATTCCTTTTATTATGATTCAGGTTCTGATGCTGGGGCTTCTATCAATCTGGCCGCAATTAACGACCTGGTTACCTTCCGTACTTTAAGGACTATCAATGAACGCAGAAAATGAAAATCTGGATCTGGACCCCAACCCTCACCCCGATGGGGAGCTTGCAACTCAGACTATCACCCTGCCTGCCGATACCAATCAGGACGGTGAAATTCATGGCGGCTGGCTAGCCTGTCAAATGGATATGGCTGCTCATTTAGCCTGTTCGAAAGTAGCCAAAGGCAAAGTTGCTACCGTGGTAATTGAAAATATTTCCTTCCTTGCCCCCATAAGTATTGGCTCTCTTGTAGGCTGCTATACGAAAATTCAGGGCGTTGGCAGAAGCTCTATTCGCGTCTCGGTGGAAGCATGGGTTAGCCATGTTGTGAAAGGAGAGGAGTGGACCAAGGTGGCTGAAGGAGCCTTTATATTCGTTGCCATAGATAGCAATGGGCGTACCAGAGCCATCCCCAAGGCAAAGCAGTAGAGCCTGTACTGCCAACTACTGCTTATTTCGGCTTAGCGCTGTTCGGCTCTTATTTCGTTATATGCTTCTAAAGAAATATCGTGATATCTGGTAACAACGGCTTCAAACTCTCGATAGGAGGCAAGAATGCGTTGTCCGATTTCACTATTCCTGCCCAGCTCATTAATAATATCCTGAGAAACTCTGTATAGTTCAGCAGAAACATCATCCGGAAACTGACGCAACTCAACGTTGTGCTCTTCGACTAAAGTAGCCAGGGAATAGCTGTTTTGTGCGATGGCTTCAGTAGTCATATTTGCGCTCGCAGCATCTGCAGCGGTTCGCATAATAAGCTGTAAATCTGCCGGCAGAGCTTCAAACATTGTTTTATTAAATATAAATTCCAAAACGGTGCCTGGTTCATGCCATCCAGGATAATAGTAATAATCAGCGATATCATAGAAACCCAAGGCCAGATCGTTTTGCGGGCCCACAAATTCTGTCGCATCTATAACACGGGTTTGCAGCGAAGTGTATATTTCACTGGCGGCCAGATTAACCGGCACTCCGCCTATTCTTTGTAACACTTCCCCGCCAAGCCCCGGGATACGCATTTTTAAACCCCTAAAATCCTGCAGACTATTAATCTCCTTATTAAACCAACCGCCCATCTGTACGCCGGTATTACCGCCCGGTATCGGAATTAAATTAAAGGGTTCATAAAGCTCTTCCCACAGCGCCATGCCTCCACCAAATTTAATCCAGCTTTCCATTTCCTGGCCGTTCAGCCCAAAGGGCAAGGCTGCAAAAAACTGGGCTTCAGGAGCTTTGCCTTTCCAGTAATAAGATGCACCATGTCCTATTTCCGCCGTACCCGCGCTCACCGCATCAAAAATTTCAAGTGCAGGAACCATTTCACCAGCACCATAAACCCTTATTTTCATACGCCCTTCAGACAGTTCCTCTACCAGATCAGCAAAATCTTCAGAGACCATGCCTATTCCCGGAAAGTTTTTTGGCCAGGTAGTTACCAATTTCCATTCATAAGTCTGTTGAGTACGGGCTTCTCCACTTCCAGAAAGTGAAGAGTCAGATTCACCGCTACATGCAACGAAGATCATGCTAGCGAAGAACAAAGCTGCTAATTTCAAACTGCATTTTATTTTCATTGTTATCTCATGCTCCCGCATCTTTTATGTAGATTTTACTGCGTAATTGAAGTCTCTAAATGGCTTCCAGGCGCGCATAAGACATTACCAGCCATTTCCCGCCGACCTCATCAAAATTTATCTGTACCCTGGCATTCTTGCCCTTGCCTTCATAATTCAGCACGACTCCTTCACCAAACTTGGGGTGTAATACACGCTGTCCTAAATTCAGGCTGTCTGGTGAACCGCTTTTTGAGTTATTCAATTCACTATTATTGGAGGTGCCAATGTGCGCAGAAATATTAGCATGACTTCCTCCACTATCCTTATATTTGCCATAGTCATTAAAATACCCGCCCCGGGTAATTCTTCCCTGTAATCTGACTTCTTCCAGTAAGCCCTGAGGCAGTTCTGATAAAAAACGGGAAGGCCGTGTTAAATTTTCTTCTCCATGCAGGCGTCTTGATTCGGCATGACTTAAATACAGTTTTTGACGGGCTCTGGTAATCCCGACATAACAAAGCCTGCGTTCTTCTTCCAGGCCCATTTGTGAATCCATCGACATTTTATGAGGAAACAAGCCTTCTTCAAGCCCGGCAATAAACACTAGCGGAAACTCCAGCCCTTTAGCAGAATGCAATGTCATTAACTGCACCGCATCTTCTCCTGCACCGGCCTGTGCATCGCCTGCATCCAGCGCAACTTTATCAATAAAGGCTCCCAGCACTGTCATCACTGAGCCTTCCTCATCAACATCCAGCTCTTCAAGTGTAAATGCTTTGGCAGCATTAACCAGCTCTTTCAGGTTCTCTATGCGTATAGTCGCCTTCTCGCCACCTTCCTTTTCATGGTGCTGAATTAGTCCGCTGCGTTGAATGGCATGATCACACAGCTCATGTAAATCCCGGCCTTCAGCATAGCCTTCCAGTCCATCGATCAGGTTAAGGAATCCGGAAATACTGAGCATTGCTCTGGAAGGCAGGAGCCCTTCTGTCACTGCTTTGAAGGCCGATTGCCAAAGTGACAAACCTTCTGTTCTTGCCTGAATACGGAGTAACTCTAGTGTTTTGTTGCCAATGCCCCGGACCGGGGTGTTAATAACACGCTCCATGGCCGCATCATCATTGCGATTGGCAACCAGGCGCAGATACGCCATTGCATTGCGTATTTCCTGACGCTCGTAAAAGCGAAAGCCACCGTAAATCCGATAAGGCATGTCAACTCTAAGCAATGCTTCTTCCAACTCACGTGACTGCGCATTAGAGCGATAAAGGATAGCGGACTCGCTGGCGCTATTGCCTTTGCTGATCCAGTCCTTTATTTGCCCGCAAATAAATCGCGCTTCGTCCTGCTCATTGAAGGCTGAGTACAATGAAATTGGCTCTCCTTCCACGTCCTCGGTCCATAATTCTTTGCCAAGTCTGCCCTGATTATTCGCTATTAGTGTATTGGCAGCTTTTAGAATATTGCCTGTGGAACGATAATTCTGTTCCAGGCGTACTGTTTCTGCGTCTTTAAAATCCTGTGAAAACTGTTGAATATTTTCAATTCTGGCTCCGCGCCATCCATAAATAGACTGGTCATCATCCCCGACCGCCGTAACCTGCGCATTGGCACCAGCCAACACTCTTAGCCAGGCGTACTGGATGGCATTGGTATCCTGGAACTCATCTACCAAAATATGCTTGAATCGCTGCTGATAGTGGGCCAGCAAAGCAGGAGCCTTGAGCCACAATTCATGCGAACGTAATAAAAGCTCACCAAAATCAACCAGGCCTCCCCTGTCGCATGCCTGTTCATAAGCTGCGTATACTTTAGCCATGATTCCGGTGATTTCATCTCCGTAACTTTCTATACTTGCTGCTCGGCGGCCTTCATCTTTCTGCTCATTAATAAACCACTGACATTGCCTTGCCGAGCATTTGTTTTCATCTATTTCCAGCGTTTTATGAACCCGCTTAACCATACGTAGCTGGTCATCCGAATCAAGGATCTGAAACTTTTCTGTCAACCCGGCTTCTTGCCAATGCGCTCTTAATAGTCGGTGCCCCAGCCCATGAAAGGTCCCTACCCACATTCCACCAATAGGTCTTTGCAGTAGCTCTTCTATACGCAGACGCATTTCGTTGGCGGCTTTATTGGTAAAGGTAACTGCCAAAATGCCATGAGGGGAAAGGCCTTCCGTGGCTATTAACCACGCAATTCTATGCACGAGGACTCGTGTCTTGCCGCTGCCTGCCCCTGCCAGCACTAATACATTTTTCGCCTCTGCGGTTACCGCTTGGCGTTGCATATCATTGAGGGGGCTAAGTATGTGGGATATATCCATTGCAGATCATTCTATCAAAGACTTGTGCCATCTTTAGCCTTGTTCCAAAAAAAAATAGGAATCAGCTGGCAACTCGTATGCAATTCAGGAAAAACTTGCTACTATCGAAGGCGGTTGTATCTGCCAGACTATAAAAACTGGCTTTTAGAGCTGGAATTATGTGCATCTTGGTTGCTGTTATCAGACATCATAATGTTCAGAATTCGTAAATATGGCTAGGCTTTTTAAGCTTTAGCATCGAAAATATACCAAGTAATTGGTAATGCTAAGAGAGTAATAGAGAAATATGTCAGAGCAAGTAGAAGGTACCGTTAAGTGGTTCAATGATGAAAAAGGTTTTGGTTTTATTGAACAGGCTGGCGGCAAAGATGTCTTCGTACATTACAGCGCCATTACCGGTGATGGTCGTCGTACCTTATATGAAGGACAAAAGGTTACTATGACTGTGACCCAGGGCCAAAAAGGCCCCCAAGCAGAGAACGTACAGCCAGCTAGCGCTGACTAAACCGCTTTAAGCTTGTAACTTTGCCCCAAGGGGCAAGTATTGCTGTAAGGCCTTATTCTTTCAAAAGAGAGGTAGGCGCCGTAGGTTTTGTTCGGCCTTAAAAAATCTGCTGCTTTTCCTGGCCCCTTTCAGCGCCGCAAACCCCTATTTGCCTGATTCATAATTCTGTATTACTTTTCGGTAGCGATTAAGTCGGTAAAAATGCGCCATATGGAAAAAAGCAACTTAATCAGAAAGATTAATCTTAATCTGGGCCAGCTGCGTAAATCTGAGCGAAAGGTTGCTGAATTCATTCTTGCCGATCCTGGCAAAATAATTAACATGCGAATAATTGATTTAGCCAAAAGCGCTGAAGTCAGCGAACCCACGGTTATTCGTTTTTGTCGTGCCCTGGGATTTGATGGTTTTCAGGCTTTCAAGTTAAGCCTTGCACAGCACATCGGCAGCAGCGGCAGTTTCAGCCAGTTCCAGGTTAGCCCGAAAGACTCAATAGCAGACGTAAACAAGAAGGTTTTTGATACCACCATTGGATCATTAATAAATGTTCGTGACGAAATAGATCCTGGCGCGCTCAAAAAAGCCATTACCGCGCTAAGCGCGGCCAAACGGGTAGAGTTCTATGGATTCGGCGCCTCGGGCTCTGTAGCTATCGACGCCCAGCACAAATTTTTTCGTTTGCAGGTTACTTCTGCTGCTTACACCGACCCGCATATACAGCACATGTCGGCAATTTCTCTGCAGCCATCTGATGTGGTCGTCGCTATTTCCCAGTCAGGGCGTACTAAAGCTTTAATTCAGAGCGTCAAGCTTGCAAAGGAAGCTGGAGCCACGGTTATCGGGCTGATCCCTGAAAATACCGCACTAGCTGAACTTTGTGATTTTCCTATTCATATTAATATGGAAGAAAATCATCTGGAATTTGCCCCTGTTTCTTCGCGCATTGCACACCTGGTCGTAATTGATGTCTTGGCGATGGGCGTGGCTCAACATCGCAGTGCCGAATTGAAAGAACACCTAAAACGACTAAGTGTCAGTTTGCGTTCTTTACGAGCCGGGAAAAATAAAAAACTGAAATAAGCGGCAATTCAAAATCATTCGGTATTCAGCACGTACTCATCAAAAAAGCCTATCACCCTGAGTTCAAATTCTTCTGCCATTTGTGTATCAAAACTGGCATGAGCAACCCCTTCTACCTGCCAAAGCTCTTTTTGTTCTCCGGCTGCTGCATAAAGCAGTTCGCCACTTTCAGATGAAATGGCAACATCCGAAAGACTGTGCATGATCAATACAGGTCTTGGGCTGAGTCGGCTTATCCACTTTTTGGCATCAATGTCAGCTATCTTGCCATCTACTTCCTGTTCTGCCCAAAAACCAATTAAAGATGCAAAGGGGAATGCCGGCAAATCTGTATAGTATTTGACGCTCGTGTTGATGGTATCCTGCATTGAAGAAAAGGCACTATGTGCAACCACTGCATTTATATCTTCATTTTCCGCCGCATATTGAATTGCCAACAAGCCACCCAGCGAGTTCCCCAAGATCCCTATTTTGTCCGGATTAATACTCTCCTGCCCCTGGAGAAAGGTAACCCAGGCATCGATATCCGGCATTTCATTTATACCAAAGGCTATCAACTCTCCTTCATTCAGGTCATGGGCCCTGATGGAGCTTATTAAAACGCCATAGCCGTATTTGGCCAATATTGCAGCTTCTTCTAATAACTCAGTGCGATCAGATTTATAACCATGTTGGAGAATGATGCCTGCGCCATTTTGGGAATCTATTATCCAGGCATGTAATAAATTTCCATCAATAGACCGAGTTGAAACTTCTCTATAACTCAGAGAAAAATCACCTGGTGTTTTGTTGAGAGCAGGTCGATCCTGCAAAGGAAAGTAAACCAGATCTAAAGCCTGATTTCGGGCAACAAGAGCCAAGCCAAGAAAAACCATTAACATCGCGGCAGCTATAAACAGACTTATTTTTACTGCCGTATTCATGCCCGGTGCTTATTCAACCGTTACAGATTTTGCCAAATTTCTCGGCTGATCGACATCTGTTCCTTTAATCACTGCCACATGGTATGCCAGTAATTGCAAAGGAATCGTATAAACAATCGGGTCTAGAAATTCACTGCAATGGGGCATATTTATCACGGTAGTTGCTTCATCATTTTTAAAACCGGCTTCCTTATCTGCGAAAACATAAAGCCTGCCTCCTCTCGCACTGACTTCCTGTAAATTGGACTTTAGTTTTTCCAAAAGCTCATCGTTTGGCGCAATGGCAATGACCGGCATTTCATTATCAACCAGTGCCAGTGGACCATGCTTAAGCTCGCCTGCCGGATACGCCTCAGCATGTATATAGGAAATTTCTTTTAATTTAAGGGCCCCCTCCTTAGCAACAGGATATTGCACGCCCCTTCCTAAATACAGGGCATGATGTTTTTCGGCAAAGTCGTTGGAGATATTGGCAATTTTTTGATCCAGTCCTAAAGCCTCACTAATTATTTCAGGCAGTTGATGAAGCTCTCTGACCAGCAAGGCCTCCTGTTCATCATCCAATCCTTTATGCCGGGCAAGCACAATAGCCAATAATGAAAGTATACTAAGCTGTGTTGTAAAGGCTTTGGTTGACGCAACCCCAATCTCCTTGCCTGCGACTGTCATAATTACAAGGTCTGATTCTCTTACCAGAGAACTGTTAGGTACGTTACAAATTGCCAGTGTGCCAACATAGCCTGATTCTTTAGCGTATCTTAGCGCCGCCAATGTGTCGGCCGTTTCTCCCGACTGGGAAATGGTAACAAACAGACAATTATCAGGTACCAGAATATTTCTATAACGATACTCGCTAGCTATATCGACAGAACATGGCATGCGGGCAATATTTTCAAACCAGAATTTGGCAATCATTCCCGCATGATAGCTAGTACCACATGCAACAATTTGAACACTCTTTGTTTTTTCAAACAGAGCCTGTGCCTCCAGACCAAAAGCCTGCTCCAGCACATGAGTCTTGCTAAGCTTTCCTGCCAGAGTATTTTGAATAGCGGCTTTTTGTTCAAATATTTCCTTCAACATAAAATGTCGATAAGCACCTTTGGATGCATCTTCCATGTCATCATGCAAACGCACAATATTTCGTTTAATTTCCTCTTCACCGCTCCAGATAGTAATTTTTTTATTTGTTACTTCTGCAATATCGCCTTCTTCGAGATAAATAAAACGATCTGTGACCTGCCCCAATGCCGACGGATCAGAGGCAATAAAATTCTCACCCATCCCTACTCCAATAACCAAAGGACTGCCGCTGCGAGCCACGATTATCCTGTCGGGTTGCTCCTTGTTAATGATTGCCAAGCCATAGGCCCCTTCCAGTCTGGCAACAACGTTTTTGACTGCCCGTATAAAATCTGTAGATGGCTTTTGCAATTCGGCATGTATTAAATGCACGATCACTTCTGTATCCGTCTCTGTTACAAAATTGTAACCAGCTTTAACTAGCTCCTGTTTTAGGCTTATATAGTTTTCAATGATGCCGTTATGTACAAGGGCCAAACTATCTGAGGAGCAGTGTGGATGAGCATTAGCTTCTGATGGTTTACCGTGCGTTGCCCAGCGTGTGTGAGCAATACCGAGGGTCCCTTTCGCAGGATCAAGAGTAACAGCTTCTTCTAGCGCAGCTACTTTCCCCACTGTTTTTATGCAATGAATGATATTTTTTTTCTTATCAATAACGGCTAGACCTGCTGAGTCATAACCTCGATATTCCAGCCTTTTTAATCCTTCAATTAAAATATCTGAAACTTTACGCTGCCCAATAGCACCAACTATTCCGCACATACCACTTCCTTCTTATTTCTTCGTCGGCCTGTTCCAGCCATCAATATTGCTTTGTTTGCTGCGGCTTAGAGCTAGCTGTCCGGTTTTTATATCTTTGGTAATAACTGAGCCCGCTCCGACTGTGGCCCCGTCAGAAATGGTTACAGGAGCGATCAAGGCCGTATTGGAGCCAATAAACACATCGTTGCCTATCCTTGTCATAGCTTTATTAACACCATCATAATTACAGGTTATAGTTCCCGCGCCAATATTTACTTTTGCCCCTAAACTACTGTCCCCGATATAGCTTAAATGATTGACTTTGCTGCCCTCGCCAATGAGTGCTTTTTTTATTTCAACAAAATTACCAATCTTTGCATGATTTTTTAATTCTGTGCCTGGCCGAATTCTAGCAAAAGGACCAATATTACAATGCATACCTACAAGCGAGTCTTCAATTATCGAATTAGGAAAAATTTGCGTGCCTTGCTTTATTTGGCAGTTTTTTAAAATACAGTTAGCTCCAATTTTTACATTTTTTTCTAATTCTATTTTGCCTTCCAGTATGACATTAATATCAATTTCAACATCTGCGGCAATTTCTGCTTCACCTCTCAGGTCAAAGCGATTGGGATCTATTATTCTTACGCCCTGCAACATAAATGCTTCGGCCTGTTCAATCTGAAATACTTTTTCTAACTTGGCAAGCTGTAACATATTATTAATTCCGCTGGCCTCAGATTCACTTTCACAGCTTATCGTTTCAACCTTGCAATTATCTTCCAAAGCAAGCTCAATAATGTCCGTTAAATAAAATTCCTTTTGCGCATTATTATTCTTGATTCTCGGTATCCATTGTTTAAGTTTTATAACCGGAAAGGCCATAATTCCGGTATTAATTTCAGTAATTTTTTTCTGTGTGTCATCCGCATCCTTTTCTTCAACAATTGCCTCTATTTTGCCTTTGCCATCCCGTATGATTCTTCCTAATCCAGAGGGATTTTTTAAATCACAGGTAAGTACAGACATCGTTTCCGGGTTGGTAACAGCCAGTAACTTCTCCAGACTGGTTTTTTTTGTCAAAGGCACATCGCCATACAAAACCAGAACCATCGCTTCGTCGTTTAATTTCGGCAGGGCTTGTTCAAGCGCATGTGCTGTGCCTTTTTGTTCTGTCTGTAATACAAAACCCAAGTCCTTGTTTGCCAGTCTTTGTTCTATTAAGTCTGCCTGATGTCCCACTACCAGGGTAATATACTCTGGCGACAAACTCTGAGCCGTTACAATTACGTGTTCAACAAGACTCCTTCCGGCCAGCTCATGCAGAACTTTTGGTGTTTCTGAGTACATTCTGCTGCCCTTGCCGGCCGCCAAAATGACGATATTTAGGGTAGATGACATCTAAGTTTCGCTCTCATTATTTACTTCATCTTGAACAGCATAAGATACGCAGCATAACAAAAAATGGCTTTACAGGCCTTATACTTGCACACAAAAACACATGCTTTTAAATGTAGGATAAAGAAACTGGAAGAGTCTCTGGGTGGGGCTTGAGATGTTAAAGCTTTTAAGAGGACTTTGTCCCAAGAGGCATTAGCTCTTTTTCACCTAAAAGTTAAATTAACCACCCAGTTTTTTTCGAAGTTGTTGGATGGTGCGAATTTGTGCTGCGGCCTCAGCAAGTTGAGATGCCGCTTTTGAATACTCAAATTCTGCACTCTGGTTAGCAATTGCCGCTTCAGCTTCCTGCCGTGCTTTTTCAGCGGTCGCCTCATCTACATCATGGGCCCGAATAGCGGTATCAGCCAGTATGTTAACTGTGCCTGGCTGCACTTCCAGGAATCCTCCGGAAACATAATATATTTCTTCTTCTCCGCCGGCTTTAATAACTCGAACCGGCCCTGGAATAAGAGCAGTTAGAAGAGGGGCATGGCCTGGATATATACCCAGATCCCCTAAACTGCCAGCAGCCACTAGTGATTCAATTTCACCAGAGAAAATTCTGTTTTCTGCGCTGGCTATATCACAATGAAAGGAATTTGCCATGATAGTCTCTGCTTTGCTGTTACGCTTTGGCTTTTGCTTTTAAGGTTTTAGCTTTTTCTACAGCTTCTTCGATGCCGCCTACCATGTAAAATGCCTGCTCCGGCAAATCATCGTATTCTCCTGCCAAAATTGCTTTAAAGCCACTGATCGTATCTTTCAGGCTCACATATTTTCCAGGGGAACCGGTAAACACTTCAGCCACGGTAAAGGGCTGTGAAAAGAAACGTTCAACTTTACGGGCCCGGCTGACTGCCAGTTTGTCTTCTTCTGACAATTCATCCATACCCAAAATTGCAATAATATCTTTCAGCTCTTTGTAGCGTTGCAGTATTGACTGCACACCACGGGCGACATCGTAATGTTCCTGGCCGATAGATAACGGATCAAGCTGGCGAGAGGTTGAATCAAGCGGATCCACAGCAGGGTAAATACCCAGAGACGCAATATCACGTGACAATACGACTGTTGCATCCAAATGGGCAAAAGTAGTTGCCGGGGAAGGGTCAGTTAAGTCATCGGCAGGAACATAAACAGCCTGAATCGATGTGATAGATCCTGTTTTAGTTGAAGTAATACGCTCCTGCAGAGCCCCCATTTCTTCAGCCAGAGTCGGCTGATAACCAACCGCAGAAGGCATACGTCCGAGCAAAGCAGAAACTTCAGTTCCTGCCAGGGTGTAGCGATAAATATTGTCGATAAAGAGCAGTACGTCACGGCCTTCATCGCGAAATTTTTCAGCCATCGTCAATCCTGTCAGCGCAACACGTAACCTGTTTCCCGGCGGCTCATTCATCTGACCATATACCATGGCAACTTTAGAGTTTTTAAAGTTATCAGTATCAATAACCTTGGCTTCCTGCATTTCATGATAGAAGTCATTACCTTCCCGAGTACGCTCTCCAACACCGGCAAATACCGACAAGCCTCCTCGACCAGTAGCAATATTATTAATCAGCTCCATCATGTTGACGGTTTTACCTACCCCGGCTCCACCGAACAGACCGACTTTACCGCCTTTTGCAAAAGGACAGACCAGATCGATGACTTTAATGCCTGTTTCCAGCACTTCTTCAGAAGCAGCCTGTTCGTCATAACTTGGTGCTTTACGGTGGATCGGCATTTTTTCTTTTTCGCCGATTGGGCCACACTCATCAATCGGATTACCCAGTACATCCATAATCCGGCCCAGTGTTTCCTCACCAACAGGAACGCTTACTGGGGCACCAGTATCATCTACGCTTAGACCACGGCTCAAACCCTCAGTAGATCCCATTGCGATAGTGCGAACAATGCCATCCCCAAGCTGCTGCTGGACTTCCAGCGTGATTGCTTTATCAGCAATATTCAAGGCGTCATAAACTTTAGGTACAGAGTCCCTGGGGAATTCCACGTCAATAACCGGGCCAATAATTTGTACGATGCGACCGCTGCTCATTTTAATTTCCTCTTACTTACCAATTCTTTTAAGTAACTTTTATAAAATTTCTAACATTTTAGAAAGCGTTATGTGCGACGCCAAGACGAGGCAAAAACTGTTTTTAGCGAGGGCGCTTACAGCTCAGTAAGTAACCGAGTTGAAAACAGTTTTTAACGAAGTATTGGCTAGCTTAATAGCTTTCCTCTTTTAAACAGCGGCTGCGCCGCCCACGATCTCTGACAATTCTTGAGTAATTGCAGCCTGTCTGGCTTTGTTATAAATAAGTTGAAGCTCATCGATAATCTCACCGGCATTATCTGTAGCGCTTTTCATCGCGATCATTCGAGCAGCCTGTTCACAGGCATTATTCTCTACTACTGCCTGATAGACTTGTGACTCAATATAGCGTGTTAACAAGCCGTCCAGTAGTTCTCGGGCATCCGGCTCATATATATAGTCCCAATGATGTTTTAACTCTTCATTTTCTGTCGCTCGAAGCGGTAATAGCTGGTGAATACTCGGTGACTGAGTCATGGTATTTACAAACTCATTGCCAACCAGAAACAATTTATCAATTTTTCCTTCTGAAAAACTATCCAGCATGACTTTTACAGCCCCGACAACATCTTCAGCCGCAGGTCTGTCACCAAGGTTACGAATCACAGCGACAACATTACCGCCATAGCTATTAAAAAAAGCCGCGCCCTTGGAGCCAACGGTACATATATCGACCTCCGCACCTTCATCATGCCAGGCCTTCATCGATTTGATCATCGTCTTAAACAGGTTAATGTTTAAGCCTCCACATAAGCCTCGGTCTGTTGATACCAGAATATAGCCAACCCTTTTCACTTCGCGCTCAAGCATATAGGTATGTTTATATTCAGGTGTTGAGGCGGCAATATGCCCAACTACGCCGCGAATATTAGTTGCATAGGGCTTGCCCAGTTGCATGCGTTCCTGGGCCTTGCGCATTTTGCTAGCAGCAACCATTTCCATGGCGCTGGTGATCTTCTGAGTATTTTTAATACTCCCGATCTGGTTGCGAATTTCTTTTCCGGCTGCCATTAACTGTTACCAGGACTGAGTGCTAATAAATTTATCCAGTGCAGCTTTGAATTTAGCCTCAATATCATCACTGTAATCACCGGTTTCATTAATATTGCCCATGAGCTCTGCCTGTTCGCTATTCATATAGGACAGCAATGAAGATTCGAAATCACCAATTTTGTTAATTTCGACTTCTTTCAAATATCCACCGTTTGCCGCATACAGCACAACGGCCATTTCCGCGACAGATAAAGGAGAATATTGTGCCTGCTTCATCAGCTCAGTTACACGTTGGCCGTGCTCAAGCTGTGAACGTGTGGCGTCATCCAGGTCCGATGCAAACTGTGCGAATGCTGCCAGTTCTCTATACTGGGCCAGAGCCAATCGAATACCACCACCCAGTTTCTTAATAATTTTGGTTTGTGCTGCACCGCCAACACGCGATACAGAAATACCTGCGTTCATTGCTGGACGCACACCGGCATTAAATAATGAAGTCTCGAGGAATATCTGTCCGTCTGTAATCGAAATAACGTTGGTAGGAACGAATGCCGAAACGTCACCTGCCTGAGTTTCAATAATTGGCAGGGCCGTCAAAGATCCGGTTTGCCCTTTTATCTCACCATTGGTGATTTTTTCGACATGCTCAGCGCTCACTCGCGCAGCTCTTTCAAGCAAGCGTGAATGCAAGTAAAACACGTCACCAGGATAAGCTTCACGACCTGGTGGACGACGTAATAACAGGGAAATCTGTCGATATGCCCATGCCTGCTTGGTTAGATCGTCATAAATTATCAAGGCGTCCTGACCACGATCCCGATAATACTCGCCCATGGTACAACCTGCATAGGGAGCAATAAACTGCATGGCGGCCGGATCGGCAGCACCAGCAGCAACTACTATGGTGTGATCCATTGCGCCATGTTCTTCAAGCTTTCTTACTACCGAAGCGATAGATGATTGCTTCTGGCCAATCGCAACATAAATACATTTAACGCCAGTTCCTTTCTGATTGATAATGGCATCAATAGCGACTGCAGTCTTACCAACCTGACGGTCACCAATAATCAGTTCGCGCTGTCCGCGGCCAATCGGCACCATGGCGTCGATAGCTTTCAATCCGGTTTGTACCGGCTGGGAAACGCCCTGACGTGCAATTACCCCGGGGGCAACCTTTTCTACAGCATCGGTTTGTTTGGCGTTAATCGGCCCCTTACCATCAATCGGGTTACCCAGCGCATCAACTACACGGCCTTCAAGCTCAGGCCCTACAGGAACTTCGAGGATTCTTTTGGTACAACGACAGGTCTGGCCTTCCGCCAGACTTTTATAATCACCCAGCACTACTGCACCCACAGAATCACGCTCAAGGTTTAGCGCCATGCCATAGAGGCCGCCTTCAAACTCAATCATCTCGCCATACATAACATCGGCAAGTCCATGGATACGAATAATGCCGTCTGACACGGAAACAATAGTGCCTTCATTCTGCGCTTGCGCAGAAATATCCAGACGATCAATTCGCTGTTTAATAATTTCGCTTATTTCTGAAGGATTTAGCTGCTGCATTCTTTTTTTCCCCTACTAGGAACCCATTGCTTCCGCGAGCTTATGCAATTTGCCGCGCACGGAATCATCTATTACCAAATCACCGGCGCGTATTACCATGCCGCCGATTAAATTTTTGTCAATCACACTGTGAATTTTTACATCCCGGCTAAGTTTCGCCTTGATCGCAGTAGCAAGTTGCTTCTCTGTCTCATCAAGTAACGGGAAAGCTGTGCTGATTTCAACGTCTATCGTTTTTTCTTTTTCTGCCTTCAATATGTCAAACAGAACAACGATCTCTGAAAGTAAAAGGAGGCGTTTATTTTCAGAAAGTATGTGCACAAAATTCTGTACCTGGGCATTTATTTCTTCGCCACACAAATCGATAACAATTTTTGCCTGCTGTTCCCCGGTCAAGGATGGCGAAGACAAAAGGTCTGCGACACGCTGGTTTTTAACGACCAGCGAAAGCTGGGCCAACATGGTTGACCAGGTTTTTAAGCCGTCTGAAAAAGCCGCTACTTCAAAAGCAGCTTTCGCATAGGGCCTTGCAATTGTTGTCAGCTCTGCCATTCTCTTTTGCTTTCCCTGTTAAAGGCTTTGCGCTAATTTTTCGGTCAGTTTGGCGTGAGCAGCTTCATCGATAGTCGCTTCAAGAATTTTTTCTGCGCCTGCTATGGCAATGCTTGCCACCTGCTTGCGTAACTGTTCTTTGGCGCGATTTACCTCTTGCTCAATTTCGGCCTGAGCGCCAACGATCATGCGCTGGCCTTCTTCGCGGCCCTGATTCTTGGCTTCTTCAATGATCTGGGTCGCACGCTTATTGGCCTGATCAATGATGCTGGCCGCTTGAGTTTTAGCTTCTTTCATCTGCGCGGCAACTTTTTCCTGAGCCTGCTCAAGATCTTTACCGGCTTTATCTGCTGCTTCCAGACCATCGGCAATTCTTTTTTGCCTTTCCGCCAATGCAGCAGTCAACGGAGGCCACACATATTTCATGCAGAACCACACGAAAAATGCGAAGGCAATCATCTGACCTAGCATAGTTGCATTGATGTTCACAGTTATACCTCTTGCTTATCTAACATTTGCTTCCTGCTTCAACCTGCTGTGATTAACCAGCCAGCGCAGCAGTAAAGGGGTTAGCAAAAGTAAACCACATGCCGATCGCAAGACCGATCATGGTGATTGCGTCGATCAAGCCCGCAACCAAAAACATTTTACCTTGCAGCATGGGTGCTAATTCCGGTTGACGGGCAGTACCTTCCAGCATTTTCCCGCCAAGTATTCCGAAACCAATTGCTGTGCCCAGCGCTCCAAGACCCAGTACCAACAGCACGCCTAGTACTGTATTAGCTAATATTAGCTCCATTTTTTTCCTCCAGTTTTAAAGGTGTTGCTTCACGTTAAATTAATTCTTGCCAGCTTTCATTTTTTATTTCAGTTTTCGTTCTGCTTATTAGTGATGTTCACAGGCCTGACTCAGATACACTATAGTGAGCATCATGAAAATAAAGGCCTGCAAAGGTACAACTAATAAGTGGAAAGCCGCCCAGAGAAAATGGGCCGGCAATTGAAATGCCCCGAACAAGGCAATCAACAGGAATACGAGTTCGCCTGCATAGAGGTTGCCGTAAAGTCGCAATCCCAGAGAGACAGGCTTGGCCAACAAGGTTGGCACTTCAATCAATAAATTAAATGGCATCATTTTCGGGCCAAAAGGCTGAAATGCCAGCTCCTTCAGAAAACCGCCGGTTCCCTTGATTTTGATACTGTAAAAAATAATAAGTATAAAAATGGAAAGCGACATGCCCAGCGTTATATTTGGATCCGTGGTAGGTACTACACGGAAAGCGATTTCCGGATCACCGCTTACTTTTTGGGCAAGCCAGGGGAACAAGTCTACCGGTACTAAATCCATGGTGTTCATTAAGAGAACCCAGCAAAAAATGGTCAGCGCTAATGGGGCAATGATAGCGTTAGTGCCGTGGAAGGTATCTTTTACGCTGGTATCAACAAACTCGTAAACCCATTCAACAAAATTCTGAAAACCGCTTGGGACTCCGCTTGTGGCATTTTTGGCAGCTCTTCTGAATAAAACAACAAAAATCAACCCTAGCCCTATTGACCAGCCCAGCATATCCACATGAAATGACCAAAAACCCATTTCTGCAACAGCCTCTTCACCATGCGCAATACCCCAATGACCCTCGGCATCTTTACCAAAGGTCAAGAATTGCAAATGGTGTTGGATGTACTCACCCTGGGTCTGGGTGTGTTCCGCTGCTTCGTGAGCTATTTCACCAGCTGTTTCAGCCATAGTTTAGCGATTTTCCTGTGTTTTAAACTTTTATGTGGATTTCAAACCCAGCGTAGCGGTTGCTATCAATCCTGTAAAAAGCGTAATAATAAAACCAATAATCACAGCCAATTCATTTAGGGGCCTTATTCCTGCGAATATCAAGGCAAACATTACAGCCGTAATAATCAGTTTGCCGCTTTCGCCAGCATAAAACGATTTTACGATGAGTAGCATTTGCCGGGCCCCACGATATCGAAAAGCTTTCAGGGCAAAATAAGCATTTGGCAATGTGCTTACCATACCACCAAGAAAAACAGAATACGCAGCAACACCATCCATCAAGGCAAAAACGCTCACTGCCGCTATTATAGTGACAATAAACTGAGTAACGATAGCCTTGTAAATTGGAGGAGCTTTGAGGTTAACGACTGCAGGTGTAGGCTCTTCAGCGTTGCTCATCCTGGTGTATACATACTTCGGTGCTTTTCGACGCTGCGGATTATAAAGATTTTAATGTCTACAGGCAACGGCAAGTACTCATTTACTTAATATGATTCAATATGCCGTCCAGCTGATCCAGGGAGCCATATTTAAGAATAAGCTTGCCCTTGCCTTTGGCTGTATGTTGTATCAGGACTTCAGCCCCCAGCTTATCTGAAAGGTCGTCCTGTAATTGCCGAATATCCGGGTCAATTGTTTTCTTTTCTACCGGAGTATTGGTTTTATTCTGCAAACCCCTGACCAGGGCTTCAGTCTGGCGAACCGACATACCCTTACCAACCACTGTTTGTGCCGCTTTGGTTTGTTGCTCGCCGCTTAAAGCAAGTAAAGCCCTTGCATGTCCCATCTCCAGGTCCCCATGCTCAAGTGAAATCCTGACATCGGGGTTTAAGCTCATTAAGCGAATCAGGTTGGTTACTGTGGTTCGGGACTTGCCAACGGCATCTGCCACTTCCTGCTGAGTGAGTTCAAATTCATCCTGCAGGCGCTTCAGGGCCATAGCTTCTTCTATCGGGTTCAGGTCCTCACGTTGTATATTTTCAATAAGAGCCATCGCAATAGCAGTATCGTCCGGAACATCTTTAACCAGCACCGGAATAGTGTCCAGACCCGCCATCTGGCAGGCGCGCCAGCGCCTTTCTCCGGCGATTATTTCATATTTATTGCTGCTGATTGGACGCACCACGATGGGCTGCATAAGTCCCTGAGCCTTAATTGAGGCGGCAAGATCTTCCAATGCTTCAGGGCGCATATCGAGGCGGGGTTGATATTTGCCTGCTTGTATAAATTCTATGGGCAATCGAAGCAAATCACTTTTTAACTCCGGATTGCCGGATTGCTGAGTGTCCGATGTTCGCTCAACCAAAATTGGCACAGCCTGGTCATCTGTACTACCCTGCTTATCCAGAGTTCCAAGTAATGCATCAAGGCCTCTACCCAGGCCGCGTTTTTTTAAAGCCATAGTCTTACTCTTTTAAAGGTTCTGCCTGATTCTGGCCATCTTTCTTTGCATACTGCCGGAGAATCTCTCCAGCCAGGGCAATATAGGCAAGCGCACCCCTGGATGCCTTATCATAAGCTATTACTGGTAAACCATAACTAGGCGCTTCAGCAAGACGGATATTGCGTGGTATCACCGTGCGATAAACCTTGCTTCCAAAGTATTCTTTTAATTGCTCGGAAACATCCAGTGTCAGGCGGTTTCTCGGGTCATACATGGTGCGCAGTATACCCTCTATCTCCAGAGCGGGATTCAGCTTGGTCGCTATTGCCTGTATGGTGTCATTTAAAGCAGTAAGCCCCTCCAATGCATAATATTCACATTGCATTGGAATTAATACGCTGTCTGCTGCAACCAGTGCATTAACCGTCAACATATTCAGCGAAGGCGGACAATCGATCAGAATAAAATCAAATTGTTCCTTATCTTCAGCAAATGCCTTTTTTAAGATGCTTTCCCTGTCTGAAGACTGCAACAAGGCAACTTCAGCTGCCGTGAGGTCTCCATTCGCGGGCAAGACTTCATAGCCTGCATCTTCAGCAAAAGTAACAACATCAGAGAACGATGCCTGGTCGATTAATAAATCGTAAACAGAGCACTCCAGGTCATTTTTCTCAATACCACTGCCCATCGTGGCATTGCCCTGAGGATCAAGGTCAACCATGAGTACATTACGCCCTGCTCGCGCCAGAGAGGCTGCCAAATTCACTGTTGTTGTGGTTTTGCCAACACCGCCTTTCTGATTAGCGATAGCAATAATTCGTGTCATTCTTAAACGCTTTATCAGACCCTACTTAACTCAAGCAAATGTCGAGCACCTTTTTCACCGGGAATTTTCAATTCATGCACCGCAAGCAATCTAAAGTCATCCGGTAGATCATTTATTTCTGCTTGCGGATACTGTCCTTTCATCGCCAGCAGCTTACTCTTTTCACCAAGCAAATGTCGAGTTTGCTCAATAAACTTCGCAAGTGTTGAATAAGCTCTGCTAAGGACAATATCAAAGACTTCTATGCTTTGATAGCTTTCAGCCCTGTCGTTAATCACCTCGACATTTTTGATGCCCAGCTGCACACAGGTTTGAAAAAGAAAACGGGTCTTCTTGCCATTACTATCGAGCAGGCTGACTTTTTTCCCCGGTTCACATATCGCGACAGGTAATCCCGGCAAACCCGCACCCGTTCCAACATCAAGTACGGATTGTCCATGAATAAAGGGCAGAATACTTAAACTATCCAGTAAATGAAGATTCAACATTAGCGCCGGATCTTTAATACCGGAGAGATTATAACTTTGATTCCATTTCGCGAGCAGCTCTAGATATGCAAGCAGGACATCTTGCTTGTCTGCACTTATTGTTAATTTGAGTTCCTTAATGCCCTCAGCCAGTTGTTGGCTAAATAATATTTTTGCCTGCGGTGATATTTTTTCCATCAGGCAGATTGACTAGCCTTTTCCTTGCCTGCATAGGAAGGTCCTGAAGCATGGTACTTCTTTAAATAAATAAGCAATAAAGAAATAGCGGCGGGCGTCACTCCTGGTATTCTGGAAGCTCTTGAAATTGTTTCGGGCTTTGCAGATGAAAGTTTTTGTTTTAGCTCGCTGGATAAACCAGATATCGACGCATAATCAAAATTCTCAGGAAGAAGCGTTTCAGCATGGTTTTTTAATTTTTCGATTTCTCCCTTCTGACGATCTATATAACCCTGGTATTTAACGCTAATTTCAACTTGTTCACTCACTGCCGGCGCCGGTTCTTGTGCTAATAATCCTGCCTTTATACAGGCCTTGTTAAGACTATCAACACTCACACCAGGACGTGCAAGTATGTCTGCCAGGTTATATTCATGAGCCAATGCTTTCTCCAACAGGGGATTAATCAATCCAGCTAGCTCAGAATTAGTATGTACCCAGGTTTTTTCCAGTCTCTCTTGTTCTTTAACAATTGCTTCGCGTTTCAATTCAAAAGCCTGCCAACGCTCATCATCAACCAGACCCAGTTCTCTTCCCTTTTCTGTTAAACGTAAGTCCGCATTATCCTGACGTAACATTAAGCGATATTCCGCACGACTGGTAAACATGCGATAAGGCTCCATAGTTCCCTGAGAAATCAGATCACCTACCAGAACGCCCATATAGGCCAGTTCTCTGCCAGGGCACCAGTAATCTTTTCCTTGAATCGCCAGGGCTGCATTAAGCCCGGCTAATAAGCCTTGAGCTGCTGCTTCTTCGTACCCTGTTGTGCCATTTATCTGACCGGCAAAGTACAAACCTTCTATAAATTTTGTCTCCAGTGAATACTTTAAATCCCGGGGATCAAAAAAATCATATTCAATGGCATAACCTGGGCGGATGATATGGGCATTCTCAAAACCTTTAATATTAACAATCAGTTGTTTTTGCACCTCAAATGGCAGACTGGTGGAAATTCCGTTTGGATACAGTTCATGGGTTTTCAATCCTTCCGGTTCAACAAAAATCTGATGACTGGTCCGGTCAGAGAAACGCACGACTTTATCTTCTATTGAGGGACAGTACCTTGGCCCAACACCTTCTATTTCGCCCGTATACATTGGTGAAAATTTCAAGCCGGCACGAATAATATCGTGGCACTTTTCATTAGTTGCTGTGATATAACAACTGACCTGCTCTGGATGTTCCTCTACTTTGCCTAAATAAGACATCACTGGCAGGGGATCATCTCCTGCCTGTTCCTGCATTAGTTTAAAATTGACGGTCCGAGCATCTATTCTTGGCGGGGTTCCTGTTTTTAAGCGGCCAACACGAAACGGCAATTCTCTTAGCCTGTGCGCCAAAGCGATTGATGGTGCATCGCCAGCCCTGCCGCCAGCATAATTTTCCAGACCTATATGAATTTTACCGCCGAGAAAAGTTCCTGTTGTTAAAATAACCCGAGAGGCGTAAAAACGCTGTCCCATTTGTGTGATAACCCCACAAACTCTTTCACCTTCAAGAATCAGATTATCAATGGCCTGTTGAAAAATATGTAAATTTGGCTGATTCTCAAGTATCTCCCTTATCGCAGCCTTATACAGAAGCCTGTCTGCCTGTGCACGAGTGGCTCTGACTGCGGGTCCTTTACTGGCATTCAGCGTGCGAAACTGTATACCTGCCAGATCTGCTGCTTTAGCCATTGCACCACCCAGGGCATCTATTTCTTTAACCAGGTGCGTTTTTCCAATACCACCAATGGCCGGGTTACAGGACATTTGGCCAAGGGTTTCGATGTTATGTGTTACCAGCAGGGTATTTACACCCATGCGCGCAGAAGCCAGGGCTGCTTCAGTGCCCGCATGTCCACCACCAATCACAATAACGTCAAAACGTTCGTGCATACATAAACTCTTTCTTTTGAGGGGCGCTAAGTATACGGTTTTGCAAAAAAATTTATAGAGCTATCTTAAATAAATAATATGTATATATAGATAGAAGAGTATATGGATATTATTTAAATATTATTATTACTATTAAGCTGATCTGAGCTGTGTAAAAGCCTATAAAGGTAATATTTATCAACAGCTTACATTGATATAACTTTGTGGGGAAGCTGCGTTAAAGCTGCTGGTAAGCATGGGCTTAACTGTTTGCTCTAATGTATAACATTTTGCTCATTCAGGTTTGGACAAGTTCTACATTATTTATACAGAAAATAAGCCGCTTTTGGGCCTGCTTGTCCACAGCTTGTTAGTTATGTTTTTTCTTATTTTGATCACTTGCCGATACAAAAAGAGGAAAAAATTTCACCAAGCAAGGCATCAGAACTAAATTCACCCGTAATTTCAGAGAGTGCCTGCTGTGCCTCACGCAAGTCATCAGCGAGTAATTCTCCAGCCTTAAATTCGGTTAACTGTTCATACGCTGCTTGTAATGACAGCTGTGCTCGTTTAAGCGCATCCAAATGACGGCGTCTGGCAATGAAACCACCTTCTTCAGTATTAAGAAATCCAGCAGCCTGTTTTAGTTGTGTAATAAGATAATCAAGTCCTTGCTTCTTCAAGGCAGAAATTGCAACACAAGGCAGACCAGTATCACTATCTGTACTATAACCAGGCATCTGTTCTGCTAAATCTATTTTATTTTTTACCAATGTAATTTTACGTAGATTATTTTCATCTTGGTTGAGTTGCTGCCATAGCGTGTTGTTTTTGAGTTCAATATCAGAGCTGCCATCTACAACGAATAAAATGTGATCAGCGTTTTTTAATGCTTCCCAGGTTCGTTTAATGCCTTCCTGCTCAACGATGTCAGAGCTGACTCTTAGCCCTGCAGTGTCAATTATATGTATGGGCAAGCCGTCAATATTAATTAATTCTTTCAGGGTATCTCGGGTGGTACCAGCGACATCTGTCACGATTGCTGTAGCCCGGCCACTAAGCAGATTTAACAGACTGGATTTCCCAACATTAGGTTCGCCTACTATTACTATGGAAACGCCTTCCTTTAAAATGCTGCCGGTTCGCGCCTGACTCAACACGCTTTCTAAATTCTGTTGAATAAGGTGTAGTTTGGTTTTCACATCACCGGAAGTTAAAAAATCAATTTCTTCTTCTGGAAAATCTATGGACGCTTCTACAAAAACGCGCAATTCAATAATAGAAGTAAGCAGTTGATTAATCAGATTTGAAAACTCTCCCTGCAGAGAGCGAAGCGCAAACTTAGCAGCTGTAATGGAATGACTTTCTATAAGATCAGCTATAGCTTCAGCCTGAGCAAGATCAATTTTATCGTTAAGAAAGGCTCGTTCTGAAAACTCCCCGGGCCGTGCAACTCTGGATCCGCATTTCAGAATTGCCTGGATTAACTGATCAAGGATAATTGGTCCACCGTGAGCCTGAAATTCAATAACATCCTCCCCGGTAAATGAAGCGGGAGACGGGAAAAAAAGGCTCAGACCCTGATCTATGATTTCATTATCAGAGTTACGAAATGTAGAAAAATGTGCATATCTGGCGGGAGGAATTTCACCCAGGATAGTAATAGCAATATTTTTTACCAGGGGGCCGGAGACACGAACAATACCAACACCTCCGATACCGCCGGGAGTTGCAATGGCACAAATTGTATCAATTTTGGCTTCACTGCTGCTGGGCATGGGGTGTTTTAATCAGGCAGTTTTGCTTTCGTAAGATTTATTTACACTGCGAATAATATAGGACTGCTGTAAGATGTTGAAGATGTTACTAACCAGCCAGTATAAAACGAGACCTGATGGAAACCACAGGAAAAACACCGTAAAGATAACAGGCATTAATTTCATTACTTTTGCCTGCATGGGATCAGCGGTGGCCATGGGTGTCATTTGCTGAGATATAAACATTGATACACCCATGATCAGAGGCAATATAAAATAAGGATCCATCTGGGACAAATCGTTATACCAGAAGATGAAAGGAGATTGCCTTAATTCAATACTCTTCATAAGAACCCAATAGATGCCAATTAGTACCGGCATCTGCAGCAGCATGGGCAGACAACCACCAAGCGGATTGACCTTTTCTTTTTTCCACAGCTCCATTTGTGCCTGCATTAATTTTTGTTTATCGTCACCATAACGATCTTTCAGATGGGCAACTTTGGGCGCCAGGCGTCTCATTTTAGCCATTGATCGGTAACTTGATGCTGACAGGCGCATAAAAAGAACTTTTATAACAATGGTTAAACCAATAATTGACCAGCCAAAATTGCCAAACAGGCTGTAAATTTTCATTAATAGCCAGAAAATAGGCTGTGCAATAAACCATAGCCAACCATAATCAATGGTTAAATCCAGGTCTTCATGAATTTCTTCCAGTCGATACTGGTCTTTAGGTCCGGCCCAGAATCCAGCCTCTAAAACCTGTGTCGTGCCAGGGGCTACAGAACTTTGTGGTCCGACAAAACCTAACAGGTATTCGCCAGCATTATTTCTTCTTGTTGAGAAGGTATTAGTCTGGTTGGCATCCGGGATCCAGCTGCTCAGGAAATAGTGTTGTGAGAATGCTACCCATCCACCCTCGACAGTATAGTTGGGTTCACCATCATCAATATCATCGAAACTGATTTTTTTATAAGGATCATCTGCGAGACTTATTGCTGCACCGAGAAAATCGCGTAATCCAAAACCGCCGGTAGTACTGGGGTCAGGAGCGCGGTCACGTTTTATTTGGCCAAACAGGTTTGCGCTCCAAGTATCTGGACTTTTATTATCAATCAAATACTGGACTCTAATCAGATAATCATCAGCACTAAAAATAAAGCGTTTGGTGATTTCTACGCCTGCTGGAGTGGTATACAGCAGGTCTACACTTAGTTCACCCTGATTGATTGAGTAATTGCTTTGTTGTGCCTGGTAGACCGGACGGCCAGCGCCACTGGCATCAGGGCCATTCACTCCGATCAAGCCGCTCTGTGAAACATACACGCCCATACTGTCATTTCTAAGCAGTATGAAAGGATCATCAAGGGCATCCAGACTGGTTGGATATTTGGGCAGGGCTATAGAGGTGATATCACCACCCAGTAAATTAATCCTTACCTGGTGGACAGGGGTTGTTATGGAAATAAAACGATCTGCAGAAAGCGGCGCCGCATTTATGCTGGCCGTATTCCCGGTTTGTACCTGAGGCAAATCGGAAGCCAGTCCATCGGCGGCTGGTATAAGCACATCAGGCAAATCCAGAGAGCTTTGTTGCACAGCAGTTGTTGCACTACCATTTTGCTGGCCTTGCTGGGGATAGTCTTCATTCCAGGCCAGCAACATTAAGTAGGAAACGAGCGCCAGGCCGGCAATTATTGCATTACGGGTATGATCCATAGTGTTGCTTACTTATGACAGGTTGATTCAGAGGACTGAGGCACGGGGTCAAGGCCTCCTTCATGATAAGGGTGACAGCGGCAAATTCTTTTTATGCCGAACCAGCTGCCTTTTACGGCGCCATGTATTTGAATAGCTTCATAAGTATAGGATGAACAGCTTGGGTAGTATCGGCAGTTCTGTCCCAGCATAGGGCTAATAAAATAACGGTAGGCTGCAATCAGAAGCAAAATGGCCCGGGCAGGCAAAGAGGGTTTGTGACTCGGCATTATGATTTCTTTTTCAATTTGAGTATCAGTTCATCAAGTAGCTTGTTCATTTGTACTTGTACTTCCCTGTTGTCCAGCTGATCTAAACCATGTCTGGCCAGCACAACGAGATCAATTGTACCAAACTCTGCCTGTCTTAATCGAAAAGATTCACGAATTATTCTTTTAAGTCGGTTCCTTTGAACTGCTGTTTTAATATGCTTTTTCGCGACAATAATACCAAGCCGTGGAGGGCCATCTGAGTTACCGACAAGGATTAGGATTACAGGGCTTGATAGCTTAAAGGCGGTTTTTTGAAAAACCGGATTAAATTGTGCCGGACCCAAGAGGCGGGCCGCTTTGCTAAAGCCCTGCTTGGCCATTGGCTTCTCCTTGTTAATGAAGAGCTCCAGTTTAGCGTAAGGGCCCATCGGGCTTTTGTGTAAATTCATGGCACTCAATCGAGATACCATGATTACCAAGCCAAATCAGGCAGAAAGCTTGGCTCTGCCTTTAGATCTTCTGCGGTTCAGGACGAGACGACCGCCTTTAGTTGCCATTCTGGCTCTGAAACCGTGGGTTCTGGCTCGTTTCAGGACGCTTGGCTGAAATGTTCTTTTCATAACTGACTCTACAACAGGTTATTAACAAGGTTGACCGGTTAAAAAAACGGGCCCCTAAACAGGGATCGCGATTCTAAAGGGTTCACCTATGGAAAGCAAGAAATGGTCATAATTCCGTTATACTACTTTATTAAATCAGAGTGTATCGACGCTAATTTGGGAGAAAGAAGGGCGCTGCCCCAAACCTGTGAAAAAACCAGAAACAACTAAAAAGGCGCGTAATTTAGGCCAACAAGTTTTGCACAGCTTATGCACAAGAAGTTGCCTTTATAAAACATCAAAATGCCCCTTGCTTTCGCCCTTTATTTTTCAGCCTAATGACCGTAACACATTGATAGTTATGGCTTAAAATAAGCATGAACTTTTTATGGTTTTTGGGTTTTTGTGTGGATAAGAGTGCCTGCAATCAGTAAAATCTATTCAAAACCTAATAATAAAAATTCCAAATTGGAGTCCTTAGCATCGTGATAGTAGCTACTTGGCAGAAGTGTATTTATTGCCTTAAGAACGAACTCCCAGCTCAACAGTTCAACACCTGGATCAGACCCTTAAGAATTGCAGAAAAATCTGAAATGCCAGCCAAAGAAGTTGGCGATTCCGAACGGGATACAGCTAAAGGGGTGCTCTATTTATTAGCGCCAAATAAGTTCGTGCTGGAATGGATAAAGGATAATTTTCTTGAGCGAATTCAGGAGCTGTTGGAAGAATTAAGTCTGCAGGCGCCACCAAGCCTGCGACTGGAAGTCGCGAATACTTCCGGCTTCGCCTTGGCAGACACGATTAGCACTGCAGATCTCAGTAATTTACAGACCCCCGATAGACATGCTGATCTGCCAGAAGGTCAAAAGCATCAGGCCTTGGAAGCTCAAGACAGCTCTTATGCGGCGGTCAGTTCCGGTCAAGACCATGTCGCCCAGGATGACAGCCATAGAGGCAATCTTGTCAATTTTCTTAATGCCAGCTCAGCAAGCAAACAGCGCAGGACAATCCCGCAGCAAAGCTCGTCTTCCTTCGGCAACAAACTTGGTGGACGATTACGCTTTAAAGGCGAGCTGAATAAGAGCTATACCTTCAATAACTTTATTGAGGGTAAGTCTAACCAGCTTGCACGGGCTGCAGCCAGGCAGGTTGCCGATAATCCCGGAGGCGCATACAACCCGCTCTTTATCTACGGAGGTGTTGGTCTCGGCAAAACGCACCTGATGCACAGCATTGGCAATCACTTGCTGGAGCAAAACCCTGATGCAAATGTTGTTTATCTGCATTCTCAGACTTTTGTAGGTAGCATGGTTTCAGCCTTGCAACTGAATGCCATTAACGAATTCAAGCGCTATTATCATTCGGTAGATGCCTTACTAATTGACGACATTCAGTTTTTTGCCAACAAAGAACGTTCCCAGGAAGAGTTCTTCCATACCTTCAATGCGATTTTTGAAGGCGGCCGCCAGATCATTATGACCTGCGATAAATATCACAGCGAAATAAATGGTCTTGAAGACCGGCTGAAGTCCCGTTTTGGCTGGGGTTTATCGGTAGCGGTGGAGCCTCCAGAGCTAGAAACCAGAGCGGCCATACTGATTAACAAGGCCAATAGAGAAAATGTCTTTTTACCAAACCAGGAAGCCATGTTTATGGCCCAGAAGCTCCGCTCGAATGTTCGTGAGCTTGAAGGCGCACTGAAAAAAGTCATTGCCCATGCCAGATTCACCGGCAGTGAGATTACAGTCCCACTAATTAAAGAAGCACTTAAAGACCTTTTAGCTATCCAGAATAAACTGATTAGTGTGGACAACATTCAACGTACGGTTGCCGAGTATTACAAAATTAAAATGACTGATATGATATCGAAACGGCGCAACCGCTCCATAGCAAGACCAAGACAAATTGCCATGTGCCTGTCGAAGGAGCTGACGAATCACAGTTTGCCGGAAATCGGCACTATGTATGGGGATAGAGATCACACAACCGTGATGCATGCCTGTAAAACTATTAATGAATTAAAAAAGTCTTCCTCAGATATTTATGAGGATTATCAAAACTTGTTAAGGTCCTTATCCAGTTAACATCAAGCCAGTTAATGTGAACAAAGAGTATAGCCATGCAATTTGAAATTTCCCGAGAGACCCTCATAAAACCCCTGCAACTGGTCACTGGCGTTGTTGAGCGTCGGCAAACATTGCCAGTGTTATCCAATGTGTTGCTGGTTCTTGATGGCAATCAGCTTTCTATGACCGGTACCGACCTTGAAGTTGAGCTGATTGGCCGCGTAGCGGTAGAGGAAGTTGGCCAGGGAGGAGAAGTTACCGTTCCTGCAAGAAAACTTATGGATATCTGTAAATCGTTGCCGGATAGCGCAAGCCTGAAATTTGAACTTGATGACAACAAACTGGTCATTCGTTCTGGCAGAAGCCGCTTTTCACTTTCTACCTTGCCGCCATCAGATTTTCCTAGTGTTGATGAATCTTCCGAAGCCCTGGCTTTTTCAATTTCCCAGGCACGATTAAAAGAGATGCTTGATAGCACCAGCTTTGCAATGGCGCAGCAGGATGTCCGCTATTATTTAAATGGCCTTCTGTTTGAAGTGAGCCCTAACTTTCTCCGTGTTGTAGCAACGGACGGGCATCGCCTTGCGATGGACACTGAAAACATGAATACTCCTATAGACAAGGCTTTACAGGTCATAGTGCCCCGCAAAGGCATTTTGGAGCTTGCACGCTTGCTGGCTGATGGCGACGAAAGTGTTGACATAACTGTTGGCGCAAATCATATACGTGCCAAAACAAGTAATTTCACTTTTACCTCCAAACTGGTCGATGGCAAGTTTCCCGATTATGATCGGGTACTGCCAAAAGGCGGAGACAAGAAAATCATTGCTGATAGAAATGAGTTGAGACAATCGCTAAGCAGAACGGCCATTCTGTCTAATGAAAAGTTTCGCGGTATACGCTTAACTCTTCTTAATGATGAAATTAAGATACTTGCCAATAATCCGGAACAGGAAGAAGCAGAAGAAATAGTGCCTGTCGAATATACCGGAGATTCACTAGAGATAGGCTTTAATGTGAGCTATTTGGTCGATGTACTGACAGTACTTGATTCAGATACAGTACAGCTGATTGTTTCAGACCCAAACAGCAGTGCGCTTATTCAGGCAGAAGAAAACAGCAGTGCTTTATATGTTGTTATGCCAATGCGCTTATAAAGCCAACAAAGCGATGAGGCCAACCAGGGTCTCTACTTTATGCCATTGTTAAAAAAGCTCAGTATTACCAGATTGCGAAACCTGGATACTGTAACTATTGCTCCTTCTCCAGCCTTTAATTTTATTTATGGAGAAAATGGCAGCGGCAAAAGCTCCATGCTGGAAGCTATCTTTCTACTGGGCCGTGCAAAAACCTTCCGCAGCGCATCAAAAACACCAATTATCCAGATTGGCACTAATGACTGTGTAATCCATGCATTACTTGACGAAGAGCAGAGTCTTGGCTTTAGCCGGACACAAAGTGGAGATCAACAAATTCGCATCAATGGGCAAAATGCCGGCAATAGTGCCGAACTCGCACAAAAACTACCTCTACAGCTCTTTAATGCAGATGCTTTTAAAATACTCGAGGGTGGGCCAGGAGTCCGCAGAGGGTTTTTGGATTGGGGAGTGTTCCACGTGGAACAAGACTTTATTTCACACTGGAGACAGGCTCAAAGAGCTCTTTTGAACAGAAACAGCCTGCTTAAGAAAAGGAATATTGATCATGCTGAATTGAAGCCATGGACCCAGGAGTTCTGCCGGCACGCAGAAGAAGTGCACAAATATCGGGAGGCCTATATAAAGAAGTACGTATTATCCCTATCGACTACTTTGAATGAAATGTTGCCCCTCGACAGTTTTTCACTGAAATATGTAAAAGGCTGGGAGCAAGACGAGGATCTTGAAGCCGTCTTAAGCAAGAGCCTGGACAAGGATATTAAATATGGCCATACGGCTTCAGGGCCACATCGTGCAGATTTGAAGATTCAGATAGGAAGTGAGTCCGCGGCAGAACACCTGTCACGTGGCCAGCAGAAGCTATTGCTTATTGCCATGAAATTTTCCCAGGCAATTTTACTAAAGGAGCAATGCAGCAAGAGTTGTGTTTTCTTGCTAGATGACCTGCCAGCAGAGCTTGATAGCGCTAACAGATCACGGGTACTTGCTATGCTTTCAAAACTCGGAGAGCAGGCTTTTATAACAGGAATAGCTAAGCAGGACTTGCTTGAAAGCATGCAGGAAATCGGTAAAGAAATGAAGCTGTTTCACGTGGAACATGGTAAAATAGCGACCGAATAAGAGCTTGCAGAATGCAGTCTCTAAGGCCCGTAAATATTGGGCTGGCGGGCATAGCAAAGCAGATTTGACTCTGGAAAGAAGATAAAGGGGGCCAGGACATGGCAACAGAATCGAAGAATTATGACTCATCCAGCATTAAGGTGCTCAAAGGCCTTGATGCCGTTCGTAAAAGACCCGGTATGTACATCGGTGACACTGATGATGGCACAGGATTGCATCACCTGGTTTTTGAGTTGGTCGACAATTCTATTGATGAGGCCCTGGCTGGGCATTGTGATCTGATCAAGGTCGTTATCCATAGTGATGAAACGATTAGCGTTTCAGACAATGGCCGTGGTATCCCAACCGAAATTCATGAAGAGGGGGTTTCGGCGGCAGAAGTCATTATGACAGTCCTGCATGCCGGGGGTAAGTTTGATGACAACAGCTACAAAGTATCCGGGGGGCTGCACGGAGTTGGTGTTTCCGTGGTGAATGCGCTGTCTTCGTATTTAAAATTAACAATTTATCGTCAGGGCAAAATACATGAGCAGACCTATCATCATGGCGTGCCTGAAAAGCCCCTTGAAGTTGTTGGCGATACAGATGTCACAGGGACTTTATGCCACTTCAAGCCCTCTATAGAAACCTTCACTAATATAGAGTTTCACTATGAAATACTGGCAAAAAAACTACGCGAACTGGCATTTTTGAATGCCGGTGTTTGTATTGAGCTGGCTGATGAGCGCACAGAAAAAGTAGAAACCTTTAAATATGAAGGCGGCTTAAAAGCCTTTGTTGATTACCTGAATCAAAATAAAACTGCTATTAACAAGGTTTTCCATTTTTCAGCAGAAACAGAAGAAGGTATCGGCATTGAAGTGGCCATGCAGTGGAATGATGGCTATCAGGAAAATATCTACCCCTACACCAATAATATTCCACAGAGAGATGGCGGTACACATATAGCCGGCTTTCGTGGTGCTTTGACCAGAGTCCTGAACAACTATATGGACAAAGAAATGCAAAGCAAAAAGGGCAAGGAAGTAGCAACATCCGGAGATGATGCACGGGAAGGCCTGACTGCAATTATCTCGGTAAAGGTTCCAGATCCTAAGTTTTCATCCCAAACCAAGGACAAGCTGGTTTCCTCTGAAGTAAAAACCGCCGTCGAGCAAGAGATGGGCAAATATTTCACGGATTATTTACTCGAAAACCCTCAGGAAGCGAAGAGTATCGCCAACAAAATGCTGGATGCGGCTAGAGCCAGAGAAGCAGCACGCAAGGCCAGGGAAATGACTAGGCGCAAGGGAGCTTTGGACATAGCGGGTCTGCCAGGCAAGCTTGCAGATTGTCAGGAAAAAGACCCTGCTCTTTCTGAAATATATATTGTGGAGGGAGACTCTGCAGGAGGCTCAGCAAAACAAGGCCGAAACCGAAAAAATCAGGCAATCCTGCCCTTGAAGGGCAAAATTTTAAATGTTGAAAAAGCACGCTTTGATAAAATGCTCAGTTCAGCGGAAATAGGTACATTAATCAAGGCCTTAGGCTGTGGAATCGGTGGCGAGGAGTTTAATCCTGAAGCGCTCCGTTATCACAGTATTATCATCATGACGGATGCTGATGTGGATGGTTCGCACATTCGAACCCTATTGCTGACATTCTTTTTCAGGCAGATGCGAGAACTGGTTGATCGTGGTCATATTTTCATTGCCCAGCCTCCTCTTTATAAGATTCGCAAGGGTAAACAGGAACAATATTTAAAAGATGATGATGAGCTTGCACAGTTTCAAATACAGGTTGCACTTGAGGATGCCAGCCTGCACGTTAGCAAGGATGCGCCAGGCTTTAGTGATAAGGCTCTGGAAGAGCTGGTAAACAGGTACCGAAAGGTACAACGCATAGTTAAGCGTCATTCCCAGCACTACCCAGAAGAGGTGCTACAGGCCCTTATTTCTCTGCGCCCTTTGTCTCCTGAGGATCTCAGTGCAGAGGAAAAAGTACAGGCTTGGGTTGAAGAACTGCAGGCTAAAGTTGCCAGGGCAAATGTATCAGGTGCACTTTATGTTTTCTCTAATAAATATGATGAAGAAGAAAAACTCTATGAGCCATTGATAATCTCAACGATTCACGGCGTGAAGCGAAAAGTGGCAATTACGCCAGAGTTCTTTAAGTCATTGGATTATAAGGAAATGTATGAACTGGGTGAGACTCTGGAAGGGCTCTTTGAAGTTGGAGCCTATGTCAGACGTGGCGAAAAGAGACAAGATGTTAAAGGTTTTAGGGAAGCGCTTGACTGGTTGATGGCTGATGGGATGAAAGGCTTCTATTTGCAGCGTTATAAAGGCCTGGGTGAAATGAACCCCGGTCAGCTGTGGGAGACAACTATGGATCCAAGCTTTCGTAGAATGGCAAAAGTCAGTATTGATGATGCCATGGCAGCAGATCAGTTATTTTCTACCCTGATGGGCGATCAGGTTGAGCCTCGCAGAGAGTTTATTGAGTCGAATGCATTAACCGTCTCAAACCTTGATGTTTAGGTAAAATTAAATGAATCCCCGAAGCGAGACAAGAATAGCATATGCTAAGCATATGACTATGTGCCTTGTTTAATCCAGACTTCTACCTCATTGGTCAATTCCCGAGCAGAACGCCCCTTTGTATCGATTGCCTGGCCGATTCGAACTTGAATTGTGCCAGGGTATTTAATGAATTTTCTGGCGGGCCAGTAAAGTCCGGCATCATGTGAAACAGGCAATACACGGGCTTCCGCCGCAATTGCTAACACGGCCCCACCGGTTTGATAAATTTTATTTTGCCCGGGCGCCACACGTGTCCCTTCGGGAAAAATAAGAATTGATATATTACTCTCCAGACGCTGTTTGCCTTGTTCAAGTATTGCCTGACGAGCATTGAGTTTACGTTTTCTGTCTATTGCGATGGGTTTAAGCAATGCCAATGACCAGCCGAAAAACGGAATACTTAACAGCTCCTTTTTTAAAATAGCCGAAACAGGTGAAAAATAATAATAAAGAAAAATTGTTTCCCAGGGGCTTTGATGATTGCTAAGTATAACCAAGGCATCATCAGGAATGTTTTCCTGCCCTTTGATATCAACATGAATTGAGCAGCAAAGTTTTAACCAGAATAAGGCGAAGCGGTTCCAATATAAAAAATAATGATAACGTCCTTTTAAGGATAAAAATGGACCTATGGTAAGACACAAACAAGCGCAGATAAGTAAGGAACTATAAAAACCCAGATAGAAAATGCAGCTGCGGATAAACAGAAAAATTGTTAGCATTTTTTTTCCCGGAGCTTTGCTGTAGGTGGCCTGTTAAGAATCATTAAGCTTGAGATAAAATATACTCGCTGGCTGCGAGCAGATCATCGACGACAACAGTTTGTTTTTTCTTGTCTGAATCAAGACTCTGTTCAACAAGTGCGCCCTTGCCGGTTCTTACCAAAATTGGCCGGCATTGTTTTGTAAGAGCAACATCAATATCCTTTTCAGTGTCACCTATAAAATAAGCATTTTTTACTGATAGCGAAAATTCATTTTCCAGTTGGTTTAATAGACCAGGTAAAGGTTTACGACAATTACAACCCTCATCCGGACCATGTGGACAATAGAAGACGGCATCTATTTTACCACCGGCACTCTCTACCAGTGAGCACATATAACTGTGAATATTGGCCAGAGTTATATCATCAAAATATTCTCGTGCTATTCCGGATTGATTGGTGGCGACAGTTATCAAATATCCTGCTTGTGATAAGCGTACGATGGCTTCAATGCTGCCGGGAATCGGTATCCATTCATCAACGGATTTTATATAGTCGTCTGAATCCTGGTTTATAACCCCGTCCCTATCAATAATTACTACCGGCTGAGTCATAAAAATTTTGTTGATGATAAATCAAGAAGTTGGAAGGAAAGAAATATCGGCTATTTGTAAAAATAATTGCCGTATTCGATACAGTAAAGCCAGGCGATTTTCTCTTACTGGGATGTCTTCAGTGTTAACCATAACTGAATCAAAAAACTGGTCAAGTGGCGCTTGTAATGAAGCCATTTGTGTCAAGGCTTCCTGAAAATGAGTCGCTTCGATTAAAGGGCCTGTTAAATTTATAATTGAGCTTAAATGTTCTGCTAATTGCAGTTCGGCAGGCTCTGTTAAAAGCTTGCTGTTAATTTCTTGTGTCGGGGTCGAGTCCAGTTTAGCCAGTATATTGGCAACTCTTTTGTTAGCCGCTGCCAGGGCCTGGGCTTCTGGTAATTTTATAAAATGATTGACGGCCATAATTTGTTGATTAAAGGTCAGCGGGTTATTTGAGCGAACGGCATCCACGGCAAGAAAAACAGAAGTACTTATTTTCTGGTCGGCATAATAGGCCCGGAGTCGGTCATAAATAAAATCCATTACATTTTGTGATAAATCAGCTGAAGGCGAAAGCTTGCCAAAACTTTTTACAGACTCATTTACACATTCCTGTAAATTAAGGTTCATTTGCTTTTCCAGCAAAATTCTTAGGACACCAAGGGCCGCTCGACGTAAAGCGAAAGGATCCTTTGAGCCGCTTGGAGGTTGGCCAATAGCAAATAGTCCTACAATAGTATCGAGCCTTTCAGCCAAGGCTAAAACTATGCCGGTTTCTGATTCGGGTAGTTTGTCGCCAGAGAAGCGTGGTAAATACTGCTCTTCAAGCGCCAAAGCGACCGCTTCGTTTTCTCCGTCGTTAAGTGCATAGTAATGACCCATAATGCCTTGCAGATCTGCAAACTCGCCAACCATACTGCTGAGTAAATCACATTTTGCCAGCTCGGCAGCTCTTAGTGCAGTGGCCGTATTAAAAGCAAATTGTTGCGCAAGATAGCCGGAAAGATTTTTGACACGTTGGGTTTTATCAAAAACACTGCCCAGCTCTTGCTGAAAGACAACGCGCTTTAATGTCTCAAGGTGAGCTTCCAGTTTTTGCTTTTTATCCTGTTCGAAAAAGAATGCAGCATCAGCAAGCCTGGGGCCAATGACTTTTTCATTACCGAGGATAACCTGTTGAGGGTCTTTACTCAGCAAATTACTGATGGTTATAAAACAGGGCAGCAAGCGCTCATCATTATCAAGTAAATAAAAACATTTTTGATGTGTCTTTAAAGAAGAAATCAAGGCTTCTTTGGGAATGCTTAAATAGCTTTCATCAAAATTTCCGGTTAGTGCAACAGGCCATTCAACCAGCGCCGTAACCTCATCGAGCAGCTCTTCATCAATGATGACCCTGGCTTGCTTGGCTTTGGCTTCATCAAGCAGCAGGTTATGGATATGCTGTTTCCGTTTTTGAAATGAAGGCTCAACGTAAGCCGTTTCCTCGAGCAAGGAAGGGTAATCATCCGTGGATTCTAGCTGGATTTTTCCATGATGAAGAAAACGATGGCCGTAGGTAAAGGTATCTGTTTGCAGGCCCAGAATGGTTGTGGAAATTAGTTCCTTGCCAAAAAGCAAAACAACCCAGTGTACGGGTCGCACAAATTCTTCTCGTGAGCTCCCCCAACGCATACGTTTGGGAATTGGCAGTGCAGCCAGGGCACGGGAAACAATTTCAGGCACTAACTTGCTGGTGGCTTCGCCAGGTTTTGTTGCGCTGAAAAAAAGTTTTAGTACCTTGCCATCCAGTTTCTCTTGTAAAAGCGTCACTTCAACACCACAAGAGCGGGCAAAACCTTCAGCGGCTTTGCTTGCTTTGCCCTGTTCGTCGTATGCCACTTTCACAGCCGGGCCATAACGTTCATGGAGGCTATCTGCCTGCCTGTGCTGCAGCGCTATTATTTTTAGGGCGAGACGTCTGGGTGTGGCAAATACCTCTATATTGCTGAACTTCAAAGCTGCATCCTGCAGGCCTTTTTGAACTTCATCCCGAAAGGCATTAGAAAGTGACAATAATGCTTTGGGAGGCAACTCTTCGGTGCCGATTTCTATTAATAAATCAGAAGGAGACATCGCTTACTTGCCCCCCTCTTTTGACAGGTTTTGTAAACATTCCTTCCTTAATTTTTCAGGAGCCAGGGGAAACCCAAGTTTGGCTCTGGCATCAAAATAGCCCTGTGCAACCAGACGCGCCAGAGTTCTTACACGCAGGATAAAACGCTGTCTTTCGGTCACTGAAATTGCCGAGCGGGCATCCAGCAGGTTGAAATAATGTGATGCCTTCAGTACCTGTTCGTAAGCAGGTAATACCAGCGAGTTTTCTATTAAAGATAGACATTGTTTTTCACATGCGTCGAAATCCTTAAACAGATTGTCTGTATCGGCATGCTCAAAGTTATAGGCCGACATTTCTACTTCATTCTGGTGGAAGACATCGCCATAGGTAACGATGCCGGAGGGCGACTCTGCCCAGACAATATCGTAAATCGAATCTTTGCCTTGCAGATACATGGCCAGTCGCTCCAGGCCGTAAGTAATTTCTCCGCTGACGGGGTAACACTCCAGTCCGCCAACTTGCTGGAAATAGGTAAATTGTGTGACTTCCATGCCATTTAACCAGACTTCCCAGCCCAGACCCCAGGCCCCAAGCGTAGGTGACTCCCAATTATCCTCAACAAATCGAATATCATGGATGTTGGCGTCAATTCCAATGCTTTTAAGCGAATTTAGATACAATTCCTGAATGTTTAATGGTGATGGCTTGAGGATAACCTGAAATTGATAATAATGTTGCAGACGCATTGGATTTTCACCGTAGCGCCCGTCCGTCGGTCTGCGGCAGGGTTGCACGTAGGCCGTATGCCAGCTTTCCGGGCCTATAGCACGTAAAAAAGTAGCAGGATGAAAGGTTCCCGCACCAACCTCAAGATCCAGGGGCTGGACAATGACACAGCCTTGATCAGCCCAGTACTTCTGCAGCGCCAGAATCAAGCCCTGAAAGGTGGAAGTGTCGATTGCAGATGTTTTGCTCAAAGCGTTACCTTCAATTCTTGGTTAGGCTTAAGTAATGCGGGCTTTAAAGGTCGGCAATTATCCTAAAAACTGACGGTGATAGCGAGAATAACTTGGCTGATTCCTGTTCAAAAGGGTATCCTCGGCACTAGTTTTTGGCCAAAACAAGGTGGCATTCAGCAGTGAAAACCAAAATAAGCATAGCTTTTATAAAGCTGATGTCATTATTTTCGCTAAAAACGGCAAGAAAAGTAGGCAAACTTGTGGGCTTTTGCGCTTATCTTGTAAATTCCCGCTCATACAAAACAAGCCTGTGCAATCTACAATTATGCTTTCCCGACTTAAGTGAAAAAGAGCGTAGGGACCTGGCTCGACTTAGCCTGATCAATACCGGCATGGCTCTGGCTGAAAGCGGTCCTGTTTGGCTCTGGCCTGCAGAGAGAATACTTGATGCTATTGTGGATGTTGAAGGCGCAGAATTATTGCAAAAAGCCCGTGATCTGGGCAAAGGAGTGATTATATTAGGCCCACACCATGGCAACTGGGAACTGATGGGCCTGTATCTAAGCTCGCTGGGAAAATGCAGTCAGCTCTATCAGGCTCCCAGAAATACTGAACTGAACGCGTTGCTGTATTTGGCAAGAAGCCGCGCTAACGCAAAAATGTACCCTGCCGATGCCAGAGGAGTGGCAGCTGTGCTGGGCGCGCTTAAAAAAGGCGAAATGACAGGAATTTTACCGGATCAGGTGCCGATACCGGGAGCTGGGGATTTTGCTCCCTTTTTTGGCAATGATGCCTACACTATGACACTGGTTTCACGTTTGCTGCAGAAGACCGGAGCCATTGCGCTATTAGCCTATGCAAAACGAACTGAAACGGGTTTCAGGGTTATCATCAAACAAGCCAATACAGATATATATGCCAAACATATGCCAAAATCTCTGGCTGGTCTCAATAAAACGGTGGAAATGGCCGTGAAAGATGCCCCCGAGCAATATCAATGGGAATATAAGCGCTTTCGCTATCAGCCAGAGGGCAGACAGGAGCCTTATAAGGCCTGATCAGTCACGCCAGAACTGAGGTGTCAGCAATACCAGCAGGGTAAATACCTCTAGTCGTCCCAGCAGCATCCCAAGACTAAGCACCCATTTACTGGAGGAAGGCATGTTGCCATAGGTTTGGGCGACATCACCAAGGCCGGGACCCAGATTATTAATGCTGGCTCCCACCGCCGTGAAAGCAGTTGTGATATCGAGGCCGGTAGCCAGTAAAACCAGCAGCATAGTCATATAGGCCATCACATACACTGAAAAGAAACCCCATACTGATTCAATCACCCGGTCTGGCACTTTGGTCTTGCCTAACTTGATGGGGATAACGGCGCTGGGGTGGATTAGCCTTTCCAATTCACGAAAGCCCTGTTTGATAATCAGCACGATTCGAATGACTTTCATGCCTCCACCGGTCGACCCGGCACAAGCTCCAATGATCGCCATATAAAATAACAGGAATGGCAGGAAGGTTGGCCATGAGCTGAAATCTGCAGAACTGAATCCGGTAGTGGTGCCTATTGAAACTACTGCGAAGATACCTTTCAGGACGGCATCCTTTGGGACATAGGTTCCGGAAAGGATCAGGAACAGAACTGTAATAGCGGAAATACCAACGATTAATAATAAATAAAATTTTAACTCGGTGTCTGGCCAGTAGTTTTTAATACTGCGTGTTCGTAATGCGAGAAAATGTAACGCAAAATTAATGCCGGAAATAATCATGAAGAAAACAGCAATCAGTTCGATGGTGGGACTTTGAAAATAGCCGATGCTGGCATCATGAGTGGAGAATCCGCCGATGGCAATGGTAGCAAAGCTGTGACCGATGGCATCGAAGGCGTCCATTCCAGCCATATAGTAAGCGAAGGCACAGGCAGCCGTTAAGGTGACATAGAGGAAAAGCAGAGCCTTTGCTGTTTCTGTTACACGCGGAAGTAATTTGTTGTCTTTTACCGGTCCGGGTGTTTCAGCCTTATATAACTGCATACCGCCAATACCCAACATAGGCAGGATGGCTACAGCGATGGCTATTATTCCCATACCGCCCAGCCACTGTAGTTGCTGTCGATAATAAAGAATGGATTTAGGCAGCTGATCCAGATTGGATAATACGGTTGCGCCGGTAGTAGTCAGGCCGGAGACAGATTCAAAGATGGCATCTGTAAATGACATCTGCAGAGTCTGGGACAACATGAACGGAATACAACCGAAAGCACCCAAAACTGTCCAGAACAAGGTAACAATCAGGAAGCAATCACGAGTTCTTAAATCGGACTTATGATTATGAGTGGGTATCCAAAAAGCCAGACCGCAAAAAATGGTTATAACGAATGCACTAAGGAAAGCAGCGGCATGGCCATCATTATATAAAAACGCCAAAGCTATTGGCGGCAATAGGGTCAGGCTAAAAAGTAACAGCAAGATGCCCAGAATTCTAAATATGACGGAAAAATGCATAGGGCTCGTTTTTAATGGTTAATCAAAAAAAGGTAAACCCGACCTGGAACAAGGTTTCAACTTCCGGAATTTTTCGTTTATCTACCAGGAAGAGTATGACATGGTCGTCGATTTCTATAACGATATCATCATGGGCAATCAGTACTTTGTCATCACGCACAACTGCACCTATAGTGGCTCCAGCTGGCAAGTCAATTTTATCAATAGTCTTGCCTACTACCTTTGAGGTTGATTTATCACCATGGGCAATGACTTCGATGGCTTCTGCCGCGCCTCGTCGCAGGGAATGAACATTAACGATATCTCCGCGCCTGATATGTGTAAGAAGACTGCCGATGGTTGCCAGTTGAGGTGATATCGCGATATCGATTTCCCCGCCCTGCACTAAATCAACATAGGCAGGGTTGGTAATAAGCGTCATAACACGAGCGGCACCGAGGCGTTTGGCAAGCAGTGAAGACATGATGTTTGCTTCATCATTATTGGTGAGTGCCAAGTACACATCTGCTGAATCTATACCTTCTTCAATTAATACCTCCTGTTGTGAGGCGTCGGCGTGCAGGATGGTAGTGTGATTGAGGGTTTCTGCCAGGACCTCACAACGTGCGGCATTAACTTCAAGCAATTTGGTGCGGTATTTTTTCTCAATGGAGGCGGCCAATCGTTCTCCAATATTGCCCCCGCCAGCAATAATGATTCGTTTATATGGATTATCGACTTTGCGCATTTCGCTCATGACAGAGCGAATATTTTCTTTTGCGGCAATGAAAAAGACTTCATCATCGCGCTCTATGATCGTGTCACCCTGAGGAATGATGGGGCGGTTTTGCCTGAATATGGCAGCAACACGTGTATCCACATTAGGCATGTGTTCGCGCAGCGTTCGAATTTCCTGATTGATTAATGGTCCACCATGTTCTGCACGTACGGCAACAAGCTGAACCAGACCATTGGCAAAATCCATAACCTGCAATGCGCCAGGTAATTCGAGTAAGCTTTTTATGTAATGCGAGGCAATTTCTTCGGGGCTGATTACAACATCAATCGGGATGGCCTCCGGGGAAAACAGCTTAGGTGAATTGACATAGGAATTAGCACGCAAACGACAGATTTTTTTTGGTGTACGAAACAGGCTGAAAGCAACCTGACAGGCAACAAGATTTACTTCATCACTATCGGTAACAGCGATCAGCATATCGGCATCTTTGGCGCCGGCATTTTCCAGCACATCAGGGAAAGAAGGCTGGCCAATTGTGGTGGCGATATCGAGCCGGTCCTTAAGCTCTCTTAAACGTTCTGCATCCGGGTCAACAACGGTGATGTCATTGGCTTCTTTTGCCAGATTCTCAGCCAGGCTTGCGCCGATTTTATTGGCTCCAAGAATTATAATTTTCATTAATGAACCAAAGCTTATTTATAAGCTGCTACTGTGGATCGGCATAGTCTAACACTTTTGTAATAAAGCGTAGTAGAAACCGTCATGTGAACCGGTACGAGGAAAAAGCTGCCGGCCATGCTCGCAGTGCAGGCCTAAACCCTCAGGTAAGACAAGTTCGATAACATCTTCTGTATGCTCAATAAAGTTGGCGATCTGATCTGAGTTTTCTGCTTTTAGAACGGAGCAGGTCGAATAGAGCAAGACTCCCTTGGGTTTAAGCAGGGGCCAGACTTGTTTTAGTATTTCTGCCTGTAACAGTTGTAACCTTTTGATATCTTCCGGCCTGCGCAGTAGTTTTATATCAGGATGACGGCGGATGACGCCGGTTGCAGAACATGGTACATCCAGCAAGATACGATCAAAAAATTGTTGTGTTTGCTGCCAGTTTTTAGCCTGCTGAAGAATGTCATTAAGAACAAGATTTGCAGTTGCGCCGATTCGTTGCAGATTTTCTTCGACCCTTTTTAAACGCACAGCATCATTGTCCACAGCAAATAGTGCAGCTCCTGGGGCACGCTCAAGAATGGCGCAACTTTTACCACCAGGTGCGGCACAGGCATCGAGAATGGTGTCTTCAGCTTGCGGATCCAGTAAAGCAGCAGCCAGTTGAGAGGCTTCATCCTGAATGCTGACCAGGCCCTGTTGAAAGCCAGGCAAATGGTCAACGGCTATTGCTTCGTTAAGTATGAGTGAGGTATTGACCAGTGAGCCTGGTTTTGCATCTACCTGTAGTTCATCGAGGCTGTTTTGATAATGTTTTACAGAGGTTTTGCTGATGTTTACCCGTAAAGTCATTGGCGCCTGGTTATTATTTGCACTGAGAATTTCCAGGTAATGTTCAGGCCAGTCATGCTGCAGGGCATCGACCAGCCATGAGGGGTGAGAATATTTTGTATTGATGCTTGCATCGATTTGAAATTTTAAAGATTCTGCTTCGCGTTGAACAGAACGCAGAACTGCATTAACCAGTTTTTTTGCCCAAAGCTTATTAAGCTGACCGCAGGCGGCTACGCACTCATTAATGACGGCATAGTCAGGCATGCGCATAAAAAATAACTGATAAATCCCGATCAACAACAGGCAATAGACATCCTGATCCTTTTTGCGCAGGGGTCTTTGCAGAAATAAACCCGCGATAAAAATAAGCTGTTCATAATGCCGGCATAAGCCATAACAGAGAGCCTGCACTAAAGCCTTTTTTTCAATCGACTCTTGTTGATTAAATTTATCCAGTAATGTGGTAAGAGAGCCATGCTGCTGCAATAACTGACTTAATACTTTAACGGCAATCGGACGAGTTGTATCTCTTGCCACGAGAATTATATTCCTGTTTTATGCTGTGTTTATCGGAGTATTACTGAATTGAGTATCCAGCTTAAAAAAATCTTTACGTCCATTTATAAAATCCTTGATACTGGTTTCGGCCTTGCCTGGCACTTGTATTTTTGTAATCAGTAAACATGAATTGACACAACTTACTTTAAGGCCTGCCGGCGAAATCTCCAGCAAGGTTCCCGGGTTTTTCAGCTTGTTTTCACTGAGCGTGGCCGCCTCAATAATCCGTATTCGTTGATCATGATAAAAACAATAAGCAGGGGAGCGTGGGTATAAGGCATTAATTTGACGATGTATTTCCTCGGCATCTTTATGCCAGTCAATAAGGGCCTCTTCCTTATTTAATTTTGCGGCATAGGTGCTTAAGTTATCGTCTTGAGCCTCTGCTTTCAAAGTGCCGGACTGGATCTGCTCAAGAACTGTCAGTAAAGCTTTCTGCCCGAGTTTGACCAAACGTTCCGTTAAACTTGCACTGGTATCATCGGGCCCAATGTCGGTGGCCTGACGGCACAACATTGCGCCGGTATCCAGCCCGGCATCCATTTGCATTATGGTGACTCCGGATTGTTTGTCTCCGGCAAGAATTGCCCTTTCAATTGGTGCAGCTCCTCGCCAGCGCGGCAACAGGGAAGCGTGAACATTGATGCAGCCAAAGCGCGGAATGGTCAAAACAGCTTCAGGCAGGATTAAGCCATAGGCAACTACTACCAGCACATCGAGATTCAAATCACGAAGTTCTTGCTGAGTCTCAATATCTTTCAGGTTTTGTGGCTGCTTAACCGGAATGTTTTGTAACAAAGCCATGACTTTTACGGGGCTGGCCTGTGCGTGTTTACCTCGGCCGGCCGGCCGATCAGGTTGTGTGAAAACACAGACAATATTGTGATCCGCCGCTAACAATGCTGCGAGGTGTCTGGCCGCGAAATCAGGAGTGCCGGCAAAGCCAATACGAAGAGCAGACTTATTCATTGTCCAGGTAGGGTCTCGATGGGTAGCTTGAAGAGTCTACACAAAAACTTTTTGTTTCTGTTCTTTTTCCAGCTTGGATTTAATACGCTGACGTTTTAATACTGAAAGATAATCAACAAACAATTTTCCATCCAGATGATCAATTTCATGTTGTACACAAACAGCCAGCAGACCTTCTGCCTCAAGTTCAAAAGGGTCGCCCTGTTTGTCTAGGGCTTTCACCAGCACTTTGCGGGGCCGTTCAACAAATTCATAATAACCGGGTACGGACAGACAGCCTTCTTCATGACGATGAGGCTCCGGGTCGAGAACGGTAATTTCCGGATTTATAAACACCAGTGGATTGCCGACTTCATCTTCATCGCTAATATCTATGACTAGCACACGCTTATGAAGATTGACCTGGGTAGCAGCCAGGCCTATACCGGAAGCGGCATACATAGTTTCAAACATATCGTCGATAGTTTGTTGTAGTGAGGCATCAACCTGTTCAACGGGTCGGGCTTTTTTTCTCAACCTGGGGTCAGGGAATTCCAGTATTTCAAGCAAACTCATTGGTATTTGGGGTTTCATAGTTAAATTCGGTTACTAATAATACGATATTTCAGGGCAAATTATTAAACCTTCAAGGCCGGTAACGCAAAACAAATCACAATTTACCTAAAAAAAGCTCGCTAAGCGTATATAATTACATAACTTATTGATAAGATGTGCCAAAATAAAATTCAGGAAGCACGCTGCAAAGAGGTGCTTTTGATGAGAGGTTGAGGATGCTCTTAACTCACTTCAGATTACTCCGGTCGGCAGCATTTTTTGTTGTTTTGACCTTATCCGCCCTCACCCTTGTTCAGGCCCAGCAAGGCGACACGCTTGCCATTCGGGATGATTCTCCGCAAAGCTATGTGGTGGTAGAGGGTGATACGCTTTGGGATATTGCCGGCGTATTTCTTGAGCAGCCCTGGCTCTGGCCGGAAATCTGGCAAGTCAATCCACAAATCGCAAACCCTGACCTGATTTACCCCGGCGATCGCCTGGAATTGTTTTTTATTGACGGGGAGCCCAGAGTCACTGTGCAACGAGGCGGCAGCCCCGCCGGGCAGACTGGCAGGTCTGCAATTACAGATACCGATCTGGATCTGGTCAGGTTGTCACCGCAGGTCAGGCGGGAACCACTGTTAAGCCCGGTTCCGGCTATTTCTCTGGAATCCATAAGCCCTTATTTAAGTAAAAACCGTATCTTGCATGTTTCTGCACTGGATAATGCGCCCACTTTGCTGGCTTCTCGCTCTGAGACACAATTTTCCCGTGAAGGCGATGTAGTCTTCGCCAGAGGCAACTGGACTCCCGGCATTTCAAATTATGAAATTGTCAGGCCGGATAAGGAAATTGAAGACCCCTTGACTGGCGAAATAATTGCGATCCAGGCACGGCTGATTGGCAGGGCCAGCTTACTTGATAACAATGATGGGCAGGCTACGTTAATTATCGAAAGCAATATTGAGGAAGTGAGGCAGGGTGACTATTTTGTGGTTGGAGAATCGATGACCTTAGCATCAAGGTATTTTCCTGTTGCTCCAGCTTTCGACGTTAATGCCAGCATACTTGATATTGACTTTGGCCGTAGCGCCGGCGGCAAAAACGCAACGCTAATCATTGATCTTGGTGAGCAGGATCAAATCGAGGTCGGCAATCTGCTGTCTCTGCAAAAACAAGACAGAATTGTAAGAGACCCGAATATAAGTACGTTCTTTGGTTTATTTCCACAACGAGCGAATCTGACTTTTAGTGGCGAAATTTACGGGAGAATACTAATCTATAAAGTATTCGAAAAGCATAGCTTTGCACTGGTATTAAACAGTGATCAACCAATCAGGCTGGAAGATAAAGTAATCACCCCCTAGCAGTGATTCTGAACCTAAAAAGGAGTGATCTTGATAAGCATCTGACATGCTTTATCTGTTCGGCCTAAACTAGAATTGCACAACATGGTTTTGATCAAGGAAGATCAGCATGGAATCCAGCAAGCTCGAAGCATGGATAAGTTTGAGCCTCATGTCGGGCATATCCCATAAAATATTTCATCAGCTATTGAGCGCCTTCGGAGAACCCGAGCGTTTATTAAGTAACAATCACCCGGAATTTTTAGCACCTCAAAACAATCCGCCGGAAAGTAATCAATCAGAAAATGAACAGGACTTTCAAGCCTTGCTTGCAGGGTGTCGTTTGCAGCTGCGCAACAAGGCGCTTCGTAAAAAAGTACAGCGCGCCCTGGATTGGCAGCAAGAGGAAGATCAGCACATCCTGACTCTGCACTGTGCTGAATATCCCGAGCTCTTGAAAGAAATTTCTGATCCGCCGCCAATCCTCTACGTCAAAGGCAGCCCGGCAGTCCTGACTTTTCCTCAAATAGCCATGGTAGGCAGCCGTAATGCCAGTCCTGGTGGCAAAGCAATAGCCCGGCGCCTGGCCTCTGATCTTGCAGGAGGAGGCTACTCGGTATGCAGTGGCATGGCTCTGGGAATAGATGCAGAAAGTCATTTGGGTGCGCTGGATAGCCAGGGTATTTCTGTAGCTGTACTGGGCTGCGGTGTGGATCAGATATATCCCCGGCAAAATAAAAAACTTGCCGGCAGACTCGTCGAAGCGGGCGCAATAGTGTCCGAGTTTGCTCTGGGAGCTGCCCCTGAATCCTGGCATTTTCCACAACGTAACCGGCTGATCAGTGGTTTGAGCCATGGTGTGGTGGTGGTAGAAGCAGCTTTACGTAGCGGCTCACTGATTACGGCCCGTTTCGCTCTGGAGCAAGGCAGAGAAGTCTTTGCTGTGCCGGGTTCACCACATAACCCGCTGGCAAAAGGCTGCCATCTCTTATTAAAAAACGGCGCGAAACTGGTCGAACAGGCCTCCGATATTGTTGAGGAACTGGGGGCGTTTTTAAATCTTCAACACGCTCAGCTCGGGAGTTCAGCATTAAAATCAGAGCCATTGAGTAAAGATGCGACAAAGCTGCTGCAACATATAGATTATGAAGCAACCAGCATAGACTACCTGGTGTATCAGACCGGTATGAGGGCCGAACTTATAGGCAGCTTGCTGGTGGGGCTTGAGTTACAGGGGCATATTATTTGCCGAGCAGGCGGCTATTCGTTGTCTCCGGCGGGAGCATAAGTGATAATCCCGGCCCTATGACAGATTCTTCCCGGCTTGCTTCGGCAGCAGAACATATTAAGAAAGGCGGCATCATTGCTTACCCGACTGAGGGTGTCTGGGGCCTTGGCTGTGATCCTTACAATCAAGAGGCGGTCAGGCAAGTGCTGAAAATCAAGGATAGGCCTGAAGAGAAGGGTTTGATTTTGGTAGCCGCATCCCTGCAGCAGCTTTCGCCTTTACTGAAAAACTTGCCAGCAGGTTCACGCAGCCTGCTGGAAGCATCCTGTCCCGGTCCGGATACCTGGTTGATTCCTGATCCAGATCAAATTATTCCGGCCTGGATAAAGGGAAATTTTGCTACAGTGGCGGTGCGTGTCAGTCAGCACCCAATAGTAAAAAGCCTGTGTGAAAAAGCAGGCTTGCTGGTTTCAACCTCGGCTAATCCGGCTGGCTGTGATCCGGCGCTATCGCAACAACAGCTGGAGCAATATTTTAGTGCCGATAATATTTTTATTGTGCCCGGTGAGCTTGGAGGACAAACCAAGCCAAGTCTTATTAGAGATTTATTGAGCCGGCAAGTTATCAGAGAATAATAAAACCAAATCAGAACGGGAGAAGAAAAGCCGCGTGTTAGAAATGGATACAGAGTCAGTAAAAAATTACCTGCTGGAACTGCAAAATAATATTTGTAAGGGGCTTGAACAATGCGACGGCAGGGCAAAGTTTCATCAAGACAGTTGGGACAGGGAAACAGGCGGCAGCGGCATATCAAAAGTTATTGTTGATGGTGCAGTGATTGAAAAAGGCGGCGTCAATTTTTCGCATGTTTTTGGTAACTCCTTACCCTCGGCTGCAACAGCCCTGCGTCCGGAATTGGCAGGAGGATCATTTCAGGCAATGGGTGTATCGCTGGTCATTCATCCTGATAATCCCTATTGCCCGACCTCACATGCCAATGTGCGGTTTTTTATTGCCGAAAAAGAAGGTATCGAACCTGTCTGGTGGTTCGGCGGCGGCTATGACCTGACTCCCTATTACGCTTTTGATGAGGATTGTAAGCATTGGCATCAAACGGCCAAAAACTGCTGTCAACCTTTTGGCGACAAGGTTTATGCGGATTTTAAAAAACGTTGTGATGAATATTTTTATTTGCCGCATCGCAAAGAAACAAGGGGCGTTGGTGGTTTGTTTTTTGATGACTTGAATGAGTGGGGCTTTGAACAATGTTTTGCTTTTATGCAGGCGACGGGCAACTCTTTTCTTGACGCTTATGTGCCGATACTGGAACAAAGAAAAGCCATGCCCTTCACAGAAAAAGAAAAGTTTTTTCAGGAATATCGGCGTGGTCGTTATGCCGAATTTAATCTGGCACTCGATCGTGGAACGATTTTCGGTTTGCAATCCGGGGTGGGCCGTATTGAATCCATTCTGATGTCATTGCCACCAAGAGTACGCTGGATTTATGACTGGCATCCTGAGCCTGGCTCGGCTGAAGAAAAACTATATACTGGCTATCTTAAACCCAGAGACTGGGTCTAGGTCGTCGATAAAAGGAATCAGCTTTGGATCGTTATGCCGTATTAGGCAACCCCGTAAATCACAGTAAGTCCCCTGTAATTCACAGCGCTTTTGCAAAACAGTGCAAGCAAGCCATTACCTATACGGCAATACATGTTGAACCCGGCAACTTTGCACAAACCGTTGCATCTTTTTTTGAGCAGGGCGGTAAAGGCCTGAATGTGACGGTGCCTTTTAAACAGGAAGCCTGGGCACTGGCGGAAGATCTTTCAGCTGATGCACAGCTTGCCGGAGCGGTAAATACATTATGGATGAACCAGCAAGGCAGATTGCAAGGGCATAATACGGATGGCATTGGTTTGCTGCGCGACATTAAAAACAATCACGGCGCCAAACTGGAACAAAAAAAAATACTCGTGCTTGGTGCCGGCGGTGCAGCACGGGGCATTATTTTGCCTTTGTTGCGCGAAAGGCCAGCAGAGCTGTATATCGTTAATCGCACGCTCAGTAAGGCTGAAGAACTTGCAGTGCTTTTCGCGGAGTATGGAAATGTGCAGGCTTGCGGACTTGATGATATTAACAAGCGTAAAGATAAACATACTGACTGGCTGATAAACGCTACTTCGGCCAGTTTACAGGGGGAATTACCAATGTTGCCAGATGGCATCCTTAACCCGGGTGCGAGTTGCTATGACTTGATGTACGCCAAACAGGAAACCGTTTTTTGCCAGTGGGCAAAGCAGGCAGGGGCTGAAAAAATTATGGACGGCCTGGGAATGTTGGTTGAGCAGGCTGCTGAAGCATTTTATTTGTGGCGGGGAGTCAGGCCAAACACCGCCGCTGTCATTAAAAGCCTGAGATGATATACAGTTGAAATCCCTGCAAAGTTTATAAAGATTCAGTCTGGCTTTGATGCAGGTTTTTCAGTTTTACATAATGCCTGGCGCTGTAGCCGAGAAAATCCAGTTCTTCCTGGCGCAGATCACGAATTCGTCTGGCTGGGGTGCCAACATATAGCCCCCCGCTTTCCAGTACCTTGCCAGGTGAGACCACACTGCCTCCGCCAAGCACCACGTTTGATTCAATAACTGCGCCATCCATAATAATAGCCCCCATGCCGATTAATACACGGTCATGAATGGTACAGCCATGCAAAACAGCCCGGTGGCCGATAGTCACATCATTGCCGATTGTCAGCGCAAACCCGTCCGGGCCGTAGGACTCCGGTGAGGTGACATGCAGCACAGAGCCATCCTGAACATTACTGCGTTCGCCGATGACGATAGCCTGGACGTCACCTCGAATGGTCGTTAAAGGCCAGACGGAAGAATCCTTGCCTATTTTAACCCGGCCAATAACAATGGCACTGCTATCAATAAAAACACCTTGTGCAAGGGCAGGAGTAAATTCAAGATATGTGCGTACTGTCATGCTGAGTCCAGGGAGTTAAACAGGTGTCTAATTATGCCATGATTACAGGCAGCAACAGTCAAATCCCGGAAAAAAAATGAATATCACAAATTTTGATCTAAATCAGGCATTATGAGCTTACAGTTCATAGCCTTTCTGTGAGAGATATTGATATAATGCGCGGCGATTTGTCGCATGCATCTTATGCTCGTGAACCATTTTTGCCATGAGCTCCATCATCAGGAATAGTATTGCATAGGGCGTCAGGCCGGCCTCGAAGGCAGGATAAAAACCGTATTAACGATAACGTGGAGAAATGGCGAATGCAGCCAAAGATTAAAATGTTGTTGGGCTTGCTAAGTACAGCCTTGCTAGTAATGAGCACTCAGGCAAGCGCCGCCTGGGAATTGAATATGCCGATTGGTATCACTGATATCAGCCGGGCAACCTACGACCTGCACATGCTGATCACAATTATCTGTGCTCTTATAGGTGTCGTTGTATATGGCGTGCTTATCTACTCCCTGATCAAATACCGAAAGTCCAAAGGCGCCAAGTCGGCTTCTTTTCATGAAAATACCACCATTGAAATTGTCTGGACGATTATTCCCATCCTGATTCTGGTCGCCATGGCTATTCCGTCTACCGGCGTGCTCAGAGAAATTTACGACGCATCCGAATCCGAACTCGATGTCATGATTACAGGCTACCAGTGGCGCTGGCAGTACAGCTACCTGGATGACGAAGGTGAAGAAGTGTCATTTTTCAGCAACCTTGCTACTACCGATGACCAGATTGCCGGTCTCGATGAAAAAAGCGAGAACTACCTGCTCGAAGTCGATCAGCCACTGGTGATTCCTGTAGACACCAAGGTGCGCTTTTTGCTGACAGCAGCAGATGTGATTCATTCCTGGTGGGTGCCTGATTTTGCCGTTAAAAAAGATGCCGTTCCGGGTTTTATCAATGAATCCTGGGTGATAGCGAATGAAACTGGTACCTTCCGGGGTCAATGTACCGAACTCTGCGGTCAGGATCATGGCTTTATGCCGGTAGTCGTGGAAGTGGTTGAAAAGGCAGAATTTGAAGCCTGGTATAGCGAAAGACAGGCTCAGGCTGCCGCTGTCGCAGAACTGGCCAATCAGGACTGGAGTCTGGAACAGCTGGTCGCGCAGGGAGAAACAGTCTATCGCACTTTCTGTATGGCCTGTCATCAGCAAAACGGGCAGGGCTTACCTCCCGCTTTCCCTGCTCTAACGGGTAGCGCGATAGCCACCGGGCCAATTGAAGACCATGTAAATGTAGTTATTAATGGAGTAGCTGGTACTGCCATGGCAGCTTTTGGCGCTCAGTTAAGTCCTGTGGATATTGCTGCAGTTGTAACGTACGAAAGAAATGCCTTGGGCAACAGTGTTGGAGACTTCATCACTCCGGTAGAAATTCTGCAAGCTCAGGCTGAGTAACTGGGCCGCTGAGAAGTAAAGAGACAAGAGGAATCGTATATGAGTAATGTAGGCGTTATAGAGGGGCATGATACCCATCACGGCGATCATCATCATGGGCCAGCCAAAGGCATAACCCGCTGGTTGTATACCACCAACCATAAAGATATCGGGTCTTTGTATCTCTGGTTCAGCCTTGCCATGTTCATGCTGGGCGGCAGTTTTGCACTGATCATACGCCTTGAGTTATTCCAGCCGGGCTTACAGTTCATAGAGCCGAATTTCTTTAATCAGATGACCACCATGCACGGACTGATAATGGTCTTTGGTGCGGTCATGCCGGCTTTCGTTGGCCTTGCTAACTGGATGATTCCAATGATGATCGGGGCTCCGGATATGGCCCTGCCTCGCATGAACAACTGGAGCTTCTGGATCCTGCCTTTCGCCTTTACGATGCTGGCATCCACCTTATTAATGGAGGCAGGAGCACCAAACTTTGGCTGGACTTTCTATGCCCCGCTTTCAACAACCTATGCCCCGAGTACGGTGACCTTCTTTATTTTCGCCATTCATATTATGGGGGCCTCTTCAATTATGGGTTCTATTAATATTATTGCGACCATTCAGAACCTGCGTGCACCAGGCATGACATATATGAAAATGCCGTTATTTGTATGGACCTGGTTGATTACAGCGTATTTATTACTTGCAGTTATGCCTGTACTTGCCGGTGTAGTGACCATGATGTTGTTCGATGTGCATTTTGGGACCTCATTTTTTAATGCCGCAGGCGGCGGAGACCCGGTGTTGTTTCAACATGTGTTCTGGTTTTTTGGCCATCCGGAAGTTTACATTATGATTCTTCCGGCCTTCGGGGTTGTGTCTGAAATCATTCCAACTTTCTCCCGTAAACGCTTGTTTGGTTATGATTCGATGGTCTACGCCACGTCTTCAATAGCCTTTTTATCCTTCATTGTTTGGGCTCATCACATGTTCACCACCGGAATGCCCTTGGCAGGTGAGTTGTTCTTCATGTATGCGACCATGCTCATCGCCGTTCCGACCGGAGTGAAAGTCTTCAACTGGATCAGCACCATGTTCCGGGGTTCTATCAGTTTTGAGACCCCCATGTTGTTTGCGATTGCCTTTGTTGTGCTCTTTACCATGGGTGGATTTACCGGCCTGATGCTGGCGATAGCGCCCGCCGATTTCCAGTATCACGATACCTATTTCGTAGTTGCTCATTTCCATTATGTTCTGGTGCCGGGCGCCGTGTTCTCGATAATGGCAGCTGCATATTACTGGTTACCAAAATGGACAGGTAATATGTATGACGAAACTCTGGGGAAACTGCATTTCTGGCTGTCCTTTGTGGGTATAAATGTATTGTTTTTCCCGCAGCATTTCCTGGGTCTGGCAGGTATGCCACGACGAATTCCCGATTACGCGCTGCAGTTTGCCGATTTCAATATGGTTTCAAGTGTTGGCGGATTCCTGTTTGGGTTTTCGCAACTGCTGTTTGTATTTATTGTGATTAAATGTGTAAGAGGCGGAAAGAAAGCCACTTCGGAAGTATGGGAAGGTTCACATGGACTGGAGTGGACGCTGCCATCTCCGGCTCCTTATCATACCTTTACAACACCGCCTGCAATTCCTGAAAGCACTCACTAGAGCATCACGAATGAGCGAAGCACAAAACAAGCAAGCAACACAGGGGCCGCGAAATAAGCGCTTGGCTCTGAGGTTGCTGCTTGGCGCTGTGGGCATGTTTGGATTCGGCTTTGCACTGGTGCCTTTGTATGATGTGTTTTGCGAAATTACCGGCTTAAACGGCAAGACCGGCGGGCGTTATGCCTATGAGGCAGTTGATGTTGTCGTCAACGAAGAACGACTCGTCACCGTGCAGTTCAGGGCCATGAATAACGCCAATATGTCCTGGCAGTTTGAACCCATGGTCAGTCAGGTACAGGTGCATCCCGGCGAATTAACCGAGGTTATGTTTTATGCCCGCAACCCTGCCACCAGTGCCATGGTTGGACAGGCAGTACCAAGTGTTTCGCCGTTTAAAGCAGCAGATTACCTGCATAAAACCGAATGTTTTTGTTTTAGTCAGCAAACGCTGGCAGCAGGAGAAAGTATCGATATGCCCCTGATGTTTTTTATTGATCAGGACATTCCTGAAGAAGTGACAAAGCTGACGCTGTCTTACACGCTTTACGATGTGACGGCGAATTTTCAACAGGCAGCGAGCCTGTAGCAACAATTTGAAGAAAGTAAGGCGTTCAGAAATTGAAACAGATTTTTAAAGTTTAAGACCAGTTATTTGAATTAGTTATTTGAAAAGGTGGACAGCTGTAATGGCAACTGAAAATACCAACAGTACTTATGAAACATACTACGTTCCAGATCAATCAAAATTTCCGATTTTTGCTTCTCTGGGCTTATTCCTGTTTGTGTTCGGGATGGGTAATATTCTTAATGACATTAAGGCCGAAGACGCCACAGGCGGCTCTACCTTTATTGCCTTACTGGGCTTTGCCATTTTAGGGACTGTGCTGTTTAACTGGTTTAGCACCAGTATTCGTGAGAACCATCAGGGTTTACCGAGTGCGCAATTAAAGCGTTCCTATGTGCTCGGCATGTACTGGTTTATATTTTCTGAAGTCATGTTCTTTGCTGCTTTTTTCGGTGCCCTGTTTTATGTTCGCAATCTGGCAGTGCCATGGCTGGGTGGTGAAGGAGCCAAAGGTGTTGCGTCGATTCTGTGGCCAAACTTTGAAGGAACCTGGCCCGTAATCGCCAATCCAAACGCAGCCTTGTTTGAGGCGCCGCATGAGTCAATGGCCTGGAGAGGCTGGGGTGAAGCGCTGACATATTTGCCGTTGTGGAACACAATCATCCTGTTGACCTCCAGTGTTACCTGTCACATTGCACATGTCGGATTGAAAAATAATAACCGCAAGCAACTGATTGGCTGGTTAGCACTGACAGTAGCACTTGGTGTTGTGTTTTTATTCCTGCAGGCCGAAGAATATATTGAAGCCTATGAGGAATTGGGGCTTACGCTGAATTCAGGAATTTATGGTTCGACTTTCTTCCTGCTGACAGGCTTTCACGGGTTTCATGTGACTTTGGGAGCATTCATGCTGGCTGTTATGCTGGCGCGTGCAATTAAAGGGCACTTTAAACCAGAAGACCATTTTGGCTTTGAAGCAGCAAGCTGGTATTGGCATTTTGTGGATGTGGTCTGGGTTTGTCTCTTCTTCTTCGTCTATCTGCTTTAGGATTGCGCTTTTACTGACAGCCTTCGTTAGGAAAGTACTCAGTCAGTTACGTATTTCGTATACGCGCCTTCCCTGCGTGCTTTCCTGCCTCGGCTACCAGCAAAAGAGCTAATCCTTCATGCAGTGAGGAAACAGCAGTTTCGAAAATGCTTATAAATGAAAACTTGGAAGTATTTCAGAGATTGATTCACTTTCAGCAAATTAAAGTTTCGCTGGTGATAGTTTAGGTTTAAGGGCTGTACCAGGGGGCACTGGGTGTAAGTTGGCCTGAAGCCACGCCATAAACGATGCAGATCATCAATAGTACAGCCAGCGTTACGCGCACGCCTAAGGCATACATCAGGCGCTTACGTTCATTTCCCTGATCCTTAAAAAAGAAAACAGCCCCACTGAACAGGCTTGCGATAATCGCCAGCAAAAGTAATACAATAATGACTTTTAACACAGTATTGCCTTGCAAATTAAAGTCATAATACTAGCAGAGTAGTTTAGCGGAAAATACCTGAGCATTTATGCTGACACGTTTACAAAACTATCGTTTTGACTGGAAACTAAGTTTATTTACGCTGTTTTTGATGCCTGTTTTAATTTCCCTGGGCTTCTGGCAATTAGATCGGGAGCAGGAAAAACTGGCCTTGCAGGCGCTTTATGAAAGCAGACAGAGCGCCGCGACTGAAGATTTGTCGTCAATAAATTATGACGATGATCTGCAATACATGCCGGTTAAATTCAAAGGTTCTTATGATAATGAACACAGTTTTTTACTGGATAATAAAATTAATGCAGGGCAGGTCGGCTTTGAAGTCCTGAGTCCGTTTAATACAGATGATGGGCAGCTGCTGATTGTTAACCGCGGCTGGATACCCCAGACAGCTTATCGGGATGTGCTGCCGCAGATTGCCAAAGTTGATGGCGAAGTAGAATTACAGGGTGCAGTCTATGTGCCACTGGGTGAACAGTTTATGTTGGGAGTAGAAGAAAACACTACCGGTTGGCCGCGCATCATCCAGAGTCTGAATTTAGAAAGCATGTTTGCCTCTCTCAACAGCAGCACAGATACCTTTCCTTATACTGTGAGGCTTGCTCCCTTTCAGCCGGGAGTATTTGTCAGAAACTGGCCGGTAATTTCGACCAGTCCGGAAAAGCACCGCGGATATGCCGTTCAATGGTTTACGATGTCAGCAGTATTATTATTTTTGTATGTTTTCGTTAGCACCAAGACGGAAATAAAGACTGAACAAGACGGAGAGTAAACGACTTGCGCAAAGACAAACTTAAACTCACCCTTATGTTGGTGATGGTTGCGCTGCCTCTGGGCATGGCGACCTTTACTTTTAATTTTTTTCAAAATGAAAAAATCGGCACGACCAATAATGGCGAGTTAATTTCTCCGGTCATGGATATTACTGAGTTTGCCATGCTCGATAGCGATGACAGGATGGTGTTTGAGTCTTTTGAAACACTGGTGGCAGGTATTGACGCAGATGATTATGTGCCACGGCCATGGACATTAATTTTTTTGGGGACTAACAGTTGCGATGATGCCTGCGGTGATCGGTTGTTTTATTTACGCCAACTGCACCGCTTACTGGGCGCAGATGAAGCACGTATTGCGAGGTATTATTTAAATGCCGGAGCAGAGCGGGAGTTTGATGAGCGTACGCGCATTATGTTTGACGAAGCTTTTACCGGCATGACTGTTGTGTACAGTCGGCGAGCGGAGCTGCTGAACAATCTGGCGACAATACTGCCGGCCGGTGTTGATCCGACTACAGAACATTATATATTTTTGGCCGACCCGCTTGGCAATGTCATGCTATATTTCACTCCGGAAAATACTCCGGAAGAAATTCTGGAAGACATTGAAAAACTACTGGCACGCTCCAGTCTGGGCTAGCAGGGATGAAGATTCATAAACCAACCTATTATCTGACACTGGCAGCTGTACTGTTGGCCGTTTGTGTCGTTGTGCTCGGGGCATTTACACGCTTGTCTGATGCTGGTCTGGGCTGCCCGGACTGGCCTGGCTGTTATGGTTTTATGTGGATGCCGGAAACACCGGATGAAATCATACAGGCCACAGAGTTATACCCCCATGCTCCCTTTGAGGCTGAAAAAGCCTGGCCTGAAATGGTACACCGGTATTTTGCCAGCACCCTGGGTTTTCTCATTATCCTGATCAATATTTTTAACTGGCGCCATCGGCATCGCTCCGATCAGCCCTTCAAATTGCCCATTTTTTTGTTGGCTCTGGTTATCATACAGGGGCTGTTTGGTATGTGGACGGTCACGCTTAATCTTTGGCCTCAGGTTGTGACTGCACATTTGCTGGGCGGTTTTACCACCCTGAGTCTGCTCTGGCTCCTGAGCATGCGGCTCAACAACAGGCCCTGGCCACAGCCTTCAATGCCCATCCGCTATTGGACTGCCCTGAAACCCCTGGCGATGATTGCCATGTTATTGCTCATTATGCAGATTGCGCTGGGTGGTTGGCTAAGCTCTAATTATGCTGCGCTGGCCTGCCCGGATTTCCCTACCTGCCAGAATCAAATGGTCCCGGAAATGGATATGGCCAGTGGCTTTAATATTTTCCAGCATATCGGGCCGAATTACCTGGGCGGACAGCTGGACGGGGAAGCGCGTGTCGCAATTCATTTCATGCACAGGGTAGGTGCACTAGTCGTTACTTTTTTTATGCTGTTTCTGATACTGCAGCTCTACAGAAATAATGGCAACACACCACTGAAGGGCCTTACACACGTGATTCTGTTCCTGCTGATCGTCCAGGTGAGTCTTGGCATCAGCAATGTGATCTGGTCCCTGCCTTTGTGGGTGGCGGTTTCTCACAATGCCTGTGGGGCATTCCTCTTGCTCAGCATGGTAAGCTTGAACTACCGTCTTCATAAAAGCACGACAGCGATGTTCTGATCATGAGCGAAACTACTATCAATAAAAGTCTCAAAAAGGCCAGTTGGCGCTCCTACTATGAGATGTGCAAGCCAAGAGTCGTCATGATGATGGTCCTGACTTCGATGGTGGGCATGTTTCTGGCAGTGCCGGGCATGGTGCCGGTTTCCACTCTGATCTGGGGCAATGTCGGTATTGCACTGGTTGCCAGTGCCGGAGCGGTTATTAACCATTTAATTGATTACCGCATCGATACCATCATGCAAAGAACGCTTAAGAGACCAATTCCACAGGGCAAGGTGACACCCTTACAGGCGCTGGTGTTCGCCCTGTCCATCTGTCTGCTGGGGATGGCAATATTGATCGTGCTGGTTAATCCGCTTTGTGCCTGGCTGACGCTGGCTTCTTTTGTGGGTTATGCCATTATTTATACCGGTTACCTGAAAAGAGCGACCCCGCAAAATATCGTCATCGGCGGGTTATCCGGTGCAATGCCTCCCTTGCTGGGCTGGACCGCCGTAACCGGGACGGTAGATCCCGGGGGCTTATTGCTGGTGCTGATAATTTTTGCCTGGACACCGCCACACTTCTGGCCCTTGGCGATTCATCGAAAAAAAGATTATGCCAAAACCGATATCCCCATGTTGCCAGTGACTCATGGTGATGCCTTAACCAAACTGCATTCCCTTTTATATACCATCATTATGTTGATCGTAACGCTGTTGCCGTATTTAACCGGCATGAGCGGGCTGCTGTACCTGGTGGCTGCGATAGTTCTGGGGGCCGGTTTTTTGTATCGCTCGATTGAATTGATGGTGGGCTCTAAGGCGACTTCTGCCATGAAGACCTTTCGCTATTCAATTTTTTATTTAATCGCGCTGTTTATTGCCTTGCTGATTGATCACTATATTTAATATGAGAATAAAATGAACAAAGGCGTTTCTAAAACCATTATCTCCTGCGTGGCCTTTATGGCCCTGGTGCTGGGTTTAACCTTTAATCGCATAATGTCTCCTGCGCCGATTACAAATGAGCAGATGTCTGAAAATGGCCTCTTTGTTTACGAAGTGCCGAGACGCTTTAGTGATTTCTCTTTAATCGACCAGAATAATAATCCTGTAAATTCTGAGTTATTAAAGAACAAATGGAGCCTGATCTTTTTTGGTTACACTTATTGTCCGGATGTTTGTCCCCTAACCATGGCGACCCTTAAGCAGTTCACCGGAATTCTTGAACAGGAAGGTGACTATGCAGAAGATACCCAGGTCATCATGGTAAGCGTCGATCCGCAAAGAGATACGACCGATAAGTTACGCGAATATGTGGGCTTCTTTAATGAGGATTTTATTGGCCTAACGGGCGAGTATATCGATATTTTTAATTTCGCTTCCCAATTAAATATTGCCTTTGTTTATACGCCGGGTGTTGGCGAAAATTATTTGGTAAATCACAGTGGTGAAATTGCGCTGATAAATCCTAATGGCCATTTTCATGGCTTCTTCAAAGTGCCTCACGATCCGGTAAAAATGGCTGAAAACTTTCAGATTATCCGTTCCGGCTGGTAATAATTATTTAGCCCTTTTTTTGTGAAGGTACATTAATTTATCTCCTTCAGACATCAGGTCTTCAATCGTAGCATGCGTCTGCGGATCGAAGAGGACAATGCCATGAGAAAAGGATAAAGTAAAATCCAGTTTGTGCGCATCATTATAAGGCTCGAGTGCTCGATTGAACCTTGTAACAAATTCTTCTGCGGCTTTCTCCGAAGTGTCGGGTAACAGTACAACGAATTCATCGCCGCCCAAGCGGGCATAAATGTCTGAATCTCTAAAGGTGTTCTTCATCAGATTGGCGAAAGCTACCAAGGCCTGATCACCAGCTTCGTGCCCAAAAGTATCATTGAGTTTTTTAAATTTATTCAGGTCCATAAAGATCAGGGTTGCTGACTGTTTGTTTCGCTCGGAAAATTTTAAAACATGTGCAGCTTGTGTGATAAAACCGCGGCGATTGGAAATGTTGGTAAGTTCATCAACAACCGCCAGAAGCAGAGCAGCAAGCTCCCGCTCTACCATGTTGGCCAGATCTGTGAGTGCCAGCAGATCATCACTGCTAAAGTGTCTGGCAACCTTATCTATGATGCACAAGGTTCCAACTTTCATACCGTCAGGAGTCTTTAGAGGGCAACCTGCATAAAATCGAATATTAGGAGGACTGGTGACCAGAGGATTATCGGCAAAGCGTTTATCATCAAGCGTATCGGGAATGATAAAAATATTGTCACCTAAAATGGCATGACCGCAAAAAGAAATATCACGAGGCGTCTCACTGGCATCAAGCCCTATTTTGGACTTAAACCATTGACGGTTTGTATCAACCAGGCTGACCAGAGCGATAGGTACATCAAACAAGCGTTTTGCCATGCGGGCCAGACGATCAAAGCGCTCATCAGGTTGAGTATCAAGAATGTTGAGAGCATGCAGCGTTTCAATCCGGGCTGCTTCATTGGAAGGTATAGGTGGCTTTTGCATCTAAGGTTTATCCATTAAGGGTTTCGACCAAACGGCAAATTCGTTGCCTGCCGGTTCTGTAAAATGAAAGCGCCGGCCACCGGGAAATGAATAAATTGCCTGCACAATTTTACCGCCGGCTTTTTCAATCTTTTGCTGCGTGGCTTCCAGATCCTGACTAAATAAAATAATTAAGGCAGAACCGTTTTGTGTTGTCGCAGCCTTCTCAGATTTAAAAAAACCACCATCAAGACCTGCGCCGGAAAAGGCAGCATATTCCGGCCCATAATCCTCAAAGGTCCAAGCGAAAGCTTCTGTAAAAAAGCGTTTGGTTTCGGGCAGATTACAGGAAGGGAATTCAACATAGTTTATTTTTTCATGTTGGAGCATAAGTCTGCCTCTTTTTATAGCATTGTGAATGCGAAATCGGTTTTCCTGATTGTTTAATTCAAAAAGGCTAAAAGGCAACCGGGATCAGCTGCAATGTCTTGTCGCCGCCCCGGAGTCTTTGATGTTTCTTTTTATATTCCTGTTACGGCCTAACTGAAGACCACCTGGATATCGGTATTTTCAAATAAACCTTCTTCACCAAATTCAACGCCCAGGGAAGAACGTTTTACGCCACCAAAAGGCGCGTTAGGCTGAATCGCCCCATGCTTGTTAATCCATACCGAGCCGCATTCCATGCGCAGGGCGATCTGCTTGGCTTTTTCAATATCATTTGACCAGACCGAACCGCCAAGACCATTGTCAGAATCATTGGCAGCAGCAATGGCTTCGTCCAGGTCTGTGTAGCGCAGGATAGGCAAGGCAGGACCAAACTGTTCTTCAGCCACCAGTGCTGCATCATTGGACAGCCCCGAGATCAATGTGATCGGGAAGAACAGTCCTTCACCGGGGGCTCCGCCCAACAGGACCTCCCCGTGTTTGGCGCCGTCTTTGACCAGTCGCGCAACCTTGTCGAACTGCATCTGATTGTTGATAGGGCCAAGTAAATTGGCTTCATCCAGGCCATTGCCCATCGGGATATTACGGGCGTATTCAACCAAAGCATCACAGACCGCATCATGGATGCTGTCATGCACATAAAGTCGTTTCATGGCTGCACAGGTTTGCCCAGTATTAATGAAGGCTCCCCAGAACAGGCCTTCTGCAATAGCTTTCGGGTCACAGTCCGGTAGGACAATCCCGGCGTCGTTGCCGCCCATTTCCAGGGTCAGCCGTTTCATGGTAACTGCTGCGTTTTGCATGATTTTTTCACCAGTGCCGCAGGAGCCGGTGAAAACAATTTTGCGGATATCAGGATGTGAAGACATAGCGGCACCGATATTGGCCAGTTTGTCGTCTGAAGTAACGATATTCAGCACCCCGGGTGGCAAGGCCTGATTCATCACTTCTACGGCCTGCAATGTGGATAATGGCGTGTAGGGCGAAGGCTTGATAACAACCGTATTTCCGGCACGCAGAGCCGGCAGGATATGCCAGATGGCAATCATTACGGGCCAGTTCCAGGGTGTAATGGAGCCGACCACGCCAATCGGTTTACGGTGTAATTCGATGTGGGCTTCTTCATTGTCCTGCAGGACCTTAACGGGTAAGGAAAGGCCAGCTGTATAGCCAGCCCAGGCTTGTGCTGCCCCCAGTTCGAAGCGCGAACCTGTTCCGCCCAATGGCTTGCCCTGTTCCATTGTCAAGGTCTGCGCAATGCTTTCAGCGGCTTCACCGAGTTTCCCGGCCAGGGCCGCGCAAGTCGCTTGTCGCTCGGCATCAGGCAGTGCCGACCAGGCCGGAAATGCCGCTTTGGCAGCTGCTACAGCATTATCAAGATCAGCCATAGTGGCATTTGGGCAATTGGCCACCAGCTCACCAGTTGCCGGATTGAAAATCTCAAAGCTTTCCTTGGTTGGGATCTGTTTTCCACCTATTGTCATACTGAAATTTTGCATCGAATACTCCTAAAGAAGTTGGATCTGTTTTTTACCATAGTACACAAGATTACAGCAATAAACTCAAATGACAGGTAAATCAAAGTTTGTCTGCATGAGGAATTAATCGATAATACTTCGTTGATCTTTAGATCAGGCAGTTAACTTATCAATACTCAGAATTACCATGGGTTTAACATTCTGGCCAGGTTATTTCTGCAACAGTTCTTTCATTTAAAGTAGTGACGTCGACTTCTTCTCCCGTCACAGGGTTTGGGTAATGAAAAGGCGTGTAATAAGTAGGCCAGAATTTCAGGTTACTGAATTTCCAGACACCATCTTCTTTAACGAATTCATTTTCATAGGCACCATCTGACCAGAGCTCCAGGTTAGCACCGAATTGAGCGAATTACTTTGCTACGCTAGAAGCCTCAGCTTCATGAATCGCCGCGATGGCATCATGCCGGAGCACATAACCATCTTTCACAGCCTGCAGCATAATCTCTCTGACTTGCGCGACGTAGTTGGAGTGGTGACCATAGATATTTCTGAGCTCTTCGTTCGTATAGTAGCGATGATAACCCGATACCGAGCAAGGGAAAGCTGTGCCATTGTTGGCGCCTTGTTCTGCGATGGGTACATCGTACTGGGCAATCCGCACTCCGCCTAAAACTTTGCCGTCTGCGTCACGAAGCACCATTCCTGTTGCAGGGTCTCGTTCAAATCTTCGTGAGGGAGCGGCAGGCTCACCGGTTCTGATCCAGTTTCTCACAGAGTCAATCGCGGCACTTACAACAAGCCCTACATCTACAGTAGTGAAAGGTGGTGGCAAATCAGATAAACATGATGGCTCAATCCATTGAGTAAACGAGATTGGTTCTCCGTTCGGACCGATGATAGATTGATCCCAAACCGTAATGTTGTCGATATATTGTGAAGCGTACAGTGACCCATGTGTTGCTCCGGCAAGATCCCAGGCACGCGTATACTCTGAGGTTGACCATCCCGGAAAGCCGTCCGCGAGAGCTTCGGAGTCAACGCTAATAGCCGGGACAGCTTGATCATCCCTGAGTTGATTAGAAAGATCCCAGTACACGAAGCCATCCATGACGTGATAAAGCGGTTGAATGGTGTTGTAGTATGCATTTAGGCGCATAGCTGATTGTGATTGTCCGATGGCAATAACTTCTTCGACATTCAGTCCGGGCAGGGGCGCATTGCCATTACCTGCGTTTTCCTTAAGAGCCTGTGTTATCTGTGAGAATATGTCATATGAGAGTGGGTCGCCTTGGCACAACGAAGCCCCATCATCGCCACAGACATTCACATCAACTGAAAGATTACCGTAGCGCTCAGGGCTCCAGGCTTTGGATCGTTCAACACCTACTCGTTGCGCTGACACAATTGCAATTGCATATCCTTCACGCAAGAGGTATTCATAAACTTCAGCAGTCGCGAACTCAAGCCCGACACCGACAGTGACATTTGTCCACTCAACGATAAGCGTGCCATTAAATTTACTTGGCTGTGGTGTTCTTACCACAACTCTGGTGAGGAAATCCCAACCACCATCAATGACTGTTGCTGTTTCCAGATTTAATGCTTCTGCGCCATCATGGCGCCGAGCCTGACCCTGGGCGTAGAATTCTCGTTCGGTGTAGTCTGCTGAAGCGAGATCTGCGCCAGTTGCTGACATTATTGAGGTGCCGGGAACATTTATCTCTGTCAAAACTGCAGCAGGGATTGATAAACTCATTTCCGCCGAGAGAGCTCCCTGTGCGAAAAACATCAGCTCGAACACAGTGACTAAAAGCATCAACTGTGGAAAGTTATAACTTCTCTCTATTTTTAACGGCTTTCTGCTAACCGGCATATCCGTAACTCCTTTAATTATTATTATTGTGCTCAGGTACTAATGGATACAGTCAGTAAAAATGCTTAATTAATGTTACCCCTATCGATTAAATATCGACCTTATATTCACTGAGCGCTTTGACCATTGCAGGATCGCGGTGGGAAAAAAAGCAGCTATTACTAGTCTCCATAGTAGTGATTTTTTGTAGGTCATCGTTATCGAGTTTGAAATTGAAAATATCCTGGTTTTCAATCATTCGCTCCTTACGCACGGTCTTGGCAAGAGCCACAATTCCTTGCTGGACTATCCAACGCAAGACAACTTGCCCAATAGTTTTTCCGTGTTTGTCGGCAATGGATTGGAGTAATGTGTTTCCGAATAAATTGTTTCGGCCTTCTGCAAACGGAGCCCAGGCTTCTGGCTGAATGCCAAGTTCATTCATTAAAGTAAGGTTTTCATTTTGTTGATGAAAGGGGTTAATTTCAATTTGATTAATGGCAGGCTTAATTTCGTTGAACTGGACAATATCCATTAGCCGATCTGCCTGAAAATTACTGACGCCAATGGCACGTAGCTTTCCGCTTCTGTAGGCATCCTGCATTGCTCTCCAGGAACCATGTACGTCACCATATGGTTGATGGATCAGATACAGATCCAGGTAGTCCAGTTGCAGGCGACGTAGGGAGTTGTCAATTGCCTTTTGGGTATTTTCATAGCCAGTGTCTTGTACCCATAGTTTTGTGGTTACAAACAGTTCCTCGCGGGCAACACCACTGTCAATGATTCCTTGCCCTACTGCTGTTTCATTCATATAAGAGGCGGCAGTATCGATTAGGCGATAACCAGACTCAATTGCATCAGTGACGCAGCGGGCACACTCCTGGGCATCTGCAATTTGATAAACGCCATATCCAACGATAGGCATGGTAACTTCATTATTTAATTTTACTGTTTGCATAGGGAATATTCTCAAAGCTGAACTAAAAGTATTTACTTTATAAATAAATTAAAGAAAGCAAAGGTCCGATCAAGCTATGTGTATTATTTTGCACGATTGCGAGTGCTGGAAATTTGCTTACTATTTATTTGTTATTATAATTAGGCATATACCTTAATAGTATATATAATAATAGTCAATAGGTTCACTAAATGGCAATGTATGACAACTGAAAAAATAGACAATGAAACGCTGGAGTTTGCACGTGAGTTATTGTCAATAGTTACTCTTTGCAAGCAATGGGCTGCTTCAAAAATTCCTAAAGATGGATTATCCCTGCCTCGTATGCAGATTCTTATGTATTTAAGAGATATAGGAAGTTCTCCGATGAGGGGCTTAAATAAACATCTTGGGACTTCCGCCACAAATGTGACTGGATTAGTGGATGGTCTGGAGGCAGAAGGCCTGATTGTTCGTAGCCCGGATTCGAAAGATCGAAGGGTTATCAATATTTCGATTACCAAAGCCGGTATGCGAAGGGTAAAAGCTGAATGGTCTAAATATGAAAAAAACTGTGCTTCTACTTTTGCTGATCTGCCAGCCTCAAAAAGAAAGCAAGTCATGAAATCACTCAATATATTACGGGAACAAATACAAAATTAAATTTATTGGCGTTGTTGTTAAACAATTAAATAAGCATTTTATTTTCCTCAAGGTTATTAAATGCTTTGGCTGGTAAAACACAATTATAGAAATTACGGATTCAGAGGAGCTGAATTATGTACCTCAAAAAAATAACCATTCAAAAATGTTCCTTATGGGTAATTGCCGGAATAACCATTCTGATTTTATCTGCCTGTAGTGAAGACGCTTTGGATGTTTCCGATACCGAGGCGGGCTTTGTTTCTGAAGCAGGAAATATTCAGGAACTGTCCCCTTTAATTGCAGAGGCCGAGGAGCATCCGGGGGACTGGCTGGCTCATGGCAGAACCTGGTCGGAGCAACGTTTCAGTCCGCTTGATAGCATTAATCGTGACACCGTTAATGATTTGTCTCTTGCCTGGTACATTGATTTACCTGACACCCGCGGCCAGGAAGCTTCTCCCATTGTGGTTGATGGAGTGATGTATACGACGGCAGCATGGAGTGTCGTTTATGCGCTGGATGCGGCAAGCGGTAAAGAAATCTGGCGTTTTGATCCCGAGGTGGACCGCTCCCATGCCGTGGATGGCTGTTGTGATGCTGTTAACCGCGGCGTGGCCTGGTGGGATGGGACGGTTATGGTTGGAACTCTGGATGGCAGACTGATTGCGCTTGATGCAGCATCAGGAGCTGAGCTTTGGTCTGTCCTTACCGTCGATTTATCTCAGCCTTATACCATTACGGGAGCGCCGCGCGTGGCAGAAGGTTTGGTGTTTATTGGTAACGGCGGAGCAGAGTTCGGTGTGCGGGGGTATGTGACAGCCTATGATATTGCAAGCGGAGAGCAGCGCTGGCGTTTTTATACGGTTCCCGGCAATCCTGCCGATGGTTTTGAATCAGAAGCTATGGCTATGGCGGCAGAGACATGGAGCGGTGATTGGTGGGCACTTGGTGGTGGTGGCACAGCCTGGGATTCAATAGCTTATGACCCTGATCTGGGTCTGCTTTATATTGGCGTTGGCAATGGATCTCCCTGGAATCCAAATGTCAGGAGTGACGGCGAGGGTGATAATCTTTTTCTTTCATCAATAGTTGCACTGGATGCAAGCAGTGGCGAGTATGTCTGGCATTATCAAACCACGCCTGGGGAAGGCTGGGATTATACGGCGACTCAACACATGATCCTGGCTGATCTTGTAATAGAAGGAGAGTTACGAAAAGTCATTATGCAGGCACCAAAAAATGGCTTTTTCTATGTGCTGGATCGGGAAACAGGAGAGTTTATTTCTGCAGAAAACATTGTTCCTGTGACTTGGGCGGATGGTATCGATCCGGAAACCGGCAGGCCAAATATCAGACCGGAGGCAAAATACTGGGAAACCGGGGAAGTGGCTTTACAATCACCTGGATTTTTAGGTGGGCATAACTGGCATCCCATGTCCTACAACCCTGAGACCGGTCTGGTGTATTTACCTGCACAGGAAATGTCATTTCCCTACAGTGCAGATGATGACTTTGAAGTGAAGTCCCTGGCAGCTAATTTGGGCGTTGATACGGGCGTGGCTCGTTTACCCGATGACCCCGCCGTGATTGCTGCTGTTCAGGAAGCAACGCGAGGACATCTTGCCGCCTGGGATCCGGTTGCTCAACAGGAACGCTGGCGCGTGCAGTTTCCAGGCCCATGGAATGGAGGGGTGTTATCAACAGCCGGCGGGCTGGTTTTTCAGGGTACGGCAGCTGGCTTCTTTAAAGCCTACGATGCCTCAACTGGCGAAGAGCTTTGGGAAACACCAAGTCAGACCGGCATAGTCGCACCTCCGGTCACTTATGAGGTTGATGGCGAACAGTATGTAACTGTGATGGCTGGTTGGGGTGGTATCTTCCCTATTATTACCGGGCCCTTATCGTTAAGTTCAGGCCCCATAAGGAATGTGGGCAGAATACTCACGTATAAACTGGGTGGAGAATCCAGCTTACCAGCAGATAACTTTATACCGGCTGAACTGCCGGATTTATCAGCTCTGGAAATTGATGAAGAACTGGCGGAGCAGGGTTTTCTTGTTTATGACCGGTATTGCGGAGCCTGTCATGGAGCTGGTGCCATCGGTAGTGGCGTGATTCCTGATTTACGTTATAGCAGTTTACCTGCAAGCCCTGAAGCCTGGGCCGCTGTCGTGTTAGAGGGCGCCTTTGCTGATCGCGGGATGGTGGGTTTCGGATCTGAACTAAATAATGATGATGCTGAGGCGATCAGAAATTACATTCTGACACGACACCGTTTTGCCTTGAGTCAATTGCAATTGGGCACTGAGTAGCCGGGCACATTGATTAGCAATAACGCATCAAAGCAGCAAGCAAGGCATTTAAGAAGTTAACTGTTTTGTTGTTCTAAGTTATGCGCTGGAGTTAACGGGTTAATTCCAACTAAAGTATTTTAATGGAGGTTAGCAATGACAATTTTATCAATCAATGGAGAAGAGCGTGAAGTAAGTGCTTCTCCAGGTACGCCACTGCTTTACGTTTTACGTGGTGAGTTGAATGTGATGACGCCTAAATTCGGCTGTGGCCTTGCCCAGTGTGGAGCTTGTTCGGTATTGGTTGATGGTGAAGAGATTCGATCCTGTATCACGCCAATTGCCACGCTGGAAGGCAAAGAAATTACGACCGTTGAAGGATTGCCAGCGCGCTGGGCTGAACAGCAAGGTATCCCGGCAAACCCTGACAAATTACACCCTGTCCAACAAGCCTGGGTAGATGAGCAGGTTCCTCAATGTGGAATTTGCCAGTTCGGGATGATGATCAAGGCAACTGAATTGCTGGAGAGTAACCCGACTCCATCCGATGAGGATATCAGTGCTGCCATGACGACTTCAGGCCCTTCTCCGCATTTGTGTCGTTGTGGTTCCTATATGGCGATAAAAGATGGCATTCATCGCGCTTCAGAATTAATGGCCGCAGCCGGCAATGGAGAAGAGTAATGAGTAAAAATAAAACCAGCCTCGATTCAAAGCAGTCAAACAATTCACAAGAGTACGATATCTATGGCGCTCGTCTGAGCCGGCGTACCTTTCTCGGAGCTACCGGAAGCTTTGTAGCAGGGGTTACGTTAGTGCCGAAATTTGCAGGCGCGCAGCAAAACATGATGAATTCTCTGGATCCCACTCTGCCGAGCAGCTGGATAGAAATTCATGCTGATAATTCTGTCGTCATCAGAACAGGTAAATGTGATTTTGGACAAAGCACCATATACACGGCTTATCGTCAAATCGTGGCTGAAGAGCTGTATATGCCACTTGAAGCTATTACCACGGTTATTTCTGGAGATACAGACCGAACTCCCGACGGAGGAGGAACCTTTGGCCTGTTACGCACCAATGTCCTGAATCTTCGTAAGGCTGCCGCCTATACGCGTGAAGCAATATTGGAGGTGGCGGCGGAAGCACTAGGCGTGTCACGAACCCAACTGAGTATTGACAATGGAATGATCTCGGGCGGCTCCGTGCGGGCAAGCTATGGTGATATCGTTTCTGCGCATGAACTTGCTTTGGAAATTCCGGTTAGCGGCCAGGCAACGGACTTTTCCGGACTGGTAGTTACTGGTGAGCCACCACTCAAAGATCCTCGCGATTATACAGTTATAGGCCAGGCTGTGATGAACCCGATCATTCGTCCGAAAGTTTCTGGCGAAACAATCTGGGTTGGCGATGTGAAATTACCAGGCATGCTGCATGCCCGGGTGATCCACCCGGCGACACTAGGCTCCACACTCATTGAGCCTGGGGAGCTTAACCGATCGCAATTTCCTGACACTCAGCTAGTCGTCATTGGCAATTTGGTCGCTGTCGTTTCGTCGGATGAATGGCAAGCAGTATCTGCCGCGCGTAGTGTTGCCGCAGACACACAATGGAGTGAATGGGAGGGACTGCCGGAATCGGCAGCGCTGGAAAATTACTTAAGGGAAAGAGTCGATTGGACTGAAATCTCTGCTGTGTCTGGCTTCGCCAATAAAGGTGATGTTGACACTCAGAACAGCAAAACACATGAAGGGAGTTACTTTTTCCCTTATCACAAGCATGCACCCATTGGACCAACCGTATCTCTGGCTGATATCAGCGATGGCCTGGTAACCGTTCATACTCACAGTCAGAACCCCCAGTACCTTCGTATGCTGATTGCAATGATGTTGGAAGAGGATGAGGATAAAGTGGTTATTCGTACTTATCCTGGACCGGGGCATTTTGGGCGATCAAACGGCGGTAATGCAGGCTCTGAAGATGAGGCGGTTTTACTTGCGCGTGAACTGGGAGTTCCTGTACGTGTGCAATGGATGCGTGATGATGATATGAAATGGTCAACACAATCTTCTGCAATGATCGCTGATATACGTATTGGTCTTGATGACGACGGCAAAATAAATTCCTATCAGGCTGTGCATTCCGGTCCGCCAATGCAGGATGATCGTCCGATAGGCGCAATCCTTGCCGGTTTGCCAACAATTCCTGCCCCTGCCCCCACTAATCCTTTTATTCACAATACGGCACTGGGTATTGCAGACACATGGGTCTACGCGGGCGTTGAGAATGTTTCTGAAACCGGGCGCGGCATGTTCCAGGTCGGGCAGCGCGAATCGCCAATTGACGTTGGCTTGCGTGATCATTCCATGCGTACACCAATTCAGTTTCAACAGAATTTTCCTCGTGAAACAGCCATGAATGAAGCGGCAGCACTGGCTGGTAAGGATGCTTTACAGTTCCGTATGGATCATGTCGATGATCGATTTAAGGTTTTACTGGAAAGGCTCCGTGAAGAGTCAGACTGGGAAACCCGTCCTTCTCCTTCCGCTCCAGTCGTCAGCAGCCAGGCTGATGAAATACTTCGCGGCAGGGGAGTATCTATAATGTTGCGTGAGAATGGTTATTGGGCCGGTGCCACTCATATCGCAGTTAACCCGCAAACTGGTGCGGTGAAAGTTGAGCGATTTACGCTGGTTTGTGATCCGGGCATAGTGGTGAATCCCGTTCAACTACGCAGACAAGCTCAGGCAGGTTGTCTAATGGGTATCTCGCAGGCACTCCACGAAGAAGTGATCTTTGATCGGGGGAGTATTACCAGCACTAACTGGATGTCATATCCCATCCTCACAATGGCTGAAGTTCCAGAGCTGAAAGTGGTACTTGCTCCTTATGCAGGTGCAACAATTTATGGCCAGGGCTCCGAGAGTGCCAATGCACTTGCAGCCTCTGCAATTGCCGGAGCGTTCCTCGATGCAACCGGCAAACCTATAAGACGCATACCATTGCGAGCTGAATATGTGAGAACAGTTCTTCAATCCTGATAAAAGCATCCCAGTGTGGCTTTATTGATAAAGACATCCTTAAATAAGGGGGATGGCAGCAGGGTTTAAATGATTTACTATAATCGGGTTTTATAGGCGCTTTTTTAGAACACAGTCGACCACAGAAAAAGAAAATATGGCACCCGAAATTCAGGTAAAACAATGAGCTTATATCAGCTACAAAAATTTCTGTATGAATTGAATCGTGATGACACGATTAAGAAAAAATATTTCAGTGATCTCGAAGGTCTTATTGAACAGTTTGAGCTAAGTCCTGAGGAAAGCAATGCTCTGCGCGAAGGCGATATTGGCCTGCTGTATGTGCTTGGTGTGAACGGACAAATCCTCATGCATTATGCCGCTCTGCTGGGCATAGAGTGGTTTGATTATCTGGCGATGATGCGCGAGGGAATCGAAAAATATGGCCCAGTCCGGGCTGGCGTTTACGCCATGGTTGGCGGCGGCGAAAGTTTTGCACCAGAAGACAAAATACTGGATAAAAATGCTGCGGCTGAAAAAGTGACACAAGGAAAACAACAATGAGTTTGGTTTATGCTGGCGTACTGAGCCATGCCCCTGGCATTACAGGGCGAGCCGACCTGGTGAAAAATACCGCTAAGCGGGATGAGTTTTATGCCGCCCTGAATAAGCAGCGTCAGGAAATAGAAGCTTCCGGGGCCGAAGCTCTGATCGTGATTGCTGCTGAACATTTTGCCAATTTCTTTATGAACAACATGCCGGCATTTTGCATTGGTATCGGCCATCATTACTTCGGGCCAATAGAAGACCCCGCCTGGCTTAAAATCGAAAAAACCAGCGTGCCCGGGGCGCCGGATTTAGGTACTCGCCTGACCAAGGAAGTCATGCAGACGGTGGATACGGCCTATGCGGAAGAATGGAAGTTTGACCATGGCATTATGGTCCCCCTGCATTTTTTAACACCGAACTATGACCTGCCGATTATCCCCGTCAATATCAATTGTCAGGGGCCGCCACTGACACCCCTGCATCGCGCCTGGGAATTTGGTAGAGCCCTGCGACGTGCCTGTGACAAGGTGCCGGAAAAAATTGCCCTGGTGGGCACCGGCGGCATTTCACACTGGCCGGCCACTCCTGATTCGGGCAAGATAAATGAAGCCTGGGACATGGAATTTCTTGATCGTCTGATGCGTAACGATAAAGACGCCTTGCTCAGTTATAAGGACGAGGAAACCTATCTGGAAGCGGGTCAGGGCGGCTTTGAAATCCGCACCTACATTGCCGCCGCAGCTGCGGCCGGCGGACCGGGCGAATTGCAGTTCTATACGGCTGAACTGCCTATTTTCGCTGTTGGCTGTACGGTTGCTAAATTCGGCCTGGATGCTTCTGTATGACAGGTGCCTGGGGAGTGCGTCAGTTTGAAATTTTATTACTTATTCTCAGCCTTGATGGCGAACTATCCTTGTGACGACACGCCAAAATGCGTACATCCCTGTACAGGCTCGGCTGACGACCTCCTGTCGTCAGACGGTCGTCAACTGGATAGTTCGCCATCAAGGCTGTGCGTTTAAGCTCTTTGAAAACTACAAGATTGTTAAAAAAGCCGCCCTTACTGCCATGTGAACCCATTGAGATGCTTTTTTCCTGAGTTTTTTTCCGATCAAGCGCGAGGACTGTCTGAGGAGCACAGCGACGAGTTCCGCAGCGCCGGAAAAACAGGAAGGAAAGATCGAAGGGTGAACAAGGCAGAAGCGGCGGCTTCTATAAGGCCAGCATTTTCGAACTGACGCACTACCGGGGCTTGCCAGGATTAGGCTAGCCAGACTTTAGTTGATACTATCTTTTACGGTTTGGCGAAGGGGCTTGCTCAGGATCATAAAAAGCAAAGCAAAAACAACAAAAGAAAAGCAAAAACAACAAAAGAAAAGCAAAAAAGGAACGACGAATGACAAGCTCATCACAGCAAAACGCAAATTTTGTCGCAGAGATCATAGATAAGGGAAAAGTATCGGGTCAGCAGATTCTGGTGATTTGTTTATGCATGTTTTTGAACATGCTGGATGGTTTTGACATCACGGCCATGTCAATTGTTAACACGGCAGTTGGTTCAGAACTGGAAATAAGTCCGGACCGGCTGGGCCTGATTTCAAGTGCCGCCTTGTTCGGCATGGCCTGCGGGGCAATGTTTCTGGCACCTATCTCCGATATCATCGGCAGGCGCAGAGTCATCATCATCAGCGTACTGATGGTTAGTGTGTCCATCATGCTGACGGCAAATGCTACATCATTTACTGAATTCGTCTTCCTGAGAATTTTTAGTGGTCTGGGCGCAGGCGCCATGCTGGCCAGTCAGGCGGCGCTCGCCATTGAATACAGTCCCGAGAAATATAAATCCCTGTCAGTGGCACTGGTTACTTCAGGTTATCCCCTGGGAGCAATGATGACGGCCGTTATTGGCGGCTACATCATGCCATCCTTTGGCTGGCATGGCATGTTCTGGTTTGGTGGTGCGCTGACCCTGATCATGGGGCTGGTGACCTGGGCCTTTATCCCTGAATCGCTGCAATTTCTGATTGACCGACAACCAAAAGGCGCCTTGCAGCAAATCAATTCCACACTGCAAAAACTTGGTAAAAATTCCATCGCAGAACTGCCGCCGAGTATTAATAACCAGATAGATCTTAAGCCGGTTGGCGCGGTCAGTAATTTCCAGGATCTGTTTCGTCAGGGTCTGTGGAAACAGACTCTCACGCTGTGGGCCAGCTTCCTGCTTTGCTTCAGTGCAATGTATTTTCTGATGACCTGGATTCCGGCCTTAATGGAGTATTCCGGTTTTGCAGCTGAGACAGGGCGATCCGCATTTTTTCTGTTTAATCTGGGAGGGGTAATTGGAATCTGGCTGCTGGGTGCGATTTCCACAAAAGCCAAACTCAGCAATATTGTATGCACCTTTTTACTGAGTTCTGCGGCAATGCTTATCCTGTTTGCCTCTTCACCAAATCAGCAGCTGCTGTTGCTGTCTCTGGTGTTTATTATTGGCATATTATTCCAGGGTGGTTTTACCGGACTCTATGCAGTTGCTGCAAAAGCCTATCCTTCTACCATTCGCAGTACGGGGGTCGGCTGGGCCATAGGACTGGGGCGAACCGGAGCGATAGTTGGCCCTGGTGTGGCGGGGTTTTTGATAGCGGCCGGTTTCGATATGTCCGCCAATTTTTATATCTTCTCAGTGCCGGTCATCCTCGGTGGAATAATTGCATACCGTTTACATGTACGTTAGTCGGGATAAATAGAACCTGAGCATAATCATAATAGAGAAATAAGAAACAAAAGCGATAGGAGGTTTTCATGACTGATATAAATCAGCAACGAATTTTTATTGAAAATACCTGGTACGCCGCCGCCTGGGAATCTGAAGTGGCGGATAACGACGGCTGCATGGCCAGAACCATTTGTGAAACCCCGCTGGTTATTTATAAAACCGATGATGACAGATATGTCGCCCTGGATGATCGCTGCTGTCACCGTGCCGCACCTTTGTCGATTGGCCGTGTTGAAGGCAAGTGCATTCGCTGCATGTACCATGGCCTGCTCTATGACCCGAGCGGTAAAGTGATTGAAATACCGGGGCAGACTCACATTGCGCCATCCATGAAAGTAAGAAGTTATCCCTTATGTTCAAAGGGCGGCATGTTGTGGCTTTGGATGGGAGATCCCGAGCTGGCAAATGAAGATGATATCCATGATTTTGCGCCTTTGAGTCAGCCGGAAAAATGGCGAGGTTTCGAGAAGCGCGCCTATATGCATTATGATGCAAACTGGTTGCTGATCGTCGATAACCTGAGTGACTTCTCGCATGTGGCGTTTGTCCACACCACTACTCTGGGTGGCTCAGAAGATTATGCCTACAACACGATTCCTGAAAATATAGAAAAGCTGGATGACGGCTTTTCTATGGAGCGCTGGGACAAAGGCAGTGTAGCGGCACCCTTCCATGCCAAGGTTATTCCTCATGACGAAGTGAAAAACAAACTCGATCGCTGCAACATCACATCCATGCATATTCCGGGAATTTTTTTGATGGAAACCATTTTCGCACCGGCAGGTTGGGATGCTAAAAAAAATGATCGCAGTTCTTGCCGGGAATACCGGAACTGTCAGTTTATGACCCCGGAAACGCGCAACACGACACATTTCTTCTGGGACTATCTGCATGGTTTTGATCTGGATAAGCCCTTTATTTCCGAGTCACTGGAAAAATCTCTGCTTGAAGGTTTTATGGAAGACAAGGTTTTTATTGAAGAGCAACAAAAATTACTCGAAGAAAGTCCGGATTTCGTTCCACGTGTTCTGGAAGCCGATGAAGCATTTATTCATTTCAGAAGACAATGGGAGCGAAGATTAAAAGCTGAAAATGAAGCGAACCCTCTCGTCCAAAAAGAAAACAGAAAGCGTATTTTGTAAATACCATTAACTAAATCGCATCGCAAAATTGACAGACTTTCTGACATCCTAGAAGGCTTGAAGCCTTATTGCCATATTCAGTAAAGACCGGTCACTGCCAATCGGGCCGGCCAGTTCAATTCCCACCGGCAAGCTGTTCGCAGCCAACCCTGCCGGCAATGTAAGAGCCGGCAATCCATTTAGGCTGGCGAAGTCAGTATTTCGCACCACCGTATTAAAAGTTGGCACACGCTCACCGTTCAGCAGCAGTGTATCTGATTCTTCGTCTATGGATCTCGCGGTGACGGGTATCGTCGGGTAGATCAGCCCCATAATGGACTGCTCAGTAAAGAAAGCAGAAATATCGACGATCAGCTCTTCACGTAAACGCAGAGCCTCTTCATAAACCTCGCGCGGAATTGGCTGGCTGATAGCCTGATTCAATGCTCCGACAACATCAGGGCTGGCTATCTGGCTGGCCAGTTCCTGCAGACTCAATTGCGGAAAATAAGTTTGCAAATAGTTGCTGAGGTCATTGGGAGCTTCATACATGACGATCGTCAGGCTGATGGCGTTGGCGCGTTCGGCAAAAACCGAGGCATCGACATCCACCAGTTCTATTCCGGTAAGCTGAAGTTTCTGCAGGTAGGCGTTTACCGATTCGGCAACACCCGGCTCCAGATTGTCATAAAAATAATTGCGGGGAACGCCGATTCGATTTACTGCATCTGCGGACATTGTGCTGGAGTTTGTGTCGCTAACAACAGCATCCACTTGTGCAAGCAGCGCAGCATCCTGTGCAATCAAGCCGATGGTGTCGCGGGTGTGCGACAAAGGGGTCACTTCAGCAGAAGGATAGCGACCCATGGAGGGACGAAAGCCGACAACGCCGTTCAGGGCAGCGGGGATACGACAGGAGCCGCCGGTATCTGTACACAGGCCCCAGCTTACCAGTCCACTGGCAACGGCAACTGCCGTGCCGCCGCTGCTGCCCCCGGCGAAGCGCGTGGCATCGTAATAATTTCCGACAGCGCCAAAGGCGGCATTGTTACTGGTAATGCCAAAAGCCAGTTCATGCATATTGGTTTTGGCGACAGGTACTGCGCCTGCATCCAACAAACGCTGCACGACGACACTGTTTTGGGACGGCATGAAATTTCGTAAAGCGGGCGTGCCGGCAGTATTTGTGACACCTGCTACATGAATATTATCTTTCACCACAAAATAGCGCCGGTCGTCACTGAAAATTTCGGCGCCGTTTACTAGTGGAAACTGATCCACAGCAATATCACTGATAATGGCATTAAAGGCATCCAGCGAACTCAGGTCGACTCCTTCTTCTGATTCAGGGGAGCAGCCAGATAAAGCCAGGACGCCGGTCAATACAAGTGCGGATTTACAGTTCATTAATTTGCTACCCGGTATGCTTTTCGGCACTAATCATAAACTTTGTATCAGGGATAAGGCTAACGGTTTTGCAGATCCTGAAAAACAAAAGCCGCTACATCCCGGATATCTTCGGCCGATAAAGACAAGGCAAAAGGCGGCATCAGGTTGCGGCCCTGAGCGACTCTTTCCTGCACATCGGTAAACAGCGCCAGGTTTTCCAGCACGGCTCCGCCGCCATGTCCGCCCTTGCCGTCATCACCATGGCAGGCAACACAATTACGAATAAATAATTGCTCGCCGTTGGCCAGGTCAGGGTTGCCGCCAGCAGGTGTAAAATCAATTTGTGTTGCAGCAGCAGATTCAAGCATGGCTTCCGGAGGCAGGGATTCCAGATTGCCATCCAGGGAAAACAGCCAGATGCTATCCCCGCGACGCGAATTGGCAAACAGGCTGCCGCCGGAAAAAGCGGCCACATATTGTTGCCCTTCATGTTCAAACACGCTGACGCTGGTATTCACACCCGCATCGGTCTGGAATTCCCAGAGCTGCAGTCCGGTATCGGCATCGAGTGCCGTGAGGCGGCCATCATTACGGCCCACAAAGACCAGGCCGCCAGCAGTGGCGGTTGTGCCGCTGTAGCATTGATCCTGCCAGCGATAACGCCATTTAATAGTGTTGGTGGTCATATCCATGGCGGCGATGATGCCGTTAATACCAATTTCGGCAAAACCAAACAGCCCGCCGGTGTATAAATCGCCGTCATCGGCCATTTCGTTATCAAGATGGCCGCCGCGATAAAAACCCGGCCGGTCCGTCGCGCAGACAAACAGGGTCTGCCTCTGCGGGTCATAGGAACTGGGTGGCCAGTTGGCGCCACCGAAACCTCCCGGGGCAATCACCACGCCTTCAGGCCCAAAAAAGGGTGTGAAAATCCTGCCCTGATTGACCAGCGGGGCCCCTTCCAGGGCGATATCGACCTGTTGTGGCACCACGGCATCCCCAAGCGGATAAGGCTGCGTGGGGGAAGTCAGTTGTCGGGGTTCCTGCGGAACCGGGCGTTCCTCAATGCCAATCAGGGGCTCACCGGTAACACGATCCAGAATATAAACCCAGCCGGTTTTATTGACCTGGGCCAGCCCTTTGCGCAGTTCCCCGTCAATTTCAACATCAAACAGAACCACCGGATTGCTGGCATCATAGTCCCAGATGTCATGATGAATCTGTTGATAATGCCAGCGGTATTCACCGCTACTGGCATCGACCGCGACAACGGAATTTGAAAAGAAATTATCGCCGGCCCGTACACTGCCATTAAAATCCGGGCCGGGGTTGCCGGTAGAAAAATACAAAAGGTTTAAGTCGGGGTCGACGGCAGGTGTGTTCCAGACGGTAGCGCCGCCTTTGGTCCAGACCTCATTGTCCTGCGGCCAGGTCTCATGCCCGTATTCACCCGGCCCGGGAATGGTATAGAAGGTCCAGATCAAATCGCCGCTGGTGGCATCGTAGGCTTTGACCCGACCGCGCACGCCAAACTCGGCTCCGGCATAGCCGGTGATAACCATGCCGTTATAGTAAAGCGGCGCGCTGGTGATACTGAAACCATCTTGCCAGCGTTCGGTCTGCACCGACCAGACTGTCTCACCGGTTTTCTGGTCCAGCGCCATCAGTCGGTTATCCAGCAGCCCGACAAAAACCTTGCCGTCACCAAGGGCGACGCCGCGGTTATTCCAGCCACAGCAGATCACATCGATTGAGGGGTCGAGCCCGGCCTCAAAAGACCAGAGAATTTCACCAGAGGCCAGGCTTAAGGCAAAGACATCATCTTCGCCAGTGGCAACGTAAAGTACGCCATCATAAACAATAGGCTGGCCTTCACCGGAATAAATGGGGTCCAGGCCGGAGCCGTTTAAATGGGTTCTCCAAACGGCCTTCAGGGAAGCAACGTTTTGCTTGTTAATCTGGCTGAGTGGTGAATAGCGCTGATTGTAGAGATTACCGCCATTGGTAAGCCAGCCTTCGCGCGGCAGTGCCTGCAGCTCCTCGGCACTAAAGGCCGGGGCAGCCTGAATAGCCGTCGGCTGGCTATAAGCACTGGTGCCAGACAGCAGGCCTAGAAATAAAAAGAAAGTCAGGGAATAGTAAGCTTTCAAAGCATGGTTTTTGATCAACATCACAGGAGGGCCTCGCAGTTCTTGTTTTTGTTGCCATCACTTTAACGCCGACAGAAGACCATTGGAAGATCAAAACAGGCTTTTACACTGAGGCGTTAGTTAATAGAAGCGTTGATAGAGGAAGTGTTAATTGAATTGAAAATTCTGCAGTTCCAGCATGGCGCGTTGATTAACCTGAATTAAGCCACGCCTGGGTCGGTCAGGGACTGCCAAATTTCGTTAGTTGTTCTTAGTGATTTTCGCAGTGACTTCAATTTCCAGTTTCATATGCTCATCCAGTAAGCCTGCTTCAAACATGGTTGCCGCAGGACGCACAGCACCCAGATACTTTTGACAAACAGGCCAGCAAGGTTCGAAGTCATTTTTGTCGGGAAAGATATAGCGAATACGCACGATGTCCGATATTTTGCTACCCGCTTCTATCAGGGCTGCCTCAATATTTTTGAAACATTGCTCGGCCTGTTCCGCCACATTGTCAGAAATGCTCATGTCTGAATAATCATAGCCGGTGGTTCCCGAGACAAAAACAAAATCGCCTTCAACAACAGCTCTTGAATAACCAATTTTTTCTTCAAATTCAGAACCGCTGGAAATCAGTTTGCGTGACATACGAGCCTCGTATTGAGTAAGAAACTATTAAGTTGTTAACAGTAAAAGCTTCAGGATTTTTTATCAAACTCCGACTTCAGTTTCATACTGACACCTGCCCGGCATATTGATTTGTACAAATATAAAACCGGATCATGGAGTTTGCTCGTCAGGGTTTGTGCGCCATATAATTTTTACCGTGAGTGTCACGTTAACCCTGACAGGCAGGCGGGTCAAAATGCTTTCTGGTGTGCTGAACACGGTTGCAGCGCTTTAGGGGGATAATATTTTAGATAGTTATAGATTGAGGAGAGCGGCATTATTACGATTCGTTACGCCTTGAGACCCCGGAATTAATAAATAAAAGATACACACTTTTATGGGTAAGTTTTACGATATAGGGCTTCGAAATGCAACTACCTGACAAGAAACTCGCAACAGTTGGTGTCAGCGCAGTTTGATAAAGAACTTAGTCGTAACCAGGACATACATGCCCCCAATTCTGATATCAATTTCATTATTAATTTGTAGTAATGTTTTCATGACCTTTGCCTGGTATGCGCATCTCAAAGAGCTCAATAATAAGCCATGGATTATTGCTGCCCTAATCAGTTGGGGTATCGCGTTATTTGAATATCTGTTTCAGGTGCCGGCCAACAGAATCGGGTTTACGGTATTGTCAGTCGGGCAATTGAAAATAATTCAGGAGGTAATTACCTTGACCGTGTTCGTGCCGTTTTCGGTCATGTATCTTAAGGAACCTTTGAAGCTTGATTACCTGTGGGCAGGCTTTTGCCTTGTTGGTGCTGTCTATTTTATGTTCCGGAGTAAATACCTATAACAAGGCATTTGATTCACAGCAAACTGCAAAATGTTGTGTATGGCATTATACAAACAGGAGAGCGCTTATGACTGAACTTAAATCCTATGCTGTGTGGGATGCCTGTACCCGATGGTTCCACTGGATTAACGTCCTCTGTGTTTTGACTCTTATGGCCGTGGGGCTGGTGATTCTCAATGGAGACGCCCTTGGTCTGTCCGATGCCGGGAAGGTTTCGTTAAAGACCGTGCATGTCCTGACAGGTTATGTCTTCGTATTGAATCTGCTCTGGCGTTTTATCTGGGCCTTTTTGGGCAACCCCTATGCCCGATGGAACGCCATCCTGCCCGGAGGAAAAGGATATCTGCAGTCCGTACGCAACTATGTAATTGCGTTTATCTCCGGCCAGCCCGAACACTATCTCGGCCACAATCCGCTCGGGCGCTTGAGTATTTTTGTCCTGTTTATCCTGCTTGCCATTCAGGGCATCACCGGATTGGTGCTTGCCGGCACAGATTTGTTTTACCCGCCCTTTGGGTCCTGGATTGCGCAGTGGGTCGCCGCGCCGGGTGTTCAGCCGGAGACGCTTGTGCCCTATGCTTCACAAATGTACGACGCCCAGGCCTACCAAAGCATGCGGGCCTTCCGCAGCCCGTTCATTACGGCTCATGAATACAGCTTCTTCGTACTGATTGTTGTCGTTGTATTACATATTGCCGCAGTAATCCTGACTGAAATCAGAGAGGGAGGGAACCTGGTTTCCGCAATGTTTACCGGGAAAAAGGTATTCAGGCAGCCGCCCGTGGATGATGACAAACATGAGAATGCGCAATGATGTTATAGGATCAAACTGACGGCTGAGCTTGCAAAAAGAAAGAGGTCAGCGAAGATGCCGCGGCAGGTACACACCAAACTTTGCCAACAACAGTACTCAGGATTTTTTAACAAACTCCGATTTAAGTTTCATGGCACCAATGCCGGTGATTTTGCAATCGATATTGTGATCGCCTTCCACCAGGCGAATATTTTTCACCTTGGTGCCGACCTTAACCACAGAAGATGTGCCCTTAACTTTTAAATCCTTTATAACCGTAATGCTATCGCCATCAACAAGGACATTGCCATTAGCATCAATAACACTTAATGCTGTTTCAGCGACTTCAGCTTCGCTACCGGGCGTCCATTCGTGCGCACATTCAGGGCACACCAGCTGCAAGCCGTCCTGGTAAACAAAAGTCGACTGGCACTTGGGGCAAGGTGGGAAATCACTCATAAGGTTTGCTCTTGCTTGTGTTTTGAATTGAGTAGCGTCGCTGCCAGAACAGGAGACGGAAAATGCGATTATACCTCTATCTCCTGAGGTATTGATTTTTCTTTGCGTTGCAGGTTAACCAGGTTGCCCAGCAGCATCAGGGCACCGCCGAGCAAAATGGCAAATTCAAATTGTTCCTGGTACAGAAACACGCCGACAATGGCAATCAGAGGCAGCCTTAAAAAATCAAGCGTAACCACCATTGAGACTTCGGCAGTTTGCATGGCTTTGGTCAGGCAGTAATGCGCCGAAAGCGCCGTTAATGAAATAGAGATAAGCCACAGCCACTGCAGGCTATCAGGCCAGACCCAGGAAAATAACGCCATCAGCAAGGCGAAGGGAGCCTGCAGCAGACACATAAAATACAGGATGGTTACCGGTTTGTCGGTAGCAGAAAGTTTTTTATTGGCGCTGTGCCCCACGGCAAAACAAACCGCCGCCGCAAGCACGATGAGTGATGCTGCATCGACAATCTCGATGCCGGGCTGAACAATGACAATCACCCCCGCCAGCCCCAGTACAATAGAGATAACTTTTCGGCTGGTAATTTTTTCGTTCAGAAAAATCGCAGCAATAATCACCGTCCAGAAAGGAATGGTGAACTCCAGTGCAAACACTTCCGCGAGAGGCAGCAGGCCAATGCCCAAATACCAGCCGTATTGGCCGGCATACTGAAAAATATTTCTGAAGAGATGCAGTTTTACTTTTTGTGATTTTTTCAGTTCGGTCTGCCGGGTCAGGTGCAGGATAGCCAGCACAAAGATCAAACCGATAAAGCTACGCACAAACAACATCTGGAATACCGGAATTTCACCACTTAATTCCCTGATGCTGATGGCCATTAAACAAAAAGAAGCCAGGGTCCCTGTCATCCATGCGATAGCCAGCATCAGACGCTTAATTCCATGCTTATATCATCCATAACAAATGAGTTGCCGATATCCACACAAAGCTCGCCGGTTTTTACAAAACCGAATTTGTAATAGGCGGCAATGGAATTACTGTTGTATTTGTTGACCGTAAGCGTGATCGTCTCACGCTCAAAGTCGCGCGCCAGCTGCTGAATAAAATCCAGGGTCTGACGACCCAGCCCCTTGCCTCGCTGACTGGAATGCACATAAAGTTTGCTGAGAAACAGTTCCCCATCCCTGAGCTGCACAGCAAAGTAACCAGCCGCTTCATTCTCAGGTTCCAGCAGGTAGTAATAATAATTTTCTGAAGCTATCTGCCGAGAGATAACCCCGGCAGAGTGCATATGCTCAAGCATGTACTCAACCTGGGCGGCACCGATGATGGGCGTGTAGTGTTCCGTCCATATCTCCCGTGCCAGGCTGACCAGGGTTTCAATATCCTGAGGGGTTTTTACTGCTTTAAACATCTGCTTACTCGACAAGGTATCCAGTCACCACAGTGCAATTAAAACACAGCATTGCTGGTGATTAACGCCGCTGACGAAAAATAGTTAAGGGCTTTATTCCGAGAGCAGTTCAAACACCACCCAGACAGTTGCAGAAACTTTAATATTACCGGGCACAAACAAGGGCGGTAATTCAGCTGCGCCTCTGCGTTCAGCACTCATAAAAATCTGATCGAGTGCGCGGCCACTGGCATTGCCCTGCTGAAAATTCAGCAAGGGCCTGAGCTGGTTTTCACCCACTTCGACCGGCATGCCGAGTTCAACGCCCAGGCCGGTGGTTATCGCCAGCGCCCTGGTGCGGGCATCGCGTGCTGCGGCTTCCAGCGCCGCCATTTTTAACTGCGCCTCATCATCGACACCGCTTTGAATCTGGTTGAGCTCACCTACGCCGGCCTGCACCAGTGCCGCACTAAGCGCTTCATAATCATTGATATTGCGTAGGCGGATCGTGACGCCCCGAGTGACCTGAAAGCCATCAGAACTCAGATTACCGTTGCGATCGACCTCAAAGGTCTCGGTGACTTCAACACCGCTCATGGCGATATCGTCATTTGAGATGGAAAAATTTTCCAGCGCAGCGATAACGGCATTAATGCGTTCATCGACGCGCTGTTTTGCCCTGGCAGCCGAACTGTTCTTTTCATTCAGACGAAAACTCATCTCAACATAATCAGGCGCTATCTCGACTTCCGCTTCACCCTGTACGGTGATGGTTCTCAGGGAGTCATCGGCGGCGAGAGTCTGAGTGGCCGAAAATAAAAACAGATTAATAAAAAGAAATAATTTTAGGGTTTTCATGGAATGGGTCCGAGTGATTAAAGTTAGTATTAAATGCATTACATAGTTTGGTTTTATTTTCTAGGTTTATCTTTGTAGATTATTTTATTGTCTTTGATAGTTATTTTCCCGGATTGTTTAAATACTTCAATAATCTTATTAACGGAATCTTCAGGCAGTAGGTTATGAAAATGAGCATTAATCGATGTGAATAGCGTTTTTTCTTTTACCGGACGTGATTTGGTTTTTAAAATCTTTTTTTCGTAATATTCCGCAGCAAGCTCATGCAGTTTTGCTCCGGATATTCTGATAAATGGTATTTCTGAAACTGACTCCCACCTGGAACAAAATATATTTAAATCTTTTAAATGCAGGATTAATGGATCGAAGCCTTTATCTTTTGAAATAATGTGGAAATAGGGATCCGGATATTCCTTTGAGTATTTTCCAATATAAAATGCAATATGAAAATCCAGCGCATTAGGTCCATTTCCAGCGATTTGAATGATCTCGCCATTATTCCCGAGGGCTTGGAATGGCTTTACGATATTAAGATCTAAACGCTTTTGCTTTGCACCAAGAAAGATTACTGCCCTAAAATGCTCATGGGCAAGCTTTTCTATTAAATCAGGTTGTATATTTTCAGAGTCAAATAAAACAATATTTAAGCGCAATTGGAATATCCTTATATAAACAATAACCTAACTATCTGCAGGTTGGCTGTTAGGCCTATTTTGTTAATCAGACTAAAGCTTCATCATGATGTCCGAAATATATTACGTTACCTGAGACAAACCCTGTAGCAAATTTTGCAGCTTTTTACTTCTCAGGGGATAAAAAGACTTAGGGGCGTTCCAGCTCTACAGTTTTAGATGTGAAGCAATAATGATTGCCGCCCATTTTTCCAACAGTATCAATTAACTGTTGGTTAATAATGCCGTCTGCATACAAATCATCACGTACATAAACATACTTAACATCCAATAAAATGACGGTGCCACCCGAGGGTAGTTCACTGATCCGCATGACCTCCCTTAAAGTGCACTCGTAACGAACGGGAGCTTCCTTAACCGAGTGAGGTTTTACCTGATAGCTGGCACAACTTTCGAGCTCGGCGAAATCAAATTCGCTTTCATCACTGGCAAGGCTGGCACTGCTAAGGTTCATTTTTTCCAGTAAGGCAGCGCTGACGATATTGACGACACATTCACCGGTAACAACCAGATTTTGTAATGTATCTTTATCGAAGCCGCTTCTTTGGGTGACCTGCGTATAGAGCAGAACAGGCGGGTTACAACTGGCAACACTAAAAAAAGAAAAAGGCGCCAGGTTATCAACTCCATCACTAGAGCGTGTACTGATCCAGGCAATGGGTCTGGGAGTTACGCCGCCGGTGAGAAGGCGATATTTATCCTGGGTTTCTAGTTCTGAGATATCAAAGATCATGTGTCTACCGGATTGTGTTGCTAATTCTTACAGCATATTTGTTGAGTCTAAATTGACAACTAAGGCCCGCTTATACGGAGCAACTATTCTGTGTTAGAAGCGCGCTTTTTACGTTTGCAAATAAAGCGTTTGTTATGTGTATTTCTGTACTTCATCGTTTAAATAATTGAATACGTTTTCTGCTTCAGTTTCATCAAATATCTCGTCAAAATAATTAATATAACCGTTTAGCTTATCAAGAGTTAGCACTTTTACATGCTGAAAGTCGCTTTTTGGAGCTTTATTGGTCATTACGATAATGCTCCTAATTGGTATTTTCTTACTACCCCAATGATTCCGTATCAATCCTTGGTTTTTATCGCTGTTTAAAAACACAAATAACGCAAAACTAGTTCTCTTGATTTGTTCTACTGGCGATCTGAGGTCAAGATTTTCGATTGACTGCGCGTTCCAGTTTTTTGTCTCTATAACAAAGATACCAGCTTGGCAGATTAATAAATGATCGATTTGAATACTATATATTCTATCGTTCTCGCGTTTGTTAAATATTGGCGGATTAAAGTTTAGTGAAAAATCATTAATCAAATAATATTCGTCAGATAGTTTTTGAAGTTCGGTAACGACTGCATTTTCACCAATTGCGCCAGCGATTGTTGAATATAGGTCTTCTATGGTTACTTTTATGAATTCCAGCTCTCCATATGAAGCTATTGTTCGCTTGGATAATATGGCTTCATAATTATTTACAAATGAAGCGTGGTTCTTGATTAGCTTTCGCGTCTTAAAATAATAAAATAATTTATTGAATATATTTTTATCCCGTATCTCTATCGCATTCTTAGACGCTATTTCTAATCTTTTAATTTCTTCATCAGTAGTGTGTTTTACGGTTACGGGTATTTCTTTCATTTCCAGTTCATATTGTTTCAAAAAGGCATTAATGTCGCCAATTGAATTGAACCTGTAGATGCCATGACTATGAAGATTCTCTTTTAATTTTTTTAGCGGTTCTATTTTTCCAGCAACTATAGTCATATTTGTCCATTCTAAGATGAGAATATGGCTGAGGAGTTCTCTTTAAGCATAACGCCTCAAACACCGGCGTGGTGAAGTTGGCGGATTTTGTGCGTGTTTTTGCACAAAAGATGACAGCTTTGCGACGTCCGAGTGCTTTGACTTGTTATGTGATGGACTATCATTCTGGTAGCCCGTCGAACTTTGGCAATGCGCCTAATTCATTATCCCAAACAGCTTTGCTAGATGTAAAGATGTGAGCTGTTGGCGACATAGAGACTTCCGTGTCCAAACACCCAGCGGGAATGACTATAAGACCTGCGTCATGAGTGCTTGGCAATGCAGAACCGCAAACCTTACAAAAACTTTTTTTGTGGCGAGTACCTGCAAGCTTAAAGGTAGCTACAGAATCTGAACCTGCCAACCAGATTAGTTTAGCTGACTGTGAAAATAAATTTGCCGCATGAGTAGAACCGCTATCCTTTTGGCAATGCTGGCAGTGACATAGGTAAAAGCTATCGAACTCTCCTTGCACTTCAAATTTCGCAGCACCACACAGACAAGAACCCGAATATTCAGTCATAAAATCCCCTTCTTCTTTGGCTTGTAGGTGACGCACACATAACGCCTTTTGTTAATGGGTGCAGCGTGAGGCGCATCCATGATTGAACTGCTTGTTAGATTTTAATCAACCCAATAAGAGCAGCCATAAGGGACTAGTTGTTTTTCAACAAAATCATAATCCAGCCTGTGGCCTCTTTGGTTTTGGTTAAAGAAAGCATAATAAGTAAATATGTTGGTCTCAAAATCAAATTCTAAACCGATATTTGTTACCCCATTAGAAAATGCAGGAACAGGAAAATTTGGGTAATTATTTTGGGCGCATTCAACAATAGCATCAATAAGTAATTCTTCATTAAGAAGACTCAGCTTTAATTTGTTTTGATCAATTGCAGTGGAAATATAAACAATATCTTTAGTGTCAAGATTAAAACAGTTATTTTCTAGATTTTGTAGGGAGGCAAGATATCCATGTTCTATCCTATCTAAGGCATCGTCGGTCAGCCTCCATTGAGATTCATTTAATTTAACTATACTAAATGTTAATGCAGTGGTTGTGCATACTCCGTTGTTTTCTATAAAACTTTTCCGGTTATAGGCTGTCACGTTATATATGTCAATGGGCATGCCTCCATCTAAAGGCAAAAAGTACAGGCTATGCACTTTTGTATCTTCATTATCAAATTCTTCTATTAATAATAAATTCACATCATCAATTTCATCAGCATAAGAACTCATGAAGAGAAAAATATATAAGAATATAAGTATTCTATATTTCATAAAATCTAACGCTCTTGCTAAGAGGCAACTACGCAGTAGTTGTCCCACGGAGCCAGCATTGCTGGCGGAGTATGCTTTAGCAGTTTGTTATGCATACATTTCTCTAAGCTTAGTCGCAATAAAAGCGCACTCATCTAATATGTAAACAAGGTTGCTCTTTTGCACTTCATTTATATGGCTGTAAAAATTTAAGTCCAAAGCTAATGACCTAATAACATTTAATATATTTAATATGTGATCAGGGAAACCTGAAACTTCAATTGACCATGAGCCGGGATTAAAATGCTCAAATTTATTTCTAAATTCTTTCTGTATTGTGCTTATTGATTCATTTTCAGCTTCAGAAGTAACTAATGCATTTCTCCCACCAACAGTAACTCGACATGCTTCTAAGGCTTCATCAAATGTAATTAATCTAGAATGGCCTTTTTTTGTTGTATTAACGACACTTAAATCGTCCGATCCTTTAGCAACCTGGATTGCAAAGCCGTAAAGACTTGAAAAGATACATATAACCACCCATTTCCAATCTTCATGATTATCTTTCACAGTCCTTAAAAAATGTGCAGTTTTCTCAAGATTGTCTATTGCATTACTTTCAGTATCGAATCTAGCCCATCTTTCAGTCATCACTGATTCCTACTGTATGCATAACGCCTCGGTAAGGGGCGGAAAAGTGCGAAGCAGTTTTGCGTCCCAGCCGAAGGTGACTTTACCGACTTGTTAGGCATCTTTTCGCCTTTGTTCTCGACGTTCCTGAGCAAGTCGTAATCTTTCTGGTTCAGTGAAGATTCTCTCAATTAGGAGCATAGTGAAGTCTAATAGATCGATTGCATCATCTTTGCTGAGTGTCCCTGCATGTGCGCCATCATTCCCATCTTCTCTTACACAAGTAGATAGTTCTCTGAGTGCTTCGGGAAGAATTCCATTTTCAAAAAGCCAAGGTAACCTTAACCCTAAATCTCGTCTTGTTCGATGATTGAGGCCATCAGTTTCATCTTTTGGAAGTAAGGAGCGAGTAACAAGATCAATGCACAAACGAAACATCGTACCTGCTGCATTGAAGCATTGTACTGCTAAGCATGTTGCACCTTCCCTAAATACTGCTTCAATCTGCTCAGGAATGTGTTCAGGGGGCTCTATTGTAGAATTATCTTTCAATGACACTCGACCTTCGATGTCAATGTATGGGTTAACAGCACCTTCAACTTTCACCAGCCCAGTGGCATGTATGTATTGGTAGTTGCCGTTTACAGATTCTGAAAGAATAAACACTGTAGATCTATGGCAGTGTCGACAGATGCAAAAAGCTTCATACCAGTTTTGCCAACCATGAACTTCTCTACGAATGAAGATAGCGCTGATTAAATTAAATGTTATCCGGTTCGATTTACATCGCAGACAATCAGCTACTAATTCGGCCATTTCACTTAACTCCTTTAGATGCCTAACGCCTTTTGTTAATTGGTAGCTACGTAGTAGCTGTCCATTATTGAAATATTTGTTATGTGACAAATCACTTTTGCCAAAATTGCCACCATTTTCTTTCAGCTAGTTTAAATGGCCGGGCCCAGTAGTTTAATTTTTGCTTTCCAGTTATCTCGCTAGTTTCAGCATTTAACATATAAGCAACAGCTGCATCGTCTAAACCGCTTACTTCAACAACATAAAATATTATTGTTTCATCAATACTAATGAGTGAAGAGACTGTATGCGCTCCACAATTTGTATTATAAATCTCTGTACACCAAGCATTTAGGTCAGAAATAATCTCGTCAAGAACTTCTATATTAACTCCATTTAATGCTTTAACTTCTTGTTCTTCAATTTCTACCGTCGGTATAGCAGCTAATGTACAAATACTTTGGGTCGATAAAAGGAAATAAGCTATAAATTTCATTAAACCCTCCTTGTCACATAACGTTGAGGTAATGGGCAAAGCACGCAGTGCTTTGTCCAGCCGAAGGCGCCATTGACCGACTTGTTAAAGGTTGCCTACCGCGATGCCCGCTATTATTAAAATTGCTATACCCACCATGAACCAATTGCCAAATTTACGACTGGCGGTAGATTCTTGGGTGCTGATTGGTTGTAGTGGAAGCGACGCTAATTCACCGAACCGGCCAGCAAGCCAAATAAAAGGTATGGCTACTAAAATATAAATATTATTGCTGACAAAGAATACATAAATTGTTAGTGCTATTACCAGCCAAGAAACCAGAAATGGCCAGGCTGATTGAAAACCAAACCGATACTTTGAGTGAACATAACTCAACTTACCGCAACTACTACATTTTGCAGGCGTGTCCGAGCCGCAACAAAACTTGGCCCAGATGCCTATTCCATTATTCTTGCAGTGTGGGCACTGAAACATGAGTGACCTTTAACAGCATGTTAATGAGGTCTTCGACCTCATAATAATTATTAGGGGGTTTACCTTATTAATTATTTTTCTACATTTTTTTAAATGTAATTTGTTGAAAAGTAAAATAATTAAATTTCTTAAAAAAACGACAAGCTGATAAAAAGTATTCTGCTCGCTAAAATTGGTGTTATTTAACGAGGAACTTATCTTGAGGGGCAAAGCAGTAAACATTCAAAATCCTTTTGGGATTACCTGCGCTATTTAGAAGGAAAAATTCAAATTAATAGCTTTAGCTTCCAGTCAGTGTTTTAAGTATTGTTGTGCACTCCGATACTAAGCAATTTTGACCTAAGGTTCCAGCGTTCTGGCCACCCTGAAACCGACATCATCACGGCTTTCATTGCTGTAGTCCCGATAGGATAGGCGCAGTTCAGTTACAGAACCATGTGCCCAGCTGGAGCCACGTACAACATGGTAGGTTCCGGATTCAGGGCCGTAGGGGTCAACTTCAATATTGTTGCCAAGTTGTATGGAGGTTCCATAATAGTCATGTACCCACTCGGCCACATTGCCACCCATATCGTAAAAGCCATTGGCGTTCGGCGGGAAGGAGGCAACCGGTGCTGCGGCTACAAAGCTGTCGTTATAGTTGCTGAGTATCCTGCCCAGAATCGGTGCCGCACTGATGTCGGCATAGTTGCCGTGATTGGGTGGCGGAGGTAATTCCGGTCCCCAGGGAAATTTCAGCAGGCTGGTCGGGTCTTCACTTTCTACCCGGGCCGCCCATTCCCATTCCGCTTCGGTGGGTAAACGGTAACCGGAACTGTCGGCATTAAAACCCACTACCCGGTTGTTGTTGACCCGGTAGAACAGCGGCAGGCCTTCCTGTTCGCTGAGCCAGTTGCAGTACAGTGCCGCCTCTTCCCAGCTGATATCCACCACCGGCTGATTATTATTGCTGAGGGAAATTCTGTCGATCACGCCGGAAGAATGCGCAGGGTCGAACTGTTTGTACTGGGCGTTAGTCACTTCCGTCAGGGCGAGGTAATAGGGTTTGGTCAGGCTGATCGAGCGCAGGGATTCATTGGCCTGTCTTCCGGCTTCACGACGTGAGGCGCCCATCACGAAATTACCGGGGTACAGCAGTTTAAGTTCCTGACCGTTTACGGTTGTGATCATGGGCTGGATATCATTGATGCGTTGCTGTTCCAGCGTGATCAGGGAAACATTCAGTTGTTGTTCCAGTCCGGGTCGGGAAGTAAATTCCTGCGTGAAGGGCACAAAGCCGGGCGCACGAATTTCGATACGCTGCGATGCCGCCAGTAATTCAACCGTCTGATTCGCCGGGCCGCGCAGCTCGCCGTTGATATACAGTTCGGCACTGGCCGGGCTCGCCACAATGGCTACTGAACTCAGGATGGGCTCGAGCTCTATATCCAGCGCCAGTTCCTGATCGGGACGGGTCTGGATGGTGCGGCGCGTTTCTTCATAACCGTTGAGGAAAAAAGTCAGTTCATGGGTGCGTCCGGGCGGCACGGTAATTTCCAGCGGGGTCTGTCCCTGATAGGCACCGTCCAGGGTGACACCGGCATTGCTCGGCGTTGACTGCAGCAGCACCAGCCCGTCGGCTTCTTCGAGTTCAATCAGCGGCAGGCTCTGGTCAACCCGCGCTTCCACCAACAGCGAATCGGTCCAGGCCTTGTGGGCATTCAGCTTGATCAGCACTTCATGCTCGCCTTCGAGTATCTCGGCATTCAGCGGCGTCAGGCCGATCTGTTCACCATCGATGCTTACGGTGGCACCGGGCGGTGAACTGGCAAAACTCACACTCGCCCAGGCCGGCAATAATTCAACACGCAGGCTTTGTTCCTGCTGGCGCCCTTCTATGCTGACCATCTGTTGCTGTGCCTCATAGCGATCCTTGCGGATCAGCACTTCGTGCTCGCCGGCGGCCAGTTCAATTCTTTGCAGGGGCGTCTGCCCGATGACTTCACCGTCGATGATGACTTCGGCGGCTTCGGCATTGCTGTCCAGGTTTAAAAAACCGGGCAAGGGCAGCAACTGGATCTGGAAAGTCTGCGCCTGCTGTTCACGAACGGTGATGGTGCTATCCACATCATAGTAACCTGCGGCGCGCACACTGATATCGTAATCGCCCTGCAGCACCAGATAACGCGGGCCAATTTTTATCGCCAGCGGGGAATGCACTTCCACCACACTGCCAATTGGCTGTGCATCGATAAACACCGATTTTGCAGACAGCACGAACCAGGCGGTCAGCGCAAATATCACCAGCATAGTGCTGATGGCAACTTTTACCGGGCTCGGACGAAAGGAAAATTTATCGGCGCTGCTGTTGTGCGGAGTGAAATCTATTGGCGTGATGATTTCGTCATGCTGCGAGTCATGTTGCGAATTATTACTGGATGGTTTGTCCTGACTCATGGTTTCGTGTTCTGTCCGATGGCCTTAAACAGGTTCATTGCATATAACTGTGACATGCGGCGCTTCGCCATCGAAGGGCACGGTAAACTCCTCGCGCACATCACGATAGCCTGGTCTTATGCCGACCGCCGTATAGGTGCCGGGAATCAGGCTCAGGGTTTGTGAATTAAACATGCCCAGTTCATTAACACGATACACCGTAACATTGGTTAAGCCATCGGAAGTAAGTGTCACCGCAACCGGCACGCGCGCCTTGTCGAGAAAACTGCGCAGCGTAACAAGCTGGTTATAGAGTCGTGTATTTTCCTCGACCAGGGTCAGGGCATCGTTGTAGACCGTAATGGTTTGCTGATAAACCTGCTCGTCTGAAAGTCGGTAAGGATTGTTATTAATATTGTTCAGATAATTATCCAGGGTGCTGCGGTTCTGGGTACGCTCGCGCCCTTCTATGGCGGAAACAAGATTGGCATCGATAGCCAGCGCATTATTGTAAGCCTGTAAGGCCTGGGCCCAGCGCTCGGCGGCTTCGTGTTCACGCGCAGCATCGAGCTGGATGTTCAGGTCACGCGAAGTCTGCATGTCCTGTGCCTGCGTGATAGCCGCCAGTGCTTCGGCAGACTGGGGTTTTAATTGCAGGGCGCGGTTAAAGGATTCCAGTGCCACTTCCGGATTGCCGGCCTGCACGGCGCTGAAACCCGAGGACATAAAGTTCAGGAAGTCCCGGTCCAGAATATCGATACGGGTTTGCGTAACGGCGGCTGCAGCGGCGCTGTGTGCGGGATCAACAACGGTTGCCTGTGTATATAAGTCGAGAGCGGATTCCAGCTGGCCTCTGTCATGCTGATCTTCGGCTTGCTCCATCAGGGCAAGCACTTCGGGCAGCAGCCTGGCGCGTTCCAGGCCGCTTTGGGCTTCTGTTGATTCTTCATTAATGAGTAAGGCGGTTTCAAAAGCCTCAACTGCCGCTGCCGGTCTGCCTGCATCAATCGCGGCCTCACCTGCAACAAGCGATTCAGCAAATAAAGTCAGGCTGTTGCTTTCAATCTCCTGCAAGGCCAGCAGCCCGTTCTGGTAAAGCAGCTGCGCATTTTCAAATTCCTGGTTGCGGTAGGCCGCATCACCTTCTCCGGCAACCTGCAAGGCGGCGGCATAAGCATCGGCGGCCCAGCTCTCTGCGCCGATGGCTTCCAGTTGTTCCTGTAAGTCGAGTATTTCTGCCAGTATGTTCTGGGCCGCTTCACGTTCACGCAGCATCTGGGCTTCCTGAAACGGTGAGAAGGCTTCGCGCGGTGTCGCCCTTTCAACCGGCAGGATAACCGGGGCGACTGTGCCTGGGTCTGGCGTGGCAATGTAGCGTGGCAGAATAAAAATCACGCCCAGCACCAGTATCAGCAACATGGAGAAGATGCCCCACAGAATTTTGGTTTGCTGTTGTTGTTTGGCCTGCTGTGCCTGTGTATCACCCATGCCAAAAACCGGCGCCGCCGCTTGCTGGGGAGTAAAATCTGATGCAGGGTTGTCGGGAGTATTTTCAGCCATGCTGAATACTACTACGGCCTAGCCGCTTCGTCATATATCTTCGGAGCTGGGCGCTGCACCGATCTCGTTGGCATACATATCGGCGAGGATTTCACGCCACTGCTGATACTGTGTTTCAACATTGCCTGACAAGGTCACGCTGGTTTCTTCCAGCTCGATGGTTTGCGGTGCGACTTCACGTTCCAGGGACTGCCCCAGCTCGGCCAGCGCCTCGACATGAATTTGTGCTTCGTCGCCGGCCCGGAAGGCTTCCTTGATTAACCAGCCGCCGCCCAGTATGCCGCCAATCGTTGCAGCACCTGCGACACTGGAATCACTTTGTGTTGCCGCCACACCACCCACAATCGCGGCGATACCCAGAATCATATTGCGACGCGCATCTCGCTGCAGGCGGTCCAGCTTGATGACCTCATCATAACTGAGGCGACGAAATTCGGTATAGGGTTGCTCCATCTGTCTGGAGAAACTGGTGTAGTAGTCCTGCATGGTATCGACATACAGATAATCGCGTTCCCGAATGGTATTGATACGCGCCATCAAAGGGTCGCTTTCTGCGGGCAGTCGTTGTACCTGCAAAATACCGTTGCGGTCAGTGCTCAGGTATTCACCGAAAGCCTGCGGGGCGAAACTGCGGGCGAACTGAATCTGGGAAATAGTCCGCACGTTGAGGATGTCGTCCCTGGCCATATTGCGCTGGCGATATCGCAGCAGGTCATTGGCAATGCGGTTGTACAGGCCCTGGAATGAGTCGCGGGAATTCTGCAGACGATTGTCGTAACTGTAACGGCTGACGACTTCTTCATATTCCTTATCCAGCCAGAGTCTGCCACTGGAGTCCCTGGCTGTGATCTGCACGCGCACTGTTTCACCGTCTGATTGCAGGATGGTGCCATGCACGGCAACATCAGAGGTACTGAGGTCATCGGGAATTACCCTGACTACGCCCCAGTTGCCGGTTTGCTGCAGCGTCTGCGAGAGCATGTTGGCCATGTAATAACTTTCCGCAATGCGGACATCTCCGAAGGTTAACTCCTGATCATCGTCATCAATTTCATCGAAGCCGGGATCAAAGACGGCAATGCCAACGTCCAGCAATTCATCTTCAGCAATATTGCTGTTTTCGATAAGCGCTTCTGTGATGGTGGTGGTTTTTACGTTTTGAGTGCTGCAGGCACTCAGCGCCAGCAGCGTTAATGTGATAAACAGATATAAATAATTTTTGTTCATTGTTCTGACCTGATCAACCTTTCTCAATCTATAGATAGCTTACTCAACCTGCATATTTCTTTATCGCTTTGCCGCACCCGGTTTAAGAGCCTGGTTTAAGCGTCTAGTTTAAGGTCAAAGTTTAGCGGCAAAGTTTTAAATTAATCTTCCACTGCATCAAAATCGGCTATGGCTTCCTGGGGAATGGGCAGACCGGTGTAGGTTCGGTACTCATTCCAGAGTTTTTCACGCAGCTCCGGATCGGCTTCATTCATGGCAGCTTCGCGCAACTGTCTGGCAACCACATCATCACCGTTGCCATTCGGAATATCTGCCGGTGGCGGGAAGTTGTTCTGGTTTCTGTTCTCGAAATCCCCTTCCCTGCTTCTGCCCATGTTGGGCATGTTGCCGTTACCGGATGAACTGTTGGGTGCTGAAGCGATAACTGTTCCGCTGCCGCCATTGGGCAGGCCTGAGTTACCGGAGCCACTGGCATTGCCACCGACAGCATCGCCACTACCATTTGTATCGCCGGCACCCTGGGCGCGTTCACGCTCACCGAGGATCATGCCATCGAACACGGCGATGCCCTCTTCCAGTCTGGCATCCAATGCGGCCTGTCTTTCGGCCTGTGTCATGGGTTGATTTCTGCCGTTGGCCAGATCACCAAAGGGGTCGTCTCCAGTGCCTGAACCAGCGCCTGAACCACTGCCGGCACCCTGCGTGCTTCCGGCCGTTGCCGCACCGGTACCAGTGCCGGATGCTGCAGTACCGCTGCCATCACCAAAGGTTCCCGTTGCCAGCGGATCATTGCCGGTAGAGCTGCCTGTCCCGGGAATAGAGCCGCCGCTGCCGCCAGCGATAGTGCCTGAACCTTGCGAGTCTGTGCCACTGCCATCACCCATGCTGCCTGTATCTGTACCTGGCAGGCCGACACCAGGCAGGCCACCGGGGAATGGATCCAGGCCGGGCAGACCGGCGGGCTGTACACTGACATCAATACCGCCACTGCTGTTTGAATTTGAATTCGAAGCAGTCGAGCCGGATTGAGAACCCGGCAAACCACCCGGAAAGGGTTCCAGACCGGGCAAACCGGCAGGCTGCACACTGACATCTATACCGCCATCGCTGCCTGAACTTGAAGCTGTCGCATCAGACGGTGAACCGGGCGATCCGCCGGGCATGCCGCTGTTTGGCATTGAAGGCGAACCGGAAGATGAAGATGTAGAGGAAGGTGTCGATGCAGTGCTCGGCATCCCGGAAGATGACCCGGCGCCACTTTGTCCTGAGGCCGTTGGGCTGGAAGACGGACCGCTGGAACTGCTGCTCGAAGACGAGGAGCTCGATGAAGAACTGGAAGACGAGCTGGATGAAGACGGCGAGCTGGAAGACGATGAACTGCTGCTCGAAGATTCCGGTGGCGAACTTTGGGTTACAGAAGTCTGGCAGGCACCCAACAATAAGCTCAGCGTCAGAATGCTAAGCGCTGCTATATTTTTGTGTCCTGTATCTGCCCTGCCTGTTAGCGTTTTCATGATCATCTAATTCTTTATGGCTTTGTCCTGCGGCTGATTTTTCAGTCAGTGCCCACAAGTGGGAAAGCGCGTAATTTATGGCTTTATCCTCTACTCAAGCCCTTTGCTTGTCAAGAAACAAGTGTCCAAACTGATCAGTTCTCGCGCACCATTCAGTTCCGATTAATGTTGTGGAGTTCTTCTCCAGTATCAAGGCCGGGCCCTCTATAATTTGTCCGGCAGCCAGTTGCTCTCGCGCATAGACAGCAAGTTCTTTATCAAAACCATAAAGCGCCTGTGTGCTTAAGGCCTGGGCCGGCTCCTTGTTGCCCAGAAGTTCCAGCTCAGGCAGCTGCTGCTGACTCATTGCCTTGATACGCAAATTAACCAGTTCCGGTTTAGCTGCCAGACGATGGCCATAGCGTTGCTGATGTAAAGCATGAAAATCATGGCCGGTCGATAGCGGGTCTTTCCAGGGCAGATTCAGACTGGAAGACTGCCCCTGATAACGTAAGTCGGCACTGCATTCTATGCTTATGCTCTGCGGATCGACCTGTTCCTGGTTTAACTCGGCCATTGCCTGGCTTTCAAGCCTGCTGAACAGCTCTTCAATCTCCCGGCTGTCGGCATCTTCAAGCAGGCATTGATAATTCTGGGAAAGATTACGTTCAACCGGTGCCAGCAACATGCCCAGTGCCGACAGCACACCGGCATTGACGGGCACCAGGGCCTGGTTCATTCCCAGCGCATCGGCCAGAGCGCAAATATGCAAACCACCGGCACCGCCGAAGCAGCACAAACGAAACAGTTTGGGGTCATAACCTTTTTCAACCGAGATGGCGCGCAGCGCCTGAGCCATGTGCTCGTTTGCCAGGCTGATAATGCCTGCGGCAGCCTCTTCGTTAGTAAGTGCTAACTTGATAGCGATTTTTCCTATCGCCTGCTGAGCTGCTCTGCTATCAAGCCGGATATCACCGTTCATAAAAGCCGTGGCCTGCAGGCGTCCAAGAACCAGGTTGGCATCAGTAACCGTTGCTTCAGTACCGCCCTGTCCGTAACAGGCCGGACCGGGACTTGCGCCGGCAGAGCGCGGGCCGACATGCAAAAGGTCGCCGCTGTCCAGATAGGCTATGGAACCGCCACCGGCTCCGATAGTCTGCATATCCACCATGGGCACAGCGACCGGATAGGGTCCGATTCTTCCCTCATGGCTGAGTTGTATCTTGCCGCCATCCAGCAGTGCTGCATCCGTTGATGTGCCGCCCATATCAAAGGTCATCATATTGGGGATAGCCAGGGCTTTTGACAGGTAGGCTGCAGCAGCCAGGCCACCAGCCGGTCCGGATAAAAGCAGCATGACCGCTTTGTCAGCTGCCTGCTCGGCACTGATCGTACCGCCGGAAGATTGCATTATCGAAAGACGTGAGGGGCTGGTGCCTTGTTTAAGGCGGAGCAGATAATTTCTGATCAGGGGGCCCAGGGAGGCATTGAGCCAGGTGGCGATACCGCGTTCATATTCCTTGTACTCAGGCAGCACAACTGAGGAGCGACAAATGTTGACTTGCCAGCTGAGCTGCTTACGCAGGGTTTGTTCTATGAGGCGTTCATGGCTGTCATCCAGAAATGAAAACAGCAGGTTGATGGCGATGGCCTCAGGCCTGAGCAACTCCAGTTGATCGATCAGGCTGCGTAGATCCTCCTCTAATGGCTTTTCCAGTTCCTGACCCCTGGCGTCAATGCGCCCGCTGATTTCCAGACAAAGCTCTTCCGCAACCGGTTGCGGTAAAGGCGGATTTTCCAGTCGATAAAGAGCAGGGCGTGTCTGGCGGGCAATCGTCAGCGTATCTTTAAAACCACGATTGGTAATATAGGCGGTCCGTACACCTTTGCTTTCCAGCAGCGCATTGGTGGCGACGGTACTGCCATGAATAATGGCAAGTTCACCCCGAGCCACAGCCCCGGCTAGATTCATATCTGCAATACCCTGTAGAATGGCGCGTTCCGGGGCATCCGGTGTCGATAGCACCTTATGGGTTTGCATGCGACCTTCACTGATCAGTACGAAATCAGTGAAGGTGCCTCCGGTATCGACACCCAGTGCTGATAATTTTGCTTGCTGCATAGCGGCTCTGAAAACTGGTCTTCGAAATTCGTGGAAAGCCGGATTATACGTGAATGAACCTGATCCGGAGCAGAAAGAATCTTTCAGCAATATAAGTGTTGGCAGCAGCGTGGAAAATAACTCAGCGGATATAGGTGCAAATGCCAGAATTACCCGAAGTAGAAACCACCCGCAGGGGTATTGAGCCGCATATCCAGGGCATGCAGATCAAGTCTGTGCTGGTGCGTCAGCCAGCTTTACGCTGGCCGGTTTCTGCCGAATTAAGCCAGATACTGCCAGGTCAGAAAATCAGCAGAGTTAGCCGCAGAGGCAAGTACCTGCTGCTGGAAACCGGGGCCGGCTGTATGCTTATTCATCTCGGTATGTCCGGCTCCCTGCGTATTGCCAATAATTCGGATGAGCTTAAAAAGCACGATCATGTAGACATAGTCATGAATAATGGCGTTATATTGCGCTATCATGACCCCAGAAGGTTTGGCTGCATGCTTTGGGCCGGACAGCAGCCCTACAAACATGTCCTGCTGGAGAACCTGGGCCCTGAACCGCTGAGTGATGACTTTAATGTCGAGCAGCTCTTTGCCCGCTCCCGTAAACGGAAAGTACCCGTCAAGACCTTTATCATGGACAGTCAGGTCGTGGTTGGCGTGGGTAATATTTATGCCAATGAAGCCTTGTTTGCTGCCGGTATCAGCCCGCGCCGTCATGCCGGCAAAGTCAGCAAGGCAGCTTATCTGAAACTGGTCGTCGCCATTAAGGCCATTCTGGCTGATGCCATAAAGCAGGGCGGTACAACGCTGAGAGACTTTGTCGGCGGAGACGGCAAGCCGGGTTAT